>ERZ1106969.1-NODE-1-length-603126-cov-11.571090_pt1 | contig 603126 bp, 540 predicted proteins | sample MGYA00403685_ERZ1106969 | MGnify/ENA primary metagenome ERZ1106969 (study PRJEB35170, sample SAMEA104062416) | human gut metagenome | biome: human gut; feature: human-associated habitat; material: faeces | place: Denmark | collected 2012-05-18 ...
ATTTGAGGACATTTTCATTTGTGGTTACTTAGGACATTATCATATTTGGTTTATAATAGAATGTAAAACAGCCGGAATTTTCTTGACATATTAACCAAATAATGCTATCCTAACTAAGTATGTGCCGCTCAACAAGGTCCTAAGCGTCCGGCTTCCCGGACCACCGAAATTGGCGAGTAAAGAAAACAGGAGGTGCCATATGTACGCAATTATCGCAACAGGTGGCAAGCAGTACAAAGTATCAGAAGGTGACACAATCAAGGTTGAAAAGCTTGGTGTCGAAGCAGGAGAAACAGTAACATTTGATCAGATTCTGGTTGTGAACAACGGAGAACTGGCAGTTGGATGTCCTACCGTAGCAGGAGCTACTGTAACGGGTACTGTTGTAAAGGAAGGCAAAGCAAAGAAAGTCATCGTTTACAAGTATAAGAGAAAATCCGGCTACCATAAGAAGAATGGTCACAGACAGGCTTATACACAGATCAAGATCGATAAGATCAACGCTTAATAAGGGGGACTGACAAATGTTAAATATGAATCTTCAATTTTTTGCACATAAAAAAGGTGTTGGATCTACAAAGAACGGCAGAGACTCCGAGTCCAAGAGATTAGGCGCCAAGAGAGCGGACGGCCAGTTCGTTTTAGCCGGCAACATTCTTTACAGACAGCGTGGTACACATATTCATCCAGGCATTAACGTAGGCCGTGGTGGAGATGATACCCTGTTCGCTACCGTGGATGGCGTTGTCAGATTTGAAAGAAAGGGCAGAGACAAAAAGCAGGTTTCTGTTTATCCAAGAACAATCAGCGAATAATAAAGTAAAATCCCTGTGCCTGGCATGGGGATTCTTTCGTTAAAAAAAAGTTGGTATCTCCCTGTATAAAAAAATCCAGAATGGGAATTATAATACTATCAACAAAAGAAAAAAGAAATACTTATCCTCCCCTTTTTAGTGTGGAAGGCTGAAAAACCTCGAGTTTATGCAGCTTTCTGCACTTTTTTTTGATTCCGTGTCCAAATAATCAAAAAACGTTTTGCAAATTTGTCAAAGTTGTTATATACTGATTCATGGAGTATTACAGAAATAAGAGATAAAAGGATGGTTGAGCGATGACTATTTTAGAAAATTGGAGAACCCTGGCGTATGGCGATGGGCTGGATGATAAAGCAAGGGAAGAGTTATGGTCTAATTACTTCGTAGTGGAGAAAGGCATTTATGAGCAGATTCTCTCCGCGCCGGAGACTGTAGTGGAAGGAACTGTGAAGGAACTGGCTGAGAAGTACGGTACCGATGTTCAGACCATGACAGGATTTTTAGATGGTATCAATGAGAGCTTAAAGGGATATGAGAACCCGATCGACACCATGGACGAGGATACTGTCGTAAAGATCGAGATCGATCCGGAAAAGTTATATTACAACATGGTAGAGGCGAAAGCGGAATGGCTTTACGGTCTTCCTCAGTGGGAGCAGCTTCTTCCGGAAGAGAAGAAGAAAGAGCTGTACAAGAAGCAGAAAGCTTCAGGAACCATTGTAAAGGGACCGAAGATCGGAAGAAATGATCCATGTCCGTGCGGAAGCGGCAAGAAGTATAAGAAGTGCTGCGGAAAGAACGCATAGTAACGCAAACTGATACCCTGCATGTTATGTGCGGGGTATTTGATTGTTAAGAGGAGGAGATGCAGATGGAGGCCTATACCGGATTTGCAGAGGTATACGATACCTTTATGGATAATATTCCATATGGAGAATGGTGCCGGTATCTAACCGGACTTTTAAAGAAATACGGCGTAGAAGACGGCCTGGTCCTGGATCTGGGATGCGGAACGGGAAGTGTGACGGAGCTCCTGGCCGAGGAAGGCTACGACATGATCGGCGTCGACAATTCCGAGGACATGCTTCAGATCGCCATGGATAAGCGCGCCGCCTCCGGGCGTGATATTCTATATCTGCTTCAGGATATGCGGGATTTCGAGCTGTACGGCACGGTGGCAGCCGTGGTCAGCATCTGCGACTGTATCAACTATATCCTGGAATACGACGATCTGGTGGAGGTATTTTCTCTTGTTAACAATTACCTGGATCCGGAAGGTATTTTTATTTTTGATTTAAACACAATCTATAAGTATGAAAATGTGCTTGGGGAATCTACCATTGCGGAAGACCGGGAGGAGAGCAGCTTCATCTGGGAGAATTATTACGATCAGGACACCATGGTCAATGAATACGATTTAGCCCTGTTTATCCGGATGGAGGACGATCTCTACCGGAAGTATGTGGAAACTCACTATCAGAAAGCCTATTCTCTGGACACAGTGATAATGGCACTTAGAGAGGCAGGAATGGACTTTGTGGCGGCTTATGACGCATTTACGGAGAATCCCATAAGGGAGGACAGTGAGCGTATCTACGTCGTTGCCAGGGAACGCGGAAAGAAAGAGGAAGAACGATGACGGATTATATTGTACGAGCCACAGCCGGAGACCATCAGGTCCGTGCATTTGCGGCTACAACAAGAGAACTGGTGGAACAAGCAAGGCTTGCCCATAATACGAGCCCTGTGGCCACAGCGGCCTTAGGACGCCTTTTAACGGCGGGAGCCATGATGGGTGTTATGATGAAGGGCGATGACGATTTACTGACCCTTAAGATACAGGGGAGCGGCCCGATTGAAGGCCTGACCGTGACCGCGGACTCTAAGGGCAATGTAAAAGGCTATGCCTTTAATCCGGGAGTCATGCTGCCGCCTAATGAGAAAGGCAAGCTGGATGTGGGCGGAGCCGTGGGAGAGGGCGTTTTAAGCGTGATTAAGGATATCGGCTTAAAGGAACCGTACGTAGGTCAGACAATTCTGGTCGGCGGAGAGATTGCGGAAGATTTAACCTATTACTATGCTACGTCGGAGCAGACGCCGTCCTCTGTAGCACTGGGAGTCCTGATGAATAAGGACAATACGGTGAAACAGGCGGGAGGCTTTATCATTCAGCTTCTGCCGGGCGCGTCGGACGAGATGATCGATAAGCTGGAAAAGAAGCTGGGCGAGATCACCTCCATTACTTCACTGCTGGATGAGGGGAATACCCCGGAGATGATTCTGGATCATATATTAGGGGAGTTTGGCCTTGAAATTATGGATAAGGTTCCGGCGGAGTTTACCTGCAACTGTACGAAAGAACGTGTAGAAAAAGCATTAATCAGTATTGGAAAGAAAGAATTAAACGAAATGATTGATGAGGGCGAGAGCATCGAGGTGAACTGCCATTTCTGCAACAGGCACTACAATTTCTCTGTGGAAGAACTGACGGATATCCGCGACCGTGCGGTGAGATAGGGTTTCATAGGGTAAATATCTCTGTGCAGTCAAAAAGAGCCATCCGAAATCGGGTGGCTCTGTCTGTAATCATGTAAAACAATCGTACTTCTTCCTTTATGTTATTTCAATCCACGCATGGGAAATTCGCAGTGGCGGTCACATCTTGAAAAAGGTACATCGCTAAGTCAATGATTAAAATTTGGTAACGTTTACTGCCTGAGGTCCCTTAGCACCATCGACTACGTCGAATTCTACGCTGGCGCCTTCGTCTAAAGACTTGAAGCCATCCATGTTCAGACCTGAGTAGTGTACGAATACGTCGTTACCCTGCTCGTCGGAAATAAATCCGTAACCTTTTTGGTTGTTAAACCACTTAACTGTACCTTTCATTGTGATACCTCCAAAATGAATAAAAAAATTATAGTATATTGAGCTGCAGCATCTCTGCAACTTCCCTAAGAATAGCATAGTTTGGGAAAGGTGTCAAACATTTTCAGCTTAAAAAAATAAGAAATCTAAAAAATAAAAGAAGAAAGAAATTATAGTGGCATAGAGTAGGAAAAGTGTGGTAAAATGGGAACGATTTGAAGCGTATTCTGCGCTTTTAAGAACAGATGGAGGCGGCCATGACGTTACATAATCTTTGGGGACATTTTCATACGATAACGGTGCATAAATTCAGAGTCATGAAGAATTGTTTCCGGGTAGGGCTTTATAAACAGGGACTCCTTCATGATCTGTCGAAATACGGTCCGGAAGAGTTTATTCCAGGGGTGATTTATTATCAGGGGACGAGGAGTCCCAACGCTGCAGAAAGGGAGGAGAAGGGCTTTTCGAAGGCGTGGCTTCACCACAAGGGGAGGAATAAGCATCATTACGAATACTGGATCGACTTTACGACAGATATGTCGAAGGGTCTGGCCGGCCATAAGATGCCGCTTAAGTACGTCATCGAGATGATGATGGACCGGATCGCGGCGTCCAAAACATATAAGGGGAAGGACTACACGGATGCATCCCCCTGGGAGTATTACAGCCATGCGAAGAAGTATATGGTCATAGCGCCGGAGACGGCCAGGCTGCTGGAAGAACTCCTTCTGATGCTGAAGGAACATGGAGAAGAGCGGACCTTCGCCTATATGAAGGCCCTGCTGAAAAATGGTGATTATTGATTGGGGGAAAGCTATGAAATGCAACATCAGCCGCACAAAGCGGTCTTATGAGTTTCACATGGCGGAAAGCCACTGGCATACGCATTACGAGTTTTATTATCTCTATTCGGGACACTGCAAGATATTTATCAACCATACGCTGTATTACGTCGAGCCGGGGGATATTATCTTCTTAAAGCCGGGGGAGATACACCGGACCACATACCATTCGAGTCCGGTTAATGAAAGGGTTACCATCAGCTTTGACGGGGAATATCTCGACAGTATGAAGGAACTGTGCGGGGAAGAGAATGTGGAATATATTTTCCGCAACTCCAAGGTTACCGTTCCAAGTGGAAACCGGAGCAGAGTGGAAGAACTGATCAGCCGGATCGAATATGAGGAGACAGGACAGGATGGATTTTCACCGCTCATGAAAAGAGGGTGTTTTTATGAACTTCTGGTGTCACTGTCCCGCTGTCAGGAGGCGGAGACGGATCATGGCCGGCTGGAACTGGGAGAAGAGACCATCGAGGAAGCTGCCAAATATATCTACGATCATTATCAGAATCCCATTACCCTGGAGGAGATGGCGGAATTAAGCCACATGAGTCCCGCCTATTTCTCCCGGAAGTTTAAGGCGGTCACAGGTTTTGGGTATAAAGAATATCTGACCAATATCAGAATCTGGGAGGCGTCTAGACTTCTTCTCAATTCCGATTGCTCTGTCACAGAGATTGCAGACCGGTGCGGATTTGGAGATGGAAACTATTTTGGAGACGCGTTCAGAAAGGCGAAAGGCGTATCTCCGCGTGCATTCAGAAAGATGCAGGGGGGCGTTTGAGCGAACGCTCTCTCGTTTGCGCTCTGCCTCTCCTCTATTTACTGCACAGGTAATCCAGTAAATGGCGGACGTAACCGCCGTTACGTTCCTGTTCCGCAAACTGCCTGTCATCATATGGAAAGTATGTGATACGGTCCTTATACTCCTTTTGAAGAACCGGCTCAAAGATGGGAGCAAACTGGGGCAGATAGCAGCCGGCACGGCGTGTATAGCAGGTCTTTGCCGTTGCCTTGATGCGGGCTTCCCTGTCCACGTATTCGGCGACGCTCTTATGGATCGCCCGGTCCTCATAGATCAGGTAGTAATAATTTTTGTAATCAGGATAAAAATACTTAAGCTCTCCCTCATACAGATCGACAGAGGCCGTGAGCTGTCCGCCCTTCGCTTCGAGATCGGCCACGGAGGAGGAACGGGAAAATGGAACCGGCACGGTATAGTCGCTTTGGTAAATCAGTTTGAGGGCGTGATATTCCCGGCCGAAGAGATCGTTCCGTGTCAGAAGCTCCTGATCTACCAGCGTGAAGCCGTGCTCCAGATAGTCCGGATAATTGAGTATAGGCAGGATACCAGGCATCCCCCGGAGATCGTCGGCATTATGTAAGAGAAGCATGTCCAAAAGCACCTGTTCGTGCGAAAATAAATAATCCTTATATACTTCAATCAGCTGGCCGCCGGAGTAGATATCTTCCCGCTCGACGCCGAGAAACTGTTCGATGGCTTTCTGTTTCATGCTCTCCAGGCCAAGCAGGTTCCGGTAAGGGCGGATTTTTTTATAGATATCCAGACTCGTCACTCCGGAAAAATCGTAAGGCAGGTCGTAGGCGCGGCAGCGCTTTAAAAGATAAGGAATATCGAAGCCGTCCCCGTTAAAATGCACGACGATAGGGAATCGTTTCAGAAATTCAAAGAAGGTAATAAGCACCTCTTTCTCGGCAGACACGGTGTCGGCAAACCACTGAACCAGGTTCCACCGGCCGCCCTCGTAATAGACGCATCCGACTAAATACAGGTTGGAATATTCTCCGGAAAATCCGGTCGTTTCTATATCAAAAAATAAAAGGTCTTCCCGCTTTCCGAGACGGTCCAAGGGGTATGTCTCAGGGAAAAGCGGTGTTTCGTGTATGGTAATCATCGTGATGTCTCCTGAAATCCGTTTTTATGGAGTCATTATATCATAAGGAGAAAATTCAGGAAAGACTTAAACCGGTCTTTTTAAGTGTGTATTTACCGGAAAAATGGATTCCTCCCAGGCTGTGAAGGGCAACCTCCGGACGGGAAAACAGAATATTTGTTCGATTAACTGCTTGCATATGAATACACGGTATGATATGATAAAAGGCAAAGCAGAGAAGAGAAAAAGGAGACTGAGCGCGTGATTTCTTATGTAAAGGGACCTCTGGTCGATATCTTTGAAGACACCGTGATCATTGAAGCGGGATACATCGGTCTGGAAATCCATGTACCGTTATCCGTACTGGACCGCTTGCCGGGCATTGGTATGGAGACGATTTTGTATACATATTTTCAGGTGAGGGAAGACGGGATGTGCCTTTATGGTTTCTTAAACCGGCAGGACTTACGGATGTTTAAGCAGCTGATCAGCGTCAGCGGGATTGGACCGAAGGGGGCGCTGGGCGTCCTGTCGGCCATGACGCCTGATGATTTGAGGGTCGCTATTATTTCCGGCGACGCGAAGGCAATTTCCAGGGCGCCGGGGATCGGAGTGAAGACGGCCCAGCGGGTGATTCTGGATTTGAAGGACAAGATTGATATGGCGGATGTTCTGCCTGCACAGTTTGCGGCAGCGGAAGGTCCCGAGATATCAGCCGGAGGTGTGGCCAAAGAGGCGATCGAAGCGCTGGTTGCGCTGGGATATTCCCAGACCGAGGCGAACCGCGCGGTAGGCAAGGTGGAAGTGAGTGACGACATGACCTCCGAGGATGTCCTGAAGGCATCGCTGAAGCATCTGGCATTCCTATAAAAACAGCAGGTAGATGAGAAGATGGAACGAAGAATCATAACGACAGAAGTTACGGAAGAAGATAAGCGGATCGAGCCCAACCTCCGTCCGCAGAGTCTGAACGATTATATTGGCCAGGAGAAGCTGAAGGCCAACTTAAAGGTGTATATCGACGCAGCGAAGGCCAGGGGAGAATCCCTTGACCATGTGCTGTTTTACGGACCGCCGGGACTGGGGAAGACAACCTTATCCGGGATCATTGCCAATGAGATGGGCGTAAACATGAAAGTGACCAGCGGCCCCGCGATTGAGAAGCCGGGGGAGATGGCGGCCATATTGAATAACCTTCAGGAAGGCGATGTCCTGTTTGTGGATGAGATACACCGCCTTAACCGTCAGGTGGAGGAAGTCCTGTATCCGGCCATGGAGGATTACGCAATCGACATCATGCTGGGCAAGGATTCCGCAGCGCGTTCGATCCGCCTGGATTTACCCAGGTTTACGCTGGTCGGTGCAACCACCAGGGCGGGACTCTTAACAGCCCCGCTGCGGGACCGGTTCGGCGTGGTACAGAAGATGGAATTTTATACGCCGAAGGAGCTGGAGATTATCGTCTGCCACTCGGCTAAGGTATTAGAGGTGGAGATTGAGCCGGAAGGCGCCGCGGAGATCGCCAAGCGCTCCAGAGGTACGCCGCGGTTGGCGAACCGTCTGTTAAAACGGGTTCGTGATTTTGCCCAGGTGAAGTACAACGGCGTGATCACGAAAGAGGTGGCAGATTTCGCACTGGATATTCTGGATGTGGATAAATTTGGACTGGATAACAATGACAGAGCCATATTAATCACAATGATAGAGAAATTTTCGGGAGGACCGGTGGGGCTTGAGACGCTGGCGGCTTCTCTCGGCGAGGATGCAGGGACTTTGGAGGACGTGTATGAGCCCTATCTGCTGATGAACGGGTTTATCAACCGAACGCCCCGCGGCCGTGTGGCGACGGAACGGGCGTATCACCATCTGGGACTTGCTCTGGAATAGCTGCGAACAGGAAGAAATGTAAAAACTCAGTGCAGGAAAACACTTTGACATCCGTGTAAAATATGGTATATTATGATAAGAAAGCGATACAGCAAAAGATAACAGGAGAGCATGACATGGATACCAAGCACTATACCGAGGTTTTAATAGATGGAAGAATATATACTCTGGGAGGCACCGAGGATGAGGGCTACATGCAGCGTGTGGCCAGCTATATCAATGAGATGATCACAACGCTTAAGAGGCAGGAAGGTTTTACGAAGCAGAGTGCAGAGTACCAGACCGCCATGGTAGAACTGAATATGGCGGACGATTACTTCAAAGCGAGAGAGCAGATCGCGCAGCTGGAGCGGCAAAAGCATGAGATGGAAAAGGAAGTCTACAGCCTGAAGCATGAGCTGGTGACGACCCAGATGAAGCTGGAGGCCGCGAATAAGGAGCTGGCAGCAGGCAGAACCTCCAGACAGGCTGCATCTGCCGGGAATGCTTCGGAGAGTAAGAAGAACGCAGGTCAGACCGGCGGCACAGTCCGGACAGGCAGTGAGAATAAGGAATAAAATCGGGGGATGTCTCATGAGCAGGGAGACATCCTCTTATTATTAGAAAAAGCTTATAAGGGAGGATTACGTGAAACAGAAAAGAGTAGAGATTCTCGCTCCGGCGGGGTCATTGGAAAGTATGAAGGCAGCAGTGGCGGCAGGGGCCGACGCAGTCTACATCGGCGGCAGCAGGTTTGGAGCCCGCGCTTACGCGGATAATCCGGAAGAAGACCGTCTTTTAGAGGCTATTGATTATGCCCATCTCCATGGATGCAGACTGTACATGACCGTAAACACGCTTATGAAGGAAACGGAGCTGGCAGATTTATATGCGTTTCTGGAGCCTTATTATATGTGGGGAGTCGATGCGGTTATCGTTCAGGATATGGGGGCGTTTGCGCTGATCAGAGAGCGTTTCCCGGAATTGCCGGTCCACGCAAGTACGCAGATGACCATAACTGGAGTGTATGGAGCACGCCTCCTGAAGGAACTGGGCGCGGAGCGTGTGGTGACTGCCAGGGAATTGTCTCTGGAGGAGATTGCGGGAATTCGCCGGGAGGTGGACGTGGAGATCGAAAGCTTTGTCCATGGGGCGCTTTGCTACTGCTATTCAGGTCAGTGTCTGTTCAGCAGCCTGATCGGCGGACGGAGCGGCAACCGTGGGAGGTGCGCCCAGACCTGCCGCCTGCCTTATGACGTGAAACGGGACGGGAAGACTCTGAATGGGAAGGACAGCCGGTATGTGCTGAGTTTAAAGGATTTATGCACCCTGGATCTCATTCCCGATATGATAGAAGCGGGAATCTACTCCATGAAGATTGAAGGCCGGATGAAGAGTCCGCGCTACACGGCCGGAGTGGTGGAAATCTACCGGCGCTACACGGACCTTTATCTGGAACGCGGCCGGGCCGGTTACCGGGTGGAGGAAAAGGACAGAAAGCGCCTTCTGGAGCTGTTTGACCGCGGAGGCCAGACGGACGGATACTACCGCCGCCATAATGGGAAAGATATGGTGGTATGGAAGGAAAAACCATCCTTCCGCGAAGGCAACCAGGAGCTGTTCGATTATCTGGATAAGAATTTTGTGGAAAAGCAGCTGCAGGAGCCGATCCGGGGAACGGTTGTCCTGGAGACGGGAAAGCCTGCATTGCTGGAGCTTTCCTGCGGAGACTGCCGCGTGTCTGTGTCCGGTGATCCCGTTCTGGAGGCGTTAAAACAACCCATGGACGAGGCCAGAATCAGAAAGCAGCTGGAAAAGAGCGGGAATACTCCATTTTATTTTGAAACGCTTACCGTAGAGCTTGCCGGGGAAGTCTTTCTTCCGGTGCAGTCTTTGAATGATCTGCGAAGAAGAGGGTTGGAAGCACTGGAAGACGCAGTGCTTAAGCAGTACCGCCGCGAGGCGCCGCAAGCGGTGGAAACAGTGCCGCAGATGGTGGAAACAGTGCCGAAGACGGTGGAAACGGCGGACGAAAAGAATCGCGGTACGGTGGAGACTGCCAACCGCAGAGAAAATGGTTTGGCGCGTATTTTCGTTTCCCTCGAGCGCCCGGACTGTCTCAGTGCAGTTCTCGATAATCCTCATGTGAAGCGAGTCTATGTGGATGCGGCTGAGTTCGGGCCGGAGCTTTGGAAAACGACGGTCTCGGCCTGTCACGACGCGGGAAAAGAGTGTATGCTGACGATGCCCCATATCTTCCGGACCGAGGCGGAACGGTATTTCAAACGCAGTCAGAAGGCTTTTTGTGAAGCCGGATTCGACGGAGTGCTGATCCGTTCCATGGAGGAGATCGGATATCTGAAGGAGCATGGCCCGGAAATCCCCTGGGTTTTCGACTATGGGATGTATGGAATGAACGACAGAGCGGAATCCTTTCTTATGAAGATGGGTGCCGCAGAGCTGACCTGGCCGGTAGAATTAAACGAGAGAGAGCTTTCCCGGCTCTCCAAACCTGGCGAGTTGATTGCATATGGCCGTCTGCCCATGATGGTGACGGCGCAGTGTATTCACCAGGGAACGGAGAAGTGTGATAAAAAGCCGGGGCTTCTTATGCTGAAAGACCGTATGGGCAAGGAATTCCCTGTGAAGAATCACTGTGCATTCTGCTATAACTCGATTTATAATGCAGCGCCGGTATCCCTCCTGGGAATGGAGAAACAGATAAAGGCGCTGGTCCCGGCGGCGGTAAGGCTTCAGTTTACCGTTGAGACACCGCAGGAGACGGCGGCGGTGATCCGGTGCTTTACAGACAGCCTGCTGTCGGGGAAACGGGTGGAACAGCCCTTTGGAGACTTTACAAGAGGACATTTTAAACGCGGTGTGGAGTAGGAGCCTATGGTGAATCTGATTGTCGATGTTTCCAGGTATTTGATGATACTGCTGATTGCGGTGTATACCTGGTTGAATTTCCGGTATTTTTCTTTCCGGGATGAAGGAAAACAAAAGAAGATATGCGGACGTCAGAACCGGTGCATGTTTCTGATTCATTTTCTGGCATACGGGATACTGTGGCTGAAAACGGGAGATGAGCGCATCCTCGCGTTTTATGTGGCGCAGGTGGTATTTTTTCTGTGCTACATTTACGTTTACCGCCTGTTCTACCACAATGTTTCACGTCTTTTGGTCAACAATATGTGTATGCTGCTCAGCGTGGGCTTTATCATTTTGACGCGGCTGTCCTTTGACCGGGCGCTGAAACAATTTGTGATTGTGCTGGCGGCCGCGGTCATTACCTGGATTATACCGTTTATTATGGACCGGGTATGGCAGCTGTCGAAGATTCCGTGGGTCTATGGGATCCTGGGACTGATTCTGCTCGGCGTCGTGCTGATTACCGGAATTAGCAGCTATGGAGCTCAGCTTTCCATCGGAATCGGAGACTTTACCTTCCAGCCGTCTGAATTCGTAAAAATCAGCTTCGTCTTCTTCGTGGCGACCATGTTTTACCGTTCCACGAAGTTTAAGACGGTGTGCATGACTACGCTGGTGGCCGCCCTTCATGTGCTGATTCTGGTGGCTTCCAAGGATTTGGGCAGCGCATTGATTTTCTTCGTAACCTACGTGCTTATGCTGTTTGTGGCTACGGGGAAATGGGTGTATCTTCTGGGCGGAGCAGGTGCGGGGACCGCGGCTTCGGTGTTGGCCTATCAGCTTTTCGATCATGTCAGGGCGAGGGTGCTTGCCTGGAGAAATCCATGGTCGGATATTGAAAATAAGGGATATCAGATTACCCAGTCCCTTTTCGCCATCGGAACGGGCGGATGGTTTGGCATGGGACTTTGTCAGGGAATGCCTGGGAAGATACCGGTGGTGGAAAAGGACTTTGTATTTTCCGCCGTTTCGGAGGAACTGGGAGGAATCTTTGCCTTGTGCGTTCTGTTCATCTGCTTTGGGTGCTTTCTGCAGTTTATGATGATTGCCAGCCGCATGAAAGCGGTGTTTTACAAACTGATTGCCTTTGGCCTGGGAACGGTCTATATCGTCCAGGTATTTTTAACCGTGGGAGGCGTGACGAAGTTTATTCCTTCTACCGGAGTGACCCTTCCCCTGATGAGTTACGGCGGAAGCTCTGTGTTCAGCACGTTTATTCTGTTCGGAGTCATGCAGGGGCTGTATATTTTAAAACAGAATGAAGAGGAAGAGAAACAATATGAAAAAGGCTGACCCGAATCCCAAGGCAAACCGCCATATTCTGATGATTACCTATGCGGTAGCGGCGCTTTTCGCAGGACTGGTCCTGTATTTTGCCTTTTTTCTTCAGATAAAAAGTGAAAATGTGATTAACAATTCCTACAATGCCCGGCTCGACAGCTTCTCGGACCGGGTGGTAAGGGGAGAAATCTTAAGCAGTGACGGAAGAGTTCTGGCTCAGACAAATGTGGACGAGAACGGCGGTGAAACGAGGTATTATCCCTATGATTCCATGTTCTCCCATGTGGTTGGGTATTCTACCAGGGGAAAGACCGGCCTGGAGGCACTGGGTAACTTTTATCTGCTGACCAGCCACGTGAATCTGGCCGAGCAGGTGATCAATGAGCTGTCGTCCGTTAAAAATCTCGGGGACAATGTGATCACGACTCTCGACGTAGACCTCCAGAAGGCGGCGTATGACGCTCTGGGCAGCCGGAAAGGGGCGGTGGTCGCTATGGAACCGGACACAGGGAAGATACTCGCCATGGTCTCAAAACCGGACTACAATCCCAATACGCTGGCTGCGGATTGGGACGCTCTCGTGGCAGGCGACAACAGCGAGGGACAGCTGTTAAACCGTGCCACTCAGGGGCTCTATCCGCCGGGCTCGACGTTCAAGATCGTGACGGCATTAGAGTATATAAGGGAGAATCCGGAGAATTTCAGGGATTACCGGTTCGACTGCAGCGGTTTTTTTCACTATGAGGATTATACGATAAAATGTTACCATGAGACGGCGCATGGCAGTCAGGACTTTGTCAGGGCCTTTGCAAATTCCTGCAACGGCGCTTTTGCGAATCTCGCCCTGACGCTGGATTTAGGAAGGCTTAAGACCACGGCGGATCAGCTTCTGTTCGATACGCCTCTTCCCATCGCCATTCCATACAGTCAGAGCGCCTATACGCTGACGCCGGACGGCGATACGTGGCAGATTCTTCAGACCTCCATCGGACAGGGACAGACCCAGATGACACCCATACATGGCGGCATGATCGCGGCAGCCATCGCAAACGGCGGCACTCTGATGAAGCCGTACCTCATCGACCACGTGGAAAATGTGGGCGGTGATGTCATTAAAAAATTTATGCCCCAGTCATACGGCAATCTGATGACCGCGGAGGAGTCGTCCAGTTTAACAGAGCTTATGCGGGCCGTTGTAACGGAAGGAACCGGTTCCGCGGTGCGTACGGATGCCTATACGGTGGCGGGGAAGACGGGATCGGCGGAATTTGACAAGGACAAGGAGACTCACGCATGGTTTATCGGATTTGCCCCGGCGGAGCATCCGAAACTGGTGGTAAGCGTGATCGTGGAGGAAGGCGGTTCCGGGGGAAAAACGGCCGCGCCAATAGCCAGATCGCTGTTTGATACCTACTTTTCGAGATGACAAGTCCCGTTTCACATGCCATGACAAGAACACTCTTGCATATAGGCTTAAAAAGAGGTATACTATACCCAGTCTGTGAGACACACCAAAACCGGAATCCCGGACAGGGATGCAAGGTTTCAGTCTGGAGGAATTGCAATGATAGAGGCAACGAGCTGTGGCGGTGTGGTTATTTTTCGAGGTAAAATTCTGGTTTTATATAAGAATTATAAGAACAAATATGAAGGTTGGGTTTTGCCAAAAGGAACTGTAGAAGCGGGAGAAGAATATAAGGAGACGGCCCTTCGTGAAGTGAAGGAAGAGACGGGAGTCAGTGCGTCGATTATTAAGTATATCGGAAAGAGCCAGTACTCCTTTAACACGCCGCAGGATATGGTGGAGAAGGATGTTCACTGGTATCTGATGATGGCGGACAGCTATTACAGCAAACCACAACGGGAAGAGTATTTTATCGATTCCGGGTATTATAAGTTCCACGAAGCGTATCATTTACTGAAATTTTCCAACGAGAAGCAGATTTTGGAAAAAGCCTATAATGAATATCTGGATTTAAAAAAGAGCAACTTATGGGGGAATAAGAAGTATTTTTGATGCATGGAATCGTGGATATACACGGATCACACGAAAAAATGGATGCAGGAATGCCGGAGATGCCGGTTTCCTGCATTTTTCGTTTTTTGCGTTTGCAGGCGGAGACATCGGCAGACGGATAGTAGTAATTTCTGAGTTTTCGTATATACTGTTTGGTAAGACTGTCTCTTACCGTTTACAGTATGCCTTGTGGGCCGGATTTCCATACTTTACAGGATATGGCAGAAGAGGTATACTGAATACATGTTTGACAGAATATGAATAAAGAAGCAAGGAGATAAGGCATCATGAGCAAAGCATATGAAAGACTGGAAAAAGTACTGGAAAAGACAATGGCGTTACAGACCGCTCTGATTTTGTTTGAGTGGGATAATGAAACGCTGGCACCCGAGGAAGCCGGAGCCCATACGGCCAGAGTGATCGGAGCTTTATCTGAAGAGTATTACAACATGGTGGCAGGCGACGAGATGAAGGAAGCCATCGAAGCGTGTGAGAAGGAAGAGGGCCTCACAGACGTGGAGAAAGCCATTGTGAAAGAGGCGAAGGAGACGAGGGAACAGCTTGTCTGCATCCCGGCGGAGGAGTACCGCGATAACGCACAGCTGGTATCAGAGGCTACGAGAGTGTGGTCTAAGGCGAAGAAGGAGAATGATTTTGACAAATTTGTTCCCACTCTGAAAAAGGTAGTGGACTACCAGAAGAAATTTGCCTCCTACCGCGCAAAGGATGGCGTAAAGCTTTACGATTCCATGCTGGATCTATACGAGAAGGACTTTAACATGGAACTGCTTGATAAGTTCTTTGATGAGCTGAAAGAGGCCATTGTTCCCCTGATCCGTGAGATCAGGGAACGTGGAAAGAAGATTGAAAACGCCTTCCTGACAGGAGATTATCCGGAAGAGAAGCAGAGAGAGCTGGCGGAATTTCTGGCAGAGTACGTAGGCTTTGATTTTAATAAGGGTGTGCTGGCAGTCAGTGCTCATCCATTTACGACGAATTTGCACAATCATGACGTAAGAATTACGACCCATTACAACGACCATGTGGACAGTTCCCTGTTCTCCGTGATCCACGAGGCGGGCCACGGAATCTATGAACTCGGTATCGGCGACGACCTGACACAGACACTGGTGGGCCAGGGCGCTTCCATGGGAATGCATGAATCCCAGTCCAGATTCTTCGAAAATATTATCGGCCGCAACGCCGCCTTCTGGGTGCCGCTTTATGAGAAGCTCCAGTCCATTTTCCCGGAGCAGTTAAAGGGAGTCAGCAGGGAACAGTTTGTGGAAGCCATCAATAAGGCAGAACCGGGCCTGATTCGTACGGAGGCGGATGAGCTGACATACAGCCTTCACGTTCTGATCCGGTATGAGATCGAGAAGATGATCATCGAAGAAGATCTGGATTTAAAGAAGCTTCCGGAGATCTGGGCGGACAAATACGAGGAGTACTTAGGAATCCGTCCTGAAAATGCCTCCGAAGGCGTACTGCAGGATATTCACTGGTCTCAGGGCTCCTTTGGCTACTTCCCATCCTATGCGCTGGGCAGTGCGTTTGGGGCACAGCTGTATTACCATATGAAGAAAGAGATGGACTTTGAGGGCCTTCTGGAGAGAGGGGAGATCGGAGTAATCCGTGAATATTTACGGGAAAACGTCCATCGTTTTGGCAAGCTGAAGACCAGCAGAGAGATTCTGAAGGATACGACAGGAGAAGATTTCAATCCGAAGTATTACATTCAGTATCTGAAGGAAAAATACAGCCGCTTATACGATTTATAGAAATATTTTCCATAATCACAAAAAAACAGTTGACAAATGGCAGTAACAAGACTAAAATCAGTAAAAAGAATTCATATAAGAACACTATGAATTAGAAAAGAGGATGATTATGGAAAAGATCAGAAAGAGTGCAATGGAACTGATTGGCAGCACCCCGCTGGTAGAGCTGACTAATTACGAGAAGAAGCATCAGCTGAAGGCATCCGTCATCGCAAAGCTGGAGTATTTAAATCCGGCAGGCAGCGTGAAGGACCGTGCGGCGCTGTTTATGATTCTTGATGCGGAAGCGGCGGGAACCTTGAAACCGGGCGCAACCATTATCGAACCGACTTCCGGTAATACCGGCATTGGCATTGCCAGCATCGCGGCGATGAAGGGCTACCGTGCAGTTCTCACCATGCCGGAAACCATGAGCGTAGAGCGCCGGAATTTACTGAAGGCCTACGGTGCGGAGATTGTACTGACCGATGGCAGGAAGGGGATGAAGGGAGCGATCTCGAAGGCAGAAGAGCTGAGAGACGAGATACCCGGATCCGTGATCATGGGGCAGTTTGATAATCCGGCTAACGTAAAGGCTCATAAGGAGACGACCGGTCCGGAGATCTGGAGGGATACCGATGGCACTGTGGATATTTTCGTAGCAGGAGTCGGAACCGGCGGAACGATTACCGGAACCGGCGAATATTTAAAGAGCCAGAATCCTGACGTGAAAATCGTAGCGGTAGAACCGGAGGGATCTCCCATTCTTTCCGGCGGAAATCCTGGTCCTCACGGACTTCAGGGAATTGGCGCCGGATTCATTCCAACGATCCTGAACCAGGATATTTATGATGAGATCATTCGTGTGAAGGACGAAGATGCCTATGTGACCGGTCGTGAGATCGCTCAGAATGAAGGAATTCTGGTTGGCATTTCATCCTCGGCAGCGGTATGGGCTGCAAAGGAACTGGCCGGAAGACCGGAAAATGAAGGGAAGAGAATCGTTGTTCTGCTTCCCGATACGGGAGACCGGTATTTCTCTACGCCGTTATTCTCCTGATGTATATAGAAAAAGTTCGCCGCAGGAATGTGTTTGGTTCCTGCGGTTTTTTCGTATCATTAAGGTGCTTTTTGGTGACATGGATGGTTTACGATACCTCATTGGCCTGTTCCTATATGGCTGATGGGGCATTTTTTATGCATGAAGCTATGGGGGTGTGCTAAACTTAATTGCGGCAAAGGGAAATGTATGAGTATGCAACAATACGAATGGGGAAAGAGGTAGAAGGAATGAATGGACTTAAGATTAAAAGAACAGAAGTTGAAGAGTTTAAAAAATATTTAATTATGGAAGAGAAAAGTAAAATAACGATTAAAAAGTATATTCATGACATCGGATGCTTTTTAAGCTATATAGGGAAAAATCCGGTGACCAAAGAGCGGATCATCAGCTACAAGGAGTCCCTGCAAAAAAAATACAGCGCAAGAAGTGTGAACACCATGCTTGCGTCCTTAAACAGTTTCTTTCGCTGGCTGGACCATCCGGAATTTCTTGTTAAGCAGCTAAAAATACAGCAGCAGGCCTTTTGCCTGGAGGAAAAAGAACTGACGAGACAGGAGTATGTCCGCCTGGTAAAAGCAGCGAGAAGGACCGGCAATATCAGGCTGGAGATGATCCTGCAGACGATCTGCTGTACGGGAATTCGAGTGAGCGAGCTGAGTTTCGTGACGGTAAAGGCTGTCAGGCTGGGATACGCAGAGGTGTGCTGCAAAGGGAAAAACAGAAGGATCATGATACCGGGAAATCTGAGAAAAAAACTGCTTCTTTACATACAGAAAAATGGAATCGAAAAAGGGGAGGTGTTTATCACGAAGGCCGGTAATACCATGGACAGAAGCAATATCTGGCGCAAAATGAAAGGTCTGGCGAAAGAAGCCGGGGTTCTGGCCGATAAAATATTTCCGCATAATCTCCGTCACCTGTTTGCCAGAAGCTTTTACGAAATTGATAAGGATATTGCGAAGCTCGCAGATGTGTTGGGGCACAGCAGTATCAATACAACAAGAATCTATATGATTTCCACTGGAGAGGAACACCGGAGGCAGCTGGAACGGCTGCGGCTGGTGGTTTGAGGGGATACAACATAATAAATATTATGTTGTAAGCATAACTATCATATCTGTTTTAAACCGAAACTCCATATTATACTAGCACGCATTTCGACTTTTTACAACTCTTAAAATCCAAAATCCTCTAAAATATGTGAATGAATTTTTAAAACACTGTTATCCGAATGTAAGCGGAAGGCGACTTGTCGTCCTATATACAACATAATATTTATTATGTTGTTTGGGCGAAAGGCGGGATGAAATGGTTACCTATAACAGGCAGGAAGTAGGCAAGCGTCTGGGCTGCCGTCGACGCGAAATGGGACTGACCGGGGAGGAAATGGGAAGAAGAATCGGGAAGAATGGCCGGTATTACCGGGATATTGAGAATGGCCGATGCGGCATGTCTGTTGAGACATTAATTCTTCTTTCTGAGGAGATGGGATTGTCACTGGATTATCTGATCTACGGCGCCTCGTCTGATGACAGCGACCGGCTGGATGAACAGAAGCAGATAGTAAATAGATTGTCCCACTGCAATGGACGCATTCGCGAGGGAGCGGTGAATCTGTTGAAGGTTTATTTGGAATCTGTTCCAAAGTGATGCGGATAAAAGTTATCCCGATTGTATACAACCCGATAGATGCAATGAACAGATAACCCCGAAGTTTTTTGGGGTTAGGGGAGAATGGAGTATGAAGTACAGTGAAAGTTAATACAAATGAACGAAAGAATAATAAAATAGCGTTAAACCATGCAAATAATAATACCTCAAAAAAAAGACATATCGAACATTGGAAAGTAGTCGCTTTCTATCTCATCATATATGACATAATCGCAGTGAATTTTTCTTACTTTTTTGGTTTGTGGCTGCGGTTTGATTTGCGTTTCTCGAATATTCCACAGACATACCTTAATTCATACTTGAGATTTGCACCGTTCTATACGGTGTTTGTGTTGGTTGTATTTTATGCGCTGCATCTGTATAAAAGCCTATGGAGATTTGCCAGCTTTAGTGAATTAAATCGAATATTTGCATCGAGTGTGATTACTACAGTATATCATATTGTATGCATCACGTTGCTCATAAAGCGTATGCCAATTTCTTATTATGTGATTGGTGCAGCCATGCAGCTTGCATTGGTAACTGCAATACGATTTGCTTATCGCTATATTACGTTGGAAAGGACGCGAAGAGAGAGAAGCGTTAAGGCAGTTCACAATGTAATGGTAATTGGAGCTGGTGCCGCAGGACAGGTTATATTAAAGGAATTAAAAAGTTCAACAGAAGTCCTGTCAAAGCCATGCTGTGTGATTGACGATAATCCTAATAAATGGGGACGATTCATGGAAGGCGTGCTTATCGTCGGAGGACGTGATTCAATCATGGAATCGGTAGAGAAATACAGTATTGACCAAATATTATTAGCAATTCCGACAGCGTCTCCGAAGGACAAGCGAGATATTTTAAATATCTGTAAAGAGACACATTGTGAGTTGAAAAGTTTGCCTGGTATTTATCAGCTGACAAACGGTGAGGTATCTTTAAGCAGAATGAAGGCAGTGGCTGTGGAGGATTTGCTGGGCAGAGATCCAATTAAGGTAAATATGGAGGAAATATTTCGGTATATCAAAGGAAAGACCATTCTTGTCACTGGCGGTGGTGGTTCGATCGGTAGCGAGCTCTGCCGCCAGATTGCAGGTCATGAACCGAAACAGCTGATTATCTTTGATGTCTATGAAAACAATGCTTACGATATCGAACAGGAGTTGAAAAGAAAATACAAGGATAAGCTGGATCTGGTTGTCTTAATTGGTTCCGTGCGGGACAGCAGAAGAATCAATATGGTCTTTGAAAAGTATAAACCGGATATTGTATACCATGCGGCTGCGCATAAGCATGTTCCATTGATGGAGACAAGTCCCAATGAGGCCATAAAAAATAACGTGGTGGGAACCTATAAGACGGCCTACGCTGCGTTGAAACATGGCACACAGCGTTTTGTTCTAATCAGTACAGATAAGGCTGTCAACCCGACCAGTATTATGGGGGCGAGTAAACGGCTCTGCGAGATGGTAATTCAGAGTATGGATGCAATCAGCAAGGAAGGTAAGATGGATCTGCTACCATTTTTGCATGCTCATGCTAATAAAGTAATTGATGGACAGATTGTGCCTGATCCGGTGGACCATATGGCTGTTAATGGTTTGGGAGAAGATAAACGGTCGGATAGTGCAGGCAAAGGCATTAGTAAAAACAATAAAAAAGATATAGGGTTTAACATTGCTAAAAAAGGAAAAGACCCACAGTTTACTGAATCTAAACGAACACAATTTGTGGCAGTCCGTTTTGGTAATGTACTTGGAAGTAACGGCTCAGTTATTCCGTTGTTTAAAAAGCAGATCGAGGCAGGAGGTCCGGTTACAGTTACTCATCCAGATATAGTTCGTTATTTTATGACAATACCAGAAGCAGTAAGTCTCGTTATGCAGGCAGGAACATATGCAAAGGGCGGGGAGATATTTATCTTGGATATGGGAGATCCCGTTAAGATTGATACACTTGCCCGAAATTTAATTAAATTATCAGGGTATGAGCCCGGAATTGATATTCAAATGGCATATACCGGTTTGAGGCCTGGTGAAAAGTTGTTTGAAGAGAAACTGATGGCTGAAGAGGGAATGTTGAAGACAGCCAATGAACTGATTCATATAGGAAAACCGATTCCATTTGATAAAGAGGTGTTTTTAGAACAGTTGGAGAATCTCGCTAAGGCAAGTTATGAAAATAGTGATTATATCGTCGACATGGTGAGGAAGATAGTAACGACATTTCAGCCCGTGGGGGACAAGCCTACGGGAAATGAAATTGTAAGAAAGAATCAGATTAGCAGTGCCATGGCAGAGGCGGCGGTTACAAATATGACTGAATAACAAGAATATGCAGAAGAACTTTCTGCATAAAGCATTATGTACAAAGTGGCTGTCTATAGTAAGTAATGTGGAAATAAAAGCAATATGTCGCCAGGGAAATATTAATGCGATTTATTTGACAGGAGCAGAGAATATATGGAGATTGGAAGCGAATTCTGGGAAGCGGATTCCTTAACTGGAAGAAAAAAATACTTTTTATCTGGAAGAACGGCTTTGGAATATATCATTAGGGATATTCTGGAGGATTATAGGATAGAATCGGTTTTGCTGCCCGGATATTGTTGCCATACGATGATTGAACCATTTAGCAGACATGGGATTTCCGTTCGCTTCTATGATGTGTTCTACGATAAGAGCAGGGGGCTTTGTGCAGACATACCAGAACGCCAAAATAATGAGATATTTTACTACATGACTTATTTTGGCTTTTCAAATATATCTGGAGTTAATATGAATGAAATCAGGAAAGCGTATGACGTAATTATTGAGGATAAAACACATTCCTGGCTTGAGAATGGCTTGGAGAGTTATGCTGATTATACATATGCCAGCTACCGGAAATGGACAGGATTTTACGGGATTGCGGAAGCCAATAAACGAGTCGGGAATTTCAAACCAATAGAAGGTGGTATTGGCGAAACTTACAGCAAAATGCGAAAAACAGCTATGTTTATGAAGAAGAGATATATTGAGGCAGGAACGGATAATAAGGAGTTATTTCTTGCCAGGTTCGATGAAGCCGAGGCATTTCTGGAAAAAGATTATGTCGGATATATTCCAACAGAAGAGTGCCTGCTGCAATTGGTCAATACAGATTTTGAGTTTATAAAAGGGCGACGAAGAAGAAATGCGGATATTTTACTCTGGGGGCTAAGCGGAATGCGGAGCTGCACACTGTTACATAAAAGTAGAAATGAGGATGATACGCCGCTGTTTGTTCCAATTCTTGTTAATGGAAATCGGGATACGCTTCGGGAGTATCTGATTGACAATCAGGTGTATTGCCCTGTGCATTGGCCGCTTTCCGATTATCATCGGAGATTAAGTGAACGAGGAAAAATAATTTATGAAGAAGAGCTTTCACTGGTATGTGACCAGCGATACGGGGAAGAGGATATGGAAAAAGTAGTCAAGCTGATAAGAGACTATTTTAACGAAAGGATTTAAGCAAAGATGATAACAGAGATTGGAGTCAATAAAAGAACATTGGAATAAAACGGTTTCACCCTTTTGCAAATTACGATGTTTTTTATCTAAATAAATATGTCTCCTCGTTTATGTAAGAAAATGAAAGCAATGGAGAGCCGGTACTGCTGTATTATGTAAATGGTTCAGACAGGGCAATGAATGTACTTTTTAAAAGGGATATGTGGTTGATTATGATGCTTTAAGAAAGCATTTTATTGAGGAAGAGATTGTGGAGTAAAAATGTGAGGAAGACGAGTAAATGGTAAAAGTGTTTATGACGAATATCTAGCGTTGCAAGGTAAATTGAATAAGGCATTCCCAATTGTTATTTATACAGGAAAGAGGAAAAGAATCATGTTTGTTAGATCAGAGAATATGAAGCCCTTTGAATCAAAAATATGGCTGGCTTCACCCACAATGCACGGTGAAGAAATGAGATACGTGATAGAGGCGTATGAAACAAACTGGATGTCTACAGTGGGAGTTAATATCAATGAAGTAGAGCGTATTGCAGCAGAGAAAGCAGAAGTAAAGTATGCCGTAGGTCTGTCTTGCTGTACAGCAGCATTACATCTTTGTGTGAAGCTTGCGGGGGAAAAATTGTATGGTAAATCAGCAAATGGTCATGGCGCTGTTGAAAGTAAGCGTGTGTTCTGCTCTGACATGACATTTAGTGCAACTTTGAATCCGGTAGTGTATGAAGGCGGTATTCCGGTGTTTATTGATACTGAGCGTGATACCTGGAATATGGACCCAGTTGCACTGGAGAAAGCGTTTGAGATTTATCCGGAAGTAAAGCTTGTTGTAGTAGCGCATTTATATGGATTCCCTGGAAAAATAGATGAACTGAGGGCTGTATGTGACAAACATAGTGCGTTGCTGATAGAAGATGCAGCTGAATCTATGGGAGCTACATACAAAGGTAAACAAACTGGCTCTTTTGGTGATTACGCGGCAATTTCTTATAATGGGAACAAAATTATAACCGGTTCCAGTGGTGGCTGTTTACTTACGAATGATCTGGAGGTTGCAAACAAAGCACGTAAATGGTCTACACAGGCACGTGAAAATGCTGCCTGGTATCAACATGAGGAAGTCGGATATAACTATCGCATGAGTAATGTTATTGCAGGTGTTGTTCGTGGTCAATATCCATATCTGGAAGAACATATTAAACAGAAAAAGGCAATTTGGGAGAGATATAAAGAAGGCTTTAAGGATTTGCCTGTATCAATGAATCCGTTTGAGGAGGATAAATCTGTTCCCAACTACTGGCTAAGTGCAATGATACTTGATAAAGATGCAATGTGTGAACAGGTGCGTGACGACAGTACAGCTATGTATCGTCCAGAACATGGCAAGAGCTGTCCAACGGAGATTTTAGATGCAATCGCAGGTATCAATGCAGAAGGGCGTCCAATCTGGAAGCCAATGCATATGCAGCCTATGTACAGAATGAATGCGTTCATTACCGCTGCTGGTAATGGTAGAGCAAAAACGAATGCTTACATTGCTGGTAGTATAGAGGATATTGGCTCTGATATATTTAAACGTGGTTTGTGCCTGCCTTCGGATAATAAGATGACTGTAAAGCAACAGGATAGAATTATTGAAGTTATTAAAAGATGTTTTGAATGATAATAATGCTGTGTTTTGAGGAGATAGGATTATGAAAAATAACCAATTATATAAGAATTATATAAAGCGTATAATCGATATTTTGGTTGCAGTTACATTTATTGTTTTATTCTGGTGGTTATTATTAATTATTGCTGTATTGGTTCGAATTAATATGGGAAGCCCTGTTCTCTATACTACAGAAAGAGTAGGTAAAGATGAGAGGATTTTTCGTATTTATAAGTTTAGAAGTATGACCAATGAAGTCGATGAAAATGGAGTTTTATTACCAGGTAATAAGCGTTTGACCAAATTTGGTGGGTTATTGCGGAGTACAAGCCTTGATGAACTCCCGTCTCTGATAAATGTGTTAAAAGGAGAATTGAGTATTGTTGGACCTCGTCCACTTCCCGTAAAATATATGCCTTATTATTATGATAATGAAAGAATCCGTCATTCTGTTAATCCTGGCCTTACAGGGTGGGCCCAAATTAACGGCAGAAATGCAATTACATGGGATCATAAATTCGAACTTGATATAGAGTATGTTCATAACATTTCATTTCTATTTGATATAAAGGTGATTTTATTGACGGCGTGGAAAGTAATCAAAAGAAGCGATATTATTCAGGATGACCAGCAAACAGGAAGTCTTTATATAGTTCGCAAAGAGATGAACCGTGTTGAGGGAGATTAAAATGAGTACTTTAAATAAGAAGAAAATTTTGGTAATTAGCAGCGATAGAAATGATATTGCTTTTGTTGAAGCTGCTCATGAAATGGGACTATATGTCATTTGCTGCGACCGTTATAAAGACTGGCGTGTAAGCCCTTCAAAAATGATTGCAGACGAGGCATGGGATATTGATTACTCAAAAACAGAAGAGATAGCCAAGAAATGCATAGAGAATAATGTAGATGGTGTGATTGCGGGGTATGGTGAAGATCGAGTAACAGCTGCGTGCAGAATTTCTAAAAAAATTGGAAAACCTTTTTATGCAACAGAAGAACAAATTAGCATGACAAGGGATAAAAGATTATTCAAAAAAATATGTGAAAAAACTGGAGTCCCAACCCCTAAAGATTATTCGCTAAGTGGTGATGGTAGTGAAAACGGATTTGATCAAATTGCATTTCCTGTCATTGTTAAGCCATCTGATAATGGCGGTAGAAAAGGAATCAGTATTTGTAATAATGTCGATGAATTAAGAATCGCTATTCCATACGCATTAGATTATTCAGCAAAGAAAAAAATTGTTATAGAGGAGTATCTTGTTGGAATTGAATTATGTGCAGTATATACATTTTCAGATGGATATATCAGCTTGTCATGCCTTAATGACAAATATATCTCAGAAGATACTGGGGGAGCAAAACTATGTGATGCAGTGCTTACACCTTCAAAATACTATGAAAAGTTTGTTCAGAACGTCCATCCTGGAATTGTAAAACTGATCGAGACACTGGGACTCGAAAATGGTATGGCTAATTTTCAGCTGATTGCAAACAAAAATGGTATCTATGCTTTTGAGATGGGGCTCCGTGTAAATGGGAATGACGATTTTAAAGTGATTAGAAAAAATAATGGAATCGATTTTATGAAACTGATAATAAATTATTCCATTACCGGTAAAATGGGAAATGATTTGGCTCAGGATGATCCTCGGTTTGAGAGATATTATGGAACATTTTGTGCATTTGTGAATGCAGGAACTATTGGAAAAATTAGTATTGGAAAGATTACAGAAAATGAAAACATTTATGATATCACATATTTACATAGTGAGGGTGATGTTGTTGCAAATACAGGGACAAACGCACATAAGGCGATGATGTTCAAATTTGTCGGTAAAACCATTAGAGATATTCAAGATACAATTTCGTTTATTCAAGATAATCTTATCGTCCACGATATACAGGGGATGAATATGCTGATGAAAACATTTAATGTAAAAAGATTGGATTAATGATATGCGAGAGATAGAACGTGAAATTGGGGCTATTTCCGTGATTATATGGGAGAATTACTTTTTTAGAAGTGTTCGAAAGTGGTGCGGTTGCTGGACGGATGGATATGCATACGGCAACTTTAAATATGGTGTACAGATGTCTGACTGTAATAGTTCATTCATTAAATTCCAGATATGGAGTATATATGCAAAATTATTAAGAGGGGGATAGAAGAATGTTAAAAGTATATACATTAGAGGAGAGTAATAAATGGGATACAGTTGTTCGTTCTTTTTCTGAGTATGATGTATATTGGCTAAGCGGATATAGTAAAGGATTTAAATTACATGGCGATGGAGAACCGTTGCTATTTTACTACGAAAATAGGCATATACGTGGAATTAATGTTGTTTTTAAGCGTGATATATCAAAAGTTACTTTCTTTAAAGGAAAACTTCCTGGAAATACATATTTTGATTTTTCCACTCCCTATGGTTATGGTGGTTGGATTATCGAAGGTGAAGGATACCATGAATTGTTTAGTACATTTGAAGATTGGTGTAGAAAAAACGGTGTTATAAGCAGCTTTGTCAGATTTCATCCAGTTGTGAAAAACTACATATTTTCAGAGGGGATATATAACATTATTCCGTTGGGACAAACGGTTGCTATGGATTTGAGATCGCCGGAAATTATATGGGAAAATATAAGTAGTAAAAATAGAAATATGATCAGAAAAGCAGAAAAATCTGGAGTGAAAATTTTTAGTGGCAGATCGGAGGCATTATATAAAGAATTTATAGGTATTTATAATGCAACAATGGAACATGACAATGCAGATGATTATTACTTCTTCAGACCAGAATTTTACAATAGCATTTGTTTTGATTTGCCTGAAAATGCACAAATATTTTATGCAGTAAAAGACAATGAAATGATTGCAGCGTCTATCATGATTGCAGCAAATGGATATCTTAATTATCATTTATCTGGATTAAAATATGAATATCGAAGTTTGGCACCATCTAATTTGCTTTTGTATAAAGCTGCTTTATGGGGCTGCGCCAATGGATACAAAACATTTCATCTTGGAGGCGGGGTAGGATCACAAGAGGATAATCTATTTAAGTTCAAAAAATCATTTTTCAAAGGCAGCAATCTTTGTCAGTTTTATATCGGGAAAAAGATATATATTCAGGAAAAATATGATGAGCTGATAAGTATGAGAGAGCCAATTAATAGTGGATTTTTTCCTGAATACAGAGCCTGACTTTTGAGAAACGACTGTATATTTTATTATTGGATCAGGAGGCATAAGAAGATGAGAGTGGCATTTATTGTTCCTTTTTATAAGGTTGAAAAGGAATATATAAAACAATCTATTATGAGTATTATTAATCAGACATATAAAGATTTAGAAATAATATTAGTGGATGACGGCTCTCCTGACGAATGTGGAGCAATATGCGATAAATATGCATCTATGGATGAGCGTATTAAGGTAATACATAAAAAAAATGGTGGATTATCTGATGCAAGAAACTCAGGAATAGATATAGTAACAGCAGAATGGATTACATTTGTTGATGGTGATGATTGGGTAGACGAAAATTTTATAGAACAATTTATACTGTATATTTCTGAAAGGCATGATCTCGCAGATATCTATTATTTTTCCGGCTATAGAAATTTTCCTGATAAAGAAGTCAAAGGCGTTCCTTATTTTGAAACAGGTCGAACATTTAGTACATATGAGGAACGAGAATTTTTACAAAGTATGTGTTTAACAAATCATGTTTCTAAAGATGGAAATAGAAAAGGCATTACAATTAGTTCAGCGTGGGCCAAAATATACAAAACTGATTTTATTCAGCAATATAAACTTAAATTTCCTATTGTTCCATATGATGAGGACAGTTTATTTTATGTTGAATCAATAGAAGTTGCAAAAAAAATAGAATATATTGCAATCCCTGTATATCACTATAGATACACATTAGGAAGTATAGTAAATCGCTATAGGCCAAATGCAGATATGGAGCAAGAAATTTATTTGGAGTATCTATTTTCCTTTGCAAAGAGATGTGAAAAAAAGGAAGACTTTATTAAAAAAATATATATGAGAGTTATGACTTCGATGATATTACTGATAAAACTCAAATATTTTAACAAAAATAATAAAGACTCTTTTCTGAAAAAGAGAGGGGAATGTAATAAACTTTTTTGTACGTCGCCATATAAAGATGCTTTAAATAATATAACAATTAACCAGTTGGGACGAAATGCAAAAATAAAATATTTTTTATTAAAGTTTAAATTTTATTATTTGCTTGAAATATTGAGAAGAAAAAATTCGGAAAATAGCATAAGGTAGTTTATTTTCTATTTGGGAGATTATCTGCATGAATTCCTCTATGAAGTCAAAGTTTCTATACATAAATAAACGTAGTACACCATTCATATTGGCATATGTAGTCTTTTTGTTTAATTATATTTTAAATGGCTATGAATTTGGTGCTACGGTAGAAAGTGTGAGATTAACTGCTGCAGCACTCCTCCTTTTTGCATGCGTTCAAAAAAGGAGAAAAGATAGTTTTTTATATATAAATGGCTTTCTGCTTATTTGCATTGCCATTATATCAACACTGTTTTCAGATGTGGTAAATCTAGGCGAATCAAGAGTTTTTAATCTTATATTTTGTATGATTGTGTTTATTGTTCTATCAGATACTTTCATAGAGGTAAATAGCTTTGAAAAAATACTATACTTTTATACCAATTTCGCTTTTATTTTAGCGGCTATTGTATTGATTGGATATGTAGTTGGTTTTGGAGTTGATTCATATGGAAGAGCATCGATTTATTATGGATCATTCTATAAAGATCAAAACTATCTTTCTGCCTATTTAATGCCGGCTTTTACAATTAAAGTGTACCGTTTTCTTATTGGTAAGAGAAAAGCTTTTTCAGACCTGTTGTATCCTATAACTATAATATTAGCTGTTCTACTAATGGGATCTCGTGGTGCATTTGTAACAGCATTATTAATAGTATGTCTGATAATATTGAAGTTGATTTTGTTTGATAGTAATTCTACACATAAGTTTTTTTGGATTATGCTTGTGTTTGTAGCTGCCATTGTTGTATATGCTGTTTTGTCAAAGACACCTCTTTTTCAAAGAATGACTGGATTTAGCGAATATGGTTCAGATGTCAGAATAAGGTTATGGACGGCAGGTTTAAATGGCTTTTGGAGACATAAATTTATTGGAAGCGGAGTAGGAGCCGCTTCACAATTTGCATGGCAGATGATTGGGAATGCAGTACATAATAGTTTTATCGAGTTATTATCTGATAATGGATTAATAGGAGTCATATTGGTATTCTGGTCATTTTCTCGGATATTTTGTGCACGAACAAATCACAAGGTTTTAATAGTAGCCTTTTTTACTGGATTATTTATGCCGCTGTTTTTTTTGACAGGATATTCAAATATGACATTTTGGATGCCGATGTTTTTTCTCCAGAACTTTATAAGCTATCTTGAACAGAAAACGATAATGATAGAAGACAATGAGATGAGGGCAGATAAATGAGAATTGGAACCATCACGGTACAAAATGGAAACAATTATGGCGCATCATTGCAGGCCTTTGCTTTAGTTAAATATTTGAGAAAAAATGGATGGGATGCTTATTTAATTGATTATAGAAATAAGAAAATCGAAGATAGGCTGGCAGAACAATCGTTTATTACCAGTTGGAGAGGGAAGAATCAAATAAAGAAAAATATTCGGATTATTTTATCGAATGCAATTTGGAAAACGGATAGATATGTAAAGGAAAAAAACAAAGCTTTTTCTGAATTTCATAAATCTATATTTGATCAGTCTGGCGGTACATTATATGATGTATCAGAGTTGAAAACACTTAATAGCTTATATGATGCTTTTATTTGCGGAAGCGATCAGATTTGGAATAAAGATATCACGGGACTGGATGATGCATTTTTTTTGTCCTTTGCCAATCCTGATAAAAAAAGAATCGCTTATGCTCCAAGTTTAGGAAAAGAAAGTGGAGCTATTGTTGAGGAAGATTATGATATATATCGTCATAAGCTAAGAAATATTGATTTTCTATCTATTAGAGAGCCAAATAATAAAAAATTTATCGAAACTGTTACACATAGGGAATGCTGTGTTGTATTAGATCCGGTATTATTATTGGATAAACAGGAATGGGAAGAAGAAATTCAAAATGTTTCGCCAATAATTCAAAAAAGGTATGCATTATATTACCCTGTAATTAATCAGCCGGAACTTGAAAAGTATGCAATTCAAAAAGCTAGAGAAAAGGGGTTAAAATTGATTAATCCTAGATTAGTCCCTTCATATGCAAAGATGAAAGGCTATACAGCTATTTCTAGTAAACCAGTTGGACCAATTGAATTCGTAAAATTAATAAAAGAATCTGAATGCATATTTACAAATTCTTTCCATGCTACTGTTTTTTCATCAATTTTTAATAAAGAGTTATATGTAATTAAACTGAAAGGAAAAAACAAAAACAGAAACAATAGAATAATCGAGTATCTAAAAATGGTAGGTATTCGTCAGTCTCTTATTGACACGAGTGATCTTATTCATATAAAAGATTTTGAATCAACTATGCAATGGGAAAATGTAACTGAGCGGAAAAAAGAGTCAGTTGAATACTTGAAAAAATCATTGGATTACAATTCATAATAACCTGATTATGATACCGGAAGGAAGGGGCTATGCCTGAGATTATTTCAATTATAGATAACAAACAATGTTATGGATGTGAGGCCTGCTATAATACATGTCAATTCAATGCAATTACAATGAAGAAAGTAGAAGATGGGTTTAGATATCCTGTGGTAGACAAAGACAAGTGTATTGAATGTGGATGTTGTTCAAAAAACTGTCCTGCTATACCTGGTAATATGAGTGTAATAAAAGATAATAAATATAAACAGAGAGTCTATTCAGTGAGATTAAAGGATACAGGCGTAAGAAAAATTAGTTCTTCGGGCGGTGCGTTTACCGCAATATCGGACAAAGTATTAGAGCAACATGGTTGTGTTGTTGGTGTTGTATGGAATAATGATTTCTCTGTAAAACACATAATTGCTACCGAATTATATCAAAGAGATATGATGAGACAATCAAAATACATACAAAGTGAGATTGGTAGTTGCTATAAATTAATTAAAGAAAAAATAAAAAATGAACAATTAGTTCTATTTACCGGTACACCATGTCAAAATGCGGGACTCAAGCTATATTTAGGTAATATGGATTTATCGAAGCTTATATTGTGTGATGTATTGTGCGGTGGCAATGTAAGTCCAGTATTTTTTAAAGATTATTTAAAATATATAGAAAAAAAACAAAAAGATAAAGTTACAGATATATGTTTTAGAACAAAAATAATAGGCTGGAAACAACATCATATTCTTATTAATCTAGAAAAAACTATATATCAGGGAGCTAGGCGCGATAATGAACCCTTCTTTTACTTATATTTAAAAAAATATATTATTAGAAAATCTTGCTTTTCTTGCAGCTTTGCATCGATAGATCGAATTACCGATATTACATTAGGCGATTTTTGGGGAATAGATCAAGTAGAACCAGAAATAGATGATGATCTGGGAATTTCTTTTGTATCAGTGAATACACAGAAAGGCCAAGACTTCATTAGCTCAGTGACAGATAAAATAATGATGGAAGAGAGAGAAATAAATTTAGCTATTCCTCGGCAAATAAACTTAAGAAAGGCAGCAGAGAAGCCAGAAAAATATGAGCTTTTCTGGGAGGAATATAAAAAATTTGGCTCAGAATATATTTTGAAAAAATACACAACATTCGGCATGAAAAATAAAATTAGATGTTTGATGAAAAAAATCTTTAAAAAATATTTGAATCATAAAGAATAGAGGGAGGTTCTGGAAAAATGCAGAGAGAAAAAGCACTTGCAAAAAATACTGCTATTTTAATGTTTGGAAAAATATGTACTCAATGTATTAGTTTTCTGCTTCTTCCTTTATACACAAGTGTTTTAGATACTGCTGAATATGGTACTTTTGATATAATGATTACCTACTCAATGTTAGTTCTCCCAATAGTTAATCTACAGTTTGATCAGGGCCTTTTCAGGTTTATGTTAGAACATCGAGGAAAAAATAACAAAATAACAAATATTTTTTCTTCGATATTTTTGTCTTGTATTATACAAACTGCAGCATACAATGTGCTCTTAATAATTTTAAATTTTATTCATCCGGTAGAAAATATCCAGTTCTTAATGATTTATGTTTCACTTCAGGTTTTTGTATCTATTATGCTTCAATTTTCACGTGGGCTAGGAAAAAGTACTTGTTATGCCATTGCAAGTTTTATTTCAGCAGTTTCGACCGTTGTATTTAATGTCATTGCGCTTGTTTTTTTGAACAAAGGAGTATATGGATTATTTGCAGCATCTATTTTAGGGCAAGTTGTTACAATTATTTATCTCTCTTTCAACAATAAGATATGGAAGTATGTGAGCATTCATGAGTTTAAATTCTCAACAATAAAAGAAGTAAGCCAGTATTCACTGCCACTCATACCGAATAATTTGGCATGGTGGGTGGTTAATGTATCGGATAGATTGGTAATTAAATACTTTTTGGGAATAGCGTCAAATGGAATATTTACTGTGGCCAGTAAATTTCCAAATGTTTTTATAAATTTTTATAATATTGTAAATTTATCCTGGACAGAAAGCGTTTCGCTGCATTTTACTGATGAGGATAGAGATGTCTTTCTCAGTGAAATGATGACAGTCTTTTTTAAACTGTTTTCTACATGTTGTTTTCTAATAATATCTTTAATGCCATTTGTATTTCCGGTTCTGGTTAACTGGAAGTACAAGGAATCTTATAACCAAATTTACATTCTAATGATGGCGATGCTCTTTAGAGTTATGGTAGGGCTCTATAGTTGTGTATATATTGCTGAAAAGAAATCAAAAAAAGTTGCAACAACATCAATAACAGCAGCTGTTATAAATCTAACATTAGATATTTTGCTTATGAGAAAGATAGGGTTATATGCTGCATCGGTGTCTAGCTTAATTGCTTTTATGAGTATGTTTGTAATTCGATATTTTGATATTAATAGATCCATTCAAATGAAAATAGAATCAAAGACATTATTCCTTGCGCTTACTTTAGGTGTTCTTTTAGGTATTATATATTACTCTGAAAACATAGCTATTCAATTTATTGGATTTATAATAGTTTGTATATATTCAATTTTGACGAATAAGGATTTGATAAAAATTATATTGGAATACATAGTAAAGTTTTTCCGACAAATTAAAAGAAAAAGCAATTGACCTGTTCACTTGTTGGACTAAATATTAATTAACATTATTTTGTTTTTTTGAAGAATTGGAGGGTATATGAATAAATCAATCGAGTTTTTTAATGCTATTGATTGTGTTTATAACCAGCAAATTCCTGAAAATGTGATAGAACGAGCGAGACAATCATTACTTGATTATCTTGCTGTAACCTGTGCGGGTGTAAAGTTTCAGGATTATAAAATAAAAGAATATTTTAAATTTGCAGAACCAGAGAATGGAAATTATAAAGCAATAGGAACAGGTAAAAACGTAGTTTTTAAAGAAGCAGTTTTTCTCAATGGATTGAATGGTCATGCCCTTGATTTTGATGACGGGACTAATTCAGGAATAATTCATTTAGGCAGTCCTGTTTTTTCGTTATTAATACCATTGGCAGAGAAACATAAAATAAGTATTGGCGACATGCTGAAAGCTGCAATTATAGGATATGAAACATCTTACACGATGGCTGTTTCGATTCAGCCTGGGCATAAAGCTAAGGGATACCATGCGACTGGAACGTGCGGAACCTTAGGTGCTGCAATTGCCGCTTCTTATATGCTGGGGTTTAACAAAGAGGAGCGTTTTCATGCTTTTGCATCTGCAGCCGTTGCAGCCTCTGGTATGTTGAAGGTACTGGATGATGGCTCTGAACTGAAACCCTATAATGTTGCGAAAACTGCGCTCCTTGCGCTTACGAGTATCCAAATAGCGAAAGCAGGATTTAAAGGACATGTTGATCCACTAGGAGGCCGCGGTTTTTTTAAGATGATGACAGACCGGGATGATATTGAATTGAAACCAGTACTTTTAAATGGGACATATGCCATTATGAAAAGCTATACAAAACCATATGCATCGTGCCGTTATACTCATCCTGCAGTAGAAGCTGCAATTCATCTGCGGAATCAGTACGGTCTGAAAGCCAGTGATATTAAACAGATTGATATCAAAACATATAACCTTGCGGTAGATGGCCATGATCACATAGAAATACCAGGCTCGTACAGTGCAAAAATGAGCATTCCGTATGCTGTGGCGGCCGGGGTGATTTATGGAAGAGCCGGACTCCAGGAATTTAGTGAGGATATGGTAAAAAACGAAGAGATTCTTGAATTAACAAGGAAAGTCCATGTGATATCAGATGAGCAATTAAGCAAAGAATTTCCTGAGATTCAGCCTGCGATCGCTAGTATTATGACAAAATCCGGAATGGTTTCAGAACGAGTTGATTTTCCAAAGGGAGAGCCTGAAAATCCATTAACAAATGAAGAGTTTAAAAACCGTTATGATATGCTAATGGAATATGCTGGTGTATATACTGATGCCAGTGATTCTATATTTGATACAGTATACCGTGAATCAGCATTAGTTCATGATGTTATGAAGTATTTATAGAGAGGTCTGTTATGAAAAATGTAAATATTGTACTTGGAACCATGACTTTTGGGGAATCGGTGTTTGCTCCAGAGGTTGAGGAATTTATAAACACATTTTTTGACTTGGGCTACGACGAATTCGATACAGCTTTTGTATATAACGAAGGTAATTGTGAACGATTGCTTGGTGATGTTCTGCCTAAATTGGATAAAATATTTCGAATTGCCTCAAAGATAAACCCCAGAATTAGTGGAAAACTGGATGGAGAAGCTGCATATAAGCAGGTAAATGAATCACTTGAAAGACTGGGCTTAGACTGTGTGGATATAGAATATCTGCATTTTCCAGATCCTGCAACTCCAGTGGAATCTGTGCTGGAAGCATTATCAATTCTTTATGACCAGGGAAAGTTTAAGGAACTTGGGTTAAGTAATTTCCCGGCATGGATGGTAGCTGATGTGTGGAATAAATGTGATAAATATGGCTGGGTAAAGCCTACTGTTTTTCAGGGAGTCTATAATCCTCTTACCAGAAAGGCTGAGATTGAACTCAATGCATGCCTTAACCATTATGGAATGCGTTTTTATGCCTATAATCCTATGGCAGGCGGTCTGTTAACCGGAAGATATGGGCAGTTTGAAGAAGAACCAACTGATGGACGATTTACGCATAGACCCAATTATCAGGGACGTTATTGGAAAAAGAATTTTTTTGAAGCTGTCGATGTAATTAAATCTGCATCAGAGAGATATGGTATCACAACTATTGAAGCTACCTACCGTTGGCTTGCATATCATTCAATGTTAAATGGAGAACGGGGGGATGCGATTCTGATCGGAGCTTCAAAGTTGGAACATATGAAGCAGAATATATCCAGCATAAAAGAAGGACCCTTACCAGCAGATATTGTTGATGCGTTTGAAACGGCATGGGAAATCAGCAGGGTAGACAGTCCGGAATATTTTACCCTTTATAAAGGTAAAAAATAGGGAGGTTAAGAGAAATGTTAGATCAGGAAAGAATATTTGAAAAATTATGTAACTGTGGTGTGACGTTTTTTACAGGGGTACCGGATTCCTATTTAAATGGTTTTTGCAACTACGCATTAAAACACTTTCCAGAAAAGAATATTATTGCGGCTAATGAAGGAAATGCAATTGGTATTGCAGCAGGTCATTATTTTGCAACAAAGGAACTTCCTCTGGTATACATGCAGAACAGCGGAATGGGTAATATGATCAATCCACTGGTATCTTTGGTTGATGAGCATGTCTATAGTGTTCCTATGTTGCTTCTGATTGGCTGGCGCGGCCAGCCGGGAATGGGGGACTGGCCACAGCATGAATTGCAGGGCGAGATTACAATCCCTCTTTTGGATGCCATGCACATCAACTACTCTATTCTCACAGATGATATCGGTCAATATGAGAGGATTACAGACGAAGCTGTTAATTATTGTATCAAATATAGAAAGCCGTATGCACTGATTGCCCCAAAAGGGGTTATGGCAGAAGAAAAGCTGAATAATAAAGATGACTTATATCCTATGAGCCGTGAAGAAGCAATTGAGATTATTCTTAACCACATGCCCTCCAATGCAATCTTTTCTGTAACAACTGGGCGAGCAACCAGAGAGTTATTCTTTCTGCGTGAAAGAAGAAATGAAAGCAAGGAAAACGATTTCCTGAATGTCGGTTCTATGGGGCATGCTTCTTCTGTAGCATTAGGAATAGCATTGGAAAAACCGGAGAGAAAGGTAGTGGTATTGGATGGCGATTCTGCTGCTATGATGCATATGGGTGCCATGACTATGGTTAGTAAGCTGCATGTGCCGAATTATTTACATATTATTCTGAACAATGGCGCACATGAATCGGTAGGAGGCCAGCCATCTGCTGGTTATAAAATTGACTTTACAAAGATCGCGGAGGCCTGCGGATATGAAACGGTGCATCATCCTGTGACGGGAAAAGAGGAACTGATCGCTGCACTCGCTGTGTTGAAAGACTGTGGTAAAGCTTCTTTTATTGATGTGCGTATTCATAAAGGGCTGAGTGGAAAACTGCCTCCGCTGGATTTTTCCCATAGAGAAGCCATTGATGCCATGATAGAAGAATTGAATAGATAATGTGTGAGTTATCTTGAGTGAAAGGATGGATAGACGATGAACAGTATGGACAAAACGAGAGAATTTCTAAAAACAATTGGTCTGCCAGGAGGGGACGCTTATGACCTTCCTGAATCAAAAAAACGATTTAAAGACAATGGGCAGTATCGATTTGAGGTTCCGGGAATTCAGGGACCGAAAGTGATGAGGGCACTTCTGGAGGCAATGGATTCCTATGGACTCTATCTTCACAGAGTAACACAAACACAGGGGATTATGCGCCTTACGGATGAAGAAATCGAGAGGATGGTAGAGCTTGCACATAAATGGGAGACAGATCTGATCCTTGCCATAGGGCCAAGAGCAACGACAGATACATCTGCTTCGGTCCATACCGAAGAAGGAGTCCGTATGGGGTACCGTCTTAGAGGGCAGGAGCAGATCGTAAGAGCAGTAGAAGATGTAAAACGGGCTGCTGGAATCGGCTGCAGGGGATTCCTCGTTTACGATGAAGGCTGCCTGTGGGTGCTGGATCAGATGAGAAAGGCAGGGGAGATCCCCGCGGACTGTCATTTTAAGGTATCGGCTCATGCCGGCCATGGTAACCCGGCATCGGCGAAGGTGCTGGAGAGCATTGGTGCTGATTCCATCAATCCAGTTCGTGATATACAGCTCCAAATGTTGGCGGCAATGCGCCAGGCAGTGGACTGCCCGATTGACATTCATACTGAAAATCCGAAGTCCACGGGTGGGTTTATCCGTCACTATGAGGTGCCGGATATGATACGGATCGCAGCACCGCTCTATTTAAAAACAGGGGGCTCTGTTGCGGCTACACACAGCTGGGATAGTACGGAGGATGACGCTAGAAAGAGGGCAAAGCAGTGCGTGCTTGTGAAACGTATGATCGACGAGTATTATCCGGAGGCTGTGTGGTCACCGAAGGGGAGCTTAATATAGAAAAGTAAAGCAATGATAAAATACATAGAAGGAGAGGATAAAAAAGATGAGACACCATCTATATAACAAAGATTTCAAATTTTTAGTAGAACCGGAGGAATTCAATAAATATACCGATAGGGAGCTGCTGCAGTATTGCCTTGGCGCTACGATGTATATGCCTGGTATCAAGGATTTTGCGCCGAAGATCCTTGGAGGTGCTATGCCTGGACTTACGACCATTGTTTTGTGCTTTGAGGATGCTTGTCCGGAAGATCGGGTGGAGGAAGCAGAGCAGAATGTATACCGGCTTTTGGATACGGTAACGGATGCTGTGGATAAGGGAAATCTGGCGCCGGAAGCGGTTCCGCTTATTTTTGTGCGCATACGTAATCTCACACAATTTAAACATTTTGGACAGGGCCTGACCAAAAAACAAGCGCGATCGCTGTGCGGCATTAATTTCCCTAAGTTTAATGCAGAAAATGGGTACGAATATTTTGCTTATTTGCAGGATCTAAACGACCGCCTTGAGGAGATTTTGTATGGCATGCCAATCATTGAGGACTCGGAAGTAGCCTACAAGGAGACACGTATATCGGAATTGGTAGGTATCAAGAAGATTCTTGACAAATATCGCGAACTGGTCCTACAGGTACGGGTTGGCGGTACAGATTTCTCCTCAGTATTTGGCGTGCGCAGGGGTGTTGATTATTCCATTTACGACATTATGACCGTCCGCGAATGCCTGACAGATATTATCAATGTCTGTGGACGGGATAACGATTATGTGATTTCCGGACCTGTATGGGAGTATTTCCGTGCGCCGAAGGAATTAATGTTTGAAGAGCTTCCGAAACATGGACTGGAAGATTATCTGATGAAGCGGCTGCCAATTGTGAACAATGAGATAGATGGTCTGCTTCGCGAAGTGATTCTGGACAAAGCCAACGGCTTTGTAGGGCGTACCGTGATTCATCCGACGCATGTCAAATTTGTCAATGCGCTGATGGCAGTTACGAAGGAAGAGTATGATGATGCGTGTATGATCCTCGGCCATAGTGAAGGCGGTGTGGTAAAAGGCAGTGGTGCGAATAAAATGAACGAGATCAAGCCGCATACGAATTGGGCGGTGAAGATCTATAATCGCGCGCGTGCTTTTGGCGTGATTGAAAACGAAGGCGCATATGTGAGGCTGTTTGCAGTCAATGACTAAAGGGCCTATCTTACGAATGAGGTTCCTCGTATTTATCTGTGTTATTTTATATTGTAAAGGGTAAGGAACCAACACTGTGGAAAAGAATTGGAGGACACTATGGCGATTGAGATAAGCACACCGATTTCTGAAGTGGCGGCAGCAAGTCTGCAGGTTGGGGATACCGTGCTGATTACAGGATATATTCTTTGTGGACGGGATGCTGTGCTGCCGAAGGTGGTTAAGCTGATTGAAGAAAACAAGTCTCATACACTCGGGTATGATTTAAAAGGAAGTGTTATTTTTCATACAGCAGTGAGCCCGGCGGGAGTAGGTCCTACATCGAGTAATAAACTGGAAATCGAGAGCAGTATAGAGCCACTGTCAAAGGCTGGTGTGAAGCTGCATCTTGGAAAGGGCCAGATTCATAAAGAAACGATAAAGGCCTTGGATATAAACAATGCGGTGTATGCGGTAATCCCCCCAGTGACGGCGCTGTTAGGGGATAAGACGACAGAACAGACATTGATTGCTTTTCCGGAATTGGGGATGGAGGCCTTGTATCGGCTTAAGGTGAATCGGTATCCTGCTATTATTGCAGCAGCGCATGGGAGGAGTATCTATGAGTGAATTTAGTTATGAAAAGACAGTTTCTCTTGTCCGGAACACGCTGGTAGAGGCAGGGTCAACGTTTCGAGAGGATAAGAAAGAAGCTTATCGAAAAGCGATAGCTAATGAAAACAATGAGAAGGCAAAGTGGGTTCTTGAGACTATATTGGAGAATGCCAATGCAGCAGAAAAGAATCATAGCCCTCTTTGCGACGATACTGGAATCCCGCATATGGTACTTGAAGTAGGGCCAGATGCGGCAGTAAGTGGACGGATGCTGGATGCTATCAAGGAAGGTATAGCAGAAGGACTACAAAAACTGCCAGGACGTCCTATGGCGATTATGGGAGATGACAGTCAGAGAATCGACCAATCTGGTGGTTTAAATCCAGAAAGTGCAGGTGTGGAGCCGGCTCCGATACTTATCAGGCGATGTAGAGATAATGTTGTAAGGCTTCATATACTGATGTTTGGTGGTGGTCCTGCGATCAGAGGAAAAACGTATCGTGTATTTCATAAGCACAGCACAGATGTGGTGCTGAATGAAATCGTAAAGTGGGCGATTGAGGGAGTCTCTCAATTGGGCTGTTCTCCATGTACTCTTGCAGTTGGCATTGGCAGAAGCCATTTTGAAGCAACATCCATGATGCTTCAGGCGCAGGTGGATGGAAAATTCGATGTTCAGTCGGAAATGGAGCAGGAGATTACCAGAAGGGTGAATGAGGCTGATATCGGTCCGCTTGGACTCCATGGAAAGACCAGTGTAATCGCTACATTTATGAAGGTTGGTCCTCAGAGAGCCAGTGGTGTAAGGATTATCTGTGTCCGTCCGGCTTGTTGTTTTGAACCAAGAATCGCCACCGTAGATTTGCAGATGATGATGGCGGAAGGGCTGGATTCGAAGGGAATAGTAAAGGACAGATTATAAATGAAGAATCTAAATGATAGTAAGCAGAATTCAAAAGCAAGGGATTGACAATCAGCACAGAAAAGTGATATATTTATCCTATAAAGAGATAAATATATCACCATAAGGAGGCTGTCATGAATAATAAATACTCCGCAGGTCAAAAACCCACATTTACCAGAAAAATCAGTCCGAAGATGGGGCTGTTAGGTTTTTTGGGGTTGTCGGGATTTCTGGGTTTTCTGCCCCAGTTTTTTCGTGAAGACGGTATTTTGCCTGTGCCATTTCCGCTGATATTTTTCTGCTTTTTTGGATTTTTCGGTTTTTACTATGAGGGGAAGATGTCCGGTACGATGATTGATGAGCGTTATTTAGCCAATGAGAACAGAGCCAGTGCCATAGCTAACAAAGTGGCCCTTACTCTGATTATCGCTGTGGCGCTTCTCTCAATGTCGGCATTTCGGATCAATAATCCATATGTGATGCTAAAACTTTTAATTGCTGTTATCGGTTTTGCATTTGGCTTATCGCTGTTTCTTCAACAGTACCTGCTGTACCGTTTTGAAAATGGAGAGTAGCCATGGGGGAATTTACGTGCAATCTTAAGAAGTACAGACAAATGAAGGAGATGACCCAGGAACAGCTGGCTGAAAAAGTCGGTGTAAGACGGGAAACTATCATGCGCCTGGAAGCGGGCAGATACAATCCATCGCTGAAGCTGGCGATCGATATTTCGAGAGAGGTGGAAACACCAATCGAAGTTTTGTTTATTTTTGAGGAAAAATAGCCATATATACAGTAGAACTGTGATGGTATGGCAGAAGATTCCTCGTGGATTATCAAGATTGTTACACTATAACAAAAATACGTCACAGTTACTGCCAAACAGTAAAATCATGAACACCTGTCAAACGGGTGTTCATGATTTTGTACATTAAGCGTTCAACCGGCTAAAGTCATAAGAAGAGCAGACTGTACATCAGCCTGCCCACATGTAAAGGGAAGAATTTCCACCATCCTTGATCTGGGAAAATGGTGCTTCAATCTCTCATCTTCAATTTCTCAAGTCATTAATTCCATAATCCTGAAACACTTCGCGCCCCGATCTCTTGCAGGCCACCTGGCTTGACCGTTATCCCGACTTTTTCTGCTCCTTCCAGTCCCCGGAATAAAAATAATTAATTTCCGCTCCAAGAAACAGTATACAGATACACACATACAGCCACAGCATCAACAACACAATAGCCGTAAGGCTCCCGTACATAACAGAGAAATTGCTGAAATTGTTAAAATAAATGGAAAATGCAAATGAAAATGCGATCCATCCCAGTGTGGAGAAAATGGCGCCGGGCAGCTGCTTTTTAAAATGCTGCTTCTTTTCCGGCACATACGTATAGAGGAAAGTGAAGCAGATCGTCAGGATCAGTAGGAGCACGGTCCGAAAGCTGATGACGTAGTGGGTGATCTCTGCAACGACCGGAAAATGGTGTTCGACGAATCCCTGAATCGAACTTCCGAGAACCAGCAAAACCAGCGTCAGAATGCAGATCAGCATGAATATGATGGTATAACCGGCGCAGATCATCCTCGTCACCACGTAATTTCTCTTCTTCTGTTTCCCGAATACCCGGTTCAGTCCGCGCTCGATGCTCAGCATGCCGCGGGAGGCCGACCAGATGGCGGCGATTGCCGTTACGGATAAAACGGTAGCGGGAGAGTTGGTATAGATATTTTCGACGACGCCGAAGACCAGGCTCTTTAGGTTGGCCGGTACCAGACTTGTAATTACCTGCAGCAGGTTGGACTTTGTTATCGTTGGTATCAACTGGATCATAGCCATCAGCAGCATGATGAACGGAAATGCCGCGATGATGGTAAAAAAAGACGCCTGAGCCGCGTAAACAGTCATTTCATCCTTGCTGAATTTGTCGTAGATCTGTTTGCCTCGCAGTATTAATCCAATCATGATATCCCCTTTTTGTTAATGATATAACTAAAATATTACCATGACCGCAAAAAAATATCAAGCAAGACACCGGAATTTCAAATAGTTATGGTTCATGGTTGTAGCAGTTCACGGTTATAATTTTTCGTAACAGAAAAATTATTTTGAAAAACAAAGTAATTCTTTCGAAAATAAGTTGCCCTACCGTACTGCATTTGATAGAATGGTACTAATGGAATCAATCAGAAAGGGAGCGCGTATGGAATATATACCGGCGAAAACCATCGTGACGAAGACGAAGAGCTCCGAATGGTTCGGCATCGATTATAATATGAATATTTATAAAGGCTGCTGCCATGGCTGTATCTACTGCGACAGCCGGTCTTCCTGCTATCGGATCGAACGGTTTGACACGGTGCGGGCCAAGGAAGACGCCCTGCGGATTGTCCGGGATGATCTGCGGCGGAAGGTGAAGACCGGAGTGGTAGGCACCGGAGCCATGAGTGATCCCTATAATCCATTTGAAAAGGAGCTGGAGCTGACCAGACATGCGCTGGAGCTGGTGGACGCCTTCGGCTTCGGAGCAGGGATTGCCACAAAAAGCACTCTTTTAAGAAGGGATGCGGATATTTTAGAGAGCATAAAAGAGCATTCGCCTGTAATCTTAAAAGTGACGGTGACGACTGCGGATGATGAGCTGGCGGGGAAGATCGAACCCGGCGTGCCGTCCTCGACCGAGCGGTTTGAACTGATCGATTACTTAAGCTCCAGAGGGCTGTTTACCGGTATTCTGCTGATGCCGGTCCTTCCGTTTCTGGAAGACAGTCCGGAAAATATTACGGCTGTCGTGAGAAAGGCCCATGAGGCGGGAGCTTCTTTTATTTATGCGGCTTTTGGTGTGACGCTCCGTGATAATCAGAGGGAGTGGTACTATGATAAGCTGGGGCAGCTGTTTCCGGAGCGGGATCTGGCGGCGGAATACAGAAAACGGTACGGAGAACGCTACGAATGCCGGAGTCCGGCGGCAAAGCGGCTCTGGGCCATATTCGCGGCAGAGTGTGAGAAATACGGGATTCTGTACCGCATGAAGGACATTATTCACGGGTATAAGAAGAATTACGAAAACAGCCAGATGAGTCTGTTTGATTTTCTGCAGTGAAAACAGAGAAAGTGAGAGGAAACCTTACATGGGACAGGAGAAAAAAGAAAAGCTTACAAAAATGGAGATAGACTGGATTCTGTACGATGTAGGAAATTCCGCATTCGTGCTGCTTGCGACGACGATTTTGCCCATTTACTTTAATTATCTGGCGGGACTGGAGGGCGTCTCCGAGGTGGATTATCTGGCCTATTGGGGATATGCAGCCTCGATTGCTACGCTGCTGGTGGCCTTTATCGGACCGGTCTGCGGCGCCATTGCCGATACGAAGGGGTATAAGAAACCGATATTTATGATCTGTATGATGGTGGGCGTTCTGGGATGTGCCGCACTTGCCATACCAAAATCCTGGATTGTATTTTTGGTGGTATTTGTGATTGCAAAGGTGGGCTACTCTGCGAGTCTGGTGTTCTACGATTCCATGCTTCCGGATATCACAACGCCGGAACGTCTGGATGCGGTTTCCTCTCATGGTTTTGCATGGGGGTATATCGGAAGCTGTGTTCCGTTTGTGTTCAGCCTTGTGTTTGTTCTGTTCTATGAAAAGATCGGCATCACTATGGTGACTGCCATGGTGATTGCGCTCATCATCAACGCCCTGTGGTGGTTCCTGGTGACGGTGCCTCTGCTCCGCCACTACAAACAGGTTCACTATACGGACAACACGGAGTCGGGACGCGGAGTGGTGAAGGAGAGCCTGCGCCGCCTGGGGCATACGCTTCTTGATTTGAAGAATCATAAGAAGATTTTTGTATTCATGATTGCATACTTCTTCTATATTGACGGGGTCTATACGATTATCGAGATGGCTACGGCTTATGGAAGCTCTTTGGGGCTCAATTCCCAGGGCCTTTTGCTGGCGCTTCTTTTAACTCAGATTGTGGCATTCCCATTTGCGCTGTTGTTCGGCAAAGCGGCGAAGAAGTACAGGACGGAAAAACTCATCCGCCTGTGTATTCTTGCATACCTTTGTATTGCGCTCTATGCGATTCAGCTGGATAAGCAGTATGAGTTCTGGGTGCTGGCCGTTTGCGTCGGTATGTTCCAGGGAGCGATCCAGGCGCTGTCACGGTCGTATTTTGCCAGAATCATTCCGCCTGAGAAATCGGGAGAATTTTTCGGTATTTTTGATATCTGCGGAAAGGGCGCTTCTTTCATGGGAACGGCTCTGATGGGATTATTCGCTCAGATTACGGGAAAGAGCAACGGCGGTGTTGCGATTCTGGCCGTGATGTTCCTCATCGGATTCTTTGTGTTTGGGAAGGCTGTGAAGCTGAATGAGAATTAGAGTGTGTTTGAAAATAAGTTACAAATTCTTTGGCTATGTTTGAAACATAGCCATTTTTTTTGTATATGGCGGTCATGCGGGTGACGGTTTCCGGAGAATCAATGATCCGGACTGTCAGGCCTTCGGCCGTTCTCATGCTGCTGATGGATTCCGGCACCAGGGCCACGCCTAAGCCGGCGCCAGCCCATTGGAGACACGTCCTGGCGTCGTCATTGCGGCAGAAGATATTAGGCGCTGCGCCGATATTCTGGAACGCCATGGATATGATGGCGTCAAAGCGCCGATAATAGATGAGAGGCTTTCCGGCAAGGTCCGTAAGGCGGATTGAGCCGCCTGGAATCGCGTCAAACCAGGAGGAAACTCCGACTGCCGTAAGCGGTTCTTCTGATCCGAAGACACAGTGAAAACCGTCGGTATTAAACGGTGTTCGAACCACGGCGCATTCGATGATACCGTTTTTCAGCTTTTCCAAAAGCTCGTAAGTGTTCCCTTCGGAGATTTCAAAACGAACATTGGGATGAAGGCGGCAGAAGCCCGGCAGGATGCTGTCCGCCAGAAAGCTGCCGGAGGAGGAGATCGTTCCCAGCTTTAAGATTCCCTTCGATGAGGAGGGAAAATTCTGGAGCTCATCAGCGGCCGTATCCATCATGGACAGGATATCCTTAGCACGGGAATAGAGATAGGAACCGGCCTCGGTAAGCTCGGCCTTCCTTGCCCCGCGGGTCAGAAGACGGACGCCTAAGTCCTCCTCCAGCATCATGATCTGCTTGCTGAGCGGCGGCTGGGACAGCCCCAGCTTTTTTGCTGCCGCCGTAAAACTGCCCGTTTCCGCAATCACTGTAAAATAATAGAGCTGCCTTGAATTCATCTGTCCCATGGAATACACCTCTTTAATAATTATTTTCTGCAATAGATACTTGTAATATTATACCAGAATGCTATAATATTACAATGAATTATTCTAAAAACATATGAATCCGGAGGAAGGATAAATGAAAAAACTCCTGAAATACTTAAAGGAATACCGGCTGGAAAGCTTCTTAGGGCCGTTATTTAAGCTTCTGGAGGCCAGTTTTGAACTAATGGTACCTCTCGTGATGGCGAAAGTAATCGATGTTGGAATTAAGACACAGGACCTCCCCTATATTTTAAAAATGGGCGGAATTCTGGTGCTTCTTGGAGTTGTGGGGCTGGTCTGTTCCATCACAGCCCAGTATTTTGCGGCAAAGGCGGCCGCGGGATTCGGTACGGCGCTGCGAAATGACCTGTTTTCCCACATCGGCAGCCTCTCCTATGCGGAACTCGATAAGGCGGGGACAGCCACGCTAATCACCCGCATGACGAGTGATGCAAACCAGGTACAGTCAGGGGTTAACTTATTTTTACGCCTCTTTTTGAGGTCTCCTTTCATCGTGTTCGGAGCCATGGCCATGGCCTTTACCATTGATGTGAAGGCGGCTTTGATTTTTGTCATTGTCATACCGGTGCTGTCTGTAATTGTATTTGGCATCATGTTAATCAGCATGCCTCTCTATAAAAAGGTTCAGCGGCAGCTGGACCGCGTGCTCCTGACCGCCAGGGAAAATCTTAGCGGTGTCCGCGTGATCCGGGCCTTTAACCGGCAGGAGGATGAAGGCCGCCGGTTTGATGAGGAAAACGGTAATCTGGTGAAAATCCAGGTGTTTGTCGGGAAGATTTCTTCCCTGTTAAATCCTCTTACCTATGTGATTATCAACCTGGGCATCATTGTGCTCATACAGACCGGAGCGAAGGAAGTGAACCGCGGGATTATCACCCAGGGCGAGGTGGTGGCTCTGGTAAACTACATGTCCCAGATTCTGGTGGAGCTGGTGAAGCTGGCCAATCTAATCATCACCATTTCCAAAGCTCTGGCCTGCGCGAACCGGATCAGTGCCGTGTTCGAGCAGAAGCCGGGAATCACGGAGAAGAACCATACGTGTCTGGAAGCCTGCGAAGGCGCTCCGGCGGTAGAATTTAAAGATATGACATTTACCTATGACGGAGCGAGGGAACCGGCCTTAAGCAACATCTCATTTTCCGTGACGAGAGGGCAGACCGTGGGTATCATCGGCGGTACGGGATCGGGTAAATCGACGCTTGTCAATCTGATTCCCCGTTTCTACGACGCGACGGAGGGCGGGGTATTGGTGGATGGCCACGATGTCAGGGAGTATCCGCTGGATCAGCTGCGCGGTAAGGCGGGGGTCGTTCCGCAGAAGGCGGTGTTATTCCACGGGACACTGCGGGAGAATATGCAGTGGGGAAAGAAAAATGCCGCAGACGACGAGATCTATGAGGCGCTTAAGACGGCTCAGGCCCTTGAATTCGTGGAAGAAAAGGCCGAGGGACTGGAGCTCTATATTCAGGCCGGCGGCAAGAACCTGTCCGGCGGGCAGAGACAGCGTCTCACGATTGCCAGGGCGCTGGTCAGAAAACCGGAGATCCTGATCATGGATGACAGTGCGTCGGCCCTGGATTTTGCTACGGACGCCAGGCTTCGGAAGGCCATTAAGGAGAGTACGCAGGATATGACTGTCTTCATCGTATCCCAGCGAGCAACCACGATCCGGAATGCGGATCAGATTGTCGTCCTGGATGATGGCGCCATGGTGGGGTGCGGAACCCATAAGGAGCTGTTTGAAAACTGTGAGATTTACCGGGAAATCTGTCTGTCCCAGCTTTCAAAGGAGGAGGTGCAGTAGGATGAATATGAAAAAGCATAAAACGACCATACGGCGGATTCTCTCCAGCATCGGCCGGTATAAATGGGGCGTCCTGGCTTCACTGGCCTGTGCATTGATTACGGTGGTCCTGACTCTCTATGTGCCGATTTTGACCGGTAAAGCCATTGACTGCATTCTTGCACCGGGAAGTGTGGATTTTGCCGTCATGGGAAGAATTCTCACAAAGATTGGTGTCATTATCCTGATTACCGCGGTGTCCCAGTGGCTTATGAGCCATATCAACAATATCATTACGTACCGTGTGGTGAAGGATATCCGGGTCCGGGCGTTTGCAAAGGTGGAAAGACTGCCGCTCAAATACATCGATTCCCATTCCCACGGCGATATCATCAGCCGCCTGATTGCCGATATCGACCAGTTTTCCGATGGACTTTTGATGGGATTTACGCAGCTGTTTACGGGTATCCTTACGATTTTAGGAACCCTCATTTTCATGTTTACAATCAATCCGGCCATAGCGGTTGTCGTGATTTTGGTTACCCCGGTCTCTCTGTTTGTGGCAAGCTTTATTGCAAAGCGGACTTACACCATGTTCCGGAAACAGTCGCAGACGAGGGGCGAACTCACCTCCCTTGTGGAAGAAATGCTCGGCAGCCAGAAGGTGGTTTTAGCATTTGGCTACGAGGAAGAGACTCAGTCTCAGTTCGAGGAAATCAACGAGCGTCTGCGGGTATGGGGACTTAAGGCTACATTTTTTTCTTCCATTACCAATCCGGCTACCCGGTTCGTCAACAGCCTGGTGTACGCCAGCGTGGGAATTGCAGGTGCGTTTGCGGCTATTTCCGGCTATTTGTCGGTGGGGCAGCTCTCCAGCTTTTTAAGCTATGCAAACCAGTATACGAAGCCGTTTAATGAGATTTCCGGCGTGGTGACGGAGCTTCAGAACGCATTGGCCTCGGCGGCCCGCGTCTTTGAACTGATCGATGAGGAACCACAGATTCCGGATGCACCGGAGGCAGCCGTCCTGACGGCGGTAAAGGGGGAAGTGTCTCTGAGTGAAGTGAATTTCTCTTATGATCCCGAAATACCGCTGATCGAGAATATGAATCTCGAAGTAAAACCGGGGCAGCGTGTCGCCATTGTGGGGCCGACCGGATGCGGTAAGAGTACGGTCATCAATCTGCTCATGCGTTTCTACGATGTAGATTCCGGCTCGATTCAAGTGGATGGAAACGATGTGCGGGAGATTACGAGAAAAAGCTTAAGAACGAGTTACGGCATGGTCCTTCAGGAAACATGGTTGAAATCCGGTACGATTCGTGATAATATCGCATATGGAAGGCCGGAAGCGACGGACGAGGAAGTGGTCATAGCGGCAAAGGAGGCTCATGCCCACAGCTTTATCAAACGAATGAAGGATGGGTACGACACGGTTATCTCTGAGGACGGAAGCAACTTGTCCCAGGGACAGAAGCAGCTCCTGTGCATTGCGCGCGTGATGCTGTGTCTGCCGCCCATGCTGATTCTTGACGAGGCCACGTCTTCCATTGATACGAGAACTGAGATACGGATTCAGAAGGCATTTTCCAAGATGATGGAAGGCAGGACCAGCTTTATCGTGGCCCACCGTCTCTCCACCATACGGGAAGCAGACATGATTCTGGTCATGCGGGACGGCCATATTATCGAGCAGGGGACTCATGAGAGCCTGCTTGAGAAGAATGGTTTCTATGCGGAACTGTACAACAGCCAGTTCGCTGTATGACCGGATATAACAGGACAGGTGATGAGACAAATGAGAAAAACAGGATATTATACCGCTTTTATCGGACTTTTCATGGCGGCCGCGCTTACGGTGACCGCCTGCGGTGCTTCAGCGAAAGCACTGGATGTGAGCAGCGTCGTCGGCGGATCAGAGACGGCTGCTGACAGCGCCGTGGGATTTCAAAAGATTGACACGGCGGATAAGGGGAACTCCGGGGATACAGCTGCCGCGGGCAGCGGGGCCGGGCAGGCACAGCCCATAACAGGTGCGGCGCCGGCAGACGGAGAGGTGCTTTCCGGCATACCGATTGATACGGAGAAGTCGGAAGCGGTCTCCATTTACTATGGCTCTGTGTGTTATTCGTTCTTCAGTGAGGATAAAGACAGGATTAAAGCGGTGGCCGACTTATTTACAGGCTTCTCCTTAGAGGAGGTCCCGAACGGTCAGCTGGACGAGGCAACCACGTACCAGATATATTTTTCGACGGATACAGAACAGATTGCGGCCATAAACGTGGATAAGAGCGGGATGTTCTATATTCCGGAGGAGAAGAAGTTCTATAAAGTGAAGGCGGGAACCTTCCGCTTTGATACGCTGGATGAGATTTATAAGGACAGTATGTATGCGGATGGGTTTGATGAGAATCAGTGTTTGATTCAATAGAAGGAGCGGTGTATGAAATAAAATTCAGGCGAAAAATCCGCAAACCACTTGACATTTCCTGCTGCAATGGATAAAATGAATTCAGTTTTATCAGATAAATGCAATGAAGGTGTCAGTAGAACCTTATTTTCTTTCAGAGAGAGGGAGTCACCGGCTGTAAGCCCCCTCAAGTTCAGATAAGCGTTTGAATTTCCCACTGAAGCAGCATGGCAGAAACCGTCCTACGAAGACGGCGGGTAGGTCATGACGTTCATACACGTTACGTATGCCGAGTGCCTGCGCGTTCTGTGCGGGAATCAGGGTGGTACCGCGAACTTCAGCTTCGTCCCTAACCAGGGGCGGAGCTTTTTTTTGTAATAGAAAGGTGTTCCTGTTACAAAAAAAAAGCCCACCGGGCAGGACAGTGTGCCCCGCTTTATCGGGTATGCGCACTCCGCGCTGAGGAAGTATGGCCGCCAAAGCAACCGTGCTCCGGCGCGCGAGTCAGGCTTAACCAACTCTATGTATAAGAAAAAATGATAAAAGAAGGAGAGCATGATGAAAGACCAATTAGAAAAAATCAAGGAAGATGCATTGAAGCAGATCGAAGCGTCGGACGCGCTGGAAAAGCTGAATGAAATCAGGGTCGCTTATTTAGGGAAAAAGGGCGAACTGACCAGCGTGCTGAAGAGCATGAAGGACGTTCCGCCGGAGGAGAGACCGAAGGTAGGCCAGATGGTCAACGACGCCCGCGCCATCATCGAAAACAGGCTGGAAGAGGCCAAGGCGTCTCTGGCAAAGAAGGCGAGAGAAGAGCAGATAAGAAGAGAGACCATCGACGTGACCCTTCCTGCAAAGAGAAACAATGTAGGCCACAGCCATCCGAACACCATCGCGCTGGAAGAAGTAGAGCGCATCTTCGTCGGTATGGGCTACGAAGTGGTGGAAGGCCCGGAAGTGGAGTATGATTTATATAATTTCGAAAAACTGAACATTCCGAAGAACCATCCGGCCAGAGACGAGCAGGATACCTTCTATATTAACGAATCCATCGTTTTGAGAAGCCAGACATCCCCGGTACAGGTCCGCACCATGGAGCAGGGCAAGCTGCCGATCCGTATGATCGCCCCGGGACGCGTATTCCGTTCCGATGAGGTGGATGCGACCCATTCCCCATCCTTCCATCAGATTGAAGGCCTGGTGATCGACAAGAACATTACGTTTGCCGATTTAAAGGGAACGCTGGCAGATTTTGCAAAGGAACTGTTCGGACCGGAGACAAAAGTAAAATTCCGTCCCCATCATTTCCCATTCACAGAGCCCAGCGCCGAGGTGGATGTAACCTGCTTTAAATGCGGCGGCAGCGGCTGCCGGTTCTGTAAGGGCTCCGGCTGGATTGAGATCTTAGGATGCGGCATGGTACATCCCAACGTTCTCCGTATGAGCGGCATTGACCCGGACGAGTATTCCGGCTTCGCCTTCGGTGTCGGCCTTGAGCGTATCGCACTTTTGAAGTACGAGATCGATGATATGAGACTGTTATATGAAAATGACATTCGGTTCTTAAGACAGTTCTAGGGAAAGGAAGGGAAAAAAGATGAATACACCATTATCATGGATTAAAGCATATGTTCCGGACTTAGATGTCAGCGACCAGGAATATACAGATGCGATGACATTAAGCGGAACGAAAGTAGAAGGCTTCGAACGCCTCGACAAAAACTTAGAGAAGATCGTAGTCGGCAGGATCGAACGGATCGAACGCCATCCGGATGCGGACAAACTGATCATCTGCCAGGTGAATATCGGCACGGAGACCATTCAGATCGTGACCGGCGCACCAAATGTTAAGGAAGGCGATAAGGTTCCGGTGGTTTTGGACGGCGGAAAGGTAGCGGGAGGCCATGACGGCGGCCCTCTTCCGGAGAACGGCGTGGCGATTAAAAAGGGCAAGCTTCGCGGTATTGAGTCAAACGGCATGCTCTGCTCCATCGAGGAACTGGGTTCCTCTAAAGAAATGTATCCGAATGCTCCGGAGAGCGGCATCTACATCCTTCCTGCAGACGCAGAGGAAGGCGCAGATGCAATCGAGGTGCTGGGCCTGCGTGACACCGTATTCGAGTATGAAATTACCTCCAACCGTGTGGACTGCTACAGCGTAATCGGCATTGCCAGAGAGGCAGCGGCTACCTTTGACAAGCCATTTCATCCTCCGGTCGTTACGGCTACCGGAAACGACGAGGACATCAACAGCTATTTAAAGGTATCCGTGGAAGACAGCCATCTCTGCCCGCGTTACTGTGCGAGAATGGTGAAAAATATCAGGCTCGCCCCGTCACCATCCTGGATGCAGAGACGTCTGGCCGCCTGTGGAATCCGCCCGATCAACAATATCGTGGATATCACCAACTACGTAATGGAAGAATACGGCCAGCCCATGCACGCGTTCGATTATGACCTGCTGGCAGGCCATGAGATTATTGTCAAATGTGCAAAGGACGGCGACGTATTCCAGACCCTGGATGGTCAGGAGAGAAAGCTGGACAGCACGATTCTGATGATCAACGACGGGGAAAAGGAAGTCGGCATCGCAGGTATCATGGGCGGTGAAAACTCCAAGATCACCGATGATGTGAAGAACATGGTATTTGAATCCGCATGCTTCGACGGCACCAACATCCGTCTCTCTGCAAAGAAGGTCGGACTCCGTACCGACGCTTCCGGAAAATACGAAAAGGGTCTTGATCCCAACAACGCCGAGGAGGCGGTAAACCGCGCCTGCCAGCTGATCGAGGAGCTGGGGGCCGGTGAGGTCGTTGGCGGCATGATCGACATCTATCCGGAAAAGAAAACGGAAAAGAGAATTCCATTCGAGCCGGAGAAGATGAACCGGCTTCTGGGAACGGATGTCTCCGAAGAAGCCATGCTGGGCTACTTTAAGAAGCTGGATCTGGGATATGACGCCGATAGGCGTGAGATTATCGTTCCAACCTTCCGTCAGGATTTAAACTGCATGGCAGACATGGCAGAAGAAGTGGCCAGATATTACGGCTATGACAAGATCCCGGTAACGCTTCCGTCAGGAGAGGCCACGACCGGAAAATTATCGTATAAGCTGCGTGTGGAAGAGGTGGCCAGAGAGGTTGCGGAGTTCTGCGGATTCTCCCAGGGCATGACGTATTCCTTCGAGAGCCCGAAGGTATTTGACAGACTGAAGCTTCCGGAGGACAGCCCGCTTCGTAAGACGGTGGGAATCTTAAATCCGCTGGGCGAGGATTTCAGCATCATGAGAACCTCTCCGCTGCACGGTATGTTGAACTCCTTATCGACAAACTACAACCGCAGAAATAAAAATGTCCGTTTATACGAACTGGCAAATATTTATCTTCCGAAGTCTCTTCCGCTGGCAGAACTGCCTGACGAGCGGATGCAGTTTACACTGGGAATGTACGGCGACGGTGATTTCTATGACATGAAGGGCGTGGTTGAGGAATTCTTCGACAAAGCCGGTATGCACAAGAAACCGCACTATTCTCCGGAGGACAAAAAGAGCTTCCTTCATCCGGGCAGACAGGCCGATATCGTCTACGACGGAGTTACGGTAGGCTATTTAGGCGAGATTCATCCGGATGTGGCGGATAACTATAAAATCGGTGAGAGAACGTATGTGGCTGTGATCGATATGCCGTCTATGATTCCGTTCACCACATTCGACCGCAAGTATACAGGCATCGCGAAGTATCCGGCTGTATCCAGAGATATCAGCATGGTGGTGCCGAAGGACGTGCTGGTGGGTCAGATCGAAGACGTGATTGAGCAGCGCGGCGGAAAGCTTCTCGAGAGCTACCAGCTGTTCGACATCTACGAGGGCGCTCAGATCCTCGCAGGCTTTAAGTCTGTGGCCTACTCCATCACCTTCCGTGCGAAGGACCACACGCTGGAGGACAAGGAAGTCGGCGCGGTCATGAATAAAATATTAAATGGTCTGCAGACGCTTGGAATTGAACTGAGAGCATAAACGATCGTATATTCTTGCATCACCGGGTATAAAGTGCAGGAGTTGTGTTCATCCTTACAGAAAATGGATTGTTTTGTAAGGAGGAATACGTTATGGCGGAAGGACTTGAAATTATAGAGGTGACCGGGCGCAGAATGCTGGACTCAGAGGGATTGCCGGCCGTGGAGGCGGAAGTGGAGCTGGAAAACGGCGCCCGGGGCCGCGCCATGGTAGCGCTCTGCGAGGACAGCGAAGACACGGACCGGGTCATGGAGGTACTGTCGGAGTGCGTACTGTTTGAGGACGCGTCAGACCAGAGAGGCATTGACAAGCTGCTGGAGGAGGGCGCTTCTTCCTGCGGAATCAGGAAATGCGGCGGTTTCTTAACTGCGGTATCCATGGCGGTTTCCAGGGCAGCGGCGGCCGGCCTGGGGATGCCGCTTTACCGGTATCTGGGCGGAACGGCGCCTGGACGCCTCCCGGTCCCCATGATGACGATGATCAGCGGCGGGAGATACGGAAGGAACAACTCACTCGATCTGGAATCCTATATGGTAGTCCCTGTGGGCGCCGCCTCCTTTGGCGAAGGCGCCGAAAAATGCATGGAGGTATACCAGGCATTAAAACGGCTTCTCACCATCTCGGGATATCAGACCGGGGTGGGAGACGACGGCGGCTTTGTACCGGATTTGAGAAATTCGGAGGAGGCTCTGGAATATATCATGGAGGCCATGATGCTGTGCGGCTATGAGCCGGGGAAAGATATGTGTCTGGCCATCGGCGCAGGCGCGGAATCACTCTTCGATGAAGGTACCGGGTTCTATCAGTTTAAAGGGGAAAGCCGTATGACAGGCGTACCGGTCGAACGGGACAGAAATGATATGATCGGTTTCTATATTCGTCTGCTGGACGGATATCCGGTCTGCGCCGTGTTCGACGGGCTGGCGGAGGCGGATGCCGGCGGATGGGGCATGCTGACCAAGATGCTGGGAAACCGGGCTGTATTTATCGGGCAGCACAAAAACCGGGAACCGGGCTGCTTAAAGCCGAGGGAAAGAGACTGGGCCTGCCTTGCAGACTGGGACGGTGTGGAGGAAAACGCAGCAGGCATTTCCATGTGCGGAGCAAAGAGTGTGACGGCGGCCATGGAGATGGCGGATCTGGCCAAAAGAAACGGGCTGAAATTAGCCGTGTCCCAAGGATACGGTGAGACGGAGGATCCGTATGCTGCCGACTTTGCCGCGGCTGTAAACGCAGACTGGATCAGGGCGGGTGCGCCGTGCCGGTCGGAGCGGACATCGAAATACAACGAGCTTCTGAGAATCGAAGAGTGGATGAAAGTAAGAATATAAAAATACAAAAAATGCAGTTGTATTTATGGGAAAAATATGATATGATTACCATGTTTGACTATAGGAGGTGGAAAAGGGACATGATCAGAACGATTTTATCAATCATATTTGTTATCATATGTATAGCATTATCTGCAATTATTTTGCTGCAGGAAGGAAAGACACAGGGCTTGGGTTCCATCGGCGGTATGGCGGATACTTACTGGGGAAGAAACAAAGGCCGTTCCATGGAAGGTAAACTGGAGAAATTTACAAGATACGGAGCGATTCTGTTTTTCGTTCTCGCGTTAGTATTGAATCTGAATATACTGTAAAGATTAAACACTCTTGTGGTTAGGCGGCAAGGGTGTTTTTGTTTCACAGGAAAATTCAACCGGTGAAGCAAGTGCCTTCCGGCGCGGGAGTCCGGCGGCCGGACTATTTACGTTCCTTCCGGGCATAATGATAAAAGCAGAGGGAACCGCAGCGTAAAACAGAAAACGAGGAAATTATGACAGAGGAACAACTGACACAGAGAAAAAACATGATATTACAGCTGGTGGAAGAACCGGCCTACGTTCCGATGAAGCTGAAGGAGATGGCGATTCTTCTCGATGTGCCGAAGGGGCAGAGAGAAGAGCTGAAGGAAGTGCTGGATGCACTTCTGTCTGAGGGAAAGATCGGCATTTCCAAAAAAGGAAAGTACGGCAAGCCGGATATCGGCTCCATAACCGGTACGTTCAGCGGCCATCCGAGGGGCTTTGGCTTTGTGACCGTAGAAGGACGGGAGCAGGACGTCTTTATACCCGAGGATAAGACGGCTGACGCCATGAACGGCGATACCGTGCAGATTACCATCGAGACAGAGGGCGAGGGCTCAAGACGGGCCGAAGGACGTGTCCTGCGCGTTCTGGAGCACGCGAACCGGACCGTGATCGGATATTACCAGAAAAATAAGAACTTTGGATTTGTCATTCCGGACAACCAGAAGATTGGTAAGGACATATTCATTCCTCAGGGAAAGGATATGGGGGCCGTGACCGGTCACAAGGTGGTAGCCGTGCTTACGGACTTCGGCGGAAGCCAGAAGAAGCCGGAGGGCATGATTACGGAGATTTTAGGCCATGTAAATGATCCGGGAACAGACATCATATCCATCGTGAAGGCGTATGGTCTTCCGGAGGAATTCCCTGACGAGGTGATGGAGCAGGTGGAAAAGGTCTCCGACGAGGTCACGGATCGCGAGCGGGAAGGCAGACTGGACCTGCGCAGCCTGCAGACCGTCACCATCGACGGCGAGGATGCGAAGGATCTGGATGACGCGATTTCCGTATCGAAGGAGAACGGTGTGTATACATTGGGCGTCCACATTGCGGATGTCAGCCACTATGTGACGGAGAACAGCCCGTTGGATGAGGAGGCGCTTAAGAGGGGAACCAGCGTCTATCTGGTGGACCGGGTGATTCCCATGCTTCCCCATAAGCTGTCCAACGGAATCTGCTCCTTAAATCAGGGGGAGGACCGTCTGGCGCTCAGCTGCATCATGGAGATCGACGAAGCGGGCAATGTGACCGGGCACCGGATCGCAGAGACGCTCATCAACGTGGACAGGCGTATGACCTACACGGCGGTAAACGCGGTCGTGACAGACCGTGATGAGGCGGTGATGAAGGAATACGAGGAGTTTGTCCCCATGTTCCTCCTTATGAAGGAGCTGGCCGATATCCTGAGGGAGAAGCGGAAGACGAGGGGATCGATTGACTTCGACTTCCCGGAGACCAAGGTGATTCTGGATAAAAACGGCAAACCGCTGGAGATCAAGCCGTATGAGCGGAACGCGGCGACGAAGATTATCGAAGATTTCATGCTCATCGCCAATGAGACTGTGGCGGAGGACTATTTCTGGCAGGAACTCCCATTCCTGTACCGGACCCATGATAATCCCGATCCGGAGAAGATGAAGAGTCTGGCCACGTTTATTAATAACTTCGGCTACTCCATCCGGTTCCATAACGGAGAGGTCTATCCGAAAGAGGTCCAGAAGCTTCTGGTGAAGGCGGAGGACACACCGGAGGAGGCGTTGATCAGCCGTCTGGCGCTGCGTTCCATGAAGCAGGCCAGGTATACGGTGGTGAATACGGGCCATTTCGGCCTGGCCGCCAAGTATTATACCCACTTTACCTCACCCATCCGGCGGTATCCGGATTTACAGATTCACAGGATCATCAAGGAGAACCTGCGAGGCGGGCTGAGCGAGAAGAGAACGGCCCATTACGATAAGCTTCTGACCGGCGTATCGGTCCAGACCTCCGCCATGGAGCGGCGGGCAGATGAAGCGGAGCGCGAAACCGTGAAGATGAAGAAGTGCGAGTATATGGCGGGCCATATCGGCGAGGTATTCGACGGCGTCATATCGGGAGTCACAAACTGGGGACTCTACGTGGAGCTTCCCAATACGGTGGAAGGCCTGATCCGGGTAAGCGAGTTAAAGGACGACTATTACCATTTTGATGAAGAGCATTTAGAATTGATCGGCGATATGACGAGGAAGGTATACAAACTCGGTCAGCCGATCCGCGTCATGGTCACGGGAACGGATAAGCTGGCCAGGACGATCGACTTTATTCCCGCTGCGGAGGAATAACAGGAGGATAAAAGGATGGGGAAAGAGAGTTTCAAACTGGTTGCCAACAACAAAAAGGCATACCATGATTATTTTATCGATGAGAAATACGAGACCGGCATCGAGCTGGCCGGCACGGAAGTGAAGTCCATCCGGATGGGCAAATGCAGCATCAAGGAAGCCTTTGTGAGAATCGACAAGGGGGAAGTATGGGTGTACGGCATGAACATCAATCCATATGAAAAGGGAAATATCTTCAATAAAGATCCCTTAAGACCTAGAAAGCTGCTGATGCACCGGGCGGAGATCAGCAAGCTGGATTCCAAGATCGCGATCAAGGGCTATACCATCGTGCCCCTCCAGGTTTACTTTAAGGGCAGCCTGGTGAAGCTGGAGATCGGCCTGGCCCGCGGTAAGAAGCTCTACGACAAGAGGGAAGATATCGCGAAAAAGGACCAGAAACGGGAACTGGAACGTGATTTCAAGATAAGAAACCTATAATATGAGACGCAGTCTGCGTCCTGAAGATCCCACGGGAGAAAGCCGTGGTTTTTGGGGGCGCGGACGGCGTCTTTTGTCTTTGCGAAACAGATGTGAATGCATGCCCAAACACGGAATGAGGTCTTTCACGAATTTATTGTTTGTGGTATACTGTAGAAGACGAACATACAATAAGAGGAAAACTGAGAGGAGAATCGGTTATGGCGCTTTATGACTATTCAGGTGCTTTGAAAAAAGGAAGAAAACAGTATCAGGTTTCCGTAGCAAAGGGAGAGTATCCTTATCTTCCGGTGCTGGATGACATACTTTCCTACACAGATATTATTTCAGAAGTGAATCTGGGACTCATGGACGTCCCGCTTGATAAGATCGTGGGAACGAAAACAAAAGGCAGAACCAGTGCCTTTGCCAATAATTTTATGCCTCTGCTGGCAGAAAAATCGGAGTTTGGAGCAAAATGGGCGTATTTATACGACCATCAGATAGAAGAAGGGATTCATGACCCCATCGTTGCGTATGAGTTCATGAACCAGTATTATGTACAGGAGGGCAACAAGCGTGTCAGCGTGCTTAAATATGTGGGCGCGTTCAGCATTACGGCTTCGGTGACGCGCCTGATCCCCAAGAGAACGGATGACCTCGACAACCGCCTCTATTATGAATTCCTGGAGTTTTACCAGGTCTCCTTTAACTGTGATGTCTGGTTCAGCCAGGAGGGCAGCTACGACCGACTGTTAAAGGCCATGGGAAAGGCCCCGGAAGAGGTGTGGAGCGAGGACGACAGGATCTACTTTAAATCCGCCTACGACCAGTTTTCCAAGGCGTTCCGCGCGTTTGGCGGGAATTCCTATGAGATGACGTGTTCTGACGCCTTCCTTGTCTATGTCGAGCTGTTCGGCTACGATGTGGTGAAGCTGAAGACAGAGGGCGAGATCACAAAGGATTTGACGAAGATTAAGGATGAACTTCTCCTGACCTCCAGAGGCAGCAAGATCGCCCTGGTAGAGCAGCCGGAGGAGGTGGAAGAGCCGGATAACAGCCCGTTAAAGATCATCAACTGGCTCCGCCCATCCCAGAACATCGAGCCGGAGATGCTGAAGATCGCATTTATTCACGCGAAGACCGCGGAGACCTCCAGCTGGACCTATGGCCATGAGCTGGGGCGTATGTACCTGGAGCAGGCATTTGAGGGGCGCTTAAAGACGGTCGCATTCTTCGAGGCCGATACGGATGCGGAGATTGCCAACGCCATCGATCTGGCGATTGCGGCCAGATGCAACATGATCTTTACGACGGCCTCCCAGATGATCGGTTTAAGCGTCAAGGCGGCTATCGAGCATCCGGAGGTAAAGATTTTCAACTGTTCCGTCAACATGTCGTACTCCTCCGTCTGCACCTACTATGCCAGAATGTACGAGTCGAAATTCTTAATGGGCGCGCTGGCCGCTTCCATGGCGCAGTGCGATAAGCTGGGGTATATCGCGGACTACCCGATCTACGGAACGATCGCCAATATCAACGCCTTTGCACTCGGTGCGCGTATGATTAATCCCTATGTCAAGGTTCATCTGGAATGGGCGAGGGTAAAAGACAGGAATGCCCGCGAGGAACTGGAAAAGGAAGGAATCACGTTCATCTCCGGAGAAGACATGATTACGCCTAAGACTGCATCGAGAGAATACGGTTTATATAAAAAAGAAGCGGACGGAGAACTCCGGAATCTGGCGTCGCCGATCTGGCACTGGGGCAAATTCTACGAGAAGATCGTGAATATCACCTGCCGCGGCGGTTCCGATGTAAAGGAGATGAAGGGAAAGCAGGCCATCAACTACTGGTGGGGAATGTCCGCCGATGTCATCGACGTCATCTGCTCTCAGAATCTGCCGCACGGCACCAACCGGCTGATCACGTTCCTGAAGAACTCGATCCGGAGCGGAAGCTTCCAGCCGTTTGTGGGAACGATCTATTCCCAGGATGGAACGGTTCAGTGCGAGGAGGAGGAGAGGCTCTCTCCCGAAGAGATCATCACGATGAACTGGCTGGCTGAAAACGTGGTGGGTAAGCTTCCTGAGTTCGATGAGCTCACAGAGGAAGCACAGTCTCTGGTAAGGCTGCAGGGACTGACGATATACGACAATGCGGTGATGGAGGAATAATAGTTTGAAGATTCTGGTACTGGCTGATGAGGAGTCAAAATCCCTTTACGAGTACTTCTCACCCGAGAAGATCAAAGGGGTGGACTTAATTATATCATGTGGGGATTTGAAGGCCTCCTATCTGACTTTTTTTGCCACCTTCTCCCATGCGCCGCTTCTGTATGTGAAAGGCAATCACGACGGGCATTACGAGGAGCGGCCGCCGGAAGGCTGTGTCTGCATCGAGGATGACATCTTCGTGTTCCGCGGCGTGCGGATTCTGGGCCTGGGAGGTTCCATGGAGTATATTCCGGGAGCCGACAACCAGTATACGGAAAGAAGGATGGAGCGGAGAATCAAAAAGCTCTGGTGGAAGTTAAAGAAGAACAAAGGGTTTGACATTCTGGTGTCTCACGCGCCTGCATATCAGATTAACGATATGCAGGATCTGCCCCACCAGGGGTTTGAATGCTTTAAGGATCTGATGGACAAGTATATGCCGAAGTATTTTATCCACGGCCATGTTCACGCCAACTACGGCGGAGGGTTCAAACGCGAGGATACATACGGGAAAACCAGAGTAGTCAACGCATACGAGTATTATATTTTTGATTATCCGGAAAACGGAGAACAAGCGGCACAATAATTCCGGAAAGGGGGGAGATCCCATGGAGGTTTTTTACCGGCCTGAACTTTCTGTTCAGACGCTGTTGATGGATGCCAATTCTGTGCAGGAAACTGCGGAGAATCTGGCTGACTATATCAATCATCTGATGCATGCCGATTCGGTACTCTTAGTCCGCCTGGACAATCAGATGCGTTATAAGGAAGTTGGCTCCTGGAGAAGCGGAAAAGGCGGGGATACCGGTGCGGAGGCGGTCATGAGACAGTGGCTTCCGCAGCTGGTGGAAAGCTGGAATACGCGGGAGAAGCTTTCCGGTGAGGAGCTGGAGGCCTTTTTAAAGGCGCTCACACCTTTTACGGTGCCGGAAGGTTGTCTGACGATTTTGCCGATCTGCAATAATATACGGTTTGTGGGATTTGCGGTATTTGGAAAAAAATCCGGGGAGGGCGACTGGACGGACCGGGAACTGCCCATACTCCGGTTCCTGCTGTCCATTATCGCGGTGACATTTGCCAATAAGAACCTGTATGAAGACTATATGCTGCAGAACTGGGTATACAATACCATGATGGGCCGTATGCAGGCGAATCTGTACGTGACCGATATCCACACGGACCGGATTCTGTTCATGAACAAAACGATGCAGGAAGCGTTTGGCCTGGAAAATCCGGTGGGCAAGGTATGCTGGCAGATTCTTCAGAAGGGAAGCAGGGGAAGATGCCCCGGCTGTCCGGTACAGAGGCTGACGGAGTCCGGAGAGGAAGGCGTTTACCGGCGGTGGGAGGAGTTTAACACTCTGACGGGCCGCTACTACGATAACTACGACAGCCTGATGAAATGGACGGACGGATCCACCGTTCATTTTCAGCATTCTCTGGATATTACGGCTTCCAAAAAACTGTCGAAGGAGGCCAGCACGGATGATCTGACCGGCCTTCTCAACCGGAGAGGCGGGAAGAACCGGCTGGCAGAGATGCTGGATGCGGCGCGGCATCAGGAGACGATTCTGACGGTCTGTATGTATGACGTCAATTCCCTGAAGAAAGTTAATGATACGTACGGGCACCGGGAGGGGGATAATCTTCTGCGGGTCATTGCCAACACGGTGAAGAGCGTTCTGACCGGAGAGGATTTTGCATGCCGCTTGAGCGGAGATGAATTTCTCGTAACGTTTGCAGGGAAGACGGAGCAGGAAGCCGCTGAAACGATCAAGCTGGTGGAAGAGAGACTGCTGGCTGTCCGCAGACAGGACCGGATTCCTTATGAACTGAGCTTCTGTACGGGAATTCTGGAGCTGGGGCCGGAGCATACCATGAGTGTGACGGATATCCTTCGGGAAGTGGACGAGCGCATGTACGAGCAGAAGCGCCAGTATCACATGCAGCAGGGGAAGGAGTCGGTGCTGGCGGCAGCGGAGGCCCAGTGGCGGCTTTTAAAGCCGGAGGCGTTTGACTACGACCAGCAGTACCTCTATGACGCGCTGGTGGAGAGTACGGACAATTATCTCTACGTGTGCGACATGGCGACCAATACCTTCCGGTACAGCAGGAAGCTGGTGGAGGAGTTCGCATTTCCGGGTGAGGTGATTCAGAATGCAGCCGATATCTGGCGCTCCATCATCCATCCGGCCGACTGGGAGCGGTTCTGGGAATCGAACCAGGCGATCAGCGACGGGCGGACCGTGAGCCATGAGGTCGAATACAGGGCGAGAAACCGGAAGGGCCAGTGGATCAAGCTTCACTGCCGCGGTCATGTGGCTCAGAATTCCGCGGGAGAGCCCCGGGTATTTGCGGGATTTATATCGAATGAAGGCCAGTGGTTCCCGGAGTGGACCGAATAGAACGACGGGAGTAAAAGGATGGATTACAGATTTAAGCTGTGTTTTTGCAGGGATATCTATGATCATAAACAGAATGACAGAGCTTTTATGGAGGCAGTCCGCAGGAATGTGGACTGCCATCTCTTAAAGTGCGAAGATTACAGGCGGATTCTGGAGAGCCGGGGATTCTCGCGGGAGGATGGAAAACGGGTGACGGATGCGGGGGAGGTGCCGTGCATTCCGACCCTGTTTTTTAAGTACCACGATCTGCATTCCATGCCGGAATCCGCCATGGTGGTAAAGGCCACCTCCTCGGGGACAAAGGGAGTGAAGAGCCATATCGGATTTGACAAAAAGAGCCTTTTCTTCGGTGGAATCGCCGCATGCCGGGTCATCGCCCGCCACGGGCTGTTTTCCATGCGTCCTGCCCGTTATGTGATTCTGGGGTTTCCGCCCGGAAAGGACAATCAGACGGCGATCAGCAAGACCCAGCGGCTCAGCACGATGTTTGCCCCGGCGCTCAGCCGGCGGTATGCGCTGCGAAAGGGAAAGAACGGATACCGGCCCGATTTTAAGGGGCTGATGGCAGCCCTCCGGCGTTATAGCGGAGGAAGGGCTCCGGTAAGGATTATCGGTTTTCCGGCATACCTCTATTTCCTGTTAAAGGAGATGGAGCGAAGAGAAATCTTTCTCCGCCTGCCCAGGCATTCCATGATTATGGTCGGCGGCGGCTGGAAGCAGTTTTACAAAGAGACGGTGGACAAGGCGGAACTATACCGGCTGTGTGAGAGGTATCTCGGTGTGCCGGAGAGTCATTTCCGGGAGTTTTTCGGAGCGGTGGAGCATCCGGGCGTATACTGTGACTGTCCGAACCACCATTTCCATGTTCCCGCCACGAGCCGCGTCGTCATCCGGGATGTGGATACGCTGGAACCAGTCGGCTATGGAAAGGCGGGACTGGTTAATCTAATCAGTCCGCTGGCTGAAAGTATCCCTCTGGTGAGCATACTGACCGATGATCTGGGCGTCCTGCACCGCGGCTGTGAATGTGGCTGCGGAATGGAGGCGCCGTACCTGGAGATCATCGGCAGGACCGGTGTCCCCGATATCCGGACCTGCGCGGCCGGTGCGGGAGAACTGTTAAAGGAGGTGGGACGTAGTGCATTCCATTGATCTGGAAAAAAAGACAGCGGCCGCACTGGAGAAGCCCCCTCTCTCCAGAACCGTGGTAATGAGAGCCTGCGGCCGGTTAGCCGGACTCTTGACCGGAGGCGCGTATGACGGCGAGATTCGGGCGCGGGGGCGGGAGAAGCTTCTGACGAGAGAGAGAATCTGTCAGGCGGCTTCTTTCCTGCGGGAGGATACGCTGGAGAGAAGGGTGAAGACAGAGCTTTCGGGCATTCAGAACCGTTTTCTCATGCCTCTGGGCGTCCTCATGCACGTGACTGCCGGTAATATGACCGGAATCGGAGCCTACAGCGTGCTGGAGGGCCTTCTGGCCGGCAACATCAATCTCCTGAAGCTCTCTTCCGAAGACGACGGGCTTTCGGTGTTTCTGCTTCAGGAGCTGATCCGTATCGAGCCCGTGCTGGCGGACTATATCTATACCTTTCGGATTCCCTCCGGGGATCGGGCGAGGCTCTTAAAGCTCTTAACGCTCTCCGACGGCGTGTGCACGTGGGGCGGCGACGAGGCCATCCGGGGAATCCGGAGCCTGGCTCCCGCGGGGACGAAGCTGATCGAGTGGGGGCACCGGATCAGTTTTGCCTATGTCACCGAAGCGGGCCGCAGCAACGGGGAAGCGCTGCAGGCCATCGCGGATCACATGGTACGGACCAGCCAGCTGCTGTGCAGCTCCTGCCAGGGAATCTATGTGGAGGCAGAGGGGCGGGAGGCCGTGGATTTCAGCCGCCGTTTCTTGAGGCTGCTGGAGCATTCCTATGAGGAGCATGGGAATAAAGAAGTGGGATTCCGAGGCTGCAGCACTATCCGGATCTACCAGAAGGAACTGGAGTCCGCCATGACGGGGGAACGCATCTTCCGGGGACGCGGCGTCAGCGTCACCCTGTCGGAGGAGCCGGGACTTCAGCTGTCGCTGATGTACGGCAGCTGCTGGGTGAAGCCGATGAACAGGGAGAAACTCGTAAAGACCCTGAGAAAGGACCGGGGACGGCTTCAGACCGCGAGGCTGGTCTGCCTGGAGGAAGAGGAAACGGAGCTGGTACGGATTCTGGCCGGAGCAGGGGTAAACCGGATTCTGACGGGACGGGATAAGGAGGCGGGAGAGCCGTTCGGAAGCCACGACGGCGAGTATCCGCTGATCCGGTATTCCCGGATTATCGAGACAGACGTTTCACTGTGAATCTGCCGGAGCGGGACGTTTGAGGCAAAACGCAGAAGGAAAGCCTTGTGACCTGAATCTAAAATATTTTTAGGTAATCTAAAATATTTTTGTGCAATGTGATGATTTTTCAGTCCTATGTTAAGCTACAATGTCCATTGAAGTGTGCATTTTTTCGTGTTATGATAAAATAACAAAAAAAATTAGAAGACAAAAATAATTTTTAGGAGAGATGCGCGCATGGATCATCACGTGATAATGAAAAAGTACCGGATGTTTTTGTATGGAATGATTGTGGCCGCTTTAGGAATCAGCATGATCACAAAGGCGGAGCTTGGGACGTCTCCGATTACGAGTCCGTCCTATGTCCTGACGTTTATCTTTCCTTACAGCCTGGGAGTCTTCGTACTGGCGGTAAACAGTACCCTGTTTCTTTTCGAGTGCCTCGTACTGGGGCGCAGCTTTAAAAAGATACAGCTGCTGCAGCTTCCGGCTACGCTGATCTTTTCCGCCTGTATCGACGGCTGGATGTGGGTGCTGTCATTCTGGACTCCGGTGTTCTATGTACAGAAGGTTCTTCTGCTTCTCGCCGGATGTGCGGCTCTGGGACTGGGGGTAGCGCTGGAGGTAGTGCCCGATGTGCTGATTCTTCCGGGAGAAGGCCTCGTCCGCGCGGTATCACGCAGGAAAAACTGGGATTTTGGCATTGTAAAGACATGCTTTGATATGAGCCTTGTCCTTACGGCCGTTCTCCTTTCCGTTCTGTGTCTGGGACATGTGGAAGGGATCAGAGAAGGCACAGTGGCCGCGGCCTTCCTGGTAGGCGGTATTTCCAAATTCTTTATCCGCCATATCACGGAATTTGACAGGAATCACAGAGCGCTTTTCGTGCGCGAGGAAGAGGAGATTCTCCTGGTGCCGGAAAAATAGAGACGGGCTGAAACGGTCCTTCGTATCCCATTGCGGGAGCGGAGGGCCGTTTTTCATTTTTCGGCGAATCCCGTTATATTGTGACACCTGTCATATTACCGCCGGTTTGGCAATGGTATAATGATCCTATCGAATCAGTGGAACGTTTGAAAACAATCAGAAGCTTTAAGAAAGGACAGGATCATATGGAACAGAACCAGGTACTGGATGTGCTCACATCCAAAGAATTAACGTATGAGCAGAAGGTATTTTCACTGGCGAAGGAAGCGGAAGACAGCCTTTCCGTACTGGATATTCCGCCGAAGACCAGGCAGTATTTTGAGACGGGTGCGCTGAATGATTTGTTTGAGGGACATGCGCCCTACCGCCCAAGGTATATCATGCCGGACTATAAGAAATTTGTGAAACAGGGGAGCGAATTCCTGCGGATAGAGCCTCCGAAGACGTTTGACGAGCTTCTTACGGGACTTCAGATCCTCTATCATCATGTGCCCTCCATCACGGGATTTCCCGTATATCTGGGAGAGCTGGACACTATGATCGAGCCGTTTATCGAGGGGATGGCGGACGATGTGGTGAAGGAAAAATTGAGGCTGTTTCTGATCTTTCTGGACAGGACGATTACAGACAGCTTCTGTCATGGTAATCTGGGATCGAGACCGACCAGGGCGGGGCGCATAATTCTGGAGCTGGAAAAGGAGCTTCAGAATACTGTTCCGAACCTGACCTTAAAGTACGATCCGGAGGTCACCCCGGATGAGTATGCGGAGCTGGCCGTCGCCACCTCCCTTACCTGCGCCAATCCGGCGATCTGCAACGATGCAGACAACCGCACCACCTACCCCTGTGAATACGGGATTTCCAGCTGCTATAACATTCTTCCGGTGGGCGGCGGCGCCTACACGCTGTCCAGGATTACACTGACTGAGCTGGTCAAGAGCGCGGAGTCCGTCGACCAGTTCTTACAGGAACTGCTCCCAGACTGCCTGGAGGCGGTGGGAAACTATATGAATGAGCGGGTGAAGTTCCTCGTGGAGCGCTCCGGCTTTTTCGAGTCGTCGTTCCTGGTGCGGGAAGGGCTGATTGAACGGGAAAAATTCGTGGGCATGTTCGGCGTGACCGGACTGGCGGAATGTGTCAACGCTCTGATGGCTGACACGGGAGATCGGTACGGACACAGTGAAAAAGCAGATGAACTGGGACTGCAGATCATGGAGATCATTCGGAAGTTCGCGGCGGATTTTCCGGCTGTTTATTCGGAGGTTGGCCAGGGCCATTTCCTTCTTCACGCCCAGGTCGGCTTAGACAGCGACAAGGGAATCACCTCCGGCGTGCGCATTCCTGTGGGAGATGAGCCGGAGAACCTGCTGGATCACCTGCGTCACAGCGCCAGATTCCACGAATACTTCCCGACAGGAGTGGGCGATATCTTCCCCTTTGCCGTCACGGCCAGGAAGAATCCGGGAGCGCTGGTGGACATTGTGAAGGGGGCATTCCAACTGGGCGTCAAATACATGAGCTTTTACGCGTCCGACAGTGATCTGGTCCGGATCACCGGCTTCCTTGTGAAGCGCAGCGAGATGGAAAAATACAGGAACCACGACGTCGTTCTTCAAAACACCACCGTGCTTGGCAGTAAGAATTACGACACCAATCACCTGGAGATGCGAAAGGAGCGTATGGCGTGAAAGCCCCGGTTAATAAGATCATCCCGGTCAGTGTGGTAGACGGCCCGGGTAACCGGACCGCCGTGTTTCTTCAGGGCTGCAACATTTCCTGCGCGTACTGTCATAACCCGGAAACGCAGAAGTTATGCATAGGATGTGGTATCTGCGTGGACGGATGTCCGGCGGGAGCACTGGCCCTGAATGGCAAAACGGTGTCATGGGATGAGAAAAAATGTGTTTCCTGCGACCGGTGCATAGCCGTCTGCCCGAATTACGCCTCTCCGAAGATCCGGGAGATGAGCGCAGAGGAAGTCTTTGAGGAGGTATCCGGAAATCTGCCGTTTATCCGCGGCATTACGGTATCCGGCGGAGAATGCTGCCTCTATCCGGAATTTTTAGAGGAGCTGTTTGGCCTCTGCAAAGAAGCCGGTTTGTCCTGTCTCATCGACAGCAATGGGATGGTGGATTTCTCCCTCTATCCGGAACTGCTGGAGTTTAGCGACGGCGTGATGCTGGACGTGAAGAGCTGGGATCCAGAGGTTTACCGGAGGCTGACGGGCGCAGACAATGCCGTTGTTAAAAAAAATCTGGAGCTTCTCTGGAGGAAAAATAAACTGGAGGAGATCCGCATCGTCTGTCTTTCCGGGGAAAGCGATTACGAGGAAGTGCTGAGAGGGATCGCCGGTCTCATGGGAAGCCCGGTCACGGCAAGAGTCAAGCTGATCCGGTTCCGGCCCTTCGGCGTCAGGGGCAGGCTGAGCGGCGTGTCGGAGCCTGACGACAGGGTGATGCGGGAGCTGGCGGCATGGGCCGGCGAGATGGGATATCAGAATGTTGTGCTTACATGAGTCATGGATATACAGAAAAAAGGGGACATTTCCTCGCAGTTTATGCGTGGAAATGTCCCCTTTTTTTATATACTTTACGCAAATCTGATAATTTCTATTTTCCAGATTTTACCTCATATAAAAAATATAGCATTCAATATATACAAAATGCACAAAAATAGAGGCGAAAAAGATACAAAATATAAAAATAGCTCAGGTATGACATGTGTCATAGCAGTAAAATTGACTGGCGTGTATGATAAAGCTACAGAAAGCAAGAAAAATTAAGCAGTTCGCTGTGATATAATGATGCAGACCAAAAAGGTACAGAAAGGAAGCCAGAAAATGAAGACAGAAAAAACATCTGGTCAGCTGAGAGAGCTTTTTCGAGTTGCATACGTAGAAAATCAGGACCAGGCAGTGAAACCCCATGAACTGGACCGGTTTTTAAATCCATGTATCACGATGCGGACGGTGAAGAAGGGAGAGGATATTGTCCGGCCGACGGATAAGCTTCAGTCAATTATTATGGTTGTCAAGGGAGGGGCCCATTTCACCCGCGTTTCCACAGACGGAAACACCAATATGCTCGCGGCGGTCAACGCTCCGTTTTTTATTGGGATCACGCAGCTGGTATCAAACGATAAGGAGTACTATTCCCAGATTATTGCTGCAAAAAACTGTCTGCTCCTTTACATTGACTGCAACTACTTTTTAAAGGAAATCCGGGAGGACGGAGAGGCGGCCCTGGTGGTCATTCGGGATCTCGCCAAAGTGGTGGAGAGAAACCATACGAGGATGGACCGATTGGTATTTTTAAAGGCCTCCAACAATTTAATGGCATATATTGAAAGCAAATGGAATGAAGGCGAGACCAGCCGAAAGGACAGGCAGCTCATAATCAGGGAGCGCCACGGAGTGATTGCCGCGGATCTCAGCGTAAGCGTGAGAACGCTGTACCGTTCGATCAACAGCTTGAAAGACGAGGGACTTTTATCGGTACAGAAGGGCGGCGTTCTGATAGTAAATGAAGCGCAGATGGAAGAGATGAAGCGCAGACTTGTAAAATTGGGAAAAATGTAATTAACATTTATAATTTATATAAGAGGAGAAGGAGAAAAGATTATGAGACATTACAAAAGGATCGTTTCAACATTACTGGCGGCAGGCATGGGACTGTCACTTCTGACCGGATGTCAGAGCGGCCAGCCGACAGGCGGAACTGCGGCAGCAGAAAAGACGGAAACAAGCGGAAAAGCGGAGGCGGCCTCCGAGGACGGCGCACAGGATAAGAAATCAGAGCTGGTGGTCGGAATGATTGCCAGCGCGTTTGGAACGCAGAGCTATAACGATGACGTACTCGCCGGAATGGAACTGGGCGTGAAGGGAATTCCGCTGGAGGTTCCGGAGATATCCGACTCTGCAAACAGCCTGCGCACACTGATCAGCCAGGGCGCCAACTTCATCATGGTACCGTCTTCCGAATATAAGGATGGAATGCTGGAAGTGGCGGCTGAGAACCCGGAGGTCAAGTTCCTGTATCTGGCCGAAGCCATTGACGGCGGCGGAAACATCATGTCGGTTGCTTACCGTGAAAATGAAGCCGCATTCTTAGGCGGCGCGCTCTCAGGACTGATGACGAAGACCAACAACGTCGGCGCCGTTATGGCCGTTGGAGAGACACTGCAGTACCGCTATCAGTTCGGATTTACCGCAGGCGTCAAGGCCGTGAATCCGGAATGCGAAGTTCAGTCCGCATTTACCAACAGCTACACCGATGTGGGACAGGGCAGCGAGGTTGCGAAGATCATGTACAACAAGGGTGCAGATATCATCGGAACGTATTCCGGCGCATGCAACCTGGGAGTCTTCAATGCGGCCAAGGATGCAGGCGAAGGAACGTACTGTTTAGGCGCAGCCAACGGACAGTTTGACAAGATGCCGGATAAGATTCTCGCTTCCGTAGTAAAACCGGCAGACCAGGCTATTTTATCCATTCTGAAGGAATACCAGGAGACAGGCGTCTTCGATACGAGCGTACCGATGTCCCTGGGCCTGAAGGAGGGCGGCGTAAAGCTGTTATTTACTAACAATGAAGAGCTGTTAAAGCTGATTCCCGATGATGTAAAAAGTGCCATCGACGATCTGATTGCAAAGGTAGAGTCCGGAGAAATCAAGGTTCCTTCCAACGAAGAAGAGTTTAACAGCTTTACTTACCAGTATGCGAAATAGCCGCGTATCGAAAATCAGAGAACGGAGGTGCCTGAAGTGGGGAGCATCATTGAACTGAAGGGGATTACGAAACGGTTCCCGGGAATCGTTGCCAATGATCATATATCGATCAGCTTTGAAGAGGGAGAGATCCATACGCTCGCCGGAGAAAACGGAGCGGGAAAATCAACGCTGATGAACATCCTATACGGGCTGTACCAGCCCGATGAGGGGGAGCTGCTGATCCGTGGGGAACCGGTTAAATTCAGCAATTCCAAGGATTCCATCAGACATAAGATTGGAATGGTTCATCAGCATTTCATGCTGATCCCAAAACTGACGGTGACGGAGAATATCATCGTCGGACAGGAGATCGGCACGGCCTTAAAGGTGGACCGGAAAAAGGCCGGGGAGACGATCGGCGCGCTGTCAGAGCAGTACGGACTGAAGATCGATCCCAACAAGAAGGTGGCGGATTTATCCGTTACGGAACAGCAGCGTGTGGAGATTTTAAAGGTACTCTACCGGGAAGCGGAAATCCTCATTTTCGATGAGCCGACGGCGGTGCTCACACCGCAGGAGATCGATGAATTCTGCGACATCCTGCTGAAGCTGAAGGAAAAAGGAAAGACCATAATCTTCATCAGCCATAAGCTGGCGGAGGTGATGAAGATATCCGACCGGATCACCGTGATCCGGCTGGGAAAAGTCGTGGGAACCGTGGAAAAGAAGGAGACTGATTCGGCCGAGCTGACCAGAATGATGGTGGGCCGTGATGTAAACCTTGGAAGGCGCAGCCGCCGCCAGTTTGAGAAGGTGGAAAACATCCTGGAGGTAAGGGATGTCAGCTATACGGTCGACAAAACAATTAAGAAACTGAAATCAATCAATCTGGAGCTGAGAAAGGGCGAGGTTCTCGGGATTGCAGGCGTGGATGGCAACGGCCAGGAGGAACTGGTAAATGTCATATGCGGGAAGCTGACGCCCGACAGCGGCAGCGTCGTGATGAATGGGAAAGACATCACAAAGGACAAAATCCGCGACAGAAAGGACCACGGACTGGGGCTGATCCCGGAGGACAGGCACAGGGACGGTCTGGTTCTGGAATACAGCATTGCCAACAATCTGATTCTGGGCCTGCAGTACCATGAAGCGTTTGCGAAAAATGGAATCTGGCTGAATTTTAAGAAGATCCACGACACGGCGGAGGAAATGAAGGAGCAGTTCGATATCCGCTGCGCCAGCGTCGATGTAAACGCCGGTACGCTGTCCGGAGGCAACCAGCAGAAGATCATCATTGCGAGGGAGGCCTCCAGGGATCCGGATGTGCTGATTGCGGTCCAGCCCACCCGCGGCCTGGACGTGGGTGCCATGGAATTCGTTCAGAAAACACTGCTGGAGCAGCGGGATAAGGGAAAAGGCGTGCTTCTTTTCTCCCTGGAGCTGGACGAGATTCTTTCGGTCAGCGACAGGATTGCAGTTATCTTCAAGGGGGAGATCATCGACGTTGTAGACGCACAGAGCGTGACGCGCCAGGAACTGGGAATGATGATGCTCGGATCCGTAAAAGGAAAAGGAGGTACAGAAGTTGGGACAGCAGGTTAAAACAGGAAAACAGATGCCGGCAAAGTTTCGGGAGGTAGGCCTTAATTTTCTGATCTCCTTGATTGCGCTGGTTCTGGCAATTATAACAGGCGGAATTATCATCTGGCTGTTCGGCAACAATCCGATCGAGGCGTATAAAGCGCTGATTCAGGGCGCCTTCGGCACACCGATGGCATTTACCCAGTCTCTGACGAAATCGGTTCCGCTTCTGCTCACGGGACTTGCGGTAGCTCTGGCCTATAAATGTACGGTATTCAACATCGGCGCCGAGGGACAGCTTCTCGTGGGAGCGATTGCAGCGGGCATTGCGGGAACCCTGTTTCCGATGCCGGGGATCTTAAATATTCCCTTCGTTCTGATCGTATCCATGCTGGCCGGCATGGTCTGGGCGTTTTTCCCGGCCCTCTTAAAGCAGAAGGCCAATGTCAACGTCGTAATCAGTACCATTATGTTCAACTATGTAGGCCAGTACCTGGTGCAGTACTTAATTCTGGGGCCGTTTAAGGCGGAGGGCGCTGCGTCGGCCACGAGACCGATTCAGGCCACGGCCATGCTTCCGAAGCTGCTGCCGTCGCCCTACGTTCTGAATCTGGGCATTGTGATCGCCCTGACAGCGGCCGTGGTCGTCTACTTCCTTTTAAACCGTACCTCATTGGGATATGAGATGTGTGCGGTGGGATTAAACAAAAATGCATCCCTCACCAACGGCATCAACGTGGAGCGCAACATGTTCCTCGCACTGTTGATGAGCGGCGCGTTAGCCGGTCTTGCCGGAGGAATTGAAGTAACAGGAACCATGGGAAAGGTCATCAACGGTTTCTCTGCAAACTACGGCTTCAGTGGAATCCCGGTTGCCTTAATGGCGCGCAACAATCCGTTTGCGATCATTCTCACGGCGCTTTTAATGGGAAGCATGCGCAGCGGATCTCTGATGATGCAGTCCAGCGTAGGCGTCTCCAAAAACATGGTGGATATCATCCAGGGACTCGTAATCGTATTCCTGTGTGCGGAAAATGTGATCCGTTATTACATAAAGAAGGGGCGGGGAGGAAAATAATATGCTGAATTTCTTGATTTTTATGCTGGCTTCCACATTGCGAATGGGAACTCCGATCGCGCTTACCGCCCTGGGCGGGCTCACCTCAGAACGCTCCGGTGTTGTCAATATCGGTCTGGAAGGAATCATGCTGGCAAGCGCCTTCGGCGCGGTGCTGGGAAGCTATCTCACAGGGAACCCGTGGATCGGCGTGCTGACTGCCATACTGGTCGGTGTTTTAATCTCGGCGATACACTCGGTGATCTCCATTACCTGGGGCGGCAACCAGTCAGTCAGTTCCATGGCGCTGGTGCTCCTCGCAACCGGATTTTCCGGTGTGGGACTGAAGGCGGTCTTCGGGCAGCAGGGCAGCTCTCCGCAGGTTCCGAGCCTGGAGCATACGCCGATTCTTTCGTCGATTCCGGTGGTGGGAGGATTTTTATCCGATTTGTCCCCCTTCGTGTATGTCGCGTTTCTGGCGCTGATTCTGATTCACTGTATGTTTAAATACACCCCCCTCGGACTTCGGATCATCACCGTGGGTGAGAACCCGAAGGCAGCCGAGACGGCCGGCTTATCCGTTCACAAGATCCGGTATTTCTCCGTGATCCTGTCCGGTGTGCTGGGCGGGCTGGGAGGCGCGTTTCTTTCCCTCGGACAGATGAATTTATTCCAGGAGGGAATGGTGGCAGGCCGTGGTTATCTGGCTCTGGGAGCCGTTACCATGGGACGCTGGTCGCCGATCGGGGCCTTTGCCTCGTCCATGTTCTTCGGACTGTTCAGCGCGATTCAGCTTTACGTGCAGACAATACCGGGAAATCCGGTGCCCAGTGAGTTTATCCAGATGATTCCGTATCTGGCCAGCCTTTTGGTTCTTGCCGTCAGCTTAAAGAAGAACAGCAGTGCGGTGGGAATCGCCGCCAGCGGCAAGCCATACACCAAGTTCGTCCAGCAGCGGTAGCAGGAGTATTTATCAAAAAGACAAGGAGAACATGTTAAAATGTCACAAAAACCCAATATCATATTTATACAGAATGACCATCAGGCATATTACCATTGGGAATGGGAAAACGGTCCGGTACCAATGCGTCCGAACTTCATGAAGCTGGCAGCCGAGGGCGCCTGTTTCACTCATTCCTACTGTGCGACACCGCTGTGCGGCCCGACGAGGCGTACCATGCTGACCGGCCTGTTTGCCCATACCCACAAGCAGTATCACAACTATACGGACCCGCCGTACGATCACGAGGTTTATCTCGATACGCTGGCGGAAGCGGGATACGACAATTACTATTTCGGCAAATGGCATGCAGGTCCGGGCGCGGCGAATGAACATCACTGCAGCGGATTCTCCAGAACCGATTACAGCAACCCTTATATTCAGCCGGAGTATAAGGAATATTTAAAGCGGTACAACTTACCGCAGGCGCTCCATCATATCGACCGTTACTTCGATATTCCTGAGATCAGCAGCCGCGGTGACTGGGCGGAATGTGCAGATGATGTGGATTACCAGTGCAAGGCCAACTGGTGCGGCGAGCACGCGGTGGGAAGCACACTCACTCCAAAGGAAACCCACGAGTCCTTCTTCCTGGCCACGCTGGCCTGCGAGCAGCTGGAAAAGCTGGCAAAGTCGGAGAGTGACCAGCCCTTTTCCTTACGAGTGGATTTCTGGGGACCTCACCAGCCTCATTTCCCGACGCAGGAATTCCTCGATCTGTATCCGAAGGAAGATTTCGTTCTGCCGGAGTACGGCAGCTACCGGAACCGCCTTCAGGGAAAACCGGGCGCTTATTACCGGGAGAGAAGTTCACCATTCGGAAAAGATGACCAGTTAATCATTCCAAGCGCCGTAAACTGGGATGAATGGACGGAGATTATCCGACATGCGTTTGCACATATCACCATGCTGGATGCGGCAGGCGGAATGATCGTCGACAAGTTAAAGGAGCTGGGCCTGGATAAGAATACGATGATTATCTGGACAACGGATCACGGCGATGCGCTGGCCAGCCAGGGCGGCCACTTTGACAAGGGCTCCTATATGTCCGAGGAAGTCATGAGAATCCCCTGTGCGGTCAAATGGGACGGCGTGATTCCGGCAGGCCAGGTTCGGGATGAACTGATCAGCACCGTCGATTATCCGGTTACAATTCTCGACGCGGCAGGAACCGCCTTTACAAAGAATAAAGTCCACGGCAGAAGCCTTCTGCCTCTGCTTACCGGAAAGACGGACCAGTGGGATGACGACCTGATGGCAGAGACCTTTGGCCACGGATACGGAGAAGATATCAACAGCAGAATGCTGGTTCACGGCGATTACAAGCTCATCGCCAATAAGGAAAGCATTGCGGAACTCTACAATCTGAGGACAGATCCGTTCGAGTTACATAATCTGTATGAAGATCCGGCCTTTGCCGATGTGAGGGCTGATTTGGAAAACAGGCTCCGCGCATGGCAGAAACGGACCGATGATCCGGTGGAGGTACTGTAGAAATGGATGAAAAAATCACGCAGATGCTGATTGAAGAGGCGGCGGAGGCCAGAAAACAGAGCTTCTCCCCCTTTTCCGGATTTGCCGTGGGAGCGGCGCTTCTGACGGCAGAGGGAGCGGTCTACCGCGGCTGCAATATCGAGTGCAGCGGTCTGACGGCCAGCAACTGTGCGGAGCGCACCGCGTTTTTTAAAGCGGTCAGCGAGGGAGAACGGAATTTCAAGGCGATCGCCATAGTGGGCGGTCCCAGTGACCGGGACGTGGAAAGCCTGTGCTATCCATGCGGAATCTGCCGCCAGGTAATGGCGCAGTTCTGTGATCTGGATTCGTTCCGGATTATCGTTGCGGCAGACCGCACCCATTGGGAGGAGTGTACGTTAAGGGAGCTTCTCCCCCGGGCGTTCCGGAGACACTGTATGGCGGAAGGGAGCGAAGAATCATGAGAATGTATGATATTATTATGAAGAAACGGGATGGAGGAGTCCTGACCGACGAGGAGATCGGGTACTTCGTAAATGGGTATACAGAGGGAGAGATACCGGATTACCAGGCCTCCGCCCTGCTGATGGCCATCTATTTTCAGGGGATGAACGAGCATGAGACCGCTTATTTGACGGGCTGCATGGCGGCATCCGGCGATGAGATCGATCTGTCGCCCATTCCCGGAATCAAGGTGGATAAACACTCCACCGGCGGCGTGGGAGACAAGACCACCATGGTGATCGGGCCTGTGGCGGCTGCCTGCGGCGTTCCTGTGGCGAAGCTTTCCGGCAGAGGGCTGGGACACACGGGCGGTACTCTGGATAAGCTGGAGGCCATACCGGGCCTCACAACGTCTCTGGACCAGTCGAAATTCTTCGATATGGTGAAAGAGATCGGTATCGCCGTGGCCGGACAGACGGGGAATCTGGCGCCGGCGGATAAGAAGCTGTATGCGCTCCGGGACGTAACTGCCACGGTGGATAATATTTCCCTGATCGCGGCCAGCATCATGTCCAAGAAGATCGCTTCCGGTTCCGACCGCATTCTTCTGGATGTGAAGACGGGAAGCGGCGCATTTATGAAGACGCTGGACGATTCCATCGCGCTGGCCAGGGAGATGGTGGATATCGGCACGAACGTGGGACGGGAAGTCGTCGCTCTGGTCACCGATATGGACCGTCCTCTGGGCAGAAATATCGGTAATGCCCTGGAGGTCATGGAGGCGGTTGCCACACTGAAGGGCCATGGTCCTGAGGACTTCACGCAGATTTGTCTCGCCCTGTCGTCCAACATGCTGTATCTGGCCGGGATGGGAACCATGGAAGCGTGCACCGCCATGGCGAAAGAGGCGATTAAGTCCGGAAAGGCATTCGAAAAATTCTGCCAGATGGTAGAGGCTCAGGGCGGAGACGCTTCCTATGTGAGAAAGCCTGAGAAATTTACTGTCTCGCCGGTGGAATATGAACTGAAAGCAGAAAAAAGCGGCTATATTACCGCCATGGATACGGAGAAGATCGGGATGGCGGCCGTGGAGCTGGGGGCCGGCAGAAGAAAGAAGGAAGACTCCATCGATTACGGTGCAGGCATTATTCTGAATGCGAAGATCGGCGACCGTGTGGAAAACGGACAGACGGTCGCCACACTGTATACCTCGGCGGTAAGCCTCTTATCGGGAGCCATCAGCTTGTTAAAAGAGGCGGTCGTGATCGGAAAAGAGCAGCCGGAAGCGGAAAAACTGATCTATGCGAGAATTACGAAAGACGGCGTGGAACGATATTAGAGAGAGAGGATAGAATAACTATGACATATGCTGAGATGCTTCATTGTGTGGACCATACCCTGTTAAAGGCCTGCGCTTCATGGGAGGAGATTTGCAGACTGTGTGACGAGGCGGTCGAATACCAGACGGCATCCGTCTGCGTGCCGCCCTGCTATATCAAGAGAATCCGTGAGACGTATCCCGACCTGACGATCTGTACGGTTGTCGGCTTCCCTCTGGGATACAGCGTGACGGCGGCCAAGGTCTGTGAAGTGAGAGAGGCTCTGGCGGACGGCGCGGATGAGATCGATATGGTGATCAATTTGACCGACGTAAAGAACGGAGAGTATCAGAAGGTTGAGGACGAGATCAGAGCCTTGAAGGAGGCCACAGGCGACCGTATTTTAAAGGTTATCATCGAGACGTGTTATCTCACTGAGGAAGAAAAGACTGCCATGTGCCGCGCGGTGACCAATGCGGGGGCGGATTTTATCAAAACCTCCACCGGATTTGGAACCGCAGGCGCCCTGCTCTCCGATATCGGGCTGTTTCAGGCAAATATCGGGGAGAATGTTAAAATCAAGGCCGCCGGCGGCGTCAGAACGCTGGAAGACTTAAAGAATTATGTGGAAGCGGGCTGCAGCCGCGTAGGCGCCAGCAGTGTGGTAAAGCAGGTGGCAGAGCTTCAGAAGTAAAAAGTGGATCAATGGTTCCTGCAAGAAAGTCCGGACCTGGCGAACGCGCCTGCATTTGGCGCGAACGAGGGGCCGGACTTTTCTGCGGCTCACCATATTCCCTCAGTCATAAAACGGAAGTATAACCTGAATTTATAATACACATTACTTTTATGTAGTTGACAAATAGAAGCAAGGTTGTTATCATTAAAATTACTATACAAAAAGGCGGGGATATGAATGGAAAGAATCGTATTATCGTTGCTGGTTGACAATACTTCCGGTGTTTTGAGCCGTGTGGCAGGGCTGTTCAGCCGCCGTGGCTACAACATTGAAAGCCTTACCGTGGGTGTCACCGCGGATGAGAGATATTCCAGAATGACAGTGGTTTCCATCGGAGACCAGGAAATTTTGGACCAGATCGAGAAACAGCTTCGCAAGCTGGAGGATGTGCGCGACATTAAGGAATTGAAGCCGGGTCATTCCGTATACAGGGAGCTGATCTTAGTCAAGGTCCGGGCCAATGCCAGTGAAAGGCAGGCGGTCAGCGCTATCGCGGATATTTTCCGTGCCACCATCGTCGATGTCGGTAAAGATTCTCTGACAGTTATGCTGACGGGCGACCAGTCAAAGCTGGACGCGCTCATCAATCTGTTGGAAGACTATGAGATACTGGAGCTGGCGAGAACCGGTCTTACGGGACTCTCAAGAGGGTCTGATGACGTCCGTTACTTACCATAGTTTTATGAAGTTAGCTAGAGGTATTGCCAAAGGCGGACAGAGAGTCGTCGGCATAGTTCCTTTAACAATAATAATATGAATACATATATGAGGAGGAAATAAAAAGATGGCAAAGATTTATTATCAGGAAGACTGTAACTTATCCTTATTAGAGGGAAAGACCATTGCAGTCATCGGATACGGCAGCCAGGGACATGCACACGCATTGAATTTAAAGGAATCCGGCTGTGACGTAATCGTAGGACTTTATGAGGGCAGCAAGTCATGGGCAAAGGCAGAGGCACAGGGCTTAACCGTTTATACAGCAGCAGAGGCAGCAAAAAAAGCCGATATCATCATGATCTTAATCAACGATGAGAAGCAGGCAGCCATGTACAAGGAATCTGTAGAACCGAATCTGGAAGAGGGCAACATGCTGATGTTTGCACACGGCTTCGCGATCCATTTCGGACAGATCGTACCTCCAAAGAATGTAGATGTTACCATGATCGCTCCGAAGGCACCTGGCCACACAGTAAGAAATGAGTATGTGGTTGGCAGAGGAACACCGTGTCTCGTAGCGGTTCATCAGGATTATACAGGCAAGGCAAAAGATATGGCATTGGCTTACGCGCTGGCATTAGGCGGAGCAAGAGCAGGCGTTTTAGAGACAACCTTCAAGGTAGAGACAGAGACAGACCTTTTCGGCGAGCAGGCTGTATTATGCGGCGGTGTATGTGCACTGATGAAGGCTGGCTTCGAGACTCTGGTAGAGGCTGGATATGCGCCTGAGAACGCTTATTTCGAGTGTATCCATGAGATGAAGCTGATCGTTGACTTAATCTTCGAGAGCGGATTCGCCGGAATGAGATACTCCATCTCCAATACGGCTGAGTACGGCGATTACATCACCGGACCGAAGATCGTAACAGACGAGACTAAGAAGGCGATGAAGCAGATCCTGACAGATATCCAGGATGGCTCCTTTGCAAAGGACTGGCTGCTTGAGAACCAGGTGGGCTGTTCTCACTTCAACGCGATGAGAAGAAAAGAAGCGGAGCATCCGGCGGAGAAGGTTGGTGCTGAACTGAGAAAGCTTTACAGCTGGAATGACGGCGGCAAGCTGATCGATAACTAATTAGAATACGCGGGAGATGGAAGGTAACTGCCATCTTCCGCCTTTTTTTATTTCACAGGAAAGTTCCTCCTATGAAATAAAAACCCTCCGGGGGATGCGCACTCCGCGCTAAAGAAATATGGCCGCTGAAGCGACCGCGCTCCGGCGCAAGAGTCCGGCTCGCCGGACTCTCTTGTATGGCGAATCGTAAGTATGTCTAAGGAGGCTGTGTGATGAAACATTTGGGAACGAAGAGAGTAGAGACAGAGAGGCTGATATTAAGACGGTTTACAATAGATGACGCGGATGCAATGTTCCGCAACTGGGCCAATGACCCGGAGGTAACGAAGTATCTGACATGGCCGGCTCACCCATCGGTTGAGGTTTCAAGAATGGTGCTGGAAAGCTGGGTGTCCCAATATGATGACAACGCAGTTTACCAGTGGGCGATTGTGCCCAGGGACATCGGTGAGCCGGTCGGAAGCATCGGCGCAGTCCATGGCAGAGATGAGATCGCAATGGTGCATATCGGTTACTGTATCGGGAAAAAATGGTGGCAGCAGGGGATCACATCGGAGGCGCTGGCCGCCCTGATCCGTTTTTTCTTCGAGGAAGCCGGAATGAACCGGGTAGAGTCCCGCCACGATCCTCATAATCCCAATTCGGGCCGCGTGATGAAAAAGTGCGGAATGAAGTATGAAGGGACTATGAGGCAGGCAGATATCAATAACCAGGGAATCTGTGATTTCTCTGAATACGGGATTCTGGCCGAAGACTATTTCGGCGGAAAGCAGGCAGAGAAATAGAGCGAACCGCAGACGGTAAGAGGGAATGGGGCCGGGCTATGCTTCTATCACAGAGATCCGTTCTCTGATATGGCTTCCGTTTATGGCCTCTTCGATCATGGCGGAAGCATAGTCTGCGTAGCTGATCACGCTTTCCCCCTTCGCATTCAGGAAGAGTTCTTCCCCGCCAAACAGATATTTTCCAGTCTCCCCGCCGTCCGCGCGGAAGTCACAGGCAGGACTTAAATAGGTCCATCTGACATCCTCGCGTTTCCGGAGTTCATCGAGGGCCTGCCCCATGCTGCCCGCCAGAGGTACGAAGGCCTCGGGAAAGTCGGGTCCATCCATGACTTGCGCCGTATGATCGGGGTTGACGTAGAGGCTGCCGGCTCCGCCGACGACCAGCAGGCGGGTCCCGGTTCCGCTCAAAAGATCACATAGATGCTTTAAGGACGAGCTGTGCTGCGGCAGTGTTTCCGGAGTCCATGCACCGAAGGCGTCAATAACCGCGTCGAAGCCCGCCAGATCTTCCGGAACCAGGGAGAATAAGTCCTTCTTGATAACGTTTTGGGTCGAGCTTCTGTTTTCCTCGCGGACAACTGCGGTGACTTCGATCCCGCGTTCCACCGCTTTTTCAACAATCAGCCTTCCTGCTTTTCCGTTCGCACATACTACCGCCATTTTCATAGATTTCATTGATAAGATCCTCCTTAAAATGTAATTAGACTTGTTTTTTGGTGTTTATAGAATTATAATAGGGCTGTACAGCAAAAATGTAAAGTAAGCACTTTTTTGTGCTATAGGTACCTAAAAGAAACTATGAATGAGAAACCAGACAAAACAGGAAATGGAGGAAGCAATGGAAAAGATATTGCCGGCATGTCCGGTTGAGACGACGCTGATGCTGATCAGCGACAGATGGAAAGTGCTGATTATCCGGGATTTGTTAGACGGTACGAAGCGTTTTGGGGAACTGAAGAAATCTATCGGTTCTATTTCCCAGAAGGTGCTGACCTCCAATCTGCGGGAGATGGAGGCGGATGGGCTGGTGAACAGAAAGGTCTACGCGGAGGTGCCTCCCAGAGTGGAGTATACGCTTACGGATACAGGCTACAGTCTGAAGCCCATTCTGGACGCGATGGTTGAGTGGGGGATGGAGTATAAGAGAAAGCTGAACTGAGCATAAAAATGTGAGAAAATAGAGAAATAGAGAAATAAGAACGGACCGCCTGGGACAACAGATAACTGCTGTCTCCATGCGGTCCGAATTATGCAGGCTTCGCAATATCCAGTTTTCGCGATATCCGGTTACGAGATCGGAAAACTGTCACAGAAGGATAAGAAATCCTCTAACGCTCTGGAAGTCCCCCCTGGATTATAGGCGAAGCCGATGGTACGCTTTTTGATCGGCCATTTCATGGGAATCGTGACCAGTGTCTTTTTGTCCAGCTCTTCCTGAACGAACTCCCGGATCACACAGCCGATTCCGAGGCCAATCTTGGCGAACTCGATCAGAATATCCATGGTGTTTACCTCCAGCACCTGGCCGGGGACGATCTGATGTTCGCTTAAGTACTCATCGATGTATTTTCTTGTCATGTTGTTCCGGTCCAGAAGCAGGATGTTGCCGGTCTGGAAGATATCTGTATTCCTGCCTTCCCGCAGGTATAAGTTGTCCAGATACGGTTTCGTGGATACGAAGATATCCTGAATGTTCATCACCGGGACGAAGATCAGCGGTTTTCTGCTGGACGGTTCGGCGATAAGCCCCAGATCGATGTGCTGCTGTTCCAGCATGGCGATGGTGTGGGTGGTGGACTGGCTCTCGATGGTGATCTTCACATGCGGATACTTTTCGATGAAGCCCTTTAAGTAAGGGAGCAGGATATATTTGCAGAGTGTGTTGCTTACGCCGATGCGCAGATGGCCGATATTAAAGTCCTTGATCCGCTTCAGCTCATTTTCTCCACGGCTCAGTGCCTCGAAGGCGGATTCCGTATGGTGAAAGAGCAGTTCCCCCTCGCTGGTCAGCTGAACGCCTCTGGAATTCCGGGTGAAGAGGGAGACACCTAAACTGTCCTCCAGCTTGCTGATGGATTTACTGATGGCAGGCTGACTGATGTAAAGCTCCTTGGCGGCCTTGGAGATGTTTCCGGCCTTTGCCACTTCGTAGAAAATCTTATATTGCGAAAGGTTTTGTTCCATATATGCCTCTTTTCCTGGTATCCGTTCCGGTTGGCCCTCTGCCCCGCGCAGCGCGCTCTGGTCCGTCCCCGTCCAGCCGGAATGGTATAACTGACTATTATATTAAGTATTCATATTATGTATTTCTATTATATCAATAAGTATGTTAGAATGTAAAGCAGAAAATGAGAACAGGGTTTGAAGGAGGATATAGATTATGGGAATGACAATGACCCAGAAAATTTTAGCGGCTCATGCGGGGCTTTCGGACGTGAAGGCCGGACAGTTGATTGAGGCGGATTTGGATCTTGTATTGGGCAATGATATCACCTCTCCGGTGGCTATCAACGAGATGAAAAAATTCGACACAGAGACAGTTTTCGACAAGGATAAGATCGCTCTGGTTATGGACCATTTTATCCCGAACAAGGACATTAAATCAGCGGAAAACTGTAAGTGCTGCCGTGACTTTGCATGCAGACATGAGATCAGCAATTACTTTGACGTGGGACAGATGGGAATTGAGCACGCGCTGCTTCCGGAAAAAGGACTTGTGGTAGCCGGTGATGCAGTGATCGGCGCAGACTCACATACGTGTACATACGGCGCTCTCGGTGCATTTTCCACCGGTGTGGGAAGTACGGACATGGCGGCCGGTATGGTGACGGGAAAAGCATGGTTTAAGGTACCGTCCGCGCTGAAATTCGAGCTGGTTGGCAAACCAGGCGGCTGGGTCAGCGGAAAAGACGTCATTTTACATATTATCGGCATGATCGGCGTGGATGGCGCTCTCTATAAATCCATGGAATTCACCGGCGAGGGAATTAAGAACTTAACCATGGATGACCGCTTTACCATCTGTAACATGGCCATCGAGGCGGGCGGAAAGAACGGCATTTTCCCTGTGGACGACCTGGCCGTTCAGTACATGAAGGAGCACTCCAAACGGGAGTTCACCGTTTATGAGGCCGATCCCGATGCAGAGTATGACGAGGTCTACACCATCGATTTATCGGAACTGAAACCGACAGTGGCGTTCCCGCACCTTCCGGAGAATACAAAGACCATCGGTTCCTTCGGTGATATCACGGTGGATCAGTCGGTCATCGGTTCCTGTACCAATGGGCGGATCGACGATATGAGAATCGCTGCAAAGGTGATGAAGGGCAGAAAAGTGGCGAAAAATGTCCGCTGTATCGTGATTCCTGCGACGCAGGAGATCTACCTGCAGGCCATGAGAGAGGGACTTCTGGAGATCTTTATCGAGGCGGGAGCGATCGTGAGCACACCGACCTGCGGACCGTGTCTGGGTGGTTACATGGGAATTCTGGCTGCAGGAGAACGCTGTATCTCCACAACGAACAGGAACTTTGTAGGCCGTATGGGCCATGTGGATTCTGAAGTATATCTGGCAAGCCCGGCGATCGCGGCGGCCAGCGCCATCACTGGAAAGATTTCAGCGCCGGAAGAACTCGGCTTATAAAGAAAAAGGAGGACAGATTAATGAAAGCGACAGGTTCCGTTTTTAAATATGGGGATAATGTGGACACGGATGTCATCATTCCGGCCAGATATTTAAATATTACAGATGGATATGAGCTTGCCAAACACTGTATGGAAGATATCGACAGGGATTTTGTGAAAAATGTAAAAAAAGGCGATATTATCGTAGCGAATAAGAATTTTGGCTGCGGCTCCTCCAGAGAGCATGCGCCGCTCGTAATCAAGTGCGCGGGGGTCAGCTGTGTCATAGCGGAGACTTTTGCAAGAATTTTTTACCGCAACGCCATCAACATCGGCCTGCCGATCATCGAATGCCCGGAGGCTGCTAAGGCCATCGCTGCGGGTGACGAGGTGGAAGTCGATTTTGACAGCGGCATCATTACGAATAAGACGACGGGACAGTCCTATGAGGGCCAGGCATTCCCGCCGTTTATGCAGAAGATTATTTCTGCAGGGGGATTGATTCCATATATAAATCAGAAGTAGGGTACCGTCCCGAAAACGGAAGCCGGAGGAGCCCGGATATACCAGAGACAGCATTCTGGCATATCCGGGCTTCTCTTTCATGATTTGCTGCCTGCAGGCAGAACCTGCGGAGCGTTCTGCCCGTCACGAAGCGGGATGAAATAATTTTTCCTATACACGGCGCGCAGGCAGTGCTATATTATATAGAAGAAACACATCAAAAACTGTCGAAAGGGAGGATATGCCGTATGACAATTCAATTTGCCGCGGAGGAAGACACAGGGCTGATCCTGCGATTTATAAAGGAACTTGCCGATTATGAGGGAATGCTTTCCGAGGTGGAGGCGACAGAGGAGCTGCTGCGGGAATGGATTTTTGAAAAGAAAAAGGCTGAGGTGCTGATTGGGAAGGAGGGTGGAGAACCGGTGGGATTTGCCCTGTTTTTCCATAACTTTTCCACATTTCTGGGCAGAGCCGGAATTTACCTGGAGGACCTTTACGTCAGACCGGAATACCGGGGAAAGGGCTGCGGAACCGCGTTCTTGAAGCGTCTGGCAGAGATCGCTGTGGAGCGGGGCTGCGGGCGCCTGGAGTGGTGGTGCCTCGACTGGAATAAACCGAGTATTGAATTCTACCGTGCCATGGGAGCCGTTCCCATGGACGACTGGACGGTTTACCGGATTACCGGCGATCAGCTGAAGAAGCTTTCCGGACATGCCGGAAATTCAGAAAGGAGTGAATCAGATGGTGAAGACGAACGCCATGCGTATGCTGGACAAGGCAAAAATTGAATACAGAACAAAAGAGTACGAGGTGGATGAGAATGACTTATCGGGAAGCCATGCCGCGGACATGATGGGAGTGGATCACGGAAGCGTGTTTAAGACTCTGGTGCTGAAAGGGGAGAAGATGGGCTATCTGGTCTGCTGCATCCCTGTGGATGCGGAGCTGGATTTAAAGAAGACGGCCAGGGCGGCAGGCGATAAGAAGGTGGAAATGATCCATATGAAGGACCTTCTGGCCGTTACGGGATACATCAGAGGGGGATGCTCTCCCATCGGGATGAAGAAGCAATTCCCCACTTTTGTCGAAGAAAGTGCTGTTTTGTATGATGAGATCGCCATAAGCGCCGGATTAAGAGGCCAGCAGATACTGATCTCCCCACAAACCCTGGTGACCTTCATCCGGGGGAAATTTGCTTCCCTGACGTTTGAATAGTTTACATAAAATAAAAACGCAAAAAAACACAAAATTTGCAACTTTAAATAAGTAACAGAAATGTAACAGATTTGTAAAGAATGAATAATAAATATAGATAAAAACATAGCTTGAAACAAGCTTATAAATGTAATATATATACAAAAAATATAAAAAGACCAGAAAACGGTCAAGGAAAATATCACAAAGATGTTAAATAAGTATTGACTTTGTTGACAAGACTCCTCTATAATACGCTCGTCACCCGGAAACGGCTGCAAAAGTCTGCGGCTTAGATGTATGAGAGAAAAGAAAGAGGAGTATGTATGCTGACATTGCGCTCAATTCTTCAGCATATCTGTCAGTTCTTTCGGGGACTGGCGGTGAAGGCCACAAAAAGGATGTATCGATCGTCGGCTGTCTTTATGGCAGGCGCTGCGGTGATCACCGTTGTGGCATTTACCTCGACCGGTTTCGGCAGCGGAGGAAGGAACGCCCTGACGGCGTTTGCGGAAACTCCGGGGCAGGAGACGGCGGCAGAAGAGGAAGATGCAGAAGAAGAGGAACCTGTTACGGAAGCAAAAGTACAAGTCCAACTTACCGAAATAAAGAAGCAGGGACAACTGTTAGCCGGTAATCTATTGGAAAAGGAAGTACAGCAGAAACAGGAGATCCAACAGGAATCAAAAGAAGAGCTTGAACGTATCAATGAACAGATTGTCATGGATGCTAAAATAAAGGCGCTGGAGGCAGAAGAAAATGCCCGCCAGAAAGCTTTGGAAGAAGAAAGACGCAGGGAAGAAGAGAAGAAAGCGGCAAGCCGGAAGGCGGTCTCAGATGACGATTATCAGGTTCTGCTGCGGATCGTTCAGGCAGAAGCCGGAGTCTGTGACGAGAAGGGAAAGATTCTCGTGGCCAATGTGGTGCTGAACCGCGTGAAGAGCCAGGAGTTCCCGGATTCGGTTAGAAGCGTTGTCTATGAGCCTTCTCAGTTTTCACCGGTATCAGACGGTTCCATCAATTCCGTGAAGGTAACGGAGGAGACGAAGGAATGTGTGAACCGGGCGCTGGAAGGGGAGGACTATTCCGACGGGGCGTTATACTTCATGAACCGGAGAGGTTCCAGAAGCAGAGCTGTGAGCTGGTTTGATTCCCATTTAACGTATCTGTTCCGCCATCAAAATCATGAGTTTTTTAAATAAAAACATTGTAGAATATTCTGCTTTAGGTGTATACTATAGCTAGACGGCAGCGAGAAGAAAACTCTGCCGGAAACTAAGAGATTTTATACATAAAGGAGAACAGGACTATGATTTTTGACTCAGCGAAGAATCTTGATTTTTACAGAGGGCTTGGAATTGAAGGCAGATACAATAAGGCAGTTGATTTCCTTCAGAATACCGATTTAGAGAACCTGGCACCGGGGAAATACGAAATTGACGGCAAGAACGTCTATGCCAATGTAACCGAATACACCACGATTCCGTGGGAAGAGGCGAAGTACGAATCACACCATGATTACACGGATATCCAGTACATGATCACGGGCACTGAGACCATGACCTATGCACCGGTGGACGCACTGAATGTGACAGTACCGTATAACGAAGAAAAAGACTGTGTTTTATATGACAACGCAAATCCTGGTTTAAAGGTAGTTGTCGGAGCAGGTGAATATATGATCTTTAATCCGTGGGATGGCCATAAGCCGAAAGCAGCAGACGGCGAGCCGGCCCCGATTAAGAAGGTAATTGTGAAAATTAAGGAAAATTAATGAGATATCTCATAACGGAGCGTTCCTTTCGCGGGAGCGCTCTTTTTTTTGTTTCATAGGGAAGTTCGTCCTATGAAACCAAAACCCTCCGGGGGAGGCGCACTCCGCGCTAAGGAAATTTGGCTGCTGAAGCAACCGCGCTCCGGCGCACGAGTCCGGCTTGCCGGACTCGTTGTGCGAAGGGAGGTTTTTTGTTTCTGTAACCGTTCCAGCGAAAAATTCCCCCTGAATCAAAAAAATGTGGAGTTTTTTCCCGGCCATTTTCCAACTATAATAAAATTACAAAGAAATGAAGCAGAGGAAAAATGTGGAAAATATGAAGGGGTGGAACCATGAAAAAGAAACGGCTGACATACAGTAACTTTTACTTTTACCTATTGCTCCTTGCGCCGATTCTGGCTGTCTATATTCTGTTTTTTGTTATTCCGGTGGTATCCAGCATGTTTTTCAGCCTGACGAATTTTAATGGAATCAGCCTGAAATTCAAGTGGGTGGGATTTAACAATTACGATGTGGCGTTTCATGACAAGGTGTTTAAGAAGGCCATGGTCAACACCTTTCTGTTCGCCCTGGGAGCGACAGTATTACAGAATCTGTTCGCAATCGTGTTCGCAATGGCGCTGAACACGAAAATCAAGTCCAGAAACTTCCTGCGGATGCTGCTTTTTGCACCGTGTATGCTCTCCCCCGTGGTGGTGGCATTTATCTGGCAGTTTATCTATATGCCGGACGGCATGCTGAACCACCTGCTGGGAACCGACATCACCTGGCTGGGAAACAGAAAGACAGCGCTGTCCTGTGTGGTGATCGCTCATGTGTGGATGTGGATCGGATATTCTTCCACCATTTACATGTCCAACTTACAGAGTATATCGACGGATATTCTGGAAGCGGCGGCCATCGACGGAGCGGGGCCGTGGCAGAAATTCAAGAGCATTATCCTGCCGATGCTGGCTCCGGCCACCACCATCAATGTGACGCTTGCGTTTACCCAGTCCCTAAAGGTATTTGACATTGTCTACGCCATGACAGGCGGCGGACCGCTGAACTCCACGGAGACGGTGGGAACGTATGTGGTCGCCAATATGAACCGCGGCCTGCACGGCTATGCATCGGCTCAGACCGTACTTTTAACCATCGTGATAGTCCTGTTCGGGCAGGTTTTAATCGGAGTTCTGAAAAAACGAGAGGAGGCGATTTACTGATGAAAACCAGAAAGAAACCATTACTTTTTCCGTTCGAACTGCTGATGATCGCCGCCTGCGTGCTGATGTTTTACCCGGTGATCATGATGGTTCTCGTGTCCCTGAAGGATGAGGCGCTGCTGGCTGGCGAGCCCTTAAGCCTGAAGACCAGCTTCGCCTTTGAAAACTATATAACGGCGGCGAAGGGAATGAAATACTGGAGGGCGCTGCTTAACTCTTCCGTATTGACGGTATTCAGCTCTTTGATCACCACGTTCTTTGGGGCCTGCGGGGCGTATGCCATTATGCGGGCGAGAAGAGGAAAGAAGCTCTTTCTCGTACTGAACGCGCTGTTTCTCATTGGTCTGGCGCTGCCGCAGCAGGTGGCTATGGTGCCTCTCGTCTTATGGATGCAGAAGCTTCACGTAGCCAATACGCTGTTCGGACTGATCCTGGCGTTTATCGGAGCCAACGCGGCATACGGCGTGTTCTTTTTTTCCGGCTTTGTGAATACCGTACCCGTCACCCTGGAGGAGGCGGCCTATATTGACGGAGCCAGCCCCTTTACGACATTTATCAGAATCGTGTATCCGCTGCTTAAGCCGCCCATGGTAACGCTTTTGATCGTGATTGCCTTAAGGGTCTGGAACAACTTTATGTATCCCCTGCTGCTACTGCAGGGTCAGAATTCCAGGACACTGCCTCTTACGGTATTTTTCTTTAAGGGTGACTTGTCGATCCAGTGGAATATTCTGTTTGCGGCGACAACCCTGGTGATCCTGCCGCTGATGATCGTCTATTTCATACTGCAGAAGCAGATCATTTCCGGTATGTTAAACGGGTCTGTGAAGGGGTGAATCAGTTAAATGCAATAGTAACAAAATCATAATAAAGGAATAACAGGAGGAAGAAACATGAGAAAAAGAAGAACAGCAGCATGGTTCATGGCGGCAGCCATGGTAATGGGATCTCTGGCCGGATGCGGACAGAAGGCTGCGCCGGAGACGACGGCAGCACAGACCAGCGAGGCGAAGAAGGAGGAGACCGCCGCATCGGAGGAAACAAAGGCGGAAGCGGAGAGTACGGGAGAACAGGTAGAGCTTAAGGTGTTTGGATTTAAGACCGGAGCGGAGGAAGGTGCGATTCCAGAACTGATCGAACAGTTCAACAAGGATAATCCGGATATCAAGGTGGTGTACGAGGGAATCAGCAACGCGGGCGGTTATCAGGATGTACTCACCGCGAGACTGGCTTCCGGGCAGGGGGACGACGTGTTCTTTGCCAACCCCAATTATCTGCCGCAGCTTCAGGAAGCGGGCTATACCGAGGATCTGTCCGATATGCCTGTGGTGGAGAAGTACAGCGGCCTCGTAAAGGATTTGCTGACCATCAATGACAGCATTCCGGGTCTCGGCATGGAAGTGGCCGTATTCGGTATGTTTTCCAACCTCGATGTGCTGAAGGAAGCGGGCATCGACCACGCGCCGGCAAACTACAAAGAGTTTCTGGAGGATTGTGAGATCCTGAAGAAAGCCGGAAAGACACCGGTCGTGGCCGGAGCCAAGGACGGTACGGGCGTTGCCATTCTCTCCCTGGCGAAGAGCATGGACCCGGTCTATCAGGCATCCGATAAGATGGACCAGATCGCCAAAATGAACAGCGGCGAGCTGAAATTCGGCGATGTGATGCAGCCGGGATTCGCACTGGTGGAAGACCTGATCTCCAAAGGTTATCTGGACGGAAGCAAGGCCCTCGTCTATGCGGCGGGTCAGGACGATATTGCAGAATTCGCAAAGGGAGAGGCCGGCTTTATGCCTGGCGGAAGCTGGTTCGTGGCAGGACTTGATAGCGCGGCTCCGGATATGAACTATACTCTGGGTGGTATTCCGGTTGAGGATGACGATTCCCTGATTCTGATCAATGCCGGTGTCCGCGTCTGCATCAACAGCTCTTCTGAGAAGAAGGACGCAGCCCGGAAATTCGTGGAATTCTTCACCGGTCTGGACAGCATGAACGCCTACGTGGCAAGCCAGAACAGCTTCAATCCGCGCACGGATGGGGCCAGCACGAACAACGATGTGGTGGAGCCTGCGGCGGAGCGTCTGAGCGCGGCCCGCATGGTTCCGTGGGTGGATTCCGCCTTTGACATCGCGGTGGTCAGCCCATGGGCGGACGCCCGTACCTTTACGGCCAATGTGGCGGGTGGTGATTCCGTTGACAATGCGGTCAAGGACCTAAACGCACAGGTGGAGAATAATCTGAAACTGAAATAATGCAGGCTGGCAGCCGCAGGACTGAGTCTTGCGGCTGCCTTTTACCTATGTTAGAATAGCACAAGAGAGGGGGACGGGGACATGTATCGGATACTGATTGCGGATGATGAGTTCTGGGTGGGCCGGTGGCTGAGCCAGGTCTTAAAGGAGAGCCCCTTTGAGGTGACAGTGACGGGAATCAGTGATAACGGGGAAGAGACTTTGAAAGCGCTGCTGGACACCAGACCCGACATATTGATTACAGATATCAATATGCCGCTGATCGACGGCCTCGATGTGCTAAAACGCCTGGAGAAAGCGGGGGAAAGGCTCCCGAAGACCATCGTCATATCCGGTTACGACGAATTTGACTATGCGAGGCGTGCCATTGAGCTGGAGGTTATGGCCTATTTATTAAAGCCGCTGGAGCGGTCGGCGGTCTACGAAGCCGTGGAGAAGGCTGTCGCGGCGCTGGAAAAGGAGCAGGAGAGAAAGGAACAGACCCGGGACGGTTTCACGGCAGGGGTGGAAAACATCCTGACGGAGTACCTGCGAAGTCCCGGCGATGAGACGAAGCGCCAGCTTAGCAGCCTCCTGGTGTCAGGACAGGGGCAGAGCGGCTTCTTTGAACTGGCACTGTTTCAGATGCGCCGTTTGGAAAAATCCGCTCTGACGAGGGAGGAGATGCGCGGACGTCTGGAGGAGGCTGCTGCCGGTAAGGACATCTACCTCTGCCCGCTGGACCGTTTCACCTGGGGTGTCCTGATCACAGGCATTGTGAATCCTGCGGGCTTCCGGCTGGATGAGAGTGTGCTTGTGAGTCTGCTTCACAGCTATGAGTATGGGCTGAGCGAGGCGCATGAGGCGATGGAGGAGATTGGCGAGGCATTCGCGGAGGCGAGGGAATCCATCATTCTGCGGCTGGGGCGGGAAGGGAAGACGGAGTCCTTTCCGGTGTCGGAATCCGATCTTCACGCGGATTTTCTGGCTGCGTTAAAGGCCGGCAACATGGAGCGGATCAGGGAGTGTACGAGACAGGCCTGCGGGCTCTTTATCCAGAAGGGATACGACTTAACCAGCTGCTTAAATTTCTACTTTGTTCTGTCGGGCGAGGTGATCAAGCTGTTGAATGACCGGTATAAGGAACAGAGCCGGACGGAATATCTGGAACTGATCGAGGAGGGATACGATTTCTCTGTCCGGATCCGGAATTACTACAGCATCCGGTCCATCTGCCACCGGTTTGAAGAGTATATTGAAAAGGCAGCGTCCTGTCTGAAGGAAGAGGACTGCATGGATGTGGCGGCAATTGTCAAACGGATCCAGCGTGAGATCAGGGAGCATTACAGCACTGATATCAGCCTCGCCTGGGTGGCGGACGAATACGGAATCAATCCCAGCTATTTCAGCAAGAAATTCAAGGATGAGACGGGTGTTAATTTCATCGATTATCTGACGGAGGTGCGGATCGGACAGGCAAAGGAGCTTTTAAGCCACACGGGTCTTTCCGTCAGTGCCGTCAGCCTTCGGGTGGGATTTAAGGAAGCAAAGTATTTCAGCCGGGTGTTTGCCTCCATGACGGGGGAGAAACCGTCGGAATACAGGGAGAGGATGAGGCGGGAGGAGGAAAAACGTGAAGAGAGTGCGCATTAAGACGTGGCTGGAGAGCCGTCTGAACAGAAAAATATTTTTGAGCTTTCTCACCGTCTCCCTCATTCCTCTTTGTATTGTCTACTGCTATATTAACTCCGCCTATTCCGAGAAGCTGAGAAGCGATGCCTTCACCCAGAACCAGCTGACGGAACGGAACACGGCAGTTTTGCTGGAGGACTATCTGACTAAAATCGAATACATCTCCAATCTCTTCTTTGACAGCGATACCCAGGCCATGATACGCGGGGCCTCCGATTCGCTGAGCAGCTACAGCGCCCGCATGGCGCTGGAGAAAAAGGTGCGGGTGAATCTCGATCTGTTCAAGGTAATGGCGTACGTGGATCAGGTTACATTTTTAAAACAGGATGGAACGGCCATGGATGTGATGAATTCCTTAGGCTACGCGGACACCATCCTTTTTTCCGTACCGCCGGAGGAGGTGGGAAAACGGTTTAAAAACCAGAGGCTTATGCGGATCGAGGAGCTGAATGACAGTTACACGGATAAATACGTCTATCTGCGCCAGATCGATGATTTAGACTTGAAAAACGGCACCCTGGGCTGGCTTTTTATCGTCTTTGACCGGGACCAGTTCGATCTGCTTCTCCAGGATTTGCGGACGGTGCTGAACACGGAGATCGCCATGGACGACGGACAGCAGCTGCTCTATGACACGATGAGCGGCGGGCCGGAAGCGGTGAACCGTCTGCGGGCCGCCGCAGTCTCCTACTCGGCGCCGCCGAAGGAGAGGAGGCGGGCGGAGAGCATCTCGTGGGACTACCGCATCGAAAATCTGGGAATCAGAGTCACATTTTTCGATGACATGAAGGGCGTGGAGAGCAATATCCGTGCGCTGAGCACCATGACAGGAACCGTGATCTTCATAACCGTGCTCATCATACTGGCGGCCTCATTCCTTTTCTCGGAGACCATCGTCCGCCCGGTGACCAGGCTCCATAAGAATCTGGTCCGGGTGAAGGAGGGCGATTACACGGTCCGCGTGCACGTCGAGACCAGGGATGAGGTGGGAGACCTCTGTGACGCGTTTAACGGCATGGCAGAGGAGATTGACCGCCTCGTCAACCGGGTGTATTCCGTGGAACTGAAGGAAAAGGAGGCGGCCATCAAGGCGCTGCAGGCTCAGATCAACCCTCATTTCCTCTACAACACCCTGGATATGATCAAGAGCATGGCGGAGCTTTACGGGGCCTTGCAGGTATCGGAGATGATCATGGCATTATCGAAGCTGTTCCGCTACGCGACCCATACGGACGGTGTCCTCGTCACCATCAGGGAAGAGCTGGAAAACCTTTCCAGCTACATGACGATCGTCAATGCCAGATTCGGCGGGCGGATTGCGTTCGCCGCCAGGGTTCCGGAGGAGCTGCTTGCAGAGCCCATCGTAAAGGTCTGCCTGCAGCCGCTTGTGGAGAACTCCATCTCCCACGGGCTGGGCAGAGGCCGCTCTGGCGGCCGGATCGCGGTTACGGTAAAAAAAGAGGAGGGAATCATGACGGTTACGGTGGAGGACAATGGCGGCGGCATACAGCCGGAGCGGCTGGCGGAGATCCGCGGCCGCCTGGAGCGGAGAGAACGGGTGGAAGAGGAGTCCGGCAGGGGCAATGTGGGACTGAAGAATATCCACGACAGAATCAGGCTTTATTATGGAGATGCGTATGGCATTGTGATTGACAGCTTTCCGGGAAAGGGAACCGTGGTGACACTGTCCTATCCGTCAGACGAGATTCCGGCCCCGGAGATGATAAAGGAGGAACCGATTTGAAAGAGAGACCCAATCTATTATTTCTGATGACAGATGAACAGCGTTACGACGCAGCCGGATGGGTGAACCGCCAGGTACATACGCCGGCCCTTGACCGGATGGCGGAAGAAGCCGTGTGCTTTTCCCGCGCCTATACCACAAACCCGTCGTGCATTCCGGCGAGGGCAGCCATCTTTACCGGGCGCTATCCCTCCCAGTGCGGCGTACCGGGATTTGTCAGCAGCCTGCCCAAAAAGGAGACCACATTTATGAAGTATTTACGGGATGGAGGCTACTATACGGCTGTCATCGGAAAACAGCATTTCTGGCGCTCTGAAATTGAGCGGGGATACGACTATGAGGATATTGTGGATGAACATTTTCCGCCGGAGATAATCACGAAGGAGCTGGCAGACGGCGAATTCGGCCTTCCGGCCAACAAGACGGTCTCCGACCGCGTCTCCAGCTATGTGGAGTTTCTGGCCGACAGCGGTTTTACCAGGGGATCCCAGCTTTTCAGGGAGATAAACAGTAAGGGGATCTATGAATTTACAGGAGAAGAAAAGTACCACGTGGACGCCTACATCGGCGACCGGGGAAGGGAGTGGCTGGAGGAGAGCTGTCCCGATGACAGGCCCTGGTTCCTGACCCTTTCATTTCCGGGGCCGCACATGCCCTTTGACGGGATTGGGCTTCCGGATGAAGAGGCCTACGGGGAAATGGAACTGGATTTGCCGGGAACGGAGCTTTCTGACCTGTTCCATAAGCCGCCCCATTATCTCGACATCGCTAAGAAATTCGGCAGTCTCGATTTAAAGAATCACACGTCGCCGGATGGGCTAACCCCGGATGAGATCCGGCTGATGAAGAAGGCCTACTATGCCAATATGACTCTGATTGACCGGAAAATCGGACAGGTGCTTGAGCTCCTTAAAAAGAAAGGGCTTTACGATAACACCCTCATCCTGTTTACCTCGGACCACGGGGACTTTATGGGAGATTTCGGTGTGGCCACCAAGGCCCAGTACTGCTCGGAGGCCCTGATGAGGATTCCGTTTCTGTTAAAGCCTCCGTTTTCCGGCTTTAAAGGCCGCAGAGAGGACAGCTTCATCAGCTCGGTCGAAATCGCGGCCACATGCCTCACGTCGGCGGGAATCACTGTCCCGGATACCATGATGGGCCGGAGTCTGACGCAGTTTTACGAGGACGGCGCCAAAGAAATATGGCCGGACGTCTACATGGAAGCGAGAGACATCCGGGCCATACGGGATGAACATTATAAACTGATCTACTACCAGAACAGGAGCTACGGTGAGTTCTACGATCTCCAGAACGATCCGGAGGAGAAGTATAATTTATGGGATGATCCATTGCTTCAGGAGCGGAAATACGAACTGATGAAGCGGCTTCTGGACCGGATGATCGACCTCGGCGAGGGCGGGAAGACCGTCTGGAATATCGGCGCTCCCGTCATATAAGCGGTGAAGTCGTGGGTGTCGATGAAGCATGTCCAGGTGCGGAACGTTCGGAGCGGCCCACCCTCCGGTGCTTCCATGCGGGCGGAGAGACAGCCGGCGCTTCCTGTATGGATGAAAAATCTTTTTCCCGTTTTGATCGATCTCTATCATAGAATTCCTTCTTTCCAAATGGAGTAGATATTTTTACGATTCGTACTAAATATATCCATTTTACGACAAATTTGCAACAGAAATGATTGACTTCTAATTCACAAAGTGAGATAATACCTTAAACTGTGAATGGAATTAATTCAAAAATGCATATGGGGACGGGAGCTTGCCTTCCGTCTCCGTTGCATTCTTATCCATGGAGGAGAGAATGGAGAAGGAATATCTGTTATTTGATCTGGACGGAACGCTGACCGATCCAAAAGAAGGCATCACCAAATCCGTGCGCCACGCCCTGAAGGCTTATAACATCGAGGTGGAGGACTTAGACACCCTCTGCTGCTTTATCGGACCGCCGCTGAAGGACAGTTTCATCGAATACTATGGATTCAGCGAGGAGGATGCGGTGAACGCAATCGGTGTCTTCCGGGAGTATTTTTCCGACCAGGGAATTTTTGAAAATAAGGTCTACGAGGGGATCGAGGAGATGCTGAAGACGTTTACGTCCTCCGGGAAAAAGCTTTTTGTGGCTTCCTCGAAGCCTGAGGTCTTTGTCAGAAAGATCATGGAGCATTTCGGACTGGATTCGTATTTCACCTTTATGGGGGGCGCGGATTTAGGAGAGACCAGAGTGAAGAAAGCGGATGTCATCCGGTACGTCCTCGCGGAAAACGGGATTACCGATCTGGAAAAAGTGATCATGATCGGTGACAGGAAACACGATATCTTAGGAGCCAGGGAGGTCGGAGTCGACAGCGTGGGCGTTCTCTACGGTTATGGAGACCGGGAGGAGCTGACCGGCGCTCAGGCAGATTTTCTGGCGGAGACAGTTTTGGATTTGCAGAATCTCTTATAGTGTGATATGATACACAGTATTATGGCGCTTAAGGAATAGTTTTGGCTGACGGCGAAGAGGAACGCCTTAAGGAGGAGACGCATTATGATTGAACTGGGAAAAGAAAAGAGACAGATAATCAGACCGCTTTGCGGACAGGCGGATCACGTTCTGGTGCATGGAGCGGTTCGGGGATATATGGGCCGTGTATGGGTGCCGGAGCTGACGAATCCATCGTACTGCCTGATACATCTGGGTGATTTCGCATACCTGTTTGGCATATGCCCAAAGGGTGAACAGGCCATGGAACTGAAAGCACAGCTTTACAGAGAATGCGGCCAGGATTACATCACTCCATCCGATGAGAGATGGGCCGAATGGCTGGAGGAATCCTTTCCGGGAGAATACAGGGTTCTATCCCGGTATTCCATGAGAAGGGACAGGAACCATTTTTCGGAGGAGGCACTGGAGTCCTACTGCAGGAATCTGCCCGCCGGAATTCGATTAAAGAAAATCGACAGGAGACTGTACCAGACGGCGCTTAAGGAGGAATGGAGCCGTGATTTCTGCTCCAATTTCGAAACTCCGGAGGAATTTGAACAGAATGGCCTCGGCTTTGTGGCCATGGATGGCAGAAAGATCGTTTCCGGCTGTTCTGCCTATGGAATCAGCCAGGGAATGTTTGAGATACAGGTTGAGACCCGGAAGGAGTACCAGCGGAAGGGGCTGGCCCTGGCGTGCAGCGCTCGGTTCATCCTCACGTGTCTGGAGCAGGGGATCTATCCGAGCTGGGATGCAATCAGCTTACAGTCAGTCGGGCTGGCGGAGAAGCTGGGATATATATTTGACAGAGAATACAAAGTTTATCAGCTCTACGATATGGAGAGCGGCCTTTTAATGGCGTAGCTGGCACCAGTACAGTATTTGGAGGAATACCAACGATGAAAAGAGTAAAAGTCGGATTCTGGGGAATTGATTCGATCCTGGAATTTGTAAAAATAACCGGCAGCAGCCGTCATAAGATGGAACTGGTCTGCGGGAGCACGGTGGTGGATGCGAAATCTCTGCTGTCGGTGCTGTCCGTTAAGGCGGCCCAGGCTGTGGAGCTGGTGATTCATGAGGAATGCTGCGAACGTCTGCTGGAGCGTCTGGACCCTTATATCGAGCATGGCAGCCTGCTGGACAGGGCGCACCATTTAAGCGCCTGAGGAACGAACAGCCGCCGCAGGACAGGGTTGAGAGCATGTCCGCCGGGCGCGTCGTCATCATAATTAAAACTGACAGGAAAAGGAACTTGAAAAATTGAGTAAAGTGGTGTATACTAATGCTATAAAAATAAGATGAATTGTAATTCCTGGAATGTTCGACACTCTTACCTACTTTGAACCTACATTTTGACATTCGGGATTCCAATATTTTTAAGCGGATGTCAGGCCTCCTATATTGAGTGGAAGGCAGAAGCTTAAGTGAGGTCGCCCACCTAGCAAGGCTAGGCGTCAAACAGTAAGAACCGGCATTTTGGGGTTACAAAAGAAAAAAGCAGCGAGAAATCGCTGCTTTAACTTTTTACAAAAGTATGATAATGTATACATAGGGCAAAGCCCGTATCTTAAAATACAGGAGAATAATATGAAGGAAACGAAATTCAGGAATTATATATGCTGGGGAGTGACCGCGCTGGCGGTGATCGCGCTGAGTATCGCGTTTGCTTTTTTTCTTACGAGATTTCAGGTGATGAAGGCTGGACTGAGGGCATTTATCGGCATATTGATGCCGGTGATCTATGGAGCTGTCCTGGCATATCTGCTTCTCCCGATTTACAACAGGACGAGAAGCCTTCTTGAAGGATGGATTGCGAAGGGCGTAAAAAAGGAAAAGACAGTCAGGGGATTATCGAAGGCCGGAGCGACGGCTGTTAGCCTGATCGTCCTCTTTGTGATTGTTGCGGGACTGTTCTGGATGGTGATTCCGCAGATCTACACGAGTATTATGACGCTGCAGGAGGGACTGGGGGAGAACATCAACAACCTGGCACTCTGGCTTCAGAAGCTTCTGGAGGATAATCCGACCCTGGAACAAAAGGTAATCCCGATGTACGACGAGGTGACCAATCAACTGGAAACCTGGCTGACCACCTCCCTGGTACCGAACGTATCGACGGTGATAAGCGGCCTGTCCAGCGGTCTTTTGAGTGTTGTGCTGGCGCTTAAGAACATCCTGATCGGCGTCATCGTTATGGTGTATTTATTAAACATTAAAGAAACTCTTTCCGCACAGGGAAAGAAGATCATCTACAGCGTGCTGCCTCTGCGGATGGCGAATCAGTTTATCGAAGAGCTCCGTTTTGTCCACCGGGTGTTCGGCGGATTTATCACGGGCAAGCTTTTGGATTCCCTGATTATCGGTATCATCTGTTTCGTATGCTTAAACTGGATGAAGATGCCGTACGTTCTGCTTGTCAGCGTGATCGTGGGTGTGACCAATGTGATCCCGTTTTTCGGCCCGTTTATCGGAGCCATCCCAAGTGCCTTCTTAATTCTTCTGGTCAGCCCGATGAAGTGTCTGTACTTCCTGATTTTCATCGTACTGCTTCAGCAGTTTGACGGCAATATCTTAGGCCCGAAGATTTTAGGACAGTCTACGGGACTTCCGAGTTTCTGGGTGCTGTTTTCCATCCTGCTGTTCGGCGGCCTGTTCGGTTTTGTAGGCATGATTATCGCAGTACCGACCTTTGCGGTGGGCTACAGCATGCTATCCGGACTGGTGAACCGGGCACTCAGGAAAAAAGAACTTTCCCTTAATACAAACGACTACAAGGATTTAAAGCACATCGACGAAGAGAAGAAAACTTATATGAGATAAGAGGAGCGCATGAATAAAAGGAAATTTATCGCATTTGCAGCCGGAATTCCTCTTCTGGTTCTCATTTTAATTATCATCATCCTGGTCAGTGAGACGAAGCCGGGTGGGATATCGAGAGCGGCGGCCTACAAGTCAGCCGCCCTTCTTTTGACGGATGCCGAAAGCTGTGAACAGCTGCTTAAGGAGCAGGGGCAGAACTATTTTTCGGAGAAGGACAGGAATAACTGGTATGCGAAGTATTTGAATTATCTCTACGTGAACGGATACTTATCTCCGGACACGACCCCTTCGGACCCGGAATACGTACAGGGATATTTAACGTACCGGGAGGCGGAGGAACTGGCGGAGGCACTGGTCCCGGGACAGGGAGAGGCTGCTCACGTGGGGAAGAAAAAACAGGGCAAAACGTTTCCATCGGACAACTGGTGGTTTATTTACGACAGTCTTCGGAAGGAACTGGATCAGGAAGGCAGAATAAAGGAAGTGGACGTACTCCTTTACGGTACTCCGATGAACATCAGGAGCGCCCCGGCGTGGACTGCTTATACGAGCGAGGGCAAATTCCGCTTTGAAGGAATCAGCCTAGACAGCTACATAGACTGGGAACTGAAGGTCCTGGTAAAAGACGGTGAGATGATCGCGGTCAGGGAAACGGTGAGTGATTCCGTCACTTATAAGAATGTCTGGCTGACACGCGGCGAGGGGGAGACCTTTTCCGTACATCTGGGTACAATTGAGAGAACGTTCCCCATGGAAGCCTCTCTGGGGCAGCCGGAGGAGTTTGCCGATAATCTGGCGGACCTTTCTTTGAAGAACGGCAAGCTTCAGAAGGTGACGTTGAAGAAAAAGAGAATTACCGGAAAGGTCCTGTCGGTAAAGGACGATTCCATTGAGATTGAAGGCTACGGTAAGATCAAACTGGATAAGGATTTTAAGGTGTATAAGCTGTATGGCCAGTTTGAGGAGCAGTCCATCTCGGATATCCTGGTCGGCTACGACATTCAGGAATTTGTCGTGGCCCATGGAAAGCTGTGCGCGGCTTTGACCATGCGGGAATTCGATGCGAAGACGATCCGGGTCATGATCATGAATACGAATTTTCAGTCTGTCTTCCATCCGTCGGTCACCTTATCAGCGGAGAGCGGATTGAACATTGCCTACGGAGAGGAGAGCGTGCAGATCCCGGCGAAGGCCGAAGTGATTATCGATCCGTCGGATGAGCGGCTGAAGGACGGTCGAATTGTCGTCACTCCCGTGGATGCCGGCGATACCATCTCCGTCAATTCGATCCGCAGGTCCCTCGGTACGCCGTCGTACAGCGGAAGCATCGAAATCCGGAAAGAGACAGAGGGGATCACTCTGATTAATGAACTGTATCTGGAAGATTATCTGACCAGGGTAGTGCCCAGCGAGATGCCTGACAGCTACGAGATGGAGGCGTTAAAGGCCCAGGCGGTCTGTGCGAGAACGTACGCCTACCGCCAGATTCAGAGCAACACCTACAGCCAGTACGGCGCCCATGTGGACGACAGCACCAGATTTCAGGTGTATAACAACCTAAAGACATCGGATAAGACGGAGCAGGCGGTCCGTGAGACGTATGGAAAGCTTCTGTTCTATCAGGATGCGCCCATTGAGGCATTTTATTTCTCCACCTCCTGCGGCCATACGACAGACGGCAGTATCTGGGGAAGTGATCCGGCCAAATATCCGTATCTGGACGGCTGCCTCCTGGAGACAGACCGCAGCGTCTTAAATCTGTCGACCAATGCGGCATTTGAGGCATTTATCAAGGATAAGGAGTACCCATCCTATGATTCCTCCTTCCCGATGTACCGCTGGGAGACTACGGTCACGAACCGGCAGCTGGAGGAGGAGATTACCGCGGTGGGAACCATATTGAATATCTCTGTCACCGAGCGCGGTGTGGGCGGCATCGTGAAAAAAGTGCGTGTGGAAGGCTCCGATGGAATCATGACCATCAACGGGGAAGGCCAGGTGAGAGCAAAGCTTGGCAATCCCTACATGAAGATTACGAAGAATGACGGAAACGTCATGAAGGATATCGAGTCCCTGCCCAGCGCGTATATTGCCATCGAGAACGAGGGCGTGGATGATAATAATATCACCACCTTCCATATCTATGGAGGCGGATACGGCCACGGAGTCGGCATGAGCCAGAACGGAGCGCAGGCCATGGCGGCGGAAGGCAAAACCTATGAGGAAATCCTCCGTTTCTTTTATAATGGGGTGGAGATACGGGAGGCTGAGAAGGAGACGGCGGGGTGACAGGCTCCGGTTCGAGTCCGGTTATGTCAACAGAATAAAATATACAGAAAAAAGAAAGAGGCTGTTCTTTGCCGTGAATCAGGCAAAGGCAGCCTTTTTGATTGGACACGGGCTCATCTCATCCGATACTCCTTCGGTGTTACAGCCGTAAGCTGTTTAAAACGCCGGATAAAGCTGGACGGCGACGTATATCCAATGGAAGCGGATATCTCCCCGATCGTCATGGTGGTGGTGGTCAGTAAGTGTTTCGCCCGTTCAATCCGAAGGGAATCGATATAAACAGACAGCTTGACGCCGGTAGCTGTCTTGAACTGATGGCTCAGATTGGAGACCGACAAATGAAAGCGGTCGGCTACCGAGGACACGGTTAAGTCGTATTCCTGATAGTGCTGCTGTATGTATTCGATGACGGCCTGAATGGACCGGGAGTTATCTCCCAGTTCCCGAAGCTGAATCAGCCCTGTGATCTCCCCGGTCAGCGTCAGCATAAACTCGATCAGTCCGGCCTTGGAGTCCGGCGTCTTCAGGGAGACGATATTATACGTTCCCGCCGCCTTTTGAAAGGCGTGGGAGATGGTATAGGTCAGAGGCGGAAGCAGCAGATGGCGGTCATCCAGCCGGTCGATATACTTCATCAGCTCCTGGACGCATGACTGCAGCTTTTCGCCATCCTGGGCGGCTAACGCGTCATAGAGGCCGGACAGTTCCTTTTCCGGATAACGCCATTCCTCCTCCGTCCCCATCGGCAAAAGGCAGTCAAAGAAGCTTAAACATTCTCCCTCACAGTCCGGGTCCTGACGTATGAGCTCCCAGCACTCTGTAAGTGCAGCCGGAAAATCCCCGAGAGAATCACAGCGCGTGCTTACACACAGCTTAAAAGGCACAGAAAGCTCAGCTAACAGATGATCCTTAAAGCCAGTCAGCTTTTCCCGGAGGACGTCCTCTGCGGATTCGGAGAAAAAGGCTATCAGAATATACATATCCTCCCATTCCTGTTCCAGCGCCAGCAGTTCTATGTCACTCCCCCCAATCTCCCGGTACTTCTCCAGAATCCGGCGGTCCCATTCCTCTGATGCCTCTGTCTCCCTCCAGCGCAGGGCAATAACCAGATAACGGTCGTGTGCCGTATCAACCATATAGGGAGAATTCCCGTTAAAATCTTCAATGCTCTTATAGCTGCCGCTCAGCAGCTTCAGCAGGCATTTCTCGCAGTCCAGCTGCCGGTTGTGCGTATCCAGAATATCCATCCCCATGGCTACCCGGTCCAGGGAGTGCATCTCCCCCGGCGTGTTTAATCCGAACCGCTCCAGAGAGGCGAGAAGCCGCCGGATCGGCTTGTAATACTGATGGGTCAGGAAGAAGGTAACCGTAAATCCCAGCAGCAGAATCAGCGCGTCCAGGACGATAAACTGGCCTGACAGGGAGTTTGCCTTCTGAAGCAGCAGCTTCTCGTCGATCACGCTCATATAAGTTAAGTCCGTGTCAGAAGAGGTCAGGCGGCTGATAAAAAGGTTTCCGCTGTGCACCGTCTCCAGACGGGAGGACTCCGACTCCGAAAAGGCTTCCGTATCGACGGTGAGCTCCGGAGGCATATTGGAATACAGCCTGGTATGGTTCCAGTCGATCAGTGTATAGGCGTCATAGCTCCCCGAAGAAACATCCTGTAAGGACTCGTCAAAAAATCTCCTGTCTATGCGGAAGACAAAAAAGGCCGCCTGATTCTTTACGGGGATCACGTATTCCACAGCCGGCTGGCCGGAGGTAAGGAGGGCCTGGTCTGCGGGGAGGAAAGAAGGGCCGTAGAAGGCCTCCAGCCTGTCCCGGAAGCTGGAAAAGCCCTCTGAAAAAATCGGGTTGATTCCTGCGTAGCCGGAGATATTGTACGTTCCCTTGCAGGAGTAGAGCGTATCCGGCGTCACTTTCCCGTTGTAGTAGTAGATGTCCAGCAGCGCGGAATCCAGGGAGCGGGCGCCGTTTAATTCGGAATAGATGTTATAGAAGGAGCTTGCGTGCGCGGAAATATACCCGTCAGAAAAATACTGGTTCATGGTGAGATTGGTAGCGATCTTATGGATCAGATCGATCTTTCCATCAAAGTAAATCTGGGATTTGCTCAGGGAATTTCCCTCCTGGCGGATAGTTTCCGTCTGATACAGGTTCAGGAAGTAACGCTGACAGCAGACCGTTACGGCGATAACCGGTATGAAGATGATAAAAAAATAAGTACAGAGATGTTTTAAATATTCTTTTGCAATATTCTGGTTCAATAGAATCCCATCCTTCTCAATTATTGAAGATCACTTCAAATACTGGCAATCGATCCCCGGATTTCTCCCTGCCGGACACCGTTTTCGGAACCTTAACAAAAGTATCATACTCTCATAAAAGAATCAAGGAAAAACGGCTTTTTTCAAAAAATGTTTATAGTAAAAATACTGTTTATTTACATCATTTTCGAAAAATGTTGTAATAAATATACTAAAAAACAAAAGGGGGAACGAAAAAATTGACTAAGTTGCTTAAAGAAAGTCAAAAAAAGGCAGCCGCATCCCTGCAAACACCGTCTCAGCGTGCGGCCGAAAGAAGAGCCGGTAGAAAGCGGACCTGGATGCTGATGAAACGGAATTACTTCCTGTATCTGTTCATCCTGCCCTCCTTTCTCTACATCCTGATTTTTTCCTATTGGCCCATGTATGGAGTCCAGATCGCATTTAAGGATTTTCTGCCGTACGCGGGAATGATGAAGAGTCCATGGGTGGGATTCAAACATTTTAAGAAATTTTTCGAATCCATTATGTTCTGGAAGCTGTTGGGCAATACGGTGTCGCTCAGCCTGTATGCGCTGATCGCCTCCTTTCCTCTGCCGATTATCCTGGCTTTTATGATCAATTATACAAAGAACGCCCGTCTGAAGAAGTTCACACAGACTGTTACCTACGCCCCTCATTTCATATCCACGGTGGTACTGGTCGGTATGCTCTCCATCTTTCTCTCTCCGAGATCGGGATTTATCAATACGATTATCCAGGCATTCGGAGGAAAATCCGTATTCTTTATGGGGGAGGAAGGGTGGTTTCGCCACGTATACGTGTGGTCCGGCGTATGGCAGGGCACCGGCTGGGCCTCCATCATCTATATCGCCGCTCTGGCGGGAGTCAGTCCGGAGCTGCATGAGGCGGCCATCATAGACGGCGCGTCCAAGCTGCAGCGCATGCGGTATATAGACCTTCCGTCCATCATGCCTACGATTACGATTCTTTTAATACTGAATATGGGACAGATCATGAATGTGGGATTTGAAAAGGTGCTTCTGATGCAGAACGATCTGAATATAGGCGTTGCAGAGGTTATCTCAACTTACACCTATAAGGTCGGCCTCGTAAATGCCGAGTACAGCTATTCCACCGCCATCGGTCTTTTTAACAATATCATTAATTTTGCCATACTGCTGGTCGTAAACCGGGGCGCCAGAAAGCTGTCGGGAACCAGTCTGTGGTAGGGGAGGAGTATTTATGAACACACACATCAAGGAAGGCCTGGGGGACCGGATATTCAACGGCGTCACCCTGATCCTGATATTACTGATTATTGTTGTCGTAGCCTATCCGCTTTACTTCGTGCTGGTGGCATCTATGTCCAGTCCTACGGCAGTCAACTCCGGAAAGATACTCCTGTATCCGGAGGGCTTTTCCCTCATCGGCTATCAGAACATCCTGCAGAATACCAAGCTTTGGAGCGGCTATGCCAACACCATATTCTATACGGTGGCAGGGACATTTCTGGGGGTATGCTGTACCATTATGGCCGGCTATGCATTTTCCAGAACGGACCTGCCGGGGCGCAATCTGCTGATGGGACTGTTCGTGTTTACCATGTATTTTTCCGGCGGCCTGATTCCGCTGTATTTGGTGGTAAAGCAGCTTCACCTGATTAATACGAGGGGAATCATCGTGCTGCTGGGAAGTATATCCGTTTATAATATTATCATTGCCAGGTCCTTCTTCACCTCCAGCATTCCCAAAGAACTGCAGGAAGCCGCCTTTGTGGATGGCTGCACCAACCAGAGATTCTTTGTCTCCATCGTGGTTCCCATCTCAAAGCCAATTATCGCGGTGATCACGCTGTACTGTGCCATATCGTACTGGAACTCGTTCTTCAATGCCATGATTTACTTAAATGACCGTAATAAGTTTCCACTGCAGCTCGTCCTGCGCGAGATTCTGCTCTCCTTCCAGGTGATGCAGCAGCAGGCGGCGTCAGGCGGCGGTGTGGATGCAGAAACAATTGCGGAGATGAACACCCTGGTGGAGGTGGTAAAGTATGGCGTCATCGTGGTAGCGGCGGTTCCGGTGCTGTTTATCTATCCTTTTATTCAGAAATATTTTGTCAAGGGAGTCATGATTGGAGCGGTCAAAGGCTGATCCGGTCCGCAGAACTTAAAACGCGCATTACCCGGCCGCCTGCTTCCGGCAGGTCCGGCCTGGCCATAAACATAAAATGAGAGGAGAAATCGTATGAAAAAAGGAAACGTATTTACAAGAGCGCTGACTCTGACGCTGGCGGGTTCCATGCTGCTCACCGGCTGCGGCGGGGGAAGCAAAACGGCGGGGACGAAAGCCGTCCAGGAGGCAGTGGATTCCGACGGCAGAAAGATGGAGGGAAATCTCTACACGGAAGGACTCCCCATCGTAAAGGAGCAGGAGATCTTTACAATCGCCGTCATCGGCCATCCTCTGGCCAAGGGGGCCTACGAGGATAAGCCCTGTGTGATCCAGGCTGAAAAGGATACCAATATCAAGATCAAGTGGATGGAGATCCCTTCCACCGGATGGCAGGAGAAGATCAACGTCATGTTTGCCTCCGGCGAGCTTCCGGACGCCATTGCTACCGGAATCACAGACTCCTCCATCGTAAAGAATCTGCCCCAGCTGGTACCGGTAGGAGATTATATCGATAAGTACGCTCCCCATGTGGCAGAGACGTACAACAAGTATCCCGATCTGAAAACCATGCTAAAGCAGGATGACGGAAAGATTTATTCCTTCATGACAAATTCCCAGACTGCGAGAAATGACTCCACCAGCGGCGTTCTCTTCATCAACAAGCAATGGCTGGATAACCTTGGACTTCCGGTCCCCGTCACAGTGGATGAGTACTATGCCGCCCTGAAGGCGTTTAAAGAGCAGGACCCTAACGGCAATGGAGCAAATGATGAAATCCCATTCTCTTTCTGCCAGCAGTATTACGCCTCCCAGTTTAAAATGATGATGGGCGCCTTCGGTATCAAGGATGACGCCGACCACATCATGATCGAAAACGAAAAGGTGGAGCTGTCTGCGGCGAAGCCCCAGTATTATGACGCATTAAAGTACTACCATAAGCTGGCTTCCGAAGGGCTTCTCGACGTGGAAGGCTTCAGCCAGACCCAGCAGCAGTATTATTCCAAGGGCCAGCAGATGGTGGTCGGTTCCTTTTTGGAATTCCTTCCTTATTTCGTTGTCGGGCAGGAGAATGACAGCCAGTACATTCCCCTCGCACCGCTAAAATCCGCCTCCGGTGAGCCTTTATGGGATGGAATAAAGGATAAGTTTGCCGGCTGGCATAACGGCTTCGTCATTACGAAAGCGTGTAAGAATCCGGAAGCGCTGGTACGCTGGTTCGATTACTGCAACACAGCCTTTACGACGAAAATGCAGTGGTTTTACGGCGAACGCGGCGTACTCTGGGAGATGGATGACGAGACCGGGGAGTGGTGGAACGTCAATAATTATCCGGAAGGACAGACCAAGGGCGAGTACCGTTATACCATGTCCACAGGCCCTCACGCCCCCGTTTTTCTCACAAAAGACGATTTGGATAAATTTGTTCAGAAGGATGATCCCCTGGCAGAGGAACGCGAAGACAGCATCGACCTTTTAGAACCGTATTTCCCGAAAGACTATATATTACCGGTATTTGAGAAAACGGAGGTCGTGGAGGAAAAGGAAAATCTCAGGGTGGATATCGACAATTACATTAAGAATTTTACCGCACAGGCCGTATTGTCCGGTATTGACGACGCCGGCTGGAAGGAACACTTAGCCAAGCTGGAGAAGCTGAATACAGCGCGGTATCTGGAACTGCAGCAGCAGACGTATGACAGTACAAACGCCAATTGATCCCATGGCAGCAGGTCCGATCTCTCCACTCAGGGGATGGCATGGAAGGAGACAGAAACAAAATGGAGAAGCCAAACATATTATACATATTTTGTGACCAGTTCCGGCGTCAGGCTATCGGCTATATGAAGGAGGACCCGGTGGTCACGCCGAATCTGGACCGGTTTGCTGGTGAAGCGGTGGTATTTAAAGAAGCCGTCAGCACTTATCCGGTCTGCAGCCCTTACAGGGGAATCCTGTTTACGGGTATGTACCCGCACGAAAACCACATCTTTACCAACTGTACCTCCCAAAGTGCGGCGGAAGGCTGCTATCTTCACGATGATCAGGTATGCTTGTCGGATCTTTTGGCAGCGGGCGGATATGAGATGGGTTATATTGGAAAATGGCATTTGGATGCCCCGAAGCCCGAACAAAATCCTTATACGGAGGGCTTCCGCGGAAATGGATTGATCTGGGATGCCTATACACCGCCGGGAAAGGGGCGCCATGGATTTGATTTCTGGTACTCCTACGGCTGCTATGACTGGCACATGAAGCCCCACTACTGGAAAAACGATGCGAAAATCAACGAGCGGATTGATGTAAAGGAATGGTCCGTGGCGCACGAAACAAAGGTGGCAATCGATTATATTAAGAACCAGGATAAGCCATTTGCGCTGTTTATGTCCTTTAATCCACCTCATACGGACTTTGACATGTTTCCGCAGGAGTATTTGAATGATTATGAGGGCAAAGAGGCCGGAGACCTGCTGGTCCGCCCCAATGTGAAGATGATTCCGGAAGCCGTCAGGCACGTAAAGAATTACTTCGCCTCCATCACGGGAATCGATGAGAACTTCGGAAAGCTGATGGCTGCTCTCAGGGAGAAGGGAATTGAGGACAATACGATTGTCGTCTTCACTTCGGATCACGGGGAAATGATGGGAAGCCAGGGGCTCATGCACAAGAACATCTGGTATGAAGAGGCGGTGGGCGTGCCGTTTCTGGTACGCTGGCCCGCCAGATTCTCCCACCACGACAGTGACGCCCAGCTGTCTACCATCGACATTCTCCCCACGCTGCTGTCCATGGCGGGTCTTAAGAACCGCATCCCCCAGGGCTGCAGCGGCTATGACTTTACCCGTGACATGGAGACGGAAGATTATTCCGGCTCGCCGGAGTACTCTCTCTATGTGGTATCTGACCCGGAGAGCAATGGCCGCGGAAGAGGTCTCCGCGGCCGGCGCTATACCTTCATCCTGTCAGCGGCCCAAAACACAACGGCATACTACCTGTACGACCGGCTGGAAGACCCCTATGAGCTTCATAATACGGCGGGGGAAAATGAAGAAATGGTTCAATATTATCTCGGACTGTTAAAAGAGAAACTGGAAGAAATCGGGGATCCGTTTTTGGAGGAGATCTCATCATGGGGCAGCCGGCTCCACGGGATGGCCACAAGCCAGTGACTGGAAAGAATCCGAATACACCCGTGCCATGATGCGTATGATAGAGTAAAAGAATAACACAGAGAAGCATATGCAGAATCAGAAGCTGGAAAACCTCTTAAACCTCTCTCTCAGTGCCACGACAGAGGAACGGGAAAAATCGGAGTCCCTGAATGTGGGGTATAACTCCGAGCTGAATACATGGGAACTGATCGTTAAATATTCCGGGAGCCTGGCTGAGTTGACAGAACACGGGATCATTGTGGATGAGATGATCAACGAGTACGCCATTTTAACGGTGCCGGAGCCGGAAATTGACTATGTCAGCAGTCTGCCGCAGATCGATTTCATAGAAAAACCGAAGAGGCTGTACTTTGCCATTAACCAGGCGAAGGCAGCCTCCTGTATTAATCTCGTACAGCGGGGGGAGTCGGACCTGTCCGGCAGGGGAGTCCTGGTGGCGGTCATCGACTCGGGAATCGATTATTACCACGATGATTTCCGAAAGGAGAACGGGGATACCCGCATCGTCATGCTCTGGGATCAGACACTGGATCAGATGTTTACCGAAGAGGAGATCAACGAGGCGTTGGCCACAGGGAGCCGGGCGGGGGCAAGGGCGATCGTTCCCTCTGTGGATACGAGCGGCCACGGAACCGCAGTGGCCGCAATTGCGGCAGGCAACGGAAGAGAGAATAACGGCCAGTACCGGGGAATCGCGTATGAGAGCGATCTCCTGGTGGTAAAGCTGGGCGTGCCGAAAAGCGACAGCTTCCCGCGGACGACGGAACTGATGCGGGCGGTCAATTTTGTTGTGAGAGAAGCCGTGCGCCGGAGACAGCCGGTGGCGGTCAATCTAAGCTTCGGCAACACATACGGTTCCCATGATGGAACGAGCCTCCTGGAAACGTTTCTGAATGATATTTCGAATTACGGAAAAGCGGTCTTCGTGGTGGGAACCGGTAATGAGGGGGTGGGAGACGGGCACAGCGCCGGGAGACTGGTGATGAACCAGCCGCAGGAGGTGGAACTGACGATTGGGGCATATCAGACGAGTTTCAATGTCCAGCTATGGAAGTCCTATACGGATATCTTTGATATCAGTCTGATTACGCCATCCGGCGAGACCATCGGTCCAATCAGCAGCCGTCTGGGTCCGCAGACCATTTCTTTTGAAAATCTGACGATCCTGCTTTACTATGGAAAGCCGGGACCCTACAGTGTAGCGCAGGAGATTTATCTGGACTTTATTCCCAAGGCCAACTATGTGGATGAGGGGCTCTGGAGAATCCGTCTGACGCCGTTGGAGATCGTGGAGGGAAACTTTGATTTCTGGCTGCCCTCCGCCAGCGTGCTGAGCCGTTCAACCCGTTTCTTAAGGCCTACACCGGAGACGACGCTGACCATCCCATCCACGGCTGCGGGGGTCATATCTGTAGGCGCCTATGACGACGCTTACCAGTCCTTTGCCGATTTTTCCGGCCGCGGTTTTACGCGAAAGACCAATCAGGTGAAGCCCGATCTGGCGGCCCCGGGAGTCGGAATCATCACGTCCAGGACCGGGGGCGGCTACGAGTCCGTGACGGGAACCTCCTTTGCCACGCCGTTTGTCACGGGAAGCGCGGCGCTTCTGATGCAGTGGGGGATCGTGGACGGGAGGGACCCGTTCCTGTACGGTGAGAAAATTAAAGCCTATTTAAGACGTGGAGCCAGGCATCTGCCCGGATATTCGCAGTGGCCTAATGCGGAGCTGGGGTATGGAACCTTATGTCTCTCGGACAGCATTCCGATATAAAATCGGCTTCCGCGGCAGACTTTAGAGAACCTCCTTTTACAGCAATTCCATAACCGCAGGTGCGAAACATGGCAATGTCTTCCATGGAATCGCCGACAGCCGCCGTCTCACGGGCATCGATTCCCATTAGCGCACACAGTTCACGAACCCCGCTCCCTTTGTCAACCTCCCGGGAAACGATCTGAAGATTGCCGCGCTCCGTGAAACAGCGGAACGCGCCGGGCGTCAGAAGACCGGTGACCGCATTCAACTCTTCCTGCCTCCAACCGCGTTTTTCCGGTCTCGTGAGTGTAAGCTTATAAGGGCGGCCTTCGTGTTCAAAGAGGCGGAGGCGGAAGCGGGAGTCGGACTGAAGCGCCGAAAGCTGAGGGAGCCAGGGGGCGTCGAAGGTGTAGAAGATCTCAAGACGGTCGTCCCCTGAGTGGTCGTCCCCTGAATGGTCTTTCGTTGAATGTCCATTTCCTGGCTGATTATTCCCTGGCCCAAAGACCACATGTGCGCCTCCTGCAAAGACACCTCCTGATATATAGGGGAGTATGCTCCCGCATTTGGCAGCCGCCTCTTTCCAGGACAGGGAAGTGGCCAGAAATAAGGACCTGGTCCGGGACTCGCGTTTGAAAAAGTCCAGCCACTCCCCGCTGATCCCCGGAGGGGACAGGAGGCGGTCCTCAACCCGGCCGTTTTCCGGAATAAGCGTCCCATCCACATCGAGAAACACTGCCCTGGGACTCCAGGGGATGCGAAAAAGAGGCCAGCGCCCGAATGCGGTCCGCTCCTCACAGTCCATCCGGCCGCCATAGGCCAGGTAGCAGGTACATGCTTTTTTCCTGCACGGAAGTGTCTCTGTCCATCCCGTATCATACCAGTTCCCTTCCGGGGGAGCGGAGATGGTACAGCGCCTCATTCTGCCGTCAGACTCCACAAAAAGGCGTCCCGGACATTGCTCCGGCATCGCCTTTTTTAAGTGCAGTTCGCGGTAAAACCAGGGATCGATCCTGAGAAATGCCTGCTGTTCTTCCTCCGTGTAGCGGCGGTTCAGCCCATCCATGCGGTTGATCCAGAGGCAGCATCCGCCGGGAAGTGTCTCCTTTAAGCGTCGAAGCGTTTCCAGGTTCTCCGGCACGCCGACTGCCCCCGCACAGACGCGGATCCCGGCAGACAGCAGTTTTCTGCACTGCTCTGCAAAGAGGGGCACGGTCGTCATCTCCGGATGAAAGGTGGCCCAGACGCGGAGTTTTTCTTTCCTGCCGCCGTTTTCATTGAAGATGGTAAGCTGGCGCTCGATATCAAAGCTTAAGTTGGTCTGCGCCCCAACGGCTTCCATTGTCCCCATGCGGCTCAGCCGGGCAAGCCCCTCCCAGTAGTAATCGTGGATCAGCGCCTCCCCGTAAGGAACCACCATGACGGCTCCATACGGTTCCCCCTGCGTTTCCAGATGTCCGACAAAACGCATCCAGTCTTCCCTGTCCTTTAGCAGCTCAGACGGAGAAGACGGCCGTTTAGCGAAGGGGCAGTAGGAACAGCCGTAATTACAGCTCTTTAAACTCCCTCTGTATTGGATCATGTTTCGTGCCATGAAGGGCCTCCCATTGAGTCATTTTATCCTGGACTTCCTTTGAAATGAGCATGGGGCCGAGATAATCGGACAGCCCCATCCCTTTTTCTGTCAGTGCAAGACAGTCCCCCTGCTCCTCAAGAAAGCCCTGCTCCATCCACTCATGAAGAATTGGAAAATCAGCGGCTGCGTCACCATGAAACGCTTCCCGGTAAGCCGTGAGAGGAAGCCCGGGAAGAATGAGCAGATGGCGTATGACAAATCTTCGTTTCTGTTCCTCTTCCGACAGCAGAATCCCGTGGGTGACTGCGCAGAAATCCGTGGTCTCTTCGTATTGGACCAGCTGCTCTAAGCAGCTTTCTCTTGTGACGGCATAGGGAGTACAGGAATGAAGGTTTCCCAGGTAGTTTCTGCCGCCGCATCCCAGTGACAGCGTACTCCCAAAGCCGCAGTCTGAAAATTCCCTGCTGCCCCCGGGCGATTCCGGCCTGACGAACCGGCGCATGGAATCCTGACGGTAACCGTGCGAGGCCAGCCATTCCGAGGCCGCTTCATATTGGCGGAAGGCCAGGTCCTCATCCAGAACGAGGCTGCGGTTTAATTCCTGTTCCAGCGCCGCGCCGTGTTTTACGTACAGAGGATAAAGAAACAGCTCGTCAGGGCCGAAGGATACCGCTTCTTTTACCGAGGAGAGGAAGGAGGACACGCTCTGTCCCGGTACGCCGTAGATGAAGTCCGCATTGACCCTGGAAAAACCGCTGTTCATCAAGAGATTCAGCGATTCTCTGGCCTTCTCTGCCCGGTGGCTTCTCTTAAGGACCTTCAGCTCCTCATCGAAAAAGCTTTGAATGCCCATGCTGACTCTCGTGACACCGGCGTCCTTCAGCAGAGCAAGCTTCGGCTTCGCCGTCTGATTCGGCGCCGTCTCGATGATGATTTCCGCGTCCCGGGCGAGCTGTGTATAACGCCGTATCATGGCAAAGCACCGTTCCAGCTGCATTTCCGTCAGCAGCAACGGGGTTCCGCCTCCAATCGTGAGGCTGGTAAAAAGGGATTTTGCAGAGGCAAAAAGCGGCTCGTACTGGCGAAGCTGCCGTTCCACGGTGTCTAAATACCGGTCTATGGCCGTCTCCCCCTGCCCTGTGACGGAGAATAAGTTGCAGTAACCGCATTTCGTCTCACAGAAGGGGAGATGGAGGTAGAGACCATGCCCGGGACCAGCCAGATCGGGAAGATACTGATTCAGAGTAACTCCTTCCAGGGGACCGTAGGCCGTCTTGTGGGGATAGCTGTACATATACTGCGTATATCGTTTCATATTCATTGGTGTCGAACTCCTGACCTTAAAGGGTAAAATGCTTATAGGGAACTGTGGTTACGGCCGGGTGATTGATACCGTGAAACTGGCAGCCGTCTTCCCCGTAACACGTTCCATGATCGGAACAGCAGAGCACAAAGGTGCTGCCCCGCACCGACTTCCAGCGTTCAAACAGCCGGCCCAGCTGGCCATCCACATAGCGCAGAGCTGCGCCATGGCTCTCAAGGCTGTCATGAACGGCACCATCCAGATAAAAGTAGTTGGGGTAATGGATAGCGTCGATGTTTAAGTAGAGAAAAACCGGAATGCTCCTGTCTGCTTTTTCGATCTTCTTTAAGAGAAAATCCACCTGATTGCGGGTGCTGTCCTTGACAGGACAGGCAAAGGAAGGATTCCAGTAGCTGTGTCGGAAATATCCGGGAAATACCCGGCCCAGATCGGAGCGTTTGTCGAAAAATGCCACGCCGCCCACGCACCAGGTGTCGTAGCCGGCCTTCTCCAGACCCTCCATGATGGTCGCCCCGGAAAATCCAAAGGCGCCGGCGGGCGCTCTCTTTCCCATACCCGCGTTTACCGGGAAGAAGAGAGGCTGCCGGTCCGCGATGCTTTTGGCATCATAAGGGCAGGGCAGAAATCCGGCGAACATGGCGTGGTGGGAGGGATAGGTGAAATTGCCGGGAGCCTGGCATTTCTCCCAGGGGCCATACCGGTTCAGTACCGGCGTCGTACCTTTTGCTTCCTCCTCTGCGGCCACATCGTAGCGCAGGGTGTCGAGGCAGATAAAAAGGATGTCATGGCTGCCTGCGATTTTATTCATATCGACATCCGGCTGCAGGGCGTTCAGCGTCCGGCCAAATAAGCCGGCCGGGACCTCGCGCAGTGCTTCTTGGCACGTGACATTTTCGTGCATCAAATTATCATTTATCAAATCATCATTCATCAAATCATCATTCATCGAATTATCATTCATTGAATCATCATGTATGGCATCATCGCTCATAAAGTACCTCCCTGCTCCAGCCATGCCTTCATCATCCTGACCTGGTGGCTGTAAATTTCATTCTTATCATAAATATCCTGGTAAAGCAGGTCGCCCTGTCCGTTCATCTCGATGATCCGTGGCTTTAAGCTGCCTTTTTCCAGGAGAATATCGATCCCGGCGCTGCGAAGGCCGGGGTAACAGCCGCAGGCCCTCCGGCAGAGCTCTTTTATGGTTGAAGTGACGTCTTCCGGCAGCGCCAGCCGGGAGGCCTCCAGCGGATGATTGTTTAAATGGAGATTGGTGACAGGCCCTTTCGACAGCCGTGCCAGCAGAAAATCGAGGGCTCCGTCCTGGCAGACCGCCCTCAAGTCGTAGGAAAAACCCTGAAAGTCCGCCTTCGGGTACCACCGTTCCACAATACATCCGAGGGAGAGCAGACTGTCTAAAAAATCCATGATTTCTGCAGGCTCCGTGATGGTGTGAAGTCTCTTCGTATTGATAAGCGGCGGTCGGAAAGAAGAGGAACGCTCCGGTTTTAATGCTGCCTGATCGGGTGCGGCGCAGGAGTAGGCGGCCATGCGTCCGGTCTTTGGCTGGAATCGAAATGCCGTGACCCCGGCCGCGCCGGATCCGGATACCGGTTTGATAAAGACCGAAAATATCCGCAGGTCCTTCATGCGGGAGAGAAGCGCTTCGCTGTCCCCGATGCCTTCTCCCAGGCTTTGGGTAACGGGAAGACCGGCCTCCTTTAGTACCTGCTTGCATCTGGTCTTGTCAAGCAGCTCCATGAGCGCGCGAGGCGGATTTAGGAATTGGGAGACTGACGCCTCCTTTTCCAATGCCTTCAAATCACTGCGGTAGGAGCCGACCAGATCATTGAGGCCGGAGAGATGGCCATCGGTCCAGACCGGAGGATCGATCTTTACAAACAGTTCGCTGTCAGAGGGAAAACCGCAGCGCCTCCACTCCTCCCACTCCAGAAACAGAAAGGGCAGTCCGTTTTGGCGGGCCGCCTTTTCAAAGTAGATGGTTCGCTTCGTGTCCCGGTTTCCCAGCAGCACCGCGGTTCTCATTCTGTCAGCATGGCGTTCATCCAGACCTCGCCGCGGTAGTTATGCGGTTTGTTCTGTTCGGACAGCTCCGTCTCGATCGGAAGCGCTGCCAGACGCTGCATCATCCCGGTGCTTAAGTAGTGGTAGTGGGCATCCAGCTTCTGGATATTGGGATGCGCGGGCAGCGCTTCAAGAAGAAGGGCCCCTCCCTTGTCAGACAGAGTCCCGCAGGACAAGTCCAGTGTGTGGATCTGGTCCATATAGCGGCTCTCCAGTACGGTTTCCGTCATCTCATCCTGCATCTCACTGTCAACAATCCCTAAATACTCCAGTTTCGGAAAATCCATGGTATCAAGCAGAGAACGGATGGTCTCACAGTCGCCCTCAAAGCCGTAATTATCGCTTCCTATGTAGAGAATCAGCTTTTTTAAGCCGGGCAGCCGCGCATTTTTCACGGACTCGATGACAGAATTCGGAAGTCCGCCGCAGATGATGGTGAGCGATTCCAGTTTCTCATGAGAGACAGCGCCCAGCTCCAGATCGGTGCTTCCCTTGATGGTCAGTTCCGTCAGCTCCGGAAGCGCCGCCCATAAGCCGCCATAGTTGCCCTGAATGATCCAGGATACCTCGCACTCCTCGAAATCCATGTCTCCGATAAAGAGGCTGCGGATATGGGAAAATTCTTTTGCGTGTGAAATAATTCCGTCGATGATTGGCTGGCAGCTTTCCTCCCAGCAGTCGCCCCAGTTTCCTATGGAAAGCTCTGTCAGTCCGGAAAAATCAGGGGCGGCAAGAAGATCATCAATCAGAGTGTGGGCTCCCTTTGTCCCGTCTTCATATTCATCGTATTCGTAGCTGAAGGTTTTGCTTTTGTTCATTTGCAGAAGTCCCCTTTCGTTTCATGGCTTTATTTTAGCATAACCGGAGAGAGAAGTCATCCCCGGAATCGTCCAAAATCACATTTTCGGCAGCTATAGCAAAACGAAGACAGAGAAAGAAGAAATCGTAAAATATGCATAAAAATCGCTTGCGGCTCCCTGCCATACATGTTATACTTTACTCGTAAATTGAATATTCGGATGAAGAGTTCGGGAGAGACCGCCTTTACTGGCGGAGCCGAAGGTGAGAAAAACTCTCAGGCAAAAGGACCGGATTTGGACGAAACTCTGGAAAGGTGATGGACACCACCGACGAGGCAGCTTTCCAGCCGTATGTTCCTCAGACCGGACACAGCAGCCGTGGACTGGATCAGAAAAGGAACGGCGACGGCTGAAGGTAATCTTTCAGGTACGAAGACGGGGCATATGACGATTCTTGTTGTATGCTTTTTTTGTGTCCGCAGCAGTATTGTTGTGTCATTTTGAGTATGCAGAGGAACTCAAAGTGTGGATTGAAATAACGATCTTGATTGGAGGTAGGGAAACATGGAATGTAAGACAACTTTATATGATACTCATGTAAAGTACGGGGGAAAGATGGTGCCGTTTGCCGGATTTCTTCTGCCGGTGCAGTATGGGACCGGAGTGATCGCGGAGCACATGGCGGTGAGGACGGCCTGCGGCCTGTTCGACGTGTCCCATATGGGGGAGATCCTGTGTGAGGGCGAAGCGGCGCTCGACAATTTAAATCATCTGCTGACCAATGATTTTACCAGCATGGTGGACGGCCAGGCCAGATACAGCCCCATGTGCAACGAGGAGGGCGGCGTGGTGGATGACCTGATCGTTTACAAGATCAGAGACAATCACTATTTTATCGTGGTGAACGCATCCAACAAAGATAAGGACTTCGCATGGATGATGGCCCATAAGCTTCCCGGCGCTGAACTGAAGGATATATCGGCGGAAGTCGGCCAGCTGGCGCTTCAGGGTCCGAAGGCAGAAGAGATTCTGCTAAAACTGACAGACAAAGAGAATCTGCCGGTAAAATATTACACCTGCCTTATAGACCGTCCGGTGGCAGGAATCCGCTGTATCGTATCGAAGACCGGTTATACCGGGGAAGACGGATACGAGCTCTACATGGATGCCGGGAAGGCGCCGGAGCTTTTTGAGGCACTGATGGAGGCGGGAAAAGAGGAGGGTCTGATTCCATGCGGACTGGGAGCCAGAGACACGCTGAGACTGGAAGCGGCCATGCCTTTATACGGCCACGAGATGGATGACACCATCACTCCGCTGGAGACGGGACTCTCCTTTGCGGTGAAGATGAAGAAGGAAGACTTTATCGGAAAAGCGGCCATCGAGGCAAAGGGAGAACCCACACGGGTGAGAGTCGGCTTAAAGGTGACCGGCCGGGGTATTATCCGGGAACATGAGACCGTCTATGCAAATGGGGAAGAGATCGGTATCACCACATCGGGAACCCACGTTCCTTATTTAAAATGCCCGGTTGCCATGGCTTTGGTAAAGAAAGAGTATGCAGTGCCCGGTACGAAGGCAGAGGCGGACGTAAGAGGACGCCGGATCGAAGCAGAGGTAGTTCCGCTTCCTTTCTACAAAAGAACGAAATAGAAATTTCACAAAAATATAAATTATAATATGGAGGAAAAAACAATGACATATCCAGAAAATTTAAAGTATGCAAAATCTCACGAGTGGGTCGAATTTTTAGAGGACGGTTCAGCCAGAATCGGTATGACAGACTATGCGCAGGATCAGATGGGAGATCTCGTATTCGTTAATCTTCCGGAGCCGGAGGATGAGGTGACGGCAGGCGAGGCGTTCGGCGATGTGGAGTCCGTAAAGGCAGTTTCCGATGTCTATTCCCCGATCACCGGCGTGGTTGCGGAAATCAACGAAGACTTGCTGGACAGTCCGGAAAGCATCAATTCCGATCCGTACGGGGCCTGGATGATCCGTGTATCCGATATTGGGGATCAGGAAGAGCTGATGAGCGCGGAGGAATACGAGGAGTTCGTCAAAGAATAAGAACGTTAGATGCAGCTGTAAGAGGGCAAAAAGGAGAATGCAAATGGGGTCTTACTTATCCAGTACCGATCATCAGCAGAAGGCGATGCTCGATGAAATCGGTTATAAAGATTACGATGATCTGTTCGGCTGTGTGCCGGATTCAGTGAAGTTAAAGGGGCGGCTCTCCATCCCGGAGGGCAAATCAGAGCTTGAACTGCGCAGGCAGATGGAGTCTTTGGCGGGAAAAAACCGTGTGTTTGACCATGTGTTCCGCGGAGCGGGGGCGTACCGCCACTACATACCTGCCATAGTTAAGGAGGTGGTCTCCAAAGAGGAGTTTGTCACCGCCTATACGCCGTATCAGGCGGAGATCAGCCAGGGAAATTTACAGGCTATCTTCGAGTACCAGACCATGATCTGTGAACTGACCGGCATGGACGCGGCCAACGCGTCGGTCTACGATGGGGCTTCAGCCGCCGCGGAGAGCGTATTCATGTGCCGGGAACGAAAGAGAGTCAGAGTCCTGGCGGCGGACACGGCTAATCCGGATGTGCTGGCGGCCATGGAGACGTACTGCCACGGCAGAGGCGCCCACGTGGAACTGGTTCCTTCAAAGGACGGAAGCGTCGATTTAGAGGCGCTTAAGGAGATGCTTGATGAGACGACGGCCTGTTTCTACGTACAGCAGCCCAATTACTACGGGATTCTGGAGGAGGTCACGGCCATGGCGGAACTGGTTCACGGAGCCGGAGCCAGGCTGATTGCCGGCTGTAATCCCATCTCCATGGCGGTTTTACAGACTCCGGCCGAATGCGGCGCCGATATCGCGGTGGGAGAGGGACAGCCGCTGGGGCTTCCGATGGCATTTGGCGGTCCTTACCTGGGATTCATGGCAACCACGCGGGATATGATGAGGAAGCTGCCCGGACGTATCGTGGGGGAAACGGTTGATTCCGACGGAAAGAGGGGCTTTGTCCTGACGCTTCAGGCGAGAGAACAGCACATCCGCCGGGAAAAAGCCAGCAGCAACATCTGTTCCAACCAGGCGCTCTGCGCGCTGACGGCCTCGGTCTATTTATCGGCCATGGGGCCGGAGGGACTTCGGGAGGCGGCGCTCCAGTGCACCTCGAAAGCCCATTATTTGAGAGAAAAGCTAAGAGCAGCCGGTTTAAGACCGGTCTATGACAAGCCATTTTTCCACGAGTTCGTGACAGACTGCCCGGCAGATACAGCGCGGCTGTCCGCCAAGCTGGAGGAAGAAGGTTACTTAGGCGGTCTGCCTCTGCCAGGCGGACGCATGCTCTGGTGTACCACGGAGATGAATACGAAGGAGGAGATGGACCGTCTGGCCGATCTCGTAAAGGAGGTGTGCTGCGCATGAAACTGATATTTGAACGAAGTGTAAACGGGCGTCACTGCCAGATTCTGCCGCCATCCGACGTGCCTTACGTGATGCCGGAGTGTACGAGAACGCTTCCGCTGCGCCTTCCCGAGGTATCTGAAAATGACATAAGCCGCCATTATACGGAGCTGGCCAAAGCGACCCACGGTGTCAACGACGGCTGCTATCCCCTGGGTTCCTGCACCATGAAATACAATCCAAAGATCAATGATGAGATTGCCGGACTCCCCGGATTTACAGGTATTCATCCGCTGCAGCCGGAATCCACCGTTCAGGGCGCCTTGGAGGTCCTGAAGACATCGGAGGAAATATTCTGTGAGATAACAGGAATGGACAGCATGACGTTCCAGCCGGCGGCCGGCGCCCACGGCGAATTCACGGGACTTCTGCTGATTCGTGCCTGGCACGAGAGCCGCGGGGATGAGAAACGGACGAAGATCATTGTTCCGGACTCCGCCCATGGGACGAATCCGGCCAGTGCAACCATGGCCGGCTACAAGGTAATCAATATTCCATCCACAGCCGACGGACTTGTGGATTTAGAGAAGCTTCGGGGCGCTGTCGGAGAAGACACGGCAGGCCTTATGCTGACGAATCCCAATACAGTGGGACTCTTTGATCCCAACATTCTGGAGATCACAAAGATCGTCCATGATGCTGGCGGCCTCTGCTATTACGACGGAGCGAACTTAAATGCGGTTATGGGAATCACACGGCCGGGAGACATGGGCTTCGACGTGGTTCATTTGAATCTGCACAAGACCTTTTCCACGCCTCACGGCGGCGGGGGACCCGGAAGCGGTCCGGTGGGCTGCAAGCGTTTCCTGGAACCGTTCCTGCCGGGACAGAAGGTGGTGGAACGGGACGGCGCGCTTCACATGGAGCCCTATGAAAAATCCATCGGCATGGTTAAGGAATTCTACGGAAACTTCCTGGTGGTGGTGAAGGCGCTCTCTTACGTGCTGACGCTGGGCCCCGACGGCATTGCCGACGCCTGTAAAAACGCGGTGTTAAATGCCAATTACGTCAGGGTAAAGCTGTCAGACTATTACCATATGCCGTTTAAACAGACGTGCATGCATGAGTTCGTCATGAGTCTGGAGCAGGAAAAGGAAGAGATGGACGTGACGGCCATGGATATCGCCAAGGCTCTTTTAGATCACGGAATCCATCCGCCGACCATGTACTTCCCGCTGATAGTCCACGAGGCCCTGATGGTGGAGCCGACGGAGACGGAATCAAAGGAGAACTTGGATGAACTGATCGCCGTGTTCCACGAGATCTATGAGACGGCGAAGCGTGATCCGGAATATATCCGGAGCTCCCCCCACATCACCATGGTGAAGCGCCTGGATGAAGTAAATGCGGCCAGGAACCCGAAGCTGCATTACGCATTCGGGGAGGAAAGCGCAGAGGGGGAAGAGGCGTGATCCGCCGACTGACCCTGGCCCTGGGGCCGGGGTCATACCCCTATCCCAATTTCGGCATGGAGGAGTATTTGCTTTACCATGTGGAAGAAGAGGAGTGCATTCTCTACCTGTGGCAGAATGAGAAAACCGTGGTCATAGGCAGGAATCAGAACGCATGGAAGGAGTGCCGCAGAGAGGAACTGGAGGCGGCCGGAGGTCATCTGGTGAGACGGCTGTCGGGAGGCGGCGCCGTGTTCCACGACCTGGGCAATTTAAATTTTACCTTCATCACAAGAAAAGATAACTACGATGTCACAAAACAGACGGAGGTTATCCTAAGGGCGGTCAAAAAGCTGGGTGTAAACGCAGAACGGACCGGCCGCAATGATATCACAGTGGATGGCCGCAAGTTTTCCGGCAACGCGTACTACGAGACCGGGGACTTCTGCTATCATCACGGGACCATTCTGCTCTCCGTGGACAAAGAAGAGATGGCCCGCTATCTAAACGTTTCCAGGGAAAAACTGAGATCCAAAAGCGTGGATTCCGTCAAAAGCCGTGTGGCCAATTTAATCGAATTCGTACCGGATCTGACGGTTAGACGCATGAGAGACAGCCTGGAGGAAAGCTTCGGCGAGGTCTACGGCCTTCCCGCAGACCCATTTCCTCCGGAACGGCTTTGCGAAGACGAGATAAGGGAGCGGACGGAGCGGTTTGCCTCCTGGGAGTGGAAATACGGCAGGAAGATCCCGTTCAGCGATGAGGCCGCCGCCCGTTTTACCTGGGGGGAGGCCCAGGTGCTGGTCCATGTGGAAGAGGGGCGTGTCCAGGAAGGAAAGATCTGGTCCGACGCCCTGGATACGGACTTTATCAAAGCTACGGAAGACATTCTGACCGGCATGATCTGGAACAGAAAGGCAGCGGCAGACCGTTTTGCAGCCCTGTCCTGCGGCACTTCGGTTCAGGAGGCGATGCGGAAGGATTTACAGGATCTGGTCTGCGATATGATGTAGTGCTGTGCCGTCGATTCGCAGACGCGCCTGAGAGAACAGGAGGATTGGATGGAAAAACATTATGATCTCGTCGTAATCGGCGCGGGGCCGGGCGGCTATATGACGGCCCTTTACGCGTCGAAGGCGGGAAAAAGAACGGCCGTGATCGAACGGTCCCATGTGGGAGGCACCTGTTTAAACTGCGGATGTATTCCTACAAAAACGTATCTCCACACCGCCGGCCTTTACCGGGAGGTGAAGAAGACAGAGGCCGCAGGCCTCCATACGGAAGGCCTGCGCGTATCCATGGAGGAACTGAAGAAACGCAAAGACGCCGTGGTGGAAGAATTGCGCGCCGGCATCGAGAAGCAGCTGGCCGCCGCTAAGATCGATCTATACCGGGGTACAGGCGTAGTGTGCGGAGAACACTTAGTGAAAGTGATGCCGGGTGAGGAAGAAGTAACCGCAGATTATATTCTGCTGGCAGCAGGCTCCGAGCCTTCGTCCCTTCCCATTCCGGGCATGGACTTACCGGGCGTGAAAAACAGTACCCAGATGCTGGAGGAGGAGTGTGTTCCGGACCGTCTCGTGATCATTGGCGGCGGAGTCATCGGAATGGAGTTTGCTACTGTCTATAACGACCTGGGATGTCAGGTCACGGTACTGGAAGCCATGGATAAGATCCTGCCCGGCATGGATAAGGAGATTTCCCAGAATTTAAAGATGATTATGAAAAAACGCGGTGTAGATATTCATACCGGAGCCATGGTTTCCTCCGTCGAAAAGATGGGAGACGGAACGTATCTCTGCCGCTATACGGAAAAAGAAAAAAAATGTGAAGCCACGGCCGCGCTGATTCTGTCAGCCGTCGGCCGCCGTCCCTTAAGCCGCGGTCTGTTCTCAGAAGACATGCAGGAACGCATCGAAATGGAGCGGGGCAGAGTCCTGGTAAACGAGCGCTATGAAACCTCGGTACCCGGCATTTACGCCATTGGAGACCTGATCGGAGGCATCTGTCTTGCCCACGTGGCTGCGGCAGAGGGCTGTCAGGCAGCTTCCGCCATGTTCCCGGAGCTGAAGGGAAAAGACATGACCGTCATTCCCTCCTGCGTGTACACCGATCCGGAGATCGCCTGCGCAGGCTTCACCGCCGACGAGGCAAAAGCCGCAGGCATCGATACCGCGACGGGAAAATACATCATGTCCGTAAATGGTAAGTCCGTCCTGTCCATGCAGGACCGCGGTTTCCTGAAAATAGTTTCCGAAAAGGAGACCGGCCGTATCCTGGGCGCCCAGCTGATGTGCGCCAGAGCAACCGATATGATCGGCGAACTGGAACTGGCCATTTCAAAACGCTTGACGGCCGAAGATCTGGCGGCCGTCATCATGCCCCATCCAACCTTCTGTGAAGGAATCGGAGAGGCTGCAGAATCAATATTGATGTAATATGAAGTACAGTCATAGTTATCATTACACAATCCCCACAGTTTATGGTGAAACTGTGGGGATTTTAAGATTCATATTACTTTTCTGATATAGACAGGCTTCGTAACCAACTGCTGGAACAGAACGGGAAACAGAAGCCGCTCGAACGGGGAGCTGTTGCTCAGATGACTTTGTGAAGTGAAGAACTTTAAATAGAGGGTATTAAAGTTACTGAAAATATGATATAATGTAACATAACTTTGGGTATTTATTTAGAAGAACAAATGTAAACCCTTTCCTCTTTGCAGATGGAAGGCGGAATCGACAAAAACAAGTAAAAAACAGGAAGGATGTGACATATGAATATCAGGGAATCCACGGAATCCTGGGAAGCAGAAGCTTTAAGCCCTTACGCCTCACTCAGCAGGAATTCGAGAGGAAGGGAAAGGGAGGAAGAACCGTGTGATATACGGCCTGTCTATCAGCGGGACCGGGACCGGATTATCCACTGTAAGACATTTCGCAGGCTGAAGCATAAGACGCAGGTATTTCTGGCGCCGGAAGGCGACCATTACCGGACGCGCCTTACCCATACCCTGGAAGTATCTCAGATTGCAAGGACCATTGCCAGGGCGCTGCGCATGAACGAGGATCTGACTGAGGCCATCGCGCTGGGGCACGATCTCGGACATACGCCCTTCGGCCATTCAGGGGAAGCGGTCCTGAACAAGATCTGTTCGGAAGGCTTTGCCCACTACCGGCAGAGCGTCCGGGTTGTGGAGGTCCTGGAAAAGAACGGAAGAGGCCTTAATCTAACCTGGGAAGTGCGCGACGGCATCCTAAACCACAGAACGAGCGGAAGCCCATCCACGCTGGAAGGAAAGATTGTACGGCTTTCCGATAAGATCGCCTACATCAATCACGATATCGATGATGCGATCCGCGCCAGGATGTTTGCGGAGGAAGATCTGCCGGAGTGCTATACGGAGGTTCTCGGGCACAGCGTGCGGGAACGCCTGAATAACCTGATCCATGATATTATCCGAAACAGCTATGAGAAGCCGGAGATTATCATGTCCCCCCACATGGAGGAAGCCATGCAGGGGCTTCGCACCTGGATGTTTGAGAACGTATACCGGAGCGACGTACCCAAGGCGGAGGAAGGAAAGGCGCAGCATCTCATTGTGATGCTGTTTAACTATTATATGGAGCATACGGATAAGCTCCCGGCGGAATACCACTATCTGATGGATGTACGCCACGAAAACCGTGAACGCGTGGTATGCGATTACATAGCGGGGATGAGTGACAGCTACGCCATCGACAAGTTCGAGGAGCTGTTCGTCCCAAAGGCCTGGAAGGATATCTGACAGTTAAGGGAATCAGGGAGGTGTGAAATTTCATGCGATATCCGGAAGAAGTAGTAGAAGAAGTCAGAATGAAAAACGATATCGTGGATGTGATTTCAGGTTACGTGAAGCTGCAGAAGAAGGGGAGCAACTACTTTGGACTCTGCCCGTTTCACAATGAGAAATCACCTTCCTTTTCCGTGTCGCCCTCCAAACAGATGTATTACTGTTTTGGCTGCGGCGCCGGAGGCAATGTGATTACGTTTGTGATGGAATATGAGAATTATTCCTTTATGGAAGCGCTTCAGATGCTGGCCGACAGAGCCGGCGTGGCGCTCCCGAAGCAGGAGTACAGCAAGGAAGCAAAAGAGGCCGCGGATCTGCGGACGGCCCTGCTGGAGATTAACCGCATGGCGGCAAATTATTACTATTTCCAGCTTACGAATCCGCAGGGCGAGGTGGGTTACCGGTATTTGAGGGACAGGCAGCTGACCGACGATACCATACGCCACTTCGGACTCGGCTTTGCCAATAAGACCAGTGACGATCTGTACCGGTATTTAAGGGCAAAGGGATACGACGACAAGATTTTAAAGGAGACAGGTCTGGTCACCATCGAGGAGCGCGGAGCCCATGACAAGTTCTGGAACCGTGTTATGTTCCCCATCATGGATGTGAACAACCGTGTCATCGGTTTCGGCGGCCGTGTGATGGGCGCAGGGGAACCGAAATACTTAAACTCTCCGGAGACGAAGCTGTTTGATAAGAGCCGGAATCTCTACGGCCTCAACTATGCAAGACTTTCCAGGGAAAAATACATATTAATCTGCGAAGGCTATATGGATGTCATCGCCATGCACCAGGCCGGCTTCACCAATGCGGTGGCGTCTCTGGGAACGGCCTTTACGACGCAGCATGCGGCGCTGCTAAAACGCTACACGGATAAGGTGGTTTTAACGTACGACAGCGACGGAGCGGGAACGAAGGCGGCCCTGAGGGCGATTCCGATTCTGCGCGACGTGGGCATGTCCATCCGGGTACTGAACATGCAGCCGCATAAAGACCCCGACGAGTTCATCAAGAACATGGGGGCCGAAGCGTTCCGTGAACGGATCGAGCAGGCGAGAAACAGCTTTTTATTTGAAATCGACGTTTTAAAGAGAAACTACGAGATGGATGACCCCGAACAGAAGACCGGGTTCTATAACCAGGTGGCGAAGAAGCTCTGTGAGTTTCCGGAGGCCCTGGAGCGGGAGAACTATTTAGAGGCCGTGTCCCGGGAATTTTTCATCAATTACGAAGATTTAAAACGTCTGGTAAACCGCATGGGAGCGAGACTGGGTCCGGTGGCTCCGCGGGAGGAAGAAGAGAATACGGCAGGAAAGAAGAAAAAGGACAGGGAAGACGGAAGAAATCAGTCCCAGAGGCTTCTCCTCACATGGCTGATCGAGAATCCGTTCCTGTTTGACAAGATAGAGGGAATCATCACTCCCGATGATTTTATTGAAGATCTGTACCATCAGGTAGCCAAGATGGTATTTGACGGACACGCCGCCGGGAATTTGAATCCGGCAGAAATCCTGAATCATTTTATTAACGATGAAGAACAGTACCGGGTGGTTGCGGGACTTTTTAATGCGAGCCTGAAAGAATCCCTGGATAATGAAGAACAGAAGAAGGCATTTTCAGAAACGATCATGAAGGTGAAAAAGAACAGCCTCGATTATGCCAGCCGCAACGCAGCGGGGATCGAGGAGCTGCAGAGAATCATAAAGGAGCAGGCGGCGCTGAAAGATCTGCATATTTCACTGGATTAGGGTGAACACTATAGGCAAGCTGTGGAAGGATGGAAGAACATGGGCGAGAATGTTAAGAGAACGGCAGAGAAGCTGTCATCATCAAAGAAGGTGGACGAGGCCAGGGAGGCAGAACTGAGGGCCGCAGAAGAACTGGCTGCATTTGAGGAAAAGTTAAATCAGCTGCTTCTGCTGGCGAAAAAGAAAAAGAATGTTCTGGAAAATCAGGAAGTGCTCGATTTCTTTACTGGTACTACGCTGGATGCAGACCGGCTGGACCAGATCTATGATTTCCTGGAGACGAATAAAGTGGACGTTCTTCAGATCAATGAAGACGAGGACCTGGAGCTGGATCCCGATTTATTTATCGAGGAAGAGCTGGAGGAAGAGGAAGAAATCGATATGGAACACATCGATCTCTCTGTTCCGGAGGGCGTCAGCGTTGAGGACCCTGTCCGTATGTATTTAAAGGAGATCGGCAAGGTTCCGCTTTTATCCAGCGATGATGAGATTGAACTGGCTAAGAAAATCGAGCTTGGAGATGAACTGGCCAAGGAGAAACTGACGGAAGCCAACTTAAGGCTGGTCGTCAGCATTGCCAAACGGTATGTGGGACGCGGCATGCAGTTCCTTGATCTGATTCAGGAGGGGAATTTAGGGCTCATCAAGGCGGTGGAAAAGTTCGATTACAGGAAGGGCTATAAATTCAGTACTTATGCGACCTGGTGGATTCGTCAGGCGATCACGCGTGCGATTGCAGACCAGGCCCGTACCATCCGGATTCCCGTTCATATGGTGGAGACCATTAACCGTCTCGTGCGGGTTTCAAGGCAGCTTTTGCAGGAGCTGGGCAGGGAACCGTCGCCGGAAGAGGTCGCTTTGAAAGTGGACATGCCGGTGGAACGGGTGCGGGAGATCATGAAGGTATCCCAGGAGCCGGTATCCTTAGAGACGCCGATCGGCGAAGAGGAAGACAGCCATTTGGGTGACTTTATTCAGGACGATCAGGTGGCGGTTCCGGCGGACGCGGCTACCTTTACCATGCTTCACGAGCAGCTTATGGAGGTCCTTGACACCCTGACAGAGAGGGAGCAGAAGGTACTTCGCCTGCGGTTCGGTCTCGACGACGGAAGACCGAGGACGCTGGAAGAGGTGGGCAGGGAGTTCAACGTGACGAGAGAGCGAATCCGTCAGATTGAGGCCAAGGCCCTGCGGAAGCTCCGCCACCCAAGCCGGAGCAAAAAGCTGAAAGATTATTTAGACGACTGATATTGGAGCTGTATATATGAAATTATCAAAACGGTTAGAAACAGTTGCTTCCTTTGTTCCCAAAGGAAGCAACATTGCTGATATAGGGACGGACCACGGTTACGTTCCCATTTACTTAGTCAGGGAAGGTCAGGCGGAACACGCGGTAGCCATGGATGTGAGAAAAGGCCCGCTGGAACGCGCCAGAGCCCATGTGGAGGCTGCTGGACTCGGAAGCCGGATTGATGTGCGCTTAAGCGACGGCCTGGCGGGGCTAAAACCAGGGGAAGCGGACTGCGTCGTGATCGCGGGTATGGGCGGGGAACTGATCATACATATTCTGGAAGAAGGGCGGGGGCTGTGGGACACCATCGGATACTGGGTCCTTTCCCCGCAGTCAGAACTGGATAAAGTGCGCCGTTTCCTGGAAAAAGAGTCATTTTCCATTGCTCGGGAGACTATGATGAAGGAAGATGGAAAATACTATACGGTGATGGGGGTGACACGGGACGGCATTTCCTGGGATTATACCTCCGAGCCGCATTACCTGTATGGAAGACGGCTGATCCGGCAGAAGAGTCCCGTTCTCGCAGAATTTCTTAAGAAGGAACAGGAACAGCTGGAACAGATTCTGGATACACTGAAGGACAGCGACACGCCGGCGGCCTTAAATCGCCGCGGGGAGATGGAAGCCATGCTGGCCTGGAACAAGGAGGCACAAGATGAAATGCTTGGAACTGATACAGAAGCTTGAGACACTGGCGCCGTCTGGCTGCGCCTGTGATTGGGATAATGTGGGCCTGCTCGTCGGATGGAAGGAGCAGGAGATTCACAGGATCTTAATCGCACTGGATGCCACAGACGAGGTGGTGGAGGAAGCCATTCGGATGCGGGCCGATCTTCTGCTCACACACCATCCGCTTATTTTTAAACCGCTAAAAAAGGTCAATGACGATGATTTCATTGCCCTCAGGGTGATGAGTTTAATCCAGTACAATGTGAATTATTACGCCATGCACACCAATTTCGACGCGGCTCCCGGCTGTATGGCGGATATTGCCGCTGAGCGGCTGGGCCTTCTGGAACCGGATGTTTTGGAGGTGATGGGCACCATGGAGATCGACGGAAAGCCTGTTCCATATGGTATCGGCAAGGTGGGAACGCTTCCTTATGCGATGACATTAAAGGAACTGGCCCTGTTCGTCAAGGAGCGGTTCGGTCTGCCGTTTATTACCGTTTACGGGGAACACGCGGTGAAGGAGACGGTAACGCGTGTGGCGATTGCTCCCGGCTCCGGAAAGAGCTCCATTGCGTACGCGGAAAAGGCCGGCGCCGAAGTCCTGATCACAGGCGATATCGGGCATCATGAAGGCATCGATGCGGCGGCGAATCATCTGGCGGTGCTGGATGCCGGACACTATGGACTGGAGCATCTGTTTATCGGATTTATGGCGGATTACCTGGAACGGGAGTATGGAGACAGCCTAGAGATCCACAAAACAGCGGCGGCATTTCCTGCAGCCGTGCTCTAATACTGCAGCAAGGAGGTATCAGATGGCATTAGTAACAATTGGTGATGTAACAAAAGAATATCCGAACGGAACGACGTACTTGGAGATTGCGGAGGAATATCAGCCGCAGTACGAGGACGACATTCTGCTTGTGCGGATCAACGGTAAGCTTCGGGAGCTTCATAAAAAGGTAAAGTTTGACTGCAGGCTGGAATTTTTCACAGGAAGGGACCAGCCGGGAATCCAGACGTACCACAGAAGCGCTACGTTCCTGATGCTGAAAGCATTTTACGACGTGGTGGGAGCGGAGAAGATCGAGAAGGTCACAGTGGATTTTTCCCTCGGAAAAGGCTACTATATTGAGCCACATGGAAGTTTTGCGCTGACAGAAGAGCTTATTGACCGTGTGAAGGCCCGGATGCATGAGTACGTGGAAGAGAAGATTCCCATCATGAAGCGGAGCGAGAATACGGACGATGCGATTGAACTGTTTCACAGACACCGTATGTATGATAAGGAACGGCTGTTCCGCTACCGCCGCGTCTCCCGCGTCAACATCTACAGCATCGGCGGTTTTGAAGATTACTACTATGGCTACATGGTGCAGAATACCGGCTATATCAAGTATTTTGATCTGGTTTTATACGACGACGGCTTCATGCTGATGCTCCCTCAGAAGGAGAATCCCAAGGAGGTTCCCATTTTTGAGGCGGAGAAGAAACAGAAGCTTTTCCAGGTGTTAAAGGAAAGTGTGAAATGGGGCGAGCGCCTGAACGTCTCCCATGTCGGGGAGCTGAACGAGGTGATCGCCAAGGGAGACATAAGCAGGCTGATCCTGATCCAGGAGGCTCTCCAGGAAAAGAAGATTGCGGAGATCGCGGAGAAGGTCACGTATGAACGGGATAAAAAGTTCGTCATGATCGCAGGCCCGTCATCTTCCGGAAAGACCTCCTTTTCCCACCGGCTGTCCATCCAGCTGAAGGCACAGGGGATGATCCCCCATCCGATCGGTGTGGATGATTACTTTGTCAACCGGGCTGACAGCCCTAAGAATCCAGACGGAAGCTATAACTACGAGGTGCTGGAGTGCCTCGATGTAGAACAGTTTAATAAGGATATGATGGCCCTTCTGGCCGGAGATACCGTCGAGATGCCGCGCTATAATTTCAAAACAGGGATGCGGGAATACCACGGAGACATGTTAAAGCTGGGCAGAGACGACATCCTGGTAATCGAGGGAATCCACTGCTTAAATGACCGGCTGTCCTATTCCCTTCCGGCGGAAAGCAAATTCCGCATTTACGTCAGTGCGCTGACGCAGCTCAACGTTGACGAGCATAACCGGATTCCTACCACCGACTGCCGCCTGCTGCGGCGTATGGTCCGGGATGCAAGGACGAGAGGCGCATCTGCTCAGGATACGATCCGTATGTGGCCGACGGTGAGACGTGGGGAAGAGCAGTATATCTTCCCGTTCCAGGAGTCCGCCGATATGATGTTTAACTCCGCCACGGTATATGAGCTGGCAGTTTTAAAGCAGTATGCGGAACCGCTTCTGTTTGGAATCCCCAGGGATTCGGAAGAGTATATGGAAGCCAAACGTCTGCTTAAGTTCCTGGATTACTTCCTGGGCGTAAACAGCGAGACTATTCCCAATAACTCGATTATACGGGAATTTATCGGAGGAAGCTGCTTCCGTGTATGACAGCAGCCTCCGAATACAAAAGAAAATGGATTGTAAAGTGAGGAAGTAAACGTGGAACTGGCTGTTATTACTGCGGAAAAGATAAGCGTCATGTTTGTCATGGCGCTTATTGGGATGATTTGTTACCGGATTGGTCTGATAAGCGGACACACCAATGAGAAGCTATCGGATATTCTTCTTCTATTGGTGTCGCCGCTGCTTATTTTTACATCCTATCAGCAGGCCTTCGATCCGGAGAAGCTAAACGGGCTGCTGGCCGCGTTCTTTATGGCGGCGGTCAGCCACGCAGTGGCCATCGCGATCGCGTCCTTTCTGGTGAAAAAGGGAAGAACGGACTGGGAGGTCGAGCGGATATCCTCGATCTACTCCAACTGCGGTTTTATGGGGATTCCGTTGGTGAGCGCACTTTTCGGAGCCGACGGCGTTTTCTATGCGACCGCCTACATAACGGTGTTCAACGTTCTGGTGTGGACCCACGGAGTCATCCTGATGACCGGGAAACAGGATTTTAAATCATTTTTGACGGCCCTTCGATCGCCCTGCATCGTGGCAGTGGTGCTGGGGCTGTTCTGTTACCTTGCGCGCATCCGGTTTCCCGCGGTTATTCTGGAGCCGCTTACAGCGATTGCCGATATGAATACGCCGTTGGCCATGCTGGTAGCCGGTGTCTCCATCGCAGGAAGCGATATCCGCGCCCTGCTCATGAAGGTGCAGATCTATTACATCTGTGCCATCCGTCTGCTCGTCATACCGGTCGCGGTCCTTCTGGTGCTGAAGGCTTTCCGGCTCGACGATATGGTCACGACGGTAGTTGTTCTGGCCACATCCTGCCCAACTGCTACCACCGGTACACTTTTCGCCCTGAAATTCCACCGGAATTCCGGTTACGCCTCTGAGATATTCGGTTTGGCCACGGCAAGCTCCATCGTGACGATCCCGGTTATGATGCTTTTGTGCGGTTTGATAAGGATATAGAGAACTGGTCTTTACAAAATCCCAAATCTATGGTAAACTAACAACGTTTTGAGTAAGACAAATGGCCGCAGCTGTAATGCCGAAAGGCTGCAGATGAGGAAAGTCCGGGCTTCACAGGGCAGGATGCCAGATAACGTCTGGCGGAGGCGACTCCAGGGAAAGTGCAACAGAAATATACCGCACCGGCATGCCGGTGTAAGGGTGGAAAGGTGGTGTAAGAGACCACCGCTCTCCTGGTAACAGGAGGGGTCCATGTAAACCCCATTCGAAGCAAGACCGAACAGAGAGCATAAGGCGGCCCGCCTGCTTTCGGGTAGGTTGCTTGAGCCTGCCGGCGACGGCAGGCCTAGATAGATGGCCATTCAACGACATAACCCGGCTTATCGTCTTACTCAAAATATGAATGAAAAAGCCCTCTGCCATGCGGGCCTGCATTCCGTTTTTTTGCAGGTCCATGCGGCAGAAGGCTTTTTTATTTCACAGGATTTTAATATTTAAGGTTTATAATAGCACTCAGTAAATCCTGGAAGGTTGTGACAATATTGAAACAAAAGAGAATGCATAAGAGACAGATGCTGATCTGTCTGGCGGTTTTGGCGATGCTGTCCTGGATGACGTTTCACATTCTGTTCAAGGACCACTCGCCGGAAGCGCTGTACGAAGTTTTTTCCAGGGCAGACTGGAGATTTGTGGGGCTTGGCGTGGCCTGTATGGCCGTCTATCTGATCTGTGAGGCGGAAAGCATCAGGACCCTGATGGGGGCGTTTCAGACGAAGGTTCCGTTTCTTCGGTCGGCCGGGTATTCGTTCGCTGATTTTTATTTCAGCGCGATCACCCCGTCTGCAACCGGGGGACAGCCCATGCAGCTTTACTATATGACGCGGGATGGATTCGGCTTTGCCCAGAGTTCCTTTTCCCTCCTTACGCTGGCCGCGGTATACCAGCTGATGGTTCTGGTGTACGGCGTGGTCATGGTAATCGTGAAGTATCCGTATGTACAGAGCCAGGGCCGTCTGATCAAGTGGCTGCTCCTATTCGGCATCGCAGTGAACGGCATCTGTTCCCTTGGCATCCTGCTGGTGATTCTAAAGAGGGCGCTGGTGGAGCGCATTGCAATGATTGGCATTACGATTGCGGTGAAATTGAGAATCATTAAGGACAGAAAGAAGATGGAGCGGAAGGCGGAGCACCTGATTGACGAGTACAGCAGGGGCGGCGAATGCTTCCGCAAGTATCCGCTGGTCTTCGTGAAAGTGGTAATTTTGACGGCGCTGAGGCTGACGGCGCTGTTTATGATCCCGTATTTTGCCTGTCTGGCTCTTGGGATCGGAGATTTGGGGCCGTTTGAGTTTCTGGCGGTCCAGGCCATACTAAGCCTGGCGGTAACTGCGGTTCCGCTGCCGGGATCAGTCGGCGCATCGGAGGGCAGCTTCATGCTTTTATACAGCGGCGTGGTGGCGGCAGGCAATGTATTTCCCATGATGATGCTGAGCAGGGGAATCAGTTTTTACGGCTTTCTGGCCGTCAGCGGCGCGGCGACCCTGCTCCTTCAGTTCTGGAAGGCGGGATATACAAAAGAATATACATAATCCATACAGTTGGCTGGGACAGGCTCCGGCCAGCTGCATTTTTTTGTATGATAGAAAAACACATCTTACAGGCGAAAAAATACCACTTACCGCGTTTGGTGAGACAAATCAGAAGGGGTGGTATACAATGACATCAGAAGGGAGGAAGAATATGAAAATTATCATCGAACCGGGAGACATGGAAGAGCCGGAGGTCATCATACGCGGACGAAGCGGAAGCGAGGAAGTCAGGCAGCTGCTGGAGCTTTTAGGCGGCGCGGGAGGTATTTCCCAGATACCGCTGTATGCGGAAGAGAAGGAATACTTTTTCAGGCCGGAGGAGATCAGTTATTTTCTCACGGAGGGCGGAAAAGTCAGCGCATATCTGGAATCCGGAGTCTATGAGGCAAAAGGAAGGCTCTATGAGCTGGCCCGGCAGCTTCGCCACAGGGGATTTATTCAGATCAGCAAAAGTACCGTGATCAACGCAGCTATGGTCGCTTTTGTGGAGGTGGAGTTCAGCGGGAATTACACCGCATTTTTAAAAGATGGAAAGACAAAGCTGCTCATTTCCAGAAACTACATGAAGGATTTTAGAAAATATATTATGGAGGGAAGATAATATGAAACGATTGGAAGGATTTTTGACGTATCTGTTTACAGGAATTGGAATCGGGGCCGTTGTGTGTACGGTGTCCCTGGCAGTTATGGGCGGCATGGATGGAACGCTTAAGCAGATTCTCGTATGGCTGGCGGCGTCCGCGCTGTTTACGGTTATTTCCCATATTATGTGTATGGATTTTGGCAATCTGCTGATCCGTACCGTTATTCATTTCTGCCTCTGTTTTGCCCTGGCGGTGACAGTTGGAACGTTTCTTAACTATTCTGCCAGCTGGATTTCCAGCGCCAGAGTGATGCTGCCTGCATTCCTTGTCATTTATGTGATTATCTATGTGGGAACATTCCTGGTGCGGCTGGCCGAGACGAAGGAGCTGAATAAAAAGCTGAGCAGATAAGAAATAACAGGTTTTCAGAAAGTAAAAAAGAATCATGACAGTGCCAGTTCCCCTGTCATGATTCTTTTTGTTTTATTTGGAGTACTTTTCCTCGCAGTACATGCAGCGGTAGGTCTCGGTCTCCGAATCCGCAAGATAGAAGATATGCGGCAGTTCCTGCTCGATGGAGGTGATGCAGCGCGGGTTCCTGCAGTGGATCACATTGGTGATCTTTTTCGGAAGCTTCAAGGTTCTCTTTTCCGCAATCTGATTATCCCGGATAATGTTGACCGTGATGTTGTGATCGATGTAGCCGAGAATGTCGAGATCGATGTGGTCCAGGCCGCCCTCGATCTTAATGATGTCCTTGCGTCCCATCTTGTTGCTTCTTGCATTCTTGATAATCGCTACCTGGCAGTCTAACTTGTCCAGTCCCAGGTTATAGTAGATGTCCAGGCTCTTGCCGGCCTGAATATGGTCTAATACGATGCCTTCGTTTAATCCGCTGATATTTAACATGGTTTTTCTACCTCCAGTAATGTCATAATAAGGGCCATGCGCACGTATACGCCGTACTGGGCCTGTTTAAAGTAGGCGGCTCTCGGGTCGTTGTCTACTTCTACGGATATTTCGTTGACCCTGGGAAGCGGGTGAAGAACGTACATGTCCTCCTTGGCAAGCTTCATCTTGTTCTTATCGAGAATGTAGCAGTCTTTCAAACGAATGTAATCTTCCTCGTTGAAGAAACGTTCCTTCTGTACGCGGGTCATGTAGAGAATGTCGAGAGAAGGCATGGCCTCGTCTAAGCTGTCCATTTCCACAAATTCGATGTTGTTCGCTTTTAAAACGTCTTCCCTGATGTATTCCGGTACACGCAGCTCCGGCGGGGAAATGAGGACGAACTTAATGTTCTCATAGCGAACCAGGGCGTTGATCAGGGAGTGAACGGTGCGGCCGAACTTTAAATCGCCGCAGAGGCCGATGGTCAGGTCATGAAGACGGCCCTTTAAGGAACGGATTGACAGCAAATCCGTGAGTGTCTGGGTCGGGTGCTGATGGCCGCCGTCACCGGCGTTGATGACCGGAATTCCGGAATGGGTGGCGGCAACTAACGGAGCGCCCTCCTTCGGATGTCTCATGGCGCAGATATCGGCGTAGCAGGAAATGACGCGGATCGTATCGGCCACGCTCTCGCCTTTTGCTGCCGAGCTGGAATCGGCAGAAGAAAAGCCGAGTACGCTGCCACCTAAATTTAACATGGCTGCTTCAAAACTCAAACGAGTTCTTGTACTTGGCTCATAAAATAATGTCGCTAATTTTTTTCCGTCACATACGTGGGAATATTCCGAAAGGTGATGTTCAATATTGTCTGCCAGATCGAGCAGCTGACCGGTTTCTTCCACACTAAAGTCTAATGGGTTTAATAAATGTCTCATAAGAATCTCCTTTATCCAATGTCTTATACAATCCGCATTTTGAATGGGAATCAAAATGACAGGGCAGCAGTGCTGCTGAATTCTTTACCCATTATATAGTATCTTATAAAATATTTCCATAGTTTTTTGCAAAAAAAGTGCCTGTAAGGAATATTTAAGGAACTTTAAGAAAATTAAGGAAGACCGGATGGAAAACCTGTTGTATAATGGCAGTATGAGAAAAAAAGGGCGCTAAGTGCTCATAGTGAGGAGGTATCTGCTTTGGCGGAAGAAAACAGGGAAGAGAAGAGTAAGAAGATACCTATGATTCAGGTGAAAAATCTCTACAAAGTATATAAAGTCGGCGACACCAGGGTCTATGCCTTGGGAGGGGTCGACTTTACGATATATAAAGGAGAATTTTGTGCGATTGTCGGACCGTCCGGTTCCGGAAAGTCTACTCTTCTTAATATGATGGCCGGATTGGAGAAGCCCTCGAAGGGGGAGATTATCATTGCCGGGAAACATATCGAGAAGCTGACGGAGAACCAGCTGGTCGCCTTCCGGCGGAAGCATGTGGGCTTCATCTTTCAGTCCTATAATCTGCTTCAGACGATGAACGCCGTAGAGAATGTGGCTCTGCCGCTCTCTTTCCGGGGAGTCCCGAGGAAGAAGCGGAACGAGAAGGCAGTGAAGTATATTAAGCTGGTCGGCCTGGAGAAGCAGATGAAGCACATGGCCAACGAGATGTCCGGCGGACAGCAGCAGCGAGTGGGAATCGCCAGGGCCCTGGCCGTGGACCCGCAGATCATTTTCGCGGATGAGCCTACCGGTAATCTGGATTCGAAGACGACGAAGGAGATTCTGGGGCTGATGAGGAAGATTGTGCGGGAGCAGAATCAGACGCTTGTCATGGTAACCCATGATAATTATATTGCCGGCTTTGCCGACCGGCAGTTACATATAGTAGACGGCAAGATCTTCAAGATCGAAGAACAACACCATGATGATACCGAGGAGGATACAGAGAATGAAGAAGAGAGGTAATAGAGTACTGGCAGGTCTGCTTGCCGTACTGGTAGTGCTGGGGGCTGTGCCGCTTCAGTCGATGGGGGCGCAGTACGGGATACAGAAGAATAAGTATCTCGATGTCAAGAAGACTCCGACCGGAAAGACCGGTCAGAATATGACCATCAGCATGATATTCGACAACAGCAAGGGAAGCGAGGATTTACAGGGAGTGTCCGTGCGGTTTGACGACAGCGCAGTGGACAGCGAATACGACGCGGCGGAAGATCCGGATGAGGACACTAGGTATAATGGTTCCGTATTTCCGTTTGAGATTACCTCCAGCATCTTTGATGCCAAGGTGATCGGCTCTGTAAAGGCAGGCGCTACCAAAACCGTTTCCTTATCTGCCAGGGTCAGAAGAGATATTGCCGAGGGCTACTATTCCGTACCGATTATCGTCAAGGCCAACGGCAGCGACGCTACGACCGACCACATCAACGTCTGGATCACAAAGTCCAGCGGGACCACGGAATCGGGAGACGACGACGGATCGATCCGTTTTGAGCTGGGGGAAAACCAGTCCACCCCATCCGGCCAGTATCCGGATGTGATGAATTTTACCGTAAACTTACGCAACGCGTCGAATATTACGGCATTTGATGTCAATGTTCGCATGGGATTAAGCGAAGACAGCACAAAATTCCCCTTTAACATCAATGACGGAAATTACGTGAGGCATTTTGACCGGGTCGGCGGCGGTGAGAGCCAGGAGGTATCCTACAGTATGGCTATCCGCAAGGAGTCGTACACCGGATACTATCCGATCACCTTTACGATCGAATACAGAGACAGCAGCGAGGGCGATATTCAGAAAGCGGAATCCATCTTCTACGTACACGTTCAGAACAAGGACAAGGAAGAGGAGACGGGAGAGTTTAACGCCAACGACAGAACGAAGGCCAGACTGATCGTCGACGGATTCCAGACGATTCCGGAGGTGGTTTACGCAGGCGATGATTTCGACCTGATTCTCCGCATGAAGAATGCATCTGAGAACGTGGCTGCCAGCAACATCTTATTTACCCTGGAATCCGAGAAGGTGACGGACAGCGCGGTATTTACCACAGACTCCGGTTCCTCCTCCATCGTGGTGAATTCCCTGGCGGCAGGACAGAGCACAGAGCTTAAGATCCGTATGAAGGCAGGGGCCTGGGTGGATCAGAGAACCTACGCCATTACGATCAATGAGAAATACGACAGCCCGGAATTCAAGAACGCCGAGGAGAAAGTAACGGTGGACATTCCGGTGAAGCAGATGGCCCGGCTTAACACCGGCACCATCGATATCATGCCGGACTCCATCTCTGTCGGAGCGGAATCCAATGTCATGTTCCAGATCAACAACACAGGCAAAGTCCTTCTTTATAACGTGATGGTCACCTTCTTGGGCGATTCCGTCCAGAAGACAGACGCCTATGTGGGCAATATCAAGCCGGGAGACTCCGGCAGCGTGGACGCCATGCTGTCAGGCATCGCCCCCACTGCGGATGACGGCAAGATCAAGATTATGATTACCTATGAGGATGAGAACGGAGTAGTCAGCGATCCGATCGAAAAAGAGATGACGCTCATGGTAACGGAGGCTGTGGATCAGGACTTCGATATGTCGGATGACATGGGCACGTTTCCGGCGGACGCGGAACCGACAGGCATTAAGAAATACCAGAAGTTCATAATTCCAGCGGTGATCGTAGTGCTTGTGGCCGGCACCGCGGCAGGCATTATCCTTGTTAAAAGACGGAAAAAGAAGAAGGCAGCAGAGGAAGAGGAAATAGACGATGAGATTTAGTGATTTGCTTTCCATGAGTGTGAACAATTTAAGACGGAGAAAGCTCAGGACATTCCTGACCGTTCTGGGGGTTGTCATCGGTACAGCCTCCATCGTGGTCATGGTCTCTTTGGGTATCGGTTTAAATGAACTCACCATGGAGCAGATTGCCTCCTACGGCAGCCTGACGGAGATATCCATCTATTCTGACGCCATGTGGGGAGGTTCCGATGACGGAAAGGATCCGAAGTATATGACGGATGAGGTCATGGACCAGTTTCGAAGGCTGGACCACGTGACTACAGTCTCGCCGATCCTGTCGACGTACGTTATCATGCGTCAGGGCGTCTACCAGGCGAATGTCAACCTTACCGGTGTGACAAAGGAATATATGGAAAAGATCCCCTTAAAGGAGGGGACTGTGCCGGACACCAGCGGCAATGAGCTTCAGATGGTGGTCGGCAACATGGTGCCCAGACAGTTTTATAATCCGAAGTCCAGGAGCAACCGGTACGGCATGAGCGGAGACGACGTCCCGGATATCGACTTTATAAATAAGCCGATTTTCGTGATTTTCGATACGGATGCCTATTATCAGAGCCAGAACGGAAGCACGACGGAGGGAGGAACTCCGGTCAAGGCTCCCAAGAAGTATTTGCTGCCGACCTCGGGCCTGGTGGAAGGCGGCCTGGAGGACTGGAACAACTACAGCTACAGTGTGTATGTGGACATTGACATGCTGAAATCCCAGCTAAAGCAGGTATTTAAGAAGAAACCGATTCCAAACCAGCCGACGAATAAGAAGGGAAAGCCCTTTAATTACTTCGTCTACGAGCAGGCGGTGGTGGAAGTGGATGATATGAAGAACGTCACCGAAGTGCAGAAGATTATTAACGATATGGGATTCCAGGCCAACAGCAACATGGACTGGCTGGAACAGTCCCAGAAGCAGTCCAACATGGTGCAGGCCGTACTGGGCGGCATCGGCGCCGTGTCCCTGTTTGTAGCGGCCATCGGCATTGCCAATACCATGATGATGTCGATCTATGAGCGTACGAAGGAGATCGGTATCATCAAGGTCCTCGGATGCGACATGGGCAATATCAGGAACATGTTCCTGCTGGAATCCGGTTTTATCGGTTTCATGGGAGGTGTGATCGGAATTATCTTAAGCTATGGAATCTCCTTTATTGCCAATAAGTTTTTATCCGGCCAGTTTCTGGTAGGCATAGAAGGAGATTTATCGAGAATTCCACCGTGGCTTTCGGTATCGGCAGTGGGATTTGCCATATTCGTCGGTATGGCGGCAGGCTTCTTCCCGTCACTGAGAGCCATGAAGCTAAGCCCGCTTGCGGCAATCCGGAACGAGTAGGAAGTACGGGAAAAAATACTTGCATTTCAGACCGGAATATTATATGATATGTGACAGAGTGACGTGCGACTGGCGGATAAGTGGAGAGATACCACGGGGAGCACGTTCGATAAGAAGCCGACCGCCTGGGCACCGCTTTTGGGGTATCCAGGCGGTTTTTTATTTCACAGGAAAGTTTGTCCTATGATTTCGGACGATACCACTATTTAGGAGGAAAGAAGATGAACATGATTTCACTGAAGGACGATTTGAGAGGCAATTCCTATCCGGGAAGAGGGATTATCATCGGAAAGACACCGGATGGAACGAAGGCGGTGGCTGCTTACTTTATTATGGGAAGAAGCGAGAACAGCCGCAACCGTGTATTCGTGGAGGACGGGGAGGGAATCCGTACCCAGGCATTCGATCCGGCGAAGCTTACCGATCCCAGCCTGATCATCTACGCACCTGTCCGTGTTCTTGGGAATAAGACGATCGTGACCAATGGAGACCAGACAGATACGATCTATGAGGGCATGGATAAGCAGATGACATTCGAGCAGTCCTTAAGAAGCCGTGAGTTTGAGCCGGACAGCCCCAACTATACGCCCCGGATCTCTGGAATTATGCATGTGAAGGGCTGTACGGACTGTGATGTCCAGGAGAAGGGCCATTATAATTATGCCATGTCCATCTTAAAGAGCAGCAACGGAAATCCTGATTCCTGCTGCCGCTATACATTTGCCTACGAGAATCCTGCTGCCGGAGAGGGCCATTTCATCCATACGTATATGCATGACGGCAATCCGCTTCCAAGCTTTGAAGGCGAGCCCAAACGGGTGGAGACCATGGACGACATCGACGCGTTCACCAGCCTGCTGTGGGAAAATTTAAACGAGGACAACAAGGTATCCCTGTTTGTACGGTATATTACGATTGCCACAGGTGCGTATGAGACACGCATTGTGAATAAAAACCAGTAATTCTTTATACAAAAGGAGAAAAAGCGATGAACGAGTTAGAACTGAAGTATGGCTGCAACCCAAATCAGAAACCGTCCAGAATCTTCGTGAAGAACGGAGATCTGCCGATCGAAGTGCTGAGCGGTCGTCCGGGCTATATTAATTTCATGGATGCCTTCAACGGCTGGCAGCTGGTAAAAGAACTGAAAGAGGCGACAGGACTTCCGGCCGCGGCTTCCTTTAAGCATGTGTCTCCGGCGGGAGCGGCCGTGGGCCTTCCGCTGGACGAGACGTTAAGAAAGATTTACTGGGTAGACGATATGGGAGAGCTCTCGCCCTTAGCCAGCGCCTATGCCAGAGCGAGAGGCGCGGACCGCATGTCTTCCTTCGGTGATTTTATCTCCCTGTCCGACGTCTGTGATGCAGATACGGCCAGGATCATCAAGCGGGAAGTCTCCGACGGCGTCATCGCTCCCGGATATGAGCCGGAGGCACTGGAGATATTAAAGTCCAAGAAGAACGGCAATTACAATGTCATCGCCATCGATCCCGCGTACAGACCGGAGCCGATCGAGCGCAAGCAGGTGTACGGCATTGTATTCGAGCAGGGAAGAAACGAACTGAAGATCGATGAGGAACTGTTAAAAGAAGTCGTGACTTCCAATAAAGAGATTCCGGATTCCGCGAAGATCGATCTGATCATCTCCCTGATCACCTTAAAATATACCCAGTCCAACTCTGTCTGCTTCGCAAAGGGCGGCCAGGCCATCGGCATCGGCGCAGGACAGCAGTCCCGCGTTCACTGTACGAGACTGGCAGGAAACAAGGCGGATAACTGGTTCCTGCGTCAGTGCCCGAAGGTCTTAAATCTGTCCTTTGTCGACAACATCCGCCGCGCGGACCGCGACAATGCGATTGATGTCTACATCGGCGAGGACTATATGGATGTGCTTGCAGACGGCAGATGGGAGAGTATTTTCAAGGAAAAACCAGAGGTATTTACAAAAGAGGAGAAGAGAGCGTGGCTGGACCAGATGACAGATGTAGCCCTCGGCTCCGATGCGTTCTTCCCCTTCGGTGACAACATTGACCGGGCGTATAAGAGCGGAGTGAAGTATGTGGCTCAGCCAGGCGGATCTGTCCGTGACGATCAGGTGATCGAGACGTGTGACAAATACGGCATGGCGATGGCATTTACGGGGATCCGTCTGTTCCACCACTAAGAATCTGCGTTTTAGCGGAGACAAAGGAAGACAAAAGAAAAGACAAAAAACGAGGCAAAGTATTGACAAACCGAAGATATTTGATAAAATATTAGTGGTTCATCGGAGGGATATAAATCGTTTGAATTTTATATGCCGGATAAGATGTCAGGTGGAAATCCTGATATTTTATCCGGCTTTTTTACGTAGTAAAGAAAGCTCAGGAGGTACCTTTATATGAATTCAACCACTCAAAACACACTGACAGAGGGAAAACTGGCCCCGGCGCTTCTGCGCTTTGCCGTTCCATTTCTCATCTCAAACTTTCTCCAGGCGTTATATGGAGCCGTCGATTTATTTGTCGTGGGACAGTTTTCGACTTCTGCGTCCGTATCTGCCGTGGCGATCGGCAGCCAGGTGATGCAGACGGTCACCTGGATCATCCTGGGAATATCCATGGGCGGGACCGTACTGATCGGTCAGAAGATCGGAGAGAAGAACGAGGAAGGCGCGGCGGAGGCTGTAGGCTGCGTCGCCGTCTTATTCTGCCTGATGGCCCTTGTCTTAACCCCGCTGATGCTGCTTGCCGTTAATGGGGCTGTAGCCTTGATGAAAACCCCGCCGGAGGCGGTCAGCGCGGCGCGCAGCTATATCTTCATCTGTTCCTGCGGACTTCCGTTTATCACCGGATATAACGGCGTCAGCGGTATTTTCCGCGGGATCGGGGATTCACGGACTCCGGTCATCTTCATCGGCCTGGCCTGCATCGTCAATGTCATCGGCGATTTCCTGTTCACCGGCTGGATGGGCATGGGCGCAGCCGGAGCGGCCCTCGCCACGGTTATCGCCCAGGCAGTCAGCTTCCTGGCGGCTCTGGCATATATGTATAAAAAAGGATTTTCCTTCCCCTTTGGACGGCGTCACTTAAGACTCCGCAGAAAACCGGCCGCTGCCATCCTGAAGGTAGGATTTCCGCTTGCCCTGCAGGACGCGCTGGTCAACGTCTCATTCCTGATTATCACGACGATCATCAACACCATGGGACTGACCGCGTCCGCCGCCGTGGGAGTCGTGGAGAAGATCATCTCCTTTGCCATGCTGCCTCCAAGCGCCATCGCATCGGCAGTGACCACGGTGACTGCGCAGAACATCGGGGCGAAGAAGCCGGAGCGGGCGAAGCGGGCGCTCTGGTACGGGATCGGCTTTTCCCTGATCTTTGGGATTGCGGTCTGTATTTTCGTCCAGTTTTTTGCGCCGCTGGTCACGGCAGTGTTCTCCAGGGACGAGGCCGTCATACAGGCGGCGGCCCAGTACCTCCGGTCATATTCCTATGACTGCATCCTGGTCAGCTTCGTGTTCTGCATCAACTCGTATTTCAGCGGCAGGAGCAACGCGCTGGTCCCGTTTATCCACAGCATGATCGCGACCTTTCTTGTCCGGATTCCGGCGACCTACGGCTTCAGCCTGATCGCAGGGGACAGCTTATTCCCCATGGGACTTGCCGCGCCGATGGCTTCCTTCGTGTCCATCGTCATCTGTTTCGGCTATATGAGGTGGGAAGAGACGCGAAAAAGGTAAAAACGAGGGAAAATAAAAAGAAGTATAAGCCTATATTTTTTGTAAAAGCACTTTAAAAGGAAAGACGGCATAAAATGAGAGTAAGTAAGTTTTAAGGCGGCTTTCTTTGAAAACTTTTCCCAAACCTTTAACTGCGCGAGAGGAACGAGAGTGTCTGGAACGATACCAGGAAGGGGATCAGGAGGCGAGAGCCACACTCATCGAGCGGAATATGCGTCTGGTAGCGCATGTGGCCAAGAAGTATCAGAATACGGATTATGATATGGAGGACCTCCTGTCTGTCGGAACCATCGGTCTGATCAAGGCCGTCAATACGTTTCACACGGACAGGGGGTCAAGACTCGCCACCTATGCCGCGAAGTGTGTGGAAAATGAAATCCTCATGCTCCTTCGTGCTAATAAAAAATATTCAAAAGAGGTGTCTTTATTTGAGCCCATCGGAGTAGACAAGGATGGTGAGACCGTCAGCCTGGTGGATGTCATAGAGATGGAGAACAAGGAGGCTCTGGAGACCATCATCCTGAGCCAGGACATCAAGGAACTGTACGATGCGTTTGACCACTGTCTCAGAGACACGGAAAAAAAGGTGATCGGCATGCGGTACGGACTATACGGAGGAAAGGAGCACACCCAGCGGGAGATCGCTGATATGTTAGGAATATCCAGGTCCTATGTCAGCCGGATCGAGAAGAAATCCATTGAAAAATTACGTATGGAATTCGAGAAAAACAATAAAACATCAGGAATTATTAAATAAGTATAAAAAATGTCTAAATAATTTGTTGACTTTTTCCTAGAGTTCTGGTATAGTATGAATTAAGTTAATACGAGATGGATTGTTACTGGTAAGCAGGCAAAACCAATTTTGATCAATGAAAATATAATTTTATTTTCGCTGGCAAAATTGGTTTTTTTATTTGTAGGTGAAGTATGAAAATTGACAAGATTATCAACAATAACATTGTCAGTGCCATAGAAGCGGATGGAAAAGAAGTCGTTATCATGGGCCGGGGACTGGGATTTGGAATGAAGCCCGGAAAAGAGATTCCGGAGGGAAAGATCGAGAAGGTCTTCCGGTTAGACAGCCAGAACAGCACGGATAAGTTTAAAGAGCTGTTGGCGAATCTGCCTCTGGAGCACATTCAGGCATCCACGGAGATCATCAATTATGCGAAAAGCGTGTTGAACCGGCGTTTGAACCAAAGCATCTATATTACACTGACAGATCATATTAATTTTGCCATCGAACGATTTAAAGAGAAGATGATGTTTACCAATCCGCTGTTAAACGAGATCAAGACGTTCTACAAGGAAGAGTACTTAATCGGCGAGTACGCCGTGGCCCTGATTGAGCGAAGGATTGGAATTACACTTCCGGTGGACGAGGCGGGATTTATCGCGCTTCATATAGTAAATGCCGAATATAATACAGCCATGCGGGACACGATTGATATTACAACCTTAATTCAGAATGTTGTAAAAATCGTGAAAGAATATTTTTCCATGGATTTAGATGAAACTTCGCTGAATTACCAGCGTTTTGTCACGCATCTTCGTTTCCTGGCTCAGCGGATTATCGGAGGAGAGATGCTAAACAGTGATAATCCGGAATTCAACCAGCTGATCAGTCAGATGTATCCGGAAGAATACGCATGCAGTCTGAAGCTGAAGGATTATATCCAGGTGACCTACCACCATGATGTGACCGAGGAAGAAACGGCATATCTGGCTGTCCATATTAAGAGAATAAGAATTTAAGGAGAAGAAAGGAGATTGAGGAAACATGTTTAGTTCATTGAAAAAGATGTTTTCAGGAGGCGAGAAGGAGAGAGAGAAGATCCTTGCGCCGGTAGAAGGAAAGGCGGTACCGTTAAGCGAGGTCAGCGACCCGACCTTCAGTCAGGAAATACTGGGAAAGGGTGTTGCCATCATACCGGAAAAGGGAAGAATCGTGGCTCCGGCCAGCGGTGTTCTGACCGTTATGTTTGAGACAAAGCACGCAGTCAGCGTAACGACTGACGGAGGTGCTGAGATCATCGTCCATGTGGGCCTTGATACCGTAAATTTAAAGGGAGAGCACTATACCTCCTATAAGAAGCAGGGCGAGCATGTCAAGGCGGGAGAGCTCCTTGTGGAGTTTGACATCGACGCGATCAAGGAAGCTGGCTACGATGTGATCACACCAATCATCGTATGCAACACGCCGAATTATCCGGATATGGTATGCCATACCGGCATGCAGGTTAAGGAACTGGATCCGATTATCGAATTATAGGGCTGGAGATCTATGAGGGAGTTCTTATATGAAGTGAAAGACCCTATGGGCTTTCACGCAAGGCCGGCTTCACGGCTGTTCATGAAGGCGAGAGAATACGAATGCCGGATTGACGTTGCCGCGGAAGGGGAAACGGTGGATGGAAAGAATCTTCTCGCTCTGATGAGTCTCGAGATCAGAGAAGGAGAGATGCTTCGGTTCCGGTTCGAGGGAACCGATGAGGAAGAGGCGGAGAAAGCACTTTTAGAGGTGCTGGACCAGATATGATTTGAACCTGTGATGGGCACAGGATCAGATAAATAATGTCCGTTAGGACAAAAAAGAAAGGGGTTTCTTTATTATGATGAAGTATTTGCAAAGACTTGGTAAATCATTGATGCTCCCCGTAGCGTGTTTACCTGCAGCTGGTATCCTGATGGGTATTGGTTACTGGATTGACCCGAATGTAATGTCGGGACTCGGTACGCCAAGCGCGCTTTCGTTCTTCCTTGTGAAGGCAGGCGGTGCGCTGATTGACAACATGGCGATTCTGTTCGCAATCGGTGTTGCAATCGGAATGGCTGATGACAACGATGGTACAGCGGCTTTAGCCGGTATTGTATCATGGCTGATGATTCAGCAGATTCTTTCACCTGCAGTAGTAGGTTCCTTAAAGGGAATTGATGTATCAGAAGTAAATGCAGCATTCTCAAAAATCAACAATCAGGCTATCGGTATCTTAAGTGGTTTGATTGGCGCTACCTGCTATAATCGCTTCAAGAACACGAAGCTTCCGGATGCACTTGCATTCTTCAGCGGTAAACGCAGTGTTGCAATTGTAACGGCTTTGGTATCGATCGTTGCTTCTCTGATTCTGTTCTTTATCTGGCCAATTGTCTATTCTGCACTGGTAGCTTTTGGCGAGTCGATCATCGGTTTAGGCCCGATCGGCGCTGGTATTTACGGCTTCTTCAACAGACTGCTGATTCCGCTCGGATTACATCATGCGCTGAATTCCGTATTCTGGTTTGACGTTGCTGGTATTAACGATCTGTTCAAGTTCTGGGGAACCGTCGATGGTGCGGTTTACGGACAGACAGGTATGTACATGTCTGGTTTCTTCCCAGTCATGATGTTTGGTTTACCGGCTGCAGCTCTTGCCATGTATCAGACAGCAAAACCGGGTAAGAAGAAAAATGCTTATGGTTTATTATTCGCAGCAGCACTTTGTTCCTTCTTTACAGGTGTTACAGAACCTCTGGAATTCGCATTCATGTTCCTTGCACCAGGATTATACTTAATCCATGCTGTATTAACAGGTATTTCACTGGCAGTCACAGCTTTACTTCCAGTCCGTTCCGGTTTCTGGTTCAGCGCAGGTTTCGTTGACTGGTTACTGAGCATGAAGGCTCCAATGGCTGAGAATCCATTGTTTATGCTTCCGTTAGGTTTAGTTTACGGTTTGATTTACTATGTGGTATTCCGTTTTGCCATTGTTAAATTCAACTTTAAGACTCCTGGCCGTGAAGATGATGATGAGCTTGACATGGATGAGTCAAAAGTTACATTAGCCAACAATGATTTTACTCAGATCGCTACAATCATTCTGGAAGGTCTTGGCGGCAAAGAGAACGTAACAAGTGTAGATAACTGCATTACCAGATTAAGACTGGAAATCAAGGACTACACAAAGGTTAGCGAGAAGAAGATTAAATCTGCAGGCGTTGCAGGCGTAATCAGACCAGGAAAGACCAGCGTACAGGTTATTGTTGGTCCTCAGGTACAGTTCGTAGCTGACGAATTCAAGAAACTGTGTAAGTAATCACGATAGAGAGACAGCCGGGCGGGCGACCGTTCCGGCTGTTTTACTATGTAATAGGAAAGTTCATCCTGGGCCGCTGAGGCGACCGCGCTCCGGCGCGGGAGTCCGGCTCGCCGGACTCTTTATTCTACCAAAAAGGGGATTGTCAGGAGGTTTGCCAAAAATAAATGTTAATTTTATGTGAAAAGGCTGAACGAAAGGTAAATTTTGTGGTAGAATAGGGAAAGAAAACAGAACAGCAAAGGAAAATGTGCAGACATGAGAGAGAAAAAAGAAAAGTTACAGGAACAGGAAGAGCCGTTTGATCTGAAAAAAGAAATATTTGAATGGGTGAAGATCATCATTGCAGCTGCGGCGATCGCGTTCTTCCTCAACACCTTCATTATAGCGAACAGCACGGTGCCCTCCGGTTCCATGGAAACGACGATCATGACAGGAGACCGGATTATCGGTTCCAGGCTGGCCTATAAGCTCGGCGGAGATCCTGAGCGGGGAGATATCGTTATTTTCGATCATGAGACAGGACCCGGCAACGAGGAAACACGACTGGTGAAGCGGGTTATCGGTCTGCCCGGAGAGACGGTGGAGATCAGGGACAATCAGCTGTACATTGACGGAGCCCTGCAGGACGAGCCGTATTTGCGGGAGGCGATGGATTCCGACGATTACCATTTTGAAGTGCCGGAGGGCTGTTACCTGATGCTGGGAGACAACCGGAATTACTCCGCAGACGCGAGATACTGGCCGGATCCCTATGTGCCCGAGAAAAAGATACTGGCAAAGGTTCTCTTCCGTTACTATCCCAGAATTGGAAAAATTAAATAATTTTCAGAAATCACTTGACCTTCCAGCAACTGGAAGGTCTATTTTATGTAATAGAAAAGAGCTTTGTTAATGTTGCACAGACTGGGAGGAACTGGACGATGAAACAGGAAAATAATCTGACGGAGGGAAATGTGTTCCGGGTTCTGCTGGAATTTTCGATTCCGTTTGTGATTGCAAATGTGATTCAGGCGCTGTATGGGGCCGTGGATCTGCTTGTGATCGGCAAATACTGTACGCCGGAGAGCGTTGCCGCGGTTTCCACGGGAACGCAGGTGACACAGATCATCACCAGCATGATTACGGGACTTACGCTCGGCGGAACCATCATGGTGGGAAAGTATACGGGGATGAATGCGAAGGAGGAGGTGAGGAAGACCATCGGGACGACGCTGTCCATATTCGGGGCGGCGGCGGTCGTACTGACGGTCCTGATGCTCTTCTTTACTCCGGCTGTCTTAAGGCTGTTAAAAACGCCTGAGGAGTCGTTTGAACTGGCAAAGCTGTATGTGATCATATGCAGCTGCGGAATCCTCTTTATCTGCGGCTATAACGCCATCAGCGCGATCCTGCGGGGATACGGGGACTCCAAACGGCCCATGATGTTTATCGCCCTGGCCTGCGTGTTAAACATCGTGGGCGACGTGGTGCTCACGGGCATCCTCGGCATGGGGGTGGCGGGAGTCGCCATTGCCACCATCGGTTCCCAGGCGGTCAGCATGATCTGTGCGATCTGGTACTTAAACCGGAATCAGTTTATCTTCACCTTTCGGTTTGCCAATCTGAAAATTGACCGGGATAAGGCGCTGGAGCTGGCAAAGGTGGGGATTCCCATCTCCCTGCAGGAATGCATGGTGCGGCTTTCCTTCCTCTATCTGACCAGCGTGACGAACCGGCTGGGCGTCTATGCGGCGGCGGCCGTGGGCGTGGCAAGCAAGTATGATGTGTTTGCCATGCTGCCGGCCACCTCCATCGCCAACGCGCTGGCGGCCATCACCGCTCAAAATTACGGGGCGGGTAAGCCGGAGCGGGCAAAGCGTTCCCTTACGGCAGGGCTTGCCTTTGCCGTGGCGGCTTCCGCAGTGTTCTGGCTGTGGGCCCAGGTGTCCCCTCAGACCATGATCGGGATTTTCTCAGATAATCAGGATATCATAGCGGCGGGAATTCCGTTTTTTACATCGTGCAGCTATGACTATCTGGCAGTCAGCTTCGTGTTCTGTTTAAATGGCTATTTGAATGGCAGGTCGAAGACCATTTTCACCATGATCAGCTGCTGCTTCGGAGCCCTGGCTCTGCGTATGCCCCTGATCTGGCTGGTCTACAGCCGCTGGCCGGATAATCTGTTCCGCATCGGAACCATCGCCCCGTTGGTGTCAGGATTTATGGCCTGTTATACACTTATTTACGTAATTTATGGCTTTTGGAAGGAGAGAAACGCAGGAAGGGTTTCCAAAACCGGTTAAGCGGAATATATTACTAGAAAAAGCAAAGACAGATGACTATGTTTCATATCCTGGTTTTAGTCCTGGCCCTCTGCATGGACACCTTTGTGGCCAGCATGGCCTATGGCGCAAATAAAGTGCATATTACGTGGGAAAAAATCGTTGTCATGAATGCAATCTGCAGCGGTTGTCTGGGGATTGCGCTGGTGGCGGGAAGTGTACTGGACGGTCTGGTTCCGGAGAGCATGACCCGGATGGTGTGTTTTATCAGCCTTTTCCTTCTCGGCGTGGTAAAGCTTCTCGATTATACCATTAAGAAATACATTAACAGGCATGTAAGCCTGCATAAGGGAATTACATTTTCTTTCTCCGGCCTTCGTATCATTGTCAATATCTACGGAGATCCCATGGCGGCGGACTGGGACCATTCCCAGTCGCTGTCATGGAAGGAGGTTCTGTTTCTGTCCTTCGCCATGTCGATCGACAGCCTGATCGCGGGGGCCCTCTCCGCATTTCTGGAAATACCGGTGGGACTGACGATGGGGACGGCACTCATCATGGGAATCGTGATGATGTATGCGGGCCTTTTTTTAGGAAAAAAGCTGGCTTCCCGCTGCAAATGCGACCTCTCCTGGATCAGCGGCGTCCTGTTCATGATTCTGGCCGTGACAAAAAGCCTTTCATGAGTTATACTATGAGCACCTGGTGGTGGTTCCGAATGGTCAGGTGACAGGAGATAAGAGAAATGAAGATAACAGTACCACATTATTACAGCCGGTTTCAGTGCGTGGCGGGCGAATGTCCGGATACGTGCTGTGCCGGCTGGCAGATTATGATCGATGACGCATCGTTAAAAAAATACAGGAAAAGAAGAGATCCCTTTGGCAGCCGGCTGAAGAATTCCATTGACTGGGAGAATTCTGCATTCCGGCAGTATGACGGGCGCTGTGCATTTTTAGATGAAAATAATCTCTGCGACATCTATTCGGAGGCGGGCCCTTCCATGCTCTGCCGGACGTGCCGGGCGTATCCCAGGCATATCGAGGAGTTTGAGGGGGTGAGGGAGATATCTCTGTCGCTGTCGTGTCCGGAGGCTGCAAAGCTGATTCTGGACTGTGAGGAGCCGGTGCGGTTCCTGAGCAAAGAGACGGAGAAGGAGGAGACTTACCCTTATTTTGATTTCTTTCTTTATACGAAGCTTATGGACTGCAGAGATTTCATCATTTCCACGCTGCAGAACCGGGAGCTGGACTGGAACCTGCGCACGGGAATCGTGCTGGGACTGGCTCATGACTTACAGCGCAGAATCGTGAATGACCGTCTGTATGAGACGGATTCCCTGCTGGAGCGTTACGGAAGGAAGGGGGCTGTCGGGAAGCTGGCTTCCAGGCTTTTGACGTATCAGATTGACGGAGAGAGCCGTTTTGACGGGATGAAAGAACTGTTCGGCTTCTTTGATGAGCTGGAAGTGTTAAATGCCGGCTGGCCGGATTATATCGGGCGGATCAGGAAGGTTCTGTACGGAGCAGGGGAAAGTGCGTATGAGGCGCAGAGACAGGAATTTTATGAATTCCTAGAGGTGTCGGAGAAGCGGCGTGAGACATGGGAGCGGTGGTCTGAGCAGCTGATGGTCTACTTTGTGTTTACCTGGTTCTGCGGTGCGGAATACGATGAACGCCCCTATGAGAAGATGAAGCTGGCCGCGGTGAGTACGCTCCTGATCCGTGAGACGGCGCAGGCCCTGTGGAAAGAGCAGGGCGGTGTACTGGTTAAGAACGTGTTTTTTGAGGCCGCGCGCCGCTATTCAAGAGAGGTGGAACACTCTGATCTAAATCTGGAACGCCTGGAGACCCTGTTCCGTGAGAAGAAGGTTTGCGGCCTGGACCGGCTGCTTACGCTGGTCATGGGGTAGAATTAAAAGAAATGGCAGAGCAGAACCGGAAGAAACGGCGCCAGCAGGAAGTTGGCAACCTTGATATCGGTTATTTTAAGCATATTGAAGCCGATGGCCATAATGATCAGGGAGCCAACGCACGTCATTTCATTGACGACAGGGGGCGTTAAGAACGCGGATACGGCGCCGGCGGACAGCGTCAGCGCCGCCTCGTAGAGAAGTACCGGGACGGAGGCCAGGGCGGCTCCGGGCCCCAGGGCGGCGGCCATGACCATGGTGGACACGAAATCGATTAAGGACTTGGCATAGAGAATCTCATGATTGCCGGACAGTCCGCTCTGGAGGGAGCCGACGATCGCCATGGCTCCTACACAGACGAAGATCGTACAGCTGACGAAGCTCTCCGCAAAGGTGCTGTCCGAGGAACCGCGGATAAGCCTGGACTGAAGACTGTATCCGGCCCGGGTCAGCTGGCGGTCGATGTTGATGAGTTCTCCAAACAGCGTTCCGATCACCATGGAGAGAATGGCAATGATGACCTGCTCCCCCTTTAACGCGCCGCTTATTCCCACGAATACGACGCAGAGGCCCAGGCCCTGGGTCAGCGTGCGGTCGAGCCGCTCCGGGATTCCTTTCTTTAACGCACTTCCGGCGAGTCCGCCGGCGAGCACCGCGGCTCCATTGATCAGGGCACCATTGAGTATCATATCGTTTCACAATTTCCTTTCCTGTTTCGGACTGTCTGCCGTCCGTTTTATTCATTAGTATAGCAGAAAGCCCGGGGAAAGGAAACTGGAAACGAAATTGTTTTGCGTTTTACAACCATACACGACTGTGATAGAATAAAAGAAAAAAACAACCGGAGGTACAAAAACATGTCATTGGAAGGCAAGATGAAGAGTGGCCGCCTATACTGCGAATTCGGCCACGAGCTGGAAGAGAACAAGGCATATGAGCAGAAAATCCAATACCAGCGCGTGCATTGTAAGGAGCTGGTCTATGATTATAATCAGACAAGACCGTCGAATGTAAAGGAAAAACGGAGGATTTTAGACGAACTCCTGGCGGAAGCGGGAGAGGAAATCTGGATTGAATCCCCCGCCTTTTTTTCGTACGGATGCAATACGCATATCGGTCATCACTTTTATTCCAATTTTAATATGTGTGTCGTCGATGACTGTGAAGTATTTATCGGCAACTACGTGATGTTTGGACCGAATGTGACGCTTACGGTCACGGGACATCCTGTCTGGGGAGAGTACCGCCGCAAGGGCGCTCAGTTTTCCCTGCCTATCCACATCGGGGACGATGTATGGGTCGGATCGAATACGATTATTCTGCCCGGCGTGACGATCGGAAACGATGTGGTGATCGGAGCCGGCAGCGTGGTAACCCACGACATTCCTTCCCATTCGGTGGCCTTCGGGACGCCGTGCAGAGTGGTGCGGGAGATTACGGAGGAAGACCGGCTGTCTTACCGGAAGGGCTGTCCGGTTAATGAAGACTGGGACAGAGACTAGAGGCTGAAAAAACAGATTTAAGTTACAAAAAAACCGCTGAAAAGTCATAAAATGACAAAATGGTTACATATTAAAAAAAATAACTGGAAAAGTCTGTCATAAAAATGTAATATATCGTAATGATAAAGAAATTGAAAGATATTGGTTGTTTTACTATAATGAAGATAGAAAATAACTGGAGCATTTTTATGAGGAGGGATTTGTTATGAAAGGAAAGCGGTTAGGGTTTATTATGACACTGGTCCTGATCATGGCGCTGGCCATGCCGGCATGGGCCGCAGATACGAAGATTGATTCGGTGAAGCTGGACTTCTCGTACTCGGGGGAGGAACCGAAGTCCGGCAATGAGATCGGCCGAATTCACGTGAAGGCGCCGGATGGACAGCCATTTACCGTTGAATACGCGGAGTATTCAAACGAAGGCGACGTCTGGGTAGTCGGCGACCGGCCGCTGGTTCATGTAGAACTGACGGCGAAGAGCGGATACCGTTTCAGTTCCACATCGAAGAGCAGATTTACGTTAAACGGATGCAGCGCCGTCTATAAGAAGGCCAGAATCTACGACGACGGGACACAGATGGAGCTGGAGGTGTATTTAAAGCGAATCGGCGGAACCTTAAGCAGCGTTCAGAACCTGGAGTGGGGCGGAAACGTGGCTTACTGGGATCCATTGGAAGGTTCGAAGGAATACGAGGTCCGTCTTTACCGCGACGAGAAATCGGTAGTGACCGTCAAGACAACAGACAGCAGCTATAATTTCGCAAACAATATGGACCGTGAGGGTTCCTACACCTTCCGTGTCCGCGCCATTGCAAGCTATAATTCCAGAGCAGGCGAGTGGTCCGACTATTCGGAGGATTACTACATTGACGAGGATGAGGTCTGGTACTACGGCGGAAACGGAGCATGGCAGCAGAATGCCAGAGGCTGGTGGTACGCATATTCAGGCGGCGGATATCCGAGAAGCTGCTGGAAGCTGATAGACAATGCATGGTATTATTTCGACGGCGATGGATATATGACGACAGGCTGGAGGCGGATCGACGGCAATAACTACTATCTGGGACCTGACGGCAAGATGCGCACCGGATGGCAGCAGATCGACGGGGCGTGGTACTACCTGGACGGAAGCGGCGTGAGAACGACGGACTGGCAGTATGTAAACGGACGCTGGTACTACATGAATTCCAGCGGCGTGATGCAGGTCGGATGGCAGAGAATCAACGGCGACTGGTATTATCTGGATGGAAGCGGAGCCATGATGACGGGCTGGCAGTATATTAACGGAGCCTGGTACTATATGGACGGAAGCGGCGTGATGTACGCGGGACGCTGGACTCCGGATGGAAGATATGTGGATTATAACGGAGTCTGGGTACAATAATATCATACAAAATAGTAATCAAGGGGGGCTGATTAGTTCATGAACTAATATAGTCCCCCTTTTCCAGAGGGTTCAACAATGGCATGACAGGGAAGGCGCTTTATGGTAAGATAGTTGGTGGAATTAAACTTCAAAACATGGAGAAAAGTATGTTAAATATTTTGATATGCGATGATGAGAAGCCTTTTTTAGACAAATTGATCAATAAAATTTCCATCTACTTAAAAGCGAGAAAGATACCATTTCAAGCTGCGGTATTCGGCTCAGGGGAAGAACTGCTTAAACTCGGTGAAGATGAACGGTTTGATATCGCGTTTCTGGATATCAGCATGCATAAGGTCAGCGGAATGGAGGCAGCCTGGCATCTTAGAACTATCAATCGGAGGATTTGCATTGTTTTTGTGACAGGTTATATGGATTATGTGCTGGATGGCTATAAAGTCGGGGCGTTCCGATATCTGGTAAAGGATTCCCTGGACGTAAGTTTTGAGGAATGTATGGAAGCAGTGCTAAAGAAATTTCATATAGATACAGATGAGATCTGTCTGGAGTTTACCGATCAAAAGCGGTATCTGAAAGCGGAAGAGATCTGCCTTGTGGAGAGCAAAGGACATAAACTCCTGTTTCTGGCAGCCAGCGACAAGCATGTGATTGGAACTATGAACCGAAAACTGACGGAGATGGAGAGTCTGCTTCATGAGCATGGTTTTCTGCGGGTTCATCAGAGCTATATGGTGAATATGAAATATATTGTCAACATCATCAGTTACCGCCTGGAACTTCGGCAGGATATTACCCTGTATATTCCGAAAAACAGATATCAGTCTGTAAAAAGGGAATATGCTCTTTATAAAGGAGACCATCTATGATCAATTTTATCCTGGCACCACTGTGGGTGTTTATGGAAATACTTCTCCTGGATATTCTGGCTGATGCCTTTTTGATAAAGAAGATATCAAAAAGCAGATTAAAACGTGTATCTGGTCTGCTCCTTTTGACGATGTTTGAGTCAGTCCTTGTGCTGCTGATGCGGGATGTAGTGATGATCAAAATACTTCTTTTTTTTCTGCCTGCATATGCCTATCTTTTACTTTTTTACCATACCACATTAGGAGAGGCATTCTCTGTCTATGTAATTAATTACTCTGTGATTATCAGCATTGATTTTATTTGTGTGTCCGGGTATTACTATATTTTTGGGACTTCGGAAAATATAGGGATGCTTTATATCATGTGTCTGGCAACGAAATGTACAGAGCTGGGGAGCGGTTTTTTAATACGCCGGCTCTGGAGAAGAGGCGGGAAAGCGACCATACGCTCGGCGGAAATACGGGCGTTATTCCCGTCCTTCGTAATCATTGTGGGGGTAGGAATATTCGCGGCAGAGTTTCTGATTCGGATGCAGTCCGTGCCTGTGGAGGTAATGGTTTTAATGGCCGGGATGATAGGACTCAATATTTTTCTGTTTTTTTATATGCTGCTGGCGGCAAAAACGGAACTAGAAAAAAACAGTCTGAGGGATGCGGCCCGGCAAACAAGGATGCAGCTTGAAATCTATCAAAATAAACAGGAGTTGTATATAAAACAGGGAAAACGTCTCCATGAATATAAGAATCAGCTTCTGGCGATCAGCCATATGCTGGAGCAGGGACGGGTATCCCAGACGTTTCAATATATCCAGGGCCTGACAGGAGGGATAGCAAAAGAACTGGACCGCATTTACACCAATCATCCGATTGCGGACGCTATTTTGAACATGAAGAGACAGGAGGCGCTGAACAGAGGAATCAATGTAAATTTTATGTGCAGTGATTTAAGGGAAATGAGGCTAAAAGAAGATGAGATTATTATATTGTTGGGAAATCTGTTGGATAATGCCATAGAAGCAACGGAAAAATGCGAATCAGACAAAAATATCCAGGTTTGGATCGTCCAGGAAGAACGACAGTTTGTGATAACTGTAAAAAATCCTTACGTCGAGCGGCCGCGCTGGGAAGAGGGGAGGATCGTGACTTTAAAACCAGACGGGGAAAAACATGGTTATGGATTGGCAGCCATTAATGATATTGCCGAACGGTATGATGGAGTTTTTGGTATCAAGACGGAAGAAGATTATGTAAAAGCGACTGTTTTGATACCGGAACCATGACAGACAGGGTACATGGGCTTTTTTTGCATTCTATGGTATGATTTTGCATAGGCCATTCTGTGTTTTTGATAAATAAGGTATAATCAGGGACAGTTAGCGAGGTGTTTCACGAGATTGACGCGAGTGATACCTGGCTGCTTAAAGCAGTATCTAACGGTTTTAGCAAACCCGGTGTGATATTGCAGCCTTAACTATTTATAAAAACATAGAAAGAGGGAAACAATCATGCAAAGTAATAGGAAGGGGCGCCGAAGACTCTGTTCCATTGTGCTGACGGCCGCGATGGTATTCGCCGCGTTACCGATGACAGCTTTTACAGCGAATGCGGAAACCGCCTTGAACTGTCGCCATGAACATGATGACAGCTGCTATGAAGAAGATCCAACTGCAACCGGCAGCGATTCTAAAAAGCTGGTCTGTCGTCATGAGCATGACGAAAGCTGTTTTGAAGAGGTTATATTTGATGGAGGTACGTCTGTGGCGTCACCGTCAGAGCTGTTTAACATGCGGCCCAAAACCATGACCGGGGCGGAGGAGCTGGCGGCCCGTATTAACTCATGGGCGGACGGCAACGGCATTGAAGCCAGAGCAGATGGGGATAAGGTAATTGTGACTGGGCAAGCTGTCTCGGATAAATCACTTAGGCTTGCTATTCCGGAGAACGTGACCGTGGAGTGGAAGGCAGTTCTGGAAAGCAGCGCCAGGTATGTGGTACACATTCTGGATACGGCCGATCCAAACGCGGAGTTTCATATGGCTGGCGGGGCGATTACTTCTCTCAGCACCGAGGATGAAAGCGCTGCTATTTACAATGGCGACGACGATACGGACATTGTTGTATCTGGAGGAAGTATTACCGCCGGAGACAATGGAAAGGATAAGCCGGCAAGCTATGGTATAAGAAATAATACCGATAACCGTATCACAGTATCCGGCGGCGTCATAAGTGGCGGGGACGGGAGCGGCAGCTACGGTTTGTCAAATACTTTAGGTACGATTATAATAAAGGGAGGCACCGTTACTGGCGGCCCCGGTATAAACAGTGGAATCCACTGTGAGAATGGCCGTATCGAAATATCGGGCGGTACTGTTTCGGGCGGCAGCGGCGATGACAGCTTTGGTATATATAACTTAGACAGCAGCGTGATTATATCAGGCGGCAAAGTAATAAATTCCGGGGGCTATGCAATTGCTTCTATTTTTATACAGAATGCGGATAAGGCGGTCATCAGGATTGATGGCAGCAGTTTAATCTTTGGTCAAGATCCCGCTGAACTGGGCAGCACCATCGGGCAAACGACGAACTCGAGTGTGATCCCAACTGTGGGTGGAAATGCCGCTGTCATTACATGGACGGGCAGCAAGGCGGAATATGTGAATGGCACTGCCGAGGATTTAATCGTATCTCCCGAAACTGTTACGGCAAAGTGGAGCCAGCAAGGCGGTAAGGATGGCATTGCTTATGAGGCGGGGGGAGCGAATAAAGGCTTTATCGAGGTGCCGGGAGTAACCGTCGGGACTGAGGTAAAAAGATTAGCGGCCATAGCCGTGACAAACGGGCCGGTGAAAACCGTTTATACGGAAGGAGAAAGCTTTGACAGCACCGGTATGACGGTGACTGCGAACTATTCAGACGGTTCGAAAAAGCCGGTGACAGGATATACGGTAACACCGTCCGGCGCATTGACCGTGAACGATAGCAGCGTGACGGTTACCTATACAGAGGGAGGCATAACAAGAACGGCTGTACAGAAAATTACGGTCAAAGCTACGGCAGTTTACTACAAGATTATCTTCCACGCCAATGGCGGCAGCGTGACGCCCGCCGCAGGGACAACGGGCAAGGACGGAAAACTGAAAAGCCTGCCAATCCCGACCCGCAGCGGAAATTATCGGTTTGACGGCTGGTTTTCGGAGGAAAACGGCGGTACTCAGGTAACAACGGATACGGTATTTAAGGAGGACAGTACTATTTACGCCCATTGGACTTATACAGGCGGAACAGGCGGCTCAGGCGGCGGCACAGGCGGCACGGGCGGCACGGGCGGAGGCACAGGCGGTTCAGGCGGAGGCACAGGCGGTTCCAAAGGTTCGGTTTCTGCCAGTGACAGGCTCAAAGAAAGTCTGCCCCCTGATTATACAGGTGAGACTCAAATTATAAATAACGTCAGAGTTCCCAGCTATGTGGAAGAGGTAAGCTGGATTGCGATGGAGGATGGCAGATGGAGAATTGGCAGGGCAGACGGAAGCTATTATGTGAACACCTGGGTGGCTGCTTATAATCCATATGCAGACTTAAGTGCCAAACAGTCAGCATTTGACTGGTTTTTTGCCGATATGGATGGATATATGGATACCGGTTGGTATACGGACAGCTCAGGCAGTACCTACTACTTAAATCCGTTGTCTGATAATACCATGGGCCGTATGATGACGGGCTGGGTTCTGATTGACGGGAAACATTACTATTTCAATGAAAAGGCGGATGGCACGAGAGGAAAACTGTGCCGGAATACATTTACTCCGGATGGCTACTATGTAGACGAACATGGGGTGTGGGTTCAGCAGTGATACAGGTATCTGGCAGTAACGCAGGTATTTACCAGTGCTGCAGATAAATGGGTACAGTGGAGCTTTCCACTGTACCCATTTTTGCCTCTTTTTTAAGCTCAGATTGTGATTAAATAAAATTCGCAAATACCGATGCGAACAACACCGTGCAAAGCCCGGACACGGCGATGGCGAGGCTGCTCATGGCTCCTTCGATCTCGCCCATTTCCATGGCTTTTGTGGTGCCGATGGCGTGGGAGGCAGAACCGATGGCAATACCCTTTGCGATAGGTTCTGTGATGTGGAAGAGACGGCAGACGGTCTCCGCGATGATGTTGCCGATGATTCCCGTGATGATAATGCAGGCCACGGTGATCGTGACAATGCCGCCCATCTCCTCCGATACGCCCATGCCGATGGCGGTGGTGATGGACTTGGGAAGAAAGGTGACATACTGTTCGTGAGTCAGCTGGAAGAGGAGCGCAAGGACCAGAACCGTCGCCATCGTGGTCAGAACACCGGTCACGGTTCCCGCCAGAATGGCCCTGGCGTGCTTTTTCAGCAGGCTTAGCTGCTGATAGAGCGGGACGGCCAGACAGACGGTGGCCGGAGTCAGCAGATAGCTTAAGTATCTGGCGCTTACATTATAGCTTTCATAGTCTATGTGGAAAACGGATAAAAATATCATGACTGCGATAATGGATATCAACAGTGGATTAAAAATCGGAAGTCTGAACTTCGCCTTGAGAAAAAGGCCCAGTTCATATCCCATGATGCTTACAGCTGCTCCAAAAAACAAAAACTCTTTTATCATCTCATTCATGTTCCGGTACCTTCTTCTTTTTGTCAGATCTTATAAAAAACTGCGTAATTTTCCCAGAGACGACCATAACTACCACTGTGGAGACCATGGTGATGACCAGAAAAGGGATGAGGATCGGCCGGAGCAGTCCCCAGGAATCGAGAAGTCCCACCGCGGCAGGTATGAACATCAGCGGCATAATGTCGATTAAGAAGTAACTGGCTTCCTGGACGCTGTCCAGAGGTATGAGCTTCGTCTGAAGCCCCGCGAGCATAATAAGCAGCCCGTAGATGCTGGCTGGAACTGGCAGAGGAATAAAGTAGTGAAGCGCTTCCCCAATCAGGGAAATTATCAGGATGATACTGAATTGTTTGATGAATTTCATGTCTTTTGCCTCCCTTTATGTATCATTCATTTAACTACGGTTTATCCTAAACTCAAATAAGCCGCTTGTCAAATATTTTTTCAACTGTTATAATACCCATTACACCGAAAAAAAAACAGATTCATACCGAAAGGAGCTTATAAATCATGATAGAAGCGGAGTTTGGAATTCTTTATTTTCTGCAGTCCATCCATACGCCATGGCTGGATGTGGTGATGAAAAATATTACCCATCTGGGGGACAGCGGAATTTTCTGGATTCTTACGGGACTGGTGCTGTTCTGTTTTAAAAAGACGAGGAAGATGGGATTCTGCGTTCTTTTATCCCTGGCAGGCGGTTTACTGATCGGCAATATTCTCTTAAAAAATTTGGTGGCGAGAGAACGGCCGTGCTGGATCGATCCGGCCGTACAGCTGTTGATCGAGAATCCGGGGGACTTTTCCTTCCCTTCCGGCCATACCATGGCCTCCTTTGAGGCGGCTGTGAGCATCTTTCTCTATAACCGGCGCTGGGGGGCGGCGGCGCTTGTTCTCGCGGCGCTCATTGCATTTTCCAGGCTGTATCTCTTCGTTCATTTTCCGTCGGACGTTCTGACCGGACTTGTGCTGGGAGTCGTGATCGCGCTGGCAGTCCATAAGGGCGTGGAATGGATGGTAAGACAAAAGAAAGAAAAGAATGCAGACGCCAAATGAAAAAATATTTGCATTTTCCGTATTCTGTGATATACTGAGTTCGTTACAAATTACAAATCAATATTAGCAGAGTAGGTTTGTGTGCGTTAAGTGCTGGTTGAACAGGGAGTTGTCAGCCGGACGAAAAGATTTCTCTTGCGGTACACGAATCGCATCCCGCTGCATCAGAAGATGATACGTTTATTATCTCCGGTTGTAGTAAGAGGTCTGCAAAGGAGGTATTTTTTTATGAAAAAATTCGTCACTTTGTTCACCGATTCTTACAAAGAACTGAAATCTGTAAGGACCATCACCACCGCGGCTATGCTCGCGGCCATCGCCATCATTCTGGGCATGTTTTCCATCAATGTAGGCAGTACCATCCGAATCGGCTTTTCCGGCATTCCAAACGGCGTATGCGCCTATTTATTCGGACCCGTGGTAGGCGGAATCTTCGCCGGAGGTCTGGATGTGCTGAAGTATCTGCTCAAGCCTGCCGGACCATTTTTCCCGGGGCTTACGGCTGTCGTCATACTGGCGGGCGTGCTCTATGGCTGCTTCTACTATAAGAAGCCCATCACCTTCTGGAGGGTGCTGTTAGCCAAGTTTGTAGTGATGCTGATCTGCAACGTGATCTTAAACACCCTGTGTCTGTCCGTCCTGTACGGCAAGGGCTTTATGGTGATACTGCCGGCCAGAGTGATCAAGAACCTGATTATGTGGCCCATTGATTCCATGATCTTTTACAGTGTTTTGAAGGCATTAAACCTGCTTGGGATTTTAAAGGCGGTCCGTACGAATTTCGCGTAATTTCAACGGCTGCTCCCGGCAGCGGATTCTGATAAAAAGTTCCAGGCCGCCTGACGGATGAGCTCCATCTTCCGCCGGGTGGCCTCGTTGCTGTATGGGACCCGGTCGATGAGCTTATCGATGGTGCCGCGCCCGGCCACAATACGGCGGCTTTCCGGAAAGTTTAAGTCATAGATATAGCCGAGGTAGGAGATCCACATATCCATGTGCGTCACACGGTCGGCGTTTTTAATGGGACAGCGGTTTAAGAAGGACGTGAGGATATGGTCGGAGATGGCCTCCGCGCCCAGCTCTTCGGCCTCGACATCCAGCATCGCGTGGATGGAGTCCTGCTCCTTTACCCGGAAATTATCGAGTTTATCGGCATCCCGGATGAGCATGGAATGCAGGCGTTCCTTTCCGGTGAGGGAGTCATCCATCAGGTAGAGTCCATGATTCTTTATGGCTGTATAGATGATGGAATCGTAGCTGCGTTCCGGAATGAAGCTGCGGATCAGATGGTCCTCGAACAGAATCGAGAGGCTTAACTCCGCGTGAGGAACGATGGAATCGTCAAAGCTGTCGTATCTCTTCAGCTGTTCAAAGCGGCCGATGTCGTGGAGAAGCGCAATGTGCAGGGCCAGGGCGGTGTCCTCGTCGGAGAGGCCAAGGCCTTTGGAGATCAGCCGGGCGGCGTCTGTTACGCCGTAGGTATGTACGATTTTCAGCCGGATTTTCTCGTTTTTCGTGTCATACTGCTTTAAATATCCAGCAAATATTTTTTTTGCCTGTGTAAAATCCATAGACAGAACCCTTCTTTCATACTATAATCTTAAGTGTCTGCATTATACTACGAATCGCAGACGATGGCAACTTGTAAAGGAAGAGATGAGAATGAGCAAAAGGCAGATCAGAGCCATATTTTTTGATATAGACGGGACTCTGCGTGATTTCGAGACGAAGAGGATTCCGGAAAGCACAAAAGAGGCGCTGCGGAAGGCGAGGGAGGCAGGAATCCTGCTGTTCATCGCTACCGGGCGCCATAAGCTTGAGATCGAGGAGGAGAACCTCCTGGAGGACATGGAATTTGACGGATACGTCACGCTAAACGGGCAGTACTGTTACTGCGGCGACAACGTTGTATACGACGATCCCATTGACGGCGCGGAAATCGCCGCCATGTTGACACTTATCGGGAAAGATCCGTTTCCCTGCCTTTTCATGGAGGATGACCGCATGTATATCAACATGGTGGACGACGTCGTGGAGAAGGCCCAGGCGGGAATCGGGACAAGAATTCCGCCCGTTATGGATGTGAGGCGTGCGTCAGAGCATCCGATCTACCAGATCGTGCCCTATATCGGCAGGGCGCGGGAGGAAGAGATCCGGCGCGCGGTTCCCGGATGTGAGATCATCCGGTGGCACGATGAATACGCCGTGGATGTAATTCCGCGGGGCGGAAGCAAATGCATCGGAATCGAGAAGATGGCGGCTCATTTCGGCCTGTCGCTGGAGGAGACTGCGGCGGTCGGCGACGGAGCAAACGATGTTTCCATGGTGGAGATGGCCGGTCTCGGCATCGCCATGGGCAATGGAAAGGCTGCGGTGAAAGCCGTGGCGGATTATATTACGGATTCGATAGAAACGGATGGCCTTTTAAAGGCTGTCTTCTATATATTAGAGAATAATCATCAGGAGGAATGAAACATGAGTGAAACAAACTGTACTCATAATTGTAATACCTGTGGGGAGAGCTGCAGCAGCAGACAGACGGAGCAGACCAGCTTTCTGGAGCCGTTAAACCCTGCAAGTACGGTTAAGAAGGTAATCGGTGTGGTAAGCGGAAAGGGCGGCGTTGGTAAATCGCTGGTCACCACCATGATGGCGGTCCGCATGAACGCAAAAAATTATAAGACGGCAATTCTTGACGCGGATATTACCGGACCTTCGATTCCGAAGGCATTTGGCCTGGGAGATGACGGCGTCGGCATGACACCGACGGGACTCATGATTCCGGCGACCACTTCCATGGGCATCGAAGTGATGTCGGCCAACTTAATTCTCGATCATGAGACCGATCCCGTAATCTGGAGAGGACCTGTGATCGCCGGAGCGGTTAAGCAGTTCTGGCAGGAGGCCCTGTGGGAAGATATCGACTATATGTTCGTGGATATGCCTCCGGGAACCGGCGATGTTCCGCTGACGGTATTCCAGTCTCTGCCGGTAGACGGCATCATCATTGTCACATCGCCTCAGGAGCTCGTGTCCATGATCGTGACAAAGGCTGTAAACATGGCGAAAAAGATGAACATTCCGATTCTTGGTCTGGTGGAGAATATGAGCTACTTATCATGTCCGGACTGCGGAAAGAAGATTTCCGTATTTGGAGAGAGCCGGATCGACGAAGTGGCTAAGGAGAATGAAATCCCTGTTCTCGCCAAGATCCCGATTGAACCCAAGATTGCCAAAGCTGTTGATGAAGGCGCCGTGGAGTATTTGGAAGCACCGTGGCTGGACGAGGCGGTTAAAGCCGTGGAGTCCATATAATATGCGTTTCGTGACAGCTTAAGGATAGGACAGCGAGGTAGAAATATGAATATCAATATGAACCCCAACAGCGAACTGCACCAGTCCATCGTTAATGTGCCGAATCTGGTACAGGTTCCGGACCCGCTTATAAAGCAGGCGTACCAGTTCCAGGAAGCGATGATGATGTACACCTGTGCGATCAGGGAGATTAAGACGAAGCTGGAGGTATTAAACGACGAACTGTCCGTACGCAATTCCAGGAATCCCATCGAGATGGTGAAATCCAGAGTGAAGAAGCCCTTGAGCATTGTGGAGAAACTGCAGCGGAGAGGACTTCCCGTAACGATGGAATCCATGATGGAGAATCTCGACGATGTGGCGGGAATCCGTGTCATCTGTTCTTTTTTAGATGATATCTACGCCGTAGCCGACATGCTGACCCGTCAGGATGACGTCCATATCATCGCCATCAAGGACTATATCCGCCATCCGAAGGAGAATGGATACCGGAGCTATCACATGATCGTGGAGATTCCCGTCTTCTTTTCCGACCGGAAGAAGTGGATGCGGGTGGAGGTTCAGATCAGAACCATCGCCATGGATTTCTGGGCCAGCCTGGATCATCAACTGAAATATAAGAAAGAGGTTGGTGACAGCTCGGAGGAAATCAGCGCAGAACTGCGGGAGTGTGCGGAGGTCATCGCACAGACGGATGAACGGATGCTGAAGATCCGGCTGAAGATAGAATCAGAGGGAATTACTGTCACTAAATAGTAAAGTGAATCAGAGGAAGTTCATTCTATGAAAATAAGAAGCTGATGCCTTAGATCCGGTAATACCGGAGGGCGTCAGCTTCTTATTTTATATCAATTCTTACTTTCACAGAATATTTTCACAGGATATTTTCTCAGGATATGAGCGGTTATTGACCGTCTGGATGATCGTGAAGCTTCAGCGGCATGGTCAGATGGCGGATCATGATCTGATAGGCATCGTTTCCATTACCCTCTCTGAGGGCGCGGTAGTAGAGCTCGTGTTCCTCCAGCGTTCCATCGACACGGCCTGTAACCGAGAGCGCGGTGGCAGATGTTAAGTGGATCAAATACAGCAGGCGCTGGAACAGCTGATTAAACTCATCATTCTCGGCATAACCGACGATGGCCAGATGAAAGGCGTGGTCACTGTCAATAAAGGTCTGCAGGTTATCATCAAAATCTTTTGCCTTCTGCATCTGCTCAAGTATCTGTCCCAGCTCGTCCAGCAGCCGTTTCCCCTTTTCGGTGGAGATCTGTCCGGCTATGATATGGGTGCAGAAGCCTTCAATGGCACAGCGGACTTCGATGGTTTCCTGCATGTCCTTATCCGTCAGGTGGCGGAGCATAAAACCCTTACTGGGGACGATAGAAATATATCCATCCTGGCTTAAACACTGTAACGCTTCCCTGATGGGGGTTCTGGAAATGTCCAGCTCTTTGGACAGGCGCGCCTCAGAGTAGAGGGTGTCCGGCACCAGCTTTCCTTCCAAAATCTGTTCTTTTATGTAATCGTATGCCTTGGATTGTAAAAAGCTTTTTTCTTTCAATGTGATGCATCTCCTGTTTGTTTGACATACCATTATTCTAATATAGAAGTTGTTTTTGGTCAATCACTCTTTTAAAGGGCGTTTTGCAGATAAAAATAATCGATGAAATTGTAAGATTTTGTTTTGTCAGTGTTGACAGTATACCGGTATAGCGGTATACTGGTTGTAAGAAGCAACGGATTTATTTATTATATTAAAATAGAGGAGGAAGACAGGATGTGCGTTTATAAGATGGGGAATTTGAGAGTGGTGGATTTAACGAAGGAGCTGGATCCGAAGACGGAGAGCCGGAGATGCCACATGTATCGGTTCAATACCGGGGGACCGATTCCGGATTTCCATACGATTATGGATCTTACCAGCCATCTGGGGACACACTGTGAGTGCCCTTACCATCATGATGACAACTGGCCGAGCGTGGCGGAGCTGCCTCTGACCACATTTATGGGCAGGGCTTTGTATGTGGATTTCAAGGAGGAGGTTGCGCCGGGAACCCACATTACGGCTGCGGATCTTGACAAGGCTACGGAAGGAAAGCTTAAGGAAGGGGATATTGTGATCATTGATTCCTCTTACAAGATTCCTCCGTTTACCCCGGCGACCAACACGGAGGCGGACAAGCGGCTTCTGGTAGGAAAAGAAAGCGCTGAGTGGTTCCGGGATCATAAGGTGAAGTGTGTAGGCTTTGGAGACGGCGTCTCGATTGAAAACTGCAATGAGGATGTCAAGCCATTTCATGATATACTAATGGCAGAGAATATCGTTTTCCTTGAGGTCCTGAAAAACCTTGAGAAGCTGGAGCAGGATGTGTTCTTCATGAGCTACGCCCCCCTTCCAATCCTCGGCCTGGACTCCTGTCCGATCCGTGCATATGCTATCGAGGGGCTGGCAGACTTTTCAAACTAAAAAGTCAGAAAGGCAGGAGGTCCAAATGAAAATAACAGTCATTGGCGCAGGAGCCATGGGCTCCGTCTACGGCGGCCATTTATCAGGGAAGCATCAGGTATATCTGGTAGACACGAATCCGGATATTGTAACGCAGATCAACCGGGAAGGACTGAAGATCGACGAGGATGGCGTGACGAATACGTACCATCCGACGGCGGTAACCGGCACGGAAGGGCTGGGGGAGATGGACCTGGTCATTCTGTTTGTGAAGTCTATCTATTCCAGGGCCGCGCTGGCGGGGAATCAGGGTGTGATTGGGGAGAAAACACGCCTTCTGACGCTGCAGAACGGCGCAGGCCACGAGGACATTTTAAAGGAATTTGTCCCCGAAAACCGTATAATCATCGGCACGACAGAGGACAACGGCGCGGTACTGGCGCCAGGGCATGTGAGAAGAGGCGGAGTCGGTAATACGAATGTAGGGATGCTGACGGAGGATCGGGAAGAATTCCTGCCGCAGCTGAAAGAGGCGTTTGACAGCTGCGGATTTCAGGTGAAAATCCATGAGAATATTCAGTATCTCATCTGGGACAAGCTGTTTACCAACGTTTCCCTGAGTGCAGTAACCGGCATTCTTCAGGTGGATATGGGATTTATTGCGGAGAATGAATACGCATGGAATTTGACGAAGGCGCTGATTCATGAGGCGATTGCGGTTGCCGGTGCGCTTGGCCTTTCCTTCGATGAGGAAGCTGTAACGGAGCGGGTACGTCAGACCTCCATCGGGAATCCGGCAGGATGCACTTCGATCCGTGCGGACCTGCGCGATGGCAGAAGAACCGAGGTAAATACCATCAGCGGTTCCGTGGTGACTGCGGCAGGGCGGTGCGGCGTTTCAGTGCCGAGCCATGAATTTGTCGTGAATATGGTTCACGCGATGGAGATGAAAAGATAAGTTATAACAACAAACAGCCCGGGGCAGCTCTTGATATCAAGAGCCGTCCCGGGCTTATTCGTCCCTCCATTAAGGAACCGGAAACATAACCGTAAACGTCGTCCCTTCCTCCAGGCTGCTGGATACGGTAATTTTCCCCTTATGCTGTTCTACGATCGTCCTGGCTATGGAAAGCCCCAGGCCATATCCGCCTTCTTTTCTCACCCGCGATTTGTCCGTGCGGTAAAACCGTTCGAAGATATGCTTCTGATCGGACGGAGGGATAAGCTCTCCCGTATTATTGACGGTCAGCACCGCGTGATGGGGGGAGGACTTTAAGGAGACGGAGACCGTTCCGTGGATACCGGCGTATTTGCAGGCATTGTCCAGAAGGATTGTGACCATCTGTTTGATCTGGGGCTCGCTGCCGCAGATGTGGAGGCCGGGAACGATGTCGTTGTTTAAGGTGACCTTGTTCTCAAAAGCCACCGATTCAAAGAGCAGAACACAGTTCAGCACGCTGTCGCTGTAATCGAACTCGGTATTCGCCGTGTGGGTGACTTCCACCGTGCCCGCATCGGAGCGCGCCAGAAAGAGGAGCTCCTCCACCAGCTGCTTCATACGGGCTGCCTCCTCCTTCGTGTTGTCAACCCATTTGATCTGGCTCTTAATGGATGAGTCCTGATGGGAGAGCAGAATCTGTAAATTGGCCAGGATGACCGTGAGCGGCGTTTTCAGTTCGTGGGACGCGTCGGCGATAAACTGGTTCTGCTGTTTCCATGCCTGCTCCACCGGCCTTAAGGCCCAGCGGGACAGGAAGATGCTGAGCAGCAGAAAAAGAATGGCGGCGATGAAAAACAGCAGGAGACAGTTAAGGCGCAGCGCCCGGAGGTTGTTCAGCTCAAAGCTCTGATCGGCGAACGCGATGGTGATGCTGTCCGGCGTCTCAGAGCGGATATAGCGAAGGGAGTAGTCTCTTAAGACGCCTCGCGGATCGCCGTTTTCCATGACAAGGTCTGCCAGAGTAGCCGCCATGTCATCGGACACGGAGAGATTGTTTGTGGTTACGTCCGTCACCGTCTGCCCATCCTTTGAAAGGGTGATGACTGCGGTGGGGATGAAGGGAGGCGGCGTATCGTCGGTCCGGCGTCCAGGTTCTACTTTATTCAGTTTTCCTTTGAAGCGGGCCAAATCCTGGGCCTGCATCAGGGCCAGGTCGGTCTGGCGTTCCAGCCGCCAGAGATTGGCATGATAAAAATTCCCCAGCACGATGATGAGAATCGTGATGACCAGGGACATATTGATGATAATGAATTTTCCGCGAAGCTTTTTCAGCATGACGGTTCCTCCAGACGGTACCCCACTTTCCGGACAGTTACGATTTCCACCATGGAGCTTAAGAAGGAAAGCTTTTTCCGGAGAAAGGAAATGTAGGCTTCCACGTTGTTGTCCTCAGCGTCGGAATCATTTCCCCATACCCTGGAAATCAGCATATCCTTGGAAATGATTTTGCCCGCATTGTTCATGAGCAGTTTCAGTACCTCAAATTCCTTATATCCCAGATGGATGGACTTTCTGCCGCGCACCAGATCGTTGGTTGAAAGATTCAGGGTCAGATCTCCAAAATGAAGTTCTTCCACGACAACCTCGCCCTGTCTGCGGGAGAGGGCGCGTATCCGTGCCAGCAGCTCTTCCGGGATAAACGGCTTTGTCATGTAGTCGTCGGCGCCGCGGTCCAAACCGGTCACCTTGTCGCTTATGTCGTCTCGGGCGGTCAGCATCAGCACCGGCGTCTGGACATGGGCCTTTCGAAGCTTCTTTACCACATCAAATCCATTTTCCCCGGGAAGCATTACATCCAGGACGATGACATCATATTCGCCCGACAGGCCGCAGTAGAGGCCGTCGGTACCGGTATAAACGATGTCTGTGTGATAGTGCTGTTCCTCCATAATCTGCCCCAGCGCGTCGGCCAGTCTCACTTCATCTTCTACGATCAGTATATTCATGAATCATTTCCTTCCTTTTCCGGTATGGCCGAACGGTCGGTCCATATCCTTATCAATATTATAAAAGGGGTTTCCTCGTTTGGCAATCCCATTCCTTTTCCTGTATCCGCATTTTATAGATACTATTATAGAAGGAGAAGCTGAAAATAGCCTGAAACCGGCTTTCAGGTTAATTTCAGGAACCCGTGATAGAATAAACGACAGACTAAAGCAGAACATCAGACAGAGCGCAGAGAGGAGCAAATCGGATGAATGGAAGAAGAGTAGCCGCTTCCATGGCGGTGGTTGTAGCGGCCACGGCTGTGATGCCCATAACGGCGGAGGCGCAGACAAATATTGACTTGAGAAAAAAGGTGATCGGAATATCGGGGATCATGAGTGTGACCAACATGGATTCTGCCATTACGAGAGGGGAGTTTGCCAGCATGCTGGTGAATGCGTCTTCCTACAGGAGTACGGTCAGCAGTGTGAGCAATACCTCTGTATTTGCCGATGTACCGCGTGACCATACGTATGCGGCGTCCATCAGGATTGCGGCAGAACAGGGGTGGATGACGGGATACTTAGGAGGGAATTTTAAACCGGATGAGTATGTGACGCTTCAGGAGGCCGTAAGGGGAATGCTGGCGCTGCTGGGATATGAAAATACGGATTTTACCGGAGACCAGACCGGGGCCAGGCAGTCCAAATACCATTTCCTGGAGCTCGATGAAAATATGAATAAGAGTCCGGAGGAGGTCCTCATAAAGGAGGACTGCATTAATTTATTCTACAATCTTTTAAAGACCGATACGAAGGCGGGAACCATGTTCGGAAAGAGCCTGGGATGCGAGCTGACCTCCGACGGGGAGATCAATCCGCTTACCATGGTGGACAACAGCCTGAAGGGACCGAAGATCGTAAGGAGCAAGAGCCGCCTTTCCGATTATCTGCCGTTTAAGCTGAGCGCTGCCAGCGTATACCTCGATGGGTCGCCGATCTCCAACAGCAGCGAAGCCATCTCTGCGGCGCTGGAGAATGATAACGGCGTGCTGGTTTACTACCATCCGGTATCCAAAACAGTATGGTTGTATACAGTTGGAAGCGAAAATGAGAACGGGCGTTCCGCGGTATTCGGTGAGATCACAAATGTCATATACAATTCGGCCGATCTGATGACGCCGGACGCCATCATACTGGATGACGGCAATACGTATGAACTGGACAGCACCGAGATGAAGTTTGCATTTTCCACATATGGCGATATGCGGGTGGGAGATACGGTCACTCTGGTCTATTCCGTGACAACGGACAGCAACGGCGATGAGACGCGTACCGTGCTTGATTATATTGAAGACTGACAGGAGAGCCTGAGATGAAGAAAATAAGTTTTGGAAATAAGACAAAGAATGGAAAAAAGGGCGGCAGGAAGGGGAAAAAGCTTCTTCTGATTCTGATTCTCCTGCTGGTCGTCATCTTGGGAGTTTACGCGGCGGTTCGGATGAAGGCGGAGAAAGCGGCCAGCGCGAACGTGAAAGAGGTCAGGACCGCGACAGTGGAGACGCGGGATATCACCTCGGAGCTGTCGTCATCGGGTACGATCTCTCCGAAGAATACATACGATATCACCTCTCTCGTGGAGGGCGAGGTGATTGCCGCCGATTTTGAAGAGGGAGATCAGGTGGAGGCGGGGCAAATCCTGTACCAGATCGATACCTCCTCCATGGAATCGGAGCTGACCAGCGTCAACAATTCTCTGACGAGGGCGCAGGAAAATTACGAGGTCGCCCTGGATGACTATAACACGGCGCTCAGCGATTACAGCGGCAATACCTACAAATCAACAGAGGCGGGCTACATCAGGACTCTGTACATCAAAGAAGGCGATAAAGTGAGCTCCAATACGAAAATCGCCGACATTTACGATGACAAGGTCATGAAGATCAAACTGCCGTTTTTGTCCGGGGAAGCGGCTTTCATCGGAGCGGGCAGCGGCGCAACGCTTACGCTGACGGATACGGGAGAACAGCTGGCGGGAACGGTTACCGCGGTGAGCAACATGGATGTGACGCTGACAGGCGGCCGGATTGTCCGGTACGTCACCATCGAGGTGGCGAATCCAGGCGGTTTAACCACCGATATGGCTGCGACGGCGACGGTGGGAGACTTTATCTGCAGCGCGGAGAGCTCCTTTGAGCCGACGCTGGAGACTGTGATGAATGCTGATATTTCCTCCAGTGTGGAGGTGGGAAAGCTGCTGATTAGCGAGGGCGATTACGTGGGCAAGGGAACCCCTGTTTTCACCATGGAATCGAAATCGGCGGAGAAGCTTCTCCGAACATATAAGGACTCCGTGGAAAAAGCGGAGGAAACGCTGGAATCCGCCAGGAACAAGGTGGAGAGCACGCAGGATAATTACGATAATTACACGATCACAGCGCCGATCTCCGGTCAGGTGATCACGAAAAATGTAAAGGCGGGCGACAAGGTGGCGAAGAGCACCAGCGGAAGCACGACGCTTGCCGTGATATACGATATGTCCGGCTATACCTTTGAGATGTCGGTCGATGAACTGGATGTAAAGGAAGTGGCCGTGGGACAGAGCGTAGTGATTACCGCAGACGCGGTGAGCGGAAAGACGTTCTCCGGTACGGTGACCAATGTGAGCCTGCAAAGCTCCTACTCCAACGGCGTGACCAACTATCCTGTCACCGTAACCTTAAACGACGGTATGGATGAACTGCTTCCGGGCATGAATGTGGACGGCGTCATCATCCTCGACCAGGCGTCGGATGTGCTTGCCGTGCCGGCCGACGCACTGATGCGCGGCAACAAGGTCTATGTAAAGGACGATACGGTAACGGAGGCGCAGGGAATGGTTCCGGCGGGCTTCCGGGCTGTCGATGTAAAGACCGGGCTGATCAGCGACGATTACGTGGAAATCACGGAAGGACTGTCTGAGGGGGATGTGGTCTATGTGGCTGAGTCCACGGTGAGTTCGTCGTTTAATATGATGGGTGGCATACAGGTAGGTCCCGGAGAAATGGGCGGCGGAGGCGCGCCCGGAGGCGGCCCAGGCGGAAATGGTGGAAATGGCGGCGGCGGTCCCAGGTAATGGATGGAGGTAGAGATTTGGAAGAAACATTAATTGAACTGAAAAATATCTATAAGATCTATGAGATGGGAGACGAAGAGGTGAGGGCCAACGACGGCATTTCCCTGACGATCAACCGCGGTGAATTTGTGGCTATTGTAGGAAAATCGGGAAGCGGGAAATCGACGCTGATGAATATCATCGGGGCTTTGGATGTGCCCAGCTCCGGCGAATACTTACTGGGCGGAAAAGACGTGGGAAGTATGACGGACAATCAGCTGGCGGACATCAGAAACCGGATGATCGGCTTCATATTCCAGCAGTACAATCTGCTTCCCAAGCTGAATCTCCTGGAAAATGTGGAGCTGCCGCTTCTCTACGCGGGGGCCGGCAATACGGCCCGCCGCATGCGGGCCATGGCTTCGCTGGAGCGTGTGGGCCTGGCGGAAAAATGGAGGAACCTCCCGAACCAGCTTTCCGGAGGGCAGCAGCAGAGGGTGTCCATCGCCAGGGCTCTGGCGGGAGACCCGTCCCTGATCCTGGCCGATGAGCCGACAGGCGCCCTTGATTCGAAGACGAGCCGCAGCGTTCTGGATTTCTTAAAACAGTTAAACGATGAAGGCAATACCATCGTCATGATTACCCATGACAGCTCCATCGCAATGGAGGCGCGGCGCGTGGTGAGAGTGCATGACGGAAAGATCAACTTTGATGGAGACGTAAATGAATATTCTGCAATCCTTTAAAATGGCAATGAAAAGTATTATGGGCAATAAGATGCGGTCCTTTTTAACCATGCTGGGCATCATCATCGGCGTGGCCTCCGTTATCATCCTGGTAAGCCTTGTCAACGGCCAAATGTCTTACATGACGGAGAGCTTCGCAAGCATGGGGACGAACCAGATTTCAGTCAATGTGACGAATCTTTCCACCCGATCGGTCTCTGTGGATGAGATGTATGAATTCTACGAGGACAACAGGGATTTGTTTGCCCAGATGACACCGAATGTGACCGTATCCACGACTGTAAAAAACGGGACGGAGTCATCGACCTCGACAACGGTGTCCGGAGTCAGCGAGGAATACCTGGAGATGAAGGATATGGAGCTGGAGGCCGGCCGGTTTATCCAGTATTCCGATATTGTATCGCGCCAGAAGGTGTGTGTGGTGGGATATTATGTGGCGTGGGATCTGTACGGAGGCGTGGATAAAGCCCTCGATCAGACCATTAAGATCGGAGGCAATGCGTTCCGGATCGTTGGCGTGGTGTCGAGACAGGATGACGATGAGCTGGAATCGGGCGGAAGCGATGATTTCGTCTGGATGCCGTACAGCTGTGCTGCGAAGATGACGAGAAACGCCAATATCAGCAGCTACACGTTTGCCACGGCCGATATGAATCATACGGATGAGGCAAAGACGGCGATCGATGATTTCCTCATGGAAATCTTTAAGGATGAGGATTTATACCGGATCACGGCGATGAGCGAGCTTCTGGATTCCCTGAATTCCATGATTGCCATGATGTCCATGCTTCTCGGCGGCATCGCCGGAATTTCCCTGCTGGTGGCGGGCGTGGGAGTTATGAATATCATGCTGGTGTCCGTAACCGAGCGGACCAGGGAGATCGGTATCCGCAAGGCGCTGGGGGCGAAGAAACGGACGATCATGCAGCAGTTCGTCATCGAGGCGGCCGTGACCAGCTCCATCGGCGGCGTGATCGGAATTGTGATCGGATCCGTGGCGACCACGGTCATCGGCACAGCCATGGGAATGAACGCGACGCCGACGCCCAGCGCCGTGGCAGTGTCCTTCAGCGTGTCTGTGGGAATCGGGCTGCTGTTCGGATATATGCCGGCAAACCGGGCGGCGAATTTGAATCCGATTGATGCGCTTCGAAGTGAGTAGGAAGGGTTGCAAAATTGGAATAATAGTGATACTATTTGCATAGTTACAGAAGGAGTAGCTCGTTGGGAGTTGCTCCTTTTTGAGAATGAAGACATAGAGGAGTTTAAACAATATGAAGGTTGTGGATATGCACTGTGATACGATTTCTGAGTTATTTTACCGCATGGAGGAAGGGAAGGAGCACTCGGTTTGGAAGAATGACTGCCATGTGGACCTGGAGAGGATGGAAAAGGGGGACTACTGTCTCCAGAATTTTGCGATGTTTACGTCTCTGGACAGGTATGAGAAGCCGTTTGAACACTGCATGAAGCTGGTGGACCTGTTTTATCAGGAGCTGGAAGAGCATGGAGACCGGATTGGGGTTGTGAAAACGTTTGAAGATATTGAGGAGAACCGGAGACTGGGGAAAATGTCTGCGTTGCTGACGATCGAGGAAGGCGGCGTCTGCCAGGGAGAAATCGCTTTTCTGAGGAATTTTTACCGGTTGGGAGTGCGGATGATGACGCTTACCTGGAACTTTCGGAATGAGCTGGGCTGGCCGAATATAATCCGGATTGAAGGGGACGAGGCGTATTTTGAACCGGACACGGAACACGGACTGACGGAGACGGGGATCGAATTTGTCAGGGAGATGGAACGGCTGGGGATGATTATGGATGTGTCCCACCTGTCTGACGCGGGGATTATGGATGTGTTCCGGTATACGAAGAAACCGTTCGTGGCGAGCCACTCCAACGCGAGAACGGTTGCCTCCAATCCAAGAAACTTAACCGATGAGATGCTTAAAACGCTTTCGGAGCGCGGCGGAGTGGCCGGCATCAATTACTGCGCGGACTTTCTGCATGACTGGCAGAGAGGTGAACACGCGGTGAGCCGCGTCGATGACATGATTTTACATATGAAGCATATGAAGAAGATCGGCGGAATTCAGTGTATCGGGCTGGGATCGGATTTCGACGGAATCGGCGGGGAACTGGAGATAAAATCCCCGGAAGACTTGCCGGTGCTGGAGCAGGCCATGAGAAGGGCCGGCTTTACGGAGGAGGAGATCGAGGGCGTGTTCTATAAGAATGTGCTTCGTGTATACAAGGATATTTTAAAATAAGACAAAATTTTACATAGATTTTACATTCCCGTGCATCATACTTTACATAGATTTGATATAGTGCTTACATAATCAATCAATTTATTTCATGAAAACCGGGAGGGGACTATGTCAATCAATGATTTACAGATGCTGTTTAAATTTATCGGGGGTCTGGGAATGTTTCTCTATGGCATGAATGCCATGGCGGATGGACTGCAGAAATCTGCGGGACACCGGATGCAGCAGCTGTTGGGAGCATTAACGAAGAACCGCCTGATGGGCGTGATTCTTGGAGCGGGTATTACCGCCATTATCCAGAGCAGTTCCGCCACCACGGTCATGGTCGTCGGCTTCGTAAACGCCGGGATTATGAACCTGGGCCAGGCGGTCGGCATCATCATGGGCGCCAATATCGGAACCACGGTAACCAGCTGGATCGTATCCATGAGCGAATGGGGCGAGATGCTGAAACCGGAGTTTTTTGCACCGGCCCTGGTGGGCGTGGGTGCGGTCATGACGCTGTTTTGTAAGAACAGTAAGAAGAAGCAGACGGGAGAGATCCTGGTGGGCTTCGGCGTGCTGTTTATCGGTCTGACCTTTATGTCGGCCTCTATCACTCCGTACCGCGACGCTCCAATATTTGCGCAGGCATTTGCGGTTCTGGGACGAAATCCGTTTCTCGGTATCCTGGCCGGTGCGGCGGTGACCGGAATTATCCAGAGCTCTTCCGCGTCGGTGGGTATCCTTCAGACACTGGCGTTAAACGGAATCGTGAACTGGCAGTCCGCCATCTTCATCACGCTGGGACAGAATATCGGCACGTGTGTGACGGCGCTGATCTCCAGCGTCGGAGCCAATAAGACGGCGAAGCAGGCGGCCGGAATCCACCTCCTGTTTAATACGGTGGGAGCCGTGATCTTCGGAATTGTGATGTATATCATCTTTAAACTGAATCCGGTGTTTGCGTCATCGACGATCAGCAGTGTGGAAATCTCTATCTTCCATACCGTATTTAATGTGAGCAATACGATACTCTTATTCCCCTTCGCGGGACTTCTGGTAAAGGCGTCAAGCTTCATGATCAGAGGCAGCAAAAAGGGAAAGGAAGAGACGGAAGGCTCCCAGATGGAGCGCCACCTGGACGAGAGAATTTTAGAGACGCCGTCCTTCGCCATTGAGAATGCGACACAGGAAGTAATCAACATGGGAAAAGCGGCGCTGGAGAATTTTGATATTGCGACAGCGGCCTTACTGGATAACAGCAGGGCGGAAGCGGAGCAGGTGGAGAAGCTGGAGGCAAAGATCAACCAGTACGAGAAGCTTCTGACCTCCTATCTGGTCAAGATTAACAATCAGTCCCTGAATGAGGAACAGCATCTGCTGGTGAAGAATTTATTCTATACGGTCAGCAACTTTGAACGCGTCAGCGACCACTGTGAGAACCTGTCGGAGCTGGCGGTGGAGAAGGCGGACAAGAATATCGTATTTTCCTTGGAGGCGGCCGGCGAGATGAAGGAAATGATAAAGACGGTGCGTTCCGCACTGGAGCACGCCATCAACGCCAGAGGCGGCGCCGGAATGTCTGAGGTACGGGCCGTGGTACAGAGTGAGGAGAGCGTGGACATGCTGGAGGAAGAACTGAGAGAACGCCATATTGAGCGTCTGTCCAGCCATAAGTGTACGCCGGAAAACGGCATCGTATTTTTGGAGGCATTGAGCAACCTGGAACGTATTTCGGATCACGCCCATAACATAGCGGGATTTGTGAGAGATGAGATGTAGGAGGCGCGTATGGAAAGAATCTATGTGGTAGAAGACGACGACAATATCAGGGATTTAATCAGAATCGCCCTGGAGGGCTTCGGGTATAGTGTCTCCGCCTTTGAGATGGCGGAGGACGCCCTCAAAAGCATTGAGACAGACATGCCGGATCTGGCGGTGTTCGATCTGATGCTTCCGGGGATGGACGGCCTGAGTGCGATTAAGAGAATCCGGAAAAATGACGCCCTGGCAGACATGCCCATTATCATTCTGACCGCCAAGGACAGGGAGTTTGACAAGGTGGCGGGACTGGACGGCGGCGCTGATGACTATATGACGAAGCCCTTCGGCGTCATGGAGCTGGCGGCCAGAATCCGGAGTCTGCTCCGCCGCAGGGCGAGAAACCAGACAGAGGATGAGATTTTAGAGAAATACTGCATCAGTCTGAATAAAAAGACCAGAGAGGTTTTAAGCAGCGGGAAAAAGGTAGAGCTGACTTTAAAAGAATTCGAACTGCTTTTGTACCTTATGGAGAATCAAAGCAAGGTGGTCACCCGGGATGAACTCTTAAATCACATCTGGGGCTACGATTACGACGGAGAGACGAGGACGCTGGATATGCATATCCGAACGCTCCGCCAGAAGCTGGGCGAGGAGGGCGGCTTCTGCATCCGCACGGTGCGCGGTGTGGGCTACCGCTTTGTGAAGACGGAGGAAGGCTGATATGCGGAAGGCCATATTTGTAAAATTTATTCAGGTAATCCTGGCGGCGCTGATCTTAAGCAGCGCCATCTTTTATATAGCAGCCAGCAGCGCGCTCTTAAAGAGCTCCAGAAAGGACATGACCTACACTCTGCGGGCCATCGACAGCGTGCTCGACTATAGCGGGGATTTACAGGGTGAGGTGATGATGCTGGAGGAGACGGTAAATGACAACAGCAGCCGTTTTACGGTCATCAGAAAGGATGGAAGCGTCGCGGCCGATACGGGCGTGGTGGATACTTCTTCCATGGATAACCACCTGGACCGGGAGGAGATTAAGGAAGCACTGGAATCGGGGAGCGGCTCCTCCAGGAGATATTCCGATACGCTGAAGAAAAATATGCTGTACGTGGCTTATGAATCGGATCATTCTGACTATATCCTGCGGATGGCGGTACCGTTTACCGGATTCAAGGAGTATTTGATTCTCCTTCTTCCAGCCGTCTGGCTCAGCTTCCTGGTGGCGCTCATCTATTCCGCCTGCTCGGCCGACAGCTTTGCGGCCTCCATCACGAAGCCGCTGAAGGAGATATCGCAGGAGATGCTGAAGGTCAACGGGGACTACACGGAGCTGACCTTTGAGACGTACCAGTATCCGGAAATCAACATTATCGCGGAGACGACGACGGAAATGTCAAAGAATGTCAAGGAGTATTTAAACCAGATCGAACTGGAGCGGCAGATCCGGCAGGAATTCTTCAGCAACGCCTCCCACGAGTTAAAGACGCCGATCACGTCGGTACAGGGCTACGCAGAGCTTCTGGAGAGCGGAATTATTCAGGATGAGGAACAGAAAAAGGACTTCATCCGGCGGATCAAGAAGGAGGCGGTCCACATGACCAGCTTGATTAACGATATCCTGATGATCTCCAGGCTGGAGACGAAGGAGGCCGAGATGGTATGCCAGGACGTCCGGATGTCCATCGTCCTGGACGACGTGCTGGAATCGCTGAAGCCGCTGGCGGCCTTTCACGAAGTTCTGATCCACGCGGACTGCAAACCGCTGTGCATCTACGCCAATGCCCGCCAGATGACGGAGCTTTTAAGCAATCTGCTCAGCAACGCTATAAAATACAACAAACCGGGCGGAGAGGTCTGGGTGACCATCACAGAAGAAGACAAGGAAATGATCATACGGGTAAGGGACAACGGCATGGGAATTCCAAAAGAATCCCTGGGGCGCATCTTCGAGCGGTTCTACCGGGTGGACAAGGGACGAAGCCGCAAACAGGGCGGAACCGGCCTGGGATTATCCATTGTAAAGCACATTGCGGGTTATTATCACGGAACGATTACGGTACAGTCTGAACTGGAGGCAGGGACAGAATTTACGGTAAAGATTCCAATTTGACGAATTTTGTGATAAAATGAAAAAGGCTAATCACAAAAGGAGGTGTGCGGAGTATGAATCAATTTGTATTAACATGCTGTTCCACGGCAGATATGAAGAAAACGTATTTTGACGAACGTCAGATTCCCTATGTCTGCTTCCACTATTTAATGGACGGGGTGTCCTACCCGGATGATTTGGGACAGAGCATGCCGTTTGATGAGTTTTACAACAGGATTTCAAAAGGCGCCATGCCGACTACATCACAGGTCAACGTGGCTGAGTTCCATGATTTTTTTGGAGCTATATTAGAGGAGGGAAAGGATATTCTCCATATCAGCCTTTCCTCCGGTATTTCAGGAACCTATAATTCCGCCTGCAGCGCGGTGGAAGAGCTGAAGGAAGAGTACCCGGACCAGAAGATTCTGGTGGTGGACTCCCTGGGGGCTTCTTCCGGCTATGGACTGCTGGTGGACGCGGCCGCGGATTTGCGCGACCAGGGCCTTTCTCTGGAAGAGGCGTACCGGATCACGATGGAGCGGAGACTTCACGTGCATCACTGGTTCTTTTCCACGGATTTAACCAGCTTCAAGCGGGGCGGCCGTATTTCAGCGACCTCAGCCATGCTGGGGACCGTATTAAACATATGCCCGCTGATGAACATGGATCACGAGGGACATTTGATTCCCCGCCATAAGATCAGGACAAAGAAAAAGGCGATGCAGGAAGCGGTCCGGATGATGGAAGAGCACGCCGATGGAAAGAACGGGTACAAAGGGAAATGCTTCATCTCCTGCTCTGCCTGTGAAGACGACGCGAGGGCCGTGGCCGAACTGGTGGAGACGCGCTTTCCGGAGCTGAATGGCAGAGTGCTGATCAACAGCATCGGAACCGTCATCGGAGCCCATACGGGACCGGGAACCGTGGCTCTGTTTTTCTTCGGAGACGAAAGAAAGGATTGACAAAAAAAGCAGGCAGTGATAGACTGACATACAACAGGGAGCTCGTGCGGCGGGCTGAGAGGAAGTGCTCAAACTTCGACCTATTACCTGATTTGGATAATGCCAACGTAGGGAAATATGAGATGACAGGGATATTTGCCGCCCATACCAGACGTTTGGTATGGGCGCTTTTTTGTTTCATGGGAAAGCTTGTCCTATGAAACAAAAATCCGGAGGCCGCTGAAGCAGCCGCGCTCCGGCGCACGAGTCCGGCTTGACGGACTCTTTGTATGTGACAGAAAAACACAGGAGGAACTGAAGATGAAATTGAATGTTAAGAAACTGGTAGTGAGCGGCATGCTGACCGCTCTGGCGGTGGCGCTGTCCACCTTTTCCGTGCCGATCGGGGCGTCGAAATGTTTTCCGATTCAGCACATGGTAAACGTCATGGCAGGCGTATTTCTGGGTCCGGTCTACGGTGTGGCGATCGCTTTCTGCACGTCGCTCATCAGAAACCTGATGGGTACGGGAAGCCTTCTTGCATTTCCGGGAAGCATGGTGGGGGCGCTGCTCTGTGGACTGGCCTACCGCTGGACCGGAAAACTGACCGCCGCCTATGCGTCCGAGATCATCGGCACCGGTATAATCGGAGCGATGCTCTGCTATCCGGTTGCGGCGATTCTTATGGGAAAAGAGGTCGCCCTGTTTTTCTATGTGGCGCCGTTTTTGATGAGCACGCTGTGCGGAACGGCCATCGCGGCGATTCTGATTGGCGTTCTCTGCCGTTCCGGCGCGTTTGGATACTTAAAACGCCAGGTTGCGGCAAAAGAATAGGCGGAGAAATTATTCTCCGCCGGTAATACGGGCGATCATGCGGTTGGGAAGGCAGATAATGGCTTCCCCGGTCCGCCGGATCGTCCCCTGGTTGACACAGACCTTATCCGGGCAGCTGGCCTCGGTGACGTGAACCGTTCCGTCCTTGATGACGACGTGGTTTGTCCCGCCGTTCCAGCCTTCTACGGTGAGCTCTGTGTCTTTATTTAAATCAAGGGTTTCAATCACAGTTCCATCCACCGAAATTTCGACTCTCATAGGTGGTTTTGAAAAAATAATCCGCGTGCCCGCATAAAGAAGCGCGGAAACTGCTAAAATAACAAGGATCAGAACGAGCTCCTTCTTCTTTTTTCCGATATGTTTATTCTCTGCACTCATCTTTTTCTTTCCTGTTCTTCGTACTTTCGAGCAATACTGTGTTGAATTAGCATAATAAAGTACCAAATCCCTACATATTTTTCCAATTCTCCAGCAATTGCCCTTCATAGTATAACACAATTTCCAGAATTATACATGAAGTTATAAAAATTTTATAAAATAATCAAAATCATTAAAAAAAGCATTGCTTGAATCGTTAAGAATATGTTAAAATAAAAACAAAGTAGTAAATCGTACATTTCAGGAGGAGATCATGAATAAAGGCAGTATGGATACGAAGAAAAAGGGACTGATCGGGCTGGGTGCGCTGGTAGTTCTGGCGGGAGCAACAATACTCGGATCCGATCCGCTTTACAAAGCAATTGATGATATGGCACGTCCGGCGATCTACACGGCGGGGACGTACACGGCGTCTGCACGCGGATACGGCGGACCCGTTACCGTAACGGTTAAGGTTTCCACAAAGGCGATCGAATCGATCGATGTAGTGGGAGAGAAAGAGACACTTCTGGATCAGGTAGTACCATCCCTTCCGGATGCAATTATTGGAAAACAGACGCTGGATATGGATGCGGTTTCAGGCGCCACACTCAGCAGCAATGCAATCATTAAAGCGGTGGAAAAGGCGCTTGCTGAAGCAAGAGGCGAAGCCGCGGAAGAAGAGACAACAAAGGCAGAGGAAACAGCGGCTGGCTGGAATGACGGTACATATTCCTATGAATCCCCTGAATTCGATGACAACGGATACAAGGATCAGGTGAATATGACCATCAAGGACGGCAAGATCACGGCGCTTTCCTGGGACTGTGTTGATAAAGACGGAAAACTGAAGAGCAATCTCTCCATGGATGGCCAGTACGTTATGACAGAAGACGGCCCGAAGTGGTATGAGCAGGCGGATGCAGTCGTGCAATACGTGCTGGATCATCAGTCTCTGGACGGCCTGATCAATGAAGAAGGCTATACCGATACGGTAGCTTCCGTAAGTATTAACTTATATGGATTTGTAAACGGTGTAAAGGACTGCCTGAAGCAGGCGGCCGGAGAAGCCGGAACAAAGGCCGGTTGGAACGACGGATCTTACTCTTATGAGGCGCCGGAGTTCGACAGCAACGGATACAAGGATCAGGTAGCCATGACCATTAAGGGCGGCAAGATCACCTCTCTTACCTGGGACTGTGTGGATAAGGACGGAAAGCTGAAGAGCAACTTATCCATGAACGGCGAATACGTGATGACGGAGGACGGCCCGAAGTGGCACGAGCAGGCGGACGCGGTCGTGAAATACGTGCTGGATAACCAGTCTCTGGACGGTCTGATCAATGCAGATGGCTACACTGATACGGTTGCTTCCGTGAGCATTAACTTATACGGATTTGTAAACGGTGTGAAGGACTGTCTGAAGCAGGCAGCCGGTGAAGCCGGAACGAAGGCTGGATGGAACGACGGGTCTTACACATACGAGGCGCCGGAATTTGACAGCAACGGATATAAAGACCAGGTGGCCATGACCATCAAAGGCGGCAAGATCACAGCCCTTACCTGGGACTGCGTGGATAAGGACGGAAAACTGAAGAGCAACTTATCCATGAACGGCGAGTATGTGATGACAGAGGACGGCCCGAAGTGGCATGAGCAGGCGGATGCGGTCGTGAAATACGTGCTGGATAATCAGTCTCTCGATAATTTAATCGACGCGGATGGCTATACCGATACGGTGGCGTCTGTAAGCATTAACCTGTACGGATTTGTAAACGGAGTGAAGGACTGCCTGCGTCAGGCATCTTCGGAAACCGCGGCAAAGAGCAGCTGGAATGACGGATCCTTCTCCTATGAGGCGCCGGAGTTTGACAGCAACGGATACAAGGATCAGGTTTCCATGACCGTGAAGGATGGAAAGATCACGGCTCTCACCTGGGACTGCGTGGATAAAGACGGAAAGAAAAAGAGCAATCTCTCCATGAACGGCGAGTACGTCATGACGGAGGACGGCCCGAAGTGGCATGAGCAGGCGGATGCAGTCGTAAAATACGTGCTGGAGAACCAGTCGCTCGACGGCCTGATCAATGAGGACGGCTATACCGATACGGTGGCTTCCGTGAGCATCAACTTATACGGCTTTGCCGGCGGAGTGGAGGACTGTCTGCGCCAGTCCTCGGAAGGCGGTACAGCGGCGGCTTCCGTGAACGCGGTAAAGGATGGAAGCTACTCCTATGAATCTCCGGAATTTGACGGTAACGGCTACAAGGATCAGGTTGCCATGACGATACAGAACGGAAAGATCACGGCCCTCACCTGGGACTGTGTGGATAAGGACGGAAAGAAAAAGAGTAACTTATCCATGAACGGCGAGTACGTGATGACAGAAGACGGCCCGAAGTGGCATGAACAGGCGGAATCGGTTGTGGCCTACGTGCTGGAGAATCAGTCTCTGGACGGTCTGATCAATGAAGATGGCTATACCGATACCATCGCCTCCGTAAGCATTAATTTATACGGATTTACAGGTGGTGTGGAAGACTGTTTGAAGCAGGCTTCCAAGTAAACAGTGATGCGTGATTAGAATTTTAACAATTGCCGGACTTTTCGAAGTCTGGCAATTGTATTTTATACCGGAAATATGGTAAGATGGTAGGCGGAACAAAAAAGGAGGTAAGACTATGACAGGAAAGACGGAACAAAGTCCCGCCCATAAGACGGCGCTCTACGGCATGCTGATTGCGCTTGCCTTCGTGTTAAGCTTCGTAGAGACGCTGATCCCCATTTCCCTTGGGGTTCCGGGTGTGAAGCTGGGGCTGGCCAATCTGGTGACGGTCGTGGGCCTCTATACGGTCGGAATCGGCGGAACCGTGGCTGTTTCCATGATCCGTATCGTGCTGGTGGCGTTTACCTTTGGTAATGTCTTCAGCATGATGTACAGCCTTGGCGGCTGGGCCTTAAGCATTCTGCTGATGATTCTGTGCAAAAAGCGGGAATGGTTCAGCTCTGTGGGAATCAGCGTCATCGGCGGCGTGGGCCATAACATCGGCCAGCTGTGCGTGGCGGCGCTTGTGGTAAAGCAGGCGGGAGTCTTCGTTTATCTGCCCGTGCTCCTGATTGCAGGTACGGCCGCCGGCCTCGTGATTGGTCTGGTCGGAGGGTTGATCGTGGAACGGCTTCCCCGTTTTATAAAAAAATTATAGGAAAAACAAAGGATATCGTATTGTTTTACGCGTACCCTCAAGTTATAATAGAGGGAAACAGTCATGAAGAAAACAGGAGGGATTGGGATGATTTATGAGGCAATAAAGAAACTGGTGCAGTACGGGTTGGATACAGGACTGATTACGGAGGTTGATAAGATCTATGCCACGAACCAGATTCTTGACGTGATGCGGATGGACGAGTATGAAGAACCGGAAGGTGAGTCAGGTGAGACCGATTTGGAATCCGTTTTAAAGGAATTGCTGGATTATGCCCATGAGACGGGAGTTATGCCGGAGGACAGCATTACATACCGGGATTTATTCGATACAAAACTGATGAACTGCCTGATGCCCAGACCGGGTGAGATCGAGAAGAAATTCTGGGAGATCTATGATGGGGAGTCACCGGAGGCAGCCACGGATTACTATTATAAACTGAGCCAGGATTCGGACTACATCAGACGGTACCGCATCAAAAAGGATATGAGATGGGTGACGCCCACGAAGTACGGCGATCTCGATATTACTGTCAACTTATCCAAGCCTGAGAAGGACCCGAAAGCCATTGCGGCCGCTAAGCTGGCAAAGCAGAGCGGTTATCCCAAGTGCCAGCTCTGTATGGAGAACGAGGGATACGCAGGAAGAACGAATCATCCCGCCCGGAACAACCACCGGATCATTCGTTTGAAAATTAACGACAGCAGGTGGGGCTTTCAATATTCCCCATACGTATATTATAACGAGCACTGTATCGTGTTTAACGGACAGCACATTCCCATGAAGATCGAGAAGAACACCTTTGTCAAGCTGTTCGATTTCGTCAGGCTGTTTCCTCACTACTTCCTGGGCTCCAACGCGGATCTGCCGATTGTGGGCGGTTCTATCCTGTCTCATGACCATTTTCAGGGCGGCAACTATACCTTTGCCATGGCGAAGGCGCCGATCGAGAAGTATTACCAGATGGAAGAGTTTCCGGGGGTGGAAGCCGGTATCGTGAAATGGCCGATGGCCGTTTTGAGAACCCGCAGCAAGAATCCGGACGACTTGATCCGGCTGGGAGACCGGGTATTGCAGGCGTGGAGAGGCTATACGGACGAGGAAGCGTTTATTTTCGCAGAGACTGACGGGGAACCGCATAACACTATCACTCCAATTGCCAGGAAAAAGGGAGAGATGTACGAGCTGGACCTGGTGCTCCGGAACAATATTACGACGGAGGAGTATCCCTTAGGCGTATACCATCCTCATCAGGAGCTTCATCACATCAAGAAGGAGAACATCGGCCTGATTGAGGTGATGGGACTGGCCGTCCTTCCTTCCAGACTGAAGGCCGAGCTAAGCCTTTTGGCCGAGTATATTCTGGAGAAAAAGGATATCCGCAGCAACGAGATGATCGAGAAGCACGCGGACTGGGTAGAAGAATTCCTGCCCCAGTATCCGGAGCTCACGAAGGATACGATTGACGGGATTTTAAAGAAGGAAGTAGGCCTTGTATTCGAGCGCGTCCTTGAGGATGCGGGCGTCTACAAGTGCGACGGAGAGGGCAGGGAAGCGTTCGGACGTTTCCTCCACAGCACCGGCTTTCTGGAAGCATAAAGTGGTTTTTGCAGGCTGGCCCTGCCACAGACATATTGTTGTGGCAGGGTCAGCCTGTTTGGTGTTTGTAATTGTAATACGATTGCGCTATATTCTATTGGGAATAAGAGGCGTGCCTCTCATTTACTAGCAGGGAGCGCTCTCCGTTTTCGGGAGCACTCGCGTGATAAAAGGGGGACCGGCTGGAAGAAAAGGCCGGGGCTGACAGACGAAGTCATGAAACAGATTGAAAACAAAACACTCAGAACACTGGTGGAGTATGGGATCATAACGGGCAGTATCTGGATTATGGTCATCGGAATTTATTTTTTCAAATTCCCGAATAATTTTGCTTTCGGAGGTGTCACGGGTTTTGCCACGGTAGTGAGCGCGATGACCCACTGGTCGGCAAGTGAATTTACGACCATCGTCAACATGGCGCTTTTAGTGACAGGTTTTATTTTTTTAGGGCGTGGATTTGGCGTGAAGACGGTGTACGCCAGCATCCTGATGTCATTTACCCTTTCATTTTTAGAACGGACGTGTCCGATGGTCCGCCCGCTGACTAATGAGCCTCTTCTGGAACTGATCTTTGCGATTTTTCTTCCGGGAGTCGGTTCGGCGATCCTGTTTCATATTGGCGCCTCCAGCGGCGGAACCGATATTCTTGCGATGATTCTGAAAAAGTATACGAGCTACAACATCGGCACGGTTCTGCTTGTCGTGGACATGGCTGCGGTGATCATGGCGTTCTTTGTGTTCGGGCCGGAGACGGGACTGTTCTCTTCCCTCGGACTTATGGCGAAGTCGCTGGTCATCGACGATGTGATCGAGAATATCAACCTCTGCAAGTGCTTCAGTATCATCTGTGACGATCCGGGACCGATCTGTGATTACATTATCAACGGGCTGAACCGGAGCGCGACGGTGTACGAGGCGCAGGGAGCGTTTACCCATCACCGGAAGACGGTGGTTCTGACCACCATGAAGCGTTCCCAGGCGTTAAAACTCAGAAATTATATCCGTCGTGTGGAGCCGAGTGCCTTTATCCTGATTTCCAATTCCAGTGAAATTATTGGAAATGGATTTTTAGCTGGGTAAAAAGTGATAAAACCATTTCTCTGTTTTCGGCATTTTTAACAAAAATCCACTTTAATGCGTTAAACACACATAAATTTAAAGCAATGAAATTGACGGGGTGGATTTTTTGTAGTATGATACCAATTAAGTTCAGATCGAACGAGATTTGTGAAGAAGAGGAGAGATTGGTTATGAAAAAAACAGCAAAAGTGGCATCACTCATCCTGGCAGGCGCCATGATGATGTCTTTAACGGCATGTGGGAGTAAGCCGGCGGAGACGACCGCGGCACCAGAGACAACGACGGCAGAGGCGGCTTCTTCCGCAGCTGACACGAAGGCAGAAGAGACGACAGCAGAAGCGGCCGGGACGAACGACGGCAAGCAGTTTAAGATCGGTGTTCTTCAGCTGGTGCAGCATTCCGCGCTGGACGCGGCAAACAAGGGATTTATTCAGGCGCTCGATGACGCCGGACTTAATTATACGGTAGACCAGCAGAACGCCTCCGGCGATCAGCCGACCTGCCAGACCATCGCCAGCAAGCTGGTGAATGACGGCGACGACTTAATCCTTGCGATCGCGACTCCGGCTGCACAGGCAGTGGCAGGTGCGACAACGGATATCCCGATTCTCCTTACGGCGGTTACTGACCCGGCAGCGTCTGATTTAGTAGAGAGCAACGATGTTCCGGGTGGTAATGTCAGCGGTACTTCCGATTTGACTCCCGTAAAGGAGCAGGTCGATTTATTAAAGCAGATTCTTCCGGATGCACAGACCATTGGCGTACTTTACTGCTCAGCAGAGTCCAATTCCGAGATTCAGGCGAAGATGGCGAGAGAAGCTATTGAGGCGAAGGGCATGAAGGCCGTTGATTATACGGTATCGAACTCCAATGAACTTCAGACTGTAGTTACCTCCATGGTAGGAAATGTGGATGCGATCTACGCTCCTACAGACAACACCATCGCTGCGGGGATGGCGACGGTAGCTATGGTAGCGAGCGACAACGGAATCCCGGTTATCTGCGGAGAAGAGGGCATGGTGAACGCAGGCGGCCTGGCTACATACGGAATCGACTACTTCCAGCTTGGTTACTTAACCGGCCAGCAGGCTGTCAGAATCCTGACAGAAGGCGCAGATATCTCTCAGATGCCCATCGAATACCTGCCGGCAGACAAGTGCAATCTGACTGTAAACGAAGATACGGCGGCAGCACTTGGGATCGACGTTTCCGGTCTCAAATAAAAGAATATTTATGAACAGGCAGATGCCAGCAGCGGCAGGCATCTGTCTGTTTCTACATAAATGCTTTACATAAAGAATGCGGAAGTGTATTCTTTATGTAAGGCATTTATGAGCGTTATTACAGACGCTTAAGGTAATGCCAGAAAGATAAAGATGCGGAGGAATGGTTGAATGAACGGTTTACTGGTATCCCTTCAGGATGCGGTAGTACAGGGAGTCTTATGGGGAATTATGGTACTGGGTGTCTACATCACCTACAAGCTTTTGGACATTGCAGATTTGACGGTGGATGGAAGCTTTGCCTTGGGCGGCTGTGTCTGCGCCGTCATGGTATTGAACAGGGGGATGGATCCCTGGGCCGCACTGATTGTAGCGGCAGCAGCCGGCATGGTGGCAGGAGCGGTGACAGGATTCTTACATACAGTGTTTGAGATACCGGCGATTCTCGCGGGAATTTTGACGCAGATCGGACTGTGGTCCATCAATCTGCGGATCATGGGAGGCAAGAGCAATGTGCCTCTGTTAAAGACCGACACGATTTTCTCCAGGATCATCGGATGGACAGGGATCAATAAACAGGTCGCTTCCCTTCTCCTGGGAGTCGGAGTTGCGATCGTGATGATCGCCTTTCTGTACTGGTTCTTCGGTACGGAGATCGGAAGCGCCATGCGTGCGACCGGCAACAACGAAGCCATGATCCGGGCGCAGGGCGTGAATACGAACTGGACCAAGCTGCTGGCACTGACTATCAGCAACGGTCTTGTAGGCTTATCCGGCGGACTCGTATGCCAGAGCCAGAAGTATGCGGACATCGGCATGGGAACCGGCGCTATCGTCATCGGCCTGGCGGCCATCGTTATCGGCGATGTGCTTATGGGACGCCTTCGCTCCTTCGGCAGCAAGCTGACCTCGGCTGTGGTAGGCTCTGTCATTTACTTCGTCATCCGCGCGGTGGTACTGAGGATGGGTATGAATGCCAACGATATGAAGCTGCTTTCCGCGGTGATCGTGGCGGTTGCCCTCTGTGTCCCTGTCGTGGTGAGAAAATGGCGGCTTAAGAAGGCTTACACGGAAGGGGGAGAATAATTATGCTGTATATTCAGAATGTCAGAAAGACTTTTAATAAGAATACGATCAACGAGAAAAAAGCGTTAAACGGCATTAACCTTCATCTGGACGAAGGTGATTTTGTGACGGTTATCGGCGGCAACGGCGCGGGGAAATCCACGATGCTCAACATGATTGCGGGGGTATACCCTATCGACTCCGGCAAGATTGAGATCGACGGCGTCAACATTTCCAGGGAACCGGAGTATAAGCGCGCCCGCTACATCGGCAGAGTCTTCCAGGATCCCATGATGGGAACGGCGGCCGGCATGGAGATTCAGGAGAACATGGCTCTCGCATTCCGGCGGGGCAAGACGCGCGGCCTGGGCTGGGGAATCAAGGCCAACGAGAAGGATTTCTACCACGATGCTTTATTGAAGCTGGGACTGGGACTCCAGACCCGCATGACCAACAAGGTAGGTCTGTTGTCAGGCGGTCAGAGACAGGCGCTGACGCTTCTGATGGCGACGCTTCAGAAACCGAAGCTGCTTCTGCTTGACGAGCACACCGCGGCCCTGGATCCGAAGACGGCGAAAAAGGTGCTGGAGATCACGCAGGAGATCGTGGAAGAGCAGAATCTGACGACTCTGATGATCACTCATAACATGAAGGATGCCATCTCCATCGGCAACCGCCTCATCATGATGCATGAAGGCCGCATTATCTATGATATTTCCGGGGAAGAGAAGAGGAACCTGGAGGTGGAAGACCTCTTAAAGAAATTCGAGGAAGCAAGCGGCGAAGAGTTTGCAAATGACCGCATGATCCTGGCAAAGTAGAATCGTATACATATTTGTGTCACAGAATCGTTACATAATCTTAATAATTATTTATTCTTTCTATATCGCAATTACCGACAAATTATGCTATACTAAGGCGGATAGGCTCGTAGTCTGACTTGACTGTTTCAAGCCAAAAACGATGATGGAGTGAATATTACACAATGGAAAACAAAAGCGATAAAAGTGACAAAAAAGATTACATCGTTCATTTGAACAAAGCCAGAAAGAAGCGTAATAAGAATGATTTTGAGAGATACATCATTCTGGCAGTGATAGCGGTTGTGGTGGTTGTAATCCTCCTGTTTGCCGGGAAGGCCATAGCAAAGCGTGTATCGGCAGGGGCGGAAAAGACGACCGCAGCGACAGAGACAGAGAGCCAGGCGGAAGACCCGGGACAGCTGAAGATTGCCGCGAAGGAAGCCGAGGAGTCTGAGGCAGAAGCACAGGCAAAGAAGACGGAAGAGGAAAAAAAGGCGGTTGTCGATTCCTACCAGAATCTGGGAATTGTTCAGGTTTCCGGATATTTGAATGTGAGAAAAGAACCGAATACCTCGGCGGATATTGTCGGAAAGCTGATGGGAGACAGTGCCTGTGAGATATTAGACAGTACCCAGGAGGGCTGGTATAAGGTTTCTTCCGGCGGCATCGAGGGATATATTGATTCCCAGTATGTCCTGACAGGTGATGAGGCGAAGGCGAAAGCCTATGAGCTCGTGACACTGCGGGCGATCGTGCAGGTTGACAACTTAAATATCAGAAAAGAGGCCAATACCACGTCGGATGTCGTGGGACAGGGCCTTATAAACGAGCGGTACGAGGTCATCGGTCAGGTCGATGGCTGGGTTCAGATTCCGTCCGGCTATATGTCGGCTGATTACGTCAAGCTGGAGTATGCGTTAAACGAGGCAAGGAAACTGGATCTGAAGGCCATGATCTTCAATATGTACAAGAACATCGGTATCTCGGATGTAGATAACTACTTAAACGTCAGGGAGGAGCCCAGTGAGGATGGCAAGGTAATTGCCAAGATGCCGAGCAAGGCGGCGGGCAACATTCTTGAGACGACGGACAACGGCTGGTACAAGATCCAGTCCGGTAAGATCACCGGCTACGTGAAATCCGATTATATTCTGACCGGACAGGCAGCCAAGGATGAGGCGCTTAAGGTCGCTGAGCTGATGGCTATCGTGAACACGGACATGCTGAACGCCCGGTCCGAACCGTCCACCGATTCCAAGATCTGGACCCAGATCTCGAATAACGAGAAGTATCCGGTATTGAAACAGATTGACGGCTGGGTAGAGATCGAGCTGGAGGAGGACAGCAACGCTTATGTGGCATCGGATTACGTCGATGTAAGATACGCGCTGCCTGAGGCGATCAAGTTCTCACCGCTGGAGGAAAAGGCCAACGCGGCGGCTTCTCTCAGGACCCAGATTGTAAACTACGCACTGCAGTTCCTGGGCAATCCCTACGTATGGGGCGGCACCAGCCTGACCAAGGGGGCGGACTGTTCCGGATTTACACTCTCCGTATTCGGTCATTTTGGCATCAGCCTTCCGCACTATTCCGGTGCGCAGGCGAATATGGGAAAAGCAGTGAAGTCCAGCGAGATGCGTCCGGGAGATCTCGTATTCTATGCGAACAGTAAAGGAACTATCAATCATGTGGGAATCTATATTGGCAACGGCCAGATCGTCAACGCGGCCAGCCGGAGAAGCGGTATTAAGATCTCGACATGGAACTACAGAACACCGGTGAGAATCAGAAATATACTGGGAGATTAATCCCTATATAAAAGAGCATGCGCAGAGCCATAGAGGGGGTTCTGCGCATGCTTTTTTCGTATGAAGGATTTGTATTATAAGATAAAACAGAACTTTTTTGTCCATGAAAAGCCGGTGAATTGACTCAGGAAAGTCTGCCTCCGTGAAAGAGACACGTATAGATTCTGACCTCCCGGCAGTAGATGGCCTCTTCCCCCTGAAACTGGCTAAGGGCACCATGTGTACGGCAGACATAGGTAAAATCCTCATTCCGGAAGTATTCCGGGCCGCGGAGGGGAAGTTCAGCCGGAACCTGTGACAGAGCTTCTTTTAAGAAGGCGCTGTAAAAGGTCTCGTCCAGCGATACGCCATAGTAATTGAGCGCCCAGACGGGAGTGTCCCTGATCCACACGGCTTCCTCTCCCGTAAAATTCCGGCTTCCCAGATAGGTGTCGATGTAGAGATAATCCTGCTCGGAGTATCGGAAATCGTGAGACTGGGGGCGTGACGGTGGCGCAGTGTTCTGGCCGGAGGCGTAGGTACGCTGTTTGGCCCGCATAAGAAAGCGGCGAAGCGCCTTTTCAGACGCAGGGTCCGGGTCTAAAAGGGCTGGGGCGCATTCCTCCTCCTGCCTGACGAGGCGGTCAATGGAAACGCCGAAGAGTTCACTGAGACGGACCAGGTTGGGAAAATCGGGAAATGCCTGGCCGTTTTCCCATTTGGTTACGGCCTGACGGGAGACGTCCAGGCGTCCGGCCAGCTCTTCCTGGGAAAGCTTTCGGCTGGCGCGCAGGTGCTGTAGTTTTTCGTTGAAATTCATGTGGTTCCTCCTTTCGCTGCTATGTATGATCATACAGGAGTATGGGGAAGAATGCAAACACCCTGTGGTGGCAGGCCCTGCAACTGTGGGTTGCGGATTATTGAGAAACAGGGATTTGTGGCTGAAAGAAAAGGTATCTTGCATTCTATCACTTGTTGTGTTAGAATGGTGATAGAACGTGATAGAAAGAGTGATAATATGGAATTGTATGAAAGTGAAATTATTGAGTTAAAAGAAATCTATACTACTGATTTGAAGAAAGAAATTGTTTCTTTTGCAAATACAAATGGCGGAACGATCTATATTGGTGTGCAGGACAATGGAACGATTGTTGGCGTTGATCATGCTGATTTTGTAATACAGCAAATTGCAAATTCAATAAGAGATAGTATCAGACCAGATATCTCTATGTTTACAAGCATTGAACTGTTAAAAGACGAAAACAAATCGTATATAAAAGTGACAGTGGATTCAGGCACGAAAAAACCATATTATCTTTCTGAAAAAGGATTGAAACCGACCGGTGTATATGTCAGAAGCGGTACAACTTCCGCTCCGGCATCGGAAGATGCGATTCGTATGATGATAAAGATGACGGATGGCGATTCATTTGAAACAAACCGCTCATTAATTCAGGAGTTGACGTTCAACAGTTTAAGTAAGGAGATGGAGAGAAGAAAACTGGAGTTTACAGGGGTGCAGATGAAGAATCTGGGAATTCTTTCGCCTGATGGTATTTTCACAAATATGGGCCTGCTTGTTTCGGATCAGTGCAGGCATTCTATAAAATTTGCTGTTTTTCAGGGTACAGACAAATTGGTCTTTAAAGACAGGAAAGAATTTACGGGCTCGCTTTTTGAACAGTTGGCAGAGGTATACAAAACCATCGATTTTTATAATGGAACAATGGCCAGTTTCCATGATTTACTGCGTACGGACGAAAGAGATTATCCGGAAGATGCTGTTCGGGAAGCATTATTGAATGCAATTGTCCATAGAGATTATTCTTTTAGTGGAAGCACCTTTATTAATTTGTATTCTGACCGGCTGGAATTTATATCTTTAGGTGGATTGGTGCCCGGTTTGTCATTGGAAGCGGCTATGCTCGGCGCCTCCCAGTCAAGAAATGAAAAGCTGGCAAATTTATTTTATAGAATGAAATTAATTGAAGCGTATGGTACGGGAATCAGCAAGATTATAAGCTGCTATAAGGGGAAGTCTGAACAACCTGTATTTGAAAGTGTGGAAGGTGCTTTTCAAGTGATTCTTCCCAATGTACATGCACGGAATTTAAGTATGGAAGATGCAAAGTATTTGCCAATCCTTCAGTTGTTTGAATATAAAAAAGAAATTACACGTTCCGATGTTGAAACAGTCTTAGGTAGTGGAACTACGCATGCAATTAACATAGTAAAAGAAATGCTTGATAAAAGCTTAATTGAAAAAGTTGGAAATGGCAGACTGACAAGATATGTAAGGAAATAAACTACGCAGATTATTGAGAAACAGGGATAAAAGAAAAGCTTTTATTAACAAGTTCCAGCCGGAAGCTGTGTTAATAAAAGCTTTTTTACAGGTCTGTTTAAGGAATCTAATTCTCGCTGTGGCGGTTGCGATTATAGTTAATCAGACAGCCGGCTTTTACGATCTCTTTTTCTTCGCTGGTCATCTCCGCAATATGGAGGTTGATCTCGTGAATCGGATTGCCCTCTTCATTCTTAATGACATAGGCCGGTATATGCTGCATATCGCCTTCTAAGGCGGCGCGGACACCCGGAACGTAGATGAAATCACCGATGTCGAAGGACGGCTCCTCATCCAGAAGGAATGGCAGCATGCCCCAGTTAATCACGTTGGAGCGGTAGCGCTTGGTAGCGTATTCGTTTGCGATATTGGCGAGGCCGCCGAGAACTCTCTGGCAGCTGGCCGCCTGCTCACGTGCGGAGCCGTCGCCAGGTTTTACTGCGTAAATCATGCTTCCGATCTCGGTTTCCCTGGCTCTTAATTCCGGCTGATCCAAATAAATACGAAGGGCATTGAACGCTGCTTCCATCTCCGGATCCGGTTTTAACGGACAGGCGCCGGTCTTGCGAACCGCCTCCAGTTCATTGACCTTCTTGGAACGGCCGACATACTCCGGATCGCGTCTGGAAAGCGTGAACTCTGCCAGACCCAGCGGGTTAGAGCGGTAGGATGAGGTCTCTCCGGAAGGAATCAGTTCATCCGTCGTGGTGACAGGGTCCATGATCTTAGAGCAGACTCTCAGGATAATATTATCAGTCAGGGCGCTCATGGCTGGCCAGTCTTTGATATTCGGTCCGTAGATCAGTTCTGCCTCCGGATCTGCCTTTCCATAACCCTGATAAACTCTTCTCTCATAGGAGGTGCTGTCGAATTCATAAGCAGGTACTTCATAACCGTCAGCAATGGTTTCCGCCGAGGTTAAGTAGCCTCCGTTTGCCGCGGTGGCAGCGATCGAGCGGGCATCCATTAAGGCGACGCAGGAGATCTGGCCGTTGCCCGGCTTGGAACCTTCACGGTTCGGGAAGTTTCTCGTGGTATGGCGGATGCTCAGTGTGTTGTTCGCCGGAGTATCGCCTGCGCCGAAGCACGGTCCGCAGAATGCTGTACGGATGGTAGCGCCGGCAGCCATCAACTCTGTAACGGCTCCCTTCTTTACCAGATCCATGTATACCGGCTGTGAGGACGGATAAACGGACAGGTTGAAGATATCGTTTCCGCAGTCCTTGCCGGACAGGATATGAGCGGCCGTCATGACGTTGGAATAGTTTCCGCCTGCGCAGCCTGCGATGACGCCCTGCTGTACCAGGAGCTTCCCGTCCACGATCTTATCGGTCAGGGATAAATGAACATTCGGATTGCCGAGAATATGATCGGCTTCCTTTTCCACGGTTCTTAAAATATCGCCCAGGTTTGCATTCAGTTCGTCGATCTCGTAGGTGTTGCTCGGATGGAATGGAAGAGCGATCATCGGCTTAACGGTGCTTAAATCGATGGATACGACGCCGTCATAATAGGCGACATCCGCCGGGTTCAGCTCTTTATAAGCCTCCTCTCTGCCGTGCATCTTTAAGTAGTCCCTCGTGTCCTCGTCTGTTTTCCAGATGGAGGAGAGACAGGTGGTCTCCGTGGTCATGACATCGACTCCGTTCCGATAATCGGTATCCATGGAGGCGATACCCGGGCCTACGAATTCCATAACTTTGTTTTTCACGTAACCGTTTTTAAATACGGCGCCTACGATGGCCAGTGCCACGTCGTGCGGGCCGACGCCCGGCCCCGGTTTTCCTGTCAGATATATCGCTACGACGCCCGGATAGGTGACGTCATATGTATCACGAAGCAGCTGCTTTACCAGCTCGCCGCCGCCTTCGCCTACCGCCATGGTCCCCAGGGCTCCGTAACGGGTATGGCTGTCGGATCCGAGAATCATGCGTCCGCAGCCTGCCATCATTTCACGCATATACTGGTGAATGACTGCAATGTGAGGCGGTACGAAGATTCCGCCGTATTTCTTCGCGGCTGACAGTCCGAAAATGTGGTCGTCTTCATTGATGGTACCGCCTACCGCACACAGGGAGTTGTGGCAGTTTGTCATGACATAGGGAATCGGAAACTCGGTGAGGCCTGACGCCCTTGCGGTCTGAATAATTCCGACAAACGTAATGTCATGGGATGCCATGGAATCGAAGCGCAGCTTCAAATGTTCCATATTGTCCGCAGTGTTATGTTCCTTCAGGATCGAATAGGCAATCGTGCCCTTTTTCGCCTCTTCTTTAGTTACGTTCTTTCCTGTCAGAGCGACAAGCTTTTCGGCTTCCTGTTCCGGCACCAGTTCCGTACCGTTTACCAGGAAAGCGCCTCCATCATACAATTTAACCATATGCTATCTTTCCTCTCTCTTCTTGTAAGGTGTTGCTTCACCAACGTATTTGAACGCCGGACGCATGATCTTTCCATCATACATCTTATTCTCGATATTGTGCGCCAGCCAGCCTGCCATACGTGCGCAGACGAAGAGCGGCGTGTACATATCTTCCGGTATCTGTAACATATTATAAGCGAATCCGCTGTAGAAGTCCACATTGTTTGAGAGAGTTTTTCCGTTTCCGGCGAGAGTTTCTTTGGCAACTTTTTCAAATCTTGTCAGGAATTCGTATTCATCCTCACGTTTTTTCTGCTTTGCCAGCTTCTCGCAGCAGGTTTTTAATAAGTCGGCTCGCGGGTCGGAAACTGTGTAGACGGCATGGCCGAGACCGTACACGAGGCCGGTATTATCATAAAATTCTTTGTCAAGAATCCGCTTAATCACCTGCTTGATCTGTGCATCGGTGGCCTTTAAGCCGATTTCCTTTTCGATGGCGGAGATCATCTCGCTGCAGCGGATATTGGCGCCGCCGTGCTTCGGTCCCTTTAAGGAGCCGATGGACGCGGAGATCGAGGAGTAGATGTCGGTTCCTGTGGAGGAGATGACGACATTTGTAAAGGTAGAGTTGTTTCCGCCGCCGTGATCGGCGTGAATCATCAGCATGACGTCGAGTAAGTCTGCCTCCTGCTCGGTGAAGGTTCCGTCGCGGCGCAGCATGTAGAGGATGTTCTCCGCAATAGAGTATTCCTCCTTAGGATAGTGGATGATCAGGCTTTCTCTGTCATAGTAGTGAATCTTGCTCTGATAAGCGTAGGCAGCCATGGAAGGAAGCTTAGCCAGAATGCTGATTCCCTTTAATAACGTCTGGTACGGGTCCACGTTGTCGGGATCTTCATCATAATTATAGAGAGAAAGGATACTCTGCTGCAGACTGTTCATTAAATTGCGGGAAGGGGAACGAAGCAGATTCTTCTCCAGAAACTCATCGGGAAGCGGATAAAAATGACGGAGAATTCCGGAAAACTCGTTCAGTTCCTTCTTGGAGGGAAGGTATCCGAATAACAGAAGAAATGTGGTTTCTTCAAAGCCGTACCGTGCATTTCCTTTTCCCTTTACCAGATCGCCGATTTCGATTCCGCGGTAGAAAAGCTTACCGGGTACATTGACCTTTTTTCCATCCTGAATCTCATAGCCGACAACGTCGGATACACGCGTCAAGCCGACCCTGACTCCGGTGCCATCCTCGTTGCGGAGACCCTTTTTTACGTTGTGTTCCTTGAATAAATGATTTGGAATATCCGTATAGTTTGAGGATTTACCAAATGTCTGTGCGATGAAGAAGTTATTCATGCGATATTCTCTCCTTTTCCTTTAGATTCAGTCACGGACTGCATAAATTTGCAGAAAAGCAGCGCGAAGTGATCTCCACGCTGCCACCATTGGCATTACTGAAGTGACCGTTTTTATATTGTTCAGTAGTTTACCATGGAAAAGTATCAAAGTCAATACCTTGTTGCAATCACAATTAAAATATTGTGATTGCAACAAGGTGTGTTTGTATTAACCATACAAATGTGTGCGTTAGACGGCCTTAATTTTTAGAAATAAAAATGAATCAATAATATTAAGGAAAAAGAAAGGAAAAGATTCTGACAACATACTATAATAGAAAGAAAAAAGTGGTAACAGCCACAAGGAAAAGGAGCGGCGCCATGTACAGTGATTTTGGCTTTTACGGAGGATTTACGCAGTTATTTCCGATTTTATTCGGAGTTATATTTTTGATCGTGGCAGTAATGATCGTAGTTACCCTGATTCGAGGGATTTCGCAGTGGAATTCTAATAACCACTCTCCGGTATTGACTGTGGAAGCGATGGTGACTTCTAAGCGTCAGGAGGTTTCACACCGGCACAGCAATCAGAACACGATGGATACTTATACAAATTTTACGTCTTATTATGCAACGTTCCAGGTCGAGAGCGGCGACCGCATGGAACTGGGCGTATCGGGAACGGAGTACGGGATGCTGGCGGAAGGCGATATGGGCAGGCTGACCTTTCAGGGAACGAGGTATCTCAGTTTTGAGAGGGGACCTCTGGAGTCATAGAGAGGAATTTCGGGAGAATGACCGGACGCACGCCAGTGCGGGCAGGGAGATGAAAGATGGAAAAACGAAAAAGAACAATCAGAAAATTGATGCCGGTCAGTCCTTACGACAGCGCCGGTCTGGAGGCCTGGTTTTCGGAGCTGGCCGGCCAGGGGCTGTTTGTCAGGAAGACCGGGTATTATTTTGCAAATTTTCAAAGGAAAGAGCCGGGAAGCCTGGTCTATAAGCTGGAGCCTTGTGACCAGTACCGGGATGAGTATGAAAAGGAGCTGACGGAGCAGTACCGTCTGGCAGGCTGGGAAGCGGCCGGTGATGTGTGGCGGAAGTTTATAATATTTGCGGCTGTCAGGGAGATGGCTGTAAGTCCGGAGATTTCCGGGGAAATGCGAAGCGCCGGTGAGTCATCCCTGAAGAAAACGGGCCATGGCTGTCTTATGACGTGTGCTGCGGATGGCGTACTGACGGCTTTCTGGAGCTGGATGATTCTGGGCCGATTTGGTTTCTGGTATGCGACCACCATGGCGACACCCTTCCTTTTCTGTGCCCTGATGATCTTTCTGTTTGGAATAAATATCTTCTGGAGAATGTCCGATTACATACAGATCCGGAGATATTTAAAGGGGACAAAATGTAACGTACATCTGCCAGAACACAATGGTCAAACACGCCCTGGCAGAGGACGGGCCAGATCGATCTGTTCAGCAGTCGCAGTCATCTGCATCTGCCTCGTGTTTATGTGGGCGGGAGAGCAGAAGTCCTGGCATAAGGAACTGAGTGTGATACATACCAGTCTTCCGGTTCCGCCCATTGCGGCGATTTCGCCGGAGAGCAGTCCAATAAGCGGGACGGTCACCTATCATTCTTCCATCGTTGCACCGGTACAGTTTCAGATCGTCCAGGAGGGACCGGATGCCCAGATGCTCCGTATGGATTATATGGAACTCCGCTTTCCCAGGCTGGTGAAGCCGGTCTTCAAGAATATGATGAAGGATCAGCTGCAGTGGAGCAGCGCTGAGCCGGAGGCGGTATCTTCCGGGCTGTTTGACACCGCCTTTGTGGCCGAGATAAACGACAGCATGCATTATCTCTTCGTCTCCGACGGACAGAAGGTAGCAGCAGTGTGCTATATCGGCCCCGGTTATACAGACGAGTTTTTAAAGATGATTCACGACGCCATGGAGACGTGGACCCAGCCGGAGCTGTTTTGGCAGTGATCAGCGGGTTTCCCTCATATTTCTGGAAGCCGTCCGTTTCATGGGGCGGATCGAAAGGATACATATTAATATAGTAAGAACATCGGCCGCGGGCTGGGCAAAATAGATGCCGGTCACGCCCAGAATTTTCGGCAGAATCAGGATAAAGGGCACGTAAAAGAGACCCTGGCGGATCATGGACAGGAATAGGCCGAACCTTGAGGCGCCGATGGTCTGAAAGGTGATGGTCATCATATAGCAGAGCCCAAACGCCGGATATAAGGCAACCTGGGATATCAGCAGCCGGGAACCGTATTCGATCACGGCGGGATTGCTGTTAAATAACCGGATGAACGGCCGTGACAGAGCGATATAGACCGCGGCCACCACGATTGTCAGCAGCAGGGAAGCGGTGAGGGAGAAGCGGACAGACTCATGAAAACGGTCTTCGTTCTTCGCGCCAAAGGCGTAGGAAGCGACCGGCTGATATCCCTGCATAAATCCCATAATGATGTAGCAGCCGATGAGTATCAGACGCTGGACGACGCCGTAGGCTGCAATGATTAAATCGGCGTCCGGCATGGGCTTTGCAGCGATATTGGTCAGCGATGTGGCCGCTGCGAGACAGATCTGAATGACCGCGGAGGGAATTCCGATCAGTGTGACCGTTTTTATCATGTGAAAGTCGGGCTTAAAATAGTGCGGCTTGATTTTAATAATGGAGCGCCCGCCTAAGTAGAACCACAGCAGGATGAAAAATGTGACAAACTGAGAGACCGTTGTGGCCAGGGAGGCTCCCTGCACGCCCATACCCAGGCCCCAGTCGAACATGAAAACGGGGTCCAGAACCACATTTAAGGCGGCGCCTGTGATGACGGCTATGGAAGAAATCTTGACGGAAGATTCCGCCCTGGCGGCACAATTCAAGCTTTGGGCCGGCAGATTAGCCAGGGCGGCGATAAACATCCAGAACGCGTAGTCCTTGGCCTGGGGCAGAACCGCGTCCGAGGCGCCGAAGGAACGGAGCAGCGGCTCCATAAAGAGGAGTCCGCCGACGCAGAGAATCATACCGATAACTACCGACAGGGCGACGATGGTCGTCACCGTAGTGTTGGCCCCCTCCTGGTCCTTTGACCCCAGCTGACGGCCTGCCAGCACGGCGGCGCCGGCAGAAAAGATGTTCTCCACCGAAACCATGATCAGAAGCAGGGGCAGCGTCACACCGACGGCGGCCAGAGCCGTGTCGGAATGCAGCATGCCGATGTAGGCGGTATCGACGATATTATAGACCGCCTTTGCTAAAAGGGCCAGAGTGGCGGGCACCGCCAGCTTGATGATGGCCTTCGAAGGCTTCATTTCTCCCAAAACAGATGCATTCGTTGTTTTTTGACTATCCATTGGATTACTCCTTTCTCTCTACAACGCCGTACAGGAGGATGCGCAGCGCCCTGCGGCAGCTTTCCTCGTGGTCGCGTATATCTATTTTCTCTGATCCGGTCATCTGGTATCTGGCATTGATATAGTCCTGATACTGACGGAAGGTGTCCACCACATCTTCCCTCGATAAGTCGGAGCGCAGAGATACCGGCTCCAGCATCCGGTTTAAGCTGTCGATGTTGAAACGGTCGAACGGGGCTTTTTTCTCCTGAATGGAGGCCTCCAAATGAGCGGGCGGCATAATGACGGCATCACAGAAAATCCTCTGGTACTGGGGATTCTGTTCAAAAAAGTCCAGTCTCACTCGAAAATACTGCTCCAGCCGCTCTTCGGCGGTTTGGCCTTCCATGTTCGTATGGCTCTGTAAGTGGCCGGTCAGCATCTGGAAGCACTCTTCCACACAGGCTAAGTATAAATCATCTTTTGTCGGAAAATAGTGGTAGATAATTCCCTTGGAAAGCCCCTCCCCGTTACTGATGGTATTGACAGAGCTGGCTCCATAGCCCTGCTCGGCAAATTCTGCCAGCGCGCTTTCCAGGATGCGCCGTCTGGTCTGCTGATTTTTTTCTTCTCGTTTCATGATTCCATTCTCCTGCAAATAAATATTGACCATATGGTCTATTATTACGATACCATAAATAGACCATATGGTCAATATTTATTTGCAACAATGGAAATTGCTTGAAAATGGGGGATGCAACGATTTGTTGCGTGACAGTGCGGCACTGTCTGTGTCTGTTACCCGTGGTGCAGAATCTGTTACCCGCATTTCTGCCTGCCCCGGGAGCTGTGTCTGGGTGGATCCGCCGCCCGCCCTTTGTTTTTTCATTTATTGTTCGGCTCGTAACGGCGCCTGCGCTGTTTTTACTTCCCGGGATCGGAATGTTTCTTGGACTCCGCCGATAAAGACGCGGTTAGAAATATGGGACAGAAGAGAAGGAATGTGGTATACTGACAGCAGGGCAGGCGGCCTGTGGGAGCAGATCTGCCGCGCAGTACGAGTACTCACGGAAACTCCTTGTGCTCAATACCTGAAAGGGAGGGAAAACCATGGCACCAGTGATCAGAATGAATGCAGCGGCTCTGTGCAGAGTTTCATGACAGGCGAATCTGGCACAGAGCGTATAAAAGGAATTGTAAGCGGCAGAAATACCGCTTGATTTTATGAAACAGATGTCGCCTGAGTGGATTCTGCACTTATAAATGGAATGAGTTACTTTTATTTTAATTTATAAGGAGAGAATCTATGAAAGACAGACAATACCGTAACTTTATCATTTTCTGGTTCAGCCAGTCCGTATCACAGCTGGGGAGTTCCATGACTTCCTTTGCCTTAATCATCTGGTCTTACGGCAGAACCGGTTCCGCCATGTCCGTGTCGCTTATGACATTTTGTACATGGCTTCCCTATATTGCGGCCAGCATCGCTGCCGGGCCGGTAATCGACCGTTACCATAAGAAAACGATCATGCTTCTTGCGGACCTCCTTGCGGCGGTCTGCTCTCTGACCGTGGCGGCGCTTGCGGTCTCCGGGAATCTGGCGGTCTGGCACATTTTTATCGTCAATGGAATCACCGGCTTCATGAACGCATTTCAGTTTCCGGCGGAGACGGTGGCGGTGGGGATGCTGGTTCCGAAGGAAAAGTACAGCCAGGCCAGCGGCTTAAATTCCTTTACATCATCCTTACTCACGGTGGTAACCCCGGTGATGGCCGCATCCTTATCCTCATTTGCAGGGTTAAAGGGTGTCATCGTCTTTGATCTGGCGACCTTTTTGTTTGCTTTTTCTGTCCTGCTGTTTCGGATCAAGATACCGGAGAATGCGGGAGGGATGGAGACAGGGAAAAAGAAAGAGAATATCTCAGTTCGGGAATCGTGGAGGGAGGGGCTTCAATTTCTCCGCGGACAGAAACAGCTTTGGTATCTGATGATCAGCATGGCGCTTATGAACTTCTTTTCACGGCTGACCTATGAAAATATCCTTTCTCCCATGATTCTGGCGCGGAGCGGCCAGAACCAGATCGCGCTCGGCATTGTCAGCGGGATTCTGGGGATCGGAGGTATGGCGGGCGGTCTGATCGTCTCCTTCGTAAAGCTTCCAAAGGACAGCGTCCGGGTGATCTTTTTATCGGGAGGCATCTCCTTTCTGCTGGGCGATTTTCTGATGGGAGCAGGGCAGAATGTTCTTGTATGGAGTATTGCCGGCATAGCGGCCAGCATCCCCATTCCTTTTATTATGGCTGGGCAGAATGTAATTCTCTACCGGACGATTCCGCAGAATATGCAGGGGCGCATCTTTGCCGTGCGAAATGCCATCCAGTACTGGACGATTCCGACCGGGATTCTCCTGGGCGGTTTTCTGGCAGACTACGTGTTTGAACCGTTTATGCGCACGGATGGGGGCATTCAGACGTTTCTTCACCGGCTGACCGGGTATGGAGCCGGTTCCGGGATGGCGGTCATGTTTCTCTGTACCGGCATTCTCGGAAGCTTGAGCTGCTTCTTCTGTTATAAAAAAATGAAAAAGAATGAATAAATGAAGCACAGGAAGAAGAGCGCGATGATGCGTTCCGCTTCCTGTGCTTCTTTTTGTGCCGGTACAAAGCATAAAATATTGGTTCCTTCCACATCATAAGAAAGCTACCAAAATACAATGATGCAGAAAATACATCCATGCAGGAGGAAATCAGAATGAGAGAATATAAAAGAGACAGTGAAACAAACTGCGAAACGGATAACAGAGCAGAAAACCAGAACGGAAACGGCGGATCAGACGAGAAAAACACCTCTTCCGGAGATACGAGAAAAGACCGCCTCGATGAGAAGAAGACGGAGAAGGATATCGAGCAGAAAGAGGACGAAAAGCTGGAAGAGTACGGTCAGATGACCCTGGATGACAATTCCAAAAAGAGGAAAATTCATCTGCTCTCCATCATCGGGGAGGTGGAGGGCCACGAGAACCTGTCGGGAAACAGCAAGACGACGAAATACGACCATATCCTTCCAAAGCTGGCAGAAATTGAGGATGATGATTCCGTGGAAGGTCTCCTGGTGATACTCAATACCTCGGGCGGGGACGTGGACGCCGGCCTGGCGATTGCGGAGATGATCGCTTCCTTAAGTATTCCCACCGTGTCCCTCGTGCTGGGCGGCAGCCATTCTATCGGCGTACCTCTGGCCGTCTGCACGGATTATTCCTTTATCGTGCCGACCGGAACCATGATGGTTCATCCGGTTCGTATGACTGGCATGGTCATCGGAGCCTCCCAGACGTATGAATATTTTGAGATGATTCAGGACCGGATCTTAAGCTTTGTCTCGGGCCACGCGACGATCGCTTACGACCAGTTAAAGCGCCTGATGTTAAACACGGAGATGCTGACAAGAGACTTGGGAACCGTGCTTGTAGGCGAGGAAACGGTGAAAGAGGGGCTGATCGACGAGGTGGGCGGAATTAAGGACGCTCTCAGAAAATTGTATGAGATGATGGATGAAGTAGAAGGTTAGCCGTTGCAATTCTCCCGATTTTTTTGTATACTGTTACCAATGGATAAAAGGGGGAAGTATTGTGCCTGAGACAACAAAGAAGAAGACAACATCCAAGACGACAGCAAAAAAAGGTACTAACGGGAAGGTCGGAAGACCGAAAAATACGACAAGCAGGCGGAAAGCGGCGGAACCAGAACCAGAATTTATCCGGTCAGAAGTTATCATCATCATATCATTTGCGGCTGCGGCCATTCTTTTTTTGAGCAATTTCCATCTGTGCGGAGTGGTGGGAGATTTCCTTCGCAGTCTGCAATTGGGTATATTCGGAGGAATCGGATACGTGGCGCCTGTCCTGATGTTTGCCGGAACGTGCTTTTATATTTCCAACCGGGGAAATCCCAGAGCAACATTTAAACTGGCGGCGGTGATCCTGGCGCTTATTTCACTCTGCGGACTCGGCGAACTCCTGTTTGGGACAAGGCTGGGCGCCGGCGGAAAGATCATGGATATCTATGTGACAGCCGCGGCCAGCGGAAAGGGCGGAGGTCTGATCGGCGGCCTTCTGGCGGAAGGCCTGATCTCCATTATCGGAACCGTGGGCGCTTATCTGGTGATCCTGGTGCTGATTATCATCTCCGCGGTATGCATTACGGAGAAATCCTTTGTGAACCTCGTAAAGAGCGGCAGCGGCAAGGCATACCACCATGCAAAGGAAAACATGGATATTCAGAGAGAGATCCATGCGGAACGCAAGGAGGAACGGCGGAGAATCCGCGAGGAGCAGAAACTGCGGGGCGTTAATTTAGATGCGACGAAGCTGGAGGCGCCGGACGAGTACGACTATGATATGGAAGACGAGGCCGCATACAGCGCGGAGGCGGAAGAGGACATCGATGTCCACGCAAGGCGGCTTGCCGCAGTGTCTGCCGTGGAAGTGACGGAGAACAGGAAGAATGCGGCTCCGGAGGTACGGCCGAATCCGGCGGATATTTTCCGCGGCAGCATTTTCCCGAAGCCGGGTGAGGCGGAAGCCGCAGCAGAGGAACGAAAGCGCGGCGAAAACATGGGAGCAGCCGGCGCGTTCCAGACGGCTGCTCAGGCAGTGGATGCGGATCTGCCGCACGTCTATTCTGCCAGTGAGGATTCCGTTCCGTTCGATGCCGATGACGCCGTTCCGTTTGTGACGGAAGACCTTTGGGAGAGTACCGCCCACCTGCGTTCGGCAGAAAGTGACGCCGGGGCATTTGACGAGTCTGACGATTACGGAACGTCGGAGACATTATTTGTTAAAAAAGAAACGAAGACGCTGGAAGAGATGGAGGTCGCCCGGGAAGAGCTGTATCCCACCGACGAGGACGAAAAGGGCGTTAATTACAGCGACACCTTCTCCATACCGGAGGAACCGAAACGCGTCGTTACCGCTTCCGGCAAGGTGATCGAGACCGATACGGAAGCGCTTCAGAAGAAGGTCGAAAAAAAGAAGGCCGAGAAGGCCGAGAAAGAGAAAGAGGAAGCTGGAGATCTCAGCGTGGTCCAGGAGATCAAACAGAAGGAGGAAGTGGTGAAGAAGGAGTACGTCTTCCCGCCTGTCACACTTCTGAAAAAAGGAAAGAGCTCCGGCCCGTTCTCTGATAAGGAATACCGGGAAACCGCTATCAAGCTGCAGCAGACACTGCAGAATTTTGGTGTGGGCGTAACTGTGACCAATATCAGCTGCGGTCCCTCTGTCACGCGGTATGAGCTCCATCCGGAGCAGGGCGTGAAGGTGAGCCGGATCGTGGGACTGGCTGACGACATCAAGCTGAGTCTGGCGGCCGCGGATATCCGTATCGAAGCCCCGATTCCGGGGAAATCGGCGGTCGGCATCGAGGTGCCGAACAAAGAGAACAACATGGTATACTTAAGGGATATTCTGGAGGCGGAGGAGTTTAAGAATCATGCGTCCAGGATTGCCTTTGCAGTGGGCAAGGACATCGGCGGCCAGGTCGTGGTAACCGATATCGGAAAGATGCCCCATTTACTGATCGCAGGCGCTACCGGTTCCGGTAAGTCCGTCTGTATCAACACCCTGATCATGAGTATTATCTATAAGGCGGACCCCGAGGACGTCAAGCTGATCATGGTGGATCCGAAGGTGGTGGAGTTAAGCGTCTACAACGGTATTCCGCACCTCCTTCTCCCTGTGGTCACGGATCCGAAGAAGGCCTCAGGAGCGCTTAACTGGGCGGTGGCCGAGATGGATGACCGCTATAAGAAATTTGCCCAGTATAATGTCCGGGATTTAAAGGGATATAATGCGAAGGTTGAGAATATTAAAGATATAGAGGATGAAAACAAACCGAAGAAGATGCCGCAGATCATCATCATCATCGACGAGCTTGCGGATCTGATGATGGTTGCACCGGGCGAGGTGGAGGATTCCGTCTGCCGTCTGGCCCAGCTTGCGCGAGCCGCGGGGATACATCTGGTAATCGCGACCCAGCGTCCGTCGGTTAACGTCATCACCGGCCTGATCAAGGCCAACGTGCCTTCCAGAATCGCATTTGCCGTTTCTTCCGGCGTGGATTCCAGGACGATCATCGACATGAACGGGGCGGAGAAGCTTCTTGGAAAGGGCGATATGCTGTTCTATCCATCCGGCTGTCCGAAGCCTGTGCGTGTGCAGGGCGCCTTTGTATCGGATACAGAGGTCTCCGCAGTCGTGGATTTCCTGACAGAACAGGGAATGACAGCGAATTACAACCCGGAAGTGGAGAATCAGATTGCATCAGCACCGGCGGCCGGCGACGCAAAGGGCGGCGGAAATGACCGGGATGAATATTTCGTTCAGGCAGGTAAATTTATTATTGAAAAGGATAAGGCATCCATCGGAATGCTTCAGAGGATGTTCAAGATCGGATTCAACCGGGCGGCCCGCATTATGGACCAGCTGGCGGAGGCCGGCGTGGTCGGTGAAGAGGAGGGCACGAAGCCCAGAAAAGTGCTGATGAGTGCAGAGGAATTTGAGGAATTGCTGGAACAGGGTTATTAATTACATAGAAGGAGGACATTCACAGATGAAAACAGATATTGAGATCGCACAGGAGGCAACGATGATTCCGATTAAGGAGGTAGCGGCTTCCTACGGAATCAGTGAGGAGGATCTGGAACTTTACGGCAAGTATAAGGCAAAACTGACCGATGAGCTCTGGGAAGAGGTGAAGGACAGACCGGATGGAAAACTGGTTCTGGTTACGGCCATCAACCCGACTCCGGCCGGAGAAGGAAAGACCACGACCACGGTCGGACTGGGCGAAGCGTTTGGAAAGATGGACAAAAAGGCCATCATCGCGCTGCGTGAGCCGTCCTTAGGACCGTGCTTCGGCATCAAAGGCGGCGCCGCCGGCGGCGGATACGCCCAGGTTGTGCCGATGGAGGACTTAAACCTTCATTTTACCGGAGATTTCCACGCTATCACCTCGGCGAATAACTTATTAGCCGCGCTTCTGGACAATCACATCCATCAGGGCAATGCTCTGGGAATCGATACCCGTCAGATTCTGTGGAAACGCTGCCTCGACATGAACGACCGCGCCTTAAGAAACGTGGTAGTGGGTCTGGGCGCGAAAGCGGACGGATTCGTGAGGGAAGACCATTTTGTCATCACCGTCGCATCTGAGATCATGGCGATCTTATGTCTGGCCGATGATATGAACGACTTAAAAGAACGATTAGGAAGAATTATTGTCGCATATAATTATGCGGGAGAGCCGGTGACGGCCGCCCAGTTAAACGCGGTGGGCGCCATGGCGGCCCTGCTGAAGGACGCCTTAAAGCCGAATCTGATCCAGACCCTGGAGCACACCGGAGCGATCGTACACGGCGGCCCGTTTGCCAATATCGCTCACGGCTGCAACAGCGTGCGCGCCACGAAGACGGCCTTAAAGCTGGCCGATATCGTCGTGACGGAGGCGGGCTTCGGCGCGGATTTGGGCGCAGAGAAATTCCTGGATATCAAATGCCGTATGGCGGGCTTAAAGCCGGATGCCATCGTGCTGGTGGCTACGGTCAGGGCTCTCAAGTATAACGGAGGCGTTCCGAAGGATCAGCTGAAGGAAGAGAATTTAGAGGCTCTTGCAAGAGGAATCGTGAACCTGGAGAAGCACATCGAAAACATGCAGAAGTACGATGTGCCGGTTATCGTGACCCTCAATTCCTTCATCACGGATACCGAAGCGGAATACCAGTTTGTGAAGAAATTCTGTGAGGACAGAGGCTGCGAGTTCGCACTTTCCGAGGTATGGGAAAAGGGCGGAGAGGGCGGTATCGCCCTTGCGGAGAAGGTGCTCTATACTTTGGAAAACAAGGAGAGCCATTACAAACCGCTCTATCCGGGCGAAGCCGGATTAAAGGAGAAGATCGCAGCCGTAGCGAAGGAAATCTACGGAGCGGACGGCGTGTCCTATGCACCGGCGGCTTCGAAGGCGTTAAAAAAGATAGAGGATATGGGATTTGGCGGACTTCCTGTCTGCATGGCGAAGACCCAGTATTCCTTATCGGATGACCAGACGAAATTAGGCCGTCCAAGCGGTTTTGAAATTAATGTGAGAGACGCCTATGTATCGGCAGGCGCCGGCTTCGTGGTAGTGCTGACCGGAGCAATCATGACCATGCCGGGGCTTCCAAAGGTACCGGCGGCTAATAATATTGATGTAAATAACGACGGAGTAATCACCGGATTATTCTGATGGAGGATCTATGAAATTCAGAGAGTGGCTTGAAGAGCTGGAATATGACGTAATTTCTGGGGATTTGGACATCGAAGTGGAGGATGTCATCTATGATTCCAGGAAAGCCAGGGAGCATGTGGTGTTTGTGTGCACAAAGGGAACGAAGGTCGATTCCCACGAGTTTATTCCGGAGGTGGTGAAGGCGGGGGTAAGGGTCCTGGTGGTGGAACGCCAGGCCGATATTCCTGCCGGTGTGACCGCGATCCGTGTACATAGTTCCAGGGAGGCGCTGGCGCATCTGTCCGCCGCCCGGTTCGGCTATCCGCAGGAGAAGATGATCACCATCGGGGTGACAGGGACGAAAGGGAAGACGACAACGACCCATATGATAAAGGCGATTCTGGAAAGCTGTGGGAAGAAGGTGGGCATGATCGGCACGACCGGTATTGTGATCGGCAGTGAGGTGACGCCTACCATGAACACGACGCCGGAATCCTACCAGCTTTTTGAGAGCTTTGAACGCATGGCGCAGGCCGGATGTGAATACATGGTGATGGAGGTATCATCCCAGGCGTTCAAGATGCACCGTGTGGATGGCATCCGTTTTGATTACGGCCTGTTTACCAACATTTCTCCGGATCATATCGGACCGGATGAGCACGCAGATTTTAATGAATATTTATATTATAAATCACAGCTGCTGGACCGCTGCCGGATCGGCATTGTGAACCGGGATGACGAGCATTACCACGAGATTATCAAAGATGCCTCCTGCGAACTGACCTCCTTCAGCCTGGAGCAGGAAGCGGATTTCATGGCAAAGCAGATTCACTACGTGAGCGAGCCGGAATTTGTGGGGCTTGAATTCAATGTGGCAGGGCGGTATGCGCTGGAGGCCCGGGTGAATATACCCGGCAGATTCAATGTATATAACGCGCTGGCAGCCATCAGCGTATGCAGCTTTTTAGACCTTCCCAGGGAAAAAGTGCGCCATGCGCTGGAGCATCTGAGCGTCAACGGGCGCATGGAGATCGTGTATGCGTCGAAGAAGTGCACGGTGATTGTGGACTATGCCCACAATGCGGTCAGCATGGAGAGCCTTTTGGAAACGCTGCGCGAGTATCACCCGGCAAGGCTTGTCTGCGTGTTCGGATGCGGGGGAAACCGCTCGAAGGACAGACGGTACTCCATGGGCGACAGCGCCGGAAGGCTGGCCGACTTCTCCATACTGACGGCCGATAATTCCAGATTTGAGAAGACCGAGGATATCATCGCGGATATCCGCTCGTCAATCGAAAAGACCGGCGGTGACTTCATTGAGATTCCGGACCGGCGTGAAGCGATCGCCTACAGCATGATCCACGCCAGACAGGGAGATATGATTGCGGTTATCGGCAAGGGACACGAGGATTATCAGGAAGTGAACGGCGTCCGCCACCATTTTTCCGACCGGGAAGTGGTGCTGGAGATCGCGGCAGAATTGGAAAAAAGCGAATAGAGTGATGAAAATAAAGTGAATAGAGTGATGAAAAAAAGATGCCGGAAGTGGTGATCCCTTCCGGCATTTGCTGGGGTATGCCAGATTCAGGCACACTCTAAGTGAAGACAGGAAGGAAGACAGGAAGATGGAACATATCACGGTTAAGGAAATTCTGGAGGCCACTGGGGGAAGGCTGCTCTGCGGAAGTACGGATACGCCGCTGGACCATTTAAGCATCGATTCCCGGACCATGAAAGGTAATGATTTATTCGTTCCCCTGGTGGGAGAAAAGGTGGATGCCCACCGCTTTATCGGGCAGGCGTTTGATAACGGTGCGGCGGCGACATTTACGAGTGAACACGACGTGATGGATGATAACCGGCCATGGATCCGCGTGGCTGATACAAAGAGGGCATTACAGGCCCTGGGCGCCTGGTACAGACGCCGCCTGAATCTTCCTCTGGTGGGAATCACCGGCAGTGTGGGCAAGACGACGACGAGGGAGATGGTGGCCTGCGCCCTGTCTGCCAAATACCGCGTCTACAAGACTCCGGCGAATCACAACAGCCAGGTCGGCGTTCCGATCACCATGACGGAGATCTCCAGTCAGGACGAGATCGGCGTGATCGAGCTGGGGATGAGTGAACCGGGAGAACTGACGATTATTGCGAACATCGCCCAGATTCAGATGGCGGTTATCACCAATATCGGAATCACCCACATCGAACAGCTGGGATCCCAGGAAAATATCTACCGGGAGAAGCTGAGCATTCAGGACGGTCTGACGGAGAATGGAATTCTGTTCCTGAACGGAGACGACGATTTCTTAAAGAAGACGACGGCGAGAGAAGGCTTCCAAACCATCTACTACGGAACCGGAGAAAACTGTCATTACCGCGCAGTCGATGTCCATCTGGAAAATGGCTATCCGGTATTTACGGCGGTATGCGGGGAAGAGCGTGTACCGGTCCGTTTGAAGGTGATGGGAAGCCATAACGTGGCAAACGCCATGGTGTCGCTGGCGGTGGCCTCCGTCTGCGGAATTCCGATGAGGGACGCCGCAGAGCGGTTGGCGGAATTTACCGGATTTAAGAACCGGCAGCAGATTTACCATGTGGGCGGCATGACGATCATTGATGATACCTATAATGCCAGTCCTGTATCCATGAAGGCCGGCCTGGAGGTATTAAATTCCATCGAAGGTTCGAGAGCCCGGGTGGCTGTCCTGGCGGATATGAAGGAGCTGGGGCCGGATTCTCCGAAGTTCCACTATGAAATCGGGACTTATATCGCCGAAAATCCCGTCGATAAACTGGCTGTTCTCGGAGAACTGGCCAGGGAAATTGCGCGCGGCGTCAGGGAACAGGCGCCCGGGATCCGCGTCTACGAGTTTATGGACCGGGAGTCCTTGATTGGATGGCTGAAAACGGAACTCAGAGAAGGGGATACGGTGCTTTTTAAAGGCTCCAACAGCATGGAACTGGGAAAAGTGGCCGCTGTATTTTTGGAAAAACAGACAACGGAAAACGGAGTATAGATATGGACAGAGAGGCAGTGATCAGACAATTTTTTCAGGATGTGATCAAGCAGAATGAGGCCGGATTGAAGCGGTGGTTCCGGGAAGATGCCGTGATCCGGTGGTACTGTACCAACGAGCAGTTTACAGTTTCGGAATATATCCGGGCGAACTGTGAATATCCGGGCCGCTGGGAAGGAAATATAGAACGTATGGAGCAGAAGGAGGATACCGCGGTTACCGCCGCCAGAGTCTGGTGCACCGAAGACGGAACTTCCTTTCACGCAGTCTCCTTTTACCGGTTCGATGGGGAGAAAATCGCATCTCTGGAGGAATACTGGGGAGACGACGGTCCGGCCCCCGGATGGCGGCTGGAGAAAAAATTAGGCCGGCCGATTGATGAGAACCGGTGAGTACAGCCGGAACGGTAATACCGGAAACTGGCAGAGGAAAAATCTGATAAAAGGCGGCATGATATGAAACAGGTGGCATTTTATAAAAAGGCAGATGACGAGCTGCTTCAGTTTGCAGTAATCGCTGCGAAATATCAGGGCCGGTGGGTACTCTGCAAGCATAAAGAGCGCAGCACATGGGAGTTCCCCGGCGGACACCGGGAAGCGGGAGAGACGATAGAAGCCGCAGCGGTGCGGGAACTGTACGAGGAAACGGGAGCCGCGGAGTACCGGATGGTTCCGGTTTCTGTATATTCTGTGACTGACCAGGCGCAGTCCGGAGAGAAGCAGGCGGAATCTTTTGGGATGCTGTTTTCTGCGGAGATCAGCCGTTTTGACCAGCTTCCTCCCGCGTTTGAGATGGAAAAAATTGAGTGTTTCGAGAACCCGCCAGATAACTGGACCTATCCGGAGATTCAGCCATTGCTTTTTCAACATCTGCGTCAGGCCGCTGGGAAAACGATGATCTGTGCGGAAAAGACGGAAAGTCTTCTGTACAGAAGGGCGGGAAGCCATGACAGAGAGCTTCTGACCAGGCTGCGGCTGAAGGTGCTGCGCGCCGCCAACGGCCTTGAGGAAGATGTGGATCTGTCCCGGACAGAGCTGGAATCACGCCGCTATTACGAGACGTGTTTTCTGGAAGACAGTCACGCCGCATGGCTGGTCTTTGATGGGGAAGAGGTGGTTGGAACGGGAGCCGTCAGCTTTTACCAGGTGATGCCCACTTACCATAATCCTTCCGGGAAAAAGGCATATATTATGAACATGTACACCCGTCCGGACTACAGACGGCGGGGGATCGCGTACAGGGTGCTGGAGCTGCTGACGGCGGAAGCAGAGATGAGACAGATTGATGCTGTCACGCTGGAAGCTACTGCTGCGGGACGGCCGCTGTATGAAGCCTTCGGATTCACTGCGATGCGGGATGAGATGGAGCTTCTGGGCGGAAATAAATTCAGAGACACAGGAAAGGAGAAAATAATATGGGGAAAATGGCCGTATTGATTGTTGATGTACAGAAAGCACTGGTGGAGGCACATCCATACAGGGAAGAGGAGTTTTTACAGGAACTGGAGAATCTGGCGGATAGCGCGCGGAAGGCCGGAACTGAAATTATCTATGTCAGACACGACGGCGGTGCAGGAGACGAGCTGGAGAGCGGAACGGAAGGCTGGAAGATTCATGAGGCGGTGGAACCGAAAACGGGAGAACGGATTTTTGATAAGAGCTTCAACAGTGCGTTCCTGGAGACTGATCTGGAGGAGTATTTAAAGGAAAAACAGATTACCGACCTGATTCTCATGGGTATGCAGACGGAATACTGCATCGATGCCACCTGTAAGGCCGCCTTCGAACTGGGGTACGGCGTGGTGATACCGACAGGCGCCACGACCACGTATGACAACGAGTTTATGTCTGGGGAAGCGACTGTGAGGTTTTATGAAGAGAAAATCTGGGCCGGCCGATTTGCCGATCTGATGCCTGCGGAAGCGGTGCTGGGTCTGCTGGGCTGCTGACCGCGGCAGCCGCCGGCTGGACATGCCGGCATGCCCGCCCGGCTCACTGGCCGCAGAAATAATAATGACAGGATGGGAAGGAAGAGATGGAAGAACAGACACTTGCAGAACTGCTGTATGATTCTGCATTTTCCGTGAAAAAACAGAGGAAGGAGCGCTCGGAGGAGCAGAAGATCTGGGCCTCCTTCTTAGAGCTGCTGAACCAGGAACTGGACGCTTCCGGATGCGGGGCAAAGGCGGAGACTTACACGGAGTCTGAGCCGTACCGGCAGGCCTGCGGATACCACCGGGACTACGGATACTTTATGGTTTCCTGCGGCGACCGGGGCTCCAGCTCCATCACGATCCTGGAGGAAGAGGCGGAGGCGGCGAAAAACCGTTTTCTGGCTTTGATAATTGAAAAAAAGGCGTATGAATGGGTAGTGAAGGTCTCAGAGCAGGAAGAGGCCATCTGGAAGTACCACTGCCGGTATGACTACCGCAGACTGTGGTTCGGAAAGGCTCTGGAGTGGCTGGCGCCGGCTGTGGACTGGGCGTTTTTTGCACAGTGCGCCGCGCGGTATATCGAACTGCTGAACCGCTGGTTTTCGCGTCCTCACTGGGAGTATGACTACCAGATCAGCCGTATCATTGAGATCAGTGAATCGAGGGAGTATTCGGATTCCAAATACCTGTACCGCATCGAACCGGCAAAAGAGCCGGACCATTCCAGAATCCGGCTGGAGCCGCAGTTTCTGGAAGGCGGGGACAGCAGCGGTGCTTTTTCGTTTGAAATCGAAGGGGAGGCGCTGGATATGCGGCGGCTGGAAGAGGAAGTCCTTGTCCTTATGGATCGGGAGGAAGACAACATAGATGCTTACTCGCTGGAAGGCAGATTTCTGTGGAATATCGGAGAAAAGCTGCCGGTTCACCGCCGCTATGATAACCTTTACGAGGATATCTGCGGCTAAGAAGGGAAACATGAAATTATGAAGATACTGGTTCTTGGCGGCACACGTTTTTTCGGAGTTCATCTGGTGAATACACTGCTTTTACAGGGGCATGAGGTTGCCGTGGCGACCCGGGGAAATGCAAAACCGCGTTTTATCGCCCCGGTGGAAGAAATCCGGGTGGACCGCATCCGGGAGGAATCCATGCGCGCTGCATTTTCCGGCAGAGAATTCGATGTGGTATATGATGATCTGGCCTACTGCTCCAATGACGTAAAAACTGCGCTTGAGACAGTCCGGTGCAGGCGATATATCATGGTTTCCTCCATCTCGGTTTATGAACTGAAGGAAAATACGAGAGAGACGGATTATGATCCGTACCGGGAAACGCTCATCTGGGGTGGGCGGAGTGCATTCGATTACGGAACGGGAAAGAGGCAGGCGGAAGCGGCTCTGGTGCAGGTATTTCCGGAACAGGAGTCCGTGATGGTGCGTTTCCCCGTGGTTCTTGGAAGGGATGATTACACGGAACGTCTCCGGTTTTACGCTGTCCACACGGCGAAGGGGATTGCCATGCAGGTGGAAAATGAAAACTGTCCCGTAAGCTTCATTTCCGCGGAGGAATGCGGCCGTTTCCTGGCGTTTCTGGCCGATTCATCCTTAGAAGGCCCTGTGAATGCGGCTGCGTCGGGGACGATCACCATCGGAGAGATCATCCGCTATACGGAAGAAAAGACGGGGAAGAAGGCAGTCCTGTCCACGGAGGGGGAAGAAGCTCCTTACAATGGATTTCCGGGATTTTCCATAAATACGGAGAAGGCGGAAGGCGCAGGGTATCATTTTTCCGGCCTTGACACCTGGATTTATCGGCTTCTGGACTTCTATGGGGAGATGGAAGGGTAATCCGGCGTTGACTTTTCTTCCTTAGAATCCTATAATTAGTAACGTACAAACCCGACTTGCTTCGATATGATGCGCCAAAGTCGGGTCATTTCATTTCGAAACGGCAGCGATTCGGATGTGCAGACTGCCGCACGGCTGAATCAATACAAGCGTGGTAACGGTTCAGACATTCGCCGTCTGAACTGTTGCCAAAATTAAGAAGACAGGAAGTTGACGCAATGACAAAACGATTTGCCCAGATCATCATCGATATTTCTCATGAGAAAGTGGACCGCACCTTTGATTACAGAATCCCGCCCCAGCTAGAGGACCGGATTTCCGTAGGCGTTCTGGTGAAGATTCCGTTTGGAAAGGGAAATTCTCTGAGGAAGGGCTATGTGGTCGGCATCACGGACCACGCGGATTATGATGCGGATAAGATAAAAGAGATCGCCGGTATCGTGGAAGGCAGCGTCTCGGCGGAATCGCAGCTGATTATGCTTGCGTGGTGGCTGAAGGAGCAGTACGGTTCCACCATGAACCAGGCATTAAAGACGGTGCTCCCGGTGAAACAGAAGGTGAAGCCGAAGGAGAAGAAGGTCCTGCGCCTCCTGATCCCGGAAGAACAGTTGGAGGCGGTGACGGCGGAGGCGGAGAAAAAGAGCTATAAGGCGAGAGTGCGGCTCTTCAAGGCATTGAAGGAGAACCCTTTGATTCCGTATGAGGTGGCGTCAGGCCAGATGAACTTATCAGCGGCAACCTTAAAGCCGGTGATTGAAAAAGGCTATGTGGCATTGGAATCGGAGGAAATCTTCCGGAATCCCGTAAAGGACGCGGGCAGCAGAGTGAAGGCTGTGGACTTAAACGGGGAGCAGCAGGCGGTTGTAGATGCATTCTGCGAGGATTATGAAGCGGGAAAACGGGAGACATATCTGATCCACGGCATTACTGGAAGCGGCAAGACCGAGGTCTATATGGAGATGATTTCCAGAGTCATAAGCGAGGGAAAGCAGGTTATCGTCCTTATTCCCGAGATCGCGCTTACCTACCAGACGGTCATGCGATTCTACGGCCGGTTCGGAAACCGGGTTTCCATCATCAATTCCAGATTGTCGGCGGGGGAACGGTACGATCAGTTTGAGCGGGCCAGAGGCGGCGATATCGATATTATGATTGGTCCGCGCTCCGCGCTGTTTACCCCGTTTTCCAGGCTGGGACTGATTATCATAGATGAAGAGCATGAAGGCGCCTATAAGAGCGAGGTAGTGCCCCGGTACCATGCGAGGGAGGTGGCGGTAAAACGGGCGCAGATGCAGAACGCTTCCGTAGTTCTGGGATCGGCGACGCCCTCTCTGGAGGCGTACACGAAGGCGCTTCGCGGTGAATACCGGCTGTTCAGCCTGCATACCAGAGCCAAGGCGGACAGCCGGCTGGCCGATGTGGCTGTCGTGGATCTGCGGGAAGAGTTAAAGGCTGGGAATAAGTCCATTTTCAGCAGACGGCTTCAGCAGATGATCGGTGACCGTCTGGAGAAGAAGGAACAGATCATGATGTTCATCAACAGGAGGGGCTATGCCAACTTTGTGTCCTGCCGTTCCTGCGGAGAGGCCATCAAGTGTCCCCACTGTGATGTGACGCTGACGCTTCATAAGGACAACCGTCTGGTGTGCCATTACTGCGGCTATTCGATTCCCATGCCGGATAAATGTCCCAGCTGCGGTTCTCCATACATCGCCAATTTCGGAGTAGGGACCCAGAAAATTGAGATGATGACAAAGAAGATGTTTCCGCAGGCCAGGGTCTTGCGCATGGATCTCGATACGACTTCAAAAAAGGGCGGCCATGAGGAGATCCTGTCGGCCTTTGCGGAGGGGGACGCCGATATTCTGATCGGAACCCAGATGATCGTAAAGGGCCACGACTTTCCCGATGTCACCCTGGTGGGAGTGCTGGCGGCTGATTTATCGCTGTACACACCGGATTACCGGGCTGCCGAGCGGACCTTTCAGCTGCTCACCCAGGCCGCAGGCCGTGCAGGGCGTGACGTGAGGCATGGTGATGTCATAATTCAGACATACAATCCGGAGCACTACAGCATTGTCACGGCCGCAGAGCAGGATTATGAAACCTTCTACCATCAGGAGATGGCCTATCGCCGTCTGATGAAGTATCCGCCGGTCAATGTGCTGTTCACCGTGCAGATGGCATCGAAATCAGAGGCAGCTTTGGTGGAGGCAGCGGACCGCCTCGCAGCCCATATAACGCCCCAGGCAGACGAGGAAAAAGTCCAGATGATAGGGCCTGTAGACGCCTCCGTTTACAAAATTAATGATATATATAGAAAAATTTTATATTTGAAACAGGAAAATTATGATATACTAATTAAAATCAGGGATAATATCGACTGCTTCCAACAGGAGAAGTCAGAGATATTTAAAGGGGTTGTGGTACAGTATGATTTTTCATGAGCAGTGCAAAAAGTGGCATTAAGATATTTTCGTTGTGCTCGCACATAAGAAAATATCTTAGTGACACTTTTTATAGGGCGAAGCCCGTCACCGAACGGGAGCGCAGCGGACGTGAGGTGGTGCACTGCGGACTCCCGGGACGCACAATCAAACTTTAAAAAATGAGAGGATAAACAACAATGGCAATCAGAAAAATAAGAACAATCGGAGACGATATTTTAAGAAAACACTGCAAGCCGGTAAAAGAATTAACGCCGCGCCTCCAGGATTTAATTGAAGATATGTTCGAAACCATGTACGAAGCCTGTGGCGTAGGCCTTGCAGCCCCCCAGGTAGGCGTGCTGAAGCAGATCGTGGTGATCGACGTAGAGGACGGGAACCAGTACGTACTCATCAATCCGGTCATCATCGAGACGAGCGGAAGCCAGACAGGCAGCGAGGGCTGCTTAAGCGTACCGGGAAAATCCGGTGTCGTTACCCGTCCTGACCACGTTAAGGTAAAGGCGTTTGACTGCGAGATGAAGGAATTCGAACTGGTTGGAGAAGGTCTCCTGGCGCGTGCCATCTGTCACGAATGCGACCATTTAAGCGGCGATCTCTTCGTCGACAAGGTGGAAGGCGAGCTGACCGATGTGGACCAGGAAGAGGATGAGACAGAGGAAGGTGAAGAGTAAAATGCGGATCGTATTTATGGGAACGCCCGATTTTTCCGTGCCGGCCTTAACGGCGCTGGTGGAAGCGGGCCATGATGTGATTGCGGTGGTGACCCAGCCGGATAAGCCAAAAGGACGTGGGAAATTAGTCCAGATGACTCCCGTTAAAGAAAAGGCTTTAGAGTATGGGATTCCCGTTTACCAGCCGGTGAAGGCGAGGGATCCGGAATTCGTCAGTCTGCTAAAGGAGATGAAGCCTGACGCCATGGTTGTGGCGGCCTTCGGCCAGCTTCTTCCAAAGACCATCCTCGATATTCCAAAATATGGCTGTGTGAACATCCACGCCTCCCTGCTTCCCAAGTACCGCGGCGCAGCTCCGATTCAGTTCGCGGTGATCAACGGGGAATCCGTCAGCGGAATCACCACCATGATGATGGCGCCGACACTGGATACGGGAGATATCCTGGATCAGGAGTCCGTTGCTCTCGATGAGAAAGAGACGGGCGGAAGTCTCCACGATAAGCTGAGCGCGATCGGAGGACGTCTGATTATAAAAACGCTGAAGAAGCTGGAAGACGGAACCGCCGTGCGGACTGTGCAGGACGAAGAAAAGATGACTTACTTTGGAATGCTTAAGAAATCCATGGGAGATATCGACTGGAATCAGGATGCGGCTTCTATCGAGCGTCTGATCCGCGGATTAAACCCGTGGCCCAGTGCTTACACGAGCTGGGAAGGAAAGACGATCAAGCTCTGGGAGGCCGATGCACTGGAAGAAGAGTACGAGGGAGCCTGTGGTCAGGTTGTGAAAACAGGAAAAGACTGTCTGTATGTAAAAACAGGAAAAGGAACACTTGCGGTGAAGGAACTGCAGCTTCAGGGAAAGAAGCGTATGGATACCGGCGCGTTTCTGCGCGGATACCAGATTGCAGAAGGAACCGTTTTCGAAAGGAGCGTCTGATTTATGTATTATGGCGGCTTAATGGGATACTATTTTGATCCCACATGGATTCTTGTAATTATAGGTGCGGTGCTGTCTATGGCAGCATCCGCAAAGGTGAACAGCACATTCAACAAATATTCAAAGGTCAGGAGCATGACGGGAATGACAGGGGAGGACGCGGCAAAGCGCCTCTTAAACTCCCAGGGTATCTACGATGTGACCGTCCGTCCCGTAAAGGGACAACTGACAGACCACTACGATCCGAGGACGAAGACCGTTAATTTATCGGAGTCGGTATTCCATTCCACCTCTGTGGCGGCAATCGGCGTGGCGGCTCACGAGTGCGGCCATGCCATGCAGGACAACGTGGGATACGTTCCCCTTAAGCTGCGCGGAGCGATCGTTCCGGTGGCCAATATCGGCTCCCAGGCGGCATTTCCGCTTATTATTATCGGTGTGCTGATCGGCGGTATGGGATCGCCTCTCGTGAATATCGGCCTGATTCTCTTTTCGCTGGCTGTTATTTTCCAGCTCATCACCCTTCCTGTGGAGCTCAATGCCTCCAGGAGAGCGATCACGCTGCTCGACCAGGTCGGTATACTTGGCGGCCAGGAAGTAAATCAGACGAGAAAGGTGCTGGGCGCCGCGGCGCTCACGTACGTGGCCGCGCTGGCTGCTTCCGTGCTCCAGCTGCTCCGTCTCGTGATTCTATTTGGAGGACGCAGAGACAATGACTAACGGAAACAGCAGCCGGGAAATCATCCTGGATATACTGCTCGAGATCCTGGAAAAGGGCGGTTACAGTCATATCGTGCTGGGCCAGGCGCTGAGCAAATACCAGTATCTTGACAAACAGGAGCGGGCCTTTATCTCCCGCACCGTGGAAGGTACTGTGGAATACACCCTTCAGCTGGATTACGTCATTAATTCTTACTCCAGCGTAAAAGTAAAAAAGATGAAACCGGTCATCCGCACTCTGCTGCGGATGTCCGTTTATCAGATTCTCTATATGGACCGTGTGCCGGACTCCGCCGTCTGCAACGAGGCGGTAAAGCTGGCGCAGAAACGGAAATTCACCGGATTAAAGGGCTTTGTCAACGGCGTTCTGCGTAATATTTCCAGAAATAAAGAACAACTGAAATGGCCGGATGATTCTGTCCGATACTCCATGCCTTCCTGGATTCTGGATATGTGGAAGGGTACATACGGAGAGGAGACGGCGGTTTCCATGGTAAAAGCCTTCTTAAAGCCCAGCAGGACGGCGGTTCGCTGCAATTTGAACCGGGCTTCGAAGCAGGAGATTATGGAAAGCCTGAAAAACCAGGGTGTTACGGTGGAGGAGACGCCGCTGTCTGCAGCGGTTCTCTATTTATCGAAGTACGATTATTTAGAGAGCCTTGACGCGTTTGCCGAAGGCCTGATTTCAGTTCAGGATATGAGCTCCAGCTTTGTGGGCGAGATTGCGGACCCGAAGGAAGGCGATCTCTGCCTCGATGTCTGCGGCGCTCCCGGCGGAAAGAGCCTTCACGTCGCGGATAAACTGAAGGGAACCGGAATGGTAATCGTCCGTGATTTGACGGAGCAGAAGGTGGCACTTATAGAAGATAATATTGCCCGGTCGGGCTTTACCAACATCCGTGCCGAGGTGCACGACGCCCTTGTGCCGGATCCGGCGTGGGAAGGCAGGGCAGACATTGTTCTGGCCGATCTGCCGTGCTCCGGGCTTGGGATCATAGGCAGGAAACCGGATATCAAGTACCGGATGACGATGGAACAGATGGAGGAGCTGGCAGCTCTGCAGCGGGAGATCCTCTCTGTGGTTCAATCTTACGTGAAGCCGGGAGGAAAGCTGATTTACAGCACCTGTACCATTGACCGGAAAGAAAATGAAGAGAATGCGGCGTGGTTTCTGGAGAATTATCCGTTTGACGCCATGAATTTAGAAGGAAAGTTAGGAGAAACACTGAATGCGGCCTCGTTGAGGTCCGGGAATATCCAGCTCTTACCGGGAATCCACCCGTGCGACGGATTTTTCATCGCAGCATTTCAGAAAAAATAAGGATAATGGAAAAGACAGATATTAAATCTCTGAATTTAGAAGAACTTACGGCGTTTATCACAGCCTCCGGCGAGAAGGCGTTCCGGGCAAAACAGCTCTACGAGTGGATGCACAAAAAGCTGGCCCCCGGATACGAGGAGATGACGAATCTTCCGAAGTCCCTCAAGGAACGGCTGAAGGAGACGTGTGACTATACGTCGCTTCAGACTGTGGACGAGAAAATATCCGCCATTGACGGGACGAGAAAGTATCTATTCGGCCTTTCAGACGGCAATATTATCGAGAGCGTCTTAATGAGGTATAAACACGGCAATTCCGTATGTATTTCCTCCCAGGTCGGCTGCCGTATGGGCTGCCGGTTCTGCGCCTCCACTCTGGATGGCCTGGAACGGAATTTAAGGCCGGCGGAGATGCTGGACCAGATCTACCGGATTCAGTATCTCACAGGGGAGCGGATCTCCAATGTGGTGATCATGGGTTCGGGAGAGCCTATGGATAACTATGACAATGTGGTGAAGTTTATCCGCCTGCTGACGGATGAGCATGGGCTGAACATCAGCCAGCGAAACATTACACTGTCCACCTGCGGCATTGTTCCGGGAATCCTTAAGCTGGCTGATGAGGGACTCGCCGTCACCCTGGCCCTCTCGCTCCACGCGCCTGATGATGAGGTGCGAAAGACTCTGATGCCTGTGGCGAACCGCTATAAGCTGAACGATGTGCTGGAAGCCTGTCATACATATTTTGAGAAGACGGGAAGACGGCTGACCTTTGAGTACAGTCTCGTTTCCGGAGTCAATGATAATCTGCAGGAAGCGGCGGCGCTGGCGGCGCTGATCAAAGACCAGCAGGGCCACGTGAACTTAATTCCGGTGAATCCCATCAAGGAACGGGATTACGTGCAGTCGGACAGGAAGGCCATAGAGGCATTTAAAAATCTGCTTGAAAAAAATGGAATTAATGTTACTATAAGAAGGGAAATGGGCCGGGACATCCATGGTGCCTGCGGCCAGCTTAGAAAGAGTTTTTTATGTCAGGAACAAAAAGGGAGTGAGAAGACGCTATGAAAGCTTGTGCATTGACGGATACGGGAAGAGTGCGTACGGCCAATCAGGATTACGTATATGCCAGCGTGGAGCCGGTCGGGAGCCTGCCGAACTTATTCGTGGTTGCGGATGGGATGGGCGGTCATCAGGCCGGAGACTATGCCTCCAGATATATTGTAGAAAATCTGGTGACGTATCTTCAGTATACGGAAAATTCCCAGATTGTTCCGCTTCTGCGGGAGGGTATATTAAAGGTCAACACGCAGTTGTACCAGGAGTCGAAGGAAAAACCGGAACTTTCCGGTATGGGAACGACTCTGGTGGCTGCAGTGGCCGATGAAAATACTCTCTATGTGGCCAATGTGGGAGACAGCCGCCTCTATCTCGTGAGAGACAGGATCAGACAGGTGACGAAAGACCATTCCTATGTGGAGGAACTGGTTTCCCTGGGGCGTCTGGAGCGCGGAAGCAAGGATTATAAGGATAAAAAGAATATCATTACGAGAGCAGTTGGGACAGAAGATAAGCTGTTGGTTGATTTCTTCGAGGTAGGACTGGAGCCGGGAGACTTTATTCTCATGTGTTCCGACGGACTCAGCAATATGCTGGAGGACGTAGAGATGGAGGAGATTGTCGGCTCTGATCTGGAGCTGGAGGAAAAAGCGGAGAAGTTGATCACGGTAGCCAATGACAATGGCGGTAAGGACAATATAGCAGTGGTACTCGTTGATCCGCAGATTGGCAGGGAGGTAAGCTTATGATTTTGAGACCAGGGACATTTTTACAGGACAGATATGAAATACTGGATAAGATCGGTTCCGGCGGGATGTCAGATGTGTACAAGGCCCTGTGCCATAAGCTGAAACGGCAGGTTGCCATTAAGGTACTGAAGGAGGAATTCAGTTCAGACAGCGGATTTGTGAGCAAGTTTAAGATGGAAGCCCAGGCTGCGGCCAGACTGTCCCATCCGAACATTGTAAACGTATATGATGTCGTGGATGAGGGAACTCTTCACTATATAGTTATGGAGCTGATCGAGGGCATCACTCTCAAGAATTATATCCTGAAAAAGGGCTGCCTCGACAGCAAAGAGGCTATCGGGATCGCCATCCAGGTGGCGCAGGGGATCGCAGCCGCCCATGAGCAGGGAATCGTTCACCGGGATATCAAGCCGCAGAATATCATTATCGCGCGGGATGGAAAGGTGAAGGTAGCGGATTTCGGGATCGCCCGCGCCGCATCCACTCAGACGCTCAGCGCTACGGCTATGGGATCGGTTCATTATATTTCACCGGAACAGGCGAGAGGCGGATACAGCGACGCCCGCAGTGATATCTATTCACTGGGTATCACCATGTACGAGATGGCGGCCGGACGGGTGCCCTTTGAAGGGGAGAACACCGTCACGGTGGCTCTGGCGCACTTAGAAGACCCGATCACACCACCCAGCTACTACAATCAGGAGATTCCGGTCGGTTTTGAGAACATCATTTTAAAATGTACGGAGAAGAAACCGGAGTACCGGTACGGGAGCATGCAGGAGGTGATCGCCGACTTGCGGCGCGCCCTTGTGACGCCCGATGAGAATTTTGTGCAGGCGTCGGCTCCGTCCATGGATACATCCCAGACGGTGATCATCGGAGCGCCGGAGCTGGAGCAGATCCGTTCCGGTTCCGGCCGCAGGAATCAGCCGGAACCGCAGCAGAACCGGAACAGCCGCTATGGCAATGAACCGGTGCGGGAACGCCAGCCGGAGCACAGGAGCAGCCGGAATACCGGAACTGCCGGAGGCCCGTCGGGTAGAACGAAGCGGCGGGAACCGGATGAGGAGATCAATCCGGGAATCGAAAAGCTTCTGACGGCAGCGGGCATCGTAGTGGCGGTTCTTATCGTCATCGTCCTTATCTTCCTGGTTACCAGACTTGGCGGGCTGTTCCGTTCCGGAACACCCAAGGAGACGGAGACCACTGTGGAGACTACGATACCGGAGGAGACGACTCTGGGTGAAAAACAGACCACCATGCCTGAGGTCGAGGGACTGGCGGAAGACATTGCGCGGCAGAAGCTTCGTGAGAACGGCGGTCTGGACATGAAGATCGGTGATTATGAGTTCTCTGATACCGTGAAAAAGGGAGATGTCATTACCCAGACTCCGAAAGCGGGAGAGATTGTAGATAAGTACTCGGCTGTATCCGTGGTCATCAGCAACGGACCGGAGCATCCGGAGATCGATTTAACCACCCTGGGCCTGGATTCCCTTACAGCGGAGGCGGCCAAATCGCTTCTGGAGGGCAAAGGCTTTGTCGTGAATCTGCAGAACCAGAGCAGCGATACGGTAGAGTCCGGCAAGATCATCAGCTACAGCCCGGATAAGGCAAAGGAAGGGGCTGTGATCAGCGTGATCGCCAGCACAGGCCCGGCACTGACCAATCCGGTAACGGTTCCTGATATTACAGGCAAAGGGGAAGAGGTCGGAGAGGAGATGCTGGCCGATCTGGGCCTGGTTTCCGGAACGGTAACGAAGGAAACCTCGGAAGAGGTGCCGGTAGGCACCATCATCCGTCAGGCCATCGCGCCCAATACCCAGGTAGAGGGAGGAACGGCCATCGATTATGTGGTCAGCAGCGGATCGGCGGAACAGGCCAAATACAAGTACCTGGCATCCATCGAGAAATCGTATCCGCTCCAGAATTTAATTGGACCGGGATCCGCCAGCACCCAGCTGAATATAAAGATCCAGCTGAAGCAGACGGTAAACGGAAAAGACGAGGTCAGGGATCTGATGGGGCCGGTGACGATCACGGGAGACCAGCAGCTTCCGGTCGTCTTCAAGAACATTGAGGGCGCCTATGGCGTGACCAGCGGTGAAGTGCAGATTGTCAATGTGGACACGGGAGAAGTAATCAATTCCTATCCGGTTACGTTTGTCCCCATTCCACAGTCATAAGGGCTATTGTATGACAGGAAAAATTATAAAAGGAATTGCAGGTTTTTATTATGTGGATAACGGAACAGATGTCTATGAATGCAAGGCAAAGGGCGTGTTCCGCAATAAAAAGATCAAACCTCTGGTAGGGGATAATGTGGAATTTACCGTGTTGAGCGAGGCGGAGAAGGAAGGCAACATCGACAAGATCCTTCCACGCAAAAACGAGCTGGTCCGGCCGGCTGTGGCTAATATCGATCAGGCGCTGGTGATCTTCTCCATCACCCATCCGGAGCCCAACTTAAACCTTCTGGACCGCTTCCTCGTGATGATGGAGGTGCAGGATGTTCCCGTGAAGATCTGTTTTAATAAGACGGATTTAACGGGAGACGAGGAGAGGGACCGTCTGGGGAATATTTATTCCTCAGCGGGCTATCCCGTCTACTTTACAAGCACCTACGAAAACAGAGGGCTGGAAGCGGTTCGGGAACTGACAGAGGGAAAGACAACGGTTCTGGCAGGCCCTTCGGGCGTCGGGAAATCTTCCATCACGAACCTCCTCTTTCCAGAGGCAGGCATGGAAACTGGAAAGATCAGCGAGAAGATCCAGAGAGGAAAGCATACGACGAGGCACAGCGAGCTGTTTGCCATCGGGAAGGACACGTACATGATGGACACCCCGGGCTTCAGCTCCATGTACTTAGAGGAACTGGAGTGCGGAAACTTAAAGGATTATTTTCCTGAATTTGCGGCTTACGAGGATGACTGTAAGTTCTTAGGCTGCGTCCATGTGGGCGAGCCGGTCTGCGGAGTCAAGGAGGCCGTGCGCCAGGGGGAGATAAGCGAAAGCCGTTATGATAATTACAAGCTTTTGTACCAGGAATTAAAAGATAAAAGGAGATATTGATATGTTCCTATTAGCACCTTCCATCTTGGGAGCAGATTTTAAACATTTGGAGCAGCAGGTATGCGAGGCCGCGGACGCGGGAGCACAGTACATCCATCTTGATGTGATGGATGGGGACTTCGTTCCCAGCATATCCTTCGGCATGCCTGTGATAGCCAGCTTGAGAAGCTGTACGGATAAGGTATTTGATGTCCATATGATGGTTAGGGAGCCAGGCCGTTATATCGATGCCATGAAAGAAGCGGGAGCCGACATCATCAGTGTTCATGTGGAGGCGTGTACCCATTTGGACCGCACGGTGAACCAGATTAAGGAGGCCGGTTTGAAGGCCGGAGTCGTGTTGAATCCGGCTACGCCTGTCGACGTGCTGGACTGTATCCTCGATCAGGTGGACATGGTGCTGCTCATGACCGTGAATCCGGGATTCGGCGGACAGAAGTTCATTCCCTATACTCTGGAGAAGATCCGCGCTTTAAGGAAAAAATGCGACATGCGGGGGCTGTCCATGGATATTGAAGTGGATGGCGGCGTGACCTGCGATAATGTGCGGGAGTTGATGGAGGCGGGTGCCAACGTCTTTGTCGCCGGTTCCGCGATCTTTAAAGGGGATGTGACGGCGAACACGAAGGCATTTTTGAAGATATTTGAGGAACAGGAATGACGGGCCTTATTATCACCGGCGGAAGCATAGACTGTGCATTCGCCGGTGCTTTTTTAAAGGACAAGACATTTGACATGGTGATTGCCGTGGATGGCGGCCTGGCGGCTGTAAAACAGCTGGATATCAGGCCGGATGCCATTGTCGGTGATTTCGATACGGTGAAGGGCGAGCTTCTGGAGGAATACGGTCAGATAGAGGGCATAACCTTCGAACAGCACCAGCCGGAAAAGGATGAGACCGATACGGAGCTTGCTCTCCGCACCGCCATGGAGGCCGGCGTCAGCGATATGGTTATCCTGGGCGCCACCGGCGGCAGGCTGGACCACTCCATCGGCAATATCCATCTGCTGTACGCGTGCCTGCAAAAAGGCGTGAAGGCTTCCATCGTCGATGAGAAGAACCGGCTCTACATTTTGGATCAGGGAAAGACTTACCGTTCCTCTGAAATCTGGGGAAAATATATTTCCTTCCTCCCCCTTACCGAGGAGGTTCACGGGATCACGCTGAAAGGCTTCAAGTATCCCCTGACTAACCGGGATATCAGGATCGGTACAAGCCTCTGTATCAGCAACGAGCTGGAGGCGGAGACGGGGACTATCACATTCCGTGATGGGGCTCTGATCTGCGTGGAGTCTCACGACTAAGCGTTGCAGAGGCCCGTGGTACCGTGAACTGTAATTACTAAACTGGTATGGCCTAAAAAAACAAAACTGGATATTTATATCACTCCACCCTCATGCTAAGATAGGGGACAAGAAAGCATTGGCATCAAGGGAGGAAAAAGAAATGAACAGAACAGACAGTAAAATCAGCAAAATTGCCATGACCGGATTATTCGCGGCCATATCGTACGTGGTCTTCACGTTCCTGCAGTTTAAAATTACGCTTCCGGGAGGAGACGCGACTTCCATTCATTTGGGAAATGCGGTCTGTGTGCTGGGAGCGCTTTTACTGGGCGGCGTATACGGCGGCCTGGGCGGAGCTATCGGTATGACGATCGGCGACTTATTCGATCCGGTGTATGTGGTCTATGCGCCTAAGACTTTTATTTTGAAGCTGTGTATCGGCCTGATTACCGGTTTCCTTGCTCACAGAATAGGAAAGATCAATGAATCCCATGATCAGAAACACATTTTCAAATGGGTCCTTATCGCTTCTGTTGGCGGACTGCTTTTCAATGTTATTTTCGATCCGCTTGTGGGATACTACTACAAGCTGCTGATTCTGGGAAAACCGGCCGCTGAGCTGGCGCTCGTATGGAATGTGACCTCGACCACCATCAACGCGGTGACGTCGGCCATCGCTTCCGTCGTCATCTACATGCCGCTGCGGAACGCGCTTCTCCGGTCGGGAATGGGAGGAATTTTACGGATATGATATCAGAAAGACATCAGAAAAAAATTGCAGTAATCAATGATTTATCGGGATATGGCCGCTGTTCGCTGACAGTGGCTATTCCCATTTTGTCGGCGCTGAAGGTTCAGTGCTGTCCGGTTCCCACCTCTATTCTCTCTAATCACACCGGATTTCCGGTGTATTTCTTTGACGATTATACGGATAAGATGGGACTTTATTTAGAAAAATGGACGGAACTGGGGCTGGAGTTCGACGGCATTTTCAGCGGCTTTCTCGGTTCGGAGGCACAGATCGGGATTGTCATGTCCATGATCCGGCAGTTTCAGGGAAAGGATACGCTGGTGGTGATCGATCCGATCATGGGAGACCACGGAAAGGCGTATCAGACCTACACGCCGGCCATGTGCAGCCGCATGAAGGAGCTGGTGTGCCTGGGTGATATCGTCACGCCGAATCTGACCGAGGCATGCATTCTGACGGGCCGGGAATACCGGGACGAGGGCTGGCACAGGACGGAGCTTTTAGCGATGGCGGAGGAGATCCGGGAGATGGGACCTTCCGGAGTCATCATAACGGGAGTGAAGGAAGGTGCGTATCTGACCAATGTCATCGCAGAGCGGGGGAAGGAAACCGCGTTCTGCCGTTCGATGCGGGTCGGACGGGAACGGCCGGGCACAGGGGATGTGTTCTCGGCCATCGTGGCGGCGGAGGCGGTAAAAGGCGCTTCGCTGACCGATGCGGCGAAGAAGGCGGCACGGTTTGTAAAGCGCTGTATTCTAAAATCGGAGGAGTTAAATGTTCCGGTTCAGAACGGGGTATGCTTTGAGGAAGTGCTGTCGGAATTGATAAAATGGAAATAAGGGGCTTTTCTTTCACTGTAATTTGTAGTATAATCAACGGCAGATTATCATATTGAGGAGAAACCAGGAGGAATACCATGTTAGATTTAAAGTTTGTAAGAGAAAATCCTGAGGCTGTAAAACAGAATATCAGGAATAAATTTCAGGATAACAAGCTGCCGCTGGTGGATGAGGTTATTGAACTGGACGAGTTAAACCGCGCCGCAAAGCAGGAAGGCGATGCGCTCAGAGCGGAACGTAATAAACTTTCCAAGCAGATTGGCGGGCTGATGGGCCAGGGAAAGAGAGAAGAGGCCGAAGAGCTTAAGAAGCAGGTGACGGCGGCTTCTGACCATCTGGCAGAGCTGGAGGAGAAGGAACGGGAACTGGACGAGAAGATCAAAAAGATCATGATGACCATCCCGAACATCATTGATCCCAGCGTACCGATTGGAAAAGACGACAGCGAGAACGTGGAAGTGCAGAGATACGGCGAGCCGGTGGTACCGGATTTCGAGATACCGTATCACACCGACATCATGGAGCGCTTTGACGGAATCGATTTGGACAGTGCCAGAAAGGTAGCGGGCAACGGTTTCTACTACCTGATGGGTGATATTGCAAGACTTCACTCCTCCGTAATCTCCTATGCGCGTGATTTCATGATCGACCGCGGCTTTACGTACTGTGTACCGCCGTTCATGATCCGCAGCGAGGTTGTGACCGGCGTTATGAGCTTTGCTGAGATGGACGCCATGATGTATAAGATCGAGGGTGAGGATTTATACCTTATCGGTACCAGCGAGCATTCCATGATCGGAAAGTTTATTGATACCATTATTCCGGAGGAATCCCTTCCGAAGACACTTACCAGCTATTCTCCGTGCTTCCGCAAGGAGAAGGGCGCCCATGGCCTGGAGGAGCGCGGCGTCTACCGCATCCATCAGTTTGAGAAGCAGGAGATGATCGTTGTCTGCAAGCCGGAGGAGAGCATGGAATGGTACGATAAGTTATGGCAGAACACGGTGGATTTATTCCGTTCCCTGGATATTCCGGTCAGAACTTTAGAGTGCTGCTCCGGTGACCTCGCTGATTTAAAGGTGAAGTCCGTGGACGTGGAGGCATGGTCCCCGCGCCAGAAGAAGTACTTCGAGGTGGGAAGCTGTTCCAACTTGGGCGACGCCCAGGCCAGAAGGCTTAAGATCCGTGTCAACGGGGAGGACGGAAGAAAGTATTTCGCCCACACCTTAAATAACACGGTAGTGGCACCGCCGAGAATGCTGATCGCATTTTTAGAGAACAACTTACAGGCGGACGGAAGTGTAAGAATTCCGGAGCTTTTAAGACCGTATATGGGCGGAATGGAAGCGATTGTTCCGAAGGATAAAAAGTAAAGAGATTATGGTATAACGCAGCAGATGTGGCCGGTTTTCGGAACCGCACACCGGCTGCGTTTTTTAGAGTTACCCTAAAGGAAATGGCAGAGAAAAACGCTCTTGCTGTTTCCTTTTTCTTTTTGTACATATAATTTGTTGGGTTTTCACAGGATTACCACAAAAAGTATGAAAAAAAATCATACTGTCAGGAAGAGAAGGCGGGTGGTATGCTTAAGACATGAAAAGAGAGGGGGAAAGCTTATGAAGCAATGGGAAGAGTATCGAATTCCGGCAGAAGAAGTAAGAAGGATTTCCAGGATACCGATCACCTGTCTGGAGGACCAGACATCCGTATTCAGCCGCATGGCGCTGGAGATGGCGGAGAAGATTGAGGACAACAACCGTCAGGGAAAACGGACGGTGTTTATCATTCCGTTCGGGCCGACCGGGCAGTATCCCGTTTTTGTAGACCTGGTCAACACCAGGAGAATCAACTTAAAGAAGGTATGGCTGATTACCATGGATGACTGGCTGGACAGCGACGGCGGACTGGTGGGACTTGACAACATCCATTCTCTGAGGAGGAAGATGAATCAGGTCCTGTATTCGAAAATCGACAAGGGACTGGTGATGCCGGAAGAACAGAGGATATACCCGGATCCCGGCTGGCTGGAGAGAATACCTGATTTGATTGAAGCTCTGGGGGGAGTGGATATCTGTTTTGCGGGATTCGGCATCAACGGTCATCTGGGCTTCAATGAGCCTGCGGATGTAAGCCCGGAGGAATTTGCAAAACTGCCTACCAGAGTTGTGAGAATATCGGAAACCACCAGGACGATCAAGGCTTCCACCGGTGTGAACGGAGCGATGGAGGACATTCCGTTTTATGGAATCACGGTCGGTATGAGAGAGATGCTGTGTGCGGATAAGGTCAGCGTTTACTGCTTCAGGGACTGGCATTCCGGGGCAATCAGACGGGCTGGATGCGGCACCGTGTCATCCGGTTTTCCAGCTTCCCTGCTGCAGAATCACCCGAACGCCGCCATCGTCTGCTCTCCCAATGCGATAGCTCCGTGCTATTAAAGGAGGAGCGGCCATGAAATGGATCAAAATAAAAAACAAGAGGGTCTGGTCTCTCATTTCCCTGATTATGTGCCTGATGGTTTGGCAGCTGATCTCCGTGTCGGAGGCGGGAGCCGTGTTCGCCTCTCCTGAAAAGACGCTGATGGCATTTATCACCATGGCGAAGAGCGGGGCAATCTGGGTTCATATCGGTTACAGCCTGTTCCGGGTCATCACCGGCTTTTTGCTGGGACTGGCCGCCGCTGTTCCCATTGCATTCCTGATGGGATGGTATAAGACTGTGCAGTATCTGCTGGAGCCTGTGGTGCAGTTCATCCGGACGATTCCGCCGATCGCCTATATTCCGCTGGTTATCGTAGCGCTCGGTGTGGACGAGTCCTCCAAAATCATGGTGATTTTCATTGCTACATTTCTCGTCATGGTAATTACGATTTACCAGGGAGTCAAAAATGTCGATTCCACACTGGTAAAGGCGGCCAGAGTTCTGGGGGCTAACGACAGGGATATCTTCTTCCATGTCGTGGTACCAGCGTCGTTTCCGTTTGTGCTGACCGCTATACGCCTCGGCCTTTCTGCCGGGCTTACCACACTGATCGCTTCGGAACTGACGGGAGCCAGCAAGGGGCTGGGGACAATGATTCAGGAAGCCAGCATGTATTTCCGGATGGACGTTGTTATCATGGGAATCATGGTGATTGGTATCATCGGTCTGGTGCTTAACAAGATCGTACATATTCTGGAAAGGTGGCTGACAGGATGGCAGGAAACTCATCAGGCGACGTGATTGTAAAGATTGATCATGTGGAGAAAATCTATCAGGGCAGGAGCGGCGAGGTAGTGGCCCTAAACGGCGTGGACATGGAGATCAGAGAAAATGAATTCGTCTGCGTGGTAGGCCCATCCGGCTGTGGAAAATCGACGCTTTTGAATATCATCGCGGGCCTGGAAAGACCGACGTCAGGGCGGGTCTGTGTGAAGGGAAAAGAGGTGGTAAATCCGGGGAGCGAGCGGGGCGTTATCTTCCAGCAGTACGCGCTGTTCCCGTGGCTGACCGTAAAAAAGAATGTCAAATTCGGATTGAAGTTAAGAGGTGTGAAGGAGCCGGAATTGTCTGTGATTGCTGATAAATACATTCGTCTCGTAGGCCTGGAGGAGTTTGGAGACAGCTATCCCAAGGAACTGTCAGGGGGGATGAAGCAGCGGGTGGCGATTGCCAGGGCCTACGCGGTGAATCCGGAGATCCTTTTAATGGACGAGCCGTTTGGAGCGCTTGATGCCCAGACCAGAACACAGCTCCAGACGGAACTGCTGGAAACGTGGGAGAAGGAGAAGAAGACCTGCTTTTTTATCACACATGATGTGGAGGAGGCGATTATACTGGCCCAGCGGGTGGTTATCATGAGCGCCCGTCCCGGACGGGTTAAGGAAATTGTGCCGGTAAATATTCCCTATCCAAGAACGCAGGAAACGAAGATGACGAAGGAATTCCTGGATTTAAAGGTTCATGTCTGGGGACAGGTATACAGGGAATTTCTGGAAGTACGGAAATAAGGGTTTACAACAATTCACGAGAAAGCTAAGATGGAGAAGGAGGAAAGAATATGAAAAAATTACCAATCGGTCTGCTGACCGTGATGCTCTGCGGTTTACTGGCGGGATGCTCAGGAAATGGCGGACCGCAGCAGAATGCGGAGACGAAGGCGCCGGAAACAACGGCAGAGGCAAAACAGCAGCCAGAGGCGAATCCGACGACAGAAGCAGCCGCTGCAGAGACGGCAAAAGGCCAGGAAACAGCAAAACCGGAGACGGTAAAACTGAGAGTCGCGTACCATCCGAATTTTGGGGGAAACAACCTTTATATCACCGCGGAGAAGAACGGCTTTTTTGAGGAAGAAGGGCTTATAGTGGAGCCGGTTAAATTTACAGCCGGTCCGCAGGAGATTGCTGCCATGGTGGCCGGAGATGTGGATATCGGTTATATTGGCCACGGCGCCACGTTTTTAGCCGTACAGCGTCAGGTAAATGTCTTTTTGACGGAGTTTTTGGGAAATGGAGATGAACTTTTAACGTATAAGGAATCCGGCATCACATCGCTGGAGGATTTAAAGGGAAAAACCATTGCCACAGCGCCGGGGACATCGGGGGAAACGGTCTTAAAGCTGGCTTTGGAGAAAGCAGGCTTAAGCCGGGATGATGTCAGAATCGTCAATATGGACGCAGCTGGCATGGTGGCTGCAATTGTGGCCAAGAAGGTGGACGCCTGTACACTCTGGCCGCCGCAGACCAGTGAAGTTCGAAAGACCATGGGGGAAGAGAATGTTGTAAGACTGACCACGATCGGCGATTTCAGAGACCAGTTTGCATTCCCGGGCCACTGGGTGGTAACGCCTAAATATATGGACGCGCATCCGGATGTCATGGTACGTTTTTCAAGGGCCATGCTGAAGGCGATGGACTACCGCAAGGAACACCCGGAGGAAACGGCGGAAAACGTAGCTGAGTTTATCGATGCGCCGCTCGATGGTGTTGTGGCGGAGATGAATAACATCGATCTGTTCGATGCGGATTACTGTTACCAGGTTATGACCGACAAAACGGCGGCAAAATGGTATGATGCGCTTCAGAATTTATATGTACAGGACGGCAAGGTGGAGAAAACCGTGCCGGTAGAGGAATGGTTCTGCCCTCAGTTTGCCAAAGAAGCGTACGAATCCCTGCATAAGTAAACGGAGAATAAACGATGCTAATCATTATGATGGCCTTAATTGGCGCGGTAGCACTGATTGTCGTAAGGCTGCGCCGGGATAAGATATCTCTTCTTATTCTGGCGCTGTGCGGAAGCTTTATCATCATGCTCGCGGGAATCGTGATCTATACGGCCAAGATCGGCGGCTTTTCGCGGAACCAGCAGATTCTTTTGTTTCTGCTTCCGAATATTCAGCAGTATTTGCAGTACCTTCCCATTACCCTTGACGTGCAGGGCTATGCAGCAGCAGTGGGAAGGTGCTGCTTTCCCTGCGTCCTGCTCCTGATTGCCCTGAACTACTCCATGAGCACCCTGGTGCGCAGACACATAAGAAAATTACGGATTCTGGCTTACTTTGTGGTGATCTGGCTGGTCTATTATTATCCGGCAGTCTTTCGGATGGGAGTGAGGGGGCGGTGGAAGCTGCAGCGCTTCATGGGAGTGATGGCGATGGTGTGGATTATGGCCTGCCTTCTGCTGGCGCTCTGTCTGCTGCTTCATGAGTACCGCAGTATTTCCATTCCGTATTTTAAGAAGAACTTCCGGTATATCCTGCTGTCTTATATCAGTATGGCATTCCTGTATATTATCTATGGATTACAGGATCCCGCGCAGATTTACCAGTATTACAGCCTGGAGTTTTTGTGGATCTGGCGGGGAAGCTATACGGCGGGAATCATGTACTCCATCTCCTGGGCGGCTCTGATTCTCTGCTCTGTATTTTTTGTCATATTGGGTTCCGTCAATCTTTTGCGCTATACACAGATTACCTATCATCAGGATAAGGAAAGCTCTCCCCGTGTCCGTTCTGCGGAGAACCGGGAAACCGTATCGCTGCAGAGCAGATTTGATCAGACGAGCCTTGGGGCCTCTGTGTTTGTGCACAGCATGAAGAACCAGCTGCTGGCAAACCGGATTCTGAATAAGAAACTGGGGCAGGCGCTTAAGGAGGAATCTCCGGATCTGGAAAAAATCAGGGGTGTTGCGGCCCAGCTCAATCAGCTCAATGAGTCGATGGTGACACGGATGGAAGATTTGTACCGCGCTATCCGCACAAACTCCATTCTGCTGACACCTGTCTCCGTGCGTGAGATTGCGGAGGCGGCCATGGGCCGTTTTCATCAGAAATATCCGGACAGGGCTGCCGCAGTAGCGCTCTGCGATGAGGGGCTGATACTGGCAGATAAGGAGCACCTGGCCGAGGCGGTCTATAATCTGCTCTGCAACGGGCAGGAGGCGATCGCGGAAGCCGGACGTGAGTCTGTGGCAGATCTGCGGCTGACTATCCGGAGACAGCGCCTTTATACCGTGCTGGAGGTTCACGACAACGGAAAGGGGATTTCCAGAACCGACCGGCTGAAGATCTATGAACCGTTTTATACCAGCAAAAATACGAGCTATAACTGGGGGATGGGCCTCTATTATGTACGGAATATTGTAAAGAGCCACTACGGCACCCTTAGGATCGAAAGCCATCCGGAGACGGGGACCAGTTTTTTTATCATGCTGCCAAGCTACGGAACGGAAGATACAGGAAAGAGAGGTGGAAGCCGTGGAAAGGAAAATAAGAATTCTGGTCGCAGAGGATTTTGACCTCCTTCGTGAAGACCTCTGTGAATTCCTTGATTCTCAGGAGGACATGGAGGCAGCAGGCAGTGCCGGCGGAAAAGAAGAGATTGTAAAGCTGGCGCGGAAGATGGAATTTGATCTTATTCTGATGGATATAGAGATGGAGTATCTGACTTCCGGAATTGAGGCGGCCGAACAGATACGGAATGAAAAGCCGGAGGCACAGATTATATTTTTGACGGCCCATGACACGAATCAGATGATCTACACGGCGATGGGGGCTGGAGCTGTGGATTATATCGTCAAGGGATGCCCGGATGAAGAACTGCTTTTCCACATACGCAGTGCCTTTTCCGGTAAGCCGGTGATGGAGGCCAAAATTCAGAAAATGCTGATGAGCGAGTATTCCAGGCTGAGGCGAAGCGAGCAGAGCCTGTTGTTTTTCATTACCAATGTAGGACAGCTGACTCCTGTCGAACGGGAACTGGTGCGCCTGCTGCTGCAGAATTACAAAGTGGGGCAGATTGCCGAACTTCGCGTTGTTGAACTGGTTACGGTAAAGACTCAGATCAAGAGCCTGCTGAGAAAATTCAACTGCACGAGAACAAAGGAAATTGTGAACCTGATACACGAACTGAAATTGGAGCATTTGTTTCTATAGCCGTCAGACGGACAGGGGTAAAAGCCTTCCGGGGACGGCTTTTGTTGTGCAGTCCAATCTTAAATCTGAAATAATAGGCGCAAATATATAGAGAATAATAGCTTCGTGTGATATACTGATTTTATCCCGCAGAGGCTTTTCGCCGGAAGAACTGCGGGATTGGAAGAACATGCACAGGAAAGACAGAATCAATAGGATAAGGAGAAAAGAATATGACAGCATTCAACCATTTTAACTTCAACGTTCTCGATCTGGAAAAGAGTCTTGCATTCTATAAAGAGGCATTGGGCCTCATGCCGGTTCGTGAGAAGGATGCCTCCGACGGTTCCTTTAAACTGGTCTACTTAGGAGACGGCAAAAGTGATTTCACACTGGAACTGACGTATTTGACAGACAGGAAGGAACCGTACGATTTAGGAGAATGTGAATTCCACCTGGCGTTTGCCACGGACGAGTTCGACGCGCTCTATGAGAAACACAAAGCAATGGGCGTTATCTGCTTTGAAAATCCGGGTATGGGAATCTATTTTATCAGCGATCCGGATGGATATTGGATTGAGATCGTTCCGGCCAGGGGATAAGAAGAGCATATTTCAGACACGCTATCATATAGAAAGAGGAGGGGATCAGATGGAACTACATGTCAATGGCGTCAAATTATATTACCGCGTTTCGGGCCATGGTCCGGCCGTGATCCTCGTTCACGGGAATGGGGAAGATCACTCCATTTTTGATGAGACAGCAGCGCTGTTAAGCTGCGACTACACTGTTTACGCCCTGGATTCGCGGGGGCACGGAAAGAGCTCGGTGGTGGAGACGCTGGGCTATCAGAACATGGCGGACGATGTGGCTTCGTTCATTCGGAAGCTGGACATCCGAAAACCGGTGTTCTGCGGCTTCAGCGACGGTGCGATCATCGGAATGCTGGTGGCTGAGCAGAATCCCGGCCTGCTGTCGAAGCTGATTCTCTGCGGCGGCAATGCCTATCCACAGGGAATAAAGGAAAAATGGTTTCAGCTGTTCCGCCTGATCAGTCATTTCGACAGGGATCCGAAGATCCGGATGATGTTGGTGGAGCCGCAGATCACAGAGGAAGAGTTAAAACGGATTGAAGAGCCGGTGCTTATTCTGGCCGGAGAGAACGATATGATCAAGGAAGAGCATACCCGCTATCTGGCTTCGAAGATACCGGACAGCCGGCTCGTCATTCTTCCGGGGGAAAACCACGGCAGCTATGTGGTGCACAGCAGAAAACTGTACCATCTTATAAAGAAGTTTCTTGCAGAGAAGTTCCCGGCAGAGAAGTTCCCAGCAGAGATGTGCCCGGCAGATCTGACGGGAAAATATGGACAGGGAGGAACTGCACATGCTGATTGATTTGACGGTGGAAGTCACGCCAAAGGCTGCGGCGGATGCCCAGGGCAATGAGAAGAAGGCGCTGACGGGTCATCTTGGGACTCATTTTGATGTGATGGACCGGGAGTTTCCGCTGGAATACGTGAAGCGAAAAGGACTGGTCTTCGATGTCAGCCAGGTCTCCGGCCGTGATATCGAGTCCGGAGATATCTTCCTGGACCGGGTGGAGGCGGGAATGTTTGTGGCATTTTTTACAGGATTTCTGGAGCGGACCGGATATGGAACCCCGGTTTACTTTAAGGAGCATCCGCAGCTTTCGGATGAACTGATCGACCGGCTGCTGGACAGGGGCGTATCCATCATCGGTATCGACTGCGCAGGAATCCGGCGCGGTGCGGAACATACGCCGAAGGATCAGTACTGTGCGGACCGGAATACCTTTGTGGTGGAGAATTTATGCGGTTTATCCAGGCTCCTGGAGGGAGAAATGGCCGCGGAGGCGACCATTTATACGTTCCCTGTGCGTTTTAAGGGCATGACGGGGCTTCCGTGCCGCGTGGCAGGAGAGCGATGAGTATTTCATGCTCAGGAGAATAGAATGTACAGACGAAAGAAAATAATATGGATACTGACCGGCGCGGCCATTCTCGTCCTGGCTGCGGCAGCACTTCTGGTATGGAGGCACAGAGGCGGAGGCGGGGAAGGTACAACGATTCAGAGCACAAAGGCACATCCGCTGCCGGAGGCGGTCTATTATCTGCAAAAGGATGAGGAGTGGGCGGCCGCCCCGCTGGGAGAATCCCGCTTTACCATGGGCAGCTCCGGCTGTCTCGTTACCTGTCTGGCCACACTTTTTGATCTGTATGGAGAGTCCGTGACACCGGGAGAGCTGAACCGGCTCTTTACGGAACAGGGCGTTTACAACGCATCCGGGGACGTAATCTGGGGAACTATCTCTTCCGTATATCCGGAAGCCATGGTAACGGTTTATAAAACGGTAGATGAACAGGCGATTGAGGCGGCTCTGGATCAACAGCAGTATCCGCTTGTCAGGGTTAAGAATCTGGGAGACGGATACTGGCACTGGGTGCTGCTGCTGGGAAGCGGTGACGATGGCTACTTATGCATGGATCCGCTCTACAGCGAAAAGGAGGCCAGACCCTTAAGCGCCCATGGAAATACCGTGTATTCCTGGCGGCTTGTGACGCTGCCGGTGAAGGAATAGAAGGAGGCGCACATGACAGCGAATACGGAAGTCACGACTATGCTGGGGGATATTACGAAGGTGGAAGGCCTGGATGCGATTGTCAATGCAGCCAATTCGTCTCTTCTGGGAGGCGGAGGCGTGGATGGAGCGATCCATCGGGCGGCCGGAAAGGATCTTTTGTTCGAGTGCAGGCTGCTGGGCGGATGTAAGACGGGACAGGCGAAGCTTACGCGTGGATATCGCCTTTCCTGCGGCCATATTATTCACACGGTGGGACCGGTCTGGAACGGGGGATCGAAAGGGGAAGCCGAGCTTCTGGCGTCCTGCTACAGAACCTCCCTGGAAGTGGCGAAACAGAACGGAATCAGAAGGATTGCATTTCCGTCCATCTCCACCGGAATTTACCGTTTCCCTGTGGATCTGGCGGCGGTGACGGCGGTGAGGGAAGTGAGACGCCGGATTGAAGAGTATCCGGACGCCTTCGATCTGATTTTATGGGTATTGTTTGATGAAAAGACGAAGAGGGCCTATGATGCGGCCCTGGCAGAATAAGGCGGGAGGCTCTGTGATGGCGAAGCAGGACCAGATACGGACGTTTCTGTCTGTGACAGTGGATTTAAAAAAACAGGTCCCCTATCAGGAGACGGTGAAGTGCCTTCTGGAATTCCTGAAGGAACAGGGGCTCGCTCCCGGGCGGATGATGTTTGCGTTTCAGGAGGTGCCGGACACGGCTGCCCCTGTCTTTGCACGGACGGCCACAGGAAAGATGGGAAAAGCATTTCCGCAGACAGGTAAGTATTTAAGGCCGGGTGGTTTAGCAAAACCGCATATCACGACTACATCTAATTTTCCGGCTGTAAAGGGACTGGCATACCGGATTCCGGAAACGGATGAAGAACTGACTCCGGAGCTGTTTACTGCGGTGACGAAGAAGATTCCGAGGCCGTATTCGTTTTACAGCGCGGCTGTCATTCTGGATTCCATTCCGTGGTTCGGAAACACGAATCCTGTCCCGGCGCTTTCGGGCCTGCTGGCAGATGCAGACTGTGCGCTGGATTCCGTTGGAAATAATTACAGTGCGGACTGTACGTATTACCAGTCCGACTGCATCGTTCTTGACCGGCGTTTCGACTGGGGAACCTCCTGCAATCCGGTTCATCTGCGGTTTGAGGTAACGCAACCGTCCGGTATGGAGGGCATTTCACCCAATGGCCTGTCCAGAGCGGATGAGATAGTCTGCCGATTTGTGAAACGGTACGGCGGTCAGGAAGGGCTGCGGCAGATGGTCTGCTGTTTTTCTCCTGAGAGGATGGAGCGCATCTGTCAGGCGTCTATGGAAATAAACCGGCTTCTGGAGGAGCGGAGCATGGAGTTTGGCCGGCTTTCCATGCCCAGTCGTATTCCTTATGGGATGGGCGCATACCTCTGTGCCTCCGAGGTAGAGGAAGCTGGTTTCAAGGTTCCGTCCTGCAGCCGTTTTTTCAAAAAAGTTCTGGAAAACATGGGGTACATCTGGAGACATCCGGATATTGGCGGCCTCTGTGATTTTGGAAAGATTACAGAGCATGGGAATTTTGCACTTAACGTGCGGCCCTGGTTTCAGAAGAATCATCTCCAGGTGGCCCTGGACTGCGCAGGTTATAATTTTTCAATCAGCCAGATGCTTTTTCGAGACAGGATCTGCCGCTCCTTAACGGATCTGGAATTGTACGCAGAGGATTTAAAACTGATTCTCTGCTTATGGGAGGAAACCGTGATACCGGAAATCAGACGGTTGTTCGGAGACACTCCTAAATGGTATATCCACTCCGTTTCCAGTGATTGTTACGTGGGACGCGTGATCAGAAATCAGCCATAAAGGCTGTTGCGCGGGGCGTAAAGAAAAAAACAGGGTGTAAAGAAAAAATACTTGACACCCATAAAAAAGTAGTGTATGATAGCACAGGTGATGATATGGAAAAGATTGCAAGACAGGGCCTGCTGTATGATTTTTACGGCGCGCTTCTGACAGAACACCAGAGACAGGTTTACGAGGACGTGGTGCTGTATGACTTATCCTTAAGCGAGATCGCGGAGGAACAGGGCATCAGCCGTCAGGGAGTCCATGACCTGGTGAAGCGGTGTGACAGGATTCTGGAAGATTATGAAGAGAAACTTCATTTGATGGAAAAATTCGGGAATACGAAACGTCTGGCCAGAGAGATTCAGAGTCTGGCAGGAGAATTTTCCAGAACGGGCGACAGGAATCTGCTCCGGCGCATCGAAGAGATATCGGGCGAAATCATCGACCTGGAGGCTCATTAGAAAGGGTAGATCAGGAGGACATTAGATGGCTTTTGAGAGCTTATCCGATAAATTACAGAATGTATTTAAAAATTTAAGGGGCAAGGGACGCTTGACAGAAGCGGACGTAAAGGCAGCCTTAAAGGAAGTGAAGATGGCTCTGTTAGAGGCCGACGTAAGCTTCCGGGTAGTAAAACAGTTTATCAGCGCTGTACAGGAGCGGGCGGTTGGACAGGATGTCATGAACAGCTTAACTCCGGGACAGATGGTAATAAAGATAGTGAACGAGGAGCTTGTCAAGCTGATGGGTTCCGAGACCACTGAGATTCACTTAAAACCGGCGAATGAGATCACGATCATCATGATGGCAGGTCTCCAGGGTGCGGGTAAAACCACGACCACAGCCAAGATTGCCGGCAAATTAAAGGCCAAGGGAAGAAAACCTCTTCTGGCGGCGTGTGACGTCTACCGGCCGGCTGCCATTAAGCAGCTGCAGATCAACGGTGAGAAGCAGGGCGTTCCGGTGTTCTCCATGGGAGAAAACCACAAGCCTGCGGACATCGCGAAGGCGGCGGTGGAACATGCGTCAAAGAACGATCAGAATGTAGTAATCCTGGATACGGCCGGACGTCTTCATATCGATGAAGACATGATGAACGAGCTGGTGGAGATTAAGGAAGCCGTGGAGGTTCATCAGACGATTCTTGTAGTCGATGCCATGACAGGTCAGGACGCGGTCAATGTGGCCGGTATGTTCAATGACAAGATCGGTATTGACGGAGTTATCTTAACCAAGCTGGATGGCGATACCAGAGGCGGCGCGGCACTTTCGATCCGGTCTGTAACCGGAAAGCCGATTCTGTACATCGGTATGGGAGAAAAGCTGTCCGATTTGGAGCAGTTTTATCCGGACCGTATGGCTTCGAGAATCCTCGGAATGGGCGATATCCTTTCTCTGATCGAGAAGGCGGAGAGCCAGGTGGATGAGGAGAAGGCGAAAGAGCTGTCTCAGAAGCTGCGGAAGGCCGAATTTGATTACAACGATTTCCTGGATCAGATGAACCAGATCAAAAAGATGGGCGGCATGTCGAGCATTATGAACATGATGCCTGGTATGGGACAGATGAAGGACGTGGAAGTGGACGAAAAGGCCATGGACCGCGTGGAAGCCATCATCCTGTCTATGACGGATAAGGAACGGACGAATCCGGACCTCATGAAGAACGCTTCCAGAAAACAGAGGGTCGCCAGAGGCGCCGGTGTTGATATCAGTGAAGTCAACCGGATCGTCAAGCAGTTCGACCAGATGAAGAAGATGATGAAGCAGCTTCCCGGCATGATGGGCGGCGGTAAGAAGAAGGGCGGATTATTCGGCAAGTTCAAGATGCCGTTTTAATTGGAGCAAAGAAGTTAGCAAGGCAGTTTTACTGCATTGACTATAGATACGCAGTATGCGAAAACACAAATATTCAAGGAGGTGAATCACATGGCAGTAAAGATGAGATTAAAGAGAATGGGACAGAAGAAGGCTCCTTTCTATAGAATTGTAGTTGCAGATTCCAGATCCCCAAGAGATGGCAAGTTCATTGAAGAGGTTGGTTATTACGATCCGAACACAGATCCTAGCGTAATCAAGTTCAACGAAGAGTCCGCTAAGAAGTGGTTAGCAACAGGTGCTCAGCCAACTGAGAAGGTAAGCAAGCTTTTGAAAATCGCCGGCATCCAGTAGTTTAATAGGAAAGTCCCCCTTACAACCGTTTGGGGGAAAGTGGTGAAGCATATGAAAGAATTAGTAGAAGTAATTGCGAAAGCACTGGTTGATAATCCAGACGAGGTTGCTGTTACCGAGTCTGTGAAAGACGACGAAATCGTCCTTGAACTTACGGTAGCGCCTTCCGATATGGGTAAAGTCATCGGCAAGCAGGGCAGGATCGCTAAGGCTATCCGTTCTGTAGTAAAAGCAGCAGCTTCCAAAGAAGACAAGAAGGTTATTGTAGAAATTCAGTAGCCAATACGTAAACGAAGACCGCCGGCCTGTCAGGAAGACGGTCTTTTCTATATTATGGCAAAGTGTTATTTGCAAGGGAGAAAAATGATGGAACAGGTACTGAGAGTTGGCGTTATTTCCTCTACACACGGTGTCAAAGGGGAGGTCAAGGTTTACCCAACGACAGATGACGCGGCACGTTTTAAAAAGCTGAAGCAAGTGATTCTGGATACGGGAAAAGAACAGCTGAAACTGGAAATTGAGGGTGTTAAATTCTTTAAAAATATGGTTATACTGAAGTTTAAGGGATATGACACAATTGAAGATATAGAGAAGTACAAGGGAAAAGACATTCTTGTCACGAGAGACCAGGCGGTGAAGCTGGGGCCGGATGAGAATTTTATTGTTGACCTGATCGGTTTAAAGGTGGTGACTGAGGACGGGGAACCGTTCGGCACCCTGACGGATGTCATCAAGACCGGCGCTAACGATGTGTACGAGGTGAAGACGGCGGAAGAGAAGGAAGTCCTTTTGCCCGCCATCCGGGAGTGCATCCGGAACGTGGATTTAGAGGCGGGAGTGATTACGGTCCATATTATGGACGGACTTCTGGACTTATAAGGAGGAAAACATGAACTTCCATATACTGACTTTATTTCCCGACATGGTGTTAGACGGCCTTCACACCAGCATCATCGGCAGAGCCGTGGAGAATGGCCTGATTTCGATTGAAGCCATAGATATCAGGGAATACTCGACGGACAAGCACCGGCATGTGGACGATTATCCGTACGGCGGCGGCGCGGGCATGGTGATGCAGCCGATGCCCATCTGTGATGCCTACGACGACCTGTGTGACAGAATCGGAAAGAAGCCCCGGGTGATTTATCTGACTCCGCAGGGCACTGTCTTCAGCCAGAAGATCGCAGAAGAGCTGGCGGCCGAGGAGGAACTGGTATTTCTGTGCGGCCATTACGAGGGCGTGGATGAGCGCGCTCTGGAGCTGGTGGCCACGGATTACCTGTCCATCGGTGACTACGTTCTGACCGGCGGAGAGCTGCCGGCCATGGTTATGATCGACTGCATTTCCCGCCTCGTTCCCGGCGTGCTGAATAACGATGTCTCGGCGGAGTTCGAGTCCTTTCACGACAATCTTCTGGAATATCCGCAGTACACCAGGCCGGAAGAGTATAAAGGCCTGCGGGTACCGGAGGTTCTGCTTTCCGGCCACCATAAGAATATCGACACCTGGCGGAGGGAACAGTCCATCAAACGGACGTATGAGAGGCGGCCTGATCTGTTAAAGGATGCGGTGCTGTCGAAAAAGGAACAGGAATATCTGGAGAGTCTGGCGAAGAAGCCGGAAAATCAGGATATTCAGGAAGAAAATTGCAAAAAGGGACTTGCAATCGACAATTCTTTATGATAAAATATTAGACGTTGTGACGCAAGGAGATGGTCCTCTGTTACGGATTACGTCAGTATGAAGTATTAAGAACATCAAATATAATCAAGGAGGTTCACACGATGAACGACATTATCAAGAATATTGAAGCAGCACAGTTAAAGCAGACAGTACCGGAGTTCCACGTTGGCGATACCGTTAAGGTATACAACAAGATCAAAGAGGGAACCCGCGAAAGAATCCAGATTTTCGAGGGAACTGTTATTAAGAGACAGAACGGCGGCGCAAGAGAGACTTTCACAGTAAGAAAGAACTCCAACGGCATCGGCGTTGAGAAGACATGGCCATTACATTCTCCTTCTGTAGATAACATCGAAGTGATCAGAAGAGGTAAAGTAAGAAGAGCGAAACTGAATTACTTAAGAGACAGAGTAGGTAAAGCTGCTAAGGTTAAAGAGTTAGTGAAATAATTCTGAGACAGCCAGGGGGACAATGAAAATTGTCCCTTTCTTAATAGATGGGATGTGCATAAAGAGTGGAGTTTTATAACAGTGAAGAGAACAACCGGATCCGCCATGTGGTCAACTGGATTGTAGACATTACCGTTGTGATCGCGTTTGCATGGTTTATTGTTTATGCATATGGGACCCAGATTCCGATTGCAGGACATTCCATGACTCCGCTTCTGCAGTCGGAGGATGTAGTACTGATGGACCGTCTGTCTTACGATTTCGGGAAGCCGGACCGTTTTGACGTGGTGGTGTTTGAACGGGAAGACCAGAAGATGAACGTAAAGCGCGTGATCGGTCTGCCCGGTGAGACCGTGCAGATTAAGGGCGGTCAGATTTATATCAATGATGAGTTAATTGAACAGCCGGAAGGAGCTGGCAGCATTTCGCTGGCAGGTATCGCGGAGAACCCGGTAAAGCTGGGGGAAGACGAGTATTTCCTTTTAGGCGATAACAGAGACAGCAGCGAAGACAGCCGTTTTTCCAATGTGGGCAACGTGAGCGGAAAGCAGATTCAGGGAAGAGTCTGGATCCGGATTGCACCATTGGCGAATCTGGAGCTGATTCGTTCGAAATAGAGGTAGATGATGAATATACAGTGGTATCCGGGTCATATGACCAAGGCCAAAAGGGCCATGAAGGAAGATATCAAATTAATCGATTTAATTATAGAACTGGTAGACGCCAGAGTTCCACTTTCCAGCCGGAACCCGGATATTGATGATCTCGGAGCGGGAAAGGCGCGGCTGATCCTGCTTAACAAGTCCGACCTTGCCGATGAGCGCTGTAACCTTAAGTGGGCCGCTTACTTCCAGGAGAAGGGGTACTTCGTGATAAAGGTGAACTCCAAGAGCGGAGCCGGTCTGAAGGCGATTAACGGAGTCGTGCAGGAAGCGTGTAAGGAAAAGATCGAGCGTGACCGGAGGCGGGGAATCTTAAACCGTCCGGTCCGTGCCATGGTGGTGGGAATCCCCAACGTGGGCAAGTCCACGTTTATCAATTCCTTTGCCGGCAAGGCATGCGCGAAGACCGGAAACAAGCCGGGTGTGACGAAGGGCAATCAGTGGATCCGGCTGAATAAGAGCCTGGAGCTTCTCGATACCCCGGGAATCTTATGGCCTAAGTTTGAGGATCAGGTGGTGGGAATCCGCCTTGCGCTGATCGGTTCGATTAACGACGAGATTTTAAATAAAGATGAACTGGCACTGGAGCTGATCCGCTTCCTTCAGAAGAAGTATCCGAACGTGCTGGAAGACAAATACCAGACGGATGCTTCCGATGCAGTGGGACTTCTAAACCAGATCGCAAAGGCCAGAGCGTGCCTTTCAAAAGGCGGAGAGCTGGATCTTGCAAAGGCTTCCCGTCTTCTGATCGATGATTTCCGAAGTGGAAAGCTGGGGAAGATCACTCTGGAGCTGCCTCCGGAATTGCCGTAACAGTTCAGACGGCGGGAAGATGAGTCGTCTGAACTGTTACGAATTACCTTTAGAGAATACGAAAGCGGAGTAAACCTACGATGAGAAAGTTAAGCGAAGAAAAACTGGCTGCCGAGCGGGAACGCTTAGAGCTGATGAAAAGCTACGAAAGGCAGTATGAGGATAGTGTCCTCGTCTGTGGACTCGATGAGGCCGGCAGAGGACCTCTTGCAGGGCCGGTTGTGGCCGGAGCGGTGATCCTTCCGCGGGACTGTGAGATCCTGTTTTTAAATGATTCGAAGAAGCTGTCGGAGAAGCGGCGCGAGGAACTGTTTCTGGAGATCCAGGAGAAGGCTGTGAGCTTTGCCGTCGGAGTGGTCGGACCGGAGCGGATCGATGAGATCAATATTCTTCAGGCCACATATGAGGCCATGCGGCTGGCAGTCAGCCAGCTTACCTCTGTCCCGCAGGTGCTTTTAAACGACGCGGTGACGATTCCGGGACTGGATATCCCGCAGGTCCCGATCATCAAGGGCGATGCGAAGAGCGTCTCCATCGCGGCGGGCAGTATCATGGCAAAGGTTACGAGAGACCATATGATGGCAGAGTACGACAAGCTGTTCCCGGAGTACGGCTTTGCAAAGCATAAAGGCTACGGAACAGCGGCGCACATCGCGGCGCTTAAGGAGATCGGTCCGTGTGCCATTCACCGGAGGAGTTTTATCAGGAATTTTGTGGACTGATGGGGAACTGAATGAATAAGCGTGAGATTGGCAGCGGCTATGAAGAGATGGCGGCTGCCTATTTGATAGAACAGGGCTATAAAATCGTTGCCCGGAATTTTTCGGGCCGGCGCGGGGAGATCGACATCATCGCGCGGGACGGGGAGTACCTGGTCTTCGTCGAGGTGAAATACCGGCGGGATGAGAGACAGGGCAGCCCCGCAGAGGCGGTGGACTACAGAAAACAGCAGCACATCCGCCGCGCAGCGGAATACTATTTATACAAAAACCGGGTCAGCGAGGCCATGCCGTGCCGCTTTGATGTGGTCGCCATCCTCGGAGACCGGATCACGCTGATCCGTGATGCATTTTGACGCCTCGCAGGATAATGGCTGAGAATAGCAGCTCCGACAACACAGGAGGTTTTATTTTATGAACGATATATGGAAGCGAAAACAGGAACTGCCGGTGCTAGAATGCCGGATGGCGGATGGCGTTCCCTATCTGTCTTTTCCGATGCTGGAGAAGACCGGCATCGTGCGCCACGGATTTTCCACCCGCATGGGCGGCGTGAGCACCGGCGTGTATGCTACCATGAATTTCGCATTTTTAAAGGGGGACGATCCGGACCATGTGCGGGAGAATTACCGCAGGATGGCGAAGGCGATCGGCGTGGATGAGGGGAGAATGGTACTGTCCTGGCAGACTCACACGACCAACATCCGCCGGGTGACGGAAGACGATGCGGGCAAGGGGATCACCAGGGAACGGGACTATCAGGACATCGACGGCCTGATCACGGATGTGCCGGGCATGACACTGGTGACGTTTTACGCGGACTGTGTGCCGCTCTACTTCCTCGATCCAATCCATCGGGCTATAGGCTTAAGCCACTCTGGCTGGAGAGGAACGGTGGCCCGTATGGGCCGGGTGACGATGGAAGCCATGGGCCGGGAGTACGGCTCGAAGCCGGAGGACATCATTGCCTGCATCGGTCCCAGTATTTGTCAGGACTGCTACGAAGTGGGAGAGGAAGTGGCTGCAGAATTTCGCCGGGCATTTTCGGAAGAATACTGGCCGGAACTGCTTCGGGAGAAGCCAAACGGAAAATTCCAGCTGAATCTCTGGCGTGCCAATGAAATTGTCCTTCTGGAAGCGGGAGTAAAGGCGGATAATATCCAGATTACCGATATCTGTACCCACTGCAATCCGGACTACTTATTTTCCCACAGGACGATGGGGAATGAGAGAGGAAATTTAGCGGCATTTCTTTCCATAAAAGAATCGTAAGGAGCATTTGCCGAAACAGAAGAGAGAGTTTGGCAAGCCCGACTCTTGCGCAGGAGGATTTTTATTTCATAGTATGGACTGTTTTTTGAAATAAAAGAACCCCTCCGAAACGGTCGTAATACCGTCTGAGGGGTTCTTGCATATGCCGCCTTTCGGCAGACTGCGGCTACAGGATGGTCTGATAGTAATCGTATCCGTCGCTGTGGCGTTTCTTGAGCAGATTCTGAATCTTCTCCGTAGGGGAAAGCGCGGTGCTGATCGATACGTCGTGGTTTAAGGAATTGATGATGGCGGCGATATACTTGCTGATATCGGCTTCCACGTACCATTCGCGGCTCAGCAGCTCCTTCGGGCGGTAGCTTAAGTTGGTAGTCACAACCAGATCGATGTATTCCTTTGCATAGTATTCGTCGAACTTGTCCAGGCCGTTTGTGAAGAGTCCGAAGGTACAGCAGACAATGACCTTTTCCGCTTTGCGTTCCTTTAACTCCTTGGCTGTGTCCAGCATGCTCTCGCCGGAGGAGATCATGTCATCCACGATGAGAACGGTCTTGCCTTCCACGGAAGCGCCCAGAAACTCATGGGCTACGATGGGATTGCGTCCGCCTACGACTCTGGAGTAGTCTCTTCTCTTATAGAACATACCCATGTCCACGCTTAAGTTGTTGGCCAGATAGACGGCGCGGTCCATGGCGCCCTCGTCCGGACTGATGACCATGAGATGATCCTTGTCGATGGGCAGATTCGGATAATGGCATAAAAATGCCTTTACAAACTGGTAGGTAGGCATAAAATTATCGAATCCGTGAAGCGGTATCGCATTCTGCACACGCGGATCATGAGCGTCAAAGGTGATGATGTTGCTGACACCCATGGAGGTCAGTTCTTCCAGCGCCATGGCGCAGTCGAGGGATTCGCGCTTGCTTCTCTTGTGCTGGCGGCTCTCATAGAGAAACGGCATAATGACATTGACGCGGTGTGCCGTAGCCGAGCAGGCGCCTATAATTCGCTTTAAATCCTGGAAATGGTCGTCCGGAGACATATGATTGGTATAACCATTGACGGTATAGGATATGCTGTAATTAGTGATGTCCACCATTGCAAAAATATCGGTACCTCTGACGGACTCTTTGATGATGCCTTTGGCTTCACCGCTTCCGAAACGGGGACAGTCGCAACTAAGAAGATAAGAATCGACATCGTATCCACGGTAGTGGAGATCGGCCTCACGCCGCTTTAATTCCTCGATATCGTTTCGACGGAAATCTACGATATGGTCGTTGACTTTTCCTGCCAGCTCCCGGCAGCTCTCCAGTGCCGCGATCTTTAGCGGTGCAACCGGCAGCTGGTCATTAAATACATAATCATTTGCCATGATAATGAAATCCTCCATAAATTAATAACAGGCAGTCCCGTAAGACTGCCCAGTTCTAATCTTACATCCATTTATACCATTCTTCGACACAATGCGTCAATAGCAATTCTTACATTTCATGGAAAAAAACAAAAAAGGCTTTCTTTACAAAGATTGATAATATTGTTATGATAGAGAAGATAAAACAGAAGGGAAACAACAGAAAATATGAGCAGAAAAGGACATAAAATAGGGGCTGTGGATCCCGGGTCCATCGCGGAGGCGCTGGAACTGGAGCCTGGCGACTGCGTGTTGTCGATAGACGGCCATGAGCTGGAAGACATTTTCGATTATGAATATTATATGAACAGCGAATCCATCGTCATGGAGGTCAGAAAGGCCGACGGCGAAGAGTGGGAGCTGGAGATAGAAAACGGATATGAGGACCTGGGAATCACCTTTGAGAACGGCCTGATGAGCGAATACCGTTCCTGCCGGAACAAATGCGTGTTCTGCTTCATCGACCAGATGCCGCCGGGAATGCGCGAGACGCTGTATTTTAAGGATGACGATACCAGGCTGTCCTTCTTGCAGGGCAATTACGTGACGCTGACCAACTTAAGCGATTACGATGTGGAGCGCATCATTAAGTTCAAGCTGGCTCCCATCAACATCTCGGTGCAGACGACCAATCCCGAGCTTCGCTGCGAGATGCTTCACAACCGTTTTGCCGGACAGGCATTAAAGCGGATCGATGAGCTTTACCAAGCCGGAGTCCCCATGAACGGCCAGATCGTTTTATGCAAGGGCTTAAATGACGGGGAGGAGTTGGAACGGACCATAAAAGACTTATCGAAGTATCTGCCTTATATGGAGAGCGTTTCCGTGGTTCCCGTCGGGCTCTCCAGGTTTCGCGACGGACTCTACCCGCTAAAGCCCATCGAAAAGGAAGATGCTGCTAAAACCATCGACTTGATCGAGCGGTGGCAGAAGAAGCTCTATGAGGAACACGGGACCCATTTTATTCACGCCAGCGACGAGTTTTACATTCTGGCGGGACGTCCGCTGCCGGAGGAAGAACGGTATGACGGATACATTCAGCTGGAGAACGGCGTCGGGATGCTGAGGCTCCTGGAAGAGGAGGTTGAGTCCGCGCTTCAGGAACTGCAGGGAGACAGCGTGGAGGAGGAGATTTCCATCGCCACCGGACAGCTGGCGGCCCCGTTCATTGAGCGCCACGTGAATTCCATCCGCAGGAAATTCCCGAACTGTACGATTCACGTGTACCCGATCAGGAATTACTTCTTCGGGGAGCAGATCACAGTGGCCGGACTGGTCACCGGGCAGGACCTGATCGGCCAGCTTAAGGATAAGAGTCTGGGATCGAGACTGCTGCTTCCGGAGTGCATGTTCCGCAGCGGTGAAGAGGTGTTTCTGGACGATATTACCCGCGGCGAATTACAAAAAGCTTTACAAGTAAAGGTAGATATTGTAAAATCAAGCGGTCAGGATTTTGTACAGGCCGTACTTCATCCTGTGGAAGAGGGAAGCCCTTCCTATGAAGGATACGAGTTAAAGGAGATTTCATATGAGTAAACCAGTTGTTGCCATCGTAGGCCGTCCCAATGTCGGGAAGTCTACGTTGTTTAATGTATTAGCCGGAGATACGATATCCATTGTTAAGGATACTCCCGGTGTCACAAGAGACAGAATCTATGCTGACTGTACGTGGCTGGACAAGAATTTTACCCTGATTGATACGGGCGGAATCGAGCCGGACAGCAGCGACATCATCCTGTCCCAGATGAGAGAACAGGCGGAGATCGCCATCGCGACTGCGGACGTCATCGTCTTCATCGTGGATGTGCGCCAGGGCCTGGTGGACGCGGATTCCAAGGTTGCCGACATGCTGCGCAAGTCCAAGAAGCCGGTCGTTCTGGCTGTCAATAAGGTGGACAGCTTCGAGAAGTTCGGCAACGATGTATACGAGTTTTATAATCTTGGCATCGGCGATCCGGTTCCGGTTTCTGCCGCCTCCAGACTCGGCCTGGGCGAGCTGCTCGACGAGGTAGTCAAATACTTCGGCGAGAGCACAGAAGAGGAAGAGGAGGATGACAGACCGAGAATTGCCATCGTCGGTAAGCCCAATGTCGGCAAATCCTCCATTATCAACCAGCTGGTGGGAGAAAACCGCGTAATCGTATCCGATATCGCGGGAACCACGAGGGACGCGGTGGATACGGAGATCGTGCATAACGGGACGGAGTACGTCTTTATCGACACGGCCGGACTTCGCCGGAAGAGCAGGATTAAGGAAGAACTGGAACGCTACAGCATCATCCGTACAGTAACCGCGGTGGAACGCGCGGATGTGGTGGTGGTGGTGATTGACGCCACAGAGGGTGTGACAGAACAGGATGCCAAGATCGCCGGCATCGCCCATGAGCGCGGAAAGGGAATCATCGTTGCCGTGAATAAATGGGATGCCATCGAAAAGAACGATAAGACTATTTACGAATACACCAATAAGATTAAGGATACGCTGGCCTTCATGCCATATGCGGAGTACGTGTTCATCTCGGCGAAGACGGGACAGAGGACGAACCGCCTGTTTGAGCTGATTGACATGGTGAGACAGAACCAGACGCTTCGCGTCGCCACGGGTGTGTTAAACGAGATCATGACAGAAGCGGTAGCCTTACAGCAGCCGCCGTCGGATAAGGGAAAACGCCTGAGACTCTACTATATTACACAGGTAGCGGTGAAGCCGCCGACGTTCGTCATCTTCGTCAATGATAAGAATCTGATGCATTTCTCCTACACGCGGTATATCGAGAATAAGATCAGGGAAGCCTTCGGGTTCAAGGGAACCTCTCTCAAGTTTATTGCCAGAGAGCGCAGCGGAAAGGAACAGTAGGTATGGAAAGAATCATTTGTCTGGCAGCGGGCTATTTATTTGGCCTGCTTCAGACCGGCTATATTTACGGCAGGCTGAATAAGATTGACATCCGTAATTACGGAAGCGGCAACTCAGGGACGACCAATGCGCTTCGCGTGCTGGGAAAGAAAGCGGGAGCGGTTGTCTTCTTCGGAGACTTTTTGAAGGCGTTTATCCCCTGTATTCTTGTCCGGATCCTTTTTAGGGACCGGCCGGAGATCGCCTGTCTGCTGGTACTTTATACCGGTCTTGGCGTCATTCTGGGACACAACTATCCGTTCTATCTGAATTTTAAGGGCGGAAAGGGAATCGCGGCCACCGCCGGTCTCATCGTAGCCCTGGACTTACGGCTGATGGTGGTGACTCTCCTGGCCTTTGTCCTGATTGTGGCTGTGACGAGGTTCGTCTCACTGGGATCGCTGGTGGTAGCCACGATTTTTCTCGTGTGGATGATTGTTATGGGTAGTAACGGCAGCTTTTCTGTGCAGGCGGGATATCTTCCTGAGTTTTACATAGTTGCGGCTGTGATCAGCGCTCAGGCATTCTGGCGCCACAGGGCCAATATTGTAAGACTGGTTCATGGAAATGAAAACAAAATAAGTTTTGGTAAAAAATAAAAACGAGGTGAAGTATCATGGCAAAGATTGGGATTGTCGGTTCAGGTAGCTGGGGAATCGCTTTGGCTGTTCTCCTGTATAACAACGGTCATCACGTATCCGCATGGTCGGCGCTGCCGGAGGAAATTACGGAGATGAAGACGACTGGGCGCCATCACACTCTGCCGGATCTGGTTCTTCCGGATGGGATGATGTTTACGGAAAGCCTGGAGGAGGTCATGAAGGATAAGGACGTGCTGGTTACCGCTGTTCCTTCCGTCTATGTCCGCTCCACGGCACAGAAGATGAAGCCTTACTGCAGAGAAGGACAGATTATTGTAAATGTGGCAAAGGGAATTGAGGAATCGACGCTTAAAACGCTTTCCGAGATTCTGGAGGAGGAGCTTCCCATGGCGGACGTCGCGGTTCTGTCGGGACCCAGCCACGCGGAAGAGGTGAGTAAGGGGCTTCCCACCACCTGCGTCGCAGGCGCCCACAGCAAAAAGACTGCGGAGTACGTCCAGTCCGTCTTCATGAGTGAGGTGTTCCGCGTCTACACCAGCCCGGATATGCAGGGAATCGAACTGGGCGGATCGCTTAAGAATGTCATTGCCCTGGCCGCCGGTATTGCGGATGGACTGGGATACGGCGACAACACGAAGGCCGCGCTGATCACGAGGGGAATTGCCGAGATTGCCAGGCTGGGAACCGCTATGGGCGGTAAGTTCCAGACCTTCTGCGGACTGTCGGGAATCGGTGATCTGATCGTTACCTGCGCCAGCATGCACAGCCGGAACCGCCGCGCCGGAATCCTGATTGGAAAAGGGTATACCATGGAAGAGGCCATGAAGGAAGTGAAGATGGTGGTGGAAGGCGTCTACTCCGCGAAGGCGGCGCTGAAGCTCTCAGAAAAATATGAGATCGACATGCCCATCGTGGAACAGGTTAATGCAATATTATTCGATGATAAACCAGCCTCTGAGGCCGTAAAAGGTCTGATGCTGCGGGACAAAACCATCGAGAGCTCCGACCTTCCATGGTAAAATATGGATGGATGATTGAATTTTGAAAGAATATCTGGAAATTAGTTGACATTTTAAAAAAGCCATCTTATTATAGAGACTATGTATATATAGTCATAGGAACTGTATATATGAATTTCAAAATTCAAGAGGAGGAATGAATTATGAAAAAAACAACAAAGAAGCTGGTAAGCCTTGGCCTGGCTGCCGCTATGGCTGCATCCTTAACTGCATGCGGCGGTAAGAGTGACAATGGCGCGACAACGGCAGGCGCAGCGGAAACGACAGCTGCAGCGGATGCCGGAGCAGCTGACCAGACTGCAGGAGGTTCCTTTAAGATCGGCGGAATCGGACCGATTACAGGAGGAACTGCTATTTACGGACAGGCCGTTATGAACGGCGCTGAACTGGCAATCAATGAGATCAACGCGGCCGGCGGTATCGGCGGTGCACAGATCGAGTACAATTTCCAGGATGACGAGAGCGACACAGAAAAAGCGGTCAATGCTTACAACACATTAAAGGACTGGGGTATGCAGATGTTAGTCGGTACGGTTACTTCCGCACCGTGTATCGCTGTAGGCGCAGAGTCCAGCAATGACAACCTGTTCCAGCTGACACCGTCAGGTTCTGCTGTGGACTGTGCAAAGTTTGACAACCAGTTCCGTATCTGCTTCTCCGATCCGAACCAGGGTGCTGCTTCGGCCCAGTATATCGGCGAGAACAAGCTGGCTACCAAAGTGGCAATTATCTATGACAGTTCCGATGTTTATTCATCCGGTATTCATGACAAGTTCATCGCGGAAGCCGCTAACCAGGGCTTTGAAGTGGTAGCCGATGAAGCGTTTACCGCTGACAACAATACGAACTTCTCCGTACAGATTCAGAAGGCACAGGACGCCAGCGCAGAACTGGTATTCCTTCCGATCTACTATCAGCAGGCATCCTTAATTCTGGTGCAGGCAAAGCAGATGGGATACGAACCGGATTTCTTCGGTTGTGACGGTCTGGATGGTCTTTTAACCGTGGAGAACTTCGACACATCACTGGCAGAAGGCATTATGCTGCTGACACCATTCGCTGCCGATGCACAGGATGACTTGACAAAGAATTTCGTTGCTACATATAAAGAGAAATACGGCGACATACCGAACCAGTTCGCTGCCGATGCCTACGATGCAGTATATGCGATCAAGGCTGCCGGAGAAAAAGCGGGCATTACTCCGGACATGGACGCTTCCACAATCTGTGACAAGTTAAAGACAGCCATGACAGAGGTTTCTGTTGACGGATTAACCGGCTCAGGCATGAAGTGGACCGCTGACGGCGAGCCGGAGAAGGCTCCGAAGGCTGTAAAGATCGTAGACGGCGTATACAATGCAATGTAAGTTTATCAAGTAAATACTGCTTGGTATATGACCCAATGGAGGGTCGTCCAGAGGACGACCCTCTTCTTTTCAAATCCAATACCCGCGGCAGCGGGGGTTTTGACCCTCGCGGCAGTCGCCAAATGGACGCGCCAGCGTATCCGTTTGGTTCGCTGTTCTCGGGAATAAACAACGAATGAGGTGCGATGATATGATGAGTTTCATATCCTATTTTATTAATGGTTTAAGCCTGGGCAGTGTGTATGCAATAATTGCTCTGGGATACACCATGGTATATGGTATCGCCAAGATGCTGAATTTCGCTCACGGCGATGTCATCATGATCGGAGGATACGTGGTATTCACCGTTGTCAGCACGATGGGGCTTCCACCGGCTGTTGGCATTCTTCTTGCTGTCATTATATGTACGGTTCTCGGCGTAACCATTGAAAAGGTCGCATACAGACCTCTCCGCATGGCTTCACCTCTGGCTGTCTTAATTACGGCAATCGGTGTCAGCTACTTACTTCAGAACATCGCGCTGCTCGTTTTTGGCTCCAATCCGAAATCCTTTACATCCGTTGTAACGATTCCGGCTTTGAAGCTTGCCGGCGGAAGACTGACGATCTCAGGAGAAACGCTGGTAACCATCGTCTCCTGTATCGTGATTATGATTGTACTGACCACATTTATCAAGAAGACGAGGGCGGGACAGGCCATGTTGGCTGTCTCCGAAGATAAAGGGGCCGCACAGCTGATGGGAATCAACGTGGACGGAACGATCGCGCTTACGTTTGCCATCGGTTCCGCATTAGCCGCCATCGCGGGTACCTTACTCTGCTCCGCATATCCGACCCTGACGCCGTACACCGGTTCCATGCCGGGAATCAAGGCCTTCGTTGCCGCCGTATTCGGCGGAATCGGCTCCATTCCGGGCGCTTTTATCGGCGGCCTGCTTCTGGGCGTGATCGAGAACCTGAGCAAGGCATACATCTCTTCCCAGCTTTCCGACGCCATCGTTTTCGCAGTCCTGATCATTGTACTTCTTGTAAAGCCTACCGGTATTCTGGGCAAGAAGATTAACGAGAAAGTGTAGGTGGGGGCCATGGGAAAAAGTGGAAAGACGAAGAGTCTGCAGATAAATAAAACAACAAGAAATAATTTAGTGACCTATGGGATTGTGATAGCAGCCTATATTATTGTAGAGATCCTTATCAATGGGGGGCATTTAAGCAGCCTGATGAAGGGCCTTCTGGTGCCGCTCTGTATCTATACGATTATGGCGATTTCTTTAAATCTGACGGTAGGCATACTGGGGGAACTGAGCCTGGGACACGCCGGTTTCATGTGCGTGGGCGCATTTTCCAGCTCTCTGTTTTCCATCTGTATGCTGGAGGCGATTCCCAGTGTGGGAGTCCGCTTTACACTGGCGATTCTGGTGGGCGCTGCGGCTGCGGCTGTAGCCGGCATCATCGTGGGAATCCCGGTATTAAGGCTGAGAGGCGACTATCTGGCCATTGTTACGCTGGCATTCGGTGAGATTATCAAGAATGTGGTCAATGTCATCTATCTGGGAAAGGATGCGAACGGCATCCATGTCTCCATCAAAAACGCCATGGCGCTTAATATGGCGGAAGACGGCCAGATTATCATGAACGGCGCCCAGGGTATCAACGGAACGCCGAAGAACGCCACGTTTACGGTGGGAATTATCCTGATCCTGATCACGCTGCTTATCGTCCTGAATCTGATCCATTCCAGATCGGGCCGCGCCATCATGTCGGTGCGCGACAACCGGATTGCGGCGGAATCCATCGGAATCAACATCACGAAGTACAAGCTGATGGCGTTTACGATATCGGCTTCTCTGGCCGGTGTTGCGGGAGTCCTTTATTCCCACAACTTATCGGCGCTGACGGCGACACAGAAGAACTTCGGATACAATCAGTCCATCATGATTCTTGTATTCGTTGTGCTGGGCGGAATCGGAAATATCCGCGGTTCCATGATTGCGGCGGTGATCCTGACGCTGCTTCCGGAGCTGCTCCGCGGACTTAATACGTACCGTATGCTGATCTACGCCATTGTTCTGATCGTCATGATGATTTTCAACTGGAGTCCGAAATTCATCGATTTCAGAAAACGTCATTCCCTGAGACGGTATTTCCATAAAAACACGGCAGATAAGGAGGTTTCATAAGCATGGCATTACTTGAAATTAAAAACCTCGGCATCTCTTTCGGCGGACTGCGCGCCGTGGATGATTTCAGCATAACCATCGAGAAGGGCCAGCTCTATGGCCTGATCGGCCCCAACGGCGCCGGTAAGACGACGATATTCAACTTGCTGACCGGTGTATATAAGCCCAATATGGGAACGATCCAGCTGGACGGGATGAACATCACGGGAAAGAAGACCATGGAGATCAATCGCGCGGGTGTGGCCAGAACCTTCCAGAATATCCGTCTGTTTAAGGAACTGACCGTTCTCGACAACGTAAAAGCGGGACTTCACAACCAGTATTCCTATTCAACCGTAGCCGGAATTCTGCGCCTTCCCAAGTACTTTAAGGTGGAGAAGACCATGGATGAGAAAGCGGTGGAGCTGCTGAAAGTATTTGATCTGGATAAGGAAAAGGATTACCTGGCTTCCAATCTGCCCTACGGCAAACAGCGGAAGCTGGAGATAGCCCGTGCGCTGGCGACGAACCCGAAGCTTCTGCTTCTCGACGAGCCGGCGGCCGGTATGAATCCTAACGAGACGAAGGAACTGATGGATACCATTCGGTTTGTCCGCGATAATTTCGACATGACCATTCTTCTGATCGAACACGATATGAAACTTGTCTCCGGTATCTGCGAGAAGCTGACGGTGTTAAACTTCGGTCAGGTGCTCGCCCAGGGCAATACGGTGGATGTGTTAAATGACCCGGAGGTCATCAAAGCATATCTCGGAGAATAGGAGGAGACAGGCATGGCAATACTGGAAGTTAAAAATCTGGAAGTATATTATGGTGTCATTAAGGCGTTAAAAGGCATATCCTTTGAAGTAAATGAAGGGGAGATCGTGGCCTTAATCGGAGCCAACGGCGCGGGAAAGACGACGACGCTGCACACGATCACCGGTCTGCTGAAAGCGGCAGGCGGCTCGATTGGCTTTGACGGACGCGATATAACGAAGGTCCGCGGGGACAAAATCGTCGGCATGGGAATGGCTCACGTTCCCGAGGGCAGACGTGTATTCGCGGATCTGACCGTGTTTGAGAATCTGAAGCTGGGCGCCTATACGAGAAAAGACAAGACGGAGATCGAAGAGACGCTGCAGATGATCTACAAGCGTTTTCCGAGACTGCTGGAGCGTAAGAACCAGCCGTCCGGTACCTTGAGCGGCGGTGAACAGCAGATGCTGGCCATGGGGCGCGCGCTGATGTCTCACCCGAAGCTGATCGTCATGGATGAACCGTCCATGGGTCTGTCTCCGATCTACGTAAACGAGATTTTCGACATTATTCAGGAGATCAACAAGTCCGGAACCACGGTGCTGTTGGTGGAGCAGAACGCGAAGAAGGCGCTCTCCATCGCTAACAGGGCCTACGTTTTAGAGACGGGCGACATTGTTCTGAGCGGTGATGCGAAGGAACTGATGAATGATGATTCTGTGAAGAAGGCCTATTTAAGTGAATAGGATGAAGGAAAAAGTAAGCCCCAGGGACGGAAGAACCTGGGGCTTTCCCTTTGGCACGAAGAACGAAACATCAAAAAATCTTAAAAAGACTTGCTGGAATATTAAGTGATCCCCCGCATATATTATAACAGCACAGAAGGGGGTATCTTTATGGACAATTTTGATGTATACAGTGATATTAAAGCCCGGACCAATGGAGAGATTTATATAGGCGTTGTAGGACCGGTGCGGACGGGAAAATCCACCTTTATCAAACGGTTTATGGAACTGATGGTGCTGCCGGAAATGGTGGATGAGCATCAGAAAACACAGACGAGAGATGAACTTCCGCAGAGTGCGGCCGGGAAGACGATCATGACGACGGAACCCAAATTCATACCGAAGGAAGCGGCTGAGATCCGGCTGGGCGATGAGATTGAGGCAAAGGTGCGGCTTATCGACTGTGTTGGATTTATGGTCGAAGGAGCTGCCGGACACATCGAAAACGATGAGGAACGCCTGGTAAAGACCCCGTGGTTTGAATATGAGATTCCCTTTACGAAGGCTGCGGAGATCGGAACGAGAAAGGTCATCAATGACCATTCCACCATCGGTGTCGTGATCACGACGGATGGCACCATCGGGGAACTGAAACGCCCCAACTACATAGCTGCAGAAGAGCGGACCATTACTGAATTAAAGGAACTTGGAAAACCCTTTATCGTCCTCTTAAATTCCGTAAGGCCGTATTCCGATGAGACCACGGCCCTGGCAAAGGATATGAGGGAAAAATACGGCGTGACCGTTATGCCGGTGAACTGTGAACAGCTGAAAAAGGATGACGTCTATCATATCCTGGAACGCGTGCTGAAGGAATTCCCGGTTACGGAGATGGATTTCTATATCCCCAAATGGCTGGAGATTCTGCCTGCAAGCCACTGGCTGAAATCCCAGATTATCCAGGCCGCCAAGGACATGGTGAAAAAGGTTACCCACATGAAGGATATCACGTCGGATCTGTTTGACGGTGCGGCCGAGAGTATCCGGGCCGTAAAGGTACAAAATATGAATATGGCGGACGGAAGCGTTTCCATGGGCATGGACGTGGATGACAGCTATTATTACCAGATCTTAAGCGACTACGTGGGAATCCCCATTGAAGGCGAATACCAGCTGATGCAGACCTTAAGCGATCTTGCAAAGATGCGGGCGGAGTACGAAAAGGTGAACCAGGCCATGAGCCAGGTGCGCTTAAAAGGGTATGGCGTCGTGACGCCGGAACGCTCGGAAATTATCCTGGATGAGCCGGAAGTGATCAAGCACGGCAACAAATACGGCGTTAAGATGCGGGCGGAGGCGCCTTCCATCAATTTGATCAAGGCCCATATCCAGACGGAGATCGCCCCGATCGTCGGCAGTGAACAGCAGGCGGAGGATCTGATTGCCTACATCAAGGAAAATGCCAGAGAGAGCGAGGAAGGCATCTGGAACACCAATATTTTTGGAAAGTCCATCGAACAGATCGTGGAGGATGGAATCTCCGCAAAAGTCTCCCAGCTTACGGAGGACTGTCAGTTAAAGCTTCAGGATACGCTTCAGAAGATTATCAACGACAGCAACGGAGGAATGATCTGCATTATCATATAAAATGAGCATGAATGGCAGAAGAGGAGGATGAGGCCTTTCACGAGGTTTCAATTTATGCTATAATAGGAAAATGACCGACAGAAGAAAAATAAGGAGGGCTTTCAATGAAATTAATGTTCATCGGTGCGGACCATGAGGTTACCGGCAGCTGCCACTATTTAGAGGCCGCAGGACTTAAGATTCTGGTGGACTGCGGTATGAAGCAGGGTGTGGACTATTTTGAGAATGCAGAGCTTCCGGTGAGCTATTCGGAGATCGATTACGTGCTCCTGACTCATGCCCATATCGACCATGCCGGGATGCTTCCGTTTATCTATGCGAGAGGGTTCCGCGGAGAAATCATTACCACCGAAGCCACAGCGGATTTGTGCAACATCATGCTGAAGGACAGCGCGCATATCCAGGAATCAGAGGCAGAGTGGAAGAACAGGAAGGCCAGACGAGCCGGGCGGCAGGAAGAAGTGCCGCTGTATGAAATGAATGATGCGGTAGGGGTGTTAAAGCAGTTTAACCCCTGTAATTATGATGAAATAATAAAACTGGAGGAGGGCCTTACCATTCGGTTCACCGATGTCGGACATTTACTGGGGTCTGCCTCCATTGAGGTGTGGATCACAGAGAATGATATTTCGAAGAAGATCGTATTTTCCGGTGATATCGGCAACAAGAACAAGCCGCTGATCCGGGATCCGCAGTATATCCAAAACGCGGATTACGTGGTAATGGAATGTACGTATGGCGACCGGCTTCACGGCCGGATACCGGACCACGTTTCCATCCTTGCGGATATTGTCCAGAGGACGCTGGACCGGGGCGGCAATGTGGTGATTCCCGCATTTGCCGTGGGCAGGACGCAGGAGCTTCTCTACATGTTCCGCATCATCAAGGCGGAGCACATGGTGAAGGGCCACGACGGATTCGAGGTCTATGTCGACAGTCCGCTTGCCGTCGAGGCGACCAATGTGTTTAAGGATAATCTGACGGACTGTTACGACGAGGAGACGAAGGCGCTCGTCATGCAGGGGATTAACCCGATCTCATTTGCGGGACTGAAGCTCTCCGTTACCAGCGCAGAATCGAGAGATATCAATTTCGACACAAAACCGAAGGTTATCATCTCCGCGGCGGGCATGTGCGACGCAGGCCGGATCAGGCACCATCTAAAGCATAATTTATGGCGGCCTGAATGTACCATCGTCTTTACGGGATATCAGTCCATCGGGACGTTGGGCAGAAGCCTGCTGGAAGGCGGCCGGGAGGTGAGACTGTTCGGTGAAACCATTCATGTGGAGGCCCACATTGAAAAGATGGATGGAATGAGCGCCCACGCAGATATGGAAGGGCTGATTCAGTGGCTGAATGCGTTTGAGGAGAAGCCAAGGGAAGTATTTTTGGTACACGGGAATGACGACGTGTGCGATTCGTTTGGGCAGGTTTTAAAGGAAGAGTATGGATATCAGGCGGAGGCGCCGTTTTCCGGCTCCGTTTACGACCTGGCCTCCGGCAGATGGCTGGAGCAGAGGGCCGGAGTCGTTGTAACGAAGACGGTGGAGACGGCGAAGCGGGCGGTAGGCGTCTATGCGCGTCTGCTGGCAGCCGGAGAGCGCCTGCTGTCGGTGATCCGCCACAACGAGGGCGGAGCCAACAAGGATCTGGCAAAATTCGCAGACCAGATCAATTCATTATGCGATAAATGGGACAGATAGCTAGGAGAGTGACATAAGATGGGAAAAGTACTATTGTTTACAGATGGAGCTGCAAGAGGAAATCCGGACGGACCCGGTGGTTACGGAGCTGTGCTTCAGTTCACGGATTCCAAAGGGCAGCTCCATGAGAAGACGCTGTCGGCCGGCTATGTGAGGACGACCAACAACCGTATGGAGCTGATGGCTGCGATCGCGGGACTGGAGGCGTTAAACCGGCCCTGCGAGGTGGAGCTGTATTCGGATTCCAAGTATCTGACGGATGCATTTAACCAGCACTGGATCGATAACTGGGTGAAGAACAACTGGAAGCGCGGCAAGAGCGGCCCGGTCAAGAATATCGACCTGTGGGAGAGGCTTTTAAAGGCCATCGAACCACACCGCGTCACCTTCTGCTGGGTAAAGGGACATGCCGGCCATCCGGAAAACGAGCGGTGTGATACACTGGCGACCACTGCCGCCGATGGGGACAACTTACTGGTGGATGAAGGCCTGTAAAACTTACGTATCTCTTACAATCTCTTACTAATTAACGTACCCTATTTCCTTTCTTTTTTATTTATGATATGGTAATTTTATCAAAGTATGTTAGGATGATAATCATGAATAAAAATAGAGGAATCTGGCTTGTAATCGCTGCCATCCTGATCATCGGAATCGCGGTGACGTTTGCGACCAGCAGATTTATCCGGCAGAACGGCGGCTCTCTGGATACCGTCGCGGTGACGCAGATGCCCGGGACGACAGCGGGCGGCGGCATGCCGCAGGCTTATACGGAGGGAGCGGGTACGGAGCTTCCCGCCGCGGCCAGGAAGCGTATGGAAGAAACAGTCCCCGCCGGGGAAGAAGGAGCAGTATCCGGGAACACGGATGAAGCGGCCGCCGGGGCGGCAGTACCGGAACCTGCTTCATCCCGGATGATGGCGGCAGAGGGAGCGGCGGTGCCTGCTCCGGAATCCATTCAGATGGATGAGAGTAAGGAGGCTGCAGATGAAGCGGTCCCGGAAGCAGCGGCAGCAGGACCGGGAAGCAAGGCGGATGCGGCAGCGGCGGCAGCCCCATCCATATCTCCGTTAGGTCCGGGCGGAAGCGCAGTGCTTCAGAGCGACGAGGAGGAAAAGCTGGCCTACTACGAAAAACGTCTGGCAGAGCTGGACGCCCAGGTGCAGAAGATGCGCAGCGAATCCTCTGATTCCACTACGTACTCCATGAAGACGCTGGCCGAGAAGGAGTTTAAGCTCTGGAATATTGAGATGAACACCATTTACGCGGAAATCATGAACGGACTGGATGAGGATGCGAAAGGAAAGCTGGAGAGCGAGCAGCAGACCTGGCTGAAGAGCAGGGATACAAAAGCGGAGGAAGCGGCGAGAAAGTACAGCGGTGGTTCTCTGGAAGGCGTCGAATACACGGCCTCCCAGGCCGAGACCACGAGAACAAGGACGTACGATCTCGTGGAAACGTATATTAACTCGCTGCCTGCGGAGAATGAAGGTTAGAAAAAAAGAATCCCCATACAGAACAGAAGTACCGGTTCTGTATGGGGACTTAGATTTTGTGGAAAGATAACCGGAGGTATAACGGCGTTGCCGTGTGGATTTAGGAAATATCACAGAAAATCGACAGCAACATCTTGATAAATAAAATTCGATATGATAGGATAGTACAATGAGTTTGGCTAATGTATTAAGAACGGAGGTTGAATCTATGACAGCAATTTTAGCAAGTTTTCTGCAGACAGCAATCAAGTTTCTGTTTTTCCTTGCAGTGGCAGGAGGGGGAATCGTGTGCGGCAAGAAGTACAGAGATTATAAGGATGCGAAGAATGCAGGCAGTGTGACAGAAGAAAGTAAATAACTAACGGAGGACAGTAACGTGAACAAGACAGGTGTGAATGAACTTAGGAGAATGTTCCTTGAATTTTTTGAGAGTAAGGGACATCTGGCGATGAAAAGCTTCTCCCTGGTTCCGCATAATGATAACAGCTTATTGTTAATCAACTCAGGTATGGCGCCTTTAAAGCCATATTTTACAGGACAGGAGATACCGCCGAGAAAGCGTGTGACCACCTGCCAGAAGTGTATCAGAACCGGAGATATCGAGAATGTGGGAAAGACCGCCCGCCACGGCACCTTCTTTGAGATGCTGGGCAATTTCTCCTTTGGAGATTATTTTAAGACGGAAGCGATCCGTTGGTCCTGGGAGTTTTTGACAGAGGTTGTAGGACTGGATCCGGACAGGTTATATCCATCCGTCTACTTAGACGACGACGAGGCTTTCGATATCTGGAATAAGGAAATCGGCATTGCCCCGGAACGTATCTTCCGCTTTGGCAAGGAAGACAACTTCTGGGAGCATGGAGCAGGCCCCTGCGGACCGTGTTCTGAAATCTATTATGACCGCGGGGAGAAGTACGGCTGCGGAAAGCCGGGCTGCACCGTGGGCTGTGAATGTGACCGTTACATGGAAGTATGGAACAACGTATTTACCCAGTTCGAGAATGACGGACATGGTAATTACGAGGAACTGGCCCAGAAGAATATCGATACCGGTATGGGTCTCGAGCGTCTGGCCGTGGTGGTTCAGGATGTGGATTCCATCTTTGATGTGGACACCATCAAGGCTCTGTTAAACAAGGTTGCAGAGCTTGCCCACACGGAGTATCAGAAGGATGCATCGGTTGACGTTTCCCTGCGTCTGATCACAGACCACGTCCGCTCCTGCACCTTTATGATTTCCGACGGCATCATGCCATCCAACGAAGGACGCGGATACGTGCTGCGCCGTCTGCTTCGGAGAGCGGCCCGTCACGGAAGGCTGCTCGGCATCGAGGGAAGATTCCTCGCGGAGCTTTCCAAGACCGTAATTGAGCTTTCCAGAGACGGATATCCGGAACTGGAAGAGAAGAAAGCCATGATCTTAAAGGTTCTGACCGAGGAAGAGGATAAGTTTAACCGGACCATCGACCAGGGACTTGCCATTCTCGGCGAGATGGAAGAGAAGATGGCTGCCGCAGGCAAGACGGTGCTGGACGGTGAGGATGCATTTAAGCTCTATGATACTTACGGATTCCCGCTGGATTTAACGAGAGAAATTCTGGAAGAGAAGCATTTTGAGATCGATGAGGATGGCTTTAAGAAGGCCATGCAGGAACAGCGCGAGAAGGCCAGAGCGGCCAGAAAGACCACGAACTACATGGGCGCTGATGTGACGGTGTACCAGTCCATCGATCCTGCGCTCACCACGGAATTTGTCGGATACGACAAGCTTGCCTGCGATTCTAAGATCACCGCTCTGACGACAGAGACGGATCTGGTGGAAGCGCTGACGGATGGCGAGACCGGCACGATTGTGACGGAAGAGACTACGTTCTATGGCACCATGGGCGGCCAGCAGGGCGATAAGGGTGTAATTGTCAGTGCAAACGGCGAGTTTGTGGTGGAGGACACCATTCATTTACAGGGCGGCAAGGTCGGCCATGTAGGCAGGATGAAGAAGGGCATGTTCCAGATCGGCGACGTAGTCACCTTAAAGGTCTGTGAAGAGAGCCGTATGAGCACCGGCAAGAACCACAGCGCGACCCATCTGCTTCAGAAGGCGCTCCGCACCGTTTTGGGCGAGCACGTGGAGCAGGCAGGTTCCTATGTGGATGAAGACCGTCTTCGTTTCGACTTTACTCATTTCTCCGCCATGACACCGGATGAGATTAAGAAGGTGGAATGCCTTGTCAATGAGAAGATTAAAGAAGCGCTGAATGTAAAGACAGAGGTTATGAGCCTTGACGAGGCGAAGAAATCGGGCGCCATGGCCCTGTTTGGCGAGAAGTACGGGGAGAATGTCCGCGTGGTGAAGATGGGGGATTTCTCCACGGAGCTGTGCGGCGGTACTCATATTTCCAATACAGGCGTGATCGGCTCCTTTAAGATCTTATCTGAGACGGGAATCGCAGCCGGCGTGCGCAGAATCGAAGCCCTGACAGGCGACGGCCTGATGAAGTATTATCAGGATGCAGAGACCGAGCTTCACGAGGCGGCGAAGGCGGCGAAGGCCACGCCTCAGACACTGACAGCCAAGATTGAAGCCATGCTTGAGGAGATCAAGGCGCTCCATTCTGAAAATGAGAAGCTAAAGAGCAGGCTGGCCAAGGACTCCCTGGGAGATGTTATGGACCAGGTGAAGGAGATCAGCGGTGTCAAGGTTCTGGCTACGAAGGTTGCCGATGTGGACATGAACGGCTTAAGAAATCTGGGAGACCAGTTAAAGGATAAGCTGGGTGAAGGCGTGATCGTACTGGCTTCCGTCATGGACGGCAAAGTGAACTTAATGGCAACCGCTACAGAGGAAGCGCAGAAGAAGGGGGCCCATGCAGGCAACTTAATCAAGGCTGTCGCAGGACTCGTTGGCGGCGGCGGCGGTGGAAGGCCGAATATGGCCCAGGCCGGCGGCAAGAATCCGGCCGGAGTTGACGCCTGTCTGGAAGAGGTTTATAAAGTAGTGGAAGGCCAGATGAAATAAGTAAGAATTTTCCCAGAAAAAAATGAAATTTTCCTTGACGAATGGGAAAATTATGCTATAATCATATCAGTGCTATAAAATACCCAAACAGTTGTATTATGCACAAGTACACAACTGGAGGGAGGTTAGGTGTGAGCTATGTCAAATGTAATCGTTAAAGACAACGAGAGCTTAGATAGCGCTTTACGCAGATTCAAAAGAAACTGTGCGAAAGCAGGTATCCAGCAGGAAATTCGTAAGAGAGAGCATTACGAAAAGCCAAGCGTAAGACGTAAGAAAAAGTCTGAAGCTGCAAGAAAACGTAAATATAACTAATAATTGATTAGTCAAACAAGGTTAGTCCCTGGTCATTTTATGATCAGGGATTTCTTTGTTTCCTGTTAACTTTCACGTTACCCTGCATAATCGGACGCCGTTTTTGCATATAGTATAATATCATTGGCTGAAAGGCAGAAACGATATGTTCGAAGAGATGAAATTTAGTGCAGCTGAGAACTTAAAGCTTCCGAAGGATGTGGTCCTGGGCGAAGTGCTGGTATCTTTTCTGGGGCGCCACAGTGTTGTGATTGAAAATTACCGCGGCATCATTCTCTATACAGATACCCTGATCAAGCTCCAGGCAAAGACGTGCCGCGTGGCGGTATCGGGAAGCCGCCTTGTGATTGAATATTATACGAATGAGGAGATGAAGATTAATGGACTCATCAAATCCATGGAGTTTGAATAAGGATAGAAAAACAAGGAGGTACCAGCGTGATTGTAACATGGCTTAACCACCGGATGTCCGGTTATCTGTTCGTGGAGATGACGGGATTTTCTCCGGAACGGTTCTTTAATATGTGCAGCGTTCATGAGATAGAAATCTGGGGAGTGTCCGATACAGGCCATTCCTATCGCTTTTATATGACCGTGAAAGGGTTTAGGAAGATAAAACCCATTGTCCGGAAATCGAAGGTCAGACTTAAGGTACTGGGAAAGTTTGGACTTCCTTTTTTTTTATACAGAAACAGGAAGCGAAAGCTCTACGCGGCCGGGATGGTGTCCTTTTTTGCCCTGCTTTACATACTCTCCATCTTTATCTGGGATATCGAGTTTGACGGAAATCACATGTATACGTATGACACCCTTTTGAAATACTGTGAAACAGAGGATATCCGCTATGGCATGATAAAATCGAAGATCGACTGCGACGCCCTGGAAGAATCGCTGCGGAGCGCATTTCCGGAAATCACCTGGGTGTCGGCCAGGGTATCGGGAACACGTCTTCTGGTTAAAATAAAGGAGAACGAGGTCCTCTCTGAAATACCCGTTAAGGATGAGTCACCCTGCGATATCGTGGCGTCAAAGGACGGCGTGATCACCTCCATGATCGTGCGTCAGGGCGTTCCGGCGGTTTCCGTGGGCGATGAGGTAAAGAAGGGCGATGTACTGGTGAGCGGCACGCTCCACGTCATCGGCGACGGCGAGGAGATTATGAACACGCACTATGTCCATTCCGACGCGGATATCACGGCGCGGACGGAATACCATATCACGAGGCAGATGCCGCTGTTTAAGCGCGTGGACGTGGAAACGGGGAGAATCCGCCGCGGGAAGTATGCGAAGGCATTTCAGTATTCCCTGATGCTGATACGCCCGAAGCAGGAGGGGACCACCTGGAAGGTGACTATGGAAGAGGATCAGCTTCACCTGTTTCAGAATTTTTATCTGCCCATATATCTCGGCGATATCACGGCCAAAGAGTACATTTCCTACGAGCGCCCCTATACGGAGGAGGAGAAGAATCAGGCGGCTGAAACCATCAACGAGAATTTGAAAAAAAATTTATTGGAAAAAGGGGTACAAATTCTGGAAAATCATGTTAAAATACTAGATAATGAATCTTTATGCCAAATTGCCATCGATATTGTGGCGGAGGAACCCGTGGGAGAACGGACGAGCGTAGAGATACCAATTAATCAGGAACAAGAGGAGACGAAAGAGTCCAATGAGCGTAATTGAGACAATCATAGATATACCGGCTGAACACGAGAAGAATGTCTGCGGACAGTTTGACAGCTATTTGAAGAAAATAGAGAGGACTCTTCATGTTACCATGATCGAACGCGACGGCGCGCTGAAGATCATCGGCCCGGAACAGATGGTGCAGAAGGCGAAGAGCGTATTTAATAATCTGATCGAGCTGTCGAAGCGTGGAAATGCGATCACGGAGCAGAACGTGGATTATGCCCTGTCCCTGTCCTTCTCGGAGAGCGACGGACAGATTCTGGAGATTGACAAGGACATCATCTGCAGGACCATTACAGGCAAGCCGGTGAAGCCGAAGACCATGGGGCAGAAGCAGTATGTGGATCAGATCCGGAAAAAGATGATCGTATTCGGAATCGGCCCGGCCGGTACCGGCAAGACGTACCTTGCCATGGCCATGGCGATCCAGGCCTTTAAAAACGGCGAGGTGAGCCGGATTATCCTGACACGTCCGGCCATTGAGGCGGGAGAGAAGCTGGGCTTTCTGCCCGGCGATTTACAGAGCAAGATCGATCCGTATTTACGGCCGCTCTACGATGCACTGTATCAGATCATGGGCGCGGAGAGCTACTTACACAATGCGGAGAAAGGGCTGATCGAGGTGGCGCCCCTTGCTTACATGCGGGGCCGTACACTCGACAACGCCTATATAATCCTGGATGAGGCGCAGAACACTACGCCGGCGCAGATGAAGATGTTCCTGACGAGAATCGGATTCGGTTCCAAGGTCATCGTCACCGGTGACCAGACGCAGAAGGATCTGCCGGCCGGAGCCGTATCTGGTCTGGATACTGCGGTCCGCGTGCTGAAACGCATCGATGACATCGGCTTCTGTTACTTGAACAGCAGCGATGTGGTGCGCCATCCGCTGGTCCAGAAGATAGTACAGGCTTACGATGATTACGAGACGAAGAAAAAACCTGCAGAGAAAGAACGAAAGACAACAAAAGCCCCCGGAGGCAGAAAGGCACGTTATGACGATTCATATTGAGTATGAGACGGAAGAGGAGTTAAAGCTTCCGTACGAGGAGATCATCACCGCTGTGGTGAACGAGGCACTGGATTATGAGAACTGCCCTTATGAGGCGGAGGTGAATGTGCTCCTTACGGATGACGAGGACATCCGGCAGATCAATAAAGAATACCGGGAGATCGATCGTGCGACCGATGTGCTGTCGTTTCCAATGGCCGACTACGACAGCCCGTCGGATTTTGACCGTCTGGAAGACATGGCAAGCGATTACTTCAATCCGGAGACAGGGGAGCTGCTGCTGGGGGACATCGTCATTTCCGTGGACAAGGTGAAAGAGCAGGCGGAAAAATACGGCCATTCCGAGACGCGGGAGCTGGCCTTCTTAGTGGCGCACAGCATGCTGCATCTGTGCGGCTACGATCACATGGTGGATGAGGAACGTCTCGTCATGGAGAAAAAGCAGGAAGAGATTCTGAAACGAGGGGGATACGAACGATGAAGAAACGGGCATGGTTCTGTGCGGCCGGACTGATCCTTTTGATGGGAACGGTGACCGGATGCCAGGGAAAATATCAGGAGGTGGCTGTGACGGACGCCTCGGCAGAGACGGACACCACGCCCGCCCCTACGAAAGAGATTAAGATTGAGACTACCACGGAGGCGCCTGCGGAGGAGGCTGTGGAATCCGGCGACTGGTACACCTTCGAGGAGCGCACCGAGCAGGATGGAAAGATCCGCAGCTACTTAACCGGCGAGATGGTCGATGCGGCAATCGGAAACCGCAGGCCCATCGCGATCATGATGAGCAACGACAAGGCGTCGCTGCCGCAGTACGGCATCAACCGGGCGGATATCGTGTATGAGGCCCCTGTGGAGGGCGGCATGAACCGTTACATGGCCATTATCGAGGATTACGACGATCTGGACAGAATCGGTTCCGTGAGGAGCTGCCGGACGTATTATACATACTTTGCCCGCGAGTTTGACGCCATTTACGCTCACTACGGGCAGAGCACCTTTGCCAAGCCGTATCTGGCCAATGTGGACAACATCAACGGGCTGGATGGAATCGGCACCGTGGCGTATTACAGGACGAAGGACCGTAAATCACCCCACAACGCGTATTCCAGCGGAGAACGGCTGAACAAGGCAATCGCCCAGCTGGGATACTCAGAGAGCTACAGCGCGGATTACAAGGGCCATTACCGCTTTGCGAAAACAGGCCATGAGGTGACGCTGGACGGAGCGCCCAGTGTGATGGAAGCAGCCAGGGTCTATCCGGGCTACGTGATGAATAAGCCGTGGTTTGAATATAACGAGAGCGACGGCTTATACTACCGGTATCAGTACGGAGCGGCCCATAAGGGCAATGAAGGCCCGATCGCCGTGAAGAATATTCTTTTCCAGTACTGCCCGTCAGGGCACTACGCCACCACGGATTATCTGGATATCAACGTCCACGACGACTCCTACGGGCTCTATGCCACGGAGGGGAAGGCGATTCCGGTGAAGTGGACGAAGGACGGGGAGTTCGGCCTGACACATTATTACGACATGGAGAATAACGAGGTGATTCTGAATCAGGGAAAGACGTGGATATGCGTTATTTCCGCACAGGATTCCTCAAATGTAGAGGTTTATGGAAAATAACAGGACAAGCAGAAGCAGAAAAAAGCCTGAGAAAAAGGGCGCGTCAAATTTTATCATACAGGGAACGATTCTTGCGGCGGCGGGAATCATTGTGCGTCTGATCGGGATGCTGTACCGGATTCCCCTTGCCAACATTCTGGGGGATGAGGGAAACGGATACTACAGTTCGGCTTTTACCATCTATTCTATCTTGCTGATCGTCTCCTCCTACAGCCTTCCAACGGCTGTTTCGAAGATGATCGCGACGAAGAATGCCAGGAAAGAGTATAGGAATTCGGTCCGTATTTTAAAGGCAGCTCTGTTTTATGGCACGGTAGTCGGAGGAATCGGAGCCGCGGTTTTGTGGTTCGGCGCTGATTTCTTCGCCACCCGTTTCTTAAACATGCCGTATACCAGATATGCGCTTAAGACGCTGGCTCCTACCATATGGGTCATCGCGTATCTCGGTGTGTTCCGTGGATATTTTCAGGGCTTGGGGACGATGATTCCCACGGCCCTTTCGCAGATTTTTGAGCAGATAATCAATGCCGTTATCAGTATTGTGGCGGCGGAACGGCTGTTCAACGCAGGATTAAAGGCAAACCTGGTGCATGAAACCACGGAATTTTCCTTTGCCTTCGGAGCCGCCGGCGGCACCATCGGTACAGGCGCGGGCGCGGTGGCAGGGCTTCTCTTCCTGCTTTTTCTGATGGCGAGCTACCGGCCTGTCATGATGAGGCAGGCAAAGCGTGACCGGACCAGACGGAGAGACAGCTACGGCGAGATCTCCTCCGTTCTGCTGATGACCGTTCTTCCCATCGTAATGAGCAGTGTGGCTTACAATATCAGCACGGTCATCGATAACAGCATCTATGGGAAAGGGATGGCGTTTCTCGGAATGGGAGCGTCGGAGGCCGTCTCAACCTGGGGCGTCTATGCCGGAAAGTACCACCTGCTGTTTAATATTCCGGTGGCCATAGCCAATTCGCTGGCCTCCTCCCTGATTCCGTCCCTGTCGCGGGCGGTGGCAGGCAAAAACCGCGGACAGATCGTGAGCAGGGTTTCCATGGTCATTCGCTTTTCCATGGTGATCGCGATTCCGGCCACGGTAGGACTTACCGTGCTCGCAGGCCCCGTGTGCAATCTGCTGTTCAGCCGTTACGATAACACCAACCTGATCCGCATGATGATGTACGGTTCGCTGGCTGTCGTATTCTTCTCCCTGTCCACGGTTACCAACGCCGTTCTGCAGGGAATCAACCATATGCAGACACCGCTTAAGAACGCAGTGATTTCGCTTGTGCTCCATATCCTTGTGCTCTGCATCATGCTGTTCGGATTTAAGATGGGGATCTACAGTGTGGTATATTCCAACATTCTGTTTGCGCTCTTTATGTGCATCCTGAATGGAATTTCCATCAGACGGTTCTTAAATTACAGGCAGGAGATGAAGAAGACGTTCATTCTTCCGACCATCGCCTCCGGTATCATGGGCGGGGCGGCTTACGGCGTTTACAAGCTGGTTCATATGACGGTCAAGAGCAACACCATCGGCGTCCTTCTGGCGATTGTGGTGGCGGTTATGGTCTACGGCGTCCTGCTTTTGAAGCTGCGCTGTGTGGATGAGACAGAGCTTGCCGGTATGCCCGGCGGTACGAAACTGGTAAGAATCGCACAGAAATGCCATTTGATGTGATTAAAATGAGAGAAGAAAGCAGATACTATACTTCGAAGGAGGTATTATCCTATGAAGAAGTATATGTTCTGCTTTCTTTTATTTGCAGCCACTTCGCTTCTCTGCCTCGGAATCGGTTTTGTTATTACCAGGGACAGCGTGCAGCCGGAGGAGGCCATACCCGGAGCGACTCTGGAGACGGAGACCGTGACGGAGGACCAGATCGTCATCAATCAGGAGAAGGTGTCGCCTGCCCCGGAGAAGGAAAAGGAGAAATTTTATCTCGTATCGGAAGACGGTTATCTGCTTGTCCTGTATCAGGATAAGACGACGATCTGCCTGTATACCCATATGCCGGTCACCGATTTCCCGGAGGAGGAGCGGGGCCGTCTTATGGATGGCATCTGGTTCTCCTCCATGATTGAGGTGTTTAACTATCTGGAGTCGTATACGAGCTAGAGTGTGTCTGACCGAATGGACCAAAACACAGGACTCGTCAGGAAAAATAATGCTTGAATTGAATGGAGGAACCGGATACAATAGGGCTGGTGACAGTACGGTCGCCAGGTGCTTACAGCGAGGAGGAATCCATGAAGAGAAAAGTGATGATCATAGGCGGAGGCGCCTCCGGTATGACGGCTGCGATTGCGGCTGCCAGGGAGGGAGCCGACGCCGTGATTCTGGAACATACAAAGAGACCCGGGAAGAAGATCCTGTCTACCGGGAATGGGAAATGCAATTTAACAAACCTGGATATGAGAAAGGATGCCTTCCGCGGGGAGAATCCCGGATTTGCATGGAAGGTGGTCGGGGAGGTGCCGGTAAAAGAGACACTTTCCTTTTTTGAGGATCTTGGTCTGGTGCTGACGGACCGGAACGGATACGTTTACCCCGCCACGGGGCAGGCGTCTTCTGTGCTGGATGCGCTGCGCTTCGAGCTGGAACGCTTAAAGATCCCGGTTCTCTGTGAATGTGAGGTCTTAAGCGTGTCAAAGAAGCTGGAACTCGCCACATCCCAGGGAGACATGAAGGCGGATGCGGTCATTCTCGCGGCAGGGTCCAAAGCGGCGCCCGGAACGGGATCGGATGGCAGCGGCTATAAGCTGGCGGAGAGTCTGGGACACAGCGTGATAGAGCCGCTTCCGGCCCTGGTGCAGTTAAAATGCAGGGAGACGTGGTATAAACAGTTTGCAGGCGTAAGGACAGAGGCTTCTGTGACACTGTATTCCGATGGAAAAGCGGCCGCTTCCGACCGGGGAGAACTGCAGTTTACGGATTACGGAATCTCCGGAATTCCTGTTTTTCAGATCAGCCGGTTTGCAGCACGCGCCTTAAGAGATGGGAAGAAGGTGACTGTCCGGCTGGATCTTCTGCCGGTTATGGAAAAAAAGGAGCTCTTCCAATTCTTAACGAAACGGGTAAAACGGCTGGGATACCGGCCGGGGGAAGAATTTTTAAACGGCGTCCTGAATAAGAAGCTGCATCAGGTGCTTCTTAAGGAATCCGGGATATCGGCTGGCCGCCGGACCCGGGAGATCACGGAAAAGCAGCTGGGGGTTCTGACAGACCGGATCAAAGGGCTCGAAACCACCGTGACAGCGGTGAATCCCTTTGAGCAGGCGCAGATCTGCTGCGGCGGTGTCGATACGAGAGAGGTAAATCCGTGTACCATGGAATCAAAATTAGTCAGTCAGCTGTTTCTGGCGGGAGAAATTCTGGATGTGGACGGCATCTGCGGAGGTTATAACCTGCAGTGGGCGTGGTCATCGGGAATTCTGGCGGGCAGAAACGCAGGAAGAGGTCCTATATGATAAGAATCAGCCAGTTAAAACTGTCTGTAAACCACAGCGAGGAAGATTTAAAGAAGAAGGCGGCAAAGATGCTGAAGCTTCAGCCGGCGGACATTCGCCGTGTAACGGTTGTGAAGCAGTCTGTGGATGCGAGAAAAAAGAGCAGTGAAGTGCTGTTCATCTATACTGTTGACGTAGAGGTAGCGAAGGAGGACAAGGTATTACATAGAGTGAACAGTCCGAACATTGCGAAGGCCGAGAAGAAGGAATATCAGTTTCCGGAACCGGGAACGGAACGTTTAGAGCACCGTCCCGTCATCATAGGAAGCGGTCCGGCCGGCCTTTTCTGTGCACTGATGCTGGCAAGAGCCGGCTTTGGCCCTATCGTATTCGAGCGGGGAGAGCGGGTGGAAGAGAGAAAACGGTCGGTGCTTCAGTTCTGGCAGGGCGGAGAGCTGAAGAGCAACTCCAACGTACAGTTTGGAGAAGGCGGCGCGGGAACATTTTCCGATGGGAAACTCAACACGCTGGTGAAAGACCCGCTGATGCGGAACCGAAAAGTACTGGAGGTGTTCGTAGAGTTCGGAGCGGATCCATCCATTCTTTATAAGAATAAGCCCCATATCGGAACCGATGTGCTCAGCGTCATCGTGAAAAATATGAGGGAAGAGATCATCCGCCTGGGAGGAACCTTTTACTTCCAGAGCTGCGTCACCGATTTTCGGATTAAGGACGGAGCGCTGAAGGCCATCACGGTAAACGGGACGGAAGAATTTGAGACGGATGTCACCGTTCTGGCCGTGGGACACAGCGCGCGTGATACCTTTGAGAGGCTGCTGGAGAGAAGCGTGCCCATAGAGAAGAAAGCGTTCGCCGTCGGACTGCGCATTCAGCATCCGCAGAGAGACATCAATGCCGCACAGTACGGTGCTGCAGAGATCGAAGCGCTGGGGGCGGCCGATTATAAGGTGACCCATCAGTGTGCCAATGGAAGGGGCGTGTACTCCTTCTGCATGTGCCCGGGCGGCTACGTCGTCGATGCGTCCTCTGAACCGGGGCGTCTGGCTGTCAATGGCATGAGCTATCATGCGAGGGACGGCGTGAATGCGAACAGCGCACTGATCGTCACCGTCACGCCGCAGGATTTCCCGGAAGACAGCCCTCTTGCGGGCATCGCCTACCAGCGGCGTCTGGAGGAAGCGGCCTACCGGTGCGGCGGAGGGAAAATTCCGGTGCAGCTGTACCGCGATTTTAAGAAGAAAAGGGCGACAACGGCTTTTGGAGATGTGGAGCCGGCCTTTGAAGGGCGGTACGCCATGGCAAATCTGCGGGAATTCTTTCCGGATATACTGTCGGAATCGCTGATCGAGGGCGTAGAGGCGTTTAACGGGCGGATCGCAGGATTTTCCAGAGGCGACGCCATCCTGGCAGGCGTGGAGAGCAGAACCTCTTCCCCGGTGCGCATACCGAGGGATGAACGGTTTGAGAGTAGCATAAAAGGCATCTATCCCTGTGGGGAAGGCGCCGGCTACGCGGGCGGCATCACGTCCGCGGCCATGGATGGGATCAAGACGGCGGAAGCAGTCGCGGCACGCTTCTCAGTCCCAACGTAACAGTTTAGCCCTCGCTTCCGGCCGCTGCACATTTGACGAATGGATAAAAATGTTGTAAGATATGAGACAAAAAGACTGAAAGAACATGATTGGAGACACCATGAGAACTGAAGTGCGGGAAAAGCTGAAGGATAAACAGAGGATTGTCATAAAAATCGGTTCGTCTTCCCTGACCCATACGTATACGGGGGACTTGAACCTGATGAAGATCGAGAAGCTGGTGCGTGTCATCAGCGATTTGAAGGGGGAAGGGAAATCCGTGGTTCTGGTTTCGTCAGGAGCCATCGCGGTGGGGCGCCAGGCTCTTGGCCACCACACAAGGCCGGTTACCATCTCGGAGAAACAGGCGTTTGCGGCAGTAGGCCAGGCGCGCCTGATGATGGTGTATCAGAAGCTGTTTGCAGAGTACAATCAGGTGGCGGCGCAGGTCCTGCTGACGAAGGATACCATGATCAACGACAGCTCCCGCTATAACGCGCAGAATACCTTCGACGAGCTGCTGAAGCTGGGCGCCATACCGATTGTAAATGAGAATGATACGGTATCCACCTCAGAGATCCCTTACGTCGATAATTTCGGTGACAACGACCGGCTTTCCGCTATTGTAGCGGCTCTGATCGGAGCGGATTTACTGATTCTTTTGTCGGATATCGACGGCCTGTATTCTGACGATCCCAGACAGAATCCAAAGGCGCGTTTTATCAGCCAGGTGGATGAGATCACGCCGGAGCTGATGGAGATGGGAAAGGCCACCTCGGGCAGCGATGTGGGCACCGGAGGCATGGCGGCGAAGCTGGCGGCGGCCAGGATCGCCACAGACAGCGGTTCCGATATGGTCATCGCCAACGGGGATGACGTGGAGGTCGTCTCACAGATCATGACTGGGGACAATAAGGGGACGCTTTTCCTGGCCCATCCCAACTTTGATTTCGATCTGATGCACTACATAAATAATGAATATTAGGAGGCACATCGATGCAGCAGGAAAAAATAGACAGAATCAACACGCTCTACCACAAGGCGCAGGCTGTAGGACTTTCTGATGAGGAGAAGGCCGAGCAGGCCGCCCTGAGAAAGGAATACATTGAAGCGATCCGCATGAGCTTAAGAGGAAACTTAAACAGTATTTCGGTTAAGGAAGAGGACGGAACCATTACGGATCTGGGGAAAAAGTATGGAAATGTCAAGCAAGAATGAAATCAGGGAATGGGTGAAGGAGAACCGGCAGGCTCTCACACAGAAACAGGAGATGGAGTGGAATGACGCCATCTGCAGGAAGATTTTAAGCCTCCGGTCCATCCGGCAGGCGTTCTGTGTCTACTGCTACGTATCCTTCCGCCATGAAGCAGGAACTGAGAAGCTGATTCAGGGTCTGCTGGAGATGGGAAAATACGTGGCAGTACCGAAGGTAGAAGGAAAAAAACTGGTATTCTATGCAATTCAGGGAAAAAAGGATTTAGAGAGCGGCGTTATGGGGATCATGGAACCGAAATCCAGCTGTCTGCGCATCGGCGACGAATTCGCACCAGTCATCGTGCCGGGAATTGCATTTGACAGGGAAGGACACCGGATCGGCTACGGCGGCGGCTACTACGACCGCTTCTTCGACGAAGAGCCGGACCATCCCAGATTCGGAATCGCCTATCCCTTCCAGCTTTTCGATTCTCTGCCGGCAGAGGCCCATGACAAGGGAATGGATATGGTAATCACTCCATAATTCAAACTCAAAATGTGGAGTGAAATAGCAGGATAACAGGGAGGAACGCGATATGACACTAACTGAGACAGGAAAAAGAGCGAAGGAGACGGCCGGTGTTCTGGGGATTCTCGGCTCCGACAAGAAGAACGAAGGTTTAAGGGCTGCGGCCGCCGCTTTGCTTGAGGGCGAGGAAGATATTCTGACGGCCAATCAGGACGATGTGATTCAGGCGACGATAAATGGCATGAGCGCCGGGATGATCGACCGCCTGGAGCTGACGCCTTCCAGGATCGAGGCCATGGCCGACGGACTGATCAGCGTGGCCGGGTTAGAGGATCCGGTAGGAGAGGTGATCTCCATGAAGGTCCGGCCAAACGGACTCACCATCGGACAGAAACGCGTTCCCATGGGCGTGATCGGTATCATCTATGAGGCCAGACCCAATGTGACCGCGGACGCCTTCGGACTCTGCTTCAAATCAGGCAACTGCGTGATCTTAAAGGGCGGAAGCGATGCTTTAGAGTCCAATAAGGCCATCGTCAAATGCCTCCGTGCAGGACTTAAGAACGCGGGACTCCCGGAGGACAGTGTACAGCTTATCACCGATACCGACAGGGAGGTGACGAAGGAATTCATGCGCCTGCACGATTACGTGGATGTGCTGATTCCGCGCGGCGGAGCCGGACTGATCCGTTCCGTGGTGGAGAACAGTACGGTGCCTGTCATCGAGACGGGAACCGGGAACTGCCATATCTTCGTGGATGAGACTGCGGATTTCAAGATGGCTCTGGACATCATATTCAATGCCAAGACCCAGCGGATCGGCGTCTGCAATGCCTGTGAATCGCTGGTCATACATAGAAAAATCGCGGAAGAGTTCCTGCCGCTGTTAAAGGCCCGGCTCGACGAAAAGCAGGTTGAGGTGCGGGCGGATGAAGAAGCCTGCCGTATCGTGCCTGCATTTGTCCCGGCTGCTGCGGAGGACTGGGGAACGGAGTATTTAGACTATATTCTGTCCCTGAAGCTGGTGGATTCCATAGACGAGGCCATCGCCCATATTAACCGCTATAATACGAAGCACTCCGAGGCTATCATCACATCGGATTACGCCAACGCTCAGAAGTTCTTAAATGAGATCGATGCCGCCGCCGTTTACGTCAACGCGTCCACCAGATTCACGGATGGATTCGAGTTTGGTTTTGGCGCAGAGATCGGCATCAGCACCCAGAAGCTTCACGCGAGAGGGCCTATGGGGCTAAAGGAGCTTACCACGACAAAGTACATTATTTATGGAAACGGACAATGCAGGCCGCCGGCTTTGTAAAATAGCTGTTTCCATATCAGAGTCCGCCTTGCTACAGGGCGGACTTGATTCTTTTGTTACAATTCGCGGTTCCACGTACCGGAACGCCCGGCGGAGTTTTTCCGTGGTGCCGCGAGTTGTAACTTTTTTTTCAGGTGGACGGCCGTTGTATTTTTGGTGTTTGCAATAGAATGTATTTATGCTATAATATTCAAAGCCATTCCGGGTTTACAGATTATGACGGAATGCGGAGTGAAATAAATGGAGGAAACAACTGGATGGATCATTTACATATGACACATGAGGAAGCTTTAAAGGCCGCGCCGGCGGAGGAACCGGGCAGACAGCAGTTCTTTATGGAACGCTGCCGCCAGTTGATCGATGAGAAGAAGAGGCGGGACGAAACGTACCGCGGAACCTTTCACATCGAGACGTTCGGGTGCCAGATGAACGCCAGGGATTCGGAGAAACTGACCGGAATCTTAGAGGCTTCCGGATTTACGGAGACGGATACGGAGGAGGCGGATTTCGTCCTCTATAATACCTGTACGGTCAGGGACAACGCCAATCAGCGCGTTTACGGCAGACTCGGCTATTTAAACCGCATCAAACAGAAGAATCCCAATATGATGATCGCTCTCTGCGGGTGTATGATGCAGGAGGAAACCGTGGTGGTCAAGATTAAGAAGAGCTACCGCTTTGTCGATATTATATTCGGAACCCATAATATTTTCAAACTGGCAGAACTGATTTCTGAACGCATGGATGAGAAGAAGATGGTAGTTGACATCTGGAAGGGGACCGACCGGATCGTGGAAGAACTTCCCACCGACCGGAAGTACCCGTTCAAGTCCGGCGTTAATATTATGTTTGGCTGCAATAATTTCTGCAGCTACTGTATCGTTCCTTACGTGCGCGGCCGCGAGAAAAGCCGGAATCCACAGGATATCGTGGGGGAGATCAGACGCCTCGTTGCAGACGGCGTGGTGGAGGTCATGCTCCTGGGACAGAATGTCAACTCCTATGGAAAGAATCTGGAAGAGCCGATGACCTTTGCACAGCTGTTAAAGGAGGTGGAGGCCATCGACGGTCTTCGGCGGATCCGTTTTATGACCTCCCATCCGAAGGACTTATCAGATGACTTAATCGAGGTCATGAAGAATTCCGGGAAAATCTGCCATCATCTCCATCTGCCGCTCCAGTCCGGAAGCAGCAGGGTCTTGAAGGCCATGAACCGGAGATACACGAAGGAACAGTATCTGGAACTGGTGGAGAAGATCAGGGCCGCAGTTCCCGATATCTCTCTGACCACGGATATCATCGTCGGCTTCCCGGGAGAGACGGAGGAGGACTTCCTGGAGACCATGGATGTAGTGAGAAAGGTCCGTTTTGACAGCGCATTTACGTTCATTTATTCGAAGCGCACGGGCACTCCGGCGGCGGCCATGGAAGAGCAGATTCCGGAGGCTGTGGTGAAGGACCGGTTTGACCGTCTGCTTTCAGAGGTGCAGAAGATATCGGCCGAGGTATGCGGACGTGACGCCCACACCGTTAAGGATGTGCTGGTGGAGGACTTGGATGACCATGTGGAAGGCTTCGTTACGGGCCGGCTCGATAATAACACCACCGTTCATTTCAAGGGCGATGCGTCCCTGATTGGTCAGATCGTGGATGTGTATCTGGATGAGTCGAAAGGCTTTTATTATATGGGAACATTAAAATAGTACGACAGAAGAAAAGAGGAAAAAACGTGGCCGGAATGTCACCAATGATGGTCCATTATTTGGAAACCAAGAAACAGTACCCGGACTGTATCCTGTTTTACAGGCTGGGAGATTTTTATGAGATGTTTTTTGAAGACGCGCTGACCGTCTCCAAGGAACTGGAGATTACCCTGACAGGAAAAGAATGCGGGCTGGAGGAACGGGCGCCGATGTGCGGTATTCCTTACCATGCGCTTGAAAATTATCTGTACAGGCTGGTCCAGAAGGGCTATAAAGTAGCGATCGCAGAGCAGATGGAGGACCCGAAGCTGGCCAAGGGGCTGGTTAAGAGAGAGGTCATCCGTGTCGTCACCCCCGGAACTATTACCAGTGCCCAGGCGCTGGATGAGACGAAGAACAACTACCTGATGGGTATCGTCTATATCGACGAGCGGTTCGGCATTGCCGTTTCCGATATCAGCACAGGCGATTTCCTGGTGACTGAGGTGGAGACGGAGCGGGAGCTGGCGGATGAGATTAACAAGTTCAGTCCCTCCGAGATTATCTGCAATGATGCGTTCTTTGTATCCGGCGTGGACACGGAGGAGGTCAAGAACCGCTACCAGACCGTGATCGCCGCACTTGACAGCCATTTCTTTTCCGACGAGGGCTGCAGGAGGATATTAAAAGAGCACTTTAAAGTGGGCTCTCTGGACGGTCTGGGACTGCAGGATTACGATACGGGAGTGATTGCGGCAGGGGCCGTCATGGAGTACATGTACGAGACCCAGAAGAGTACGCTGTCCCATATTACGACCATCGTTCCCTATTCCACAGGGCAGTTTATGATCATCGACACCTCGACCAGAAGGAATCTGGAGCTCCTGGAGACCATGCGGGAGAAGCAGAAGAGGGGAACACTTCTGTGGGTGCTGGATAAGACGAAGACGGCCATGGGAGCCAGGCTTTTGAGAACCTATATCGAACAGCCGCTGATCCACAAGGACGACATCATTGCCCGCCAGAATGCCATTGAAGAGCTGAACATGAATTACATTTCCAGGGAGGAAATCTGTGAATACTTGAATCCCATATACGATCTGGAACGTCTCATCGGCCGCATCAGCTATAAGACGGCGAATCCCAGGGATTTAATCTCCTTCAGGAATTCTCTGGAAATGCTTCCTTACATAAAAGACCTTATGGGAGAATTTACGACTCCTCTGCTGAAAGAACTCTGGGAAGAGCTGGATGCCTTAGAGGATGTCCACGATCTTGTCTCCCGCGCCATCGTGGAGGACCCGCCCATATCCCTGCGTGACGGGGGCATCATAAAGGACGGCTATCACGAGGAGACGGATAAGCTGCGCCATGCGAAGACGGAAGGGAAGACGTGGCTCGCCGAGCTGGAATCGAGAGAGCGCGACAAGACCGGAATCAAGAACCTGAAAGTCAAGTACAACAAGGTATTTGGATATTATTTCGAAGTGACGAACTCCTTTAAAGGGATGGTTCCCGATTACTTTGTCCGCAAGCAGACGCTGGCCAACGCCGAGCGGTACACAACGGATGAACTGAAGGAGCTGGAGGATATGATTCTGGGAGCGGAGGACAAGCTCTATACCCTGGAATACGGTCTGTTCTGCGAGGTGAGAGACGCCATCGCCGCCGAGGTACTGCGGATCCAGCAGACGGCCCGGGCGATCGCGGGCATCGACGTGATGACTTCCCTTTCCGTCGTTGCCACGAAGAATAATTACGTGAAGCCGCGCATCAATGAAAAAGGTGTGATCGACATCAAAAACGGCCGCCATCCGGTGGTGGAAAAGATGATGCGGGACGATTTATTCGTCGCCAACGATACGTATCTGGACAATACGAAGAACAGGCTCTCCATCATCACCGGCCCTAATATGGCCGGTAAATCGACGTATATGCGCCAGACGGCCTTAATCGTACTGATGGCTCAGCTGGGAAGCTTTGTGCCTGCGGATGACGCCAATATCGGCATCTGCGACAGAATCTTTACCCGTGTGGGCGCTTCCGATGATCTGGCATCCGGCCAGAGTACCTTCATGGTGGAGATGACCGAGGTCGCCAACATCCTGAGAAACGCTACGAAAAACAGCCTGATCGTTCTCGACGAGATCGGCCGGGGCACCAGCACCTTCGACGGCTTATCCATCGCCTGGGCGGTGGTGGAGCACATCAGCAACCCGAAGCTTCTAGGGGCCAAGACGCTGTTTGCCACCCATTACCATGAACTGACGGAGCTGGAAGGAACCATAAACGGCGTCAACAACTACTGCATCGCCGTAAAGGAACAGGGCGATGATATCGTATTTCTTCGAAAGATTGTGAAGGGCGGAGCGGATAAGAGCTACGGCGTTCAGGTCGCCAAGCTTGCCGGTGTTCCCGATTCCGTGATTGTACGGGCAAAGGAGCTTCTGGTAGAACTAAGCGACGCGGATATTACGGCGAGGGCAAAGGAGATCGCGGAAGCGGGCGCAGGTGCGCCGAAGCATGCCAGTATCCCCAGGCCGGATGAGGTGGATTTACAGCAGATGTCCCTGTTTGACACAGTGAAGGACGACGACATCGTCCGGGAGCTGGGAGAACTGGAGCTGGGAAATATGACGCCGATCGACGCCTTGAACACGCTGTACCGCCTTCAGACGAAACTTAAGAACCGCTGGCAGTAAAGAGATAAAGGAGCGATAAGCCATATGCCAAACATTACGCTACTGGATCAAAATACCATAAACAAGATTGCAGCGGGCGAGGTGATCGAGAGGCCGGCCTCTGTTGTGAAGGAGCTTTTAGAGAACGCCATCGACGCCAGGGCTACGGCTGTGACGGTTGAAATAAAGGAGGGAGGCACCACCTTCATCCGCGTGACCGACAACGGCTGCGGAATTCCGAGAGAAGAGGTTCCTCTGGCGTTTCTGCGCCACTCCACCAGCAAGATCAAGTCCGTGGAAGATCTTTTTACGATCTCATCCCTGGGCTTTCGCGGTGAGGCCCTCGCAAGTATCGCTTCCGTCTGCCAGGTGGAGCTGATCACGAAGACCAGCGAAGCCCTGACGGGAAGCCGCTACAGCATCGAAGGCGGCATTGAACGGCCGCTGGAGGAGATCGGCGCCCCGGAGGGCACCACATTTATCGCCAGAAACTTATTCTTTAACACGCCGGCCAGAAGGAAATTTTTAAAGACTCCCATGACAGAGGGCTCCCATGTGGCCGAGCTGGTGGAAAAGATCGCGCTCTCCCATCCGGAGATTTCGATCCGTTTTATCCAGAATAACCAGAACAAGCTGCATACCTCCGGCAACCACAACTTAAAGGACATCATCTATACGGTCTTCGGCAGGGAGATTGCGGCGAATCTGCTGGCAGTCGAGGCGAAGAAGCAGGATATCGCCATCAGCGGCTTTATCGGGAAGCCTGTGATCGCCAGGGGCAACAGAAACTACGAAAATTATTTCATTAATGGGCGGTATATCAGAAGCAGCATCATATCGAAGGCCATAGAAGAGGCCTACAAGCCGTTTATGATGCAGCACAAGTATCCGTTTACCATGCTGCATTTCACCATTGAGCCGGAGCTTCTGGATGTCAATGTCCATCCCACCAAGATGGAGCTTCGCTTCCGCGACGGGGAGATGGTGTACCGTATGGTCTACGACGCCGTATCGGGGGCGCTTGCTCACAAGGAGCTGATTCCGGAGGTGGAACTGAATAAGGAAAAGGCGGAGCAGGAGGCAAAAGAGGCGAGGAAGCACGAGCCGTCACCGGAGCCCTTTGAGCTTCGCAGGCTGGAGGCCATGAGCCGGCAGCAGGCCGCCTGCGCGCCTGGCTCCAAACGGCTTAAGCCGGCAGAACCGTCTCTTATGAGAGATCCTGATTTTCTGGCTGAAAACTGGCTGAAGAAGCCGGCTGGGGGGCAGATGACTCCGAACCGCTTCGACGGAAGGGATGCGGTGGAAGAAACGGCGGCAGGCGCAGACTTTTTACGTGGGTTATCGCCGGAATCGGCTGCGAAAAATGAAGAAACGGTACGAAATCAGGCAGGTGGTGCAAGGGAACATGGACAATTAAACGGAATGACGGACCGTGGAGTGCAGCCCGGAGAGGGAGAGGCAGCAGCGGAAGAGGCAGCAGCGAGAGATGCGGCAGCGGAAGAGGCAGCAGTGGAAGATGCAGCAGCAAGAGATGCAGCAGCGGGCGAAGCACAGGCAGGTGCAGCCGCATTTTCCGGGAAGCCGGAACAGCTGGATCTCTTTGACGGAAAGCTGCTGGAACCGAAATCAAGGCTGATGCATAAGCTGATCGGCCAGGTGTTCGACACCTACTGGCTGGTGGAGTTTAACGAACAGCTTTATATTATTGACCAGCATGCGGCCCATGAAAAGGTTTTATATGAGAAAACCATGGCAACACTTAAAAACAGGGAATACTCATCGCAGATGCTTAATCCGCCGATCATTCTGACCCTGAACATGAACGAGGAGGTGCTGTTAAAAGAGCACATGAAATATTTCTCGGACATGGGCTTCGAGATCGAACCGTTTGGCGGCAGAGAGTATGCGGTGAGAGGCGTACCGGCCAACTTGCTGTCCATCGCCAAGAAGGATTTGCTGATCGAGATGATCGACGGGCTTTCCGACGATGTTTCGACTCATAATCCGGATATTATTTATGAGCGGGTAGCGACCATGTCCTGCAAGGCGGCAGTCAAAGGCGGCAGCCGGCTGTCGACGGCGGAGGCCAACGAGCTGATAGACCAGCTCCTGAATCTGGAGAATCCGTATGCGTGTCCTCATGGACGGCCGACGATCATCTCCATGAGCAGGTACGAGCTGGAGAAAAAATTCAAGAGGATAGTATGATGAAACCACTGATTATCTTGACGGGTCCCACGGCTGTGGGAAAGACGGCTCTGTCTGTCCGGCTGGCGAAAGCCGTGGGCGGAGAGATCATAAGCGCCGATTCCATGCAGGTTTACCGCCACATGGATATCGGTTCTGCCAAGGTGACCCCGGAGGAGATGGATGGGGTTCCTCATTATCTCATTGATATTCTGGAGCCTACCGGGGAGTTTAACGTCGCCGTGTTTAAAAAAAAGGCGTCGGAGGCGGTACAGGAGATATACGCTCACGGACATCTTCCCATCGTTGCCGGGGGAACCGGTTTTTACATTCAGGCCCTTCTGTATGACATCGATTTTACAGAGCAGGGAGAGGAACGGGAGATCAGGGAGGAACTGGAACGGCTGGGAGAGGAACGCGGCGCCGTTTTTCTGCATGATATGCTGGCGGAGATCGATCCGGAGGCTGCCGTGGAAATCCATGCCAACAACCGGAAACGCGTGATCCGCGCCATCGAGTTTTACCGGCAGACGGGAGAAAAAATTTCCGAGCACAACAAACGGGAGCGGCAGAAGCGCTCTCCCTATGACTTCCTGTATTACGTCCTTACGGATGACAGAAAGACGCTCTATGAGCGGATCGACCAGCGGGTAGACGCCATGGTAGAGGCCGGTCTGGTCGGTGAAGTGGAAAAATTAATGGAAATGGGCTGCACGAAGGACATGGTCTCCATGCAGGGACTGGGATACAAGGAAATCCTGGATTACCTTCAGGGGAACACCTCCCTTGACGAGGCGGTTACCATTTTAAAGAGAGATACGAGACATTTTGCGAAGCGCCAGATCACCTGGTTTAAGCGGGAGCGGGATGTGCGGTGGCTGAATCTGGAAGAATTCGGCCGCGACAGAGAAAAGGTCCTGGAGAAAATGCTTCAGGATATCAGAGAAACGTATGGATTGGAGACAGAAAATCATGGAAATGGATGCGATGTATGAGCAGCTGGGAATCGAAAGAAAGGTTCTGGAGTTCGGAAAGGAGATAGAAGGGCTGCTTTCTGAGCGCTTCGCGGCGATTGATGAGACGGCGGAGTATAATCAGCTGAAGGTAATAAAAGCCATGCAGGACAACCGCGTCAGCGACATTCATTTTGCCGCAACCACCGGATACGGTTACAACGACCTGGGACGGGATACACTGGAAGATGTATACGCCAGCGTGTTCCACACGGAAAGCGCCCTGGTGAGGCCGAACTTAATCAGCGGAACCCACGCGCTTCACGTGGCGCTGTCGGGCAATCTGCGGCCGGGAGACGAGCTTCTTTCACCGGTGGGGAAACCGTATGACACACTGGAGGAGGTAATCGGAATCCGGGAGAGCGCAGGCTCTTTAAAAGAGTACGGGGTCATCTACCGCCAGGTGGATCTGCTTCCGGATGGAAGCTTTGATTTTGATGGAATTGCAGCGGCAGTCAATGAAAAGACGAAACTGGTGACAATCCAGCGTTCCAAGGGATACGCCACCCGGCCGACCCTGTCGGTAGAGCGGATCGGTCAGCTGATCGCCTTTATCAAGGAACGGAAGCCGGATGTCATTTGTATGGTGGATAACTGTTACGGAGAGTTTGTGGAGCGGATGGAACCGGCCGACGTGGGAGCGGATATGATGGTGGGGTCTCTCATCAAGAATCCGGGCGGCGGACTGGCGCCGATCGGCGGATACATCGCCGGAAGAAAGGACTGCATCGACCGCGCATCCTACCGCCTGACCGCCCCTGGTCTGGGACGTGAGGTAGGAGCCAGCCTGGGGCTTAACCAGTCCTTCTATCAGGGACTGTTCCTCGCGCCAACGGTGGTAGCAGGAGCCTTGAAGGGGGCCGTATTCGCAGCCAATGTCTATGAAAAGCTGGGATTCTCCGTGGTTCCGAACAGCACCGAGCCGCGCCACGATATCATTCAGGCAGTGACCTTCGGAAAGCCGGAGGGTGTTATCGCGTTCTGCCAGGGAATTCAGGCGGCCGCGCCGGTGGACAGTTTTGTCACTCCGGAGCCGTGGGCGATGCCGGGCTACGACGCGCCGGTTATCATGGCCGCAGGAGCCTTCGTACAGGGCGCATCCATCGAGCTTTCTGCTGACGGACCGATCAAACCTCCGTACGCCGTTTATTTCCAGGGAGGGCTTACCTGGTACCATGCGAAGCTTGGAATTCTCATGTCCATGCAGAAATTAAAGGACGCGGGACTGATCACGTTATAGAGCCAAACGGCAAAAAAAGTGTATACACGACTGCGTTTCTATGATAGAATAACAAAGCAGGCATGGATTTTCCTGCCAAAAACGAATGAGGGGTAGTAACAGATGAAACGTAAAAACTGCTGGGTACTGCTTCTTCTGGTGCTGACGGGGATCGTGCTGGGCGGATTTATCGGGACGATGGCTCAGGAGGTATCCTGGCTGTCCTGGCTGAATTTTGGACAGTCCTTCGGATTCGATTCACCGCTCATTATTAACTTCGGTATTCTGGTCATTACCTTTGGCCTGAGTATCAAGATCACCATGGCAAGCATCATTGGAGTGGCATTGGCTCTCATTACCTATCGGTTCATTTAAATACATATGTCTTTGACACGTACCTGGAGAGTAACGGACAGGAGACATATGAACAGAATTACGATGAAAGACATACCGGCGGATGACCGGCCTTATGAGAAGTGCCTTCGGACAGGCCCTGAGGGGTTAAGTGACGGAGAACTTCTCTCCATTATCATCCGGACGGGATCCAGGGAAGACAGTTCCCTGGCACTTGCACAAAAGATACTGGCCTTAAATTACCCCAGCGAGGGTATTTTAGGGCTTTTGCATCTTTCACTCCCCGAACTGACTCAGATTAAGGGAATCGGAAGAGTAAAGGGGGCGCAGCTCCTCTGTATCGGAGAGCTGTCGAAGCGGATCTGGAAGAAGGCCGTGCTGGAAGACGTGGCTACCTTTTCCAATCCGGAAGACATCGTGAACTACTATGTGGAAGATATGCGGCACATGGAGCAGGAGCAGATCCGCATCATGCTGCTGAACACAAAGGGCGTGCTCATAAGAGATGTGCTGATTTCCCAGGGGACGGTGAACGCTTCCGTCGTTTCACCCAGGGAGATTTTTATTGAGGCGCTGAAGTACCACGCCGTGAATCTCATTGTGGTTCACAACCATCCCAGCGGAGATCCGTCACCCAGCCGGGAAGATATCACATTAACCAGAAGAATCATGGAAGCCGGAGAATTGATCGGAATCCGTATGTTGGATCATATTATCATAGGAGACAATTCCTATACCAGTTTTAAAGAACGGGGAATCATATAGATGGAATCGAAACGCAGTAAATACGTCCTGATTGCCTTAACGGTGATCTGTGTGCTTTTAATCGGCCTTACATCAATCCATGACGAGTGGCTGACGCCTTTGAGGACCGGAGTCGGGTACTTTCTCATCCCGGTGCAGTCCGGAGTCAATAAGGTGGGCTCCGCCATTTACGATGAAATCGTGGATTATACAAAACTGAAAGACGCTCTGGAAGATAACAAGGAGATGAAGGACATCATCACCCAGCTGACGGAGGAAAATACCAGGCTTCAGGCGGAGGAATTCGAACTGAAGCGGCTGAGACAGCTGTATGAGCTGGACCAGGAATACGGCCAGTACAATAAGGTCGGGGCCAGAGTCATCGCCAACGACTCCAGCAACTGGTTCCAGGTGTTCCGGATCGACAAGGGATCAAAGGACGGAATCGCCGTGGATATGAACGTGGTTGCAGGCGGAGGTCTGGTGGGAATTGTTACGGACGTTGGCGCCAATTACGCCACGGTCCGGTCCATCATCGATGATTCCAGCCGTGTCAGCGCCATGGCCATCCAGTCCGGAGACGGCTGTATCGTGGGCGGTGATTTAACGCTGTTTAAAGAGGGGCGGCTCCGCATCACCAACGTGCTGAAGGACAGTGACTTAAAGGATGGCGATAAGATCGTCACCTCCAACACCAGTTCCGTCTTTGTGCCGGGAATCCTGGTGGGCTATGCCGCGGAGATTACCAATGACACAAACAATGTGACCAAATCGGGTTACTTAATTCCTGCGGCTGAATTTGACAGCCTGCAGGAGGTTCTGGTCATCACCGATCTCAAAGTGAAGATGACAGAGGAGACAACCGCGGAAGACGGCGCCTCTGCCGAGACGCAGGCGGGAGAGAGTGAGACGAACGAGGACGGGGAGACGGCGGCTTCTTCGGAAGAAGAGACTGCTGCGGCACAGTAGAAGCTATGAAGAAGCGAGAAAACGATAACGAAAGGAGCGGCGGCGATGAAACGAATTATCTTTAATATTCTTATGATTATTCTGGCATTTACGGTTCAGAACTGTATCTTCCCGCTGCTTCCGTTTCTCTCTGCATCTCCGAATCTGCTGCTGATTCTGACCTTTTCCTTCGGATTTATCCACGGAAAGGAGGCCGGTATGTACTACGGCCTTCTTTCCGGTCTTCTGATGGATTTATTCTACAGCGGCCCGTTCGGTTTTTACACGCTTATTTTCATCTACGTGGGATATGTAAACGGCATCTGCACCAAATACTACTATGAGGATTACATTACGCTGCCGCTTATTTTAAGCGTGCTCAATGACCTGGCGTACAATCTTTATATTTATGTGTTCCGGTTCCTGATCCGGAAACGTCTTGGAATCGGATACTACTTTATGAACTTAATGCTGCCGGAAATCATTTTTACGGTGGTGACAACACTGCTTATTTACCGTATTTTCCTGATGTTCAACCGTCATCTGGAAGAGATAGAAAAAAGAGGAGATTCATCGATTGTTTAGAGATTTATTAGACATCTTAAAAGACTTTTTGAAGAAAATCGCATCGTCAAGACTCCTTGTACTGGGAGTCATCTGTATAGCCATGTATGCAGGACTCGTCCATAAGCTGTTTAATTTACAGATCGTAAACGGAGAACAGGCGTTAAACGATTATATGCAGCTGACGGAGCAGACACTTACCACAGCGGGAACACGCGGCAACATCTATGACAGGAACGGCAAGGTGCTGGCTTACAACAAGCTGGCTTATTCCGTGACCGTTCAGGACACCGGGGAATATAAGACCACGGCAGATCAGAACGCCATGTATTTAAGGCTGGTCAGAATCCTGGAGAAGCATGGGGAAACAGTACAGGGAAAGTTTGAGGTAGCCATCGACAGCAACGGAGATATGATCTATACTTCTTCTTCAGAGGCCGGCAGGAAGCGCTTCCTGCGGGATTATTACGGCTTAAAGAGCGTGGATGAGCTGGATGATGAAGAGAATAAGTACCCTTCCGCGATCACGGCGAGAGAATTGTTTGAAAAGGCGTGTGCCACCGGCAAATTAAATGAGATGAAGGATTCCGACGGCAATCCGGTCACCATGACGGATCAGGAGGCGCTGGACATCATCAATATCAAATACGCACTCCGTCTCATGTCGTTCCGTAAATACGAGGCGACGACGGTAGCGACACAGGTATCGGATGAGACTGTCGCGGATGTGCTGGAGCATACCGCGGATCTTGCAGGCGTCAACGTGGAGGAAACCACCATCCGGGCCTATAACGACAGTATCGCATTTGCCCCGATTATCGGCTATACCGGCAAGGTGCAGGAAGACCAGCTGGAGGAACTGAAAAAGAACCGTCCAGACTACGATGTGAATGACATCGTGGGAACTACGGGAATCGAGTATACGATGGAGCAGGAGCTCCAGGGGACGAAGGGCAGCAAGACCATCTATAAGGACAGCCGGGGCCGGGTCAGAGAGACGCTCGATGAAACCGAGTCGAGAGCCGGCAACGACATTTACCTTACGCAGATCGCAGGGCTGCAGACCGGTATTTACCATCTGGTCGAACAGTCTTTAGCCGGTGTTCTGTTAAAGAAAATTGTGCCCGGCGATGTGGAGATTACCAGCAGCACAGATGGATCGAACATGACGATCCCTGTTAAGGATGCGTATTTTCAGCTGATTAACAATAATATTCTTTCGCTGAAGCATCTCGAATCTGAGGAAGCCTCAGATGTGGAAAAGAATATTAACAGCAAATTCTTATCATCCAGGGATCAGATTTTTTCAGAACTGCAGAACGAACTTATGAGCAGCCATCCGGCTTCATTGAAGGATCTGGATCAGGACCTTGCTGCCTATATGTACTATATTTACACGTATCTGGCCAGTCCGACCGTGGGTATCATAAAGGAAGATTTAATCGACAAGACGAGCGCTGAGTATCTGGCGTGGAAAGCAGATGAGATCAGTCTGCGTGACTATCTGTATTATGGAATCGCAAACGGCTGGGTGGATACTACAAAGCTGGAGACGGATTCCAAGTATTCCAATGCTGATGATACTTTTAAAGTGCTGGTGGATTATGTGTTTGCACAACTGAAGGAAGACCGGAATTTTACGAAGAAAATCTACCGTTATCTGATCAACGACGATGTCATTACCGGACAGGAGCTCTGTCTGGCCCTGTTCGATCAGGGAATTCTGGAATATAATGAGGAAGATATCAACCAGTTAAAGGCGACAGGCGACGCCTATGCGTTCCTGATGAAAAAGATATCGACGCTGGAGATCACACCGGCCCAGCTGGCGCTGGCTCCGTGCAACGCAGGTGTGGTGGTAACGGATATCAAGACCGGAGAGGTTCTGGCCCTCGTGTCGTATCCTGGTTACGATAATAACCGGATCGGCGACAGCGCCTATTTCAGCCAGCTTCAGAATGATTTGTCACTGCCGTTATATAACAATGCGACACAGGCCAAGAAGGCTCCCGGATCTACTTTTAAACCGCTTACGGCTGTCGCCGCACTGGAGGAAAATGCAATTGGAATCGAGGATACGATCGACTGTACCGGACGATATGAAGAGATCGACACACCGATCAAGTGCTGGATCTATCCTGGACGCCACGGCCCGCTTAACATGGTTGGCGGCCTTCAGAATTCCTGCAACTTCTTCTTTGCGGACCTTGGACACAGGCTGTCCATGGATGCCGATGGCAATTACGTTCCGTCTCTCGGACTGGATAAGCTGCATAAATACGCTGCCCTGTTCGGACTGGATCATAAATCCGGCGTGGAAATCGACGAGCTGGAGCCTCAGATTTCAGACATCGACCCGGAGCGTTCCGCTATGGGACAGGGTAACCACGCCTATACCAATGTACAGTTATCGAGATATGTGGCGGCGATCGCCAGCAGGGGGAATGTATTCGAACTCAGCTTACTGGATAAGACAACTGATTCTGAAGGTAATCTGATTAAAGATTATACCCCTGAGATTTCTTCTCATATTGACGCGGCGGATTCAACGTGGGATACTGTACAGCAGGGAATGAGGGAAGTTATCGCCAGTGGTACGGCGAAGAAGCTGTTTGCCGATTTGGAGGTTCCGATCGCCGGCAAGACCGGTACGGCCCAGGAGGCAAAAAACAAGCCGAACCACGCGTTCTTTATTTCCTATGCGCCATATAACAATCCGGAGATCTGTGTTACCGTGAACATTCCGTTCGGATATTCGGCTTCCAATGCCGCGAATATAGCAAAGAGCGTTTATCAGTACTATTATGGAGAGATTGATTTGGAATCGATCCTGAGTGCCGGTGCGCGTGATGCGGCGAATGTCACGATTCGCGATTAAGAAGGGTGAGAGAAAAGGTCAGGTGGATATGATGCATAATACCGTAGTAATTAAAAGCAACAAGGCGGGTATGACCGTTTATCTGGAACCGGAGGTCCCGTTTCAGACGCTTCTTGCCGATATCGGCAGGAAGTTCGGGGACAACACGAAGTTCTGGGGCTCGGCCCAGATGACGCTGACGCTGGAGGGAAGAAAACTGACGGCGGAAGAGGAATTTGCGGTTGTAAACCAGATTATGGAGAACTCCAATTTAGAGATCGTCTGCCTCGTTGATACGGACGCTAACCGCATCGAACGCTGCGAAAAAGCACTGAATGAGAAATTGATGGAACTGTCCTGCCAGACAGGACAATTCTTTAAAGGAAATTTACAGGACGGAGAGACGCTGGAATCGGAAGCCAGCATCATTATCATCGGAGATGTGGAACGAGGCTCCAAGGTTATGGCGAAGGGGAACGTGATCGTTCTCGGCGCGCTGTACGGCACCGTATGCGCGGGTGTTGCGGGCAATGAGGGCGCTGTGATTGTGGCGTTGACCATGGCGCCGACGCAGCTTCGCATCGCAGACTGCACCTCACGGCTTGACGGCCGTGGGAAGAAGCTGGGCCGAGGACCGATGACCGCTTCACTGGATGGAAATAAAGTCTCTATCAAACCAATGAAAAAAAGTGTGGAAATATTCCGAAAATTAATGTAGAATAGAATATGGATTGAATCAGGAGGATATGAGATGAGTGAAATCATTGTCATTACTTCCGGAAAAGGCGGGGTAGGCAAGACAACAACCTCTGCCAATGTTGGTACCGGCCTGGCCATTCTGGGGAAAAAGGTAGTTCTTATCGATACAGATATAGGACTCAGGAACTTAGATGTGGTCATGGGACTGGAAAACCGCATTGTCTACAATCTTGTAGATGTGGTAGAAGGCAACTGCCGTATGAAGCAGGCCCTGATAAAAGACAAAAGATATCCAAATCTGTTTTTGCTTCCATCGGCTCAGACCAGGGACAAGACCTCGGTGAATCCGGGCCAGATGGTGAAACTTGTTGATGATCTGCGGGAAGAGTTCGACTATGTACTATTGGACTGCCCGGCTGGCATCGAACAGGGGTTTCAGAACGCCATCGCCGGCGCCGACAGGGCGCTTGTGGTAACGACACCCGAAGTATCGGCGATCCGTGATGCGGACCGCATTATCGGGCTCCTGGAAGCCTCCGGCATGAAGACCATCGATCTGGTGGTGAACCGGATCCGTATGGATATGGTGAGACGCGGGGATATGATGTCCCTCGATGACGTGATGGACATTCTGGCCATTGATATCATCGGCGCAGTCCCGGATGACGAGGACATCGTCATATCCACCAATCAGGGAGAGCCTCTGGTTGGCATAGGAACACCGGCCGGACAGGCTTATATGGACATTTGCAAACGTATAACCGGCGAAACGGTGCCGCTTTTGAATGTGGCGGCGCGTGGAGGGTTTTTCTTTAAGCTTTCCAACCTCTTGAAGAGAGCGTAGGAGGGATGAGATGAGCCTGTTTCCTGTATTCCGTAAGAAGAATTCAGGAGAGATTGCAAGAAATCGTCTGAAACTTTTGCTGGTTGCGGACAAGGCGGACTGTTCTCCTGAAGTGATGCAGATGATAAAAGACGACATGATCCATGTGATATCGAGATACATGGATGTTGATTCCGACAGAATAGAGATACAGATGACGAAGATGAAGCAGCCGGACTGTGACAGCTATATGCCGGTGCTTTATGCGAACATCCCTATTCGCGATATACCTGACAAGGGGATATACTGACTATGTTTTTTGACTACAATTTTAAATACTATAATTACCGTTTGGTTCTTTACATGGTGGCGTTATCCGTCATTGGGATTCTCGTGGTTGCAAGTGCATCCGGACAGGATTCCTCGACGGTTACAAAACAGATAATCGGTATCCTGGTGGGATTTGCCCTGGCCATAGGGCTTTCCATCATCGATTATCATAGAATTATTAATTTATATGCGCTGGATTACGCAGTATGCATCCTTCTTTTAGGTGCGGTGCTGGTGATGGGTCACACGGCAGGCGGAGCCACAAGGTGGATCGACGTTCCGGGTATCGGCCGGATACAGCCTTCCGAATTCGTGAAGATTGGGCTTATTGTATTCTTTTCCTGGTATTGGAATAAATATCAGGAAAAGATGAATATGCCTGTTATGGTGGGGATCGCGGCCATACTGGCCGTAATACCCATCGGCCTTATTTTCGCGGAGCCGAACTTATCCACCAGTCTGGTTGTCATTGTCATCATACTCTGTATGGTGTATACAGCTGGCATCAGTTACCGCTGGATCGGCGGCGTGCTTGCGGTTGCCATACCTGCAGGCGCATTATTTATCTATCTGCTGACGCAGGGGTTAATCCCCTTTATCCACGATTACCAGGCGAGACGTATTCTGGCGTGGATCTATCCGCATGCGGAACAGTACGCGGAGAATATGTATCAGCAGAAGAATTCTATCATGGCAATCAGTTCCGGACAGCTTCAGGGGAAGGGACTTTTTAATACGACTATCGCATCCGTAAAGGATGGAAACTGGCTGGGCACCACCGGAGAGACAGATTTCATCTTTGCAATTATCGGAGAGGAGCTGGGCTTTATCGGCGGGGTAACCGTCATTGTGCTCTTCGGTCTCATCGTATTTGAATGTCTGCGCTTGGCGTACAAATCCAGAGACATGGCGGGGCGGCTGATCTGCACCGGCATGGCGGCGCTTATCGGATTTCAGGCATTTGCCAACATCGCCGTAGCGACACAGATTTTCCCCAATACCGGCCTGCCGCTTCCGTTTATCAGCTCGGGAGTCAGTTCCCTGATCAGCATTTTTATCGGGATGGGCCTTGTTCTGAATGTTGGATTGCAACGCAAAATTGGTAATTATTAAGGAGGTATATCGTTATGAATATAGGATTAGTTGCACATGATTCAAAGAAAAAACTGATGCAGAACTTCTGCATCGCCTACCGGGGGATTTTAAGCAAGCACACCCTGTACGCGACAGGGACCACTGGCCGTCTGATTGAAGAGGTCACGAATTTAAATATCCATAAGTATCTGGCTGGTCATTTAGGCGGTGAGCAGCAGCTGGGAGCCCAGATCGAGCACAACGAGATCGATCTGGTGATCTTTTTGAGAGACCCGCTCTCATCAAAGGCTCATGAGCCGGACCTCGTTAATATCATGAAAACCTGCGACATGCACAATATTCCGCTGGCAACAAACCTGGCGACCGCAGAGCTCTTAATCAAGTCTCTGGACCGCGGTGACTTAGAGTGGCGTGAGATGTATAAGTAGGAGTCTGTAAGTGAAAAAGAAAATTACGATGAAAGCCGGCTGCGCGTTTTTATGCGTGACCATGCTGTCGGGCTGCTCCAGCTTTAAAAAACTGGATAATCCCTATGACTTCGCGCAGAGGACGGCTCTATATGAAGGAACTGCGCTATCGGACAGGGCAGAGAGTTTTGCACATAATCTCTGTGTCGTCACGGCGGACACTCCATCCACAGATCAGGCGGTTACCGCGGAAGCGGCGGCGGTCTTTGACCTGTCGGATAAAACGGTGATTTTCGGAAAGAATCCCTTTGAAAAGCTGTATCCGGCCAGCATCACCAAGACGATGACGGCTCTGCTGGCGATCAAATACGGGAATCTGTCCGACGAGGTAACGGTACCGGAGGAAGCGGTGATTACGGAGAGCGGTGCGACCTTATGCGGCATCAAACCGGGCGATAAACTGACTATGGAGCAGCTGCTCTACGGTCTTATGCTGCCTTCCGGCAATGACGCCGGCGCTGCGATTGCAGTCCACATGGATGGCAGTATTGAGAAGTTTGCCGACCGTATGAATGAAGAGGCGAGAAAGCTGGGAGCGACAGGGACACATTTCGTCAATCCCCATGGCTTAAACGATGAAAACCACTATACGACCGCATACGATCTGTATCTGATTTTCAATGAGGCCATGAAATATCCTGATTTCAGGAAGGTGATCGGTACGTCATCCTATGACGCTGTCTACGCGTCGGCCTCGGGAGATACGCTGACAAAGACCTGGAAGCAGAGCAACTGGTATATGACCGGTGAACGGGATATGCCGGAAGGACTGACTGCGCTGGGCGGCAAAACAGGCACGACAAAGGCTGCGGGAAGCTGTCTGATCATGGGCAGCAGCGGCTCTTCGGGGATGGAATATATTTCCGTTGTCTTAAAAGCCCCTGATAGAACGGGCCTTTACGATAATATGTCAAATATATTGAATAAAATTGTAGATTAGTCGTTGCGTTTTATGGGGATTTGTACTATAATTACTTTAATATTAATAGACTTTTTATACAAATCATATAACTCAAGGAGGAGATCGCTATGGTGCAGATAATAGCAGGAAAAAAGGGTAAGGGGAAGACAAAACATCTGTTGGATAGGGCCAATTCCGCCATCAGGGATTCCAAGGGATCCATCGTCTATTTAGACAAGAGTTCCAAGCACATGTATGAGTTAAGCAACAAGATTCGTCTCATTAATGTCAATGAGTACCCGATTAAATCGAGTGAAGGATTTATTGGTTTTATCTGTGGAATTATTTCACAGGATCACGATTTGGAAATGATGTTTTTAGACAGCTTTTTAAAACTGTCCTGTTTAGAAGGTGAAGATATTACAGACACCATCGCGACTTTGGAAAGAATCGGTGAAAAGTATCACGTGACCTTCGTTCTCAGCGTATCCATGGACGCGGAGAATCTGCCTGAGAACGCGCAGGCCGATGTGATTGTTTCATTATAATCATACATAAAGGAATTGTGGGCGTATCTGACAAATGCTGAACTGAATGGCATTTGCGGGTACGTCCCTTTTTTTGCGGAGGAAGCGGATCTTCTGCGTACATCTTTCACTTGAACTTTTTGCATTTTACTCTTATAATAACTAGAAGGGAAAGGAGGCGCTCTCTTGGCACAACAGAAGGTAAGGCCCCGAAAGAAGGAGGCGGCCCCGAAAAAAAAGAATAAGAAGATCATTAAATACCGGAAGCCGCTTCATATTAATGTCGGAATGATCATCTTCGCATTGATTTTTGTTTATATGGTGTTCAGCGTCTATACCTACATACGGAGGGACAAGATCCAGTTCTATGAAGTACAGGAAGGAAGCATCGTGAATAATACCGATTATACCGGTATTATTTTGAGAGAGGAAGAGGTGAAGACCGCCGACCGCTCCGGATACATCAACTATTATATCCGGGAGGGAAAAAGGGCGTCGGTGGGAACGCGGATCTATTCCATTGATGAAACAGGAAATATCGCATCATTCCTGGAAGAAAATACAGAAGAAAATGTCACACTGACAGCGGAGAATCTGGCTGATTTAAAGAAACAGCTGACTGTATTCAGCCTTACGTACGACGACAACCGTTTTAACTCGGTTTACGATACGAAGTATACGCTGGAAGCGGACGTGATGGAATACATGAATTTTAATGCGCTGGATAACGCTGGAAGCCTCCTTGACGAGGCGGGATTTAATTTTCAGCAGGTGCGGGCCGATGAGGCCGGTGTCGTGTCCTACGGAGTGGACTCTTATGAGAGCCTGAATGCCTCTGGAATTTCGGAAGCGGTATTCGACCGCAGCAAGTATACGAAGACGATTACAAAAGCAGGAAATCTGATTGAAAAGGGGATTCCTGTCTATAAGATGATCACGTCGGATCAGTGGTCCGTGGTATTTCCGCTGAGTGACGATGATGTGAAGGCTTATGGGGATAAGACAAGCCTGGCGGTCACATTTTCCGGTCATGACTTAAAAGCAACAGGCAGCTTTTCCATGCTTACCGGAACGGATGGAAAGCCATACGGCAAACTGGATTTCGATAAATACATGGTCCAGTTCGCTTCAGACCGTTACGTGGACTTTGAGATTATTTCCGATAAGGTGGACGGGCTTAAGATTCCGGCCAGCGCCGTGACGACGAAGGACTTCTATCTCGTTCCCATGGAGTACTTAACCCAGGGCGGCGACAGCTCCGAAAGCGGATTTAATAAAGAGGTTTATTCGGAATCCGGAAGCTCTGTGGTATTTGTTCCGGCGACGATCTATTATTCCGAGGAGGACAATTACTATATCGAGATGGGCGGAGAGAACGGCTTTAATGCAGGCGATTACATCGTGAAGCCGGATTCCACAGACCGCTACCAGATCGGGGCGAGCGCGTCCTTACAGGGTGTGTACAACATCAATAAGGGCTATGCCGTGTTTAAGCAGATCGATGTGCTGGCGTCCAATGACGAATACTATACAATTAAGAAGAATATGACGTACGGTCTGGCCGTATACGACCACATCGTGCTGGATGCGTCGACAGTCAGTGAAGGCGAATTAATCTATCAGTAAAGAGGTGTTACAATATGGTAAAAGAAAATCTGGAAGAGGTAGAAAGACGGATTTCAGAGGCCTGCAGACGGGCGGGAAGAAGCCGTGAGGAAGTGACGCTGGTAGCGGTCAGCAAGACGAAGCCGGTTTCCATGATTGAAGAAGCGTACGGGACAGGAATCCGCGATTTTGGAGAAAACAAGGTACAGGAGCTGTGTGAAAAGCACGAGGTGCTGGAATCAGATATCCGCTGGCATATGATTGGCCATTTACAGAGAAACAAGGTACGCCAGGTGGTGGACAAGACCGTCCTGATTCACAGTGTGGATTCGGTCAGGCTGGCGGCCCAGATCGACGAGGAAGCAGCAAAAAAGGGCATAACCGCAGACATTCTGCTGGAGGTGAATGTGGCGGAGGAGGAGAGCAAATACGGCTTCCGCCTGGAGGAAACGGAGCAGGCGCTGAGAGAAATTGCGGCATTTTCCCATGTGCATATTCAGGGATTGATGACAATTGCGCCTTTTGTAGATAATTCCGAAGAAAATCGGCCAATTTTTAAAAAATTATATCAATTTTATGTTGACATGCGCGGGAAAAACATTGATAATGTTACTATGAGTATGCTCTCAATGGGTATGACCGGAGACTATGAAGTAGCGATAGAGGAAGGAGCAACTCTGGTAAGAGTCGGTACCGGCATTTTTGGTACAAGATATAAGATTGGAGAGAATGAAGGATGAGCATAATTAGCAAATTGCTGGAGAGTGTGCATTTAAACGGTGACGATGAAGAGGATGACTACTACTTAGATGACGATTACGAAGATGAAGATGACAGACCTGCCAGAAAAGGACTCTTTGCCAAAAAAGATGAAGATGACTATTACGATGACGATGAAGAGTACGATCAGAAGCCGCGCTTTCTATCACGTTCTCCAAAGGTAGTACCGATGAAACAGCGCTCCATGATGGAAGTTTCCATGGTGAAGCCGACGTCCATCGAGGATGCCAAAGAGATTTGTGATTATATGCTGGCTGGAAAAGCAGTTGTGCTGAATATGGAAGGAATCCATACGGAAGTGGCACAGCGAATTATCGATTTTACATCGGGTGCGACATACTCTATGAACGGCAATCTGCAGAAGATCTCGAATTACATATTTATAGCAACTCCGGAATCCGTAGAGCTTTCCGGTGATTTTCAGGACTTGCTGAATAATGGTACGCTGGATATGGGCGGAATGAATCTTCGTCTGTAGCCATGACGATAAAAGACAATCAGATTTTAGGTATAGTACAAGCAGACAATCTTCCAACCACCGGCCTGCCGGCGCCGCGGGATTTTTCGTGACGGGGACCGTCAGGAAGGAAGATTGTTTGCTTTCTATTTTACTTTGGAGGAACCGTAATATGGAGAAAAGAATTCCGGTACATATGGATGGAAGAAAAGTATACGATATAGTAATGGAGCAATCCTTCAGTCAGCTGGAGGAAGAGCTGCGCGGGATGAATCTGGAGGGCAGGAAGATCTGCGTCGTCACGGATTCCAACGTGGCCCCGCTCTACCTTGAGGAGGTAGAACGGATTGCCTCGGCCTGCTGCCGGAAGACAGAGCATTTTATATTCCCGGCAGGAGAGGAGAATAAGAACTTAAATACAGTAAAGGATCTCTATGAGACCCTGATCTTGAAGAAGTTTGACCGCCACGATTATCTGCTGGCCCTGGGCGGCGGCGTGGTAGGAGATTTATGCGGCTTTGCGGCCGCGACGTATTTGAGGGGAATCTCCTTTATTCAGGTTCCCACCACCCTTCTTTCGCAGGTGGATTCCAGCATCGGGGGGAAGACCGGAGTTGATTTTGACGCCTACAAGAACATGGTCGGCGCTTTTCATATGCCGAAGCTGGTCTATACGAATATTTCCACGCTGAAGACCCTTACGGATGAGCAGTTTTCTTCCGGTATGGGAGAGATTATCAAGCATGGCCTGATTAAGGATGCGGCATACTATGAGTGGCTGGGAGAGCATGGGGAGGAGATCGGCCGGAGGGACCTGTCCGTCTGTGAGGAGATGGTCCTGGTCAGCAACCGGATTAAACGCGATGTCGTGGAAAGGGATCCGACGGAGCAGGGAGAACGGGCGCTGCTTAATTACGGCCATACGCTGGGCCATGCAATCGAGAAGCTGGCTGATTTTAAGCTGATGCACGGCCACTGTGTGGGACTGGGCTGTATCGCGGCCATGGGAATCTCTGCTGCCAGAGGTACGATGGCGGAGGAGGAACTGCTGCGGTTAAAAGAGATGATGGAGCGTTTCGGCATGCCTCTCACGGTCAGCGGGCTTTCTGCAGATGAGATCATTGAAACGACGAAGAGTGATAAAAAGATGGATTCCGGGACGATCCGCTTTATTCTGCTGGAAGAGGCAGGAAAAGCTTATATTGACAAGACCGTAACGGATGATGAAATGAATGCTGGACTTTCACGCATTTTGGCATAAGGAGACATACATGAAACAGAAAGCAAAACTTGTTACAGGACTTATCATAGGATTTCTGGCGGCAATCGGTCTGGACCAGTGGACGAAGCTGCTGGCGGTCAATCATCTGATGGACCGGCCGGCCTACGTCATATGGGATGGGGTATTCGAATTCCTGTATTCGGAAAATCGCGGCGCGGCCTTCGGGATGCTCCAGGGAAAACAGTGGTTTTTCCTGATTATCGCTGTGATTGTGGTGGCCGCGGCTGTGTACTCCATAAGCCGTATGCCGGCTACGAAGAAGTATCTGCCGCTGCATTTGATTGCCATGTTTCTCTCTGCCGGCGCAGTTGGCAATATGATCGACCGGTTTACGAGGGGCTATGTGGTGGACTTTTTGTATTTTAAGCTGATTGATTTCCCCATCTTCAACGTGGCGGACTGCTATGTGACGGTGTCCATGTTTATCTTTATCCTGCTGTTCCTGTTTCTGTATAAAGAAGAGGATTTGAATTGCCTGTCAGGCCGGAAGGAAAGGGAAGCGGATTGAAACTGCAGTTTACGGTAGGAGAGGACGAGAAAGCCATACGGATCGATAAATACTTATCGGAGCAATGCCCCGATATCTCCAGGTCCTATCTTCAGAAGCTGCTGAAGACAGAGGCGGTCTTTGTGGGCGGAAAGCCGGTTAAGAGCAGCTATAAGACGGCGGCCGGAGACTTGATTGAGCTGGAGATTCCGGAGGCGGTAGAGCCCGAAATCGTTCCGGAAGAGATGGAACTGGATATCCTGTATGAGGACTCCGATATTATCTTAATTAATAAACCGAAGGGGATGGTGGTGCATCCCGCCGCAGGGCATTACAGCGGTACGCTGGTAAACGGGCTGATGGCCCACTGCCGGGCGGATTTATCCGGTATCAACGGCGTGATGAGACCGGGAATCGTTCACCGCATCGACATGGACACGACCGGTGTTCTCATCGTCTGTAAGAACGATATGGCGCACAACTCCATTGCGGAGCAGCTGAAGGTGCACTCCATTACGAGGAAATACTACGCCATTGTCCATGGCGTGATGGGGGACGACGAGGGGACCATAAGCGGGCCCATCGGCCGCCATCCGGTGGACCGAAAAAAGATGTGTATCAATGAGAAGAATGGCCGCGAAGCCGTGACTCATTACCGGGTTCTGGAGCGCTTCCGCCAGTTTACGTATGTGGAGTGCCGGCTGGAGACGGGACGCACCCATCAGATTCGCGTTCACATGGCGAGTATCGGCCACCCGCTTCTGGGTGACGCGGTATACGGACCGGCCAAGTGTCCCTATAAGCTTACGGGGCAGACACTGCACGCAGGCGTGCTGGGAATCGTGCATCCGAGAACCGGGGAATATATGGAATTTACGGCCCCGCTGCCGGAGTATTTTGAAGAATTATTAAGAAAATTACGTACCACCTAGAACTCTTTCTGGGTGGTATTTTGCTGCTTTAAAGAAACACTTTAAAGAAACTGTTAAAAATATATAAATATATAGATTTTTCTGAAATTTTGATGTATAATAGGCGTATAAGATAACTGGAAGGAGCGGTCTATATGAGCGGAAATTTAGTAATTACAATAGGAAGACAATGCGGTAGTTCCGGTAAGATCATCGGACAGAAGTTAGCCGAGGAGATGGGCGTAAAGTGCTACGATAAGGAATTGCTGGCACTGGCAGCCAAGAACAGCGGTTTATGCGAGGAATTATTTGAAACTCATGACGAAAAGCCGACCAACAGCTTTCTGTATTCCCTGGTAATGGATACCTATTCCATGGGATATACGACGTCCGGCTATATGGATATGCCGATTAATCATAAGATATTTCTTGCACAGTTTGATACCATCAAACAGCTGGCAGATCAGGAGTCCTGTGTGATCGTCGGAAGATGCGCCGATTATGCGCTGTCCGATTATCCGAAGGTAGTGTCCGTATTTATCACGGCCAGCGACGAGGACCGCATCGCTTCCCTGAAGAAGCTTTATAATGTGGATGATGCAAAGGCAAAAGATATCATGGTGAAGACCGATAAAAAGCGTGCAAGCTACTATAATTACTACTCCAGCAAGAAGTGGGGCGATACGAGAAGCTACGATCTCTGCATCAACCGGAGCGCGGTAGGCGTTGACGGCGCGGTGAAGATGATCCGTGCATTCGCGGAAACCAAGCAGGAGTGGCTGAATAAGAATACTTAAACCAACCGATGTGGGTCCCGGAAACGGGAGCATCAGGGAATAAAAAAACCGCAGCTTGCGGGAAGAGCGGAGAACGGCCGCAGGATCAATAAGTGATCCTGCGGCCGTTCTTCGTTCTTATTCTACGGTAACGGATTTTGCCAGATTTCTCGGCTGGTCCACATCAAGATTCTTGCCGGTGGAGGCGTAGTAGGCGATCAGCTGGAGTACGACTGCAATAGGGAAGACGGTAAAACGGTCCCCGATCTTGGGAATGCGGATATGAATATCGGCGACTCCTCCATCTAAGACGGCGTCTTCCCTGGTGATGAGTATCACGAAGGCGCCGCGGGCCTTGACCTCGCGGATGTTGGAGATGGTCTTGGCAAAGACTTTTTCCTGTGTGGCGATGGCGATGACAGGGACTTCCTCTGTGATAAGGGCGATAGTGCCGTGCTTCAGCTCGCCGGCCGCATAGGCTTCCGCGTGAATATAGGAGATTTCCTTCAGCTTCAGCGCGCCTTCCAGGGAAAAGGCGTAATCCAGTCCCCGGCCGATGAAAAACGCATCGGATTTGTTGATTAAATGTGTGACCAGAGCCTTGATGGAGTCTTTCTGAGCGATCATGGCTTCCATGGCGGGAATGGCATTAAGCAGCTTCTTCATGAACTCGGTGGCCTGGGGGACACTGTATTTGCCCCGTACAAGGGCCATACGGCAGCCAATCATATAGAGGGCGGCCAGTTGAACGGAATAGGCTTTCGTGCTGGCTACTGCGATTTCAGGGCCTGCATGGGTATAGAGCGTGTAATCACTCTCTCTGGCGATGGTGGATCCCTTTACATTGACGACGGATAAGGCGGCCGCGCCGTAATTCTTCGCCAGCCGCATGGCGGCCAGCGTATCGATGGTCTCTCCGGACTGGGAGATGATGATGACGAGGGTGTCTTTACCGATCAGCGGCTCCTCGTAACGGAATTCCGACGCTACCGACACCGTGACCGGGATTCGAAGAAGGGGCTCCATCATGCTCCTGGCTGCCATCCCGGCGTGCATGGCGGTGCCGCAGGCCACGATGTGAATCTGGGAGCAGGAAGTGAATATGTCATCCGGGATCTGATCGTCGGTAAAATCGGGCAGCCCCTTGCTCAGACGGGGGAGTATGGTGTTTCGCAGCGCCTCCGGCTGTTCGTGGATTTCTTTCAGCATGAAATGGGGAAAGCCGTTTTTCATGGCGGCATCCATGTTCCAGTTCACTTCCATCAGTTCCGGCATCTCTTCATGGCGCTGCAGGTTGTAGAGGTGGACCTTATAGGAGGTCAGACGCACGATATGGTCTTCAGGGACGACAAAATACTGTCTCGTATAAGGGATGAGCGCCGTTAAGTCCGAGGCCACGAAGGAGCCTGAACGCGTGTAAGCCGCTACGAGAGGGCTTACGTTCCGGATGGCATAAATCTCTCCCGGGTAGTCTTCGAACATGATACAGAAGCTGTAAGAGCCCTTAATCAGGGCCACAAGCCTGGTGATGGCCTCCAGCGGGTCTCCCTGGTAGAGGCTGTCGAGCACCCAGGCGGCCACCTCGCTGTCCGTCTCAGAATGAAGCTTAGCTTCCAGGTGAAACTGTTCTGTCAGCTGATGGTAATTCTCGATGATCCCGTTGTGGACCAGAGTGACTTTTCCGGCCTGATGGGGATGGGTGTTCTGTGTTGTCACACCGCCGTGGGTCGCCCATCTCGTATGGCCTAAGCCGCAGTGGGAGACGTCTGTGATCCGTTCCATCGTCTCCTTTAAGTTTGCCACCTTGCCGGTCCGGCGGACCAGGCATATGTGGGAGTTCTCCATGCAAAGCGCGGCTCCGGCGCTGTCATACCCGCGGTATTCCAGCTGGGAAAGTCCGTTTAGAAGTATCTTTTTAGAGTCCAGGGGTCCTGTATAACCAATAATTCCACACATAGTTGTTGATCTCCTCTCAGTTTTTCTGAAAAAAGGCCGCACAAAAAAGAGACTGTCTGTTTCTCGTCTTTGAGAACGGCAGCTTTTTCAGCTTCGGTTTTAATTTTTGTCTGTCAGTCTGTCATTTTAGTCTGTTATGCTGTTTAGTCGTATCAGTCCGGTTCCTGCGCGTTTGTTTTGCGGTTACCCGCATATTTCGTTCAGGATACACGCCCGGATGGCATGGAAGAGCATCCGCCGAATTCTTCGATAAACTCTTCTCCTCGTTAACCTTCAGTACCGGTCTTCACCGTTCACGCTCGTACTTACAGGTGCATGGCGCTTAGCTTTGCTATTGAAATTTATGCCTCCTCATAAATTTAGTCTATTATATCCCGAACAACTTTGTGCGTCAATAGAAGGTTTACAACCATTTTACCAAAACTTTCTTTTTCATTTTACATTGCCCTTATAAAATTAGAGCATACCGGAAAGAAAAGGAAGGAAATATTATGGCGAGTTTATCGTTAGTAAATGTGTGCAAAACCTATAAGAACGGTTTTGAGGCGGTGAAGGATGTGAACCTCGATATCAGGGATAAGGAGTTCCTGATTCTGGTGGGACCGTCGGGGTGCGGGAAGTCGACGACGCTCCGCATGATCGCCGGGCTGGAGGACATTTCCTCCGGTCAGCTCTGGATTGACGGTCAGCTGGTCAACATGCTGGAACCAAAAAACAGAGATTTATCCATGGTGTTTCAGAACTACGCGCTGTACCCTCATATGACGGTGTATCAGAACATGGCATTCGGGCTGAAGGTGCGGAAGACACCGAAGGAGGAGATCGACAGACGGGTGAGGCAGGCCGCAAAAATACTGGATATCGCCCATCTGCTGGACAGAAAACCACACGCGCTGTCGGGAGGCCAGAAGCAGAGAGTGGCGATCGGCAGCGTGATTGTAAGGGAGCCGAAGGCGTACCTCATGGATGAACCTCTCTCCAACCTAGACGCGAAGCTGCGGTCGCAGATGAGGGTGGAGCTCTCGAAGCTGCACCGGGAACTGGGCGCTACCGTGATCTATGTGACTCACGATCAGGTGGAGGCCATGACGCTGGGGACGAGGATTGTCGTTATGAGGAGTGGCAAGATTCAGCAGGCCGCCGCCCCCGGGGATTTATATCAGAATCCCGTGAATAAATTTGTTGCTGGTTTTATCGGTTCTCCGGCGATGAATTTTCTGCCGGCGTGGGTGGAACGGCGCGATGAGAGAGTCTGCCTGGAATTTGGCAGCAGCAGACTGTATGTAAACCGTATGTGCGCCTCCCGGCTGATCGAAGGCGGATACCTGGGAAGACGGGTGTATCTGGGAATCAGGCCGGAAGACTTTCATGAGACGGGACCCGGGGAAAATGCGCTTCCGCTGGAAGTGGAAATCAAGGAAATGCTGGGTGCCGAACAGCTTCTCTATGGAAACTGCGGACGAAATGAGCTCTGCGTCCGTACGAAACCGGATTTCAAAGCGGAACCGGGAAACACGGTGACGGTCTTTGTAGACATGGACCGCATTAAGCTGTTTGACATGGAGACAGAAGAAAATATTACATTTCATAGGGGAGTTCGTCCTGTGAAATGAAAGCCCTACGGGGTATGCGCACTACGCGCTGAGGAAATATGGCCGCTAAAGCGACCGCGCTCCGGCGCGCGAGTCCGGCAAAACGGACTCTTTATTCTATCTGTAAGGAGTGAGTATTCCAATGAAAGTGAAAGCAATGGTAAAAAAGGCCGGCCCATACGCCTATCTCGTCCCGGCCCTGGCGGTTTTCGCGGTTTTCCTGTTCTATCCCTTTTTCAAGACCATCTATTTAAGCCTCTATAAAACGAACAAAATGGGGCAGGCCAGGCTCTTTGTGGGAGCCGGAAACTATAAGGACTTATTAACGTCCTCTTCATTTTTAAACAGCCTCGTGGTAACGGGTGTGTTCGTGGCGATTGTGGTCACTGTAAGCATGCTGCTGGGACTCTTTACGGCCCTGCTGTGCAATAAGACATTTCCGGGAATCCGGGTCTTCAGCACAGCCTATGCGCTTCCTATGGCGATCGCCTCCAGTTCGGCAGCCATGATCTTCAAAATTATGCTTCACCCGTCCATCGGCATTGTAAACAAGCTGACGGGACTTGATATCAACTGGATCAGTGATCCGAAATATGCGCTTCTCTGTGTGGCTCTTGTGACCGCATGGTTGAACAGCGGGATCAATTTCCTGTATTTCAGTGCGGGACTCAGCAATATCGATGAATCGATTTACGAAAGGGCGTCCGTGGATGGCGCCGGCGCGTGGGCCAAATTCTTTCATCTGACACTGCCGGGACTCAGCCCCATTCTGTTTTATACGCTGGTGGTCAATATCATTCAGGCCTTTCAGTCCTTTGGTCAGGTCAAGGTGCTGACACAGGGCGGCCCGGGAGAATCCACTAACTTAATCGTATATTCGATCTATCGGGATGCGTTCTTTAACTACCGTTTCGGAGGTGCAGCGGCGCAGTCGGTTCTTTTGTTCGGCATCATTATGATTCTCACGCTGTGCATGTTCCGGCTGGAGAAGAAGGGGGTAAACTACTGATGGATTCTACCATAACTGCAGAGAGAAACAAAATGAGCGAGGCGGAGATCGCCAGACTCTACCAGGAGGCCAATCAGAAGGCCCTGATCAAAAGAAGAGTGGAACGGACCGCGCTGGCAGCTGTCAACATCGTGGCGGCTTTTGTGATCCTGCTGCCGCTTTTCTACGCAGTGAGCATCGCTTTTATGCCCTCCAGTGAGCTTTTCACCACGGAACTCAATCTGTTTCCGTCGAGTCCTACCATGGATAATTTTAAGGAGGCCATGAGAAAAATTCCGCTGGGACGGTTTATTCTCAACTCGTTTATCGTGGCGGGCGCCATCACCTTCGGGCAGATCATATCCTGCTCTCTGGCGGCATTTTCCTTCTCTTTTTTAGACTTTAAAGGCAAAAATGTCCTGTTCATGATCGTCATGGCGACGATGATGATACCGGGCGAGGCCACCATCATATCCAATTACTTAACCGTCAGCCGTCTCAAATGGCTGGACAGCTATCAGGTGCTGATTATCCCGTACCTGACATCGGCCATGGGGATCTTCCTGTTTCGTCAGTTTTATATGACGTTTCCCATTTCACTGTATGAATCGGCTAAGATCGACGGATGCTCGAATATAAAATTCATTTTCCGGATTCTGATTCCGCTTACGAAGGCGGCGATCGGAGCTATGGCGGTCTATACCTTTATCAACGCCTGGAACATGTATATGTGGCCGCTGCTGGTTACCGGCTCTGATTCCATGCGGACCGTGCAGATCGGAATCGGAATGCTGGACAGTGTGGATTCCCAGTCCATATCCATGATGATTGCCGGCGTGGTGATGATCATTATACCGTCCATTTCGGTATTTTTGATCGGACAGAAACAATTGATCCATGGAATGTTTTCGGGCGCCGTCAAAGGCTAGGTCCGGCGGTATTAGCAGACCGGCGCCAAGTGAGGCGCACGGCAATCCCGATGCAGATAAAATAAGAAAGAAAATTCTGGAGGAATAAGCATGAAGAGAAATGCAATTGCTGCCTGCATGGCCCTTATGGTGGCCGCAGGAAGCGTGACAGGCTGCAGCAGCCAGACAGGAACGAAAGAAAGTGATACGACGGCACAGGATACGGCTGCGGGAACAGAGGCGGTAAAGAGCAGCGCGGCAGAGAATAAGACGGATGGTGTAACCATCACCTTCTGGCATTCCATGGGCGGCGTGAACGGTGAGGCGATCAATACTCTGGTGGAGCAGTTTAATAAGGAGAACACAGACAAAATCACCGTGGAAGCCCAGTATCAGGGCAGCTATGACGATGCGATCAACAAGCTTAAGAGCGCCCAGATCGGCAGTATGGGGGCCGACCTCGTTCAGATCTATGACATTGGCACCCGGTTCATGATCGATTCCGGCTGGGTGGTCCCCATGCAGGATTTGATCGACGGGGAAGGATGGGACTTAAGCCAGGTAGAACCGAACATCGCGGCCTACTATACGGTGGATGACGTCCTTTACTCCATGCCGTTTAATTCCTCTACTCCAATTCTCTATTATAACAAGGACATGTTTGAGAAGGCGGGAATCACGGAGATACCGGACAGCCTGCCGAAGATTGCGGCTGTGGGAGACGGGCTTCTCGAAAAGGGAGGTGCCGGAGAGGTGATTTCCCTGGGAATTTACGGCTGGTTCTTTGAACAGTTTACTTCCAAACAGGGCGCGGACTATGCGGATAACGGCAACGGAAGAACCGCGGCGGCAACGGCAGTCGATTTTGACAAAAATGGCGCGGGCGTTAAGACGCTTACCGCATGGAAGGCATTGGCAGACCAGGGGTATGCGCCTAACGTGGGACGCGGAGGAGATGCCGGACTGGCTGATTTCAGCGCAGGAAAGGCGGCTATGACGCTTGGATCTACCGCTTCGTTAAAACAGATCTTAAATGACGTAAACGGCAAATTTGAAGTGGGCACCGCTTATTTCCCGAAGGTGAGCGACGAGGACCAGGGCGGCGTGTCGATCGGCGGCGGTTCCCTTTGGGCGCTGAACAACGAAGATCCGGCGAGACAGAACGCGGTCTGGCAGTTCGTGAAATTCCTCGTTTCTCCGGCCAGCCAGGCTTACTGGAATTCCCAGACCGGTTACTTCCCGGTAACCGTGGCCGCACATGAGGAGACGGTATTCCAGGAGAATATTGCGAAGTATCCCCAGTTTGAGACGGCGATCGACCAGCTTCATGATTCCACACCGCAGTCAGCGGGGGCGCTCTTAAGCATTTTCCCAGAGGCGAGACAGATCGTGGAAACAGAAATTGAAAATATGTTAAACAACGGCACTTCCCCGGAAGATACGGTGGCGAAGATGGCCGATAGCATCAATAAATCCATTGAGGATTACAATCTCTTGAACGAGTAAAGAAAAGGAGTACGGGACGATGAAAACGAAGGTTTGGGCACACAGAGGGGCGTCGGCCTATGCGCCGGAAAATACGCTGGAGGCATTTGAACTGGCGGTCAGCCAGGGCGCGGATGGAGTGGAGCTGGATATCCAGATGACGAAGGACGGCTCTCTGGCCGTAATACATGACGAGACCATCGACCGGGTCTGCGACGGTAGCGGCTGTGTGGCAGATTTTACGATGAAGGAGTTAAAGAAGTTCCGATGCAGCAGGCTGTACCCGGAGTTTGCGGATGCGGGGATTCCGGAGCTGGGAGAGGTGCTTTCCCTTATCAAACCTTCGAAGCTGACCGTAAATATCGAACTGAAGACGGGGATCGTCCGTTATAAAGGGATCGAAGAGGCGGCCGTTAAGCTGGTAAAGGAGATGGGAATGGAGGACCGGGTGATCTATTCGTCCTTCCACCATCCCAGCCTCTTAAAGGTGAAACGGCTGGACCCGGATGCCAAAACAGGGCTTCTGTATTCGGACGGCTGGATCCATGTGGCTTCCTACGGGAAGAAGCTGGGAGTGGATGCGCTCCATCCGGCACTCTACCACCTGCGTTCCGGGAAGCTTCTCAAGGAAGCAAAGGAGAAGAAACTGCCGCTCCACGTGTGGACTGTGAACGAGGAAGGGGCCATGAGGGTCCTTGCGGAGCAGAAGATCGCCGCCCTGATCACCAACTACCCGGATGTGGCGCTGCGCGTGGTGCGCGAGATGAACCGACACTGAATCTTAATAAACAATTAATTCTTTTTCTCTGTTTTTTGACGGGACAATATGGTATATTCTTACTTTAGAAACGATAACAGGAAGATGAAAACCGATGAAACGAAACAGAACCGTCAGAAACCAGACTATATCCGCCATTTTTATGGCTCTTGTGGGAACCGCGATTCATGCGGGGGCCCAGTCTTATCTTTCATCCTATGATATACCAGAAAATAAACCGGCGCGGCCTGTGGTCTCCAGACCGCCTGTCGTGCCGGAGGAAACAAAGCCGGTGGAAACTGTGCCGGAGACGGAGGCGGAAGAAGTATTTTCGCCTTCTCTTGCTGCGCTCAATCTGGCTTATCTCTATCCGGAGGACGCAGACCGCACGGATGCGCAGAACAGTCTGGCGGGGCAGATCCTCCGTGAATTATCTGTAAAAGACTCGGAATGGCTGGCCTCCATCTATGATTTATCCAACCGGAAGCCGGCAGAAGCCGCTGCAAAGCTGGGACTTCCCACGGACCGTGTGCGGGGACTCTGCAATCTGCTTGATGAATCGCAGACAGAGGACAATCCTGACAGCTGGCTGCTCTCCGAGTGGTCGCGCATCGACATGGTCTTTACTGATGAAAATGGAAACCGAATTATGGCTGATTCCAATATCAAGGAAATCATGGCCATGGCAAATACATACTTTTATTACACGGATCCTGAGGACAGCGATGCCTTTCTGAATTACGTGCTGAATCTCTGGGACAAGTCTCACTCGATTCATTATTCCATCGGAGAGATGTATTACTGTGACGGCTGTCTGGAGGATGCGTCCGGTGATACGGAAGCCTCTGAGGCAGCAGGAACCGCCGGTTCGGGAGAGAACCCGGAGAATGCCTCTGGAGACGGTCTGACGGGCTCTGGGGAGACAGAGAGCGGAGCGGACGGGACTGCGGCTGCCTCCGATGCAGATCATATACAGGCGACGCCGGAACCGGCGGAGATTGGGCCGGGAGTGCCGTCCGCTTCAGAGACAACGGTTTATGGAGCGGAAGACGGGACAGGGAGTGAAATGGCGGAAGGAGCAGCAGAAGCCGGGGAACAGGAGACCAAAGCGGAGATTGGCCCTGGAATTGCACTGATGGAAGCGTCTAAAGCCGCTGAGACAGAAACGGCAGAGGAAATGAATAAGGAGGAAACGGACAAGGAAGAGAAAATGCCTCTGACGAAGTGTCCGGGGCATGTGGACCTTCATATTACTGCGACTGTTACAGGCGCCTCTTCATCGGAAAAATCGCTGTTCTCCATAGCGGAGGGAGTGGCAGCCGCCGAACCGGAAGCTGGTTTTCCCGGCTGGACCGAGGAACATAAAAACGCGGTACGGGAACTGGCCGCCCAGGACTGGAAGGCTGCCTATGGACTGACGGTTTCGTCCACCTATATTTCGAATCCGCTTTCGCAGTCTGAGATGGAATACTACTTAAGCCTTCTTCCTGCGGACATCTCTCTGGAACGAAGGCGCCTGATCCGCTACGCCCTGTCTTCTGTGGGAAAAGTCCCGTACTACTGGGGCGGAAAGCCATCGGCGCCGGATTACGATGGGAATCATTTCGGCTCCCTGACGGCTGCCGATGAGAAGGGCCGTACGATGAAGGGACTGGACTGCTCGGGATGGATCAGCTGGGTATACTGGTCGGCGCTGGGAAAGAGGCTTCAGGCGGAGAGCACCGACGGACTGGCTGGCTGCGGCACCGCTGTGGCGAGAGAGGACTTAAAACCGGGAGATATTATTGTCAGGCTGGGCGACGAGGGGCATGTCGTCATGTTCCTGTCCTGGGAATCGGAGGATCGGATGAAGGTGGTGCACGAGTCCAGCGGAAGCGTAAATAATGTGACAGTCAGCACCATGCAGGCCAGCTGGCCTTATTATAGAAAGCTGATTGACTGAGAAATGTAAGAGAAAAGCAAGAAACAGTAAGATTGTTTCTGGTAGAATAAGTAAGGTTTGCCAAAGTAAATCACAGGAAAGGACTGAATAACCTGTTATGGATTATGAGGATGAATTAGACCGTATGCGTGCACAGAAGAGGCGCAGCAGCGGTGCAAAAAGAAAGGTGGACAACTTAAGCGGCCGTGCGTATTATGAGAACGGCAACGGTAGAAACCCAAGAGTGGAATATGCGGGACGCCCGGATGTACACCAGAAACTGCGGGAGGAACGGATCCGCAAGAAGAAAAGAAAGAAACGGCTGCTGATGATCGAACTGGCCGTTTTGGCCATATTGGCAGTGAGCGCATTTTTGATTTTTGGAAAGGGAACGAATCAGAAGGGATATTGGACAATTGCAATATTTGGTGTGGATTCCCGTGATGGAAAACTGGAAAAAGGCGCGCTGTCCGACGTTGAGATGATCTGCAACATTGATAAGGCCACGGGGGAGATCAAGCTTGTATCCGTATTCCGTGATACATATTTAAAAATTAACAGCGAAGGAACGTATCATAAGATCAATGAGGCCTACTTTAAGGGCGGCCATAAGCAGGCAGTAGAGGCGCTGAACGAAAACCTGGATTTAAAGATCGATGATTACGCCACATTTAACTGGAAGGCGGTGGCAGAGGCCATCAATATCCTGGGCGGCGTGGATATTGAGATTACAGATGCGGAATTTTCTTATATAAACGGTTTTATCACTGAGACGGTTAATTCCACTGGGATCGGTTCCTACCAGCTGAAGAGCGCGGGTATGAATCATCTGGATGGAGTGCAGGCGGTGGCGTATGCCAGACTGCGTCTGATGGATACCGATTTTAACAGAACGGAACGCCAGAGAAAGGTTGTGACCCTGGCGCTGGAAAAGGCAAAACAGGCCGATTTTGGTACGTTAAAGACACTGGTATCCACGGTATTCCCTCAGATTTCAACGAGCATTGGGATCGATGATTTATTCACGATTGCCAAGGGGATTACAAAGTACCATATAGGCGAGACAGCCGGTTTCCCATTTTCAAGGACAACCATGAGAATCGGGAAAATGGACTGCGTAATTGCGACGACACTGGAGAGCAACGTCATTCAGCTTCATCAGTTCCTGTACAATGTTGAAAATTACTCCCCGTCTTCCACGGTGAAATCCATCAGTGCAAGAATATCGGAGGAGAGCGGTATCAGCGAACCGGGAAAGAACGCTCCCACAGGCGGCGGCTCTACGAAAAAGAATTCGGGGGCAGCTTCTGCGCCCAAAGAGACGGCTCCGCCTGAGACGGAAAGCGTGACAGAGGCGAGCGTGGAAGAGACCATGGAAACCACGGAGGAGACCGAAGCCGAGACAACGGAGGAGGAGACCACCGCGGCTGAGACCAATGGTGACGGAAGCCTCATCGGTCCGGGCGCCGGCCTTGACGGTGCGGCGAAAGAACCGGAGGAGACGAAGGGAACGAAAGAGACGAAGGAAGAAACTAAGGCAGAGACGAAGGCATCTGAGCCAGCTGCGCCTGAGACGACGAAGGCTCCGGAGACGGCAGCCCCCTCGGCGCCTGGTGATAAAGGTCCGGCAGGAGGTTCTTCGGGAGGCCCGGGAGGTCCGGGAGAAGTGGGACCTGGGGTCTGATGCAATGACAGAAATAAGTGAAAAATAGCGGTATGAAATAAAATTACAGCCGACAGATTGACATAAAAATATTATGTTAACCTGTCGGCTGCTTTTATTGAAATGAAACCAAAAACTTTAAGAAAACTTAAGTCTTTCTCTTTCTTTATCTTTAGAATCCGGGTGTACGATTAAGAAAAAGAAGAGAATGAAAATGGATTGGAGGGTATTATGAAGAAAATCATCTGTATTCTGGGTACAATGCTCGCGGCATTACTGCTGATGGCCTGCAACAGCCTGTCGTTCAGCGGCAGCAGAATGGGGAATGACAGCCAGCTTATTATGAAGTACAGCATATTTAATACCAGGGATTCCCAGTACTTTGAGATGGATCAGGGGGACGTAATCGACGCCGATATCGTGAGTGATTCGGGAAAGCTGTCGGTAACCGTTCAGAGTGAAGACGGGGAAACGGTATATGAAAACGAGGACGTACCGACAGGCACATTCCAGATCGAGATCAAGAAGAAGGGGATATATAAGATCAAAGTAACCGGAAAGAAGGCGAAGGGCAGCTTAAGCTTTATAAAGAGCACGGAGCAGGATACCCTGGAAGCCAATCTGGCAGCGCTGAGCAATTCTTATTATGAGGGTCAGTCTTCACGGGCTTATCAGATGCTGCAAAAATCCATCTTTAAAAAATTGCTGTTAAACGGATGGCTCGATGAGATAAGCGGCATGGAAAACGCCAGGTGGAATTACGATACCTTTACGAAATATACGGTTTTAGACCGTGACCAGGTTCCGGATGAGGATCAGGGGGAGCTGTACTGCTGTACATTTTCAGCCGACAACGACAGATGTGGTTACATCGTGATATCGTACAGCGGCGACGGCCTGTCAAAAATACGAGCGGTTGAAACTCCATATCTTTATGATTTCCTGTCTGAACGGGATCAGATTAAAAAGAAGCTGGAGACGTCCGGAGTGGATTTATCAACGGCCTCCGCGCGGAGAGCGGAAGCATTGGGAGAGGACGGCAGTGATCCGGCAGAAGGAATTTCCTTTACTGACAGCAAAGGAAACCACTATTTTTACAGCTTTTCATAGTACATGGAAGTGGAAAACAGAAAACGAAGACTGTGCAGCAGGCTGATTTTAGACAAAAATATATGCCATTCTGGAATTTGGGGAGTGTCCATGAATGGCATGTAAAAGAAGAGCTGAATGTAGTATAACACAAAAGGTTACAAAAGTCATGTTAAAAATACATAAATTATCAAAAATGTAACCAAAACCGCTAATTATATAGCAAAAATATAACTGTATGGCAGGAATATGGACCGAAAAATTCATATTTCTGCCATTTACAATGTGCTTGACAAATGGATGGGGCTGCGTTAAGATTAGTTTAAAGAATGATAGTAACAAATTAATAATAACTAATAGATAATAACTAATAGATACTAACTAAAAGAAAATAAGAGAGACGATGAAAGGGGACACCATGAGAAAAGGAATCTACGATCTGGAAACTTTACGAAAGGCCTATAACAGAGGCGATCATTTAAAATATCTGTTTTTCTGGGGACACACGCCGCCTGCGGACGGACGTATCAACGAGTCGTGCTTCAGCCAGTGGTGGATGTGCCGGTTTGCGGTTGACGGTACGGAATATACGTGTGCGGAGCAGTTTATGATGGCGGAAAAGGCCAGGATGTTTGGCGACGGGGAGATGCTCTCCATGATTCTTAAGGCAAAGCATCCGAAGGAGATGAAGGCGTACGGGCGTGCCGTCCGGAATTTCGATAAGGATAAGTGGGACGGCGCCTGTTATGAGATCGTGAAGCGGGGGAATCTGGCGAAGTTTTCCCAGAATCCAGAGTTGTGGGATTATTTGAAGAGCACAAAATGGCGAATCCTGGTGGAGGCGAGTCCGAGAGACCGGATCTGGGGTATCGGTATGGGAAAAAGTAATCCCGATGCGGAATGTCCTGTGAAGTGGCGGGGGACGAATTTCCTGGGCTTTGCCCTGACGGAGGTCCGCGACCTTCTCCTGGAAAGGGAAGAGGGGGAAAACGGATGAAGAAGAAGGAACTGCGTGACCGGAACGGGCTGACAGAGGCGGAGTTTCTGAGCAGTTACGAACCGGGCGATTACGTGCGGCCGTCTGTTGCGGCCGACATGGTTATCTTTACTGTTATGGAGACGGAGGAGGAGAATTACAGGAAGCTTCCGGAAAAGGAGCTGGAAGTGCTGCTGATTCAGAGAGGCGTCCACCCTTATCTGGGCTGCTGGGCGCTTCCCGGCGGCTTTGTGCGGCCGGATGAGACGACAGAGGCGGCAGCCAGGCGGGAGCTGAAGGAGGAGACAGGAGTTGACCACGTCTATCTGGAGCAGCTCTATACCTTCAGCGAGCCGGAGAGAGACCCGCGTACATGGGTTATGAGCTGTTCCTACATGGCGCTCATCGACTCTGCCAAGGTCCGGGTAAGGGCCGGGGACGACGCGGATCAGGCGGTCTGGTTCCGTATTTCCTTCCGTTTAATGGATGAACACATCGAGTACAGAAAAAACATGACCTACGACGGCATGAAGACGATACGCACAAAACGGTATGAACTGGAATTAAGCCATGAGGACGTGGTGCTGCGTTCCATGATAGAAAAAAAGATTGTAAAAACAGAACACGAAACAGTTACGGAATACAGAATTCTGGAAAATGACGGACTGGCCTTCGACCATGCGAAGATTATTTCCTATGCGCTGGAGCGGCTGAAGGGAAAGGTGGAGTATACGGATCTCGCCCTCCATATGATGCCGGAGGAGTTTACACTGACCCAGCTGCAGCAGGTGTATGAGGTCATCCTGGGGAAAACGCTGTTAAAGGCGGCGTTTAGGCGTAAGATCGCCCATCTGGTGGAGGAAACCGATTCCTTCACGGAGAATGAGGGCCACCGTCCCTCCAGACTGTTCCGCAGAAAATTGGAGGAAGAATAATGGACAGAAAAGCGACGGCGCGAGAAACGCTCCGGCTCCTGGAGAAAACGTTTACTTCGTCGGTCCTGACACTGCCAGCCGTCAATATGGGCCAGGTCCTGTTAAAGGGCGAAGACTGCGACACGGCGGAACGCGTAATGCGGCGCCGGATGAAGCTGGCTCTCGCTGTTTTTGCAGAGAGAGGGGCAAAGAATCTGGTTCTGGGAGCTTACGGATGCGGCGTATTCAGAAACGATCCGGTAAAAGTCGCCGCATGGTGGGAGGAGCTGCTGAGCGGAGAGTTTAAAGGCGTTTTTGAACAGATCGTATTTGCGGTTCTGGACAGAAGTAAAAATAAGACATGTCTGAACGCATTTGCATATTATGGGGTTCTATGCTAAAATTGTTACAAATGGCCAAAATTATGAGCTTTTGGCAGACAGGTACGGCAACCTGCAGGAGGGGTTAAGGAAGATGAACGAACAGATAACAGCCAGGGGATGTGTGAAAGCGCTTTGCTGCGCCTGGTTTGAACGACGCAGTATGGAGGAGACTATAGCTTTTTTCACAGAGGACATCATGTTTATCGGTACTGGAGAGGGGGAAGCGGCCCATGGAAGGAAAGAGATGGCCGAGTATATCGCTCAGGATATCCAGGAGATACCGGAACCGTTCGCGGTGGGAGTCACGATCGTTCACGAGCAGCGGCTTGGAGAGGATCTCTGGAATTTCTCCATTGGTCTGACGCTTAAAAATACTCTGTATTCCTGGCTCCTGCGCGGCTTCTTCATTCTGATGCGGGAGCACGGTGTGTGGCTGGTTAAGAGCCTTCATTTTGCAGAACCCAGCAACAAGCAGGGGGACGAGGAGCATTATCCGCAGACGCTTGTCATGGAGAACATTGCAAAACAGCGTCAGAAGCTGCTGGACGATTCTCTGCCGGGCGGCATGATGGGCGGATACATAGAGGAAGGATTTCCGTTCTACTTTATCAACCGGCGGATGCTGGATTATCTGGGCTATGAGAATGATGAGACATTTATTCGGGATATCGGCGGAATGATTACCAACTGCATGCATCCGGAGGACCGGGAGCGGGTGGACCGCGAGGTGGCCGATCAGATAGCGGTCTCCGGGGAGTATGTGACCGAGTACCGGATGAAGAAGCACGACGGCTCCTATATCTGGGTTCACGACCAGGGCCGCGAGGTGACGGCGGAAGACGGCAGACCTGCGATCATGTCGGTCTGCGTCGATGTCACCGCCCAGAAACAGGCCAGGGAAGAGGTCCTGAATCTTTATAATAACATTCCAGGCGCCGTGTTCCGGTGCCGTTTTGACGCGGAGTTTTCTGTGATTGACGCCAATGACGGTCTGTTTGAATTCCTGGGCTATACCAGAGAGGAATTCGCGGCTATGGGAAATACCATGGCTTCCGTCATTTACCCCGATGACCTGGAGATTATGGCGGACCGGCTTAACCGGCAGCTGATCCACGGAAACACGATACACAATGAGAACCGGCTGATCTGTAAGGACGGAACGGTGAAGTGGATCTCCATCAAGGCCCAGCTGCTGAAGGAAGAGGGAAGTGAACAGTATTTTTACTGCGTTTTCGTGGATATAACGGAGGAAAAGCTTCTGCAGGAGCGTATGAGGGAGCTGTACGAGAAGGAACTGACTTATTTTGCGGAGATGTCTTCCTCGGACGGCAGCATCCAGGGACGTATGAACGTCACGCAAAATAGAGTGGAGAGCTATCTGTCCACCTCGGATATCATTCTGACCCATACGGGAACTTCCTACGATGACACGATTGAAAGTCTGGCCTCCTGTGCCGTGGACGCTGCATATGGAGAGGAACTCCGCTGGGCGTTGCGGCGGGAGAAGCTGCTGGAAGACTATGCGGCCGGAAAGACGGATTATCATTATGAGTTCCTGTGCAGATATAACGGCGGCACCTTCTGGGGGAGCATGAACTTCAAGTCCTGCTTAAACCCGGAGACCGGCGATATTATCGTTTTCTTTTATGTCCTGGATATTACGGAGCAGAAGCTGACGGAGCGCCTGCTCAAGAGGATCGCGGAGCTGGATTATGACAGCATTACGGATGTCGATATCCGGCGGAATACGTACCAGCAGGTTTCTTTCAACAGTTCGGAGAAGAATCTGATTCCGTGGCAGGGAGAATTCCAGAAAGAGATTACCAAGATTGCGGAACAGTATATGGACAGCGCGGCGAAAAAGGAGTACTTAAGCCAGCTGGACAGCGAATATATGAAGGAGATGTTAAAGGATCAGAACACATACTCCTTTATGGCGGAGATGCGGGATGAGTACGGCAACGTGCGGGTCAAGCGGTTTAAAGTGTTCTATATCAGCAGAGAGTTAGGGCGGATCTGCATCGTGCGCACCGATGTGACCGATATCGTGCGGGGCGAGCAGCGCCAGAAGGAGGAGCTGGCGGCTGCGCTGGCTGCCGCAGAGCAGGCGAACGCGGCCAAGAGTGATTTCCTCTCCAGGATGAGCCATGAGATCAGGACGCCCATGAACGCCATTATCGGCATGAGTACCATTGCGGCCAAATCCATCGGGGACGACGATCAGGTAGCCGACTGCATCTCCAAAATCGGCATTTCCTCCCGCTTCCTGCTGTCTCTGATCAATGATATTCTGGATATGAGCCGGATCGAAAGCGGAAAGATGCTGCTGAAGAACGAGAAAATTCCCATGGAAGAATTTCTCTGCGGAATCAATTCCATCTGTTATCCGCAGGCGGCCTCGAAGGCGGTTGACTATGAGTGCATTGTGGACCCGGTTCTGGACGATTACTACATCGGCGACGCCATGAAGCTGCAGCAGGTTCTGATCAACATTTTGAATAATGCAATCAAATTTACCGGAGAGAGCGGGAAAGTCACCCTCTCGGCATCTCAGCGGAGCAGGATGAAGAACGATGCCGTCCTGCGCTTTATCATCAACGATACAGGCGTCGGTATGAGCGAGGAGTTCCTGCCCCATATCTTTGAGCCGTTTACCCAGGAGTCCATCGGCACTACTGCCTTATACGGAGGCACGGGCCTGGGGATGGCGATCTCCAAGAGCATTGTGGATATGATGGATGGCAAGATCACGGTGCGCTCCATCAAGGGGATCGGCACGGAGTTTACCGTGGATGTGAAACTGGGGATTACGGAGGAGGAGAAGCTGCGCCATAACCAGAAGAAGCATAATTTTAATTTCTCCCACTTAAAGACGCTGGTTGTGGATGACGATGTGGCTGTCTGTGAGAGCGCCGTCGTGACGCTTCATGAGATGGGAATCAAGGCGGAATGGGTGGACAGCGGGCGCAAGGCCGTGGAAAGAATCAGAGAATGCTGGGGCCGGGGCGCCTATTACGATATGGTACTGATCGACTGGAAGATGCCGGAGATGGACGGAATCGAGACGGCGAGACAGATCAGGCAGATTGTAGGGCCTGATGTTACGATTATTATCATGACTGCCTACGACTGGAGTTCCATCGAGCATGAGGCAAAGCTTGCCGGGGTCAATCTACTGATGAGCAAGCCCATGTTCAAGTCTTCCTTGGTGTCCGCATTTTCAAGGGCGCTGGGAGAGAAGGATGAGCAGGAACAGGTATCCGCGGGCTTTGATTTCGATTTTTCAGGGAAACGCGTGCTTCTGGTGGAAGACAATGCGATCAACACCGAGGTGGCGGCTCTGCTGCTCACGGACCAGGGCTTTAAGGTGGATACGGCGGAAAACGGACTGCGTGCGCTGGAGATATTCAGCAAAACGGAGCCTGGCTATTACGATGCCATACTCATGGATATCCGGATGCCGATCATGGACGGATTGTCGGCAACGGTCAATATCCGCCATCTGAGCAATCCGGATGCCAGGGATATTCCGATTATTGCCATGACGGCCAATGCCTTTGACGACGATATCGAAAAGAGCCGGGCAGCGGGGATGAACGCTCACCTGGCCAAGCCCATAGAGCCGGAACGGCTGTATCAGACACTGTATGATTTTATCTTTGGAAAGGAGGAGTGACACTATGCGTGAAGACTCTCTCTCCATGAATCAGCCGGCTCCTCCGGAGTCTGAACGGACATCCTGCGTCGAGGAAACGATGCAGGATGTTTTCAATGCGGTTAAGGGAGGTATTTCGGTCTACCATGTCGCTGGAAAACAGCTTGTGCCTTCTTTTTCCCCGGATGTGCTGGGCCTCATCTGCGACAGGGACAGGGACCGGGTGATGGAGGAGGTAAGTGCGGCTTATGACAGCGGCGAATTATTGGACCGTTCATGCAGGATCCGGCAGATGAATGGAGATCCTGTATGGATTCGCCTGAACGGACGGCGGGCAGCAGGCAAGGATAAATTTTGTATTGTGTATACAGCTATGTCCGCAGAGGACCGTCTGCTGCAGCAGATTGCGGAGGAGACGGCGGACGGAATCTATGTGATTGACAGGGAGACGTACGAGCTTCTCTATGCCAATGAATCAGGACGTTTTCGCGGGAAAGAGCGGGGCAGAGTCGGGCGGGCGTGTTATGCAGCTCTGTACGGCAGAACGTCGCCCTGCGAGTTCTGTACGCTTACCAGCCATGAACCAGATGGAACGTCTCATATCATGGAGACGGGGGAGACGGGGCGGTTTTACAGCACCCATTTCCGTGAAATTGACTGGAATGGAAGGCCGGCCATTGTAAAATACGTCCGGGATGTCACGGAGGAAGTGACCAACAGGAGAGAGCGGGAACGTCTGGAGCAGTATTTCCAGACGGTTTTAAAGCATCTTCCGGGCGGTATCGTGGTGGTTCATTATGAGAAGGACGGGACGCTGAAGCCGGAATTTATCTCCGAGGGCTTTGCGGACATGACGGATATGACACTGGAAGACGCGTGGCAGCTGTATGAGACGGATGCCCTGGCCGGTGTTCATCCGGATGACAGACTCCGGGTGAACGCGCAGATGGAGGCGTACGTCGGGGGAAATGACCGGAACGGTGAGATCGTGTACCGCCTGGAAAAGGGCAGCGGCGGTTATGTCTGGATAAAGAACAGCCTGACCATGAACCGTGACAGCGAGGAGAAGCGGATTTATTCGGTTCTGCGGGATATGACGGGGGAGCTGGAGGAGAAGGAGCTGATCCGGAAGCAGTACAAGGATGTGATTCTTCAGCATTACCATACGCAGGATTCCAATGCCCTGATCGTGGGGCACTGCAACATTACGCAGAACAGAATTCTGGAAATCATCGATTACACGGGGGTGAACCCGCTAAAACTGTTTGGAAGCGTGCGGGAGGAGTTCTTTACCGGAATGGGCACTCTGATAGTGGATGAGGAAGAGAGACGCAAATTCTATGGGATCTATTTGAATGAGCCGTCTCTTGCCGCGTTTAGGCGAAAAGATTTTGAGCAGTGTATGGAGTGCTTCGTCCAGATTCCGGGAGAGGCGACGGGCCGGTACGTGCAGATTATGATGACTCTGGTGGATACGCCGGACAGCAGCGATGTCACCGGCATCCTTGCCATCACCGATATCACCGATCAGACGATTAACGACCGGATTCTGCATCGGCTTACCACCGCCAGCTATGACTTTGTCGTGGATATTAACCTGACGGCAGACTATTACCGGGTACTTACGCAAAGTGACAGCATTTTATGTGTTCCGCCGCCCCAGGGAAGCTATTTGGAGTGGACCTCCTGGGTGCAGAACTCTGGCGTTATGGCGCCGAGAGACCGGGAGCGGTATAAGCACAACATGAATCCGGAGTATGTGATAAAAAAACTGCAGTCAGGGCCTTATTCCTTCACCTTTTCCCTTGTGGATCAAGACGGGGATATACGCACAAAAAGTATAACTCTGTCCCCGATCGATCTCCGTCTTGGAAGGATCTGTCTTACGAGAACGGATATTACGGATTCTGTCAGGGAGCAGCAGGGAATGCTGCGTCTGATTGCCTATACCTTTGAACTGGCCGGATTTATCAATCTGGCCAGCAGGAGCCTTACCATGTACACGAGGGCGACGGTTCTGGAAAATCTTCCTCCCGTCTATTCCGAGTGCTATGAGGAGGCAATTCTGGGATTTATTGACCAATGCATCACCGAGGAAAATGAGGCGGAGGTCCGCGCCCGATTCCGCATCCATACGATTCTGGAAGGTCTTCGGGAGAAGCCGGACGGATACGATTTCCTTCTTTCGTACCATACGGATGAGGGGGAGAGGTACAAACAGATCACCGTTATGTGGAGCGATGTCAATCATTCGACGGTAGGCCTGGTGAGGGCGGATGTGACGGATACGCTGACCGCCGAGAGGAAGTCCAAGAAGGCGCTGGAAGACGCCCTGGCCCTTGCGGAAGAGGCAAACCGGGCGAAGAGCGACTTCCTTTCCACCATGAGCCACGATATCCGCACGCCCATGAATGCGGTGATGGGCATGACCGCTCTGGCGATCGCCCATATAGGGGACCGGGAAAGGGTGGCGGACTGCCTGCAGAAGATATCCATCTCATCCAGGCATCTGTTGAGCCTGATCAATGATATTCTGGATATGAATAAGATCGAACGTTCCCAGATTACGCTGAACCGCATGAAGATATCCTTAAACGAGCTGCTGGCGCAGATGTCCGCGATGATGGCGCCTCAGGCCAGGGCGGCGGGGCTTCAGTTTGCGGTCCATATGGAAGACGTCAGGCATAAGCATTTTTACGGCGATTCCCTGCGGTTAAATCAGATTCTGATCAATATTCTGGGAAATGCGGTGAAGTATACGCCGGCGGGCGGAAGCGTGGAGTTCCGGCTGACAGAGATTTCTCCAGTCGAGCCTTCGGCAAATGAGGCAGGCCGCGCCCGCTATCTCTTTACGATCAGCGATACGGGGGTTGGTATGTCGGAAACGTTTCTGGCCTGTATGTTTGAACCGTTTATGCGCAATGAGAGCACGGAACGCATCGAGGGAACGGGACTGGGGCTCAGTATTACGAAGGGGCTGATTGACCTGATGGGAGGCAGTATTCAGGCAGAAAGCCAGGTGGGCAGAGGAAGCTGCTTTAAAATTGAACTGGAATTTGACTGCCTGGAGGCGGAGGAAGAGGCTGCGGCGGCGGAGGCTGAAAGGAAGGCGGAGCCAGAGACGGCCAGGCGGAATGCATTTCCGCTTGCTGACGGTAATACGTTTGCCGGCTGTCTCTTTCTGGTGGCTGAGGATAATGCGATTAATGCGGAAATTCTCTGCGAGCTGCTCGCCATGAGCGGCGCCAGGACTGTGGTAACGACCGACGGAAGACAGGCGGTACGCGCGTTTATGGAGTCGGAACCCTATACGTACAGCGCGGTTCTGATGGATGTCCAGATGCCGGGGATGAACGGATATGACGCGACCAGAGCGATCCGCAGCATGGAGCGGGAGGACGCGGCAGCCATTCCGATTATTGCGATGACGGCCAACGCGTTTGCCGAGGACATACAGGCGGCAGCGGCGGCGGGAATGAACGCCCACGTGGCAAAGCCTGTCGATATGGCGGTGCTTCGGGAGACCCTTTTGAGGGCGCTTAAGAAAAAGACAGTTTAGGAGGCAGAAGATAGTGATAGATAATCAGAAAACCGTTTTATTTGAGCAGATGCCAGTGCCGAAGGCGGTTATGAAACTGGCAGTTCCGACCATTTTAAGTTCCCTGGTTATGGTCATTTATAACCTGGCGGACACGTATTTCGTCGGAATGATGAACAATCCGGTGCAGAACGCGGCGGTTACGCTGGCGGCCCCGGTGCTGCTGGCATTTAATGCGGTCAACAATCTGTTTGGCGTCGGCAGTTCCAGTATGATGAGCCGCGCTCTGGGACGAAAGGACTACGAAACGGTCCGCCAGAGCTCAGCCTTTGGCTTCTACTGCGCGCTGTTTTTCGGCTTCCTGCTGTCCTTCGCCTGTACCGTGTTTCACCAGCCGCTGCTGACGCTTTTAGGCGCGGATGCGAACACGGCGCAGGCTACGGCGGAGTATTTAAAATGGACCGTGTCTTTCGGCGCGGCGCCCGCGATCCTGAACGTGGTTATGGCATATCTGGTGAGATCGGAGGGCGCATCGCTCCATGCCAGTATCGGAACCATGAGCGGATGTCTGTTAAATATTATCCTCGATCCCATATTTATTCTACCGTGGGGACTGAACATGGGGGCGGCCGGAGCGGGGCTTGCCACCTTTTTATCCAACTGTGTGGCCTGCATCTACTTTTTTGTCCTGCTTTATGTGCGCAGATCGAATACCTTTATCTGCATCCTTCCGAAGAATTTCCGACTGAAGAAGGCGATTATTCTCGGCGTGTGCGGTGTGGGAATCCCGGCGGCTATCCAGAACCTGTTTAATGTGACGGGGATGACGATTTTGAATAATTTCACCTCTTCCTTTGGGGCCGATGCAGTGGCGGCCATGGGAATCGCTCAGAAAATCAATATGGTGCCGGTGCAGATCGCCCTCGGCTTTTCCCAGGGCATCATGCCGCTGGTCAGCTACAGCTATGCCAGCGGAAACAGGAAGCGGATGAAGGAGGCCATCCTCTTTACGGTGAAGACGCTGCTTCCCTTCCTGTTCTGCGTTTCTGTGTTCTATTATATTGGGGCGGGCAGTCTGACCAGGGCATTTATGAACAATGAGGCCATTATCGCCTATGGAACGCGGTTCCTGCGCGGCTTTTGCCTGGCGCTTCCGTTTCTCTGTATGGATTTCCTGGCAGTCGGCGTGTTTCAGGCGGTTGGTATGGGAAAAGCGGCTCTTACCTTCGCCGTACTCCGCAAGATTATTCTGGAGATTCCGGCACTCTATGCGCTCAATTACTTATTCCCGCTTTACGGCCTGACGTACGCTCAGTTCACGGCGGAATTTGTGCTGGCAATCGCGGCCGTGTGGATGCTGACACGCATCTTCAAAAGAATGCGGGAAGGCGAAGTGTCGGTGGGATAGAGTATGGCTGAGAAACCAGTTCCGCACAGGCCTCAGCGCTTCGGGCGGTATATGATCTCATTGACAGTGTAAACCGTGACAAATGCATTTTTATCCGTTTTCATGATATAGGACATCAACATGGCGTATTCATTTTTATCGACGATAGTGATGATCTCTTTTTTCGGCTGGTTGTCGTAGGCTCCGACTGCCTCATAGATGGTGGCGCCGCTGTGGAGATGGTGCAGGATGAAGTCCCTGATTTCTTCCTCATGCTTCGAGATGATGCACACCCGTTTCTTTAAGTTGAAGCCGAAGATGAAATGATCCAGTGCGATCCCGTTTAAATACGTTCCCAGCACGCTCAGCACCACGATCTTCTTATCGTAGACCAGGGCGGAGGACAGTGCGACGCACATGCCGGCAAGGGACATGGCCTTTCCCAAGTCCATGTGAAAGTATTTATTCAGAAATTTTGCAACGATATCCAGGCCGCCGGATGACGCATTTCGGTTAAACAGCATGGCGAGTCCGATGCTGACCACGAAGATGTAGCAGAGCATGTCCAGAAACGCATCGTTTGTAATCGATTGATTGTTCGGGAAAAGCAGTTCAAACACACCCAGCATTACAGGGAGCAGAAGCGAGGTATAGACGGTCTTTGCGCCGAATTCCCTGCCGATAAACAGAAATCCCAGGATCAGAAGGAAGATATTTAAGACAAGAGTGATGGCCGATATGTTCAGCGGAATAAAGTTGCCCAGAACAATGGCCAGACCGGAGATGCTTCCTACCGACACGTGGCTGGGGATCAGAAAGAAAAACACGGCAGCAGCCACGATGACGGTGGCAAAGGTTATAATTAAGAATTCCCGGATTGCTTCCCATTTTTTCATATGGAACCTCCAATAAAATTAGTGATTTTCTCCGCGGCGCGTCATCGGCCGTGAGGAGTTCTGTCTCGTATTGTAACATAAGGAAACCTTTCTTGCGAGAGCAAAATGCAGTAAAATAATAAAAACAGGGGGCCGGCTGCCTCCTGTTTTCGATTGCTCCAGTAATTGCAAAGGTACCTTCATTCTCTTCTTGACATTTTACAAAGGTACCTTTATAATATAAAAAGAAGGTACCTTAGTATTTGACTGTTGAAAGGAGGGAGTACCATGTCAACAATAATAATCGGTCTGTTTTTATTTGCAATGGCGGTCTGTGCGCTGAGACTTTCTGCCTTGCGTCTGGCAGGGGGCTGCTGCGGCGGGTCCGGTCAGCCGTACATTCCTAAAGTGAAGGTTCGGGATCGTAATCGATTCCATTATCCATACCATACGAGTTTAAAAGTATCCGGGATGTCGTCCGGCAACAGCGCGGTCTGTGTGGAGAACGCATTAAACAGCATGGAGGGAGTATGGGCAAAGGTGAATCTGCTCAATGAAAAGGTCAGCATTTATATGAAACAGGAGGTGAACGAGGCGGCGCTTCGGATTGTCCTCAAGGACGCGGGCTATGCAGTCAGCAGGGAAACGGAATATGGAGCGGCGGAGCTTTGAGCAAACGAAGACAGGGATGAGAGGAGAAAGACGATGAAACAGAATGTACACGAACTGATGGAGCGGTTAATGCGGATGCAGTGGCTGCTCAACCGGTATTTTCACCGGAATTTAAGAGATCGCGGCGTTCCCTACAGCGGGCAGGGAAGAGTACTCAAGGTGTTGAAGATCAAACCGGAGATTCCCCAGAAGGAGCTGTCGGAGATTCTGGGTATGAGGCCCCAGTCCATCGGAGAACTGCTGTCCAAGCTGGAGAAGAAAGGCTATATCACGCGGACGCCGTCACCGAATGATAAAAGGGTCATAATCGTTCATTTGACGGAGAAGGGGGCCAGCGCAGAGGAGAGCGAGAACAGCCAGGCCGGTCCCGACGATATCTTTGGCTGCCTTTCCGAGGAAGAGCAGAGTATATTCAGGGAGTATTTAGACCGCATGATTGACGATCTGGAGGCACGCTGCGGTGAAGGCAGCGAACGGAGACGGCGCTGCCGCCGGAGTCAGGAAGTCTCCTCTGAGTACCGGGAAGACGCAGAGGGAGCTGACGTTGACCGAAGACAGAGGCACGACCGGTTCTTTCGCGGCTGACATTTTATTTTGCAGTTACCATTTTACTTTCCATACCAATAGTTAACAGGAGGCAGATGTTCCTATGGCACTGACGATGTCGCGTGAAAATTATTTGAAGATTATTTATATCCTGAAGAAGGCGAACGGGGAGGTCCGGTCGATTGATATTGCAAATTACATGGAACTTTCCAAACCCAGTGTCTGCGCGGCGGTGAAGCAGCTGCAGGCGCAGGGCTACATCACAAAGGCTGGAAACGGGATCATCGAGCTTACGGAGAGCGGCAGAGCGGAGGCCGAAGAGGTGTTTGAGAGACACTGCTTCTTCGAGGAAAAGCTGATTGCCGCCGGCGTTTCCCCGGAGCAGGCGCATGCAGATGCCGCCAGGCTGGAGCACGCGGTCAGCAATGAGAGTTTTCAAGCGCTGAAAAAGGCAGGTCTGCCCGCAGGCATTTAAATATGCACAATGAAATTAAACTAGTGTCATACCATGGTTTCTGTGCTATACTGAACATGTGTCAATTTACTTACGATTATTAGGAGATAGCTGCATGAAGAGAGATGTCATACGAAAGAACAGTCAGGAGGCTGAGCTCTTTCCCTTCGCGCCGATCCGCAGACGTTTTCTCATATTCTGCATCGTATGTGTCCTGGCGGTCATGTTCAGCGGCGCATGTCTTACGGTCCGAAGGATGAGGCAATCCGCGGAGGCTGCGTATCAAAGCGCTTCTGCACAGATATCGCAGAAGGTAGGGGAGTCCATAAAGCTGCTGACTTCACTGGCGGCGCTGCCGGAGTTTTATGATCCGGAGGTTCCATGGGAGTCGAAGACGGCGAAGCTTGATGAGATCAATCAATATTTCGGGTATATGTTCATCTGCTATGTGGATGAGGACATCGAGGTCTATACTCTGGGAGAGGAAGCCGCGAGCCTGGCCAGCCGTGAATATATGCAGACGCTCTATTCGACCAGGGAGATTCAGGTGACGGATGGCTTCGTCGCAGGGGCGGACGGCAGGACTTTGAATTACACCGTCGCGGTGCCTCTGATTCAGGATGACGTCATGACCGGAAGTCTGTTCTGCTCCATCTATTTTGATGATGCCGTCAATCTGTTAAAGCAGTCCGCGGCGGCCAATGGGGCGGAGGCCGTCCTGATCGGTTCCAAGGGCCAGATCATGTCGTCCACTGGAGACCTGGCGTTTGGCGCGTCCTACACGGAGATTCTTCATGAGTATAAACTGATCGGACTCACGACGGACAAGCTGGAGACGCTTCTGCTGGCGAGGGATTCCGGCTCGTTCAGAAGTCTGAAGGCGGGGAATTCCCGATATACCGTGTTCGGGCCGATCGAGAATACGAACTGGGATATTCTTGTGACCGTCGATTTCCTGTCGCTGTTTGCGGCAGAGCTGCCATCTCTTCTGCTGGCTGCGCTGTTTCAGATACTCATTACGCTGATTCTGTATCTGTTCGTTAAAAAGCATATTTTCGGTCAGATGGCGATTATGGAAAATCTTCTGACCTCGATACATAAGATGGAGAAGAAGCTGTACAGCAATGCAATCGCTCCGGAGAGCGTTGATTATGAGGATATTCTTCAGATGTCCAGCAAGGGGCTGCGGGATGAACTCACAGGCCTCGCAACCAGGACATTTTTTCTGAATCAGCTGGAAAAGCTGCTGCGGGACGGGAACGCTTCCGGCAAGCTGTCTCTCTGCTTTGTGGATCTGGACGATTTGAAGCTGCTGAACGACACGTACGGCCATCAGGCCGGAGATTCCGCACTGAAGAAGATCGGCTTTATCCTGCGCGGATATGAAAAGAAATATGAGGGCGTTGTAGGCAGGTACGGCGGTGATGAATTTATTCTGATCCTTAAGGATATCGACAGCGTGGAAGAGCTGAATGATGTATTGAGCGAGCTTGTCGAACGGCTGCATTTTACCATTACCGTAAACGGGACGGAGATCCCTGTCCACTGCAGTATGGGAGCGTGTGTCTGGAATCGGAAGGATACGTTAAAGACCCTGATCTCAAAGGCAGACAAGGCCCTGTACGATGTGAAACGCCATGGAAAAGGAACGTACTCCCTTTTCCTGAACGGAGAATAATACTATGTTTTTCAAAGACAAAAGAAAGTGGCTTCCATTCGGGATCCTGATTGTGTTTGTGATCGGTACTGCCGTGCTGGTACGGAGTGAGATTCAGTCTGCCTACGTTCAGAAACGGCAGAAGGAGGCGCAGACAGCGCTCAGCTTCTTCTATGAAAATCTGTCGGTAAACTTTGAAAAGCTCAATTATGCGAAGCAGCTGTCTTATACCGATCCTTACCTTGATAAGGATCTAACGCTGTTTGAGCAGGCAGCGCTGAGGCTGCTGGCGGAATATTCCGCCATAGAGGCGATCGCTTACTTTGAAGGGGATACGCTGACAGCGGTATATCCGAAGGAGGAATACGGGGAAGTGGTGGGAAAAGAGCTTCGGGAGTTTTCCTACAGCTATACTCTGGCAAAAGTGATAAAAGACGGCGTGATCGAGGGACCGGAGCAGCTGGGAGTCAACCAAAAGGAAGTATTTCTTTTTCTTTATCCCATGATTGAGGAAAATGAGTATAAGGGAGAAATCGCGGCGGCCCTCGACCGGGACTACGTGATCTCACAGATGGGACTCAGCTTTCTGAAGGAGGCAGGCTATGATTACGAGCTGTGGAGAGTCAATTCCATGGGGGAGAATAAAAACGTAATCGCCGTATCCGACTCGACGATTGATTTTTCCGATGCAGTGAAATTTACGTTCAGTCTTCCGGCCGTATGGACGCTCAGCATCATACCGGAGAATGGCTGGTTTTCTGTAAAACAGCGTGTGGCCGTCAATGTCTGCTGCGGTGCGGCTGCGCTTCTCGTCATAGCGCTGGCTATACTTGCGTGGCGGATCACGGAGCAGAAACGGGAGCTTTGCAAAGCTGGCTATACGGAGCCGGACAGCGGTCTGTACACCGTTGAAGGCTTCTGCGATTTTGTAGACCGCCGGATTGGGAAAAGGCCGCAGACCAGCCTCTGTGTGCTCTATGTCCGGCTGTCCAATTTCCGCAGGCTGTCCGGAGCGGCCAGCAGGGAGGAAGTGCTTGCCTATCTTGGCCGGATCCGCGGGAGCATCGGGGAGAATTTCCCTGCCGGAACGCTGGCCGCAAGGCTGGGCGAGGAGGTTATTGCAATCGCTCTGTTTGAAGACAGGGAGAGCGGGGCCGCTGAGGAGATGATCGAGGAGTTTGTTCTGCAGCTGTTCTGGAAGCGGAGCATGAATGGTAAAAAGGAATTCGTGAATCCGGAATACTGCACGGTGTCTTATCCGGCGGACGGCTCCCATGCGGCAGAGCTTCTAAGGCATGCGGCGGAACGTTTTGAGAGGGAATTTAAAGAGAAAGAACAGATGGTGTGAAAAGAACATACCTGAGAGGAAAATACATGAGAAAAAGGACTGACAGATGGAGGGCAGCAGCGGCCTGTATCGCTCTTTGCGGCGTGCTGACTGCCTGTGGACAGAAGGAAATGGCACAGGACTTAAAGGAACCGGAAATCACAGCGGAAGCGTCAGAGGGCGAGAACGGCGGTGAAAGCGGAAAAGAAACTGAGATTGCGATCGAGAACGGGAGCAAAGAGCAGCAGGCAGCAGGTACCCGGGAAACGGATCCTTCCGGAGCCGGGGAGAATGGATACAGGATCATCAGGGAACAGACGTTTGAGGCGAACTTAAATCCTTTGGGAAAGGTGACATTTGTCTCCTATGAACCGGAGGCAGGGGAGAATTCCACCGCAGATGCACGGTTCGAGCTGAAGGACGGCGATCGGACTGTCGCGGTTCTGGACGGCATATATAAGGATAATAACCGTGAAAAGGAACGGTTTCAAAAGGTGGAGGCGGTGTCCTTCCCCGACTATAACAGCGACGGTTTCAACGATATTATAATCATATGCAGCTATTTACCGATGTCCGGGACAGAGGCCGGCCGTTCCGAGGTGAGAATCTACAGCGGAAGTGAAAGCGGCGTATTTACCCTGGAAAAGGGGCTGTCGGAGGCAGCCGATTCTGCACTTGCAGAGAAGACGGTTCAATCCGTACTGGGATTTCTGGGAGCGGGAAAGAAGAATGAAGTGCCAGCCGGTTGGAAGCAGGCGTACATCGATTATCTTCAGGCCCAGGACGGAGAAGAGTGGGTTGGATATCAGCTGATCTATCTCAATGATGACGACATACCAGAGCTTGTAAAGATCGGAAACAGTGAGGCTGTGGGCTGTATGATTGCCGCTTACGCCGGCGGCTCTGTCGTTGAAAACCAGCTGAACCGGCTGTATTTCAGCTATATTGAGAAGGGAAATCTTCTCTGCAATTCTGAGGGAAATATGGACAGCTACTATGACCTGGTATACACCATGACAGACGGTCAGTTATCGCCGGTTGCCAGCGGTTACTATGGGGCAAAGGACAATTCAAAGCTTGAATTCGACGAAAACGGGGATGTGGTCTACCAGTATGAATGGAACGGCACGCTGATGTCCCGTGAAGAATACAGCCAGGCCCTAAATGCAGTCTATGATACCTCGAAGGCCAGGGACGGGTATGCGTGGGAGCAGTATCTTTCCAGGGAGCAGGCTATTCAGAAAATCAGTGAAATGCAGCAGTGACATTGCAAAGATGGCATGACTATGGTAAAATATAGAAAAATTCTGTAAGAAAGAGAGGCGTCAATGATGGATAAAAACGTATTGGATTATGTTGTTGAGAAGACGAACGATTTAATGGGTGCACCGTCATGCAGCGGCGAGGCAAAGGCAGCGGCCCAGGCCTGGCTTGATGCGGTTGGAACTGACCGGGAAGCGGAAGAGACCAGGAAGTATGTGGAGGAACTGGAAGCGGATATTATGCCGATTGACGGTCTGATCGGTTTTGCAGAATCCGAGCACGGTGCTCAGGTCTTCGGTGCGGATAAGGCGAAGGCGGTTGCGGCTCATGCAAGAGAGATCAAAGCAGCCGGAGCAAAGTACTGTGATTGTCCGGCCTGTGCGGCCGCGGAGGCAATTCTGGATAAGAAGGATACACTTCTGGGCTAGGAGAAACGAAGAAACGGAATACTTAACAGGGCATCGGTCAGTAATGGCCGGTGCCTTTTACCACATGAACAATACAGGTTTAGAAAGCGAATTGTATGGAGCTTAAATTAGAATTAGACAGCCAGTCCCGCGGCGTATCTCTCTTCCTTCCGGAGGGAACGAAACCGGATAAAAAAGCCGTGGATGAGCTGAGAAGTATGATGCAGATGGAACGTACCGTGGAGCGCATGAAGGCGGAGGGAGGCTTTTTTGAGAATCCGGACAGCTCGGTGAGAAGGGCCGCTGTGACGCCGGATTTTCACAAGGGCGCAGGCATTCCCATCGGCACGGTGCTGATGACGGAGGGATTCGTGATTCCCCAGGCCATGGGCAATGATATTAACTGCGGGATGCGGCTGTATACCACGGATTTGAAGGTGGAAGAACTGGAGCGCAGGCTGTCCTCCCTGCTGCCGGAGGTCCGCCGTATCTTCTTTGAAGGCGGCCGCGGTATTGCCATGAATGGAATTCAGAGGGAAGCCATGCTGAAAAATGGCCTCACTGGCCTGCTTGAGACCTCAGGAGAGGCGGCGGGAAAAGGAATATGGAGGCTTTACAGCCGGGAAGAACAGGAAAAGGAGCTGGAGTACACCGCATTTCGCGGAAGCCTGAAGGCCGGCGACACGGAAGGACTGGGAGATTTTACCGGGGATCCCCATTCCCTGTCCTACGACGATCAGATCGGCTCCATAGGAGGCGGTAATCATTTCGTGGAAATGCAGCGCGTGGCAGAGATCTATGACGGGCAGACCGCCAACGCCTGGGGAATTAAGAAGGGCGCGGTCCTTATTATGATACATACCGGTTCTCTGACGATCGGCCATCAGAGCGGCAGGATCAACCAGATGATAACGAAGGGACTGTACCCGAAAGGCATTCCCCATCCGGACAATGGGATTTACCTTCTGCCGGAAAGAGGCGGAATGGACAGGGAATGGCGCCGTTTCCGCAATACGACCCGCAATGCCGCCAATTTTGGATTTGCCAACCGGCTGTTTCTGGGGCTGATGCTTCAGAATGCCGTTGAAAATACGGTGCGCGCCTTTGGGATGAAGCTTCTGTACGACTCGCCTCATAATTTTATCTGGGAGAGAGAGGCGGAAGGCCGGAAGTATTACATTCACAGAAAGGGCGCCTGTTCGGCCAGAGACATGGAAGAGATGGAGGGAACCCCCTTCGCCTATTACGGGGAACCGGTGATGATTCCGGGTTCCATGGGAAGCTCCAGCTATCTCCTCAGAGGTATGGGGAATCCGGATGCGCTGTGGAGTGCAAGCCATGGGGCGGGCCGAAGGCTGTCCAGAGGGGAAGCGATCCATGGCAGCGATGAGGAATTCCAGCAGTTTATGAAGAAATTTCACATTGTAACGCCCATCGATCCAAACAGGAGCGATTTGAAAGGGCGGAGCGATATCCTGAAGAAATGGGAGGAATCCATACGTTCTGAGGCTCCCTACGCTTATAAGGATATCGACCAGGTGGTAAAGGTCCATGAGGACCACGGTATGGCCGGCCTGGTGGCAAGAATGGAGCCGTTGTTTACGGTAAAGGCATAAGGCAGATGACTGCGGCGGGGACAGGTTCGTGGATGCATATATGCAGATGAAGAAAGACGGCAGAAAGACATTGGAAAGGTAATAGACAGATTATGATAAACAGAGAAGATATGCTGGAACTGACAAGGCGTATGACCCTTGCAAGAACATCCTTCACGAGGATCGCGGGCTGTTATGTGGACAGGGACGGAGACTTTGAGGGGAGTTTCAATACGAATTTCCTGAAAATATCCGCGCCGGAGAGAACGAAAAAACTGAAGCTGGCAAAGGAAATCCCTTTTTCTGCGACAAATGTTAATCTGAATAAGTACGAGTTTCCCCAGAGCATGCGAAAGCCGGGAAGTATGTGGCAGCTGCTTATGGCCATGAATGAGTGCGGCTTAAAGAACGATGCCCTGATGGACACATTTTACGACCTGGTCATGGAAAAATACCATAAAAATGCGGCATACGCGATTTTGGTCTTTCATGACCGGTACGATATCCCGGCAAAGGGATCTGACGGGGAACGGCAGTGGGAGTCGGAGGAAGTGTTTGAATATATGATCTGCGCCATCTGCCCGATGACCGGGGAATATGAGCCGGGAAAACCGGAATGCGGTTTCCTTTTCCCCGCGTTTACAGACAGGAGCGGAGATCAGAACCATATTAATATCTACCAGGCGGAGGCTGACCGGCCTCACAGGGAGCTGTTGGAGATATTGGGGTTGGGCTGAAGGCTGGAACTGCCTTTTTATGAAAATGGAAGCAGGTATGATAAGTGCCTGCTTTTTATGACTGTAAAAGCAGCCTTAGAGAAAGGCCGGGAGCTTAAAATATGGAATGGAATGAGAAAATGGAAAAGTGTCTTTTTGTCAAAAATTACCGGGCAAAGCAATTCTGAAAAATGAAATCTGTTTTTTGAAAAGGTTGAGGGCTGGAAATGAAGTGATATCAAACAGATTGCATTTTCATGGTCATAGTGTTAAACTGAAATATAATAGTTGATATACATATGGACACTGTATTTACAGAAGAGATGTTCGACTGGGTAAGAGGAGGATTTATCGTGATAAAAAACTATGCAAATAAGGTTATGGATTACGAATATAATGCGTTTATGACCAGTATGAATGTCAGTGTCAGCAAGCATCTGTTGGATAAACATTTTACTGTACTGTGGGCAAACGATTACTTTTACAGTCTGATCGGTTATGAAAAGAGCGAGTATGAAGCTCTGTATCATAACCATGTGGATGAATATTACAAGGATGACCCGGATTCCATTAATACTAACAACCGCTTACGACATATCGGGCTGCATGGATGATGCCATACAGGCCGGAGTAAATGATTTTATCATCAAACCCGTATTCCGAACCAGCCTGATCTACAAGCTTAAGCGGTTTCTGGACCACGACCCGCAGGCGGCCGTTCCAGTTAGCACACAGATAAAGACTCATGTGGGAAAACGCGTTCTTCTGGTAGAGGATAACGCGATAAACCTGGAGATCGCGGAAGAGATCCTGGGGCGCACCGGGGTCGAGCTGGAGACGGCGTCAAATGGGAAAGAGGCTCTGGAGTGTGTCAGCCAATCCGCGGAGGGGTATTATGACATCATCTTCATGGATATCCAGATGCCGGTGATGGACGGCTGGACTGCATCGGTTAAAATAAGAGAGCTGGACCGTCAGGATGTCAGTACGATACCGATCATCGCGATGACTGCCAATGCGTTTGCAGATGACAGGCAGAAGACCACGGAATCCGGAATGAATGAACATTTGGCGAAACCGATTGATATCCCGCAGTTATATCAGATCCTGGACCGATTCCTGTAAAAAATGCTTTATACCCATGTAACGCTCTTTTCCGATCGGCAGCACCGTCCCGTTTGAGAGCGTTGCCTGATAGCGGGAGATATCCTGAAGGTAAGCGGTATTTACAAGATAACTTTTGTGTAACTGTATAAACGGAGGGGCTGCCAGTTCTTTTAAAGCGATGCGGCAGGAGATGGAACCGGTCCGGGTGACTATTTCGCATATGTTATTATCCACTTTTATGTATTGTATTTCTTTTGGCTGCAGATAGTGGATACTTCCGTTTAAGCTGCGAAGGATCAACCGTTTCGCTTCCTGTTTTTTCGAGATATTTTTTTCCTCTGGCGGCAGCTCGAAGATTTTCGACTGCGCGGTAACCTGCGGCATTGGTTTGGCGTGGTTGGCGTTGGCATGGAGCAGGAGAAGATCGTTCCCTGTTTGTTTCCAGACAAAGGTAAAATGAACCTTTGCCGCAAGCCCGCCTGTGTTCGCCGTGAACCGCCCATACGTGATCCACAGGTGCTGTTCATGGGACAGCAGCGTATATTCTTCTTCTGCGATATTAACGGGAAGCTCCTGCATCTCTGTTTTTACACTTTCCAGAAAGGCCGGAATTCCACACATATAAAGCGGCTCATAATCCCCAATCCATACAAAATTTTCATCCAATAGCGCAACGAAAGGATCAATCTGTTTTCTGATAAAAAGATGAATGGCTTCCCGTGTTTGTTCAACAACCTCCGGTGCTGTATAGCGGCGGTATTTCATTCTTTTTCCTCCTGAAGTATGGGTGTCTGCATTTCTATTATAATTCAGATACGATGGCACCGCAACCCAATAATTCCTGTTTGCAACATATAATACCCGAATACAACAAAATGTTGAAAACAGGGATAGGCTGCTGTATAATAGAATAAATCTAATGGATTACAGCTTTTTTGACCCAAAACGAGAGGAACTATATAACTGAAATCAGGAGGTATATTATGAGCGAAATTAATACGGCTAATGTTGGCAAAGAGACTCAGGTGGGCGCTTTTCTTGTCCGGGGAGGTGCGTTAGATGTCGATTACTGTTACGACGATGAAAAGAAAGAGCTTGAGATATTGACGGAGATTCCGTTAATTATATCAAATAAAAGACCGGAGAAGGAAACTGGAACTGATATCATTATGAATCGGAATCAGGAGTATCATATTACCCTTGAGAACGTTAATCTGACAGACGAGACACATAGAGGCGGTGTGAGAATAAGGAATGGAAAAGCAGTCATTACCTTACGCGGCATCAATTTTATTCGTGGTGGCATCAATCTTACAAATGCAGAGTCGGCACAGCTGGAAATTACGAAGGAAAGCGGAGGCTTTACGCACGTATGTGGAATTGGTGGTACTTATAAGGAAATTGTGATCAATGGGGGCAATATCAAAGCGGTTGGCGGTGCATACGCTGCCGGGATCGGTGGAGGACTCCGCGAGGGTGCGGGAAATATTACGATCAATGGAGGAACACTGGAAGCCATCGGCACAGGCTGGGGCAATTCCAACGGCATCGGCTGCGGCCAGTGGGGGAGCGGCGGTACGATTACAATAAATGGCGGCCATGTCAGGGCATTCGGCGGCAGCACCGGCGGATCGAATCCCCCCCTGCCGAAGGTATGCGGAATCGGCGGTGACAATGTCCATATTCTGGTTAACGGAGGCGTCGTTGAGGGGTATGGAAATAACGGCGGAAGCGATTTTGGCGGCATATTCAGAACCGCGCCAGATGGAAATGCAAGAGTGACGGGCAGTATCGAAGACACGCTCGACAAGGAAAACTGGAACGGCATCATCAATGACGAGGTGATGGGCAGAGTCATCCTGGGCGAGGATACATACATCGACAGACTGACTGTTGCTAAAGATGCCAAGCTGCTTATTCCGGGCGGGATGATCCTGGTAAATTATGGGACTCTTGTAAACTATGGGAGAATTACAGTGTGGGATAATCCTGGGATTCCATCGAAATCATGTATCTGCAACAAAGGGGAGATCAGAAACTCCGGAGTTATAGATGGGTGGAATGAAAATGGGAGTGTTCAGACAGTATAGCTGAGTGGGGGGAGGGGCAAGAGGTTTAGAGTGTTTGATGAACTTGTTGCCCCTCTGATTTTGCATTTACCGCTTTTATCATAATTTCCCTAATATTCATTATACACATAGAATATTTTTTCTGATTAACATACACCGGGACCCTTGGGCGTATTTAGTAATAGCCAGCAGAAGTGGTGATGGCGGCAGTGATTAAAAAGAGTTATAGATAGTGAAAAAATTATTTCCACGTATAGTTGAAAACCAATCCAAACCATGGTACGATAAAGAGAGCGATTTCCAACTATGCGCGAAACACTTCTTTAACGAATAGTTAGTGCTAAAAAGCGCCATTTTACATCAATTACATAAAGGAGCCATTTTACATGAAACTTCAACGGCTATACAGTCTCACCCGCCAGGCTATCGACTACTACCATCTGATTGAGGACGGCGACCATATCGCTGTCGGTATATCCGGCGGTAAAGACAGCCTCACTCTATTATATGCCTTACAGGGATTAAAACAATTTTATCCGAAGCAATTTGAATTATCCGCTATTACAGTAGATTTGGGCTTTGGAGATTTTGACTTATCTCCTGTTAAAGAACTCTGTGAGCGATTTTCAGTTCCTTATACGATAGTTTCTACGGAAATCGGAAAAATATTGTTCGACACACGCGAGGAATCCAATCCGTGCGCGCTCTGTGCAAAGCTACGTAAAGGCGCTTTAAATGAAGCGGCCATAAAGCTGGGCTGCAATAAAATTGCTTATGCGCATCATCGTGAGGATCTGATCGAAACCATGTTATTGTCATTAATTTATGAAGGCCGGTTTTACGCATTTTCTCCCAGTACGTATTTGGACCGTACCGGATTGACTGTGATTCGCCCAATGATTTACGTTAAGGAAGCCGATGTAATTGGCTTTAAGAACAAATACAATTTACCGGTATGTAAAAATCCGTGTCCAGTGGACGGCCATACAAAACGGGAATATGTTAAAAAATTAACGAAAACACTGGAACGGGAAAATCCGGGTGTAAAAGATCGTCTTTTCCATGCGATTGTCGATGGAAATATTGAAGGCTGGCCGGAAATTCTCAGCAAATCCACAACGGAAGTTATAAAAGAATCATGAATAAAAAATTATGAAGGAATCATGAACGAATCAGGAGGCATCAATTATGAGTACACTCTCCTACCATCAGCAGAGAGATATTGAGAATGTAAAACATTTAAGGGAACTGATCCGGGAACTTCCGCCCTTCTGTGCCGATTTCTTTCGTGGAATCGAGCCGCGCACCTCCTCCAGGACCAGAATTGCCTATGCGTATGATTTAAAAGTATTCTTCGATTTCCTTTTAAAGGAAAACCCTGTGATTGCGAAAATGGATATGAAAGACATCAGTCTGGACCATCTCGACAATTTAAAGCTTGTGGACATGGAAGAATATATGGAGTATTTGAAATACCGCTTTAACGATAAAAATCAGGAAGTCACCAATAAAGAACGCGGAATCATGCGAAAAATTTCTTCGCTGAAGAGCTTCTATAATTATTATTACCGGAATGAACGCCTTGTAAACAATCCGGCGGCGCTGGTACAGCTTCCCAAGCTTCACGAAAAAGAGATTATTCGTCTCGACGTGGACGAAGTAGCTCTTCTGCTGGACGAGGTAGAAAAGGGAGATGCGCTTACAGAGAAACAGAAAAGCTATCACGATAAGACGAAGCTGCGCGACCTGGCTCTGCTGACGCTGATGCTGGGGACTGGTATTCGTGTGTCGGAGTGCGTTGGCCTGGATATTGATGATATAGACTTTAAAAATGGCGGAATCCGCATTCACAGAAAAGGCGGAAAGGAAGTAACCGTTTATTTCGGCTCTGAGGTTGAAGACGCCCTTAACGATTATCTGGAAGAACGGAAAATGATCATTGCCGAGGAAGGCCACGAATCGGCCCTGTTCCTCTCTCTTCAGAGAAAGAGACTCGCCGTGCGCAGTGTGGAAAATCTGGTAAAAAAATACGCGCGGATCGTGACCCCTTTAAAGAAAATTACGCCGCATAAGCTGCGCAGCACCTATGGAACCAATCTGTATAAAGAGACAAATGACATCTATCTGGTCGCAGATGTGCTGGGACACGCCGACGTTAATACGACGAAGAAGCATTACGCGGCTCTTGAAGATGAACGCCGGCGCAGTGCACGGAATAAAGTACGGCTTCGTGAGGACTAAGATGTTCTTCATTTAAAAGAATCGATTGGAATCACAGTAATAATCAGGCCACAGCGGAATATCCCCCTGTGGCCTGATACTTATACAACCGTAGCTGCATACCCCTTCTGCATTTTTCCCTTTTCAACACACTGTATCACCCCATCTACGTAAAAGGGAATATTAATATGATAAAAAACACTTGACAGAATGATGCGAAGCCATTATGATCAAGCTAGGTAATTTCAGGAACAACAGAAAGAAAATTATAGAAATCAGAGGTCTGAGAGATTGTTTATTAGATTAAGATAGTAAAGACTGTTCGTTATAAGAGATCATGTATAAATTCCATGACGGCACGGTACCGTATCCATTCGCAGGTATGTTTGTTTTGCATGGTTTATTTATATATGTTTATAACCGGAACAGTTTTTTTGTGTCTTAGTCTGCCGATCCGGCATGGATACAATCTCTTTTTTTGTACCTGAAATTACCAATATCACGATTAGGAGGTACGCGATGATGTCAGGAATGATATGCTTTTTTATTCGGTTACGATTCAAATGTGTGAATAACAGGATGATAACCCGTTTATAATCAGGCGGTTACAGCCGCGTACTGCACAGAGCCAAATCGATCCGGCTCGCTGCCCGCGGAAATAAATTTGCCGCCTGAAGCTGCGCCGCGCCCCTCTCCTTTCCTTTCCAGGACGGTGAGAAATGGGAACGGCAGCAAGGAGGCTGAACAATATATGAAACAACAGAATGAAACCATAAGACCCCGCGCTCTGCTGGCTGGGGTACATTTAAACGAAAACAATGATTTTGAAGTATCCATGAAAGAACTGCATAATCTGGTGAAGGCCTGCGATATGGATCCGGTGGCCAGAGTCGATCAGAATCTCTCCTGTATTAACGCCGCTTACTATATCGGCTCGGGAAAGGTTGGCGAGATCAGGGAAGCCGTGGAGACGCTCTGCGTGGACTATGTCATTTTCAACGATACCTTATCTCCCTCCCAGCTTAAAAATCTGCAGAGGGAGATCGATGTGCCGGTATGGGACCGGACCTACCTGATTCTGGAGATATTTTCACGGAGAGCCCGGACCAAAGAGGCTAAAATGCAGGTGGAATCGGCCAGACTTCAGTATATGCTGCCGAGACTTATGGGACTCAGAGACTCTCTGGGACGCCAGGGCGGAGCCAGCGGTTCCTTGAGCAACAAGGGATCCGGTGAAAAGCAGATTGAGCTGGACCGGCGAAAAATCGAGGGGCGGATCAGCGAACTGAGGCGCGAACTGGAACGGATGGAGCAGGAACGCGAAGTCCAGAGAAGAAAACGGACCCAGGGAACGTGTCCGCAGGCCGCGCTGGTCGGATATACCAACGCAGGCAAATCCACACTGTTGAACAAACTGGTGGAGCTGTCGAGCGGAAAAGAGGAAAAGATGGTTATGGCGAAGGATATGCTGTTTGCCACGCTGGACACCACCGTTCGAAAGATATCCTTAAGCGGCAGCCAGGATTTCCTGCTCTCCGATACGGTCGGTTTTATCAGCCGTCTTCCCCACAGCCTGGTCAAGGCATTCCGCTCCACGCTGGATGAGATACGTTATGCGGATCTTCTGCTTCATGTAGTGGATTTTTCGGATGAGCATTACAAAGAACAGATAGAGGTAACAGAGGAAACGCTGAAAGAACTGGGGGCCGGTGATATTCCAAGGATCTATATTATGAACAAGGCCGATTCCGTTATGGAGGAGGAAACGCTCCCTAAAATTTCGGATAACCGGATCTATATGTCGGCGAAATACGGCATCGGAATCCCGGAGCTGATGCGTATGATGGAGAAGATTCTCTTTTCTGAATACCAGGAGGCCCAGTTCCTGATCCCTTATGAGAACGGTAATGTGGTCCACTACTTAAACAGCCGCGCCATGGTTCACAGCCGGGAATTTCAGGAAGATGGAGTCTGCCTGACAGTCAGCTGCCGGGAAGGCGACAGGGAGAAATATAAGCAGTATCTGATGAGATAAGAGTACCAATGAATAAAAGTACCTGATGTGCAGAATCCGTGTAACCGGTCTGCGGTATCAGGTACTTTTATTCATTGGCTCAATCTGTTTTCTTTTACTAAATCACGGAGTTTCTGATATGTATCTTTGTCAGCCTCTCGATCTGCTGCATAATCTCCGGAATTCGAAGCTTATGGGGACACTGCTTTATGCAGGACATACTGGTACAGCTTCTGCAGGCCGCCGCGCTCTCTTCTATTCCCAGATCGAGCTTTCTGAGGGCCCAGTAATCCTTTCCCAGAAAAAAGTAGTGATACTGCCGGAAAACCGTATGAATTTCCGTTCCATGCGGGCAGGTACACCGCTGGCACCTGTCGCAGGAAATCGGCTCGTAACGCTTCCCCAGGACGGTGAGCACCCTTTGAAAATCGGGGCGTTCCGGGATCGTATCCCCGGATGTTGCTGCGTTTACCTCTTCCACTGTCCCGAGTCCGATCAGGGCGCAGGAAACCGGATAAGTAAGAACCCCTTCAATCAGTGTCTTTACAGGAAAAAAGGAAGGCAGAATTCCGGCGGCGTAAACTTTATTAACCAGAAATCCCTTTTGCCTGAAAAGCGGCTCTCTTTCGATGCGGTCCAGCATGCCGCGTTCCAGAATGTTACCGCTTCCCTGCAGCACATCGATCCGGTCATCCTTTGCCCCTCTCAAAAGGATGTCGTAGTAATGGGAGGCAATGCCTGTGAAGCGAATTTTCCCCTCGGCCTTCAGTTCAGCCAGAGCATCGGCGGCGCCGTACCGGCCAAAGACCTGGTCTTCGTGATCCGGATCGACCTGATGGGAAAAATAGATGTCCGGTGCGGTTCCCAGGTTCTCTGTCGATTCAAGAACAGCCTGATACATCTCATTGCCGGTATAGAACCGGGCTTTATCAGAGATGACGATTTTATCACGGCCAATTTTTTTCGCAAATGCTCCCAGTTTCAGTTCGGCGTCCCCATATTCCGGGACAATGGCCGTATCGTACAAATTGCATCCGAGTCTCCAGGCGTGCTCCATGACGGCGACAGCCCCTTCTGTATCAGGGCTGTAATAGCCTGGAAGAACCGGAACATTGCCGCTTAATATGGGAATGGTTCCAAATCCGATCTCCGATACACGCAGACCGGTTGTTCCGAGATCTCTGTATTTCATGGCATCTCCCTTTCTGACTCATGATTACGGCACCAGGCAAACGCCCTTTCCCCAATCTGTTCGATCCCCTCCGGCAGCGTGATATCCGTCAGGTTATAGCAGAAGGCGAATGCCTCTTTCCCAATTCTCTTCAGTGTAGACGGGAGCACCACCCGTTTCAGCTCATGGCACCGGTAAAAGGTTCCAGGAAGAATCTCCTCAATGCCTTCCGGCAAAATGATTTCCTCCAGTGAGGTGCAGTTTTCAAATGCGCGCTCTCCCAGAGACCGGAGCATGGGCAGCTCTTCGATCCGTTTCAAATGGACGCAGCCGGAAAAAGCCATGCGGCCGATACGGGTGAGGCGGGAGGTGCCTCTCACCGTTTCCAGCCATTTACACTGTTCAAATGCGCACTCACCGACTGCTGCGGCAGAGTCTGGCAGCGTGATGCTGGTGAGAAGGTTGCTGTCCTTTAACGCACCGCGCCCGATCTCCGTGATTCCCTCCGGCAGAGTTAAGCGGCTTATATTCCCCGTACATTCCAGCAGCAGTCCCGTTCCGTCTGTCTTAAAGCAGTTACAGCAGTCCTCGAAAATCTGTCTTACCATGGACGGAAGCTCCTGATCCAGCGAAGGAAGGCCCTCCAGGCAGTACTCTCTCCCATCGGCTGTAACAATGCGTTTCAGCCGGATACAGTTTCGAAACGCATGTATCTCCACCACTGTCCGGGAGGAAGAAAATCTGATTCCGGTTAAATCGATGCAGTTGGCGAAGGCCCACCCCGAAATCCGTTTGACGAAAGGGCTGATTACCACGTCGCCGGAGCAGGCGGCCGCGTCAATGATTATATTTTTAACGGTAACAGGATCTGTTCCGTTGACGGCGCGCTGCTGTTCCAGCCAGGGGGTCTTGTCGAATGCCCGCGGACCGATATACTCCACGGAATCAGGGATTGAGACTGCCTCAAGCCGTGCCTGATCCTTAAACACCTCTTCCCCGATGGTTTTCACGCCTTCGGGTATGGCCACAAAACGGCCGCAGTTCCTGTATTCGGTTAATGCGAACTCCTCATCGATGGTAAAACAGCTCAAGGCACTTCCATAGATGCGCCTGACGGCCTCCGGCAGCTTCCGGTCAAACAGAGTCTCATATCCCGTAAGGTGATACACTGTGTTCTCCAGAATAACCCTGCGCATGGCGGTACAACCGGAAAATGCATAGCTGGCCGGAAAATCCATGTTCTGGCCGTCACGCAGTAGGATTTCCTCCAGATATCCACAGTCCTCAAAGCTGTGATCGGACAAGGCGGACAACGTGGGAAGCTGCATGCTTTTTAATGCGTCACAGCGCTCAAAAGCCCGAGTACCGATCCGTTCGGCCAGAGGAAAGTGCACCGTCTCCAGACTTTTGCAGCAGCTGAAGGCTTCTCTCCCCATGCGGCGGAGATTTTCCATGCGGCATATTTTTAAAGCCGAACAGCCACAGAACGCGCCGTCCTCCAGGAGAACCGTCTCCTCTAACGTGACCGATTCAAGGCTTTGACACCAGGCAAATGCTCTGGCGCCGATTTCTGCAATCCGGCAGGAGAAAGCGGACAGGGAGATACATTTTTCGAAGGCGGAACTGCCCATCTCCTCAAGGGGGGCTGAGACATGAACCGACTTTAAATTCCGGCATCCTGCAAAGGAAGAGCTGCCAATTCTTTTTAAGCTTACTGGAAAATGGAGCGACCGGAGGCGGTCATTTCCGGCAAAGGCGTAGTCCGCGATCCCGGCAACGCCTTCCGGAATGGTCACGTCACCGCTTAAGCCTGAGCCGTCAATCAGAATACCGGAGACGACGGCGGCTCCGGGAAGCGGACCGTTTCCCATCCGCTTCTGCTCCTCCAGAAACGGCGTACCGGAAAATGCTGAGTCTCCGATCTGAAGAAATCCCCCCTCAATCCTTCTTAACTTTTCACAACCGGAAAACGCACTGGTTCCCACTACAGTACAGCGTTCCAGAGAAGGAACCTCTGTCAGTTCCCGGCAGTTTAAAAATGCGCGGGCCGACACCGAAGTCAGCTGACCGTCAGGCTGTGCCGCTGAAACCGTCTGTAAGGCCGTGCAGCGGGCGAAAACGCCTTCCTCGAGGATTTTAACGCCAGGAGGGAGAAGTACCTCTGTGAGCCCGGTACAGCCGCAAAACGCATATGGTCCAATCTGCGACAGGGCCTTCGGCAGGGTGATGGAGGTGAGCTCCGTGTTCCCGTAAAAAGCGCCTCCCGCAATGGCCCGAACCTCATCTCCCAGAACGACGCTGCCGGAGAATCCGCTGCCGTCCAACAATATGTGACGGACCGTTTTATCTGCTGGAAGCTCCTTTAGAAAGCGGCTGCCTTCAAATGCGTGTTTTCCAATGGATTCAATCGAATCCGGCAGTATGACGGCGGCGAGCTTCTCACACTGGAATGCAAATTTATCACCGACATACCGTACCCCGTCTTCAAATGTGAGCCGTCTCATCTTCCCGCACTGGGAAAATACGTCTGTTCCGCAGGAAACCGGATTACAGAATACCTGGGCATTTCGAATCCCGGAATGGGTAAAAACGTTGCGCCCGATCACTTTCAGGGAAGACGGCAGCACGATATCCCGCAGGGAGAGGCAGCACGATATCCCGCAGGGAGAGGCAGCGGTAAAATGCCATGTCGCCCAGAACGGTCACTGTCTCCGGCAGCACAATGTCTTTTAATTTCTCACATCCATAGAAGGCCAGCTCTCCGATCTCTTCGAGCCTGGCGGAGAAACGCACTTCGTTTAATACACGGCACCGGTTAAATACGGATGGGCAGATGCTTATAAGTGAATCCGGAAGGATGGCCCGAATCAGTTTTACGCAGTTTTCAAAGGCGGATTTTCCAATATGTCTGACTCTCTCCGGAAACTGGATGGTCTGCAGGACGAGACAGTCTGCGAATGCCTCCTCCCCGATCATTTCCACCGAATCCGGAAGGATGACCCGGTCGATGGCTTCATTGCCTGCAAAGGCCCGCTCGCCGATCACGGTAATTCCATCGGGAACGACGACCCGTTCCTCGCTTCCGCGATACCGAAGCAGCGTGGTCCCACTGATGGAGAAATTCCCCAGGACCTGGGCATGGATTTCCCCGACTATGGACGGAACGCCCGTTTCATCCTGGCTGCTTAAGCCGGTAAGCTCGTATTCACTTCCATCCGCCAGGCGGATGGTATGAAGCGTGGAGCAGTTCTTAAACGCGTCTTTGTGAATGGCCACCCGGTCGCTGGCAAATTCCACCCGTTCCAGATTGATGCAGTTTCGGAAGGCGCGGCTCCCGATTTCTGTAAGACTGGCGGGAAGCCTTACGGAAATGATTCCTTTTTTATCAAAGAAACAGCTTTTCCCGATCGCGGTAATTCCCTCGGCCAGTTCCACGTGTTTTAAATTTGTGAGAAAACGGGTGATGACGCCATCCTGTATCTCCATCATCCGGCAGATATCGGCGGCAATGGCGCGGACAGCCTCGGGAGCGTCGGAACCGGGGGCCATGGCGGCGACTGCATTGGCCATGTGATAGGAGGTTCCGTCGGAAAATGCGATATCCAGAAGACCGCTGCATCCGGTAAAACAGTCACAGATATGTTGAATATCAAGCTCCGGAGAGATCAGGATGCGGCGGAGCCTGACATCATTTAAAAATGTCTGAAGGCCCAGAGACTGAACCCCGGGCATATTTACAGTCTCCAGGCTGTCACAGTAAAGAAAGACGCAGTTGCCAAGCGCCTTGACGGAGCCAGGGATCGTGATGGCTGTAAGGCTGTGGCAGCGGTGAAAGGCGTAGCTGCCGATGGTGTCCAGCCTGTCCGGCAGCGTGATCTCCGTCAGCTTCCGGCAGCCCTTAAAGGCGTCATCAGAGATGACCGTGACCGTATCCGGAAGAAGAATCTGCTCCAGGGAGGTACAGCCCTTAAACGCCCCTTTTCCGATGGTGTGGACGCCACTGGGAACGGCAACGGAACGGTTCCGTGTCACACATTGTTCCAGAATTCCGTTTTTTATGACCAGGCCGTCATTGTTATTCGGTTCTGAGCCTGTGCTGCTGCTGTTTGGGATATTTGTATCTGTTCCATTCATCTCCGGTCCGCCTCCTCCTCATAGAATATTGCTTTTAGTATCTGTTTCATTTCTTCCACATTGCCGCAGTGATAGAGAAGCTGCTTGTATTTTTTCGTTCCGCTTCTCTTCTTCATGCAGTAGGAAGCCAGCTTCTTTATATAAGTCAGCGTGTAGGTCTCATCATAATGGCGGGAGGTCAGTTCCAGCTGGCCCATTAAAAGGCTGTATTTGTCTTCGGTAACACTGCGGCCGGTAAGACGGCTGAAAATGTACGGGTCCTGGAGGGCGTAACGGCCGATCATCACTCCGTCTGCGCCGGTGGCCTCCAGCATGTACTGCGCTTCGCAGTCGGAAAAGATTCCGCCGTTGGCTATGACAGGGATGGATACGGCGGACTTTGCCTGTTCGATCTGATCGTAATACGGAGTGCCGTCATACATCATACTGCGGCTCCTCCCATGGATAGAGACCATGTCAGCGCCGGCTTCCTCACACATCTTCGTGAATTCCGCGGCAATCAGCTCGTCCTGCCGGATGCCGACGCGCGTTTTTACGGTTACCGGCTTTCCGCTTTTTTTACAGCCGCGGATGACAGCGGCCGCCCGTCTGGGATTGGCCAGAAGCGCGCTGCCCTCTCCGCTCTTAAAGATATTCGGTACCGGACATCCCATATTGATATCAATGATATCGAAGCCGGACAGAGCCTCGCTGCAGGCAGCCCGTTCCATCACCGCAGGATCGGAGCCAAGAAGCTGTACGGCCCGGATCCGCTCTTCGCTGGTGGTGTACAAAAGCTTTTCTGTGGCTTTATCTTTATATTTCAGCGCGTTGGCGCTGACCATTTCCGTAAAACAGAGGCCGGCTCCCAGCTCCTGACACAGCATTCGAAAGGGCCAGGAGGTGTAGCCGGCCAGGGGCGCCATCAGCACATTGGAAGGGAGAAGCAGATGGTTTAGCCTTAAAGGATTTGTGTTCATACTAATTACTCCATAGGTGTTGTCAGTTCCTTCTATTTTACCGTAAAAGAGCTGTTACGGCAATGAAAATTAAAACGGTGGATAAAGGAAGGGAGAACTCTGTTCTTCCCCTCTCATTATCCACCGCAGAATTAATCCATGGTGACGAGATCGATGGACGCCGGATTGACGAATATGCGTATGCGCTCCACGGAAACCGTGTCGTAAGAGCCGATCTGCCGGTTCCTTATATCTTCCAGAAGCTGATCCTTACCTGCCATAAAGAGCTCCATATCATCAAGAAGATAATCGAACTCGATTCCTACATACGGGTCATCCGATTCCTTATCCGAGTATCGCAGATAAGGGGCAACCGCTTTTACGTTATAGGTGATCTGAAAACGAATGGTGTTCTCCGGAACGGTCTCATCCGGTAAAATCTCTGTGGAATCAGCCGAGTGTCTGTGAAAATAGTAATTACCGTATATTCTCAGCTTCTGCTCTTCCTGAAGCTGAAAGGAGTAGTCGAGATTCTCAGTTGTCATCTTCACATCGCCAATCATGGTCCTGCCGGAATAGGCGAAAGATGAAAATTCGGAGAAGGAAATTCCGGTGCCGATTCCGGTAATGAATACTCCGCTGCAGAAAACTGCGATCAGCGCTTTATGTAAGTTACGCATCCTGTACCTCCTCTGTAAGTGGAACGGCGGTTTCTTCCGCCTCATAATGATTCGTTTTATTCATGCGAAGCAGGCTTACGCAGAACCAGGTAAATGCACCGCTGCAAAGCACGGTGCCTAACAGAACCAGGGTAATCCCTGTCAGGGGATATCCCTTAAACAGCCACACGATCAGAATGCCGAAACAGAACAGTGATCCCAGCACGAACAGACCGCCAAAAAGGGCCAGAAACATCATAAACAGATTCCAACACCACCTAAGGCCCCACAGGCAGAGGCGAATGATTCCGTGAAAGCAGCTTCCAATGGCGGAGGCGATGGAATGGCCCAGCGTGCGCATGGTGGGGACTGCCCTTGCGGAACCGCTGTCGGCTGTTCTCCTTTGTTCTCTCTTTTTTCTTTCCGTATCAGTGGTCACGGCCTTCTCCTCTCTGTGCAGCAGCGAGCGAATCTTTCGTATGGGAAATAGGATCAGATAAGCCGCCTTTCTTCCTATGGTCTTTCCTGCTTCATAGCAGCAGACGGCGCCGTGCCGTGCTGCGGCAGACAGCCTCTTACAAAAACGGGCGAACTTATCACGCAGGTCGGCCCCGCGAACCGCGATCGGCTTTACAGGGAGTTTCCGGACTTCCTTTGCCGCATTACCGGAAAATTCCACTTTGACGTGGTAGGCCTCCAGAATCTGGGCGGCCAACTCCTTAACACTTCCAAAATCGCGGATGGCCTCGTCCTCACTTAATCCGCTTTCTACCTTCATATCAATATGCTGGGAGTACTCCTCCAGAATATCCTGCTGTTCCTCATCTTCAAGGATGAGGAGGTGCCGGTTTAACTCTTCCAAAAATTCATTCTTATTCATCCTTCTGCTCCTTCAAAAATATACATACCCGCTGTTGAAATTCGTTCCATTCCTGTTCCAGTGTCTCCCGGTAGAGAACTCCGGCAGCAGTCAAGTGGTAATACTTCCGCGGCGGCCCCTCTGTGGATTCCCGCAGATATGTCTCAAAATAGTGCTCATTGGTAAGACGCTTCAGCAGCGGATAGATGGTTCCCTCATTTACATCAATGACCTTGGATACCTCTTCCACCAGCTCGTACCCATACATATCCTTCTTCCTCACAGACTCCAGCACCACCAGTTCAAGGACTCCTTTTTTAAACTGTGCATTCATTTTAAGTCCTCCTTTAATACTATATTATACATACTACTATGTAATGTCAAGTACTAATTAAAATAAAATACTGAAAGTACACAAAATGCTGAATCCAAAATAAATATGGAATGTATTTATAATTCCGAATCCGATTTAACTCGTGCATCAAAAAAACACCGGCCTCGCATGACCCTATTACAGATCATGCGAGGCCGGTGCTGCCTATATTGATAGAGGAATGGAGGATATGGCCAGAAAGATACGGCTCTCTTCCATCTGCCCTCTTCTACTCCTTGCTGTTTTTGTCTATGTTCTGCGCTCACTTTTCTCGATGAATCTCTGGAGTCGTCTTTCCATGTTCACTGCCTCTGATCTTCTGTCCCTGATTCTCTGCCCTTGGTTTACTGCCTCTGATTCACTTCCCCTAATTTTTGTCTCTGATTTTTGTCTCTACTACTCTGCCTTTATTTCTCTGCCAGAACCTCAGTAACAGGCACACAGTACATGATGGTCAGATGCTGGCCGCTGTGGATCACATCCTCCTTCAGCCCGTTCATACTCTTCAACTCAGCGACGTAATCGGTGGTGGACATGCGGCAGCTCTCGGCATATTCATCGGCGATTCCCCAGAGTGTATCGCCTTTCTGAATCTCGATGCTGGTATAATACTTTTGAAACTCCGGAAGTTCTGTTTCATCGGCCAGTGCATTCATCAGAGAATGACCGCAGACATTAGACAGAATCAAAACAACAAGTGCCATCGTAATCATTAATTTTTTCATCTGTATTTACCCCCTGTAACTCTTTTGTGACAAAAAAGAACGTCTGTTCTGTATGGGTATATCATACCACTCGAACAAATGTTTGTCAAGAAAGAAAGCTACTTTTTTCGAACAAAGGTTTGCATTTTTATCGAACATATGTTACTATAAAAGAAAGAAAAAGGATTGAGGAGGCTGTGTTATATGGCTCAGGAGAAGATAACAGCGAAACAGCAGGAAATTTTAGAATATATCAAAGAAACGATCTTAAAAAAGGGGTATCCGCCGGCTGTCCGGGAGATCTGTGAAGCGGTACATTTAAAGTCAACCTCTTCCGTCCACTCCCATTTAGAGACACTGGAGGAAAAGGGATACATAAGAAGGGACCCCACCAAGCCGAGAACAATTGAGATTATCGACGACTGCTTTAATTTGACGAGACGCGAGGTCGTGAACGTGCCGCTCGTCGGTACCGTGGCCGCCGGTGTTCCGCTTCTGGCTGAAGAGAACATTGAGAATTACTATCCCATCCCCGTGGAACTTCTCCCGAATGCGGAGACCTTTATGCTGAATGTAAAGGGAAACAGTATGATTAATGCCGGTATCTTCGATGGAGATCAGTTGATTGTGGAACGGTGCTCCACTGCTTACGACGGAGAGATCGTCGTGGCGCTGGTTGATGATTCGGCTACAGTAAAGCGTTTTTACAAAGAAGACGGCTACTATAGACTTCAGCCTGAGAATGATGAGATGGATCCGATTATTGTGGATCACCTGGAGATACTTGGAAAGGTGATTGGACTGTTCCGTTTGGGAATTAACTAGATTGCTGACGGCCAGAAACACGGAGTTTTAGGAAAATAGAAAGCAAAAGCGGGAAGAGGTTGACATAATTAGTTTATGTCAACCTCTTCCCGCTTTTGCTTTCCAGTTTCTATTTGTTTCGACCTGCTTCTGAATCCAGTCTGTTTCGTTCAGTTATTTCAGTTCACTGACATCCAGTGTCTTCCCATCGCGCCAGATGCGCTCCAGATCATAGAAGAGTCTGTTGTCACGGTCAAAGACGTGTACGATGATGTCGCCGTAATCCATAAGGATCCAGTTGGCAGACTGATAACCTTCCACCTGACGGCAGGTGCAGCCCATTTTGCCAAGTTCCTCTTCCACGTTGTCTACCATGGCCTGAACCTGGTTGGAATTGGAACCGCTTGCTATAATAAAGTAATCCGCCATAACGGAAACGTTGCGGATATCGATGATGCGGATATCTTCGCCCTTTTTGTCGGATAAAGCCGCGTAAGCTGCTTTTACCATCTCGCTAGAATGATTCATTGTTTAATTTCCTTTCTTTTCCTCGTGAAGCTGTTTGTAATAATCATATGCCAGATTCGTCATGGAATCTACATAACAGCCTTTCCCATTCAGATAATCCAGGGTATCCTTTAAAATCTGATAGATGCATTCCTTCAGATCCGTAAATGCCAGCGGGCGCACCAGAGGTAAATCCGGGGCCTCATACCGGCGCGGTTCGATATAATCCGCCGTGAAGATAATCTCCTCCAACAGTGTCATATCGGGCCGTCCGGTGGTGTGCCACCGGATTGCCGAAAGCACCTCCGGATCCGATATCTGATATTTCGTCTCGGCCACCCAGGCGCCGTATTTCGCATGAAGGACAGCCGGGGCCTTCTTCTCATCTTCGGTCAGCGTGATCTTCTGCTTCTCACATTTTTTGATGATGGTCTCATTGCTGTAGTGCTTTGCACAGTCATGCAGAAGTCCGGCCAGTTCAGCCTTGTCCAAATCACAGCCATAGCGCATGGCCAGTGCCGCTGCGGTAAATGACACGCTTATGGTGTGCTCGTATCTGGAAGGCGTCAGTTTTCCGCTCAATTCGTTTCTCAGCTGTGCAATGATTTCCTGCATTCTGCCACCTCCTGATATAGATGATGCTCTTTAATATACCTGGCTACCGGCTCCGGGACGAATGGTTCAATGGACTCACCAAGAGCGGTCAGCCGGCGCAGCTCAGCCGAGGAGATATCGATCTCCCTGCAGTGCAGCATGCGGACGTCAGCCTGATATTTCTCTTTCAAATAGGCAATCTGTGTTTCCATGGAACGGCCTGCCGACTCATATTCCCGCACTGCCGCCAGGATTACGGCCTGCGCCAGCACCTTTGCCGGTTCATGCCAGTGCTCGATCTCATAGAGGGAGTCTGCGCCGATGATGAAATAAAACGTATGGCCGGGATATTTCTCATGAAGAATTTCCAGCGTCTGCGACGTATAGGTGTTGCCGCTGCGCATGACTTCAAAATCCGAACAGGAAAATCCCTCGCGGCCCTCCATGGCGAGCCGGGTCATCTCCAGACGTATATGGCTGTCTGTTACACGGTGGTCCTTTTTGTGCGGCGGCTGTCCCGAAGGCATGTACCAGATCTGGTCCAGGCCGTATTCGTAATAGGCCTGTTCTCCGAGGAGAAGGTGACCGTTATGGATCGGGTCGAATGTACCGCCCATGATTCCGATTTTCCCCATATTCAGTAACTCCTTACGTTACGCCGGCTGAACCTATGGAAGGATGATCTTTCTCTTCTTCTCTTCTTTCGCCGGTTTATAAAGGACAATTTTTCTTCCAATAACCTGAACCACCTCAGAATGGGTGCGCTCAGCCAGTGTCGCGGCGATTGCGCTGCCGTCATCGAGACAGTTTTTTAATACCGTAATCTTAATCAGTTCCCTTGCTTCCAGCGCTTCCGCAATGGCGGTGGTAATCTCCGGCGTGATGCTGGATTTACCGATCTGGAAAATAGGCTCCATGGTCATTGCTAAGCCCTTTAAATAAGAACGCTGCTTGCTTGTCATATTTCCTCCATCATATTACTTCTCAATTTTATCATTAGTCTATTTGTAATAGTCGAATTCCAGACCGTACATACGGACGGTATCGCCTTCTTCGATTCCGGCTTTTTCCAGTTCTTCGAGAATTCCGTTTCCTTTTAAGAATTTCTGGAAGAATAAAAAGCCCTTTTCTGACTCTAAATTGGTATATCCCAGCATTTTTTCGATACGCGGACCCTCTACGACGTAGATGCCCTCCTCGTTCCTCTCCACCGTATAAGGCAGCGTCTCGTCGATCATCATCGACGGATCGAATTCCTTCTCGAAGATCACCGGTGTAGAATCTACCGTCTGCAGCAAATCGTAAACAGCGTATAAAAGTTCCTTGACTCCCTGGCCACTGACCGCGGAGATCGGATAAACCTTGATTCCCTTCGGTTCAAATTCTGCTTTCAGCTTTGCAACCGGGTCCTCGTCCTCGGCGTAAATGACGTCGGTCTTGTTGGCTGCAATGATCTGCGGCCTTTTCATAAGATCCGGGTTGTAGGCTTCCAGCTCTTTATTAATGGCCCGGATGTCCTCGAGCGGATCGCGGCCCTCTGTAGATGCGGCATCCACGACGTGAACCAGTACACGGGTGCGCTCGATGTGACGGAGGAAATCATGACCGAGGCCGATTCCCTCGGAGGCTCCTTCGATCAGACCCGGGATATCCGCCATGACAAAGCCCTTGCCGCCGTCGATATCCACAACTCCCAGATGAGGATTCAGAGTGGTGAAATGGTAATTGGCGATCTTGGGACGGGCGTTGCTGACGCGGGAAAGCAGCGTGGATTTACCCACGTTTGGAAATCCCACGAGACCGACATCCGCGATGACCTTGAGTTCCAGCTGGACCCAGAGCTCCTGGCCGGACTGTCCAGGCTGGGCGTATTTCGGTGCCTGCATGGTTGGAGTGGCGTAATGCATGTTGCCCTGACCGCCGCGGCCGCCTTTTAAGATGACTTCTCTCCGGTTTTCACCGGACATATCGGCGATAACTTTTCCGGATTCAAAGTCTTTGATGACCGTTCCTTCCGGAACCTTGACGATGAGATCGCCGCCATTTTTCCCGTGGCAGCGCTTCTTGCCTCCCTGTTCTCCGTCCTGGGCAGCGTATTTGCGCACCTGTCGGAAATCGCTTAAGGTATTTAAACCGTCATCCACTTCAAAGATAATATCGCCGCCGTCGCCTCCGTCACCGCCGTCGGGACCACCGCAGGGAACATAGAGTTCCCGGCGGAAGCTGACGTGACCGTCGCCGCCTTTTCCTGATTTAATAAATATTTTTGCTCTATCGGCAAACATGAATTCACCTGTTTCCTTTCCATTGGCATTTTAAAAGAAACGGCTTCATACGGTGAGGTATGAAGCCGGTCTAATTATTCGCTTATTACTCTTGGATAAACAGAAACCTGCTTTTTGTCTCTGCCTTTTCTTTCAAATCTGACAACGCCGTCCACCGTAGCGAACAGTGTATCGTCTCCGCCGCGGCCTACATTAAGACCTGGATGGATATGAGTACCACGCTGTCTGTAGAGAATGTTGCCGGCTAATACGAACTGACCATCGGCTCTCTTAGCACCTAACCTCTTAGACTCGGAGTCTCTGCCGTTCTTTGTAGATCCAACACCTTTTTTATGAGCGAAGAATTGAAGGTTCATCTTTAACATCACTTACACCTCCTCAAATCGAATTTTTATATATTGTTTCCCATATGATTCCATGATATTCGTAAGCCCGAGCACCAGAGAATTCATAAGGAGTTTTGATTCCGGACTGATCTCTCCTGAAAAACGCAGCTGAAAGTCTCCCGAACGTTCATCGGCACTTCCCTCAAAATCGTCTTCCGTGAAGGTCTCGATCGAGTTATAAGCGGAGAATACCAGGGCTGAAACGGCGGCACAGACAATGTCCTGTCCTTCCTCACCGTACCCGGCATGTCCTGTAAGCTTAAGTTCGCGGACCACTCTGTCTGAATCTTCCAAAACTGTTACTTTAATCATAGTCTCTGCCTGAATTAAGCGTTGATCTTTTCAATCTTCACCTGGGTATAAGCCTGTCTGTGACCATTTTTCTTATGGTATCCGGATTTTCTCTTATACTTGTAAACAATGACTTTTTTCGCCTTGCCTTCTTTTACAACTGTACCTGTTACGGTAGCACCTGCTACTGTCGGGCATCCAACTGCTAATTCGCCGTTGTTTACTACCAGTACCTGATCAAATGTGACTGCTTCACCAGCGTCAACACCAAGCTTTTCTACTTTAATGATATCGCCTTCAGCTACTTTGTACTGCTTACCACCTGTTGCAATAATCGCGTACATATGGCACCTCCTATTATCATTACTCGCCAACTGTGGTGCTTCGCTTTTACACGAAAACTTTTAGACCTCATTGTGCGGCATACTGTAACATAATACCATTTGTCTTTTGTAAAGTCAACATAAATAATACAAAATTATAAAGTTTTTCTGGCCGTTTTTGCCTTGTATTTCCACTTTCTTCTTAGTATAATGGAAAAAGTTTGGTTTGACAAGGAGGTGTAATACCCATGAAAACAGATAGAAGGAAACAAATTTTTATCCGCTGCTGCTACGGCTATTCGGTCAGCGGGATGGCGGTGCTGGTGATCGGAGCGATTCTGCCGTCGGTGATTGCAGAGGCCGGAATCAGCTTTCTGGCTGCGGGCGGACTGCTCTCCGTGATGGCGGTGGGGAATCTTCTGGCCAGCTTCCTCTTCCCCGTCATGGTTCCCGCCATGGGAAGACGGTTCTCCATCACAGGGATGACCGCCATGGCGCCGCTCTGTCTGCTGGGACTCACTCTTCTGCCGCCGCTTCCTGTCATGTACGGCATTATGCTGGTCTATGGCCTTGTGAGAGGTTCTGTTACAATTATAAATAACGCCGCCGTCAACGATATTTACGATGGAGGCGCAGCCGGGAAGCTGAACCTTCTGCACTGCAGCTTCGCGGTCGGGGCGTTCCTGGCACCATTTCTCACCGCAGTCCTGCTGAAGCTGGGATTTGGCTGGCGGTCGGTCGTCTATCTCCTGATCTTCATCACCGCCACCTCTGCACTCACTTACGGAACCATGGATTACAGTCTGTTAAATGAACGGGCCAGAGATGCGGCACCTTTAAAACAATCCGGAAAACGGGAAGGGCGGGAATTCTTAAAGTCCTTTCAGTTTCACTGTATCGCCCTGATCCTCTTCTTCTATCTGGGTGTGGAAAATTGTATCAACGGCTGGTTTGTCACGTATCTGCAGAATACCGGGGTCATGAGCGAGACGTATGCCACCACACTGGTGTCGGTGACCTGGCTGGTCATCATGGCGGGCAGGCTGGTCTGCGCCTCACTGTCCGGAAGGATGAGACGCAGCTCCCTCATCCTGATAAACGCACTGGGAAGCGGTATCTGCTTTTTCCTGCTGATCTCTACGAAGAGCCTTCCGCTCATTACCCTCGCGCTGATCGGCTTCGGTTTTTTCCTGGCGGGCATCTATCCCACCTGCATCGCCGACGCGGGACCGCTGATCCAGGGCTCAACCTTCGGCATGTCGGTGCTTACGGCGATCTCCGCCATGGGCGGCATTCTGACACCCCAGATAGTGGGCGGCGCGGCGGATCATGTCGGGATCGTGGCCGCGGTCGGGATCCTGGTGGTGAATGTGATTCTGGTGATCCTGCTTGCAGGGATTAATAGGAAGAAGTACTGTGATTGAGGCTGAGAGCATAGGAAGTAGTACTGTGACTGAGGCTGAGATGCATAGGAATAGGTATATTGAATGAGAGTGCGATGAATAGAAGGAAGTATCGCGACTGCGAACAGGATGCAAAAAGCACAGAGGGAAAGAATATCCATTCAGCCCTCTGTGTTTTTTTTGACAAAAATATTTACTTTTTCCATGTGGATGGTGCAAACAGCAGAAGCATCGGGAAAACCTCCAGACGTCCGGCCAGCATATCGAACATCATCACCCATTTCGACATGGCCGAGAAGCCGGAGAAATTGCCGGTGGGGCCGACAGCGCCGAGTCCCGGGCCGATGTTGTTGAAGGTCGCCGCCACAGCGGTGAAATTCGTTGTAAAATCAAAGTTATCGAGGCTGACGATCACGGTCGAGAGAACGAAAATCACCAGGTAAGCTACCAGAAATGTATTGATGGACCGGATGACCTGATGCTCGACCGGTTTGCTTTCGATCTTTATGATCTTGACACTCCTCGGATGAAGCAGGGAAAATAACTCCTTTTTCACCGATTTAAGCAGAATAATGACCCTGGATACCTTGAGGCCGCCGCCCGTACTTCCGGCGCAGGCGCCGATGAACATCAATACGACGAGCAGACCCTTGGAGAATTCCGGCCATTTGTCAAAATCTACCGTGGAGAAGCCGGTGGTCGTGATGATGGATGCTACCTGAAATGCCGCATGGTGGAAGGCCGCAAAGATACTGGTAAAGCCTCCGCGGATATTGAGGGTGATGAGAAGAACGGTTACGCCGATAATTCCCAGATAAGCCCTCGCCTCCTCGCAGCGAAGCGCGTCCTTCGGATGGTGAATCAGGAATAGGTAATACACGTTAAAGTTAATGCCAAAGAGTATCATGAACACGGTGATGACTCCCTGGAGATAATAGCTGTCATAGAAGGCAATGCTGTTGTTTTTGATGCCGAAACCACCGGTACCGGCCGTACCGAAGCTGGTTGCCAGCGAATCGAACAGCGGCATACCGCCGACAAGCAGGAGGATGACCTCCACCACTGTCATGAAAAAATAGATTCCGTAGAGAATCTTGGCGGTGGATTTTACCTTTGGAACCAGCTTCCCTACAGATGGCCCCGGGCTCTCCGCTTTCATGAGGTACATGTTATAACCGCCTGCCAGCGGAAGGATGGCGAGAATAAACACGAGAACGCCCATACCTCCGATCCAGTGCGTAAAACTCCTCCAGATCAGCATGCAGTGGGACAGACCTTCCACATCCGTTAAAATACTGGCTCCCGTCGTCGTAAAACCGGAGATTACCTCGAACATGGCATCCTCAAACCGGGGAATCTCCCTGCTTAAGTAAAAGGGCAGGGAACCGAAAAAGCTGAGCACAATCCAGCTCAATGCGACAGAGACAAAGCCCTCCTTGGCGAAGAATACCATATTATCCGGTTTCCTGCGTGTCAGAAGAAGACCGGTCGTTCCGCATACCGCCATGACGGCCAGGAACCAGATTCCGCTGCTTTCCCGGTAAATGGCAGCAACCACACATGGAAGCAGCATAAAGATGGCTTCCATATTCATAATCCATCCCAGAAGATAGACGATAATTTTCTTATTCATTTCCTTCGCCTTTTCCTACTTTAGTATATCCTTCAAATCATTTAATCCGGTATTGGTGGTAACGATGATTACACGGTCACCGGTTTCAATAACATCTTTTCCGCGGGGGCTCCGGATCCTTCCATTGCGGTTAATGCAGGCAACCAGAAGATTGTCCTTTAAGCGAAGCTTCTCCAGCGGAATGCCGACGATCGCGGGATCGTTCATCACGCGGAATTCCAGCGCCTCGGCGCGGTTAGCCACGATTTTATAGAGTGTCTCCACATTGCTGCCCATGGAATTCTGCATGGCGCGCACATACTGCAGGATGGAATCAGAGGTAATTAACTTGGGATAGATCACACTGCCTAAATTCATGGAGTTAATTACATTTTCAAAGGCTATCTTATTGACCTTTGTGATCAGCTTCGCCTTCGACTGGCTGGCCGCATACAGCGACAGCATGATGTTTTCCTCGTCGAATCCGGTCAGGGATGCAAATGCCTCTGTCTGGCGGACGCCCTCCTGTAAAAGCAGCTCCTGATCAGAACCGTCGCCGTGGATAATCATGGCCTTTGGCAGCAGCTCGCTGAGCTCGTTGCAGCGTTCGCCGTTCTGTTCGATGATTTTAATCTGAATCTTCGTGTTTTCCAGAAGCTTTGCCACGTAATACGTGATCTTGCCGCCTCCTACAAACATGGCGGTTTTGATGGTATTATTGATGATTCCGGCCTGCTTGAAGAATTCCGTGGATTCTGCAGGAGGCGCGATGATGGAGATCTTGTCTCCCGCCTGCATCTCGAAATCACCGCTGGGGATGATGACCTCCTCTCCCCTCTCCACCGCACAGATCAGGACGGTACAGTGAAGCTTGTCCAGAACGTCACGGACCTTCATGGTATGGAGCTTCGAGTGGTCGGGAACGAGGAATTTTAAAATCTCGATACGGCCCTTGGCGAAGGTATCGATCTTGATGGCCGACGGAAAACGAAGCAGTCTGGAGATCTCCATGGCCGCAGCCATCTCCGGATTGATGGCCATGGAAAGCCCCAGTTCCTCCCGGATATAACGCGTCTCCGAGCTGTATTCCGGATTCCGGATTCTAGCGATCGTATGACAGTTACCTGCTTTTTTTGCAATCAGACAGCAGAGCATATTTAACTCGTCTGAATTGGTGGTGGCGATGAGTAAATCTGTTTCCTGGATTCCCGCCTCCATCTGAACCTTATAAACCGCACCATTTCCCACGACACCCATGACGTCGATCCGCTCAGTGATAGCGCTTAGAACAGCTGTGTTCTTATCAATGATTGTGATGTCATGATGTTCGTTGTTCAACTGTTCGGCCAGGGTAGTTCCTACCTTCCCACACCCGACAATTATGATTTTCATGTGTCTGCCTTCCCTTTTATAAGCGCGGCCTGTTCATGGAACGGCCTGCGTATTTTTTTCCTGGTGACTTCCACCAGATTCAGTTTTGTAATTTCCACAACGGATGTCTTAACCGGATCCTTTGCCAGAACCCGGGACAATACGGATAAGAGTTCCCGCTGGTCCTCTTCTGTCTCCATATCGATGAAATCGATGATGATGATTCCGGATAAGTTGCGCAGCCGCAGCTGGCGGGCGATTTCCACGGCCGCCTCCGTGTTGATCTTCATAATCGTGTCATGGAGATTCTTTTTGCCGGAGTACTTCCCGGTGTTGACGTCGATCACGCAGAGCGCCTCCGTAGGCTCGATGACGAGATAGCCGCCGGATTTCAGCCATACCCGTTTGCCAAGCGCTTCACTCATGGATTTTTCCACTTTGTAAAGCTTGGACAGCGGCAGCAGGGCGTCGTCATAAAATGTCAGTTTCTGTAAGTCTCCGGGCTGAAAGCTTTTGAGATAAGCCTGAATGGCCTCGTAAATATCGGTCTCATCCGTTACGATCGCTCCCAGAGAACCGTGAAAGCTGTCACGGATATCGGTCAGATACGACGGAGGGGTCTTGTATAAGAGACTGTAGCATGTCCGGTGAAGGGCGTCCTCCATGACTCTGCGGTATAATGCCTTTAAGCTCTTAAGCTCTTCCAGAATCGCATCAAAAGAGGCTTCCGGCGCATTTGTTCTCACAATTATACCGAAATCCTCTTCCTTTTCTGCCTCCAGAATGGGTTTGATCTGTTTCTTCCACTCCAGATCCGACAGCTTTGAGGAGAACCCCAGCTGCCGTTTACCGGCCGTCAGGACGATGTAGCGCCCCGTGAAGTTTAAATTGCCGGTAAGGACGGGCGCCTTTGTCTTGACTGCGTCCCGGTCAACCTGTACGATGATTTCATCGCCGGCCCTCAGCCTGCCATCCGGACTGGCTGCGGAGGCATGATGAATATAGCCGTCCGCAAGGCTTAAATATCCCATACAGCCGTCTCCGATCTCGACGAAGGCCGCCCCTATGTTCTTTACAATGTTCTTTACTTTACCAATATAAATGCTGCCGAGAATGGAACGCTCTTCCTCCGGCTCGAGGTTCAGGGACACGGTATCACCGTCTGACTGAACCATCGTAAGGATTGCTCCGTTCCATCTCGTAATGATGAGCTTATTCAACTTTTTCACCTATAAGTCCCAAAGGCACCAGGTTTCTGTGTTCTTCATCACCGGTATTGCCGTAGACCTCTTCCCGCTGGATTAAAAAGGCGAATTCCGGGCAGGACTCGCCCCGCCACCGGTCATACGTCTCCATGATCAGCTCCGGCTTTAAGTTGTCCTGGCTTCCGGCGGAAACCTTCATGAAGATACGGTCTCCTTCTGTGGTAAGCTCGTAGATGGCCGGCTTTAAATCCATCTCCCGCTCACCCTTTTTCGTCTTTTTCACTGCGAGAATCTGATCCTGCTGATAAAATTCCTTCAGGCCTGCAAAAAAGGCTTCCAGATCCTCCGGCGCTTTTCCTTCGCGGAACGTAAGCGTATAGTCCGCGGCGGCCACGATGGACATGGCATTTTTCGCATTGTCCTCCAGTTTATGACACTCCAGAACTTCAATTCCTTCCACCATAACCGCATTTAACTGTTTCACCATGGTTTCGCAGCTGCTCATGGAATTTACCTCAATGTCCATGTACTCTCCGTTGCTCGTCAGGCCGAGTCCAAGGGGAGCCGCAAAGGACATGATCTGGTGGGGGCTGAAGCCCTCGCTGTATTTAATATCAATGCCGGCACGCCGTATGGCCTTCTGAAAATACCGCATGACATCGAGATGACCGATAAATTTAACGGGGCCCTGCTTCGAGAACTTAATTCTTACTTTCATAGCAGACACCTCCTCCAAAACGCATCCCGCCGCAGGCAGAACATCTCTGTCGGCAGTTCGGCGTTAATTTTTCATCAATGGCGTTCAGCCACTCTCTCTTTAAGAATTCTTTAGAAACACCCGCGTCGATGAAATCCCATGGGAAAACTTCGTCCAGGCTTCGCTCTCTCGTCGTATAGAAATCTATGGAAAGGCCGCAGGTCTCAAAGGCCTTCATCCAGATTCGGTTGTCAAAGTATTCGGACCAGGAGTCGTAGATGGCACCGTTTTTATAGGCTTCCTCGATCAGCGCACCGGTCTTTCTGTCGCCGCGCGCCAGAACTCCTTCCAATACGGTTAAATCCGCCTCGTGGTAATTGTACTTAAGGCTCTTCTGGTTCTTCATCTGCCGGAACTTGTCCTTGACGATGTAAGCCCTTTCGATAAACTCTTCTTTCGTACACATGCGGGCCCACTGGAATGGAGTAAACGGCTTTGGTACGAAGAACGAAGAACTGGCCACTACGTTTACCTTACCGTTTCTCTGTTCCTTCGGAATCTCATAGTAGATTTCCGCCACTTTTTCAGAGAGTTCGGCAATGCCTTCCATGTCCTCCTTCGTCTCCGTCGGAAGACCAAGCATGAAGTAAAGCTTCACACGGTTCCATCCGCCATGAAAGGCGTCGTTCGCGCCCTGTAAGATTACTTCTTCCGTCAGTCCCTTGTTGATTACGTCGCGGAGTCTCTGAGATCCGGCTTCCGGGGCAAAGGTCAGGCTGCTCTTCTTCACATCCTGTACCTTGCTCATGACGTCTAAGGAAAACGCGTCGATTCGGAGGGATGGCAGGGAAATATTCACACCCTGTCCCTTGAACTCATCGATCAGGAAATTCACAAGCCCTTCCAGGTACGTATAATCGCTGGAGCTTAAGGAACTCAGGGAAATCTCCTCGTGTCCCGTGCTTTTCAGCATCTTATAGGCGTAATCTTTTAGATATTCGAGGCTGTGCTCGCGCAGCGGACGGTATACGTTGCCGGCCTGGCAGAAACGGCATCCGCGGATGCAGCCCCTCTGGATCTCTAAAACCACGCGGTCCTGAGTCGCTTTGATAAAAGGAACCACGGGAGTCTCGATATAGTATGCGTCGTCCATGTTCACCACCAGCTGCTTGGTGATGGTCTCCTTCGCATGGGTGTTATTGGGGCGGAAGCTTTTTATGGTTCCGTCCTCATGGTATTCCACATCGTAAAAGGCCGGAACATAGATGCCTTCAATCTCGGCGGCCTGTTCCAGGAATTCACGGCGGCTCCTGCCCTGTTTCTTATTTTCTTTATAGCGGTCCATCAGTTCGAAATAAACCGTCTCTCCCTCACCGATATAGAACATGTCGAAGAAATCGGCCAAGGGCTCTGGATTATAGGCGCAGGGGCCGCCTCCGATGACAATGGGATCACTCTCCGTCCGGTCCGCCGCGTGAAGCGGAATCTGTGCCAGATCCAGAACCTGCAGAATGTTCGTGTATGACATCTCATACTGAAGCGTGATTCCAAAGAAATCAAAATCTCTGACCGGGTCCTGCGATTCCAGGGCGAACAGAGGAATCTTTTTTTCCCGCATGATCTTGTCTAAATCGGTCCATGGGGAATAAACACGTTCGCAGTAGATGTCTTCCCGGCGGTTGAACATATCGTAGAGAATCTGCATGCCGAGATGCGACATACCGATTTCGTACACGTCCGGGAAACACATGGCAAAGCGTATATCCACTTTTTCCGGGTCCTTATTTACTGTATTTACCTCGCCTCCAATATAACGGGCGGGCTGCTGGATACTTAGTAATATTTCATCATTTAAAGCTAGTTTTCTCATTCTTTTTCCTTATTTATTGTGCTGTCTGCACAGTATTTTTGGTTTGCGCAAAGGGCCAAACTGAATTGAAAAGAGCTTGAAAATACATCCTGATTTGCTCTTATTTGTTCCTTTTTCACCCCTTTTTTCAAGAAAATCGGGCCCTTTTTTGAAAAAAACGACAAATCTTTTTTATCCCGACTACTTAACATGGGATAACACAATATGCCACAATGCATAATTATAAGGCATTTTACAGTATTAAGCAACACCATTCGGCAGAACATAATCAAGAAAGGACGGTGAAAATGCACAATCGATCACCTGTGGCTCATCAGACGGAAGAATCTCGTCAATGAAGCTGTCAAATTCCGGAACCCCTTGGCTGATAATTTGATCCGAGTCCGTATAGACATTTAATGTAAACAACTCATCATAATGTCCCAGCGCTATGGACAGTTCTTTTAAGTTTGCCTTATTCTCTACCGCTCTTTGGCAACGATAATCTCCTCAACAACAAATTCCGGGATTGCGCTTTTCCGTTCGCCGGCATGTGATTTAGTCTTGATAGTCTTCTTGATAGTCTGTTTGCAGACGTCTCCTGTTTTCACACCAGTGTCATCAAGTTTCCGGCCTAATTGATTTTTTTTACTCTTTGCATACTTGAATGCTCCTCCTATGACGGCGTAAGCACTTTCAAGGACTCCTAAAGCCTCTATGCAGTTCAGCACCTCAAGCAGTGTGTCACGCAAAATACTTGTCATTTGCTTAAAGTTGTCAAAATTAAATTATCCTTCTTAGCCTGAATTGGCTTCCTGTGATGTTATCAGCTGTATTTTATCCGAATCAAATACAATATCGCCGACTTTTTCTTCGCCTTGCAGCAGAGAGATATCCACAAAAGATTTCACGTCTACGTCTGCCTCATAGAGCGATAATGAATGGTTCTCGTTAACAAAAACCATATCCTTATTAAAATAGGAATAATCAAACAGAACAACCTCTTTATTATGTGTGTCAAAATATCCGGCCAATGACCGGTGAATACCTGATCCCCATGAGTAAGTAAAGTACAGTTCGCTTTTACCATTCTGGTCGATATCTGCAACAGCAAACGATGTGATTCCTAATCCGCCGAAGTACTCGCCAAGAGTATATATCTCGTTTTCATACAAAAGAAAACCCGCGCAGCATTGATCCAGCTTGAAAATTTGAAAGCCGTATTCATCGGAAATCGTTTGTGGTGTAACATTATAGCAAAACTCATTCTGATACAACATTTTTATTTCACTGATTTCCAGGAATTCTTCTACCCCATTGGCAGACGGGGTAAGCTGAAACAGGACAATATTGCTGTTATCGTCCGGCAATGTGCTCTTACCATCACTGCAAGCGGCTACCCATAACACAATTGTGAGTGTAAAAGCAAAGAAATATAGTTTTTTCATTCCGCCACCTCCAGGAAAACGAATCAAGGACACGATAGCCCTTTTACGGCAGTTCAAACAATGTTCCCACAAATAAGGCGCATTTAATTAGTTAGACAACAGGATATTAATTGTCTGCAGCTTTTATGACTTCTGTTAAAGTCATTTGTAGCTGGTATTCATTTTCCTCGCCATTCAAATTAGTTGTTTTTAGTTCAAAAAAAGATTGTTTTTTAACTCATCAATTTCTGCTTTTTTGATAATATCTCCAGATATTTTTCCAACTTCACCAGAAATATTTATCGTCCCACCTGTCATCCCGAACAAATAGATTTTTTGCATCGTATTCAGGATATGGTATCTCTATATTAGAAAGTTCCGCCATATTGTAAACAGCCTCGTGTTCCGTTATCTCGTACCACACATTTTCTTGATTTAGATAATCGTATATTTGCTGCTTATTCATCAATCTATCCCTTTCAAAAATTCCGATTTTTCTGCCCGATAACCTGGAATTTACACTTCTGAAATATCTTTGATTTGTTCTAAATCACCACTGCATAAGACTTCAAGGTTTCTGAATATCTTTTCAGGTGACCAATCCCACCATTTTAGTTCCTGCAAATATGAAATAATTTTATCATCAAATCGCTTTCTAATAATTTTACAAGGATTTCCGCCTGCGATATGATAAGCAGGAATATCTTTTGTTACAACTGAATTTGCCCCAACGATAGCCCCATCACTAATATGAACACCTGGCATAACAGTAACATTTTGACCGAGCCAGACATCGTTTCCAACAATTGTATCGCCTTTGTATGGCAAATCTTCCAAGGCAGGTGTGCATTTTTCCCAACCACATCCCATGATATTAAATGGATAGGTCGTTACACTTTTCATTCTGTGATTAGCACCGTTCATTACAAATTCAATGCCCTTTGCAATGGCACAAAATTTCCCAATAATCAACTTATCTCCGAGAAACTCATAATGGTGGGTCACATGTTCTTCAAACTTTTCTGCACCATTTACATCATCGTAGTAGGTATAATCGCCTATTGTAATATTAGGGCGAGTGATTATATTTTTAATGAAGCAGACACTTTTAATTGCTTCATTTGGATAAACTGCATTTGGATTCGGTCCGTATTGCATATTCAAATCCTCCTTGATAAATTCAAAGTTATGAATCAAAATTATTAAAAACTGATATCCCTAAAATCTTTATATTCCACCCATCATTGTAACCTGTTTCTGATTCTAAATCTAACTGATGATATTTTGAAATGTCATACAAAACAGCTCTATAACGAACACTGCCGCCATCTTTATATCTTGTTGGAACAGGCATCAAAAGCACAAGTAAAATAATAACTGCAATAATAATTTTTGATTTCTTCTTCATCTACATTATCTCCCGTACAAATTCAAACTTATCAGGCAAAATATTCTGTCTCTATGAAGCCGACTTGCGGGCAGCAACCTCCGCACAGACCAGCCTGGCTATTTGCTCCGCTGTTTCATTTGTGAGTAGGAAGAACATTCCATCATTCCGGCATTTTTTATATGTGTCACCATTCAAGGTATAAACAAAACCTTTCACACAGGTGCTGCTACAAGCATTAGGATCAATCAGTCTCTTGCAATCACGAGAAGCAGTCATTTTCTTTTGCATATCAGCGGGCAGAGAAGCGATTACATCTCTATACCTGCCAGCGTTGTCACCGTAAATCCGTGCTAATACACCCGACTTCCGAAACACCCAATTCATTACTGTTTTCTTCTCTAATTGATATGAAGCAGCATAACCGCTCTTTACTTCTTTAATTACAAGGTTACAGCCTTGTTCTATAAGTTTATAATTAAGTTTCTCGACAAACGCACGGTGTTTTGGTTCAACTGCCGTTAGAAACTCTCTAAATGAAGCCTTTTCATTTGCCATTATCTTTTCTCCCTCAACTTCCAATTGAACAAAATCGCTGCGCGTTGGCCTTCCAAGGCTGTGGCGCAGCGATTTTGTTCAATTCAAATTTATCCAGTTTGTCAAACTGGAAATTCACTAATTGAAATCATGTTTTATAAATATTAAAACCATGTTCCCGCTGATAAGCCGGTCCTTGTGATTTTATTCCAGCCCTATTGCTTTTTACTTTATCAAATAGCCTCAGCTAATTCTGAAAGCTAATTCTTGTAAATTGCTACCCCCCCTATTCCCAATATGTATTTTGTAATTTTCCCCATAACGATTTCCTCCGCAAATTCAAATTTTTCTGCCCGATAAGCTGGGGATTTGTTATATTACTTCTCTATTGAAATAAACGGAGGAAAGGTGTCGGAGCTATCGTTACGTTGCATGGTTCTTGTATCCACCTCAAAAGACCTGCCATCATATTCATAGTGAAGCTTTTCATTTTTAACATAAAAACGATGTTCCGCTTGAAATGCAACGGGCTTAAAACGCCCTCCCTGTATCGGCTGGTCACGATACAATACTTGGTCTTCTGAGAATTTTAGCACATCATTTTCAAGTCGCAAATCATAAATACCACTTACGATAGCCTCTGCCGCCACATTTTTTCCCGAAGCCGAAATGAAACGAAAACACCCTGTAACGCCCCATTTTCCAGCTTGTAAACTAATTCATTTGTAAACAACGTTTTACCATCCACATTCGCTTCAATGAAGTTGATAATTTCTTTCATTTTCACCTGGCTGCCCTTTCAATCTGAAATACACCTTCTCTGCAAAAAACGTAGCCTATTTATCGTTGGATTAATTATACTTCATTTTGCCACAAATGTATAGCGTGAGCGTGAAAGAGCCCATGGCCTCTACAGGATAATTCAGACTTGTGAAACAAAGCAGTCAGGGGGCTGATATTGCTTCAATAAGTAGGCGTTCTTTTGACCGCTCCCTATCGCATTAGGCAGCAAAAAGCGCCCGAATGGCATAGACCATATTGCCCTGGTATATACCTGCTCCAACGCTCCGTTTTCAACGGGCAGTCCACTGTTTAGAACTCTTTTCGTTCATTGACTATATGCACATATATCTCTTATACCTGGCTCCGCAGAAACTCCAAAAACTTCTCCACGCCGCCGCCCAGCACCTGTACCTTATCTGGTCTGGCACCAGCCGCCTCTGAGACATCAAAGAAATCCCCGTCTCCGGTCAAAGGCGTTTTCATATAACTATCACTGCCAAACAAACCATCATCCAGCCCAATATATTCGTCCCCCCAATAAGCGCAGTCCTCCGGCGCTATTGCGTCTTCTTCCATCAACTGTGTCAATATAGTATTCACATTGTCACTTTTGCTGGAGACACCCACTTCCAGGTATTTTGCATCGGTCGTAGATGCAGCTTTTACGCCGTACTCCGCCGCCGTCTCATCCGCCAGCTTCACAAGTCCCAGGAGCCCTCCGTGAAAATTATGGGTCGCCAGAGTCTGTTTCACCTGATCAAGTTCGCTGGACTGGAAGAACAACTGATCACCACGGTTATTATCCACCATCAGATCGATCTTGCAGTAATTGGGGCGGCTGAACACCACATCGGTGGGATAGCCGTATTGCTCAAGCAATATACGGTGAATCGCGTAGGCCGTATCATGAATGGCCAGCATCTCCTCTTTTCCAGGGATGCAGTGCTTCCAGATATACGGTGAACCGTCCTCGTGATAACGGTAATTATATGCGCCTCTGCCCAGACCCAGCCACAGATGCGTTAACTCCTCCGGTGTAAAATATTCATGCAGACGCCCCCCGGCTATATTCTCATATGTTGTTCCGCTGACCACCACCAGCTTTATGCCTTTGGCCAACAGAGGTTTCATCACTGCTACCGCGTCATCCACCGGCGCCTTCCGCGAGATGACAGCAGTGCCATCCCAATCAAAGAAAATTGCTTTATATTGTTTTTGACTCATGGACGATATCCCCCTCCTTTGCGAGATGGTATTCCGTATTGTTAAGTTTAAACGAGACAGCGTTTCCCTGCTCCAGTGTGATCTGGGTGCCATCTTCCTTTACAGATACTTCCAGGCGGCTTCCCTGATAATTAATCTTAAAGGTATAGCCTTTCCACTGTGACGGCAGATACGGATGTAATTCCAGACACCCGGCATTCGTTCTAAGTCCTGCGAAACCATTGACGATCGCCTGCCAGGTGCCGGCCATATTGGCCGCATGGATTCCTGCGTAAAAGTTATTATGATAATCGTCCAGATCCATTCTCGCGGACTGGGTGAAATATGTGTACGCTTCCTCATAATATCCGATTTCACAAGCCAGGATACCGAAGATGCAGGTCGAGAGCGAGGAATGATGCAACGTGACCTCCTGATAGAAATCATAATTTCGTTTTAATTCCTCTTCCGTAAATAAGTTGCTGTGCAGATACATGCCTAATATGGCATCCGCCTGCTTTGACATCCTCTGGCGGTACACAAAAAGCGGGTGGAAATTCTCATACAGCAGATGACGTTTTTCCGGGGCAATCTTAGAATCATCCCAGGGCTTGCGCATCATAAAACCGTCATCCAATGGGTACACCTGACGTTTTTCATCATATGGGAAATACATATTATCAATGATCCGTTGCCAGTAGACGGTCTCGTCACCGGTCAGTCCAAGCTTTTCTATCAACTGCTGACAGGCAGCCGGCTCATGCTTTTTCAAAAGCTCCAAAGCTTCCAAAGCATTCCTTAAGTTCTCTCTAGCCATCAGATTGGTGTAGAAGTTATTGTCAACGATAGCATTATACTCATCCGGCCCGGTGACCGCGCAGATACAGTACCGGTTCCCCTTGCATTCCGCAAAGCTGCCCACATCTGCCCACACTCTGGCCGTCTCGCACAATACCTCTGCCGCGCAATCCTTCAGATATTCCATATCTCCGGTCACAGTCACATAAAGCCAGAATGCATATGCGATGTCCGCATTGATATGATACTGGGCTGTTCCCAGCGGGAAATATGTGGATGCTTCCTCACCATTGATGGTTCTCCACGGGTAGAGTGCGCCGGTCTGGTGCCCCAATACCCTGGCACGATCCCTTGCGATATCCAGAGTATTGAATCTGTAGTCCAGCAGTTTTTTCGCTATATCTGGAGCTGTGTAGATGAATACCGGCATGACATACATTTCCGTATCCCAGAAATAATGGCCTTCGTAACCCTCTCCAGTCAGCCCCTTGGCCCCCATGCCGGTCTTCCCGTCACGCCCGGCGGCCTGCATAATGTGAAATAAATTAAAACGGATTCCCTGCTGCAGAGCATCATCACCATCCACTGTAACATCAGCGTTTTTCCAGAAATCATGGACATAGTTCTTGTGAGATGCGCTTAGTGAATCGTAACTTTCGTTTTGTGTTGATTTCAATTTGCATAACACAAATTCATGCAGATCATCTTTTGCCATGTCCAGATCTGACGTATAGACGATAAATTTCTCCAGGCACACAGTCTCCTGCTCTGCTATTTTTATCTGATAATCAGCATCTGCCGTGTATTCTCCTGTTTTAAAAAATACTGAATAATTTTCTGCCGGGTACCCCGTTAATTTATGCCCTTCGGGCAGGGGCACGACCTGCGACAAGGTATGAGTCGCCCCGCAGGCCATCGTCAGTCCGCTTTTCAACGTATGCCCCTGATAAAACAGCCCATCATCGCCTGCCTCCAAAGCTTCCGGCACAAGCCTTCTTCCAAATGGTCCATAATCCACGAGAGGATTCGTCACTCTGGTATGATTTTCCACATTCCCATTCAGTTCAGATACAAACCGGATCGTTCCGCTGAAATTCAGCGCTGTCACCCGATACCTCATCGCCATCAGATTCTTATCCGTGAATGATACAAAGCGTTCCAGTTCCACCTTCACACTTCGTCCTTTTGGTGACGTCCAGACGAACTCCCTTGTTACGGTGCCTTCCTTCATGTGAAGCGCGCGGCTGTACTCAGTCACAGCCCCTTCGCGCATATCCAGCATCTCATCATCCAGATACAGTCTCACAGCCTTTACATCCGGGAGATTGAGCAGCGACTGGCTCTTATCAGGGAAGCCAAAATTCCACTCCCCGTACCGGATATCCTCGCTCTCATAGAATCCATTGATAAAATTCCCCTCCAGCCCTTCCGTTGCAGGGAAATCATAGGCTTCCTCATAGGTTCCTCTGGTCCCAATATAGCCGTTTGACAAGGCAAAGGTTGTCTCATTCCGGTAATTATTCTGTGGGTTATATTCTGTCTCTGTCACATCCCATGGTTCGATGGGATAGATTGGTTCTCTATACTGTTCCATAAAATCTCCTCATTCCTTACTCTTTCACAGCCCCCGCAGTCAGACTCTCCATCACCTGTTTCTGCAGAATAATAAATATAACAATAGTCGGCAACACCGTCATGACTACAGCCGCAAACAACGCCGAATAGTTATTCGCAAAGGTACCCATATAATAATTCAAAGCAATGGGGATCGTCCTCGCACGGTCACCACTGGTCAACATAAGTGCGAAATAGAACTCATTCCATGTATTGATAAACTGAAGCATAGCTATGGTCACCAGCCCCGGTTTCGCAAGCGGCAGAATAATATAGACAAATGTTTTGAAAAATGTCGCTCCATCAATATACGCGGACTCTTCAAGCGCCGGAGAAATGGTCTTATAATAACTCATCATAACAAAGAACGACATAGGAATTCCCATCGCCGAATACACAATCACCAGTCCCAGCTTCGTATCAAATATCTTAAGTGCCCTCATAATCGTAAACAGCGGCTGTGAGATCGCCTGTGCCGGCAGCATCAGAGATGCAGAGATCAGAAGCACGATCACTGCCTTCATCTTAAAATCAAACCTGGACGTCACGTAGGCGCACATAGCCACAAACATCACTGTCACCAACACACTGCAGCCTACAATCATCACACTGTTAAAGAAATATTTTGCTATCGGCGCATACTGGAATGCAGAGGCATAGTTCTTAAATGTAATGCTCTTTGGCAAAGAGATTGCGGAAGAGTTGATCTCCGCATAAGTCTTAAAGGAGCTTAAAAATGCCCAGATGAGCGGACCAATGGCGATAGCAACGAAAAAGATCATATAAGCATATTTAAAAATGCTGCAGATTACCCGAACCGATTTTGGAGTCTCTCTCATCTTACTTTACCTCCTTCTTGATCTTTTCCTTGCCCATGGCAAACAATCCCTGAATCAGAACAACCAGCACAAGACCTACGAGAATCTGAACAACACCTACGGCGTTGGCTTTTCCGTAGTTATTCTCCAGCGTGGCCGTCTTGTACAGATAGATCGGCAGGTTCAGCGTCGCAGTGCCGGGGCCGCCTTTTGTGGTCACATAGATAATGTCAAACTGTGATACCATAGCTACAGATGCCAGAACCACACAGGTTCCCACCACATTTTTCATAAGGGGAAGCGTGATGTAACGGTCAAGCTGCCACGGTTTGGCGCCGTCCACTCTGGCCGCCTCATAGATCGAGGTATCGATAGCTCCCATCTCCGCCAGGAATATAATCGTGTTAAACGCAGAGTAGAAAATCCAGGTGCAGGTCACAGTCCAGAATGCAAATTTGGAGTTGCCGAACAGGTTGGGAATCTTTGACATATCAAGGCCGAACACGCCGTACATAGATTTGAGGATACCAAAGCTGGGGTTTAACAGAAGTGTAAACATAACGCCGGTCGCTGCTGTCGGAATAATATTGGGGATCATGTAAGCTGTTCTCACAAACTTCCAGCCCTTCGGTTTTCTTCTCAATACCAGAGCCATCAACAGTCCCAGCATAACGTGGAATGTAGACTGCAGAGCTACCCATACCAGCGTATTTTTTATCGAGATCAGAAAATCCTTATCGCCGAAAATAAGCTGGAAGTTCTTCAACCCTGAAAATGCCGGTTTCGTTGTGATTGTGTAATCGCAGAATGAGGTGAAGAGCACCGTCACGATAGGCACTGCATATACAATACAGAACAGTACCATACAGGGCATAACAAAAAGCGTGATCCACAAATTCTTTTTCTTAACCATAATGAACTCCTTTCACAATTCTTTCGTGGAAATATGTAAATATAAAAATGTGTAAGTTACCAAACCATTGTAAACAAATATTTATATGAGCATAAATATAGCGGGAAAGGCCGACGGCCCTTTCCCGCCCAGATTACAAGCATTCTACGCTCTCGAATCATGAATTTTAATTCTTCGCTGCTGACTCACTAAGCTTGTTGCAGAACTCTTCCGGTGTCATATTCTTATATGCCAGCTCTGGAAGTACGGTAGAGAATGTATCGATTACGTTCTGATACCAATATGCCTGGTTCTGTCCATATGTATATTTTGCAAGCGGCTGTAAATCAAGTACCTCCGCCATCAGAGGATCACTGCTTTTTAAGCTGTCAGGAATGGTGATCTGAGAGGATACTGGCTGTAAGCCTGTCATCTCAAGCGCTTTGACCTGATTTTCTACGGTTGTCTCAAATTTTAAGAATGCAACTGCTGCATCAATCTTAGCCGGATCTTTTGCGCCTACCATGTCACCAGGAGTTGGAACCATCTCCATACCGCTGCATGGAAGAAGCATAACGCCAACCTTGTCATAGAAGCCTTCCGGAGCTTTCTCTGTGTTCTTGAAATCCGGGATCATCCAAGGGCCATTCGGGAACATAGCAACTTCGCCATTGAAGAAATGGGTAGCCATCGGATCGTATTTGCCGCCAACAGCATCTGCTGTGGTGTATTCGCTCAGCATTTTCTGTAAATCTGTGGTTGCTTTGATCACTTCCGGTGTAGCATAATCTGTCGGGTACATGGTGTTCATCCAGGTATTTCCGGCATCGCCGGCAGTTCCGATCAGTCCGCTGTACCAGAGGTTGGTCAGCCAGCCGCTGTCTGCTGTATCCATACCTAACGGGATACATCCTGCTGCTTTTAACTTCTCACATGCTGCAAAGAAATCATCCCAGGTAGCAAAACCTTCTTTTGGAGCCTCGATACCAGCTTTCTGGAACAGTTCTTTATTATAGTAGATGTAAGAAATCTCTTTGGAAACCGGAACACCGTAGATCTTACCGTCAACCGTATTGAACTCCAGAGATTTATCATCAAATAATGCTTTCCACTCAGGATCCTTCTCAAAATATGGGGTCAGATCGGCTACCTTACCGGATTTAGCTGCCATCTCAGTGATATTATTTCCACCGTTCAGAACGATATCAGGTAAATCTCCGCTGGAGATCAATAATTTAATTTTCTGGTTGTAAGCATCTGTTGTAGGAATTTCCTCAAAGTTGAATTCTACATTCTTGCCTGCGTCCGTCTGCTTGAATGCGTCAAACAGATAGGAATAATATTCTGCTGCGTAATCTGTACCTACGTGGTAGTTGATCACATTTAATGTTACCTTGTCTGCAGTAGTACCTTTATCTGCTGAACCACTCTCCTGCGCTTTTGTGGCTTCAGTCGCCGCCGGCTGTGTGCTGGTACCGGATGAACACGCTGTCATACCTGCTGCTATCACGCCTGCCAATGTCAAGGCTGCTGCACGTTTCAGAAAACTTTTTTTCATATCATTTCCTCCTTGTATTATATCGTTATGATCGTATTATATCGGTTCTGAGAGTTCATTTGAATTCAGATTCTTGCCCGTTTCTATGAAATATTTGCATAAGTTTCGATTGATTTTGCACGAAATTAGCACCATTTTACTAAAACTATGAAAATCTTGACATTTTCTGTGAAATATCTGCGCATTCTTCAAATTCCGTTGAATCCCCCCAATTCCTATGAGATAATTAATGCAATTACTTTCATTCACTGGAAGAGGGGAATCAACATGAAAATCAACACGCTTCGTTCCTTTATCACACTGGCTGTATCCGCAACCGTGGCTGCTGCTCTGTTTTGTGCCGCTACTTTATTTTATACGAAAAGTGCGGACACACTCAAGGACAATTACAGTAAAGATATCACCAGACAATTGAATCAGATCAATAACCAGGTCGAAGATCAGATCGACATCATAGATTCCGTATATCCACTGTTCATGTCCAACAATCTGATCCGTGAATATCTGGACCCGGCCAGCAGTGTATACACCAGCAAAAGCCCGGTAGAGAAGCGACTGGAGATCGAGCGCCAGATGAGCTACCTTCTGATCAGCACTTACCTTTGGGATGAAAAGTTTGTCAATTCCGTCTATATATTTGATATGAACGGAGGCTACTCCAAAGTATCCTTATATGAGAATAATTCAGAACTGGACCAGGTAAAAACCATATATGACCAGGTATCCAAGGAAGGTGCCTCCCTGCAGATCAAGACATTAAACAGCGATAACCACTCGATCTATTTCTCGCGGAACGTGAACAGTATGTACACAGGCAGTCAGATTGGCACCATTATCCTTGATATCAGCCAGGATGCCTGGAAGCAGTCTTACAGCAGAAATACGGACGAGAACTGGCTGATCTGCATCTTTAACAAGGATATGCAGGTGTTAAGCCATGCACAGTCCAGCAACACTGCCGTATTTCAAGGTCTGATGGAACAGGCTTCCACCGGAGGAAGTCCATTCAGGGAAATCAAGCTGGACAAGACCAGCTATTTCATGGCCTCCCAGCAGTTGGGTACCAGCGGGATCACCTCCGCTGTGGCAGTTCCAAAACCGTACTTATTAAAGGATTTGAACCAGACGCTCCGAAGCTTCCTCTTTATCTTCCTGATCATCATCTCGATTACACTGGTTTTCACCATTCTTCTGAGCCATCTGATCACGGCACCCATCGAGCGAATGATACAGCACATTAAATGTATCGCCGATGGCAAACGGGAACAAGCCGGAAGCGCTCCGGTCAGCCTGTATTCAGAATTTAATGATCTGGCGGGAGCATTTGAGGCCATGCTTGAACAGCTTGATATCTATTACAATGATATTTACCAGAAACAGCTTTTGCTGAAGAACTCAGAGATCAAGGCACTCCAGTCACAGATGGATCCCCATTTTCTGTTCAATGTTCTTGATACCATCGCCTGGAAAGCACAGATGAGTGGCAATGAAGACATTTACCAGATGATCATATCCCTGGGTGAGCTGCTTCGCTCCAACATTCTGTCCCATGAAAAGGATTTTGTAAGTCTGGAGGAGGAACTTACCTATGTAAGATTCTATATCTACCTTCAGCAGACCAGATTTGAGGACAAATTTACCGCGGAGATCCACGCAGACCTGGACGCAAAACACATCACAGTGCCGCGTTTCTGCATTCAGCCGCTTGTGGAGAATTCCATCGTCCATGGGCTGGAACCGAAAGCAACCTTTGGCAGACTGGCCGTGAACATCATTGAACAGGATGATTTTATAGAGATCAATGTGGCAGATAACGGCGTAGGATTTGCAGATTCCAAATCTTCCACAGAGCACGGCAGTGCAGACTCACCGCTTAATATTGATACCTTGAAACCCTCGAAGGAAGACTCCCGCACCCATATCGGTCTGCGCAATCTAAACAAGCGCCTGATACTTCTGTATGGTGAGAATTGCCGTCTACAGATCATGAGTATCCCGGACAAATGCACCACTATTACTTTTAAAATTCCAAAAGAAAGAGGAAACGAACTATGACCTTTCATCTGATGATAGTAGATGATGAACCTACCATAAGAAAAGGATTATCTAGTTTTATCAAATGGGACACCTTAGACAGTATTGTGGATGCCACAGCCTGCGATGGAGCTGAGGCCATGGAATTGATTCGCCTGAAGCAGCCGGATATCGTAATTACAGACATCCGTATGCCTCAGGTGGACGGTATCGCCCTGGCTAAATTCATATACGAAGAATATCCTCAGATCAAAGTGATCCTGCTGACGGGCTACGCCGACTTCCAGTATGCCCAGTCGGCAATCTGCTATGCCGTCAGCGATTTTTTACTGAAACCAACCTCAAAGGATAAGCTGATTGAAGCCGTGAAGAAAGCCCAGGCCGCCATCGCAGAACTTCGGAACCGAACCGTCATCCAGAAGGAAGACTTCTCCTACCTTCAGGAGCAATACCTGGCGGAGGTCACCAGCACCCTCAGAACCGACATCGAGCTTCTGGAGCGCAGTTCAAACTATAAGATTGAATTAGACAGGTATTACGCCGCAGCATTCCAGATCAACGCACCGCACAATCAAGTAAACGAACATGATATCTCCGCCCTGAAGAGCATTCTCGCAGGGCAGTCAGAGACTGGCTACGTCTATGGCTATGAGAACCGTCTGGTGATCTGGCTGTACCGGACAGAGTCTGCGGATACAAGGCGGCTTCAGGAGCTAAGGAACACCTGTGATGAACTGCTGAGCAGTATGCAGTCCCTCTATGATATCCGATTGAACGCCGGAATCAGTCTGCCTCACCGCGGACTGGGCGAATTATCTGCTGCTGCGATTGAGGCCATCGGTGCCCTAAACATGAATTTTTATAATGACTCTTCCATCTCCGTCTTTGAAACAAGGGTGGAGAGGGAGTATTTTGACACGGAATCGGAATTCACCATGGAACTGTACCATTTTGAAAATATGATGAAAGAATGGGCTTTTGAGGACGCCCGAAAATGGATTCACGTCCTGTTCTCAAGGCTCCGCGTCAATCTGACCCGCTCCTTTGACGTGAAAAGCGTGTGCGTACAGATCTATTATATATGCTCCCGCATACTGATCAAAAAGAATCTGATCCCGCCCTCTCCCGCAATGATCGAGCAGCTGCAGTCCTGTACCACGCTGAGCCAGCTGGAAGATAATATCAATCATCTGTTTGACCAGGTAACCGAAATGCTGGCCAACAAAGGTATGGTCTTAAGCCCATTAATTGAAAAAGCTATGATTTACATTCACTCGCATCTGGATGAAGCGTTGTCGTTGGAGACCATTGCAGACCATGTCCATGTGAACCCAACACATTTGAGCCGGACGTTTAAAAAAGAGTGTGGGGAAAGTATTACAGAATTTATCAACAAGGTGAGAATAGAGAAGGCCCAGGAGCTGCTGTCTTTTTCGAATACATTGGCTTATGAAGTGGCCGAGAAGGTTGGGTTTAATGACCCGTCATACTTCTCTTCTATCTTCAAGAAATATACCGGGCTGAGTCCTAAGGAATTTAAGCAGATGCACTCTATATGATGGTTTTAACCGGGGGCTAAGGGGGACGCCATAAGTGCCGCAGGGGGAGGTGTTGCAATCATGTTCGCCTGTTCTACGTTCAGACAATTGGATCGTATTCTGGCTTTCTATTCTTTCTTTCAGGGAACTGCGCAGGAGATGGTTATTCTGTAGAGCAGCGGACACCTCCTCACGGACATCCGTTTTGTCTGTCGAGCAAACCAACTGATCGGATATGGGACAGACGGGTTTGTCAAGGCTGGAAAGTGTCGTATGGAAAAGCTTAATATTACGTTCAATCACCATGAGTCCGCAGTTCATAGCCATTCTTCTGCTTTCTGCTTCTGCTTTTCGCGAACGGGTATCTATGAACTGGCGGTCAGACGGCTGAGCAACCGGCACCTCTCCGATCAGCTTCTGAAGCTCAGTGATCCGCCGATTCTGAACAGCGCGCCGTTTGACCGCCTCTTCGTACTGATTCCATTGTTCCAACACACAATTCATACAGTATGCTGCATGGTTCGTTCTGGCAGCAGGTTTCGGAATACTGACAGCACGCCCTGGCAGGTGAGCTTCCGAAATAAAACCCTGACCCTTTCATATCTGCGCCGCTGCCCCGGAGGGCGCCCTGAAATCCAGCCGCGGTTCTGAGGGCTGACCACAGAGGCGTCTCTGGGAAGCATAGCCAGAGACGCATAGTCTCTTTCTGCTTTTATTTTCAGGCGCTGATTCCCGTATTGTTCTGTTGTTTTCTGCTACCTTTTTATTTTCTCGGCTTTCGATTCCTTTGCCATTTTCAGTTCTCCTTTTTAAGGGTTAAAAGTATGGATAGACATACTCTGTTGCCGGCTTCTCCGCTCTGTCAATACTCTGTGCTTTCAGCATCAGGGTCTCGCCGTCCGTGCTGGCTTCGAGCGCTCCTTTTACGACCACCCAGTCGTCCTCCTTAAAATCCAAAGTTCCGCTGCAGTCTACCAGGAAGCCGATCGGTGATAAATCCGCCGCGCAGCACCACATAGACAGACGAACCAAAGCGAAATCACTGATTTTTTCTATCTCAGGGTCTTTGTATATAAATCCTTTCATCACGACGGTGTAGCCCTCATACTTTTCGTAGAAGGAACTCAGCTCATACATCCAGGTATAGTAATCTTCATCTGCGATTGTGATGGTTTTTGTATCCTCGTCCAAACCGTGTAAGTCGTACCAGGGACTTTCGTCTTCCCTGGCGGCTGTTTCATCGACGGATTCATCGACTGTTTCATCGGCCGATTCATCGACGGATTCATCAGCGATTCCTTCCGCGATTCCTTCCGCGATTCCTTCCGGGGATCCTGTGTTTTTTGTGGCTGTTCTGTTTTCTGACGGTGTATCGGTTTCAAAAGCTTCCTGGCTGTCTGCCATGGAATCCTTTTTTTCACTTTGCGTCGTCTGATTTCCTCTGGCAGACAGAAGCCCGCCGCCATTTCCTGCTGCCATCAAGATCCCGGGACCGTCGTAATTTTGAATCATACTGCTTCCTCCCGGTGCAGCCGGACGGACGGCGAGCAGCAGAATTGGTATAATAAAAACGAAGGAGCGTGACAGGTTTGCCTTGTACTGCGGTGTCAGCAGGTTCCTTCCCTCCCATACAGTCCAGAGAAGCATCAGAGCCGACATTCCATAGAGGTACGGCTTCATTCTCGGCGTCACATAGTTCAGATACTCGCCCGAGTATGTCAAACGAAAAAGCAGATATCCGAAAATCAGATAACAGCAGCATTCCGTCAGCACCTGAAGGTTCCAGCCTTTTCCTTTCAGCATCATATCCATATTCCTCCGCTTCCGCACAGCATAAACAGTGCGACTACAATGAAACAGACAAGAAACGCAGTCACGGCCAGCCGGACCACAAACTTAGACCGAAAGCCTGACAGCAGCATGGCAGCATTCTTCATGTCCATCATCGGTCCGAATACCAGGAATCCGATCAGCGGCCCGGCGGGGAGACTTCCCGCCATACTTCTCGCCACCACCGCGTCGGAGGATGAACAGAGGGACAGAATAAAGGCCAGCCCCATCATCAGAAGAAGGGCTTTCCACGGGCCAGACCCGCTTCCGGCCAATACGGCAGAAGGAATGAGGTCCTGAAACAGAGTTGATACAAAAATACCGGTGAGAAGATATTTTCCCACGGCAAAGAACTCGTTCTGCGCATGACGGATCATCATGGAAAAACGGGCCGCCCGGGTGTTTTCATTACCGGTGGGAAGCCTGTAATCTCCACAGCCGGACTGTACCGGCACAGCCTCCAGCAGATAATCCCCCGGTGTCCGGATCAGGCAGGTCAGTCCGCAGATCACCGCGCACAGAATCCCCAGACCGCAGCGGACCGCAATCATCCGGTAATTGCCGTTAAAGGCATACCAGGTGGAGAGAATTACCACGGGATTAATAACCGGGGATACCAGCATAAAGGTTACCGCGGCAGGCAGAGGGACGCCTTTCTTAACCAGACTTTTAAAGACCGGGATGGAGGCGCAGTCGCAGACTGGCAGGCAGAAGCCAGCCAGAATCGCAAACAACTGGCCTGTCAGAACTTTTTCCGGGAACCTTCTCTGAATCCAGTCCGGTGGTATATAAACCTGGATGGCGGAGGAAAGCAAAACTCCGATTGCCAGAAACGGGGCTGCCTGTAAAAATACTCCGAGAAATCTGCTGGCATAACGTCCAACAGGAACCCCGAAATCTCCGAGCAGGTTAAACGCAAACAGATAAGCCAACGCAGCAGTCAGAACAATCAGGAACCAGTGTCCCGGCTGTGCGTTGAAGTGAAACATTTCACGGACAAATCGCTCCCATTTCCGCTCGGAAAACACCCGGATATCCGGATTGCAGTTATAAAGGAGACTGGCGTCGGTTTTGCCATGTAAGTGTTTTGTGGCTCTGATGTAAGCGCAGTCGCTTCCTGCAATCTGCGAAAATGCCGCGGCTCCGGCATCGGGAATCCTGTGCTGCAGTCCGGTCTCATCCGCCATATAGATTACTTTTTCCACGCTCACCATCGGTGCGGCTGAAAACTGGAGCAGCATTTCCTCCAGTTTGTGGAAGTGCTCCATCCCGTTCCATTCTACCAGCATCAAATCCGGATTGTACTGTTCTAAATACTCCAGAATCCGGTCGGTAATACTCATGGGGAACTGCTCCAGCCGCCTCTTGGAGAACACCAGTGTTTGAATCTGTCTGTCATTTCGGAGCGTCTCATCCCCGGACTCGAACTGGATAACCAGGACGTTTCGCTCATGCAGCACCTCTTCTATCAACTTGTTAATCAGTGTTGTTTTTCCCGAATCCAATAATCCGGTTATGACCCATGTGGGTGTCCTCATATCACAATTCCTCGCTGAATAATGTCTTGATCTGCTGCTCGTCAAGCCCTGTTCCAATGAAACAAAGCTGGTTTCCTTCTATATTTGCAGGCACTATCTCCAGGCTGCCCGGCATAAAATGAAAGATCAGACCATGAGGAGAACTTTTTACAATTCCCTTTCCCCTCAGAATCTCTCCATCCGCCTGTTTTACGACATGCAGCACCTTTTTTCGAAGCTGTTCTTCTGAAAGCGGTTCCGCACACTCCAGTGTTACTGCCGAAAAGACCGCTCTGGCAAAATGACGGAAAAGAATCCCGTTTTTCTGTTTGCTGTCCTTCCGGTATCCCGTTCTGATCCGAACCGGTTTCATGGATACCGACTGCTCCATACCCAGCTTAAACAGGGCAATATTCCGCGGCCCATACTGGAAGACAGGGCGTGGAATGGAATCCCAGAAGTCCGCTTCAATTCTGGCCTGCGGATTGATATCCAGAATACTCTTTTTTACCCGTCCGATTTCTTTCTGACACTCCTCCTGGTGGCTCAGCAGGATTAGATCTGCATAGGATATCTGGTCCTTATAAAACTCTCCATAGTTTTTCAAATACTTATCAAAGAAACGGATATCCACCACGGTAATTGTCCTTTGAAGGTGAAGGTTTCCTTTATCCTCCTGTTTTAAGCATAGTCTGGCGATGTCAGAGAGCTTCCCCACGCCGGACGGTTCCACCACAATGGCGTCCGGCGCATAATCCTTCTGAATCCGTTCCAGGGCTTTTTCAAAATCGCCGGTCATGCTGCAGCAGATACAGCCTGCATTCAAGCTGGTGACCGTCAGTCTGCATTCCCGGAGCAGCTCCGCGTCAATCCCCGCCTTCCCGAAATCATTTTCAATGACAACGATCCTCTTATCACGGAATACAGAACGTACCATGGTTTTAATTAATGTTGTTTTACCCGCGCCTAAAAAGCCGGATATAATATAAATATCTGTCATTTACTCTCCTTTTCTGCCAGCCTTCCTATCATAGCAGGCCGGCTTCCTGTTTCAGCTGACTTCCAATCCTCCTGAACAGCCTTTTTCCTGCAAATACCAGAAGCAGGAATAAGACGCCAACTAAAACAATGGTTCCTCCCGGTTTTAATCCCAGATAGTAAGCGGCAAACAGTCCGGTAATCATAAAGGTCACATCGAGTCCTACCGCCCATAAAACGGTCTGGCGGTAATTTTTACCGAACTGCATGGCGCAGGCCACCGGAACTACCATCATGGAGGACACAATCAACGCTCCCACGGTTCTGGCTGCGACGGAAACCGTCACTGCGATCAGAAAAGTAAACAGAAAATTTACCGTCCGCACCGGCACGCCGGCCAGCCTGGCGCTCTGTTCATCCAGGGACACGTAGAATAATTCTTTATACAGCAGCAGGAACATCAGAAGCACTGCGGCGCTGACTGCCACCACGAGATGCAGCTCCATATCACTGATTGCCACGATGCTGCCAAACAGAAAGCTGTTAAAGTTTGCCGCATTCTTTACAAATCCGGACAGGACGCCTGCCAGCCCCACTCCTGCGGACATGATGATGGCAATGGACATCTCGGAATAACGCGGCAGCTTCCTGCGGATCAGTTCAATTCCCAGGGAGGCGGTGATACAGGCAATCGCTGCTGCTGCCACCGGATTTATACCCAGAATCAGTCCGGCCGCAACTCCGGCCAGAGAAGTATGGGACAACGCATCACCGATCATGGACAGCCGTTTAAATACAATGACAATTCCAATACAGGGAATAACGGCCGCAAGAAGGATTCCGACAACAAAGGCACGCTGCATAAAGCCGTAATTAAAGATCTCCATGAGCGCATTCCCCCTCTCCGGCCTGTATCAGTTCCATGCCCCCATTCTCCAAAAGCCAGATATCATCTGCAAAGGCTTCCAGCCGTTTCCGGTCATGGGTAACCATCAGTACCGTTACCCCCTGTTCCAGGTTAATCCTCTTTACCAGCCGGTAAAAATCCTCCGTGCTCCGTTCATCCATTCCCGTTGCCGGTTCATCTAAAATCAACAGCCTGGGTTGACTCACCAGCGCCCTTGCCAGAAGGAGTTTCTGCTGCTGGCCGCCGGACAGCCGTCCAATTAGCCGCTTTGCATAATCTTCCATCCCAACCTGAAACAGTGCCTGGCGTACCTGGTCTTTTTCTCTTTTTCCGGCAAAACGAAACAGTCCGATCTGGGCATATAGGTTTGCCTGGACGATTTCCTCCACAGAGGCCGGGAAATTCTGGCAGGATGCCATACCGCTCTGGGGGACATAGCTTAAACGATTCCAGTTTTTAAAATGCCGGATATCGCATCCGAAGACAGAGATTTCCCCATTTTTTTCACCGGAGGATAGTTCCCCCAGCAATAGCTTTAACAGAGTGCTTTTCCCTGCTCCATTTTGCCCCAGCAGAACCGCAAAACGGTTCTCGGGAACCGTAAAATCAATTTGTTTCAGGACCTGAGTGTTTCCATAAGAGAAGTTCAGTCCTCTGACTGCAATGGCATCCATCACGTTATACTCCTTGTCTGTCTTTTGTCATTTGTCTGTCTTTTGTCATTTTTATTCAGTTTTCTTATTTCAGCGCAGCCTCCAGCCGTTTTAAGTTCTCCTCCATCACCGAGAAGTAGTCGGCGCCGCTTTCCAGTTCCTCATCGTTTAAGCCTTCCAGCGGATTTAACACCTGTACTGACGAACCGGTTTCCTTTGCGATGGTTTCGGCAACCTTTGGGCTTACCAGCTCTTCGAAAAAGATAACCCTGACATGATTGGCTCTTACAAAATCGATGATCTCCGCCATTCTTGCAGGGGAGGGCTCAGAATCCGGGGACAGTCCCTCGATTCCCACCTGATTGAGACCGTAGGCGTCACAGAGATAGCCGAAGGCTTCATGGGAAACCACAATATCCTTGTTCGGCAGGGAAGACAGGGTATCTTTAAATTTCTGATTTAAGTCAGCAAACCTGGAGGCGTACAATTCGTAGTTGGCTTCATAGTAATCCCTGTTGTCAGGATCTGCTTTTATGTAGGCATTCTTGATATTTTCCATCTCTTTTTCCGCATTCAGAGGGCTGAGCCATACATGGGGATCATACTGCCCCTCTTCTTCCGGTTCCACGGCGCCTTCATCCTCATGGCTGTGTCTGTGGCCGTCTCTAAGCGCCACCCCCTCGGAGGCCTCCACCGATATCAGGTCTTTATTATCTAAGCTGGCCAGTACATCGTCCACCCAGTGCTCCATTCCGGCTCCGCTGTAGATGAACAGATCGGCTTCTTCCAGGTTCCTGATATCGGCAGCAGCCGGCTCCCAGTCATGGGGTTCTGTGCCGGACGGAACCATGGTAATCACTTCCGCCTTGTCACCGCCGATTTTAGCTGCAAAGTCGTACATGGAATAAAAGCTGGCCATGACCTTCAGCATTTTTTTGCTCTCCATGGCTTCTGTTTTTGCTGCCGGGTTCGGCGCCGCGGCTCTTGTGCAGCCGGTAAGCATGGCAGCGGAAACAAGCGCTGTCATAGCCAGCGCACGCAGCGTCTTAATAGAATAAAATTTCATAAAATAAATCCTCCAGATTGTGTTTTCAGTCATTCAGCCCTTAGGGCAGAGAAAAAGGGTACACAAAAAAAGGCAGATTTCATGACAGACGTATCCTGTCAAGCCATACACATAAAGTGAACGGCTAACTGCCTTGTGGGAGGATGATTCAATTGTCTAAACGGATTTTTAAGCTGACCAAAGAAACCGGGCGCAGAAAGAGTCCGGTCTGACAGAGTGATAAGATTTTTGAAATGACAAGATATGCAAAGATGACAACTGCTCCTGTTCCAACTGCTTTTGACAACAGCTGTATGGTACATACGCAGGCTTCGATCTCCGCGCAGACAAGGCAGTTTTCACCCGTACAGTCATGCTCAGCATGTGTGACGATAAAAAGACCGGAGAGAAGCAGCACTGCGGTCACAAGAAACGCAGCAAGAAATGCATAGAGTCGTTTGTTTTTATTAAAATGGTTCACTTCCTCTCCTCCTTTCCGTCTCACTGGCATTTTCAATCTAGCATTTTTACATTTTATATATTATAACAACAGTTATGACATTGTCAAGGAATCATTTTCGCTTCCGCTGCTAATAGGGATACACATACCCGTCCACCGGTTCCGCCGGCATGATTTGGCATAGTTCTCCCCTCTTCCTGCATACTATAAAGAGAAATTTTATGTTATGAGGCTTTCTATGAACCGTCTTAAGCGTTATACACTGGCTGGAATCTTTTTTGTTTCCGTGATCGGTACTCTGTCACATTTTCTCTATCAGCTGTCGGGAAACAGCTTTCTGGTCGGACTGTTCGCTCCCGTAGGGGAGTCTACCTGGGAACATATCAAGCTTTTATTTTTCCCGATGCTGTTCTATTCTCTGTGGATGTCAGTTCGTCTTCGGAAGGAAGAACCTGGTGTCATATCGGCGCTGGCTGTCGGAAACCTTGCGGGCTGTGCGCTGATCCCCACCATTTTTTACACATACTCGGGAGTCCTTGGATTTCATCTGCTTTCCCTGGATATCATCACCTTTCTGGTGAGCGTTCTGGCCGCCTTCGCCCTTGCCCTGCGTCTGACTCCAAATGGGAAAGTTCGAAAGTATGAACCTGTTCTTGTGGCCGTAATTGCGCTGATTGCAGTGCTGTTTTTCGTTTTCACATACTGTCCGCCGGAAATCGGATTATTTGCAGAACCGGGTCTCTGAATAAAAAGCCGATAAACTCGTGAATCATCACGGTTTATCGGCTTTCTTCCGATCAGTGAAACGTAATTCTGTGAGAATCAGGGGACACGGTTTTCTTCGACCGGATATACTCTTTTAGAACCTCTGTCATGGACAAGCCGGTCTTCTCCTGTTCTGATGAAAATCTCTCCGTCAGCATACCGTCCTGAAATGCAACCGTATATACTGCCTCCGGGTTGAGTCCCTTTTTATCCGTCAGCTTTACGCCGCGGACTCTCTGCCCTTTTACACCATTTAAATCATAGGAAAGTGTGATGCCGGAAACGGCAAACGGATGGAAGCCGTTAGTCATGCCGTTCTCCTGCTCTTTCGCAGAAGCCGCTCCGTAATCCAAAAGCTCCAGCAATTTTGCACCGGTCATCGATGCGCGGCTGCACATTACATCTTCTCCCAACGTATTCTGTGATATTCTGATGATATCGTCCTCTGTGATTCTCCCTTTATAGAGTTTCGAACGGGTGCCTCCAATGGGAACGAAGCAGTCTGGCTCTGCCATACTGATCAGGGCAATATCAGTACCTGCGGCGCTGCGCAGGGCGTCTGCTTTTAAAAGGCCTGTCTGCAGGACTGTAAAATCAGATGATGCCTGTCCGATTGCTTCTGCTGTGGGCGCGCCCTTTTTCAGAAGCGCGCTGCATTTTTCTAATATGTCGTCGCTGGTAGTCTCACCCCGGATAAATGAGGCGATCTCTGTTTCCAGTACAGAAGTAAACATATCATAGGTGGGCCGCATAATGTAGTACCCACCCTCCGCCTGTGCGCGGATCCCGTCGTATGCCGGGAGTTCGGGCAGAGATGCGCCGCGTGTGGCAGGGACGATGCCAAGCCGGTCCTCAATCAGCGCCTGCTGCCCTTCCTCTGACGCGACAAATTTCAGAATCTTCATCGCAGCCTCCAGCTCCTTTTCGCTGCCGCTCTGCCGGAGGTTCTGGTTTGCACCAAAATAATAACCCAGATTTAAGAGCCACCCCTGGTTGTCTGTCATACTGAAATGGGGCATGAAACGGAACTCATCGCCGCTTTCGTCGTTGAGCTGATTCAGGATGCTGACTGCTCCGGGTGTAATGGCGGTCTGCCGGTTCTTCATAAGCTCCATTCGGATCGTGTCGGTGACCTCCATATCCTCGGCACGGACCATGCCGGCATCAATCAGACGCTGTAAATTCTGAAATGAGACCTTCATTGGCTCCAGAGAAACAGCTTTCCCTTCCATCAGCTGATTATGCCAGGTCTGCCCATCCGGATGCGTGAGAGTATCCAGTGCTGAGAGGACGCAGTAATTGTAGATTTGATAGCTCTGGGTACTTGTATCACGAAGAACGTACTGAAATCCGCGGATTCCGCTTTCGTCAATCGTCTGGCAAAGGGTTATTAGTTCTTCATAGCTTTCCGGAACCGTCCATCCGTTTTCATCAAACAAGGTCTTGTTGTAGATATTGCAGTTAAAATTAAGAGGACCGGGAAGCAGATAGATATGCCCTTCATGATCCATTTGCAGCGAGTTTGAGTTATATCCGGCTGGGAATGGCTGGGTGGAAAGGTCCATCAGCAGTCCGGACATATCGGCTTTTGGGATCAGTCCGGCAGCGATTATTACCAGGTCGCCCCAGTCCCGGTTGCTGACCCTTGCAATGTGTTCATTAATACGAAAATCCCCCATATAGCTGTCCTGTACCAGGCGGATATCCGGGAAGCGTTCTTCTACGGCGGCGGCAAAATGCTCCAGGCTGACGCTTGTCGTCACGGTGATCACCACTCGGTCCGGTTCAGATTCCAGATCGGCCCCCAGCATATTTTCATCTGTTCCGGACTTTTTAACCGTACAGCCTCCCAGCATCACACAGACCCAGAGGACAGCGGTCACAAGCAGTATTCCGTTCTTGTATAACCGACGACTTTTATTTCTGTTTCTTTTCATCTCGCCCCTCGACTATTCAAAATATTTTTTGATCTCCCTTAATACAACAGTCAAATCCAGAGGTTTCGCCAGATGACTGTTCATTCCGGCCGCTTTGGCCAGCGCAATATCTTCCGAGAATGCATCCGCAGTCATTGCAAAAACAGGAATGCTCCGGGCGTCCCTCCGGTCCGATGCACGGATTGCCTTCGCGGCATCATAACCGTTCATAACCGGCATCTGGATATCCATAAGGATCAGATCGTAGTAACCGACAGGAGAGCTGCCAAAGCGTTCCACCGCCTCGCGCCCATTCCATGCCGTTTCCACCTGAGCCCCCAGTTCCGTCATCCACTCTCTGGCAATCTCCTGATTGATTTCGTTGTCTTCCACCAGCAAAATCCTTCGTCCTGTCAGAATCAGCTTCTCCTCCTGCGGAGCAGGGGCCTCCGCCTTCTGACCAAGATAGTACTTCTGGATGCAGCCGTACAGCGTTGATTTGAAAAATGGTTTCTGAATGAATCCGTTAACTCCCGCCGCGTTTGCCTCCAGCTCAATGCCAGACCAGTCATAGGCGCTGATAATCAGAATTGGGACCTCCTCCCCCACATATCTGCGGATGGATTTCGCTGCCTCGACCCCACCTAAATCAGGCATTTTCCAGTCCAGAAAGATAAATTGATAGTCGTTTCCTGAATCATGGGCTGCCTTTGCCATCTCTACGGCTTTCGAGCCGCTTAAGGCCATGTCCGCTGCAACTCTCATCTCTGTTAAAAAATCGGATGCAGAGCGGCAGGTATCCGGATCGTCATCGGCAATCAGAATATGCATGGCAGGCAGAATCAGTTCCTCCGGTTTCTCGTCAATCAGAAAATCCAGTTCTACGGTAAAGGAACTTCCTCTCCCCAATTCGCTCTCCACTTCGATGGTTCCACCCATCATGTCCACAATCATCTTTGTGATCGCCATGCCCAGACCGCTGCCTTCGATCTTATCAATCCGGCTGTCCCGCTCCCGCATGAAGGAAGTGAACATGTTTTTCTGAAATTCCGGCGATATTCCAATTCCATTATCGGATACACGGAATAGAAAATGGGCGTATCCAGCTTTTTGAGACGGCAGTTCCGTTACTTCTGTGCTGATACTGCCCCCGTCAGGCGTAAACTTTACCGCGTTTCCCAACAAATTAATCAAAATCTGGCTCAGACGCAACGAATCGAACACCAGTTTTTCATGGACGATATTGTGAAGTCTGATATTAAAATTCTGATTTTTCTGACGAACGGTGGGCTGGGTAATGCCTACCAGATTTTCCATGACCTCCACCAGAGAGGCTGTGTCATTATTCAGGGTCATCTTGCCGCTCTCAATCCTGGACATATCCAGAATATCATTAATCAGTCCTACCAGCAGCCGTCCCGAAAGTTCGATTTTTCTTAAGCAGTCGCTTACTTTTTCCGGCTCCTCCATATGCGTAGAAGCGATTTTGGTCATTCCGATGATCGCATTCATGGGGGTGCGGATATCGTGAGACATATTGGACAGAAACTGGCTTTTGGCCAGATTCGCGCCTTCCGCCGCCTTTCGGGCCGATTCCTCTGCCTGAAGAACCTTTCTTGCAGAATCGGTATAAAGCACAATAAAGGCTGCTATAATCAGTGCGGCAATCAGGAGAAAGAAGGCAGACGTAATAAATGTTGACTGCTGCATTCTTCCGCTGACTACCTTCACCGGCACCAGCATAGTCAGCTGCCAGTCATCAACGCCTACCGGAGTATGATTTAAATAGTACTCCTGACCTCCTATCTGTACGGTCATCAGCTGCTGGTGACCGGTTTTAATATTTTCCCGCAGCTGGTGCACCGAACCTCTGCTGAATCGTTCTTCCTCCAGGCTGTTAAACAGATTGTAGCCGGTCATGACATGTTCCTGGGCCGTGCGGAAAAGCACGACTCCATTACCGTGGGTGATATACAGTTCCGCCCTGCCGTCAAAGGCTTTAATATCAAGAATATCAAAGATGTTCCGGCTGTTGTACGCCGCGCCTATGGCTTTAAATGTCTTCCCATGAATGGTCATATCTTTTACCGGGGACAGAAAGATCAGCTTGTTCTCATCTTCAAAAATGGTATTATCCAGAATCACGGATTTGTGATTCGTGAGCAAATCCGTGGTGACCTCTTTGTAAGAAAGAAGGGAGACCGAATTATCTTTATCGTAATAGGTGGCGTTTTCATCCACAAAGCAGAGAGAATCAAATCCCCAGTCTTCCTTTTTTTCCTTTGTATAATCGCTAATGCTGCTCCATTCCTGATCGGCATTAGCGGAAAAGTACCGGTAGATGATATTCACCATATTCCACTGGTTCTCAGACTGCTTTTCTATGGAGACAGCCATCTGACGGGAAATCTCATCCAGATGCTCGGAGCTCTCCAGATACATGGTCTGCCGGATAATAGAAAGATAGAGAATCAGGATGATTGCGATAATCAGCGTAAATGCTGTTACCAAAAGAAATTTCCAATTAAATTTTGCTTTATTATTCATCAGCGGTTTTAAACCTCACTGCACTATTTTTTAGCCATTGGTCCAGCGCCCTCTTCAACTGTTCCATATTAATGGGTTTTGCCAGGTGTTCGTTCATTCCGGCTTCCGCCGTCTTCTGACGGTCATCGGCAAAGGCATTCGCGGTCATGGCTATAATCGGTATGCTTTTGGCATCGTCTCTCTCTATTGCCCGGATTTTCCGGGTTGAGGTGCAGCCATCCATCACCGGCATCTGCATATCCATAAAAATCAGATCGTAGTATCCGGGAGGGGATTCCATGAAACGCTCCAGGGCAGCTTTCCCGTTTCCGGCGACCTCCACAGTAATTCCCAGCGTTTCCAGCATTTCGGAGGCAATTTCCTGATTCAGATCGTTGTCTTCCACCAGCAGGATTCGTTTTCCCATAAATAGTGAGCCGGTCTGTGTCTGCACTTCCGGCTGTACGGTGCTTTCGCTGTCCAGAAACTGCTTCAGCTTCGAAACCAGGCGGGAACGAAACAGTGGTTTGGTAATGAAGTCATTAGCTCCTGCCGCCGCTGCCCTGTCTATATACGCAGAGAAATCATAGGCGGATATCAGAATAATCGGTATCCGGCTACCCAACACCTCCCGTAACCTCTGTGTCGTCTCGATTCCGTCCAGTTCCGGCATTTTCAGGTCCAGGATTACCGCAAAGTAATCGCGTCCGCTCTCATGCATCGCAGAGGCCCGTTTTATCGCATCCTGGCCGTTTAATACCCATTCACACCGGATGCCAAGCGCTTCCAGACGGGTGCAGGTGTTGAGGCAGGTGATTTCATCGTCATCCGCCACCAGGACAGACAGTCCCCTGAGCGCTTCGTTGTCAGCAATTCCGTCGCTTCTCCTTAATGTCACCGAGGTGGTAAATCTGCTGCCTGCGCCGTATTCGCTCTCTACCTGTATGCTGCCACCCATCTTTTCTGCAATACTCTTACAGATGGCAAGGCCTAAGCCAGTACCCTGTACGGCGTCGATCTGCTTCTCATCCGCCCGTTCAAACGGCTCAAAGACCCGTGTCAGAAATTCGCTGTGCATCCCGATTCCATTGTCCTCCACCACGAACTCATAGCAGCTTTTCTCCGGATCGTTTGATGGCTTTTCAAAAATATCCAGCCGGATTAACCCTTCCGTCGGGGTGTATTTGATTGCATTGGTCAGCAGATTCATGATCAGCTGCTGGAGCCGCTGCACATCACCGAGCACAGACTCATGCTCTATATCGTTGACATGGATCTGAAACTGCTGCTGCTTTTCATCGACCAGAGGCTGCACCATGGATACCACACTGTGAATCAGCTCCGCCAGATGAACCTCCTCCTCAGACAGCGTGATCTTACCGCTCTCTACTTTGGACATATCCAAAACTTCATTGATAATACTTAACAGCAGCTTGGCCGAGGAATCGATCTTATCGAGACAGTCCACCAGACGCTCCTGTATATTTAAGTGAGTTCTCGCAATGGACGACAGCCCCATGATTGCATTCATGGGGGTGCGGATATCATGGCTCATCCGGGACAGAAAATCTGATTTTGCCCGGTTGGCTTTCTCTAAATCGGCCGTTATCTGCTTTTCTTTTTGAAGCATCTCCATTAAATTCGTCTGGAGGCTGATCTCCTCCGACATATCTGTGTAGGTAGCGTAATAGATACGGCACTCCGCTGTCGATTCACGCAGGCTCAAATTTGAGCTGACCCATACGTAAGTACCGTCACCGCGGAGCAGCCGGTACTTTTTGACACTGAAGTGATCCGTTTTGAAACCTTCCCGATATTCCTGACGTACCCGTTGGTTATCCGGCTCCGGAATATTGGCGAAAAAGTCGTCAAAATATTCACTTTCCAGAACGGCGGCGTTACGGTCAGGAACAATGGCATCCTCCGCGGTCCGGGGGATTCTGAGAAGCCGGTACATCCCCAGGTTGGCGTACAGCGGTTTTGCCCTTCCATCCGGATAGAGACGCACGAGAATGACACCCGATGAAATGGAATCCAGCAGATCGTATGCTGCGTCCGTCCGTTTCTGTGACGCCAGAAGCGATTTTTCCAGTTTATTCTGGTAGTCTCCATTGATCTGTTCATACCGGGTTTTCAGCAGGAAGATGCCGATGATCTGGGCGATCGTCATGACGCATTCCCTGGTCTTCGTGTCGCCTTCCCAGTCTGTGCGGAAGCGGACGGAGTCGGACAAACCAATGCAGGCGGCCAGACGGCCCTGAGCCTTAATCGGCGCCTGAAGCAATGAACGGGTGCCCAGCCGTTTCAGAATCGCAGCCGATTCCTCAGGCAGGGTGTCCGTGCTCCAGAAGGCGGTAGTACTGCCCATGGCGAAGGCTCCCCTCTGCGCGTCCAGTCTCTTCTGATCGGTGTCCTTCCTGTTCCAGGCGGAATCCATGAAGCCCGGAGCGGTCCAGAGATAGGTGTTGATAAACTGACTGTCGGAAACGGAATATTCCGAAATGTATACAATATCCGCTGAAAATTCGTTTCCTACTAATACCAGCACGCGGCGGACTGCCGCATCAAAATCCGTTTCGTTCCATAGAATGTCCAGGATTCGTGTCTTTAACTGGCTGTAATTATCTGTATTCATATGCTCCTCCGCCTGATTCTTTCGTCTGCTGTTTCAAATCCTGGCTCTTCTTATCCTTGTAACGGGAAATGTCCCGGCAGCACACAAGACATGCTTCCATACGGTTCCACTGTACTATCGAAGCGTCAGTCAGAACCCAGATTCCCAGAATTTCGTTGTATCGCTCCATGGTGCTCTGCCCGGTCTCACGGGCTTGTTTAAGCGCACAGTTTTCACAGGGACTGTCCCGCTTATAAAACACCTCATAGCAGGGCCTGCCGGGTTCTGCTTCCGGCACCAGTTCCTTTGTCTTTCGATTGAGGTAACGCAGGGTGTAGGTGTCCGGATCCAGGACATACAGCCATACCTCCTGCTGATCCAGAACACTGTGCAGGTTCAGCACGGATTCACTCAGGGCATCCTGCGTCCGGTACTTGAGCAGAAACACGGACAGCAGCTTGCCTGTAAAGGTCAGCGCCTCGATCTGCTCCCTGGTCCAGAAACGGCGGATTCCGCAGTCATCAAATCCTACCAGACCGTAGAAGATACCATTTTCCCGTATGGCGTATTGCAGGGTGGACAGCACTGCCCGCCCCTCCAGAAATCCCTTTTCCCGGTCCGCCAGTTTGCTGATATTCTGACAGTAAAAGAGTCCGTCTTCACCAAAGTTCTTCCGGTAATCAAAGCCGCTGCTCACATAGGGAACCTGCTGGAGGTAATGGATCTGCGGCTCGATGCCTTTGGCGCACCACTCAAAGGTGTTGTTGCAGCGCCGCCCATCTTTGCTGCTTTCAACGATATAAGTCCGGCTGATTTCAAACATCTCCCCGATCAGGGCCAGAATGGACTGCACCGCCTTCCCGAAATCTTTAGCGCCGTAAAGAATATCAAACGCCCTCGAAATCAGGGTGGGAAGATTCCACTGCTTCAAACGGTCCGAATCAATCTCCGTCCGGCAGACTGCCGCTTCCTCCTCCGGTCTGCCGACAAGCCCATTCAGCATCTCATCCTGATAGCAGACCGCCTGCTGTTTGCCTGCTGCCTTGGCCCTGTAAAGGGCACGGTCGGCGTGTTCAAATAAATCCCGGAAGCTCAAGGCGCCGCCCCTGGCAAAGGCCAGGCCGACACTGCACGAAAAGGTCATATCTCTCATGTTTTCATGAAGCAGATCCCTCAGAACCGAAAGGATTTCCTCTGCACGCTGCTCTGCCACCTCTTCCTTTCGGACGTTTGGCATAAAGATCAGAAATTCATCGCCGCCGATCCGCGCGACCGTATCCTGGCCGCGGAACAGCTTCGCCACATTTGAGGAGAGCTCCACCAGTACCGCGTCCCCGAACATGTGGCCGTATCGGTCGTTGATCTGTTTAAAATCATCCACATCCAGAATCATCAGGGCCGACAGGTCATCGGGAGCGCAGGCCGAAAAGTGTGCTTCTATCCTGCCCTGGGCAGAAACCTTGTTATAGAGGCCGGTGAGTACATCGCGTGCCGCCCGGTCCTCCAGGGACGCTTTCTCGGCCTTCTGCGAATCGATATCCACGATCACCCCGACAGCCTTAAATGGCTTGTTGTCACTGTCAAACTGAGCGGTGGCGCGCGCCAGCCTCCAGCGATAGACGCCGGCTCCATCCGCAATACGGAATTCGGCTTCCTTATAAGGGAGGCCGGTTCTCATTGTCTGCATCAGATCCTGGAATACCGGAACATCGTCCGGATGGATATGCGATATTCTGGAGATATCACTGCTCACATTCTTAGTAATAGGCTGGTAACCGTACAGATTCTTCCAGTTGGGGGAGAGATACAGTTCATCATTACGGATATCCCATTCAAAAATAATATCATTCGTCTGTTCCATGATGATATTGTGCCGTTCCAGGGACAGACGCAGCTGCTCCTCCGCCTGATGGTGTCGGGCTGCATCCAGAATCACGCAATACGCAACCTCGGCACCGTTCTCCACCGTGATGATACAGTGATCGGATACCCAGACCGTATGGCCATCCTTTGCCACAAGACGGTATTCGAGTTCCAGAATCTTTCCCTCGTTGCGCTGTTCCTTAAACTGCTTTGCCAGCTTTTCCCGGTCAGGGGGATATACGAGTTCCATCAGATGGTTGTGAAACTGCGTTTCGATCTCGCGCTCGGAATAATGCAGCAGATTCACGAGGCTGTGGCTGATTTGGATCAGTGTAAAATGCTGATCGCACCGGCACTTCTGAATGCCGCCTAAGAGCAGGTCGGCAGCCGGATAAGCGACTGGCAGCGGTTCGAATGGAACGGGATGGCCTGGCTGATCCCTCTGAACCGTCTGCGGAAATTCTTCCTTGCGCCACACCAGCAGTACCCGGTGCTGACGGGGATTCTCCAGATTGATACGAAGCAGTGAGGCTCTGCACCAGACGTATGTATCCCTGATGCGGTCCAGGATCCGGTACCTCCGGTCGCGGCAGGTCAGTCCTTCGTCGAAAAGCTCCCTGATATAATTATCCAGCAGGGCTAATACCTGCGCACGGTCATCGGGATGAACCGCCGCTTCCGCAAAATTGCGGATGGCGTCCTCGAAACGGTTGCCTGACCGCAGTGCGGAAAAATCCTGATCCGCTAAGTAGACCAGATGATAGACACCGGTATCGTAATCCAGTTCCATAACCGTTGAATCCATATGGCGCAGCAGGGTGAAATATTTAAGCTGGCTCTGTTCCAGCGTGTTGTCTCCGGTATCATAGAGGGAGGCGGAGGGAATATGCGGAGCCGTTTTGAGCTTGCCGGGCAGATGGTCGGCATACTCTGCGGAAAGCTGAGCAAATTTATCCCTTACATTTTTAAAGCATTCCAGAAGCCGCGGAGAGAATTTCCCGCATTCTCCATTCAGAATCATACTGAAGGCCTGGCTGGGGGCGATGGCTTTTTTATACACGCGGTCTGTCGTGAGCGCATCGTAGCAGTCCGCGATGGCCACCACCTGTGCGCAGATGGGGATGCTGTCCCCCTTCAGGCCATCCGGATATCCGTTTCCATCCCATCGCTCGTGGTGATAGCGGCAGATCCGGTAGGCATATTCAAAATACTCCTGATCGCGCAGACTGTCCAGGTCTGTGAGAAGTTCGCAGCCTTTCAGCGTATGGGTCTTCATGACTTCGAATTCCTCATATGTCAGCTTTCCGGGCTTGTTGAGAATACTGTCGGGAATGGCAATCTTACCGATGTCGTGCAGGGAAGAGGCCTCTGTAATAAGCTGGATCTTCCGGCTGTCCAGGTTGTAGACCTGATAGTTTTCCGCTACGTCCTCCAGCAGAATCTGTGTGAACATCCGGATGCGGCGGATATGCTGACCGGATTCAAGGCTGCGGTATTCGATGACCGAGGTGAGCATATCGATCACCGCGGCATTGGCCTCCCGTGTGCGGGCAGACTGTTCCGCGACCATCGTCTCCAGCTGCCGCCTGTAACGGCCCAGTTCTATAATATTTTTAACACGGTTTTTAATTTCAGCGGGATCGAAGGGCTTGGCGATGACATCGGATGCGCCCAGTTCAAATACCCTGGTGCGGTTTCCCATACTGTCGTCCGCCGTGATCACGATGACTGGTGAGTGGTAAAGAAAACGGGTCTCCTGCATCTCCTTTAATACCTCGTAGCCATCTTTTTCCGGCATGACGAGATCAAGGAGAACCACGGTGATTCGTTCGCGGTACTGCCGCAGCAGAATAAGGGCCTGCTCTCCGTTCTCTGCCTCCAGCAGGTTATATTCATCCTCGAATAAGTTTCTTAATATAGCCCGGTTGAGATCTGCATCATCTGCAATTAATATAGTTTCTTTCCCGTCCAAAGGATCACCTCACTTTTTCTCCGCTGACATATCATATAAATAATAATTATAAAGCATAACCGAAAAAAACTCAACCACATATGGACAGAGTAATTGGCGAGTGAAATCGGCAAATGAACGCAGCAAGTGAAGCCGGAAAGTGAAACTGGCAGCAGACGGGATATAAACGCACGAAATAGAAAAACGGACTCCGAAGAGTCCGCTGCTTATAATCCTGATTCTATGGAAGGAAGATAAAAGAATTGCCATCTATCCTCTTTTATTCATTTCTATGACAGCATCTGCGACACCACCGGACGCAGCCTTGCGGCAAGCATAATGGCAAGAATGCACAGCAGGCCATCCGGAAACATGGTAGGCAGACAATAGACTGCGAAAATCGCCGCCCAGCCTACGGTGTTCGGTGTAACGACGATAAAATGCGTAATAAAGTAAAAATATAAGATTCCTGTTCCATAATAAATGACGTAACCGATCGCTGCCGCAAGGATCCAGGTCCTGATCTTCGACGAATGCAGGATCTCACATACCTTTCCCATTGCATAGGCCGCAAAAGCAAAGCCCAGCAGAAAGCCGAAGGTCGGCCGGATTAAATAGGCAGGGCCGCCGCCGCGTGCAAAAACCGGAAATCCTACCAATCCAATGACCAGATACGTTGTGACACTGTAAAATGCCCGCTTCGATCCCAGCAGAAGACCTGCCAGAAGCACGAAAAGCCATTGAAGTGTAAAATTCATCGTATCCACGCCTACCGGAATTACTATCTTTAAAAAGGCCCCTACCGCGATTAATGAGGCAAAAAGGCCGCAAATCGCCATATCCTTCGTCAGTTCTCTTCTTTGAGCCATCACTCCATTTTTTTCTCTCATCTGTATCCTCACCTTTCTGTCTCACCTTTCGCCAGTGCTCATGATGATTGTACACTTTTTTAATAATTTTTACAATCTTTTTTTAGACGGCCCCCGTTGTTTAATGAAGGCGTAAACCGCAGCGTCACAGCCGCAGCCCCTTGATATCCTTGATCCGGGACAGAATCATATTGCAGCTGCTGCTGAGTACTCCGGGAAGCGGGTCTATCACTTCCTCGATCAGCTGCTCCATCTCCTCTCCCGACGCGGCGACCGCGTGGACATGCAGCTTGTTCTTTCCGGTGACACGGTAGATCTGGGTGATGGTCTCGTTCCGGCGCAGTGTCTCTGTTACCTGGGCCAGTGTGTCCGGGCTTGTCTCAATCTCAAAGTAGCAGGATACGGCTCCGCTGATCTTCTGGGGATTGATAATGGTGGTATACTCTTCGATGACGCCCCGTTTTTCCAGCGACTGGACCCGCATCTTGACGGCCACCCGTGAGATACCGACCAGGCTGCCTATTTCCGAATAGGACATGCGGGCATTTTTAATCAACAGCTGTACAATCTTCTGATCCAATTCATCCAGACCTTCAAGAAACATGTTATCTCCTTTTTTATGATCGTTTTTTACAATCATAGATACAATCATTTCACCAGTTACTCTCCTGATATTATAAAATCATTTGCTGCAAAAGGCAATCTATTAATTGACATGCGCTCTTTTAACCGATATAATAATTACGAAACGTAAGCTATAAATTACATATAGAAAGGTTTTTGCGCGATGATGAAAGGTGATTTAACACAGGGGCCGGTGATGAAAACCATGCTTCTCTTTGCGGTTCCCATGATTTTAGGCAATCTTTTACAGCAGTGCTATAATGTGGCGGATACTCTCATTGTGGGCCGTTTTCTCGGGCCGGACGCACTGGCTGCGGTGGGATCCGCATTTACCCTGATGACTTTTCTGACCTCGATCCTGCTGGGACTCTGTATGGGAAGCAGCGCCGTCTTTTCGATCCGGTTTGGACAGAAGGATTTTGACGGGCTGAAAGAAAGTATCTTTACCTCCTTTCTTCTCGTTGCGGTAATCAGTATCCTCCTGAATCTGCTGGCCTTTTGGAGTGCGGATCTGATCCTTGTTTTTTTAAGAGTGCCGGAGGAAATACGGGGGATGATGCGGGAGTACCTGATCGTCATTTTCTGCGGTATCATGGCGGTGTTTCTCTATAACTATTTTTCCTGTCTCCTGCGCGCCATTGGTAATTCCGTCACGCCTCTGCTGTTTTTAGCTGTCTCCGCCGTGCTGAATATCGCTCTGGACCTCTGGTTGGTGCTGGGACTTCACCGCGGTGTCGCCGGAGCCGCCGAAGCCACCGTAATCTCCCAGTACGTTTCGGGGATTGGAATTGCCGTCTATTCCTGGTTTTCCTGCCCATGGCTGCGTATCGGGAAAGAACACAGGAGAATCCGCCGCTCCTGTTTAAAAGAGATTGCCGGATTTTCCGTGCTGACGTGTGTCCAGCAGTCCGTCATGAATCTCGGCATCCTGATGGTGCAGGGCCTTGTCAACAGCTTTGGTACAACGGTGATGGCGGCATTTGCGGTCGCTGTGAAGATAGATTCCTTTGCCTATATGCCGGTACAGGACTTTGGCAACGCCTTCTCCTCCTTTATTGCCCAGAATTTCGGCGCAGGAAGGAAGGACCGGATTCAGACCGGATTTAAGGGAGCGGTCCTCGTCTCCTTTCTGTTCTGCCTTGCGATTTCCGCGATTATCTGGATCTTTGCGCGTCCGCTGATGCTTTTGTTTGTCAGTGAACGGGAGACGGCTATTATTGCGGAAGGAATTCGTTATCTTCATATTGAGGGGGCTTTTTACTGCGGAATCGGCTGTTTGTTTCTGCTCTACGGACTTTACCGTGCGCTGGGAAAGCCAGGCATGTCCGTGGTGCTTACGGTCATCTCCCTGGGAACCCGCGTCCTGCTCGCCTATGTTCTGTCTTCCATTCCGGCGGTCGGCGTGGTTGGAATCTGGTGGTCGGTGCCTATTGGGTGGTTTCTGGCGGACGCGGTCGGATTGGGGTACTTTATCCGGTACAGACGGCGGCTGCTGTAGAAGCGTCAGGCCAGGACGTTATAGAAAGGACATTATACGTATTACAGGTATTACGGTCATTATGAAAAGATGAAGTCTGGATCACAGGATCCGGACTTCATCTTTTTATTTTATGCTTTGGGCGATCACGTTTCTTTGCATTTTCGATTTCTTACTGCTTTTACAGGCTCATACCAGAGTACAGAAACGGCAGCGATGCAGAGTGCTGTAAAGGATTGGAGCAGGGATAAGGGCGCCAGCTTCAAAAATGAATGGATCGGGCTGTAAAGGCTGACTCCCAGAAGCAGCAACGTCATAAAGGCGGCCAGACGCATGACGCGGTCCCGCGCCAGCTTCTTCGCGGAGCACCAGGCGCTGTCGCACTCGGAAGCATTGACCAGCACAAGGAACAGATTGCCCAGGATCACGATGGAAAGCCCCATGGAACGCGCCTGCGGGGCAGATTCACCCTGACAGAGCGTCAGGTAATAGCTTCCGAAGGAGGTGCCGAAAAGAACGAGCCCCTGCACGATACTTTTCGTCAGAGAGGAAAGGCGCAGCAGCTTTTCCGATCGTTTCCGCGGCGGTCTGCACATGACGCACGATTCCGCGGGCTGACGCTCCAGGATCACGGAGCAGGTCGGATCAATCATCAGTTCCATTAATACGATGTGTACAGGCAGAAACATGAGCGCAGAAGGTGCGATCCCCAGCATGGAGGCCGACAGAGAGGCCAGGGCAATGGGGATATGGATGGTGAAGATATATCCCACCGCTTTCCGGATGTTGTCGTAGATCCGCCGTCCATCCCGCACGGTCTCGACAATGGTGTGAAAGTTATCATCCATCAGGATTAAGTCTGCGGCCTCCCTGGATACCTCACTTCCCCGTTTTCCCATAGCGATTCCAATGTCCGCATATTTCAGTGCAGGCGCATCATTGACTCCGTCCCCGGTCATGGCGACGATCTCCCCGCTGTCCTTCAGAGCCTTGACAATCCGCATTTTGTGCTCGGGTATGACCCGCGCGAAGATCGATACCGACTTTACGGTCTGCAGCAGTTCTTCCTCTGTCATGCGGTCCAGCATCTCACCGGTGACACTGCCGCTCTCCCAGTCGATGCCGGTCTGCGCAGCGATGGCCGCCGCAGTTAAGCCGCTGTCTCCGGTGATCATGACGATACGGATACCTGCCCTCCGGCAGAGGGCAATATCTTCCCTTATGCCTTCCCTCGGCGGATCATAAAGTCCTGCAAGCCCGGAAAACAGAAGGCCATACCCAGCCAGAGAGTCCGGAATATTTTCATCCGGAGGCAGGGCCGCAGATGCCATGGCGATGACGCGGAGTCCTTCGCCGGACAGCTCCACGACCTTCTCTTCCACCGCCTTCCGCTCATTTTCAGAGAGGGAACAGAGCTCGAGAATGGCTTCAGGAGACCCCTTGGCAGCCACGAGGCGTTCCCCATCCAGCTCCCAGACATGCCCCATTCGCCTGGATTCATTGGTAAATGCATACTCCTTAATAAGCGTGCCGTGAAAGAGATCCTCCTTTGTAACTCCAGACTTCTCACAGTATTCCAGCATGGCTTTCTCCATGGGGTCATAGGCGTCGGTCTCGCAGGCCAGCCCCATAAGGAATACCAGACCGCTGTCTTTGGCGGCCTCGGGCCACAACGTTTTCACTTCCATATGGTTCTTCGTGATGGTTCCGGTCTTATCCACACAGAGGACAGAGACGGCTCCCAGTGTCTCGACCGACGGCAGATGACGCACCAGAGAGTGCTTCTTAGCCAGCCGCCATGCTCCCATAGAGAGAAAGACGGTGAGAACCACGGGAAATTCCTCTGGTATCATGGCCATGGCCAGGGTGACTCCCGACAAAATGCTCTTGATCAGCCGTTCCTGGAAGGGATAACCAGCCAGATTGATGTAAGTGAAGGTACTGACGAGGAGAAACAACAGTGCTGCGATTCCCGCGCAGACGGTAACCAGGCTCTTCGTCTGCTTCTGAAGCGGAGTCATCACCTTTTCCGCCTCCAGAACGTGGCTTCCCGCCTTTCCGTATTCCGTGGACGCGCCGGTCTTTTCCACCAGAACATAAGCGTTTCCCTGCACAGCCAGGGTGCCCGCGTAGCAGAAATCGTGTTTCCAGTAGCCTTCGCTGCTCTCCGGTTCCGGGGACGGATCGGCATCCGACGACCGGGCATGCTTCCAGACACGGACCGGTTCACCGGTAAGCGTTGATTCATCGACACAGAAATCGCTGCAGGATACGATGGAGCCGTCAGCCGGAATCTTGATGCCCTCGCAGAGCGCCATGATATCCCCGGGTACCAGCTCCGCGCTGGCAATCTCCTGTCTGATACCGTCGCGGATTACCGTTACACGCGGAGCCGACAAATCCCTGAGCGCACGCAGCGTGCGGTCGGTCTTCCATTCCTGGGCCACATCGATGGTGATCATACAGGTGACAAACAGGAGCATCACTGCTCCATCCCGTGGCTCTCCTAAGATGAAGTAGATCACCGAGGCAATCATCAGAAGGAGAAACATGGGTTCTGCCATGACGTGAAGTGCTTTCTTAAAAAAACTTTCTTTCTTTTGCGGAGTCAGTTCATTTCTTCCGTACTTTTCGAGAAGCTTTTGTGCCCCGGCGGTTGTCAGACCTTCCGGCATCCCATTGTTCCAAGTCTCCATAAGGAACCTCCCATAATAGATTACGACAAAAAAGGCGCACCTGTGGAACATACTACTGTCCCACAGATGCGCCTGATACCCATCTGCTGCCGTCTAGACGGCCCGGCTTCATGTCATTTACAGACATTGCCTGCTCAGTTTGTACTGTTGATCCCGCATCCTTTCAGATGGAATGCAGTGCAAAGAGATTATCTGATGTTATCTTATGATGGAGGTGAGAAGGATGTGACAAAGGATTTGTAAAGAGTAAAAATCCTCCTTTAGCGTTCTGCGAATTTTTCTACAATCTTTAGCAGAAGCTCAACCACTTTTTCCATGGACTGTACCGGAATAAACTCATACTTACCGTGGAAATTATAGCCTCCGGTGCAGAGATTCGGACACGGAAGACCCATGTAGGAAAGACGGGCGCCGTCGGTGCCTCCGCGGATCGGAGTTACGATCGGTTCGATGCCGATCTCTTCCATCGCCGCTTTGGCAATGTCGATCAGATAGATATTCGGCTCGATGATTTCTTTCATGTTGCGGTAGCTTTCCTTGAGTTCCAGATTCACGGTGCCTTTTCCGTATCTGTCATTTAAGTAGGCGGCAACACGCGTGATAAACTCTTTCTTCTCCGCAAACTTTTTTTCGTCAAAATCGCGGATGATGTAGTCTAAATGAGCCTCTTCCACGGTTCCGCGCATGGAATCCAGATGGAAAAATCCTTCATAGCCTTCTGTATACATGGGATTTTCAAAGACCGGAAGCATGTTGTGGAACTCCATGGCCATGAGTATAGCATTCCTCATCTTTCCTTTGGAGGAGCCTGGATGAATGCTGGAGCCGTGGATATCCACCTTCGCGGAGGCTGCATTGAAGTTCTCATATTCCAATTCGCCTAATCCTCCGCCATCCACGGTATAGGCGGCATCTGCGGCGAATCCTGCCACATCGAATAAATCTGCTCCGTGTCCCACTTCCTCATCCGGTGTGAAGCCAATGCGGATCGTTCCGTGAGGAATCTCCGGGTGAGCCAGAAGATACTCTGCCATGGTCATGATTTCTGCGACACCGGCCTTGTCGTCCGCACCAAGCAGTGTGGTTCCGTCCGTGGTGACAATGTCCTGTCCCTTATACTTTAACAGATCCGGGAAATCGGCTGTCTTCATGGTGAGACCGGTCTCCTGATTCATCAGGATGTCTCCGCCGTCATACTGTTTTACAATCTGCGGGTGTACATTGGCGCCGGAGTAAGCCGGAGCCGTATCCATATGAGCGATAAAGCCGATTACCGGAATCTTCTTGTCCATGGTGGCCGGTATGGTGGCATATACGTATGAGTTCTGATCCACGCGCACGTCCTGTGCATGCATGGCGCGCAGTTCTTCCGCCAGAACCTCCGCTAAGACACGCTGGCTTTCCGTGCTCGGAAATTCTTCCACGTCTTCCTTCGATTCGGTATCGTAGGAAACATACTTTAAAAAGTGATTTAATACTTCTGACATGATTCATGTCCTCCTTTGAGCTATAGATCTCTGTATCGTTGTGATAAGTATCTGACGGTTTCTGTCCCTTCAGACCTTCTTCTCTCAATTTTCTAATTATAACATAAACACGAACAGGGTGAAAGCCCCCATTCTTCACCACAAAAAAATCCTTTAAAAGAAAATAGCATTTATCTTCTCTCAAAGGATTTTCCACATGTTAACATAAAAATGTTATGTCAACTCAACATCTCTATCTTATCTCTTATTTACCTGTTTGCCAGCTCCCGCGTAATATCTTCCCAGGTTACCCCCTTATCCGCCATCAATACCATCATGTGGTACAGGAAGTCGGAAATCTCATACTTCACTTCCTCAGGATCAGGATTTTTAGCCGCAATCACAATCTCTGTCGCTTCCTCGCCCAGCTTCTTCAGGATTTTATCGATTCCCTTGTCGAACAGATAATTGGTATAGGAACCCTCCTTCGGATTCTCCTTGCGGTCGAGAATAATGGCGAAAACGTCTTCAAATACCTTTAAAGGATTCGTCTCCTGATACTCCTTCTTCACCAACGTCTGGAAGAAGCAGCTGCGCGCTCCCGTATGGCAGGCCGCGCCGATCTGATTGACCTTTGCCAACAGGGTATCGTTGTCGCAGTCTAAGGAGAGAGACTTCACATACTGGTAATGGCCGGAGGTCTCACCCTTCAGCCAGAGACTCTGGCGGCTTCTGCTGAAATACGTCATGAGGCCGCTGTGAAGCGTCGCCTCAAAGGCTTCCTGATTCATATAGGCCATCATAAGAACCTCGGAGGTCCGGTAATCCTGGACGATTACGGGGATCAGTCCGTCGGAGTTCAGCTTAAAGTCTTCCCATGCCACCGCGCTTTCAAAGGTATCGACTGCAATACCGTTCTTCTTTAACTGCTGCTTTAATTCCATGCAGGAAGGTGATTTTCCGGTCATGGAACCGATGACGCCGGATACACGGCCAGAAGCCATCATGGAGGAAAATACAGCCGCGTCAGGACAATCCGATGAGAGGATAAACGTCTCTTCCTTCTCCTCCAGCCGCGCGGTCTCCGCTTCCGACGGACAGGCACATCCGAGAATCATGACGGAAGCGCCAAGCTGGCTGTATTCCGCAGTCCGTTCCAGCCAGGTGAAATCCGGCAGCCAGGCGTAGATCTTATCATCACCGAAACGGTCAGAGGCCTCCTTCATCAGGTCTACATTTTCATCTACATCTACATTGAGAAATACGGCCTTTGCGCCTGCGTAGAGGTATTTCTTCACATCCTCCAGACGTCTGACGCGGCCTCCGGTTATAATGGGGACATCGGCCGTTCTGGCGATATCCTTGATCAGTCCGATGGAACGCTCGTGATCCTCATCCGTTTCGGACAGATCATAGAGGAACAGTTCATCGGCGCCGCTGTCACCGTAATACCGGGAAAGCGCGAGGACATCATTCTCACAGCAGTCTGCACCCCACAGTGCGGCCGCTTTTCCCTCGCGGATACCGAATCCCGGAATCACCTTTTTATATTCGTTCATAACATCATTCTCCTTCCGCACCACTGTCATTCGAATGCTACCACCGCTTCTCTTAGATTGATTCTGTTTTCATACAGAGCTTTTCCAATAATTGCTCCCTTTACACCAGCCTCATGAAGGCGTCTCAAATCGTCCATGGAAGACATTCCTCCGGAAGCGATGATGTCCATGCCGGTTGCCTCTGTCAGGGCCTTTGTGGCCTCCACATTGGGGCCGGTGAGCATGCCGTCTCTGGAAATATCGGTATAAACCACATGGCGGACGCCGTATTCCTTCATCTGACCGCATAGATCCGACGCCGTTATTTCGCTGACCTTCTCCCAGCCTTCGATGGCTACCAGCCCATTTTTCGCGTCCACACCGGCGACGATCCGGTCTGCGCCGAAATGGGTAACCGCGTCGCGGAGGAAAAGGGGATTTTGGACCGCTTTTGTCCCGATGATTACGCGGCTGACGCCCAAATTCAGCATACGCTCGATGGCCTCCTTCGTCCGGATTCCGCCGCCGATCTCGATCGGCTTGGAGAAGGCTGCGACGATCCGTCTGATGGCGTCTTCATTGACCGAATAACCTGCCAGCGCGCCATCCAAATCCACCAGATGCAGGAATGTGGCCCCCTGTGATTCCCAGTATGCCGCCACCTTCTCCGGAGAATCGGAATAAACGGTGATCTCTTTGAATTTTCCCTGTCTTAAGCGGACACACTGTCCGTTTTTCATGTCAATAGCCGGATATAACTGCATAATATTCTCCTTCTTCCCGGTTTAAAGTGTCCCTTTTGTCGACAACACATCCGTGATTCTCGGGTCCGTCTGTGTGGCCTCGTCGAGAGCCTTGGCAAATGCCTTGAAGATCCCTTCAATGATATGATGGTTGTTCTCTCCCGACAGCTTTCTGATATGGAGGTTCATTTCCGCCGCATAGGAAACGGCGTAGAAGAACTCCTTTACCATCTCGGTCTCAAACTGCCCGACTCTCTCGGCTGTAAAGGCCGCGTCGAAAACGAAGTAGGGGCGGCCCGATAAATCGATGGCACAGAGAATCAGGGACTCATCCATGGGAAGAATCATATTTCCATACCGTTTAAGCGATTTCTTATTGCCAACCGCCTCTTTGATGGCGGTGCCCAGCACGATGCCTGTATCCTCGATCGTATGGTGGGTGTCGACCTCCAAATCGCCATTCACTTCCACTTCCAGATCAAACAGGCCGTGGCGGGCAAAGCTGTTCAGCATATGATCAAAGAAGCCGATTCCCGTCTGAACAGAAGCGCTGCCCGATCCGTCCAGGTTCAGCTTCAGGCGGATATCCGTCTCTTTCGTCACTCTCGTTATTTCCGCAGTTCTTCCCATATCCTCGTCCTCTCTTCTCTAGTTTTCAAATCTGACTCTGACAGAATTGGCATGTGCGGTCAGCTGCTCCGCCTCTGCAAACGCCTCGATATCCTCATGAATGGCCTCCAGAGCGTCTTTGGAATAGTAAATGATGCTGGATTTCTTCACGAAGTCATCTACGTTCAGCGGGGAGAAGAACTTTGCCGTTCCGTTGGTCGGAAGTACGTGGTTCGGGCCTGCGAAGTAGTCGCCAAGAGGCTCAGAGCTGTATTCCCCGATGAAGATGGCTCCCGCATTTTTCACACGGGTCATGTCTTCAAATGGGTTCTTCGTCACGATCTCCAAATGCTCCGGAGCGATCTCATTGACCGTTTCCAGGGCGTCCGCCATGGTGTCTGCCACCAGGATGTAGCCGTAATTATCCAGCGATTTCTGAATGATCTCTGAGCGGGAAAGCTCCTTTGTGAACCGCTTCGCCTCTTCCGATACCTTTTTTGCCAGGTCCATGCTGGTGGTAACCAGAATGGCAGAGGCCAGTTCATCGTGTTCCGCCTGAGATAAGAGATCCGCCGCTACAAAACGGGGATTGGCACTTTCATCGGCCAGGACCAGAATTTCGCTGGGACCGGCGATGCTGTCGATGCTGACATGGCCGTATACCGCCTTCTTGGCCAGCGCCACGAAGATATTGCCGGGGCCTACAATCTTATTGACCCGCGGGATGGATTCTGTACCAAACGCCAGTGCCGCGATGGCCTGGGCGCCGCCCACTTTATAGACCTCGGTCGCTCCTGCAAGATGCGCCGCGGTGAGGGTCACGGGATTGACCTTTCCGTTTCTGCCCGGAGGGGTTACCATGACGATCTTCTCGACTCCGGCCACCTCGGCGGGAATGATGTTCATGAGAACGGAGGACGGATAAGCCGCCTTGCCGCCCGGAACGTAGACGCCGACACTGGAAAGCGCTGTGATCTTCTGGCCCAGTATCGTTCCATCCGGCTTGCTGTCAAACCAGCTGTACGTCTTCTGCTTCTCGTGAAAGGCCCGGATATTCTTCATGGAGCGCTTCATGACCTCCAAAAGTCCCGGTTCCACCTCTCTCATGGCCTCTTCAATCTCCTCTTTTGTCACCCGGATGGTGGAGGCGTCTATCACGGCATGGTCAAACTGCTCTGTATAGGAAAATACGGCCGCGTCGCGGTCACGTTTTACCGTGTCCACGATCTCCTGGACCGTATCTGAATAGGCGGTATAATTGTTCGGATCACGCTTTAATAAGTCTGCGAGAATATCCTTTTTGGAAGTTTCGTCTAACGCAACAATTCTCATTTGTTTTCCTCCTTGTAGTGAGCGTTTTAAAACATCAGCCCATCGACTGCATTAAATTCCTCAAATCGTGGATCAGACGGGTAATCCGGTCGTTTTCCCGCTTCATGCTGACCTGGTTGACTACCATGCGGGCAGACAGCGGACAGATCTCTTCCAGCACAGTTAAGCCGTTTTCCTTGAGCGTCGTGCCCGTCTCCACAATGTCCACGATGACCTCGGAGAGACCGACGATGGGGGCAAGCTCAATGGAGCCGTTCAGCTTGATAATCTCCACGGTCTGGTGTTTTTTATTGTAAAAGTAATCCTTTGCAATGGCCGGATATTTGGTGGCCACACGGATTCTCTCGTGATGCTTTAACAGCTCTTGGGCCTCTTTCGGTCCGCAGACACACATACGGCAGTTACCCAGCCCTAAGTTCATCACCTCATAGAGCTTCCGGCCCTCTTCAAGGATTGTGTCCTTTCCGACCACGCCGATATCGGCGGCGCCGTACTCCACGTAGGTCGGCACATCGCTTGCCTTGGCCAGGAAGAAACGCATCCCCAGCTCCTCGTTTGTAAAGATCAGCTTCCGGGAGCTCTTATCCCGCATCTCTTCACACGTGATTCCGATTTTTTCCAGCAGATCCAGAGACTGTTCTGCCAGACGGCCCTTTGCCAGGGCAAATGTCAAATATCTCATGTCATCCCTCATTTTAAGTATTCGGACAGCGGTATCTCGTCCATCCGGTCTAAGTTCAAGTTCACGATCTTTACGGAAAAGCCCTTCTCATCTAAGTACAGCAGGTTCGTAATGGTGGTGCGCCCCGCATAGGCTTTATACGCCTCCAGCGTCTTGTCCGCCTTCTTAAGCTGAAGCTGCACCGGCATGGAGGTATCGCGGAAGTGCTTCGCAAGCTGGATCGCCTGCTCTCTGGATTCCGGCTCGAAGAGAATCATGGTATTGACCACCCGGACCTGCGTATCGATCTTCTGTCTGGATAAAGCCAGCATCAGATCATCGACGGAGATTCCGAAGCCCACGGCCGGCGCATCCTTTCCGAACTGGACGAGTAGCTTGTCGTACCGCCCGCCGTTTACGATGTAATCTCCGGTTCCGTAAGTATAGGCCTTGAAAATAATTCCGGTGTAATACTGGTACTGGCTCAGCATTCCAAGGTCATACGAAACGTATTCCGACAAATCGTAATATTCCAGAATCCGGTTCACTTCTTCCAGACGGTCAATCGCCCGCAAGGCCCGCGGGTTTTTCGTAAATTCTCTGGCCGCCTGGATCTCCTCCAGGGAACCGAACAGTTCAGGAAGCTTTAGAAATGCATCCTTTAATTCCTGCGGAATGGGCTGTTCCATCACCAGCTCCTCCACGCCGAAATAATTCTTGTTCTCGATCAGCTCACGAAGCTTCTCCTCCATCTCCTCGTCCATGCCGGCTTCCTCCAAAAGGCCGCGGAAGAAATCGACCTCTCCCAGCTCCACCTGGAATTCCGTGAGGCCAGCCGCCTTCAGGGCCCGGATAACCATGGCCAGAATCTCCGCATCCGCGTCGGACGAGTCGTCACCGATCAGTTCCACACCGGTCTGGGCCGCTTCCTTGAGCCGTCCCTGGTAGCTGGTGTTATTGATAAAGGTCCGCTCCAAATAACAGAGCCGCAAAGGCATATCCTCTTCTGTAAAATACTTCGTCACACATCTGGCGATCGCCGGCGTCTCATCGGGCCGGAGCACCAGGGTATGGTTGTCTCTGTCGAAAAACTTAAACATCTCTTTTGCTTTAACGCTTCCACGGGATTCATTAAAGATATCAAAGAATTCAAAGGTCGGCGTTTCAATGTCCTGATATCCGTACAGATGGAATATCTCTAAGATTCTGTTCTGGATGGCTGCCTTTCGGGTGCATTCCACTCCGTAGATGTCCCGGACGCCATCCGGTGTATGTAATAATTTGTTTGCCATAGCTTCCTCCGAACGTTGCTGCATACTGCTTTCATATGGTAAAGCGCTACCATGATAACGTGTAGTTTATTATAAGGGACACTGCCCGACTTGTCAATCTCTTCTGTCCAAATCTTTCTGAATCATCTCCAGATAGTGGACAAAGATATCCCGGCAGCTGCGTATCTGCCAGGACTTATCCACTTCCTCATAGGTGAAGCTTTTGCGCCCGCCCTCCTCCATTCGAGTCCAGAAACGAAGGATTTCGTCGAACGGAAGATAATATATCTCATTTTTCACCGTATAGGACAGGATGATGAAGGAAATGCCTCCCTGCTCCTCGAATTCACGCATAAAGGCAATCTGATGCGGGTGGATATTGTGCAGGGGAAACGTCTCCACGGCGCACTCCTTGGCGTCAAAACAGACGGGAATTCCCTGTACGGCCCCGATGTAGTCTACCGTACTCTTCTGATCGAAATAAGCCAGCGTGATGTGTCGGCTCTCCTTATCGATGGAGATGGGGGTGATCGGGGTCGGCACCTTCTGGATCAGGGCCAGTTTCTTCTCACGGTAGCTGTCGTTGCTGCGGTTGATGATATCTTCCAGTGCGGAGCCTCTTAAGCCCCTCGTGTTCCATGTTCCCATAGCCTAACTCCAATCCCGGCAGATTTTCCGGAAGGTCTGCGGGAGCGGCGCAGAAAAGGTTTTGCCGGAAAGACCGGTCAGCGGTTCCGGCAGTTCCGGAAATGTCACCGTACAGGAATGAAGCATCTGGGAACGGATATTCCAGCGCTTTTTCGCCTCTTCATTAACTGCGCTGTCGCCGTATTTGTAGTCCCCAAGAATGGGATAGCCGATAGAGGCCAGATGAGCCCGGATCTGATGGGTCCGCCCTGTAATCAGCTTGACGCCTAACAGCGTGCAGTCCTCCGCCCAGCCGAGCGGTTCATATTCCGTCATAATGGGAACGCTTCCCGCCGTTTCCGTTGTAGTGACGGTCACCTGGTTCGTGGCCTCGTCCTTTTTAAGAAATCCGGTAATGACCTGTTTTTCCGTCACACGGCCCTTTACCACGCACCGGTAGTATTTATGCAGGCTTCTGTCCTTGAAGACCGCGGACATAATCTGAAGGCCCGGCAGAGACTTGCCGGCGACGACGAGGCCGCTGGTGTTTCTGTCCAGGCGGTTGCAGACGGAGGGGCGGAAGCTCTGGAGCTGTTCTGTGGATAACTGTCCGCTGGATATAAGGTAATCGATGATGTATTCCACCAGGGATTCATCGGTGTCCTTCGCTTTCTGGGAAAGCATTCCCGAAGGCTTGTTGACGAGAAGAATATGGTCATCCTCATAGATGATATGCAGATTCACCTTTTTGACCTCCTGGAGCGTATGAGAGGAAAACTTCTCAATGGTCTCCTCGGAGAAGAACAGCTTGACCTCGTCTCCCTGGACGAGCTTCTCCGAGCCATCGCATTTTTTCCCATTCAGCGTGATGTTCTTCTTGCGCATCATCTTATAGAGAAATCCCTTACCGGCCAGATTTAAGTATTTGGCCAGCAGCTTGTCGAGCCGCTGACCCGATTCATTTTCAGAAACAATGAGAGAACGCATCTTTCAATTCCCCTTACATGGATAGATTTTTAAGCAGCTGGAGCGTGTAGTCCACACTGCCGTCATCCTCGTATTCTTCCGCCGGCTTCAGGCTCTCCATCCGGTGGAAAAATGCCTTTTCATCGAGAATGATCTTCACGCTAAGATCCAACTTGTGTCCCGCAAACATCTCTTTTAAGAATTTCTCCGCTTTTGCAGTGTCCAGCTTCGGCGAGGTACAGTATAGGAATACGCCGCTGGGATGGACAATGGCTGCATCCGCCGGGATGATAGCATCTCTGGTGGTGATGATTAAGTCGTACAGAATGGAAAAACGTCCCTCATACCCTGCTGCTCTCCGGTGAAAGTCCTCGGAGGGCGTCTTATAACGCCAGGCCGCGAGAAGCGGTGAGGCCACGTTGGCCGTGGGAAGAACGGATAGGATGGCCATGACCGTCAGAATATTCTTCCAGGCCGTGTTGTCCACAAAATATCTTGCGATCAGCTGGGCGATAATCATGGCTGCTCCGAAGGCGACTTTGCCTGTCTCCACTTTCTTATGATGGTTCCGGTATCCGTACTGCCCCTTGTTGTATTTTTTCACAGTTGTCATTCCTTTTTTATCGGTATAGTGTTGATTCAATCCCCGTTTGTTATAGCGCCTTCATGATTCTTAAGATCATGCCGTGAGGCAGAACCTTGCAGAGCAGATGAAATGCCTTCATGGTAATGCCGTAGACCGACACGGTCCGTCCCATCATATTGTCGCGGATCGCTTTCTTTACTACGCGCTTCGGATCAGCCATGACGATCCTCTTATAGACCGGAATCTCGCCCGTGGTCTCCGCGATATCGAAGAATTCCGTCTTAACTGGTCCGGGGCATACTGCGGTCACATAGATGCCGCGCGGTTTTAACTCCTCGTTAAGCGCCCGGCTGTAGCTGAGTACGAAGGACTTCGTGGCCGCGTAGATGGCAAAATCCGGCTGCGGAAGAAATGCTGCCGAGGAAGCCAGCTGAATGATGCGGCTGTTCCCGGAGAGGTAGGGAAGCACCATATGCGTGACCACGCAGAGCGCTTTGCAGTTTAAATCCACCATACCGGCTTCATCGGCAAGATTTAAAGAACCTACCGGTCCAATCTTTCCGAAGCCCGCCGAGTTGATCAGCCATTTGACATCGGGGTGCTCTTCCTCCAGCGTGCACTGAAAATCCATCAGTTCCTTATGGTCTGTTAAATCCACGGCGAAGATGCGCAAACGCACTGGAACCGTGGATACCAGCTCCTTCAGCCGGTCTTCGCGTCTGGCGATAACCCAGATTTCATCGATTCCGTTAAAACGGTCCGCCAGCTGCCTGACAAATTCTCTGCCCATTCCTGAGGAGGCCCCTGTTACAACTGCAATCTTCATTTGAATCCCTTCTTTTCTCTTTTATTTTTTAACCTTTTTATGAACGTTTCTTATGGTCTTTCTCTTTCCCGCCGGTTTGTCGTCCCGCTGCTTTGCAGCCGGATAACCGCCTGATGGCTGTCCATTCCCCGGCCTTTTCCCGCCGGCAGACTGTCCGCCGCCGGAAAATCTGGGACGGATCAGACATTTTTTGTCGTAACCGATTAAGTCGGTGCGTCCGGCTTTCTTCAGCGCTTCCTCCACCAGTTCGTAATTCTTTGGATTGCGGTACTGGATGAGTGCTCTCTGCATGGCCTTTTCATGCGGATTCGTGGGGACGTAGACCTTTTCCATGGTGCGCGGATCGTATCCGGTGTAGTACATGCAGGTGGAGATGGTGGACGGTGTCGGATAGAAATCCTGCACCTGTTCCGGCATGTATCCCAGGTCCCGCAAGTACTCGGCCAGTTCGATGGCCTCGGGCAGGCCGGAGCCTGGATGGGAGGACATCAGATACGGGACGAGATACTGCTTCATGCCAAGCTGTGCGTTCATATCCTTATATTCTTTGACAAACTGTCGGTACACCTTATTCTGCGGCTTCCCCATGCGGCTTAGCACCTTGTCCGCCACGTGCTCCGGGGCCACCTTTAACTGGCCGCTGACATGGTACTGGCACAGTTCCTTTAAAAACTTCCGGCTGGGGTCTGCCAGCACGTAGTCAAACCGGATTCCGGAACGGATGAAGACCTTTTTCACCTTTGGCAGAGAGCGGAGCTTCCGGAGCAGTTCAATATAATCCGAGTGATCTGCCTTTAAATTCCTGCACGGTTCCGGGAACAGGCACTGGCGGTTCGGACATGCGCCTTTGGTCAGCTGTTTCTCGCAGGCAGGCGAACGGAAATCAGCGGTGGGGCCGCCCACATCGTGGATATAGCCCTTAAAGTCCGGTTCTTCCGTCAGAAGCTTTGCCTCAGCCACCAGCGAATCATGGCTTCTCACCTGAATGATCCGTCCCTGATGGAAGGTCAGTGCGCAGAAGCTGCATGCGCCGAAACAGCCGCGGTTGCTGATGAGGCTGAATTTGATCTCCCGAATGGCCGGAACACCGCCCTCCTCTTCGTAGGACGGGTGATAGTTCCTCATATACGGAAGGTCGTAAACCTCATCCATCTCCTCGGTGGTTAATGGCCTGGAAGGCGGATTTTGAACGACGTAGCAATTGTCCTGGTACGGTTCCACCAGACGTTTCCCTGTAAATGGATCCGTGTTGCTGTACTGGATATAATAGCTCCTGGCGTATTCCAGCTTATCCGCTTTCATGGCGCCGTAGGATGGCAGGGTCAGCGCGTCGTAGACGCTGTCCAGGCTGCTGGTCTTGTATACCGTTCCGTCTATGAAGGTAATGTCTTTGATATCGATTCCGCTGTTTAATGCGTCTGCAATCTCGACGACGGACCGCTCTCCCATTCCGTAGGAGATTAAATCAGCCTGGGAGTCGATCAGGATCGAATGCTTTAACCGGTCAGACCAGTAATCGTAATGGGCCAGCCGCCTTAAGCTGGCTTCGATGCCGCCGATGATGATGGGAATCCGTTTGTAGACGCTGCGGATCAGGTTACAGTAGACGACCGTCGCGTAATCGGGCCGCTTTCCCATAACGCCGCCCGGCGTGTAGGAATCCTGCTGTCTCCGCTTTTTGGAAACGGAATAGTGGTTTACCATGGAGTCCATATTTCCGCCGGATACGAAGAAGCCCAACCGGGGCTCTCCCAGCACCCGGATGCTCTCCGGATCTTTCCAGTCCGGCTGGGCGATGATCCCCACCTTGTAGCCGTGCGCCTCCAGAAGCCGGGTTATGATGGCGTGTCCGAAGGAGGGGTGGTCCACATAGGCGTCACCGCTCACATAGACAAAGTCACATTGGTTCCAGCCGCGGATATTCATATCGGCGCGGTTCATTGGCAGGTAATCGTGTATCATATTGCAGCTCCATTTCTGTTTATAATATCGTAATAATCGCGGATAAAGTAGTCGGCCAGACTCTTCTTCTCCGCTTCCATATGTCGGGAAAATTCGTCATCCACAGCACAGACCGTCATGCCGGCCCGTTTCCCGGCCAGTATTCCGGCGGGTACGTCTTCGAAGACAAGGCATTTACCAGGGGCTACGCCCAGACGGCCAGCTACATTCAGGTAGATGTCGGGCGCCGGTTTTCCGGCTGCCACCTCGCAGGCGGTGGCGATTACTTGAAAATAGTCTCCGATCTTCAAAGCATCGATGACTGCGTCTACCATCTCTCTTCCGTTGCTGGTGGCAATGCCGGCCGCGATGCCGCGGGACTTCAAATGGCTGAGAAATTCACGGGCGCCGGCCTTTAACGGCACCTGATGGCGGTATTTCTCGATGGACATCTCCCGCCAGATGGCTTTGATGTCTTCGATGGATTCCCTCAGTCCGAACCGGTCCTTGAAATAGACGGCGGTCTCGGAAAAACTCATTCCCTCGATCTCCTTCTGCAGCTCCGGAGGACAGTCGTGTCCATAGTTTTTAAGGAACTCAATGTCGATATCCTTCCACATCCACATGGAGTCCACAAGCGTTCCATCCAGGTCGAATATGACCGCTTTTGTCTCTTCTATCATCATCATTACTCCTGATTTGTCTTTTTTAGCAGTTCCAGTTCCTCATGGGTCAGCGGCCGGTACTCTCCGGGCTTCAGTGCCTCATCGAGCACGAGCATCCCCATGGATAACCTCTTTAAGTATACCACATGACACCCCAGCGTTTCAAACATCCGTTTCACCTGATGGAATTTTCCTTCATGAATCGTAAGGCGGATCTCAGACAGCTCACCGGAGTCCCCACGATGAACGACTTCCAAATCAGCAGGAAGCGTTTCCGTTCCGTCTGAGAGAACAAGGCCCTCCGCCATACGGTCTTTCGCGTCTTCTGGAAGCATTCCCTCTATTTTGGCGTAGTAGACCTTGTCCACGTGCTTTTTCGGCGAGAGCAGGCGGTGGGTTAAATCTCCGTCATTGGTTAAGAGGAGCAGCCCCTCTGTGTCGATATCGAGGCGGCCCACAGGAAATAAATCATCCCGTTTCCTGTCGGTGATCAGATCCAACACCGTCTCATGCAGCCTGTCTTCCGTCGCAGAGACGACGCCCTGCGGTTTATGGAGCATATAGTATTCGTATTCCACATAGGACACGTTCCGTCCATCTACGGCAACCGTGTCGGAGGAGGGAGAAATCTTACGCTCACTCTTCTTCTCCGTTACACCGTTTACAGCGATGCGTCCCTTTCGGGCCATCTCTTTGATCTGGCTTCTCGTTCCCTCGCCCATCTCCGTTAAATATTTGTCCAGCCTAATGGTATCCTTCATCACTGCCACCGCCATCCCGGATAGTATTTGTTCTTGAGCGCCATCCCCGTTCCCTTGGCAAACCCCAGGGGATAGCCGTCCACGCAGACGAGGCACCAGCCCTTGACAGGCCCTTCCTCCGGCGTCAGGGAGATCGTTTCTCCCTTTAAATACCGGATGACGCGGTCATCCTCCTTTTTCCAGGAGATGGTCTGCTTAAATTCTTCTGCATGAAGGGTCATGGCAAGAGCCTGTCCAGGCTCAAAGCGTTTGTTCTTCAGTTCGCCCAGGAGAAGCCCCGTTCTCAGATAACGGAGTTCCTTTGCCGGAATAAAGTTTTCCGGCAGATAGTAGACAGAATCATTTTTAATCATGATTCTGGAACCATCGAATTCCCGGTTCATGAGGGCGAGAAAATCCGTAAGCTCCTTTGGAAGGGCTGGAGACTTTTTCCCCTGCGGCTCCGTCCTGGAACGTTCCCGGCTGCCAGCAGCCGTCCTCTCCGCTCCACCGCCATTTTTCCGCAGCAGGGATATGAAATGCCCCTCGCCCTTTATCTTATGAGGAAACAGACGGATACATCCATCGATGCCGATTCCCCCCGATGCGCCTTCAAACAGAGGGAGACTGATCAGTTCCATCTCCTGGTGGTTCTCCAGAATATGGCAGATAATCTCCTCATCCTCGCAGCGTGAAAAGGTGCAGGTAGAGTAAAGCAGCAGGCCGCCTGGAGCCAGCATGCGGACCGCCTGGTCCGTGATTTCCTTCTGGATTTCACTGTAGTACTCCGGTCCGCGCTCCTCATAGCTTTTCACCATATCATCGTCCTTGCGGAACATCCCTTCCCCGGAGCACGGCGCGTCGATCAGAATCTTATCGAACCACGGGCCGAATACATCGGCCAGCTTATCGGGAGTCTCGCTGGTGACACAGATGTTGGAAATCCCCCAGAGTTCCAGGTTTTTAAGCAGCGCTTTCGCCCTCGAATTGCTGATGTCGTTGGAGATAAGGACGCCTTTTCCAGCCAGCTTAACACCCAGCTCCGTGCTCTTCCCTCCGGGCGCCCCGCATAAATCCAGGACCCGGTCTCCAGGCTCCACCGGAAGAAGCATGGCCGGAGTCATGGCGCTGGGCTCCTGCAGGTAATAGAGTCCGGCGTAATAATAGGGATCCTTGGCCGGACGTTCCGTTCCCTCGTAATAAAATCCGTTTGGAATCCAGGGCACCGGCTTTAAATCCCAGGAAACCAGTTCCGGAAATGCTTCCGGCGTAACCTTTGCCGTATTGACCCGCAGTCCATACAGCCGTTCCTCGTCGAAGCTTTTTAAATAGGCGGAAAATTCCTCTTCCCCCAGTAAGTCTCTCATTCTGTTTAAATACTCTTCGGAAAGTTTCAATTCGCTCACGTGTGTAACTCCTGCCTTTCTCTATGGCAATCTTAATATACTAATAGGAATATTTCAACCGGTATTTCTGCAGATATTTTAATACCCAGTAGGGATTTAAGCTCATTTCGTCTTCATGGTCCGTCTTCATATAGATCCCGACATGAAGATGAACTTCAAAATTACCGGTGGTCCCTTCCACCGTGCTGTACCCGGTGTCACCCATGAAGCCCAGCAGCTCTCCGGCCTTTACGGCATCGCCCTCCTGCCACTGCCGGCTGTAGCCGTACAAATGGGCGTAATAGAGATAAGCGCCGCCAGGAGCGCGGATTCCGATCCGCCATCCGCCTTTCTCCAGCCACCCCACCTTTTCCACAACCCCATCCGACATGGAGACAACGGGATAATATCCCCGGGGCCGCTCTGTCCCCATGATGTCACAGCCCTCGTGGCCACGCTCTCCGCCGTACGTGCGCTTATCCATCCAGCCGTTTTCAAAGGTGACGGGGGGAGATGCGGCGTTCGTATTTTCCGGGATGGGAAAGAACTTTAAATCGCCGAGGACGGTCTCATACGCCTGCTTCAGCTTCCGGTATTCCGCCGGTTTCACGGCCAGCAGACGGTCTGTATGGCAGGCGGTATCCCTGACATCGGTCAGATCGTAATTGTGCTCGATCATCAGGGAAGTGAGCAGATCGTAATCGAGGGGACCGGATTCTGCGATCAGGTTACCCAGCCTCATACTGCGGAAATCATCGCTCTCACAGGTATAGGCGTCCAGCTGGTAATAGGTAGGATTGTTGTAAAGGTAATCGATCATGGTTACATGAAAGAAGGAAAGAAGCAGGATTAAAAGAAGAATCATCATCATATCGATACGGCCTCATCATATATTTGTATAAAACAATCTATTCAGGTGCTCATGAAAAAATCCTTCTTCCGCTTCTGTTCCGTTGCGGTGCTCTGCGTTCTTCTGTTAAGTCCGGCGGCCGCGACTCAGGGGGCAAAAAACGGACTGGTTCTGTGGGCCACGGTAGTTCTCCCCACACTCCTGCCGTTCATGATCTGTTCCAACGTCATCGTAGCACTGGACGCGATCCATATTCTTACATTTCCCTTCCGCGGTTTCCTTCGTAATTTTTTAAAGCTTTCGGACGCAGGAAGCTACATTCTCGTCTCCGGCCTCCTCTGCGGCTATCCCATGGGAGCCAGAAACTGCAGCGATTTTCTCGATGGGGAACGGATCACGAAGGCGGAAGCCAGATACTTATTAAGCATCTGCAACCATCCCAGTCCCATGTTTCTGCTGGGCTACGCGGCTTCAGAGCTGCCGGGTGCCGTACCGGTGTGGATGCTTATGGCCGCTGTTTATTTACCGGTGGTCCTGATCGCCTGGCTGTCCCGGAAGCTCTATGGAATCCAGACGGTCTCTCCGTCGCTTCCATATTCCAGGGAAGCACAGCTGACCTTCGATGAAAGTCTGATGGATTCCTGCGAGGTCATGGTGAAAATCGGCGGCTATATCATGCTGTTTTCGATTCTCGTCTTTTATATTACGGAACTCCCGTTACATAATCCGGCCGGAAAAGCGGCACTGCTTGGTTTTGTGGAGATCACAACGGGAATCCGCGCCATCTCCGGTTCGATTCCGTCCATGGCGGGGGGCATGTGGATCGCCGCCGCTACCGCCTTCGGCGGGCTGTCCGGAATCTTTCAGACAAAGAGTGTCATAAAAAATGCCGGATTATCCATCCGGCACTATGTAGCATGGAAAGCGGTTCACAGTCTGCTTTCTGCGGCAATCTTTATTCTATTGGCATGCTGCCGTCAGCTTCTGTGGGCGGCATAACCGCGCCGGTCAGCTCCTGACGGTTGGAGGAGACAATATCATAGCTGGACTGCATGGAAGTCATAAAGGCATCAAACCTGCCCTGTGCTCCTTCCATGGAGTGGCTGATGATGGTCTGAAGGCTCTTTAACATATCGTCCGTGTACTGGACGGCGCTCTGGCGGATATCGTTGGCGTCGGAAACGGCCTTCTCGACGATGTCCTGGGCCTGTAAATTCGCCTGATTGATGATCTCATTGGCCTGGGCGTATGCCTTCTGCATGATCTCATGCTCGTTAACCAGTTCATCCGTATGGGCGGATGCCTGGGCGAGTATGGAATCTGCCTGCTGATGAGCCTCGTTTAAGATCACGTCGCGGTTGCTGATGATCTTCTGATACTGTTTGATCTCATCCGGAATCCGAAGGCGCAGCTCCACAAGAAGCTCTTCCAGTTCGTCACGGTTTACGACGATCTTACTGTTGGAAAGCGGCTGGTACTTACAACCATCGATATATTCTTCAATTTCACCAATTAACTGTTCAATTCTACTCATCATAATGCGTCTCTCTCCTTACCCGTTTTTCTATCTATTTTCTATCTGCCATCTTCCTCCTGATGCATTCTGCCACACTGGCAGGAACGAATGCACTGATATCCCCGTCATAGAACGCGATTTCCTTGACGATACTGGAGCTCAAATAGGAGTATTTTAAATTCGTTGTCAAAAATATGGTATCCACCTCCGGTGCGATAACCCGGTTGGTCTGTGCCAGCTGAAGCTCGTACTCAAAATCAGTGACGGCACGGAGTCCGCGGACTACGACATCAGCCTGATTTGCACGCACAAAATCAATTAAAAGCCCTGCAAAAGCTTTCACTTCCACATTGCCTAAATCTTTCGTTATTTCCTTTAACATATTAACACGTTCTTGGACAGAAAACAACGGAGTTTTTGAATTATTATTCAAAACTCCGATAATTAACTGATCGGACATCCGGGCCGAACGCTCGATGATATCGAGATGGCCCAGCGTCACCGGATCGAAGCTTCCCGGATATACGGCCGTTTTCATAAAACCACTCCTTTTGCTATAAAAACATGTTTATTCGTCTTATAGATCTTTTCTCTTCGGCATTCGTACCCCATGGATTCCAGATATTCGAAGCCGGTGTTTAAATCCGCTTCCACAATTAGGAGCGTGTCCTCTGAAATAAGCGGGGAAGATGCCAGATACTCTAGAACCTGGCGCTCTAATTCCTTCCCGTAGGGAGGGTCCATGAAGACGAAATCAAAGACGTAATCCTTACCCTCCAGGCGGCGCAGGCCGGTGATAACGTCACAGTTCATGACAACGGACTCTTCCTCCAGCTTCGTGGTCTGTAAGTTCTCCCTGATGCATTCCGCGGCCTTTGGATTCATCTCGATAAAGACTGCCCTGTCGGCTCCGCGGCTTAAGGCCTCGATGCCGATGCCGCCGCTTCCGGAAAAGAGATCGAGAAAGGTGCTGCCCGGCAGATCCGGATTTAAAATGTTGAATAAAGTCTCCTTGATGCGGTCTGTGGTGGGTCTCGTATCCTGACCCTCTATGGTTTTTAAAAGAAGCCTTCTGGCTTTTCCTGCTATTACTCTCATGAAATGGTGTCCCTCATTCTTCTGGTGTTATGTACCATTATAGTATGAAAACGGAAGATATACAACCCAATTACAGTAAAAAAGAACCTTCAGTTTTAAACTGAAGGCTCTTCCTTATTGTTTCTTGGCTTATTTACCAGCCATCTGTCTTTCCTGAGCTTCGATCATTTTCTTAACCATATAGCCACCAACAGAACCGTTCTGTGCAGAGGTTAAGTTTCCGTTGTAACCGTTAGTTAACGGAACACCGATCTCGTTTGCAACTTCCATTTTGAATCTGTCCATTGCTTCTCTTGCTTCTGGTACGTTTGTTGTGTTAGAAGATTTTCCTGACATATTGATATGCCTCCTTTTCGTCTATCACCATGCTTTTGTTTTGTGTTTTTCATGGTGTGTTTTGTGCTACACTCCTATTATGGCTCTGAAGGAGAATAATACACTAGAAGGTTTTTCCAAAATTTTATGTCATAGAATACTTGTCATGTACCAGATGGAAAGGAGAACTGCTGCCGCCAAATATCCGTCCACGAGACGATAACTGCGTTTTCTTTCTTTTTCGATTTCATGAAAAGCCTTTTGATTCAGAATAGTAGCCCCTTCTGCGGGAGGTGCTGAAATGAACCATGCTTTATCCCATTCCTGGCTCCAGTCGACTTTTTTGCCGGATGCGCGGCTTACTGCGTAAAGAAGAATCAGAATTAAAAGCATGGCGAGAAGCAGCCATGGAAGCAGTTCCATAACAGGCAAATATGTTCTCGTCCCCAAAAATTCCGGCAGGACATTGGGAAAACGAAACTCCAGCATGGTCAGTATACCAGCGCTGACAGCTTCAAAAAACACCGGTACCATACAGACCGCCAGGGAATCTGTAAACTCATATAGAAGACCCAGGCAGATTCCAATCAACAGGTATCCGGGAGCTGTGTAAGGATTGAGACATGTCAGGGCATACAACAGAGCACTCAGAACCAGAGCGGAAACCACACTTTTCTGTTTAAAGGTATCGTAAAACAGGATACTGGCAATTATGCTGTAAAACAGATTCCTGAAAAGCAGAATCAGGAAAAGCCAGATATAACCCGCGCCAGTAACGGAGCGCGCCATGAGTGCAGGGTTAGGAAGGACAGCCATAGTGACTGCGATGCTGCCGTTTTTAATGATATAAAATAAGACGCCGATAACGGCTGAAGCCAGGTAAATGCCAGATGAAACATGCGTAAAGTGGATATGTTTCATCAAGATAGCCTTATTTTTTCTGCCCCAGTGAACCCACGCCGCAGTATATCCGATTACAGCGGCTGGAACCATTGTCATCCACTGTGGCTTCAGCAGAGAAAAGTAGAGCATATTACAGAAAATTACCGTCACAAAAGAAAAAAACAATGCCTTTATCATCTGCCTGTTTAGATTTCTTACTTCATGGACAACTTCCATACTCCAATAGTCTTTGGTAATATCGGTGAACTGATACCCTGATTTTTCATAAGCGTCGATTTGTTTTAATGCTTTTTCTATGTCCGGTGCTTTTCCCTCTGAATCCTGTTTCCTGAGTTCCTCGCAAACCTCCTTTATTTTTGCCATTCTTACCATCTCCCTTTCTGTGTTGGAAATACATTGTTCCATGCAGCTTTCCAGGGACAGAGTACAGCCTTCCATACTCCTGATATCTTCGATGGATACATTCAGTTTCCGGTAAAGCCTGATCTGATGCAGCGTCTTCACGTCATCCGCAGAATATTCCCGGTACTGGTTCTCCGGATTCCGGCACGGCGCGATCAACCCCTCTCTTTCATAAAAACGGATATTCTGACGCGTAATGCCTGTCAGTTGTTCCACATCTTTGATCGTCATCCTGCTCCGCCTCCTTTCAGTCTCAGAGTAAGGGGTATACAGGGTATAATGTCAAGGCTTAAATGAGATTTTTTGAAAATTTACCGACCGAGTTTACCGTTTCCCACCGGTCAATACGGTCTTCACGAGATATTCTGCCCTCTCATACTCTTTTTTTTCAACATAAAGGTAATACTGTCTTAAGACGGATTCATCCATAAAGGCAGTTCCCAGCGTCCGGCGGCCCCGTCTTCCGCAGTCAGGCACGGTTTTCCAGTCATACGGGATCTGATTCGCAGCCAGAATATCCTTTACACGGTTAAAATCGTTCAGTGAAAATGTAACCAGAACTTCTTTTTTCTGCCAGAAAAACATGGTTTGTGTCCTCCTATTGATCCGATGGTTCTCCCAGTATTTTTTCGATCGAGGTCTTTACCAGCTGGAAGGCCACTTCGTTCATTCCGCTGTTGATGATGATGTCCGCCAGCGGCTTGGTAGGTTCTACATATAAGTAATGCATGGGCTTGACGGTCATCAGATACTGTTCCACCACGCCCTCGATATCCCGTCCGCGCTCCTTGACATCCCGGATCACCCGCCGCAGAATCCGTTCATCCGCGTCCGCCTCCACAAATATCTTGATGTCAAACATATCGCGGAGCCGCTGGTCGGCAAATACCAGAATTCCCTCCACCAGGATTACCCTTTTTGGAAGGACTGTGAGAAACTGATCCGACCGGTTGTGCTGGGAATAATCGTAAACGGGACATTCAATGGACTTACCGCCCCGCAGTCTGGACAGCTGATCCAGGAGAAGCTCCGTCTCAAACGCCTCCGGATGATCGTAATTCATTTTTTTCCGCTCCTCAAAGGGAATGCCATCCTGCTTTTTATAGTAATTATCGTGATAAAGGACGGCGATATCATCGTGAAACGCATCCTTTAACCGGTTGGTAAATGTGGATTTCCCTGATCCGGTTCCCCCTGCGATTCCAATTAATATGCTCTTCATAGATTTATTCCTCCCGTGTTTTTTTGTATTTACTCTCTGTATTCTTTTGATTCGATCTGCGAATCTCATTTAAACGCTCCAAATCCTCTTTGGTGCATCCATTTCCATAACGCGCCTTCTCGTATACCTGATGGTAGATCCCGCAGAGGGAAGGCTCCTCTGGAAATCCGCTTTTATGTTCCAGCTCCTCCGGCGTTTCCGTCCGGGAAATCCGGCCTCTGCCGTCAAGCCGTCTCAAAATTTCTCTTTTATACACCCTGCGGATTCTTCCCTCAATGGTAAAATCTCTCCACAGAGGCGTTCCCTTCGCCTGTCCGGTATGGATCCTGCTGAAAACAACGGCCGGTTTCATGAATTCCTTTTCATCTCCGTCTTCTCTCGGCTTTAACAGACGGATCAGCAGGAAGAACAGCTGTCTGAGCAAATATACAGCGAGAAGTACTATGAAAACGACGGCAACGGCTGTGAGAGCCGCATCCAGGATTTTCGCGATGAGCGAAGGCGGCGCCGCCTCTTCTCCCAGCTCCGGAGGGATAAAGCTCCCGGAAGGCATGGATTCCAACGGCTCATTTACGCCTTCCGGAAGAAAACGGGCCAGAAAGCGGAGAATGGCGGTCAGGACAGACTTTAACCCGTTCACCAGCCAGTCCAGGTGAAGAAGGGAAAACACGGCCATGAAAGCTCCCGTTACAGCCAGAAACACGGCCATGTACACTCCATTTACCAGCTTCATCTGCGATTTCGGAATCTGATCCGTCGCCGGATGCATGCTCAGAAAACTGTCGCAGGAATGGAGCTGCAGATGAAGCAGATAGAAAAGGATTACCAGAAATAATCCCGCATACCCTGCTGTCATGAGCCGTGAACTGGGAATGAAGTATCCGGCAATGTAGAGGAAAACAGACACGACGGCCAATATTATATGGATTCCGCTTAAATCGGCGGTAATCCAGCGGTTGATCCATTTAAATCTTGTCATAAGGCACCTCCCACTTCATCGTCAGTGCAGCCGGGCAGAGGGAAAACACTGCCTCATCTTCCGGCCGCAGCGGTGCGATCCATAAGGAACCCGGACTATAGCGGCAGAATTCCTGGTATGCCGTCTGAAGCTCCGGCCGTTTGCAGGATGAGATCATGATGTATAGACAGTCTTCCGCCTTCTTTTCCAGACTTCCTTCCCTCATCAGTGTCTCGAAGGGAGTCAGGGAAATGTCGTAGCGGAGACGGCTGAGCGCCTCCATGCACCGGGTGACGTGGCCCGCTCCCGCCCCGGCGGGGACGAAGGAGGGCTCTTCGGCCGCCGCGTCGATGCCGTTGCTGAAAAATCCGGTTGGAATTCCCGCGGAAACAAAGGCGTCGATGAAGGAACCGCAGATCGAGATGGCCTCCTCCCGGAGCGCCTCCGACGCCCACGGATAGTCCGAATCCATATTCAGAAAGAGGAAAATATTCTGGGAGGCCGTAGACTCATGGACGTTGACCTTTAAAGCGCCGGTTCGGGCCGTGGCCTTCCAGTTGACACTGCGCATGGAGTCGTAGGTCTGATACTCCCGGATTCCCTTCAGTTCAAAGGGATCGGTAACCAGTCTGCTTCTCGACAGGCAGGTGCCCATCATCTTCTGAAACGGAACATTTAGACGGCCGCAGTCCGCAGCCGCCGGATAGACGTATAAATGAGAATCCAGGGACAGAGTCTCGATGAAATGGCCGGAAAAGAACAGATCATGGCTGACCAGATCCAGACTCTTTATTTCGTAATATCCGCGTTTGCGGCAGTGGAACCGCAGCTTTCTCGTGATCTTCTGATAAGGAAAGACGGAGAAGACGTCGTTGCGGTACGTATAGTCGGAGACAGCGGAGTTCTCCCCCGTGACGAATTCCAGTTCTCTGCCGATGCGGAATTTGACCCGCAGAATCGAGAGCGGAAGAAACTTCGCATTGACAACGGTCTCCAGGAGATACGCCTCTCCGCCGCAGACCGCGGGATTTCCCTGAAACGCAGCGTCCGCAGTCAGCCCCTTTTTCCAGAACCGCTCGTATAAGACGCGCTGAAAGACATAGAGAAAGCAGGCCCCAAGGGCCATCAGGATCAGTTCCATTTATGTATTCCACTCCTCTGTAGGCACAAAGACGGTATTTAAGAGCTGTTCGATAATCTGGCGGCCCGTACTTCTTCCGGTCAGCGTTCTGGCGAGAACCAGCCTGTGAGCCAGGACGGGAACGGCCAGCGCCTTGATATCCTCGGGAACCACGTAGTCCCGCCCCTTCACCAGGGCATAGGCCCGGGCTGCCCGGTAAAAGGCCAGGCTGCCGCGGGGACTGACGCCCCCTTCCACTTCGCTGTGCTTCCTGGTGGCGAGAACCAGTTCGACGAGATAATCCATCAGATGGGGATGGACGTATACCGCCTCCGCCTCCTTCATCAGGTTTAAAAGCGCCTCCCGGCCACATACGGCGGTCAGGCTGTCATAGGGATTCTCTTTGCCGAAGCGTTCAAGGATCTGACGCTCCTCCACCGCGTCCGGAAGTCCCATGGGGATCTGCATCAGAAAACGGTCCAGCTGGGCCTCGGGGAGCGGATACGTCCCTGCCGTCTCGATGGGATTCTGAGTCGCAATAACGAAAAACGGTTCTTCCAGCTTCTTCGTCTCCCCGTCGATGGTCACCTGGTGCTCTTCCATACACTCCAGCAGACTGGACTGCGTCCTGGGCGTGGCCCGGTTGATCTCATCCGCCAGTAGCAGATTGGTAAATACCGGACCGCCGCGAAAGACGAACTCTCCGGCCTTCTGATTGTAATAGTTGAGACCGGTTATGTCAGATGGCAGCAGGTCCGGCGTGAACTGCACCCTCGAAAAAGACAGCTCCATGCTTTTTGCCAGTGACTTTGCCAGCATGGTCTTGCCGGTTCCGGGAACATCCTCCAAAAGTACGTGGCCTCCTGCCAGAATCGCAGCGAGAAGTAAGTCCGTCACCTCTTCTTTTCCAACCAGTACCCGTCCTATATTTGCCTTGATTGCTTCGATCACTTCTTTCATTCCAGTGCCTCCTGCCATAATATGGAAATTATAACCTTTCCTGCTATTTTATCAAATTAACCGCAGGCATACAAGAAGAACCGCCTCTTTCCGGATAAAGAGGCGGTCGTTTTTCCTGGTTATTCAGTTAATTTATGGTATCTGCCTTCTCATAGACCACGGAAACCGGCTTCAGGCTGTTGTAATAATTGGCAAATGTAACCGTCATATACGGATATACATAGATATACGCCAGACCGCAGGTAACGCCGCCGAGCAGCATCCAGAAGAAGAAAGAGAGCTCCAGGATAAAGTATTCCATCTTGTGGCCGGCCATCATCTCCTTGCTCTCGCGGATACACTGCATAATTCCCTTATTGGGATCCTCAACCATGATGAAGATGGCCTGGGAATAACGGTATGCCGCAATGATACCCGGTATTACAAGCAGTATACACCAGAGCAGGACAAAAACCGATATCATAAGCGTCAGCCCTATGGCTTTCAGCAGATAACGAACCGATGAAAACAAATCTCCATAAGACATGGACCCATCCCGGTTTGCCACTTTCAGGCAGTAGCTGCTGTATCCAAACTGTAAAATCGTGCTGATCACTAAGTAAATGACAAAAAATACGAGAGAAGATACGATATACGTGCCGGCTTCCCCTGTGTTTACGGAAGATCCCGTGCCGATGATATTGCCCCAGAAATCGAGAATAAATTGAACACCCGACAGAACCATGAGGATCACTCCCAAGATGAGCGTAACCACATAGGGGTTTACAGCCGCCTCCCGCATCTTATTTTTTGCGTCAAATTTTAATTCCTGCCTGTTCATTCATGCCCTCCTTATATATCGTTGAACTGTTATATTTTTAACAGCATAAGTCTATCACGCCGACTTACTAATTTCAACCATTTTCTGAAAATGTACTTAATTTGAAAGTAATACGTTTACAGATTTAGCTTGTCATAACTTTTTTCCAAATACAGATTGAGTTTTTTACCAAGCTCGGCGTGCTCCTCTGAGCTGAGCTCCGGATCCTCATCCAACAGCCGGTTGACCTCCTCAGACACCGTCTTTAAGATATTGGCATCGGTAAAGATGTCGGCCAGTTTAAATTCCAGATCACCGCTCTGTCTGAGCCCGAAGATGTCTCCCGGGCCGCGCAGCTTTAAATCCTCGGAGGCAATGAAGAAGCCATCGTTGGATTTGCTCAGAATCGTCAGACGTTCCCTGGTTCCATCCTGGCCGGAGCCGTCCACCAGAATGCAGTAGGACTGGTGCTTTCCGCGGCCGACACGGCCCCGCAGCTGATGAAGCTGGGCCAGTCCGAAGCGCTCCGCATTTTCAATCATCATAACGGTGGCATTGGGAACGTTGACGCCTACTTCCACGACGGTGGTGGAGACGAGAATCTTGATCTCCCCGGCGGCAAAACGTTCCATGACCGCATTTTTCTCTTTCGCCTTCATCTTACCGTGGAGATATTCCACCGGAATCCCCGGCAGCGCGCTCTGGAGTTTCTTCGCATAATCCAGAACATTCTCCGCCTCGATCATCTCACTGGCCTCCACCATGGGGCAGATCACGTACGCCTGACGCCCGGCGGCCACCTCCCCTTTGATAAAGGAATACGCCGTGTTCCGGTAGCTGGTGTCCACGACACAGTTCTTGATGGGGAGCCGGTTGGCCGGCAGTTCATCAATGATGGAAATATCGAGGTCGCCGTAAATGATGATGGCCAGAGTTCTGGGGATCGGCGTCGCACTCATGACAAGAACGTGAGGCTCGTCCCCTTTTCCGCCCAGCATCTCGCGCTGGCTGACACCGAACCGGTGCTGCTCGTCGGTGATGACGAGGGCCAGCTTGTCGTAGACCACCTTCTCCTGTATGAGCGCATGGGTTCCGACAATGATATCGGCTTCGTGGGAGGCGATTTTCCCGTAGGCGGTCCGCTTCTCCTTTGCCGTCATGGAACCGGTTACCAGCACTACCTGTTTGTCAATGCCATTTTCCTCGAACAGGGAGAGCATGGACTCGTAGTGCTGTCTGGCAAGAACCTCTGTCGGCACCATGAGCGCGCCCTGATATCCGTTGTAAGCCGCCTCCAGCAGGGCGAGGACGGCGATAATGGTCTTTCCGGAGCCGACATCACCCTGAATTAACCGGTTCATCACCTTTCCGCCTGTCATATCGCGAAACACCTCCGTAAGCACCTTGTTCTGCGCGCCCGTAAGCGCGTAGGGAAGATTTTTCACGAGGCTGATCACTTCATCGGAGGGCGTCATCTGAAAGTGGCTTTCCCGGTCCACACGCCTGTCCTTTAGACGGCGAACAGCCATAAGAAACAGGAAGAATTCGTCGAAAACGAGCCGTTTCCTGGCGAAGAGCAGTTCCGTCCGGTCTGTGGGGAAATGAATATGTTCGATGGCAAAATTATATTCCGCCAGTTCATGGCGGATCCGCAGATCTAAGGGCATGTAATCGCGGACCATCTGTCTCACCGACAGGGCCTGCTTCACTGCCCGCACAATGGTCTTGTTGGGAAGCCCCTTTGTCTGTCCGTAGATGGGCTGCATGGAGTGGATAACCTCCCCGTAGGCATCGCCCAGAAAGATCTCCGGCTGTTCCATCGTAAGGCGTCCGTTTTTCTTAACCACCCGTCCGCGGAACACGGCGCGCATACCGGCCTTTAAAGTGGCGTGCAGATAAGGCATGTTGTACCAGGTAAGGGTCAGGGAACCCGTAATGTCCCGGATCATGGTGGTAATCACCTGAATATGGCTGTAACGCTTCACTTCCGCGCTTTTAAACAGCACTCCGGAGACTGCCATCACGGTATCCGGCTTCAGTTCTCCGACAGAGACCGGTTCCTCGTAGGCATCATAGGCCCGCGGATAGTATTCCAGCAGTTCATCCACGGTTCCGATTCCCAGCTTCCCAAACAGTTTTCCGGTCTTCTCACCAATGCCTTTTAAGGTATCCAAAGGTTGTTGATTCATGTTTCTTTCACCTTTCCCAAAAAAGTTCCCGGGCAGATTGGCTGCCCGGGAGCTGTTCCTGTTTCTTCTGTTCTACTCTACGGATATCAGATAATAGTAGATTGGCTGACCGCCCGGATGGAGCTCTACTTCACAGTCGCCGAACGACTCCTCTGCCTTCTCACGAAGCGTCTCCGCGTCTTCCTCCGACACGTCCGCGCCGTAATAGATGGTAATCAGCTCAGATTCGTCATCCACCATGGATTTCAAGGATTCCAGCGCCGTGTGCTCGATGGCTTTCCCCACCGCCAGGATTCCGTGGTCACCGAGAGCCATGATGTCGCCCTCGGTGATCTCGATGTTGTCGATCATGGTGTTGCGCACCGCATAAGTAATCTGTCCGGTCTTAACGCGCTGCATCTCCTCGGTCATTACTTTCTCATTCTCTTCCGCTGATAAATCCGGTGCGAAATTGATCAGAGCGGTAATTCCCTGCGGGATCGTTCTGGACGGAATTACGATGACATGCTTATCCTTTGTAAGCTTCTTGGCCTGTTCTGCCGCAAGTATGATGTTCTTGTTATTTGGAAGAATATAAACTGTATCGGCATTGACACGGTCGATGGCGTTTAACATATCTTCGGTGCTTGGGTTCATGGTCTGGCCGCCCTGAATCAGGTAATCGGCTCCAATTCCCTTAAAGATCTCGTCAAGCCCCTCGCCGACGGATACGGAGATGAAGCCGTAAGGCTTTCTCGGTCCTGCGTTCTTCTCTTCATCCGCTTTCTGCTGAGCGGCCAGCTTTTCCGAATCCTTAATCAGCTTTTCCTGATGCTCTTCCCTCATGTTGTCGATCTTCATACGTGACAGAGAGCCGAAGGTCAGTGCCTTCTGAATCGCGAGTCCCGGATCGTTGGTATGGACGTGAACCTTGACGATATCGTCATCTGAAACGACAACGATGGAATCGCCGATGGATTCTAAATATCCCTTAAATTCATGTTCGTTCTTCTCATCGTAAGGCTTCTCCAGATTCACGATAAATTCCGTACAGTAACCGAACTTGATATCGAAATCATCGGTTACCGCAGCACCGCCTGATATGCTTCCGGCGCTCGCTGCGCCTTCCACGGATAAATCCAGTTCCTTGCCCATCAGGCAGTCGAGAGCGCTCTTTACGACCTGCATAAGGCCCTGTCCGCCGGAATCGACGACACCGGCCTGTTTCAGCACGGGAAGCATCTCCGGAGTCTGGCTCAGCACGTAATCGCCGTGTTCGATGACCTTCTGACAAAATTCGATGATATCTTCCGTCTCTGTCACCAGTTCCACAGCCTTGTCCGCCATTCCCTTGGCAACCGTCAGGATCGTTCCCTCTTTCGGCTTCATAACGGCCTTGTAAGCCGTCTCTGTCGCTCTGACGAAGGAATTCGCAAGAGTCGTCGTCGTGATCTTATCCACCGTCTTTATTTCTTTTGTAAAGCCTCTGAAAAGCTGGGAAAGAATAACGCCGGAGTTGCCGCGGGCGCCTCTTAACGAGCCGGAAGAAATGGCCTTTGCCAGAGATTCCATGTCCGGATGCTCGATGGCCGCCACTTCCCTTGCCGCCGACATGATGGTCATCGTCATATTCGTACCCGTATCCCCGTCCGGAACCGGGAACACGTTGAGTTCATTGATCCATTCCTTCTTAGCTTCCAATCCTTTTGCACCGGCCAGAAATGCTTTCTTCAGCATCTCTCCGTCTATATACTTCATACCCACAGGTAGTTTCCTCCTTAATCTATCACTCTTACACCTTCAACGAAGATGTTGATCTTATCTACCGTCATGCCGGTGAACTCTTCTACTTTGTACTTCACATTTTCGATCAGATTGTCAGCTACCGCCGAAATGCTGATTCCATATGCTACGATGACATGGAAGTCGATGGTGATATGGTTGTCCTGTATATTCACGTTAATTCCGTGCGTCAGACTTTCGCGTTTTAAAAGCTTAACAAGGCCGTCCTTCATGCTGACAGCCGCCATGCCGACAATACCGAAACATTCTACTGCAGTAGTGCCCGCGTACATAGCGATAACATCAGGGCCAATCTGGATTTCACCCAGTTTATTATTGATGTAACCCTTCATAATTTTTACCTCCTATCATTCTGACTGATTTGATTATACATTATTTTCCCAAAAAAAGAAACAAATTTTTAAATTTCACTTGCAAAAGTATGCAATTTCTGTTATCATACATTTGTTGTGGATTTTTATAACAGAAAATCCAAGTAGCGTTTAAGGAGGTGCAATCATGGCTAAATGTGCAATCTGTGAAAAAGCTGCTCACTTTGGTAATGCGGTGAGCCATTCCCATAGAAGATCTAACAAGATGTGGAAAGCAAACGTAAAGTCCGTTAAAGTTAAAGTTAACGGAGGCAACAAGAAGATGTACGTATGTACTTCCTGCTTAAGATCTGGTTTAGTTGAGAGAGCTTAATCATTTAGGAAAACTCCAGGCTGATAATAGCCTGGAGCTTTTTTTGTTTTGCCGGAAAGTGCTCCTGCTGAAGCAGTTTTAAAACTCTTTATTTTAACTGGAAACGGGTATCAGCAATCTCTCCCGTTTCCAACAAAGGCTCTCTACCAACAGAATAAGTTGTATCCCAGTACCATACAGGCGATGATGAACAATATCGTCATGATTGTTGCCGGGATAAAAAGCAGAATTGCCATTCCTGCTCCAAAGCAGAACAGCATCAGACCACATACTCTCTTCATATAATCCCTCAATCCATTTACATGCTATATGATATAGTATGCGGCTTATCCTCTTCTTATTCAGTTTTTTCCTCGTCTGCCGCAGCCATCTCTTCCGCTACCTTTAACGCCTCAGGGGAAACATCATGGGAACCCCCTGTAAACTTATTGACAAAATCAGGCACCATGTCCAGAATCTTCGTCATGGCATCCTGCTGTTTGATGTTGACCAGCTTCGTCACGCCGTTCTGAATGATTAAAATGGCGCTGGGGCTCATCTTGGCATTCATACCGCCTGCGCCCTTCTGCTTTGCGCTTTCAGCAAATGAACCGGCAGCCATGCCGCAGGTCACATCAACCAGAGGAAGAATGATGGTATCGTCCACCTTTACTGCCTCTCCCACTACGGTTTTTGTCGTTACAAAGGTATCCATACCCTTGAACAGAGCCTCCACTGTAGATGTAAAATAATTATCTGCCATCTGAACTGTTCCTCCTTTAACGAAGCCATTTTCTTAACAGGCCTCTGAAATTCTTATCGAGCAGCATCCTCCCCGCAATGAGAAGCAGTGTGCCGGCCCGGATTCTTCCTTTAAAATGTCCCTCTGCTGTAAATACCTGTCTGTCAAATACCGGGTAAATGTCAAGCTGCTTATGGCAGAACGGGTAAACCGCGCTGACCGCAGTTAAAACCTGACCGGTCGTATAGGGATCGTCGAAGCCGAATACCACTTCGCCCTTTCCTTTTTTGGGAAGGAGGTGGCGGATCAGCTTCTTTAACTGCCTCAGAAGAAGACGGATTGTCTTTCGGTTATTTTCATTGGAAATCCAGGCTTGAATCTCTTCTTTTTTCTCTTTTATGGTTTTTAGTTTATCACAGATCCCCTCGAAAGAATACTTAAGTTTTGCGAAAATTGACGAAAGCCTGTCGGCTGCCGCCTGGGCCTTTCCGCCGATCGTCTTTTTACTTTCATGTTCCTCGTCGGAACTATTCTGATCTGAACCTTCCTGCACTGAACCAGCCTGATCTGAACTACCCGGACCTGGCTCTTCATTCAGCCGTGACGATTTCTGCGGCCCCATTTTCTGCGGCTCTTTGCGCTTTTCTTCTGAATTTGTGCGCTCGCTGCCAGAAGCATTGTCTTCGGGAAGTTTTCCTTCTTCCGTGAGCCGCTTTTTCCCGGAGCGTTCCACATCCTTCAGGATATCGCCGGAGAATTCTTCCGCATCCTCGTCAGTCACTTCCATGGCGTGGACCAGCATCTCTTCCGCGTCCTCTCTGCTCTCTTCCACGGGTTTGAATAACCGGAAGCCGAACAGCCGGATGAGAATGGAGAACTCGTCCTCATAAGCTGCCGTTACAGAGACAATATGTAGCAGCCATGTGACACGGAATTTCCCTTTCAGCCGTTCGTAATAAGAGCCTTCGATCCGGTATCTGACCGGTACGAAGAGAATCAGAAGAAGCACGCCGAGAATGAGTCCCAGCAGAATCAGGACCAGAATTCCCAGCAGTTTTAAAATAAATAATATGATAGGAAGCATGGACACCTCACATCTCGCCGGCTTCTGGAACATGTTCAGACATGTTTCGGGCCTGATTGTCGCGGCCGCTCGTACACGGAGCGTGCGAGTGATCGTTTAAATATCCGGCCAAATCGAAGCCGCCGGTATTCCGGTACAGTTCATCTATAATCTGCCTTGTTACTTCCAGGGCCTCCCAGTAGTCGGCAGCAATTCCGATGATGAAGAACTCCTCATCCCTGTACCACGGGGCCGAAAGCTCCATGGCCGGATAGATATCAAGTACATTATTCCCACTTAATGAGGGTGTAATCACATAGGCCCCTGAAATCAGGCGGGAATTTCTGATTGCCTGAATGATTTGATACCGTTTCTTTTTCGCTTTGTCACCCACATATAAGTGGTCATACCAGCTTATCTTCATAGTCCATCAGCTCTTCCAATAATTCCTTGCAGGTTTCTTTTTCCGCCTCGTCCCCGCAGCTTTCCAGGCTCCCTCTGATGTAGGATTTTATTTCATCAATTGAATGAAAGTACACCGGAAGGTCCGAGAGCACTTTCGCCATAATGGCGCGCATGACTGGTCTGGAGGTGCCGGAAAATACGGTTTCCAGCTGACCAAAATACGCTTCTGCGGTTTTTTCCAGGTATGCCCTGTCTACCAGCTCCTGCGTGCCGTCCTCTTCTTCTCCGCTTTCTGCGGTGACCTTCTTTAAATCCATAAAGGAACTTCCGGAAAGGAGAAGATCAACGTTGCCGGCTCTCACATAATCGGGATCGGCGAGCAGCTCCGGTGTCTCCGGCGGAAATTCCGAACGGAGATATCTCTCATAATAGGCTTCCTGATGCCCTTCCAGCTGTGTAAGAAGCGCCGTGAAGGACTCTTCCGCTTCTCCGCCGCCATTTTTCGTTAAGCCATTTAACACTCCGGTGATGATGGAACGATAGAGCTTCTCCTCGCTGACATCGATTACTGCGTCGCTCTTAGCGAGAGAAAGAACGTATAAGTCGTTGATAATTTCCTGCAGGCTTACGAAGCATTCTGCTTCTTCATTCAGCTCTGCGCTCACCCCCATAAGCTTCGCCTGGGCTTCCGAAAACGCCTCCGGTGAAAGGCTGCGGTAATCCATATGGCCGAACTGCTTAAGTGTCTCATATAAGGATCTGCGTCCCTCCGCCATCCCTTCCGGAAGGGATGCCATGGATTCGGTCTTAAGCGTATACATCATGTCATTTAAGCTGTCCACAGGAGAACCGGTATAAACCGAGAGCCCCTCCAGCACGAGGCTGTAGAATTTCTGCTTTGTCAGACGAACAGGAAGCTGGCCGATGATCTGGCGGATGCGCCCGTTCATCACGGCAGATTCCTTGGTATTCGTGATAAATGCCATCAGCATATCCGTAAAGGTCTCGTCGTTGTAGCCGGTTTCCGGCAGAGTCTTATAGGATCTCTCCAGCCGGTTCAACACGTATTCGTAAATCTGAAAGCAGTCTGTGTAAGCCGTCAGAATCTCCACCTCACGGGTAACCTCTTCCCGGAGCTGGTCCAGCCGGTTGAGGATCTCTTTACCCTCCAGATACGCTTCAATGAGCTCATTGAGGGTCAGAAGAAACGCGCTGCCTTTTCCGGGAAGCTCCGGTTCCTCTGTCAGGGTTTCGTATAAAGTATAGTAATTGAGTGCCAGCCTCGTATAAGAATATTGATACGCCGCTGTCATCTGTTTTTTTATGAAACGGGTTTCCAATGTATTATCCTCCTGAAGACTTATCCCCGATAATTTGCGAGTATGGACCTGCGCAATAGATCGAGAGACTTTACGACGGCCTGCTCTCTGATCTTATCCCGGTTGCCCTTGAAGTGGTACTCTTCCACTTTCACCTTATCTTTCATATAGCAGGCAATATAAACGAGCCCCACAGGCTTGTCTCCCTCGGTCGAAGGTCCGGCGATTCCGGTGACGGCAATACAGACGTCGGCGTCGGTTGCAAATACACCGCCCGTGGCCATCTCTTTTGCAGTCTGTTCGCTGACAGCACCGTATTTCTTGAGGGTTCCCTTGCTGACATCGAGAATTTTTCTCTTTGCCTTATTGGAGTAGGTAACGAAGCCCTCACGGAATACTTCGGAGGCTCCCGACACATTAACCAGGCGTCCTGCGATCAGGCCGCCGGTGCAGGACTCAGCGGTGGTAACCGTGAGCTCATACTTTTTAAGAAGACGAACGACCGCCATCTCCAGGGTCTCCTCTTCCTTTGTGGTATAGATATCATCACCGAAACGGTTCTTGATCTCCTTTACGACAGGCTTGATCAGACTCTTGGCCGTCTCGTCATCGGCCGCGCGTGCCGTTACACGCAGATGCACCTCCGCCGTCTTTGCGTAAGGGGCGATGGTGGGATTCGTCTGTGCGGCGATCAAATCCTTGATCTGGTCTGCCACCTGGCTCTCCCCGTGGCCGCAGATCTTGATCATCTGGGAACGGATTACCTCAGGCTGTAATTCCTGAAGATAAGGGGATACTGCGTCCAGGAAAAGCGGCTTTAACTCATTAAAGGGGCCGGGAAGGAGAATCGCTGCCTTTCCTGCCTTTTCCAGAATGAGTCCTGGGGCTGTGCCGTTATGATTGTCAAGAACTTTGCAGCCTTCCGGAATAAGCGCCTGTTTCCAGTTGTTTTCCGTGATAACCGGATAGATGCTATTCTTAAAATACGTCTCGATCCGCTCTCTCGTATGCGGGTCTTCCACCAGCTTAAAGCCCATAACCTCGGCGCAGACTTCCTTTGTGATATCGTCCTCCGTAGGTCCAAGGCCGCCGGTCAGGATGATGATATCCGCCCTTTGCAGAGCCGTGTTAATATCTTCCGCCAGCCGTTCCCGGTTGTCTCCCACCGTTACCTGATGGTACATGGAGAGGCCGAGTGACGCGCATTTCTCCGCGAGAAACTGGGCGTTGGTATTCACGATATTTCCGAGTAAAAGTTCTGTTCCGACTGAAATTAATTCAACAACCATAATGATTTACAGACTCCCTTCCGTAAGAACACGATAATTTTTCGCAATGTAATCGATCAGTGAAACCACTGTCAGAACCAGCGCGATGACGCTGAAAATGGTGGTCAGAATGGACAGTGCCGGGATATTTACAATCAGCAGCACAGACATAATCATCTGAGAGACGGTCTTAAATTTCCCCCAGTAGCTGGCGGCAATCACGACACCGTTGTCAGACGCTACCAGACGGAAGCCGCTGATGATGAACTCGCGGCTGATAATGATAATCACGAACCAGGCCGGAAGCTGGCCAAGGCCGACGAAACAGATTAAGCCGGAACAGACCAGAAGCTTGTCTGCCAGCGGGTCCATGAATTTTCCAAAGTTGGTTACCAGATTGTATTTCCTGGCGATCTTTCCATCCAGTAAGTCTGTAAAGCTGGCTACGATGAAAATGACCGCGGCGATATAGCGGTACGTCTGGCTCACACCGCCGTCAAGCAGCATAAAGAGTACAAAAAACGGAATCATGATGATTCGAAGAATCGTCAGTTTATTCGGTAAATTCATCTTCTATCTCCCCTATTAAATCGTATTCCAGCGCGCCTGTCACCCTGGCCCTTACAAAGGCTCCGGACATCAGCTCCTCGCCGGTCTGGATGAAAATCATGCCGTCCACGCCGGGGCCGTCCATATAGGTTCGTCCCACATAGGCGTTTTCATCGGCAACCTTGCCTTCGATCATGACATCCAGGGATCTTCCAATCATGGACTGAGAATGGTCAAAGGAGATTTCCTGCTGCAGCTCCATGATGGCATCGCGCCGTTCTTCCTTCACTTCCTGCGGAATCTGATCCGGGAATCCGGCCGCCGGAGTGTCTTCCTCCGCAGAGTAAGCGAACACGCCGAGGCGCTCGAACTCCATCTCATCCACGAATTCCATCAGCGTCTCATGATCCTCCTCCGTCTCTCCCGGGAATCCGGATATGAGGGTCGTACGGATTGCGATATCGGGAATCTCACTGCGAAGTTTACCAACGATCTCCTTTAACTGCTCCCTGGAAGTTCTCCTTCCCATGCGGCGCAGGATGGTATCGCTGGCATGCTGAATCGGCATGTCAAGATAATGGCAGACCTTTTCCTCTGTTTTTATGGTTTCGATCAGCTCATCGGTGATCTCCTCCGGATAGCAGTACTGAATCCGGATCCACTGAAGGCCGGAAATGCAGCAGAGTCTCTTTAAAAGCTCCGGAAGCGACTTCTTTCCATAGAGATCCACGCCGTACAGCGTCGTCTCCTGGGCCACCAGGATCAGTTCCTTCACGCCCTGATCGGCCAGTGACTGTGCCTCCGATACCAGCCGTTCCATGGGAACACTGCGGAAATTACCGCGCAGGCTGGGAATAATACAGTAGGTACAGTGCTTGTCACAGCCTTCGGCAATCTTTAAGAATGCGTAATGGCCTCCGGTGGTAATCACCCGTTCTGTCTTCACCTCAGGAATGAGATCCAGATCGTGGAAGCACTGGACGTGCTCCCTGCCGCCAAGCGCCTCGGCCAGCACATGGGATATCTCATCATAGGTGGTGGTACCAAGGATTCCATCGACTTCCGGAATCTCATCGATGATCTCCTGTTTGTAGCGCTGAGCCAGGCAGCCGGTAACGATCAGCGCTTTACACTTACCCACTTCCTTCATCTGCGCCATCTCGAGGATTGTGTTAACGCTCTCCTCCTTGGCGTCACCGATGAAGCAGCATGTGTTGATGACAATGACATCCGCCTCGTACTCGTCATCCGTAAAGGTATAGCCGTCCTTGTTTAAAAGCCCCAGCATCATCTCCGTATCCACCAGGTTCTTATCACAGCCCAGCGAAATGCATAGTAATTTCATAAAATATTATAACTCCTGTCTTTTCGTATGTCTTTTTGGTATCTTTATTTCGTATCATGTATTACGTATCTTTGTTTCAATCCTCGCGGCCAGTGAACTGGCGGACGTGCTGCTGTCCGTAACACCACGGTGAATGGAAAATGGAAAGGCCATCTCTGCCAATGTGGAGACGGCCTTCAACCCCGGGCACTGTTAAGAAGTAACGCAGCCATCTGATTTGTCTAAAGCTCCATACGCCGCGTTGTCGTCAATCGGCGTACTCCGTACGCCTCATTCCTCCGCCTTGCGCATGAAGCTTTATCCTGCATCATCTGTCCAAGTTGTTTCTTAACAGTGCCTTATCAATCGTCTTCTTCCGTTGCATCCGCTTCGCTTAATATCTTTACATCACCGTCATATAATTCTTCTACGGCAACGGAAAGCGGCTTCTTTCCAGCGGTTGGAAGATCAGACTCTGCTCCTCCGATGATCTGTCTCGCTCTCTTTGCAGCGGCGATCACGATGGAATAACGGCTCTGAACAACCGGCTGTTCTCCTGGCTCTACCTCGCTGTTTACTACTTTAATTAAATCTGAATAAGATGGATGTAACATCTTTCATTCCCCTTTCCTGATAGCTATATATTCTTTAATTCTTCCCTGATCTGGGATAAAAATGCCAAATTATTTGAAACTCTGCTGTGCTGTACCGCAATCATCTTATGAAGCTGCTCTGTACAGGAGCTGATTTCATCGTTGATTAAGATATAATCGTAGGAATCCATGCCCTCCGCCTCTTCCACTGCCCGGCGAAGTCTTGCATTGATCACATCCATGCTTTCCGTGCCTCTGCCGATCAGGCGTCTCTTTAATTCTTCCGCGTTGGGCGGCATGACAAAGATCAGGATGGCTTCCGGGAAACGCTCCTTTACTTTTAAAGCGCCCTGAATCTCGATCTCTAAAAGCACGTCTTTTCCCTGTTCCATCTGGCTTAATACATACTCCTTCGGAGTTCCGTAGTAATGATTGACGTACTGCGCGTATTCGATCAGCGCATCCTGTTCCATCATCTCTTTAAAGCGGTCTTCCGTCACAAAAAAATATTCCCGTCCATCCACTTCTCCCTCTCTGGGATTCCTGGTGGTAGCGGATATGGATAACGCATAATTGTCATACTTCTCAAGCAGAGCCTTCATAAGGGTGCCTTTTCCGGCGCCTGAAAATCCCGATATGACTGCCAGCACACCATGTTCGTTCATAAGTTTCCACCTCGTTATGAGCACTTAGCGCCTCTACTCAGCGTCTGTACTCTATTCTATGTTCTGAATCTGTTCCCTTACCTTCTCGATCTCGGTCTTCAGCGCAATGGCCTTATCCGAAATTTCCAAATCATTGGCCTTCGATAAAATGGTGTTGGCCTCCCGGTTCATCTCCTGGGCAATGAAATCCAGTTTCCTTCCCACGCTGCCGCCGGCTGCCAGCTCCGCCTTCGTATTCTCAATGTGGCTTCTCAGACGTACGGTCTCTTCATCCACACAGATCTTATCGGCAAAGATCGTCACCTCCGTGGCGATTCTTCCTTCATCAATGGTCGTATTGGAAAGCAGTTCTTTTACCTTGTCTTCCAGCTTGGTGCGGTACTCCTCCATAATCCGCGGGGAGCGCTCCTCGATAAAATCCACAAGACTGGTCATAAAGTTTAACTTGCCCTGTAAATCAGCCTTTAGATTCTCACCCTCCGTGACTCTGGTCTCAACAAACCGTCTGGCGGCCTCTTCAACCGTCTCGGACAGAAGCTTCCACATGTGTTCCTCATCTTCCGGAACCTCCTCCATCGAGAGAACTTCCGGACATCTGGAAAGTGTGGACACTGTCACATCATTTCGTATACCAAACTGAGTCTCCATCCTGGCAAAATAATCCATATATTCGGCGGCAAGCGCGCTGTTATACTTCAAGCACAGCTTGTTCTCCGTGTAGTCTTCATAAGTAATAAATACGTCGACTTTTCCGCGCTGGATATAATTCTTCAGCAGATTCCTGATTCCGGCTTCAAAAAAATTGAACTTCTTTGGCATCTTGATGCTTAAATCCAGGTATCTGTGATTGACCGCCTTCATCTCGACGGAAATCTTATATTCATCCGTGACGGTTTCGAATCTTCCAAAACCTGTCATGCTTTTTATCATTCCTTGTGCCTTCCTTTCGCCATAGATACCATCCATTATAAGTCATAATAAAAAACAAGTCAAATAGTTTTCTGGACAGCGCCCCGCCTGTTGCCCGCAGGCGGGGAGTGAACTGTTACAACTGGACGAAAGGTGGATTCCATAGTATAATATAGCCAGTTTCATTCAGTCAGTTAAAAAGGAGAACAGCTATGAAGAAGGAAAGTATGATCTGGTACGATAGAAAGCGTCTCTGGTGCGGACTCCCATGGACCTTTACGAAATATGGAATGGACGAGGGCCGTCTTTTTGTAGAGACCGGCTTTTTAAATACGAAGGAAGAGGAAGTGCGCCTCTACCGCATTTTAAATATCAGTCTGAGCAAAAATATTATTCAGAGGATTTTCGGCCTGGGTACGATTCACATTGACAGCACGGATCTGGATTTAAAATGCTTAAGAATTACCAATATTAAAGACAGCGACCACGTAAAGGAGATGCTCTCCGAGAAGGTGGAGGAAGAACGCTTAAGGAACCGTGTCAGCGCCAGGGAATTCATGAATCACGGCGAGGACGGCGATGATACAGAGGCGGACTTAGACTCGTTTGAAGGGCATGAACATTAGGCGGACATGAATACCAGACAGACACGGATATTAGAAGACATGAACACGGAAGGATCGAGGTACGACAATGGCATTAGACGGAACTGTAATGGCCAGTCTCACAGCGGAAATCGGTAATCGGCTGGAGGGCGGAAAGATTGCGAAGATCGCCCAGCCGGAAAAGGATGAACTGCTGTTTACAGTCAAAAATCAAAAAAACACATGGCGCCTGCTCATTTCGGCAAGCGCCAGTCTTCCGCTTCTCTACTTTACGGAGCAGAACAAGCAGAGCCCTATGACAGCGCCCAATTTCTGTATGCTCTTAAGAAAGCATATTGGAAACGGCCGTATCATGAGGGTCAGCCAGCCGGGGCTGGAGCGAATCATCTGCATGGAGATCGAGCATCTTGACGAACTGGGGGACAAGCGGATCAAGAAACTCTATATTGAGATCATGGGCAAGCACAGTAACATTATCTTCTGCAATGACGAAGACATGATTCTCGACAGCATCAAGCATATTTCGGCCCAGGTCAGCTCCGTTCGTGAGGTTCTGCCCGGACGGCCCTATTTTATCCCGCAGACCGTGGAGAAAAAAGACCCGCTCACCATATCGGAGGCGGAATTTACGGAACTGATCGGCCACACGGCCGCGCCGGTACAGAAAGCGCTCTATATGAAGCTGACAGGCATCAGCCCGATCGTCGGCACGGAGCTTTGCCATCTGGCCTCCATCGACGGCGATGTGTCAGCCAATGAACTGACGGAGGCAGAGCTCATCCATCTCTACCATATGTTTTCCCTGATGATGGACGACGTGAAAAGCCGCAGCTTCACCCCGAACATTATTTATTACCAGAACGAGCCGGTGGAATTTTCCGCTCTACCGCTTACCTGTTTTGAAGGAGAAACGTACCAGGCCGTAACTTACGATTCCATCAGCACGCTGCTGGAGGAATACTATGCATCCCGGAACATCTTAACGAGAATCCGCCAGAAGTCTGTGGACCTGCGGAAAATCGTCCAGACCGCGCTGGAGCGAAACTATAAAAAGTATGATCTTCAGATGAAGCAGTTAAAGGATACGGAAAAACGTGACAAATACAAGGTCTACGGTGAACTGCTCAACACGTACGGCTATGAGCTGGAGGGCGGCGAGAAAAAGCTCACCTGCCTGAACTACTATACGAACGAGGAAATAACTATCCCGCTGGATGACCAGCTGTCGGCCCGGGAAAATTCTCAGAAGTTTTTTGATAAATACAACAAACTGAAGCGGACGTACGAGGCCCTGTCGGAACAGACCCTGGAAACGAAACGGGAAATCGATCACCTAGAATCGGTCAGTGCCGCGCTTGATATCGCGCTGAAGGAAGAAGATCTCGTTCAGATCAAGGAAGAACTGATGGAGTACGGTTACATCAAGCACAGGCGCACCGGAGACAAAAAACCGAAAATCACCAGCCGTCCCTTCCATTATATCACCTCAGACGGATTTCACGTCTACGTCGGCAAGAACAACTACCAGAACGACGAACTCACCTTCAAGCTGGCGAATGGCGGCGACTGGTGGTTCCACGCAAAGGGCATTCCCGGCTCCCACGTCATTGTAAAGACGGAGGGAAAAGAGCTGCCCGACCACGTATTTGAGGAGGCCGGCGCCCTGGCCGCTTACTACTCCAAGGGCCGGGAGAACGAGAAGGTGGAGATCGACTACATTCAGAGAAAGCATATCCGGAAAGTGGCCGGTGCTGCACCGGGATTTGTCATTTACCACACGAATTACTCTCTGGTGGCCGAGCCGAAGCTGCTTCTCGAGGAAGTCAGCGAAAAAAAGAATTCCTGATCCGGAGATGATTTTATACAGATAAGAATTTGCCCATTTCACACAGGCGGCATAGAATCAGGCCGTCCTGGAGGAAATGGGCTTTCTTGTGTTATATGACTGCTGAAGCGCCGCGCTCCGGCGCGCGGGTCCGGCTTAGCGGACTCTTTGTGAAAGAATAAACTTGACATGAAATGTCGTATTTCGTATGATAAAGCCACTGGAGGTGAAACGTTTGAAGAGTGACCGCATGTTTGGAATTCTGTGTATTCTTCTGGAACGGGAGAATGTGACCGCAAGAGAGCTGGCCGAATATTTTGAGGTGTCCACACGCACGATTCACAGGGATTTGCTGGATTTATCCGCTTCCGGATTTCCGGTGGTGACGAGACAGGGAGTCGGCGGCGGTGTCTCCCTCCTGCCGAATTTCCGCTATAATAAATCGGCGCTCAGCGAAGATGATATGAAAGTGATACTGGCCGGCATCGAGGGGCTGGCCACCATCGATGACAGCGCGCGGATGAAGACGCTGCTGGCGAAGCTCCGCTTCAGCGACGGCAATCGGCTGCTGCTGGAAAATGACATCATTCTGGATTTCACTTCCTGGAATCAGAACAGCTCGTTCCTATCCAGGATCGGGATGCTGCGGAAAGCGATCGCCGGGCATTTTATCGTGGAAATGGGTTACTGCAGCCCCAGCGGTACGGTGACGAGACGCGTCGAGCCGTATAAGCTGATTTTCAAACAGGAGACGTGGTACCTGCTGGCCTTCTGTCTGCTGAGACAGGAATTCCGCATGTTCCGCCTGAGCCGGATTACGGATTTAGAGGTCAGTGATTCCGTCTTTGATGAACGGAGCGATTATGAGATTCCTTCGATGGAAAGCCATTTTGTCAACGGCGGAGGCCAGGCGGTCACCGTGAAAATGGACCGTTCTCTTGAATTTCTGGCGATTGATTTCTTTGGCCGCGAAAATCTGGTTTACCGGGAGAACGATATTGTTGTTACATTTCTCACCGGGAGGCCGGAATGGGTTCTGAGCACTTTTTCCGGATTCGGAAACAAAGCCGAGATTCTGGCGCCGGACAGTCTCCGGCAGGAAATGAAACAGTATCTGGAGCAGATGACAGCATTATATTAGACGGATAACGTGAAATATGACAGGACGCTGTCATATTTAAACGGTTATACTCGTATCAGAAATACCTGAATGTTCTCAGACATTTACAGAATAAAATCGATTGGAGGTACCGTATGGCAGTTGATAAAAAATACGAGGCGGACGTGGCCGCGATCCTCTCCCACCGCTACGACCAGGGAGGCACGCTGTGGGACACACCGGATCACCGCCTGCAGAAAGGGGCGCCGTTTTCCACTCTGGACTGTGTGAGCTATCTCCTGGAACTGGGGATGGACCCGGAAGAACCCATATTAAAGGAGGCCGCAGATCTGATACTCAGCGCATGGCAGGAGGATGGCCGTATCAGGCTTTACCCGAAGGGAAGTATTTATCCCTGCCATACGGCCTGTGCGGCGCAGGTACTCTGCCATCTGGGATATGCGAATGACGGGCGGCTGCAGACCACATTCCGCTATTTTCTGGAAACCCAGTATCCCGACGGCGGCTGGCGATGCAGGAAATTTTCCTTCGGACACGGTCCTGAGACGGAATACTCCAACCCGCATCCGACTCTTCTGGCGCTCGATGCCTTCCGCTTCAGCGATTATTTAAACCGGGAACCTGCACTGGACCGGGCGGTGGAGTTTTTACTGGAGCACTGGACGATCAAGAAGCCCATCGGCCCGTGCCATTATGGAATCGGAACGCTGTTCATGCAGGTAGAGTATCCGTTTCGGAACTATAATCTTTTTGAATACGTCTATATCCTCTCCTTCTATGACCGGGCCAGAAAGGATCCCCGTTTCCTGGAGGCATTTCACGAGCTGGAGGCGAGAACGGTAAACGGGCAGATCGTGGTGGAACGGGTCGTGCCGAAGCTGGCTAAGCTTACCTTCTGTAAAAAGGGGGAGCCAAGCGAACTGGGGACAAAGCGCTTTATGGAAATACAAGATCATTGGAGGAAGGAGCCGTCTCCCAATCTGTCCCAAAGAAACGGGTCCTCTGTCAACTCCAGATAATGCTTCAGCCGTTCCCGAAATGCCAGGATCCGCGCATCCGTACACTCCTTTTCCACTTCCAGGGGATTCATTTCATACGGGTCAAGCTCTCTGTCATAGAGAAGCTCTCTCTGCGGCTCATCGGGAGTGTAGCCATTGGTGATGACGTAGGTATACCGTTTGTTCCTGATACCCCGCCAGCCATAGGCTTTGTGCGTCAGACCGCGCTTTGAAAATGCGGCAACCATGTCCGCGCCTCCGGGATAGGAACAGATCAGCATATCTTCCGGCTCGCCGGATACTGCACTGCCGTCCTCTGCCGGAGTCGTGGTCAAGCTTCCTGCGTGGCTGTAACCCTCGCACGTCTCCGGCACCTCCAGATCCAGAAGTTCCAGAAGCGTCGGCATGTGGTCGGGACTTGCGAAGATCGCCTCATTCTTTCCGGGCTCCAGTCTTCCCTTCTGCCGGAAAATGAGCGGAATGTGAAGCGCCTCATCGTACCAGATGTTCTTGCTCATAAGTCCGTGAGATCCCAGCATCTCCCCGTGATCGGCGGACAGCACCACCAGCGTGTTTTCCTCCATGCCGTTTTCCTTAAGCCAGGTCAGGATTCTGCCAAACTGTTCGTCGATTCCATGAACCGCGGCTAAATACTGGCGTGTCTGCGTCTCTAAGAGACCGCCCTCTTCCCGCATGGATTCCGGCACATTGGGACGGTAGTGGACCTTTAAATCCTTAAACTTTTCATAATAGCGCTCCGGCACCAGCTCATAAGGCAGGTGCGGCGGATTATAGGATACAAACAGTGCGAACGGTTCGTCTGCGTCCTTCTTCTGATCCATATATTCGATGGCTTTGTCGGTCTCGTATTCCGCGGACCATTTGCCGGGCCTGATCTGAGTCTCGTCATTCAGCCAGTAGTGGGGATCGAGGTGATCGTCGCACGCCCCGTAGGACAGGAAATAGTCGAAGCCCTGTCTTCTCTCTCCCGGCGGAGTATAGGCGTCCCACTCTCTGGCGCCGGACTTTGGATGCGGATTGAAATTGAGCTCCGACGCATCCAGATGCCATTTGCCGATATAACCTGTCGCGAAGCCCGCGTCTTTTAAAACATTGGCGATACAGGTTTCCTGGGGCTTCAGCATGATCTTCTCTTCCAGACCGATCTTGCAGTTGGTCCACATTCCCACGCGGAACGGGTATTTACCCGTCATGAGCGAAGCCCGGTGCGGGGAACATAAGGGAAAGGTGCTGTACGCATTGGTACAGCAGACACTTTCCTCTGAAAAACGGTCAATATTCGGCGTTACTGCCTGATCGCTTCCGAGAGCGCCTATGGCCTCAGCGCGCCACTGGTCCGCGAAGACATACAAAAGATTGGTTTTCATCGATGTCTCATCTCCTTTACCAGTATAACTTCCAATCCTTCGAAAGCCGGGTCAGGGCTTCCATATAGAAATAATCTCCCCATGTATTGCATTCATCCACACCGCGGTTCGTGCAGGTGTTCTCCCTGGAATCCCGTGCATACGTACCGTGGAGCAGCAGTCCGTTGGATTTCGTGATGTCCGTGTTGGCGCAGTGATCCACGAGGGCCCTAAGCATACGGTCCGCGGCCGTTAAATAGCGGTCGGCCTTCTCCTGATCCAGATACTTTGCCATCTCCAGGATTCCGCAGACAGCGATGGCCGACGCGGAGGAATCCCTCGGTTCTGTGCTTCCCGTGTCGAAATCAAAATCCCAGTAGGGAACGAGATCTTCCGGCAGATGTTCGATGAAGTAGTCCGTAACACGGCAGAATAAATCAATGTATTCCGGGTTCTTTAAATAGCGGTAGCTGAGCGCGATCCCGTAGACGCCCCATGCCTGGCCTCTCGCCCATGCGGAACCGTTCCGGTTGCCCTGATGGGTTACGCCGTAAGTGGGCTCTCCCGTCTGCACATCGAAGAAATGGGTATGGTAGGTGGAATTGTCGGGTCTCAGGATGCATTTCATGGCGGTTTTGATGTGATGCTCCGCCTTCTGTGCGTAGGACTCATCTCCGGTCACCTCCGTCGCCCAGTAAAGGATGGGAAGGTTTAACAGACAGTCGATGATCAGCCGGTACTCCTTAGGCTCTCCCGGATTTCCCCAGGCCTGAAGGAAGTTTCCTTTCTCCCTGTAGCGCTCCGCCAGATGATCGGCCGCCAGAAGCGCCGCCTTTTTTGCGTGCTCATTGCCGGTCAGCTTGTAAGCCGCCACACAGGACAGGCTGTATAAGAAGCCCATGTCGTGGTGGTTTACGTCGATTTTCTTCTCGATCCGCTCTAAAAAGCTTTCCACCTGAATGTCGGCGGCCTTTTTAAATGCCTCGTCCCCGGTATGCTCATAGGCCAGCCAGATCGAGCCGGTCCAGAATCCGGTGGTCCATTCCACATTTTCCGTCGGCTCATAGAAGCCGCCGAAGCTGTTGGAGGACTGAAATTTTTCTGTAAATACAGGAAGGTTTTCCCGGATAACAGCTACGGCGCCGTTAAGCGCCGTAGTTGTCATCCCCTCTTCCATGCCCGGATAATTCCGGATTGTGTTAAGGGTCTGTGCCATAATCAATTCTCCTTATTCTTTTCCTTTCATTTTACCCCTTAATTCCGCTGGCTGCAACGCCTTCCACGAAGAACTTCTGACAGCTTAAGAATACGATGACAACCGGGATCAGGGAACAGACGGAAGCCGCCATGATCCATGCGTAGTCGGCGCCATACTGGGATATAAACATACGGATACCTAACTGAATCGTCTTTAATTCCTTTGTCTTTAAGTAAATGAGGGGACCCATGAAGTCGTTCCACACATTGGTGAAGGTGAAGATCGTCAAGGTCGCCATGGCCGGTTTTCCCAGCGGAAGAACGATTCTTGAGAAGATGCCGAACTCATTTAAACCATCGATTCTGGCGGCCTCGCAGAGCTCATCCGGGATGCTGATATAGAACTGACGGATTAAGAATACGCCGAATGCGGAAAATGCCTGCATCAGGATCAGTCCGATATGAGTATCATTTAAGCCCATCTTGGAGATCAGAATGAACTGAGGAATCATGTATACCTGCCACGGAACTGCAATAGTGGTAACATACATCAGGAAAATTAAGTCTCTTCCCTTGAATTTCGTCTTTGTGAAGCCATAAGCCGCAAGACAGCTGGTGAACAGCTGGATTACGGTGGTACAGATTGTCAGCTTCGCAGTATTTAAGAAGAAGGTCGTAAGCGGAAGCTTTTTCCAGATAATCTGGTAATTGTTCCAGTGTATGGTATCCGGCCACCATTTCATGGGAATGGAGAATACGTCCTTGTTAAGCTTTAAGGAGGAAATCACCATCCAGTAGAAAGGAACCAGCATGAATAAGGACAGTAAAACTAATAAAATATAGATCAAACCTTTGTATGATTTCTGTTTTGTCTGCATACCGTTTCCCTCCTTTACATTAAGTCCTGAGACCATTTTTTCTCACCGGCGAACTGTACGAGCGTGATGACAAGTACAACGGCGAAGAGAATGATCGCGCCTGCGCTTGCCGGCCCCAGCTGCCAGCTGGTAAATGCTTTTTCATAGATGTAGTTGACCAGGGTCTTGGTCGCATTGCCAGGGCCGCCGCCGGTCATAACGTATACTAAGTCGAATACCTTGAAGCACTGGATCGTCAGCATGATCAGGACGAAGAAGGTGGTAGGTGTCAGCATCGGAATCGTAATGTAGCGAAGCTTCTGCCAGCCGTTGGCCCCATCGATGCTGGCCGCTTCGTAGAGGGAGCTTGAGATTCCCTGAAGGGCTGCTAAGTAAACGATCATGTAATACCCCATGTATTTCCAGATGCTGACGATGGAAATGGCCACCATAGCCCAATTCACATCGACCACCCAGCGGGGCGGATTGGCAATTCCTATGAATTTCAGGAATTCATTGACCGGTCCGAAATCCGGCTGAAACAGCATGTTCCAGACAGCTCCCACCGCCACGATGGAGGCGATATATGGGAAATAGATTGCTGTACGGAAAATGGCGATTCCTTTCAGCTTATTGTTTAAAAGAACGGCCAAAAGCAGAGAAAGCACCAGGGTCGGAAGGACCGTCATGAGTGCGTACTCGATGGTGTTCCAGAAGGACTTCATGAATATTTCGTCTTTAAAAATCTGTGCGAAATTGGCAAGTCCGACAAACTCCATGGGAGCCTGGGAGGCATCCCATTTCATAACACTTAATACAAAAGAAAAACATACGGGAATGAAGATGAAAATCGCGTAACCGATCAGATTCGGCAGTATGAACGCGTAACCGACCATATTGTCGCGGATTACTCGTTTCTGACGCGAGGAAAAACCTTTCTTTTTTTTCTCTTCCATTTATTATACCTCCTGGCTTCTGCACTTTTTCCCATAAGAAAGAGCGCTCACTATAATAAGTTTACAGAGGCGCTCTTTCTGTCATGGGAACCTGTTAATAATTAGTTCCAGCCCTTTATTTCTGCTACACGTTTGTTCAGTTCTGCAATACCATCATCGATGGAGTAAGCCTTGATCATGATCATCTCATGTACTTCGTCTAATGGCTTACGGATCTCTTCGATCTGCGGATCAAGAGGACGGTCAAATGCGTAATGTGTATAGGTTAAAGCTTCCTTGTTGCTGTCGCCTTCCGGGAAATACTCTGCGGATGCGATGGTGTTGATGGATTCGTCTGTCTGGATGCCTGTGAATACGCCCTGCTCAGCAAGAATGTTGGCTGCTTCTTCAGAGGATGCAAACTTTACGAAATCCCATGCTAAATCTTTCTGATCTGTGTAAGCGCTGATTCCGATTGGTGTTAAAGCACCTACGGTGTAGCCGGATTCTGTATCTTCCGGATGAGGAATTCTTGCTACGCCCCAGTTGAAGTCTGTCTCGCCTTCTGCCTGAGCCTGCATCATGGTTGCGATGAACCAGCTGCCCATCGGCATCATGGCACACTGCTGATTTTTAAATACAGATGAATAATGAATGTTGGCTGTCTTTAATGTGGAGTAGTCCTGCATATAACCATTTTCCTGTAATGCAAGTGCTTCCTCATAATATGGCTTTAAGAAGGAGTAATCTTTCTCAACAACGGTGTGCTTTCCGTCCTGTACAGCCCAGTTGGTAACGAGCGCCTGCCATGTATGGTCATGTGTTCCGTATACCTTTGCGCTTCCCTCGCCGGAGGTCATCTTTGCTGCCAGTTCGTCGTACTCTTTCCATGTCATGTCGTTGGAAGGATATTCTACACCGGCTGCATCGAATAAATCTTTGTTATAATATAATACGTACCAGTCTGAACGGTATGGAAGTCCGTAGGTAGTGTCGTTGTACATTAACTGCTCTGCCGCACCGCTGTATACGGATAAGTCCAGATTGTCCGCCTTGATCATCTCATCTAACGGAAGCAGCTGGCCCTTGTCTGCCATCTGAAGCATGGAGCCCATGTCCTTTACCCAGATAACGTCCGGATCGGCCTGAGCAGCGGATAAGCTGATTCCCAGGGAGTTGTTGTACTCGTCTGCGGAAGTGTCGATTACCTTGATCTCTACGTTTGGATTCTTTGCTTCATATGCTTTTACTACTGCGGAGAACTGCGGGGTTGTATCGTAATCCCATGTGGTTACAGAAAGAACCTGCTTCTCACCGCTTGCGGCCGCTGTAGTCTCTTCCTTGCTCTCAGCTCCTGCCGCTGTTGTGCCCTCTTCCTTCGCTGTCGTCTCAGGTGCCTTTGTTGCTGTGTCCTTGCTTCCGCATGCTGCGAGTGATGTGCATACCATACCGGCTGCAAGTGTCAATGCTGCAACTCTCTTTAACTTCATGTTAAAACCTCCCTATTCTTGAATCACAATTGTTTGTGTTCCTTTGATGACATAAGAATACCAGATTTTTCCCTTCCGTTAAATTAACGATTTTTATAATTCTGTTACTATTTTTCTGATTTGGGAAAATGAAAAAGAGAAAAAATATAATATTTACAGATTCTTGTATTTTTTTCATATCAGGCCTTTCTGGCAATTGAAATCCTGCTGTTTTATTAGTATGATATCCATAAGAATGTGGAGAAAGGGATGGAATATGAATAAAGAAGAGAGACAGAAAAACGGGAAAATGCCGAAGACATTTCAGAAAAAACTGATCTTATATAATATGCTGGTCATCATCTGTATCGCGAGTGCGGTAAGCTTCTATAACTATCGCTCCTATTGCCAGGATGTCATCATCAGCGAGACTAATAACTCTGCAAACCGTGTCCGCACCCTGTCTGAGCGACTGCAGGTTGCATACGATGAGATGGTGAATATCGTATTAAACTGCGCGGAGCGCAAGTCGCTGTTCTTCGCCACCACGCTGGACAGCCCGAACAAGCCTTATAATACGTCCATGGCCGTCTACGCCTCCGATGTGCTCCGGGATTTCTGTGCCATCTCCGGTTACAGCAGGTACATCAATAAAATCGTTCTCTACCATAACGGTCTCGTCCTTCAGGCCGGGAATTCCTTCGGCGCATCCATGGATGTGGAAAACATTATGAAAGCCCCATGGTTTTCCTCCCTTTTATACAGAGAGAACGCTCAATATACCCTCTCGCTGGAGGACAATCCGTTCAAGTCCGGCAAAGGCCGGCCCACGGTACCGAAGCTTCTTCCGCTTCTCCGGCCCCTCCAGTACAGCGCACGCAACAAGCCGGAGGAATCCTGGGTCTTTTTAGGGATCACGCCCACCCTGTTCTCCGACACGTTAAAAAGTCTGCCTTCGGATGTCCTCGTATACGCGGTCACCGAGGGCGGGGATATCATCGCCTCCACCGACAGAGAACAGGAATTTGATACTTCCCCTATTATTACCAGTCTCCTGGCGACCAAAGAGCAGGAAGGCAATTACCAGATGAAGCTCCATCACGAAAACTGTGTGATCACCTATACGAAGCAGCCGGTCAGCGGCCTGCTTTTCTTTGAAATCCGGCCGGAGAGCCGGATGCAGCTGGATCACGGCGTCATCAGGAGAACCGTTCTGATCATATTTTTCTTCTGCATTGCCATCGGGCTCACTCTCTCACTTCTGATCTCCCGCCAGTTAGGCGCGCCCATCAGCCGTCTGACGAAGCGCCTGGAGCTGATATCAAAGGGAGATTTCGAACCGGATCACTCCATTGAGACGGACGATGAGATCGGTATGATTGGGCGGCAGATCAATCAGATGTCGGGACGCATCTCCAACCTTTTAGAGACCAGGGTGGAAAGTGAAAAAGAAAAAAAGGATCTGGAAATCAAGATGCTGCAGGCGCAGATCAATCCCCATTTCCTCTATAATACACTGGATTCCATCAAATGGATCGCCACCATGCAGAAAAACAGCGGAATCGTGTCCGTAGTCACAGCCCTCTCCTCGCTGTTAAAAAACATGGCGAAGGGCTTCAACGAGAAGGTCACGCTTCGCCAGGAGTTGGATTTTCTTCAGAATTATGTTATTATTGAAAAGATTCGGTATATTGAACTGTTTGATATCGATATTATTGTCGATCAGGAGGAGCTCTACGACGCAAGGATCATCAAGCTGACGCTGCAGCCCATCGTGGAAAATGCCATCTTCAGCGGCATTGAGCCCAGCGGGCGCACTGGTCTCATCACGATCCGCGTCTGGGTCAAGGCCGGAGTCCTGCACATATCTGTCACGGACAACGGCATCGGCATTTCTCCGGAAAACATTGAAAAACTGCTGACCGATACATCCAGAATTACCCGCAGCAACATGAGCGGTATCGGTCTTCCCAATGTAGACCGCAGGTTTAAACTGGTCTATGGCGAGGATTACGGCCTTACGATTGAAAGTGTAGTTGATCAGTATACCACTATTACCATAACGCTGCCGCTGGAATTTTAGAGGCTGGCCGCAGGGAGGAAAGTAAAATATGTACAGAGTTATTATCGTGGACGATGAACCGCTTATCCTGGCTGGTATTGCATCTCTTATCACCTGGGAGGAGTATGACTGTACCATCATCGGCAAGGCCACCAACGGCCCGTCTGCTTTCGATATGATCATGGAACTGAAGCCGGATATTGTCATCACCGACATACGGATGCCGGTGTTAAGCGGACTGGAACTGGTGGAGAAATGCAAGGACGAAGGCTGTACCTTCGCCTTCATCGTGCTGACGAATTTAGAGGAGTTTCATCTCGTTCGGAAGGCGCTCTCCCTGGGCGCCTCCGACTATCTCGTCAAGCTGGATTTGAATGAGGAAGCGCTCGCCGCCTCCCTGGCGCGGGCCAAAGACGCCTGCGAACTGCTTGTAAGCCAGAAGCAGCACCAGCTGCTGAATGATCTGATAAAGGACAATCATGAGAATTTGTCAAAGAACTATTTAAGCCAGCTTCTGCTGTCCGGGAACGCCCCGGAAGTGCCGGATAAGGTGAAGGAGGAGTACCCGGAACCATTTCTTCTTCTCTTCTCCGTAAGTCCCATCAATATTGCTTTTGAGACAGATGACGATCCTTACGATTTCCATCAGATCAGCAAACAGCTGATGGATATCCTGGGCGGAATCGCCACCAGAACCTTCCTGCGCCACACGCTTCTGGAGTTCCGGACGGATACGTACTTACTGGCCGCTTCCTTAAAGGACGGCGATGTGTTTGAGACGGTTGTATCGGAGTTCTGTCAGAAGATGGCGGTGGCTCTAAAGACGTATTTCGAGTTCAGCGCCGTATTCGGTGTGAGTACAAGGAAAACGGAGATCCCGCTTCTCACAGACGCGCTGGCAGAGGCGCAGACCGCGCTGGAGGTCTACTATTTCGAGTCCAGCTCTCCGGTGGTCTTCTACCAGGGACAGAGGTATCATATGAGCCGGGCAAAGGATTTCAATATCAATATTTTCAAAAAAGATTTATCCGCCGCGATCGCGCAGAATGACAGTGATAAGCTGGCGGCCGTCTTTGAACAGATCATCACCCTGTTTAAGGAAAACCAGCCGGGCAAGGAGCAGGCGGCCAGCGCATGCATCAATCTCTATACGTATCTGTATTCCTATTTCGAGAGCGCGGACAACAGCTACGGCGATATCTTCCCTTACGCCATCAATGTGGCGGGGCGGCTCTATCAGTTTAACAGCCTGGCCGATATACTGACATGGCTTCAAAGCTTTTGCAGCAAGCTCTGCCGCCTGTTGAATGACCGCAAATCCACCCGTTCCGACAAGCTGGTGGAGCAGGCCAGGGCCTATGTGGACGAGCATTATATGGAAAAGCTGACCCTGGCCGATATCGCGGACAGTCTGAATATCAGCGCCGGCCATTTGAGTAATACCTTCAAAAAGCTGACCGGCAGCACCTTGTCCGATTATATCGCCACAGTGAAAATCGAACATGCCAAGGAACTGATCGATACCCACCAGTATCTGATGTACGAGATTTCAGATATGCTGGGGTTCGACAACCCCTATTATTTCAGCAAGGTCTTTAAGAAGGTGACGGGAATCTCGCCAAGAGAACATGAAAACAGGACGCCTGCCTCGTGAAAACAGGCTCGTAAAACCTGTCTCATATAACCTGTCTCATAAAACGGCGGGGGCGTCTCCGGTACCATACGTTTGCAGTATGGGCTGGAGACGCCCCCGCTTTTTCCGGGATTTTGCAGTTAGTATTGGATGAACTCCGCTCCTGCCAAGTTAGGAATAAAAAAAATTCGGTTTTATCAATTCGACTGTTCTTTATCCATGATCTGCTTGACGACTCTGTCAAAATCACTTTCCATCTGACGCATTTCTCTCGCCCTGTAGATTTCAAATTCCTTTTCCGCTTTTTCTATTGCCTGTCTATGTGATACTTTTCCTTTTCCGGCTAAAAGTTTTCTTTGCAGAGAAATAATCTGATTATCAAGTGCGGCAATCCAGTCCTTCATCTGCATCGGCCTCTGTTCCAACGCTTGAAATTCAGCAAAATCAAGGAACTGTGATACCAGAAGATTTAATCTTTGCAGTTCAATCTCCGATAGATAATTCTTTGCTATTTTCACATCATCTTTCGTAATATAATTACCTTTAAAATTCGTCATCCCTACCAGAGGCTTTTCATTATCCACTCTATCATATATTACCTCTGCAGCAGTATGTTCGTGTACTGCATAGTGCAGCTTGTTCTGCACTGTAGCAAAAAATTGTTTTGTCAAATCTGAACGAGGATCATAATCTGTAGCAGTTGCATAAATATCTGTCACCTGTTGATAAAAATTGCGTTCAGAAGAGCGAATATCTCTAATTCTCTGTAAAAGTTCCCTGAAATAACGAGATCCACCTTGCTTCAGTCTCTCATCATCCAGAGCAAAGCCTTTTTGAATATATTCGTGAAGCCTTATTGTCGCCCAACGCCTAAATCGTGTGGCTACCTGTGACTGAATGCGGTATCCAACCGCAATTACCATATCCAAATTATAGTGGTCTATATTTCTTTTGACCTGTCTGCTTCCCTCATTTCGAACTAACAAGAATTTCTTGTTAGTTGCCTCCCTGTCCAATTCTTTGTCTTGATAAATTCCTTCTATGTGCTGGCTGATATTCTGCTGTGTTGTATCATATATATCAGCCAGTTGATTTTGCGTGAGCCACAAATCCTCGTCTGTAAATCGAACGGATATTTTTGTAATTTCATTTTCATCCTGATAGATTAAAATAGTATTATCTCCTGACATACTCCACCTCATTTTGTAATCAAATACAAATTATAGTTTATTCATAATATTTTCGATAGCTTCTGTACAATTTTCCAGATACTCTTGTTTCACTTGCCCCCTTCGCCCGAAAACATTCCGTTGAAAACTAGAAATCCAGGTCGTCGTCAGCGCCTGGGATCAGGAACAGGAAACTCTTCTTCCCTTCCTTGTAGGCCCGTTTGGCCAATTCCTCACACTGATAGGAGTTTAAGGCTTTAGCGGCGATCGCGAAAACCTGCTCCCGTCCGTCTTCGTAGGCCCGGTATGCATATTTTATCTGGTCTTCCTCAGGGAGATCTGAAAACAGGATGGAAAAGAAAGCGATTTTTTCATCTTGATACGCCTGCTCTCCTGTCTCTTTTAAGAGATCCCCGTCTGTTTCAACCATGAGAATACTGAAAAATGGGACCTGGTCATCCTGATAGGCTTTTTTCAGATACCGATGCCTCTCCTCTGTCGTCAGAAGCTCATCTGACAGGCTGAAGCAGGGGATATTCTTCTCCTGATAAGCCCGGTCGATCATCGTGTTCTGCGTCTTCTTCGATGCTTTTTCCAGCACAGCAGAATAGTAGTCTAACTTATTTCCTTCATAAAATTTAACGGCCAGCTCATCGTATGTCTCCCGATAGGGACCGTCCACTCCCACCACGACCGGATTCGTCATGATAAAGTTTGTGACCCACTGATTGGTGGAATTCTCTTCTGTCTTGCGTTCCTCCAGAATGGCCAGACGAATGGCTTCCAGAACCTCCGGATCATCCGCATACTGTTTCATCTCCTCGATAAAGGACACCGTATATACGTCTCCGGCCGTGATCTGGCGGGTCGTCTGATACAGGGAGGAATCATTGTTCCACGCCAGACGGATTCCGTACTTGTTTACGAAGAAACCTGTGACTTTAAAGCTGTGCCGCCATTTTTTGCTTTCGGGATTCGCAGAATCGTTGAGCCAGGCATCCTTCCTATCTGAACTTTTTTGTACCTGCAGGCCCGTCTCCTGCGCTCCTGCTGAAAAACCGCCGAGGGCCAGAAGGGAACCGGTTAAAAGTGCGGTTATCATGAGTGATGCCATCTTTTGAATTCTTGTGGTCTTTCTTGTCTTCATAACAGCCTCCAGTCTTTCTTTAAGCATATGGGTATTTTCACAGAGCGGCATGGAAACCGCGTGTCCGGCTGTTCCGTTTGTTCCCTTCAGGGAGAAAAGGAGCGTATCGCCGTAAGCCATTCGCTGTTCCGCGGACAGGCCGGAAATCGCTTTCTCGTCGCAGGAAAGCTCACACGCGTGATCGCATTCCCGGCGCATAAAATAGACGAGCGGGTTAAACCAGTGAATGGAGACAGCAAGCTGGATCATCCATTTATAAAGAATATCCTTCCGCCTGTAGTGAATCAGCTCGTGGCGGAAGATATCGTATAGCTCAGACGGCATAAGGTCGATCTCCGGAAGCAGAATACAGGGCTTTAAAATCCCCGCCAGCATGGGAGAAAACGTTTCTTTGCAGTAATACACCGGGATCCTGCACCGGATCTTCAGTTCCAGCGCCACACTGCGGCAGATTCCGGCGGCCGCGGTGTCTTCTGCGGACACCGAGACCGACCGGAGAAGCTTTAAACATCTGCGGTAAGCGAAGATCTGGCGGCAGAAAATCAGCAGCGCGGGGATAAACCAGATAACCCACAGGAAGGAAAACGCCTGTGAGCCGACGGCGGCCATTGCAACAGGATTACTGAAAGGCTTCTGCGGCCCGGAATCGCCTGCCGTGAACGGTTCTTCCGGGTCAGACATTTCGTCTTTGGGCTGTGTGTATCCATCATCCATCGGGAAAACGGGAACCGTAGAAACCCGAACTGGAGAAACCGGAACCGGAGAATACTGATCTTCGGAAGCCATGACGGCAGAGAGGCCTGCGGCCAGACGCTCCGTGCCCCAATCGGCGGCGCGGCCGATCATGCCGGGAGACGGGGACAGTGGAATCAGCAGTCTCACCACGGCCAGCAGCCAGATATAGTACTGCCATGACTTACTGAACCGGCGTTTCCACAGCGGCCGGCACAGGAACAGGACGGCGATAATGACAGAGGCCGATAAAGAAACGGATAAGTAGAGGTAAAAAAGCTTCTGCATCACGACTCCTCCTTACACTTCTCCCAAAACCGCTGCAGCTCATCCGCCGCTTCGGAGTCCAGTTGCTCCTGACCAAACAGGGAGGTGAGCAGATGCTTGACACTGCCGTCGAAATATTCCCGTACAAACGTGTGGGCCTGCCCTGACAGATACTCTTCTCTCGTCACCGCGGCCGTATATTCGCTCATTCTGCCGCGGCGGGTGGAAATGATGAATCCCTTTTCCATCAGACGGGTGATAAAGGTGCGAATCGTGGTCCGCTTCCAGCCCCGCCCGTTCTCTTCTGCTTTTTCTAACAGCTCGGCGATATAGATGGATCCGCCGCTATTCCAGATAATTTCCATAATTTCTTTTTCCGCATCAGACATTCCCTGTATCTCTTCCATAATCGCACCTCTTTTTATTACATAATGTAGTCATATGCTGATATTACATCATGTAGTCATTAATGTCAACACCATTGTGGAAAATAATGGCCGGATGCACAAAAGGCCGGGGCGCACAAAAGTCGTCCCGGCCTGCTGATATCACTGATAGGGTTCAGAGAAAATATGGTTTCTGTTACAGGCTGCAGTATCCGACGATCTCACAGTCTGCCGGCAGTTCATACCCGTTCAGACTGCCAATGGTCCACTCTGTCGGGAATGGACGGCGCTCGTCGAGAACCGCCGCAAAATTCAGCATGACAGCCCCGCAGTTTAGTCTGGCGTCGAGTTCTCCGGTCATGGAGTCCATCATCTTCACCAGGATAGCTTTTCCGTCTGCCAGAAGGAGGCGGAAGGACTGGCGGTTTAAAAAGGTAGGCGCGTAGCTTGCCGCATATAAGGCTTCTCTGAGGCCGTCATCGATATACATCTCATCTAAATCGGCTTCTTTTCCCCACGCATCGCCGTATACCATCTCCGCAAGGGAAATCTTCGGAGCAAGATGGCCCTCTCTCGTGATGACATCCACATCGGAAATACTTCTGATATGCAGTCTCGTTAAGCTTCGCTCTTTTTTTCCATAGCCAAAGGCTGTGACGGCGGCTACCTTTTTGCCATCCCCAATCTTTAACGCCGCCCGGAGCGCCGGATCGTCGTCAACCGTCAGCCAGCAGCTGTCGAGTCCCAGGTCGGTCATGTGAAGTATCATATCTTCATTCATATAGCCGGCGTTTTCAAGATATCCCGGCTTCACTTCCGACAGGAGAAGCAGGTAGGCCGGCGCCTCGAACGTAAGGCCTTCGTATCCGGCATTCCCCTGAAGCTGGCCGCATTCTGATCCATCGAGTATAACCATGTCTGTGCTGATATCTGGTACAAGACGCCTGCATTCTGCAAAACACTTTGTGAGTGCTGCTTTCACTTCCCCGGATACTGGTTTGTCCGTAAATTCTCTGATTGATTTTCTGGCTTCCGCCGCTTTTCTGTAATCCATATTGCCCTCCTTGTTTTGTCATTCTTTTTTTATTATATCACTGCCCTTCCTGGCGGGCAAGACTAATGCCTGCGCTTCTTCCCGGAAGAGCCCTTACGTTTGGCAAGCAGGGCTTCGAATTCTTCCGCCGAACAGCCGGATTCCTGCATCCACTGCTCTCGGCGGTGCTTTCTCACGGCCGCGGCTCTCGCCTCCCTGATTTTCTGCCTCTTTAAGAAGAAGAGAATCCCACATGCGACGGCGGCCAGTGCGGCGGAAGCTCCGGCAGCCAGGAGCCAGCCGCGGGAAAAATTCATCCGGAAGCGCCCGCCGGGGGCGGCCTGGTCTGACAGGCCTTCAGGAACGGCGGATCTGGTGAGACGGCTCCTGACCGCGGGATTGGGGGTGATCCAGGCGTGGCCGACCGTCCGCTCTCCGTATAAGTAATTGACCGTGACCACGGTTCCCGACGGAGTCAGAGACGTCTCGTCATAGCTCACAATGGGAACGACGGCAGACAGATCCGCCTCCTTCGGCAGCACGATCCGGCTGTTCTGGTTCAGCAGAAGAAGCGACTGATCCGTATTGGAATCCGAGTAGGTCAGATGATTCTCCGGTACGAGACTGCCTTCATAGTCGGTAAGCTTCATGGACTGAAAACGGCTGAAACCGAAATCCAGCAGCTTTTTCGTATCGGTATAATGTGTCTGATGGCCGTTTAAAATGACAGCGATCAGCGTCATATCGTCTTTCTTTGCATACGTCACCAGCGTGTTGCCGGCCAGTGAAGTAAATCCGGTTTTCCCGCCGAAAACCCTGGAATCATAGGCGGCATCGTTCTTCTTAAGCATCTTGTGACCCGGCGAGATCGTCTGTCCCTCGGGAGCCTTCTGGGAGGGCGGAATCTTATAGACTCTCGTCCCCATGATTTCAACGATCTCAGGATAATTCATCGCCGCCCGGGCGATCAATGCCATATCGTAGGCCGTCGTGTAATGCTCCGGATCGTTTAAACCGCTGGGATTGACGAAATTAGACCCGGTACAGCCAAGCTCCTCTGCCTTTTGATTCATCAGCCTTGCAAATTCTTCCGTGCTTCCGGCCGCATGCTCCGCAAGTGCATTGGCCACCTCATTGGCAGAATGCAGGATCAGGCCGTACAGGCTGTCCTTCACCGACATCCGGTCTCCCGTATCCATGCTCAGGCTCTTGCTTCCCTGTTCCACGTTGTAGACCGCATTTTGTGAGAATTCCACCGTTTCATCCAGTTTACAGCGGTCCAGCACTACCTGGGCCGTCAGAAGCTTCGTGATGCTGGCCGGATAATACGCCTCGTTGATATTCTTCCCATAAAGGATCGTTCCGGTCTCCGCGTCCATCAGGATTCCGCCATCCGCCTCGATGGCCACTTCGGACGGCCAGTCTGCCGCCCCGTACGCTGTCGTGGGCATGAGGCTCGCAAATACCACTGCCAGACAGAGTACAAAATAATTCCAAATATTCTTTTTATGCCGCATAATCAAGTCTCCTGAACATAAACATATTCATTTTCAAAGGAATATTCTTCCCGGTAACGGTATCCTAATGCATGAAATTCTTTTAGCTCTTCGGCGGTCCTTACGCCGTTTGCGGCCATGAAACGCACCATCTCACCCCTCGCCATCTTCGCGGCGGTCGCTCTCACACGGACCTTTCCCTCCTGCTCTGTGCCGAAGATACAGGTGATGAAGGTGTCGGAAGCTGTAAGCCACGGTTCCACCGCGCGGCTGTACTCTTTCGATGCGAGATTGACAATTACGCCATCCCCGTCTGCCGTCAGCTCCTCATAGATCCGGTTTCCCCAGAAACCATACAAATCTTTCTTTCCATCGACCGGGAGTCTGGCCTGCATCTCCAGCCTGTATGGAACAACGCCGTCACATGCCTTTAAAACGCCGTAAAATCCGCTGAGTATCCGTAAATGTTCCTTCACATATTCCCACTGGGAGGCGGTGAAAATATCGGGAGCCATGGACTGGTACTGGAGGCCGACATAAGCCAGTACGGCCGGTGTCAGGCTCCTCTCTAAATCCATTGTCTGGTAACGCTCGTAGTTCTGCCTTGTAATCGCGTCATTGGCGCCGAACAGCTTCTTCAGCTGCTCCATGGAATACGCCTTTAAAATATCATGAAGCCGTTTCGCATCCTCCAAAAAAACAGGCATGCCCGTCTCCTCCATGATGTCTGTCTGTACCCGCATCTTCTTGGCCGGGGATATGATAATTTTCATTCGTATTCTCCTTGTTGTATAGTAGTAACTGTTCAGCCTCGCAGCGGCTCATCCCGCAGTAAATCGTAAGTAATGGCGGAAAAGATCCGTATTCCTTCTTCCAGCACCTTTTCGTCGAAATCGAAATCTGCCGTATGCTGCGGCGCTTCCATGGCCGTTATATTGCGCATGCAGATGGCCTGGCCGCCATGAGACTGAACACGGTTCATCATCAGGGAAATGTCCTCGCTGCCCCAGTTTCTGGCGCAGCGCACACTGCTGACCCGGATATCGGGAAGCTCCCGCTCAATAACCGCAGCGGCCCTGTCTGCCAGCGTCAAATCGCTGTGGTGGGAATCGGCGGCGCCCATGCAGATCATCTCACAGGTACAGCCGTACATGGCCGCAGCCGCCTCACAGACGCGTCTGGCGTTCTCTGCCATATACTCGTTGATCTCAGTCGTCTCCCCTCGCAGCTCTATCTCCATTTTTGCGTAATCGGGGATGACATTTCTTCCGGTGCCTGCGTGAAGCGTCCCCACATTGACCCGGCTGGCGCCTTCGCTGTGACGCGGTATCGCCGCTAATCCCATCGCCGCGCAGGCCGCCGCAAGAAGGGCGTTTCGTCCCTTTTCCGGGAAGCCGCCCGCATGGGCCGGTGCACCGCGGTAGAGGACGTCGTACTTGGTGGTCGCAAGGGAGCCATAGGTCGCCGGAGTCACCGCTCCGTCATCGGGGCCGTCCAAAGGCGCAAGATGCGTTCCGACGAAATAATCCACATCGTCCAAATGGCCTTTGGAAACGATGGCTCTGGCTCCCCGCACGCCTTCTTCGGCGGGCTGAAAGATCAGTTTTACCGTTCCGTGCAGCTGTGCCCGTAGATTCATGAGCACTTCCGCCACGCCGAGGCCGATGGCGGTATGGCCGTCGTGGCCGCAGGCGTGCATGACGCCGGGGCACTGCGATGCAAAGCCCTCCCGCGCCGGTCTGTGGCAGGTGTTTTCATCCTCCAGGACGCCGAGGGCGTCGATATCAAAACGGAGGGCGCATACGGGGCCCTGCCCGCAGCGCAGGATTCCGATTACCCCGGTGTATCCCGCCTCCATCTCCTCTGTCAGGTATGTAAGGGGCGTATCCCAGCTTTCCCTGACCAGCTTTGCGTGCTCCCGCCGTGCATCATCGGATGGAAGGCCCATTCTGGCTCTGTCATCCACCACCTGGCGGCCAGTCAGCACTTCATAGCCCAGATTCGTTAAAATCCCGGCGATGACGGCAGAGGTGCGCATCTCCAGCCAGCCCGTCTCCGGGTGCCGGTGCAGGTCTCTTCTTAGCGCCACGCTTTTCTCATAAAGTTCCTTTGCCATAACTGTGATCTGATCGTACATCTATCTTCATCTCTCTTCTTTCGTATTTAGCAGTTCCCTAAAAGTTTAACATAGGAAACATGGAAAAGCAATTGAAGGAACTTCCAGTTCCGCGTATAATAATCTTAAGTTTTTATAACGAAAAAATTAGGATACCGGAGGCGCTTATGAAAAAAATACTGGTTGTCGGTTCCACCTGCGTGGACATCATCCTGAAGCTGGATCATCTTCCCGTAACCGGAGAAGATCTCCATCCAAAGAGTCAGACCATGGCACTTGGGGGCTGTGCCTGCAACGTGGCGCACGTGCTGCTGTACTCCGGCTCACAATTCACCTTCCTCTCCCCGGTCGGCGGCGGAATATACGGCAGCTTCGTCAAGGATGCGCTGACTGCTCATGGTTTTCCCATCCCGGTTTATCTCCCCGAAAAAGAAAATGGCTGCTGTTACTGCCTCGTGGAGGCTTCCGGGGAGCGGACGTTTCTCTCTCTGCACGGGGTCGAATACACCTTTCAGAAAGAGTGGATGGAGCCTTACCGCATGGAAGATTACGCCATGGCCTATCTCTGCGGGCTGGAGGTGGAAGAACCTACGGGGGAGGCGCTGGTAGAATATTTCGAGAAAGAGCGGGGCCCGCAGCTCTTTTTTGCGCCCGGCCCGCGTGGAATCAGACTTTCCGGAAACCGGCTGAACCGGATCCTGGCACTCTCGCCCGTGCTCCATATCAATGAGCAGGAAGCGCTGGAACTGGGAGGCCGGGACAGTGTGGCAGACTCTGCGGCCGCCCTCTTTCAGATCACGGGAAGTCCGGTAATCGTAACCCTGGGTGAACGCGGCGCTTACTGCCATGAAAGCGCAGAAGTCTCCTATTCGGTCCCGGGAATCCCTTCACAGGTCGTAGACACGATCGGAGCAGGCGACGCCCATATCGGGGCGGTCCTTGCCTGCCTTCAGAAAGGAAAAAGCCTGTACGATTCCATCGCGGCCGCCAATCGGGTGGCGGCCGCCGTGGTGAGCCAGGAGGGCGCGATCCTTCCAGAGGACTCGGTTTTGTTTAGAGAAGGCTGAAAGAAAAAAACGACTTTTCCATGACGCAAAATAAAGGCATCAGAACCGCGGTATCGTCATTCCCCGCAGTTCTGATGCCTTTTTATAATCTTCTAATCTGCATAATTCTAATCCGAATAGTTTTAATCCGCATAAGTTCCTTTGGACTTCACCAGCTTCGGACGGTATCCTGCCTCGGTGAGCGCGGCCATGATGGAGTTCTTGTGGTCGGTGCCGTAAGCCTCCAGTGTGATGCGCAGTTCCACAGCCGAATTTCGGTTGATGCTGATGAACTGGTTGTGTTCCAGACGGATTACATTGCCCTGCTCTTTGGCGAGAAGTGTGGAAACCTTGGCCAGCTCGCCTGGCTTGTCCGGAAGCAGGACGGATACGGTGAAGACTCTGTCTCTCTGGATCAGGCCGTGCTGTACGATGGAGGCCATGGTGATGACATCCATGTTGCCGCCGCTCAGGATGGAGACGATCTTCTTGTTTTCCACCTTCATATGCTTTAAGGCCGCTACGGTCAGAAGACCGGAGTTCTCCACGATCATCTTGTGATTCTCCACCATGTCGAGGAAGGAAACGATCAGTTCCGAATCTTCGATGGTGATGATGTCATCCACATTCTCCTGGATGTAGGGGAACAGCAGATCGCCGGGGCACTGCACCGCCGTGCCGTCCGCGATGGTGTTGACACCGTTTAAGGAAACTACCTTGCCCTGGCGCAGGGATTCCTGCATACAGTTTGCGCCCGCCGGTTCCACGCCGATCACCCTGATCTTCGGATTGAGCATCTTCGCCAGAGTGGCAACGCCGGTACAGAGTCCGCCTCCGCCGATGGGAACGAGTATGTAATCCACGGTCGGGAGTTCCTTGATGATCTCCATGGCAATGGTTCCCTGGCCCGTAGCTACGTCCAAATCGTTAAACGGATGGATAAAGGTAAGGCCTTTTTCCTCTGCCAGCCTGTAGGCGTAACTGCAGGCTTCATCGAATACATCGCCTTCCAGAACGACTTCCGCGCCGTATCCCTTCGTCCGGTTTACCTTCATGAGAGGCGTTGTCGTCGGCATCACGATGGTCGCGGAGATTCCGGCCAGCTTTGCGGCGTATGCCACGCCCTGAGCATGATTGCCGGCGGAAGCGGTAATTAAGCCCTTCGCCTTCTCTTCCTCGCTCAAGGTGCTGATCTTATAGTAAGCGCCTCTTACCTTATAAGCGCCTGTATACTGCATGTTTTCCGGCTTGAACCAGACCCTGTTGCCGGTCTGGGAGGAAAAATATTCGCTGTACACCAGCTTTGTCTCCTGCGTTACCTTGCTTACAACCTCTGTTGCCTCTTCAAATTTCTCCAATGTCAACATAACTTACGCCTCTTCTTTCTCTTCCACATGGAATAATGCATTCACAAACTCCCCTGCGTTAAATTTCTGCAGATCGTCGATCTTCTCTCCAACCCCCACGTATTTGACTGGAATTCCCAGCTCCGACTGGATTGCCACGGCGATTCCGCCCTTGGCGGTTCCGTCCAGCTTCGTCAGGATGATTCCTGTGATATCCGCCACTTCCATAAACTGTCTGGCCTGTGAAAGTGCATTCTGCCCGGTCGTTCCGTCCAGCACCACCAGCGTTTCCCGGTATGCCTCCGGGAACTCCTTGTCGATGATCCGGTTAATCTTCTTAAGCTCTTCCATCAGATTTTTCTTATTGTGAAGCCGCCCCGCCGTATCGCAGATCAGAATATCCGCATGGCGTGATTTGGCTGCGGCCACGGCATCATAGACGACAGCGGCCGGATCGGAGCCTTCCTGCTGGGCGATGATGTCCACGCCCGCCCGGTTGGCCCACTCCGTCAGCTGCTCAATCGCCGCCGCGCGGAAGGTGTCTGCCGCCGCGAGAATCACCTTTTTCCCGTCATCCTTTAACTGGCCGGCCAGCTTGCCGACGGAAGTGGTCTTTCCCACTCCGTTGACACCGATGATCAGCAGAACGGACTGGCGGTTCTCGTATTCATACGCATTTTCCCCTAAATCCATCTGATCCCGGATGCTTTCCATCAGAAGCTCCTTGCATTCGGCCGGGTCCTTTATTCCCTGTTCCTTTACTTTCTTTCTTAAATCCTCCACAATCGACATGGTGGTCTGAATTCCAAGATCTCCCATAATCAGAGTCTCTTCGATCTCCTCATAAAACTCATCATCGATGGCTGAAAAGCCGCTGAAAATGGAATCCATCCCCGATATAATATTATCCCTTGTCTTTTGCAGTCCTGCTACCAGTTTCCCAAAGAATCCCTTTTTCTCACTCATAGACGGCCTCCTTTTACTTATCTAAATCTTCTTCTATCAGATTTACCGAAACAAGCGTTGAAACGCCTTTCTCCTGCATGGTAATACCGTATAAACGGTCTGCGGCCACCATCGTTCCGTGACGGTGGGTGATAACGATAAACTGTGTATATTTCGTCAGTTTATGTAAATATTTTGCGTATCTGTCCACGTTCGAGTCATCTAACGCCGCTTCGATCTCATCCAACAGGCAGAACGGAGACGGTTTCAAGTTCTGAATTGCAAACAGCAGCGCAATGGCTGTCAGGGCCTTCTCTCCACCGGAAAGCTGCATCATGTTCTGCAGTTTTTTGCCCGGCGGCTGGGAGATAATCTGAATGCCCGCTTCCAGGATATCCTCATCTTCCACCAGCTCCAGAGTGCCGCGGCCGCCGCCGAAGAGCTCCTTGAACACCTTGTCGAACTCGGTGCGAATCTCCCTGAATTTCTCCTCAAACTGCCTTCTCATGCCGGTGTCCAGCTCTTCGATGATCTTAAGCAGTGTCTCTTCCGCCGTGACCAGATCGTCGTGCTGGGTCTTCATGAACACATAGCGCTCCGATACTTCCTTATAATCCTCGATGGCGTTGACATTGACATTGCCAAGCTTTTTGATCTCTTCTTTCAAGGAGGCGATATGCTTTCGGATCTCCGGCAGAGATTCCTCCTCTCCGCCCTTAAGCTCCAGTGCGGCGGAATAGGTCAGCTCGTACTCATCCCACATGTAGTTTGCCGAGTTTTCCAGGCGCTCCTCCAGCTTCTCCTTCTGGCTCTGCAAACGGAATAAATCCTTATCCAGACGGCTCATTCGGTCGGAAAGCTCTTCCCGCTTCTGGAAGAGTTCCTTCTGCTGTCTCGACTTTTCCTCTCTCTCTGCCGTCTTCTCCGCGATCACGGCCTCAAGGCCGGCGGCACGTATAACGGTATTCTCAATCTGTGCCTTTAATCCGGCGATTTCCGCCAGTTTTTCTTCGATAATCAGGTTGGAGTCATCGGTGCCCCCGGAGAGGCCGGAAAGCTCTTCCTCCAGGCGGCGGACGTCTTCCCTGACCCGCCGGATATTCTCCAGTTCGAAGTCATCCTTCTGCTTGAGTCCGGACGCCTCCAGCTGGACGGTGGAGAGCGCTTTGGAAGCGTCCTCCCGTTCTGCCTTGGCCGTGTCAAGACGCTCGTGGCAGGAATCCAGACGGCTGTTGATATCCTGATTCTGCCCCTCCAGCCGGATGACCTCGCCTGCCAGCTCGTTCCGGCTCTTGCCGATCTCCCGGATCTGATCCTCCAGCTGGCTGTTTTCGCGTTCCAGATCGCCATAGGATTCCCGGATCTCTTCCTTTTTATCCTCGGTCCTGGAAATGCTCATGCGGACCGTATTCTGACGCAGATAGCTCTCCTGCCTCCTGGATTTTAAAGATTCCAGCTCTTCCCGGCTTTCGGCCAGGAGCGCTTCGTTCATCACCAGATCCTGTTCGATCCGGTCCACATCGGTCAGCGCCTTGGTACAGGCGCCTTCCAGTTCCTCAATCTCGCGCTTTCTGCCCAGCAGGTTGCTGGTGTTCTTAAACGCACCGCCGGTCATGGAACCGCCCGCGCTAAAAAGCTCGCCCTCCAGGGTGACGATACGCAGGGAATACTGGAATTTCCTGGCCAGTGCAATGGCGTTGTCGATGGTATCCACCACCACAACCCGCCCCAGCAGATACCGGATCAGCCCTTCATACTGGCCGTCTGTCTCCACCAGACTGTTGGCTAGTCCTAAGACACCGGGTTCCTTTAACGCCTTGTCCTGATTGAAGGTGTTTTTGTTGCCGATACTGGTAAGCGGTAAGAAGGTCGCCCTTCCGTACCGGTTTTTCTTCAGATATTCGATCAGCTGCTTTGCCGTCTGCTCGGAATCCGTCACAATGTTCTGGATGCTTCCGCCCAGCGCCGTCTCCACCGCGATCTCATACTTCTTCGGAACGGTGATTAAATCGGCTACAACGCCGTGGATGCCGTGAATGCGGTCTCTGACCTCCATGACGCGGCGGATGCTACCGCCGTAGCCCTCATACCGTTCTGCTATATTCTTCAGCGATTCCAGCTTCGTATAGCTGGTGTGGTATTCCTGCTGCCTGTCGTTTAAATTCTTGTTCAGACGGCGGACCTCGTGTTCCAGCTCCTCCGTCCTCGTCTCAGCCGCCGCCTGGGCGTCTCCGAGACTGGCGATCTCTGCCTCGATCTCTTCCAGCTGACGGTTTAATTCATCTAACTGGCCGTCCTGCTCCGATTCGTCGCTTTTGTACTTTAAAAGCTTCTGACACACCTCGGAACGCCGGACATTTACCTGTTCCAGCATGGTTTCGTACCGCTGCTGTCTGGCGTTAATGGAGGCCTTCTCGTTTAAGGTGTCGATGATGCTGCCCTTGCCGGATTCAATCTCTTCTTCCAGCGCCCGGATCTCCTCATCCTTCTCCTTAAGCGCCTCTTCGGCCGCGGCCAGACGCTCTAAGGATTCCTTAACCTGGGCGGCAATGCCGCTTCGCTCTTCTTCGTAGGCGGAGACCTTCGTCTTCTTATCCGCGATTTCCCCATGGATCGCTGTCATTCGCTTTCCAATGTGTTCCGCGTTCATCTTTTCCGTGTTGATCTGCTCATTCAGCACGCCTACACGGCCTTCGAGGGTGCCCTTTTCCATGTTGGTCTCGCTGAGAGCCGTTCTGGCCTCGCCTGCGGCTGCCTCCAGCCCGGATAAAAGGGCGTCCAGGGTCTCATATTCCACACGGATATGTTCGGAAGCCTGCCTCGTATCTTCCAAATCCTTCGATACGATGGCTGCTTTTTCCTCCGTCTCCTTTAACTGGCTGCGCGTTCCGGCGGTTTCCAGCAGGAACTGGTTCACATCGTATTTCTTTAAGTCTTCCTTTAAACGCAGATACTCCTTCGCGGCCTCGGACTGTTTTGCCAGAGGGCCGACCTGTTTCTCCAGTTCCGTCAGAATATCGGTCACACGGACCAGATTCTGTTTCTCATCCTCCAGCTTCTTCTGGGCGATGGCTTTTCTGCGCTTGAATTTTACGATTCCGGCCGCCTCGTCGAAGAGCTCCCGCCGTTCCTCCGGTTTACCGCTTAATATCTTGTCGATCTGGCCCTGTCCAATGATGGAGTAGCCTTCCTTGCCGATACCGGTGTCGTAGAACAGCTCGTTGATATCCTTCAGGCGGCAGGTGCTTCCGTTGATCATATATTCGCTTTCACCGGAGCGGTAGACACGTCTCGTAACCGTCACCTGATCGTAATCGATGGCCAGCTGGTGGTCAGAGTTGTCCAGAGTGATGGCTACGCTGGCAAAGCCCTGGGGCTTCCTCGTCTCCGTACCGGAGAAGATGACATCCTGCATACTGGAGCTTCGAAGCTGTTTGACCTTCTGCTCTCCCAGCACCCAGCGCACCGCGTCGGCGACATTGCTCTTGCCGCTGCCGTTGGGTCCCACGATGCCGGTGATTCCGTTATGAAATTCGAACACGATCTTGTTGGCAAATGATTTAAAGCCCTGTATCTCAATGCTTTTTAAATACATACTTTATGTTGGCAGACGTCTATGCCTGCCTTTCCTTTTCCATTTTCTTAAGCTTTAAAATTCCGTGATAGGCGGCTACTGCTTCCGCAGCCTTTTTCGTCCTTCCGGTCCCCCGGCCGATCTCTTCCTCTCCAATGAGAGCCCGGGACTCAAAGATTTTATTGTGATCGGGCCCTTCTTCCCGCAGCAGTTCATAGGCAAGCGGTTTTTCCGTCTGACTCTGTACGATCTCCTGCAAGATAGTCTTGCTATCAAAAAAGAGCTGTTTATGCTCGATGTCGTTCATGATAAATCGAAGGATAAACTCTTTTGCATTAGCAAAACCACCGTCCAGATATATGGCGCCGATGAGCGCTTCCATGGCGTCCGATACGACTGAGGCCCTTCCGCGTCCGCCGGTCGCCTCTTCTCCCTTTCCCAGCAGTAAGTAATTTCCTAATTCAATGTCCTCGGCGCAGTAGGCGAGCGTCGGTTCGCATACGATGCTGGCGCGGATTTTCGTCAAATCCCCTTCCGGCTTATCCGGATATTTGTGATATAAAAAATCGCTGGAAACGACCTCCAGCACGGAATCACCTAAAAATTCCAGCCGCTCATTGCATTCCAGCTTGTTTAAGCGGTGTTCGTTGGCGTAGGAGCTGTGGGTCATGGCCCTTGTAAGCAGCTGCCTGTCCGAAAAACGGTAGCCAATCCGCCCTTCCAGCTCATTCAGTTTTTTGTTCATTGCAGTCCTCTTTCCTTTACTATGAAAGAAGGTGTTGCGGACAGGCGGCATAATGCCGCCCTGCAACACCCACATCTATTAATTCAGCGCGTTCTTAATCTGTTCTACCGCATCACCGACTGTAGCGATCTTCTCCGCTACCTCGGACGGTATCTCGATATCGAATTCTTCTTCGATACCCATGATGATCTGGAATACATCCAGGGAATCTGCACCTAAGTCATCTACGAATGTAGAAGCCATGGTTACCTCCTCCGGTTCAACGTTAAGTACCTCTGCGACAATATTCTGTAACTTTTCAAATTCCATCTTTTCCCTTCCTCTCTCCTATTCTTTATTTTCCTGATTTTCAGCAGTCAGGCTCTCTCTTATCTTATCATTAATCCCCTGTTCTTTAAAGGTCACGCATTGAAGAATGGAATTACACACTTCCTTTGCCTTGGAATTCCCGTGGGTTTTCACCACCAGACCGTTCAGACCGAGAAGCGGTGCTCCTCCGTACTGAGACGAATCAAAGGATTTCAGTGTCTCCTTAAGCGCTGGTTTTACAAGCAGTGCTCCAATCTTACTTCTTAAGTTCACCATCATGCCGCTCTTGACCTTACTGATCAGAGTGGCACCTACTCCTTCGTAAAGCTTCAGGATTACGTTGCCTACAAATGCCTCGCATACGATAACATCTGCGCCGCCATGCGGAATCTCCCTCGCCTCAATGCTTCCGATGAAGTTCATGTCCCTGCATTCCTTGAGAAGCGGAAACGTCTCCTTAACAAGTGCGTTTCCTTTCTCTTCCTCTGCCCCGATATTGACGATGGCGACCCGTGGGTTCTTCACTCCCATCACATGTTCCATGTAGATGGAGCCCATGCGTGCAAACTGTACCAGATGGGAAGCCCTGGCGTCGACATTGGCACCGCAGTCAATCAGCAGAGACGCGCCCTTTTCAGTGGGAATTAACGGCGCAAGCGGAGGTCTTTCCACGCCCTTGATTCTTCCGACAATGACCTGACCGCCAACTAATATGGCGCCGGAACTGCCGGCTGAAACGAAGGCATCCGCTTCCTTCTTTTTCACCAGATTCATGCCAACCACAATGGAAGAGTCTTTTTTCTTTCGTATGGCATTCACCGGAGGTTCTTCCGTCTCGATTATCTCTGTTGCAGGAACAATCTGTATCTGTTCCGCCGGAAAGTTATGCTTTTTCAGCTCCTCAGCTACTGCCGGTTCCTGCCCTACCAGGAGAACGGAGATCTCCCTGTTCGCGTTCACCGCCTGCACGGCACCTGCTACCATCTCAGCCGGTGCATAATCGCCGCCCATGGCATCTACAGCTACTTTTATCATCACAATTCCCCTTTCAAGTCTGGCCTAAGATAACCTATTACATAATATACTAAATATTATTCTATAAATCAATATTAAATTTAAGAAATAAGAGTTCCTCATAACGGTCCTTCTTCTTTCCCTGTCTCTCATCATAGCAGATATTTCCAGTTAAAAAAACCCCTTTTTACGAAAATATACCCGCTTTTCACAGAAAACATTCCACTTACCCTGCCGTGACGGCCACTTACCGGAAAAGCGTGGATATTTTCCCAAGCGTACCTTATAATAAAACCAGATGAACCGGCGACCGCTGTGCGCATGGTAAGAGATTAGAGAACAGAAGGCAGGAGGCGGCAGACATGAAAACGTTAATCAGAGAAATCCCACAGGAGGAACCGGAGCACGCGGATCTATATGTGCACCGCAGGGACCAGGCGGTTTTGCGCCTGGCAGAATACGTGGAGCAGGAAGAGTTTCGCAGTGTCATCCTGACGTGCTTTTGCGGAGAGAAAATCGAGAGGATTCCCAGCAGTGAGATCGATTATATCGAGACGGTACAGGAAAAACAGCTGGTGCACACGGCTCATGGAACATTGGAAGTAAGGAAGAGACTGTATGAGCTGGAGCATCTTCTCCCTTCCGGCTTCATACGGATCTCAAAATCCGTCATCATGAATATGGATCACGTAAAAACCTATAAACCGATGGTGAACGGCCTGATGGCGGCGGCATTTACAGATTCTTCCGTCGTTTATATTTCACGGAAATACTTAAAGGACGTGCGCAGTCAGATCATGGAGGTGCGAAATGAAAGAAAATCAAAAGAAAGAACATCGATTCAACTGTAATTTTATTCAGGAAGAAGGTCTTACAGAGATTCTGAAGAACGGGAGTCTTCTGGGGATGATGATGTTTATCAGCTCACTTGTAACGCTGCGCCTGGCGGCTCCGGAGGGACTTGAGACATTCTGGTCACTGCTCCTCGTAATCCTTCTTTCTTACCTGGCAGCCGGCTGTCTTCTGCAGCTCATCCAAGGATTTACACCGCAGCTGGATTCGGCATGGTTTCGGGGAGCGGCCGCCGTGTCCTGGTGCTATCTCCTCCTGTTCTTCCTCTCTTTTCTGACATGGCGTCTCCCATCGTTTGTGCGCGCCATGCTGCTGACCAGCGCCGCGGTTCTTCTGCTGCTTAAGGAGGCAGAATACCGTTATTTGAAGAAGGTGGCTAAGGACTTGAACAGCAGCGCTGCGGGAAGGACGCTCATCATCGATCTGGACGAAAAGCCGCGCTCCCCGGAAGCGTTCTTCGATCTTCTGGAAACCTACTGCCGGAAAAGCTCTGTTACACTGGAATACGTAAAGAAGGACATTCCTGCCACCGTGAAGCTCGAAGGCCGCCTGCACACGGTGACTCTTACGGAGTCCTACATGTACGGCGGCCCTGTCTGGTCTATGGAAATCCGGGAGATTTTATGATGGGACTGTGTCAGCCCATGCTTTCCGTATCCTTGAAGCCATTTTCTGCGAAGTTCGCATGCATCCTCGCTAACGCGCTGCGCAGAACAACGATCTCATCCCCCGGTATCCCCTGATATTGAAGCTCATAGATCTCTTCAGAGATCCTGCAAAGTGTGGCCGCCAAACGTGCGCCCGGGTCCGTCAGGGCGGCCATGGTCACCCGGTTGTCCTCCGGGGCCTTTACGGTCTCCACATAACCGGATTTCACCAGCTTCTTTACGAGGCTGGTAACCGTCTGAGGCGTCCTGTCAATGTGGCGCGCCAGCTCGTTCATGGGCAGCTGTCCATGCTTCATCAACTCTACGATAATAGCACCGTGGGAAGGCACAATATCTGTGATGCCTTCCTTCGCCAGTTCTTCCGTGATAAAACGGCGTATCTCCCCGTCTATGCGGCTGATCAGTGTAAAGGTATTGTCGATCATTACGCTTCCCTCTGTTTCTTTCCCACATCCAGCATGGCGCCGTTCAGCTTAAGGGTCTCGCCGTTTCCTCTTAACTGTCTGGCGCACGCCAGATAATAGTGGCGGGCATTGGCGCTCGTCTGCCTCCGGCCAAGCTCGGTCAGCGCATCGGCCTTGAGACCGGAAGCCGCTTCCATCTCCTGGCCGCAGTCTAACAGGAGATCACACAGCTCTGCGGCCCACTGCGCCTCTCTGCGCTCCAGGGCGGCCTTTCCCTCAGCCAGCACCTGACCGGCGCCTCCCATCATCGCAACGGTCTTTTCTGCCCGTTCCTTCGTGTTCATATGACCCAGCTTCGTTGGATTTCCGTCAAACCACCCCAGATAACCGGTATAAATGGACCGGACAGACCACTCCACGGTTCCGTAGTACTCCTGTAAATAGGGAAGTGACGCCAGGTGCTCGGGAAGGCGGACGCTGTCAGCCAGTTCATCCGGCGTCCGGCCCTCGTTCATGCCGTGAAGCGTCTCTGTCAGCACGTATTCCAGCGCATCCCGGTAATTTTTAAGCGTCGTCTCCACCTCCGCGCTTCCAATCACGGCTCTGGTGTGACCGGGAAGCAGATACTCGGCCCTGTACTCCCTCATCTTATCCAGGGAATCGATCCAGCCGCTGATATCCCGGTACTGGCCGCCGCGGATGGCGTATAAATTAGGCCAGGATTCATAATAGTTGTCACCGCAGCAGAGAACGCGGTGCTGAGGGAACCAGACAAAGATCTGATCGTCCGTCTCCCCGGGAGCGGCCGCGAGTACGACCTTCGTACCGTCGATTTCCAGCTCCAGCAGCTCCTCCTCGAAGAACTCCCTGCATGGAAGACTTCCTTTTTCCCCGTTGATTTCATTTCTCGGCCCGATTCCCACACAGATGTTTTCCTCCGGCGTCAAGCCGACGCCGAACTGTCTCGCCCCGCGCACGCCGCAGATGTCCTTGATCAGGCCGGTCCTTCCATACTGGGGATACGTCGGCTTCCTCCCGATAATCCGCGTATCGGGGCCTGCGAATACCGACGCGCCCGAGGTGTGGTCGAAATGAAAATAGTGCGTGTAAATGATCGTCCGGACAGGCTTATCCGTCAGCTTCTCAAACTCTTTCCTGACTTCCATAGCCGGTGCGACGCCGTTTAACGTATCCACCAGGATGCAGGACTCCTCTCCTATCACAAGTGTACACGTGCTCCCGCCATATCCCAAAGCAAAATATACACGGTCACAGATCTTCGTAATCCCTTTTGGAAATCCGTTTTCCGCCTGTCTTTTTAATTTTTCCTCGCCCTCATAGATCATGGTCCGGCCTCTCTTTCCCGATTTACTTCGATATCGAATGTTTTTCTTTTATAATACTTCGATATCGAAGTAATGTCAACAAAATCTCGTTACTTCCTTATTTCACAGAACCGGCTTTTTTATGAAGGAAAAATACTGCCGCCAGGATGGCGCAGACAAATTCCGAGACGACCGGCGAAAGCCAGATTCCGTTCTCTCCCAGGAGAACGACCATGACGCCAAGAGCCGCCGCCAGGAAGAACAGACCTCTTCCCGCCGACACGGCAAAGGACTGCCAGGGACGCTCCACGGCGGTAAAGTAACCGGCCGACACCACATTAAATCCAAGAAACAAAAACGACAGCGAATAGAGGCGCAGCGCCCTCATGGTATAGGCAAACAGTTCGCCGTCCCCCCGGTCCAGAAACGCGCCGACAAAGATCTGCGGAAACAGTTCCAGGACAAATACATAGACGACCGACACGATCACCTCCATCAGGAGCGAATACTTTAAGAGCTTCCGGCACTGACCGGATTCTCTGGCGCCGTAATGGTAGCTGGTAACCGGCTGCATCCCCTGGGCAATCCCCGCCATGGTGTTCAGCACCAGGGTATTGATATAGGAAATGACCGTATAGCTGACGATACCGCTCTCCCCGATTACGCGAAGAATGATCTGATTGAAAAGGAACACCACAAGACCGCCCGAAAGCTCCGTGAATCCATTAGCCAGGCCGAGGGGAATGATCTTTTTATAAACGCCCGGATTCCACTTGAATCTGCGGAAACAGAGCTTCTTCCGAAAACGTGCAAAATATGTAAAGAATATGATTGTGGAGGCGACCTGAGCCAGTCCGGTCGCGAATGCCGCTCCCCAGACGCCCCAGTGAAATACCATGACAAAGACATAATCCAGAATGACATTGGTCAGTCCGCACACCATGACACCGATCGTCGAAACGACAGGCGTTCCATCCGTTTTCACCAGCGCCTCCATATTATAGGACAGGATAAAAAATACGGCAAAGGCCCCGATGGTTCCCACGTAACTCTTTACGTACGCCAGGTTGTCCGGCGAGGCGCCGAGAAACACGGCGAGAGGCTCCAGAAACAGAAACGTGAGCACGGTCACCACAAGGGAGACGATGGTTAAGACGACCAGATTCATGGAGAACAGGCTGCTCGCCTCCTTTTCCTTCTTCTGTCCCAGCGCAATGGAAATCAGCGTGGAGGTCCCCGTCGCCATCAGCAGGCCGATGGAAAAAATGCAGATCACATAGGGCATGGAAAGATTCACCGATGCCAGCGCGCGCTCACCGACTCCCCATGCCACAAACATCCCGTCCACCATGGTATACAGCGCAAAGATCCACATGGATACAATCGATGGAATTACGAACTTGAAAAACTTCTTTAACAGCAAGATAAAACCTCCCGGAGGGAACTATCCCTCGTTTTTTATAGTGTCTCAAGAATTGCGTTCAAGTAGGAGAGGCTGTTTTTGGCGGCTGTTTCCGTATCCGGATCATTCGTGATTTCCAGTGCCAGCGCGCCGTTGTAACCCACACGGCTTAAGGCTGCCAGTGTTTCCGCAAAATTATAGTGCGCATGCCCCGGATACCAGCGGTTATTATCCGCCACATGGACGTGGCCGATGGCGGCGCCGGCGCTTTCAATGGCTTTCCCGATATCATCTTCCTCGATATTTAAGTGTACCGTATCCAGGTGAAGCTTCAGCCGGTCAGAGCGGACCGCGCGAAGAAGCTCTAATGCCTCTTTGATCGTGGTTCCATAATCGCTCTCGAACCGGTTCATCACCTCGAAGCCTAAGGTTACGCCGTGAACCTCTGCTTCTTTCGCACAGAACTTTAAGCTCTCTGTCAGATTTCTTTTAAATGCTTCTCCATCCTGACCGCAGTCGGAAAACCTTCCCGCGATGAGACCAATGATAACTATACCATGAAATGGAGAGGCTGTCACCATGTGTCCGGTCAGGCGGCGGATAGCCGCAGCCCGTTTCTCAGGATCCCCGCTGCCGAGACAGATTCCGTCCCTCTCGTAGGCAGAGCCTGTACCGATGGAGGTGAGGACCACGTGGTTCTCCTCCAAAAGCCGGTATAACTGTTTCCGGTCGATCTCATCCGAGTCGTAAATGTGAAGTTCCACGGCACGGTATCCCAGCGCGGCCATCTGGGGAATCGTCTCTTCAAACGGCCCCCGAAACAGGATGGGATCATCCCCGCCTGCGGATATACTTGCCGTAGCGGCAATCGTCATGCTCATGTCTGTTCTCCTTCCGTGGTGAAGCCTGAATTTCCGGTTATTTTATCGATATTCTCCAAAAGCAGCGGTTCCCCGTCGCATCCGCTTATGGAGACGTCGTTCAGAACCAGTTCCTGTACATTGTTGATGTAGAGGCCCATCTTTGCAGTCAGCTGGATGTCATCCATCATGGCCGGCTCATCCGGTTCCGGGTTCTCATCGTAATCAATGGTCACATGGTCAAACTCCACGTAATCCACCTTCCTCTCCGGCAGTCCGTATATAAATGCTCCGGCCACGTGGCAGTTATGCGCCTCAATGTTTCGGAAAATCATCTGCTTCACCGATGGGGTCCGCTCGTCTGCCGGAAGCGGCGACTTGCATTTCACATAATCCGAATGGCAGTCGGGATCACAGCAGTTGTAGTAGGAATTCAGGACAAAGGGCGTCAGCACATGGTCCATGCGGATATTTTCAAAACAAATGTCTTCGACGACGGCGTCTTTTCCTCTTCCACGTCTCGTCTTGATCCGCAGTCCCCGGTCGGTGTGCAGGAACAGACAGTCCTTCACATGGACGTGTTTCACGCCCGCTGCCATCTCGCTTCCGATAGTCACCGCGCCGTGACCGTTGTTCATGCAGCACTGGCGCACCTCGATGTTCTGTGACGGCACTTTGTATTTATGGCCCATATAATACTTTCCGGACTTAAGTGCAATGCAGTCGTCCCCCAGGGAAAAATAGATGCCGGCGATTTCCAGACCATTCACCGATTCCGGGTCCATGCCGTCTGTATTCGGGGAATCCCAGGGATTTAAGATGGTCAAATCCAGGAAACGGAGATCATCTGAGAAATAGGGATGGATATTCCAGGAAGGGCTGTTCTGTACGGTTACCCCATGAAGCACCACGTGATCGCAGTGGTTCAAAAATACCATACGGGGCCGGAATGCGATGATTTTCGCCCTATCGTCCTCCCACCAGTCCTGGAAGGTGGCATTGCCATCCAGGATTCCCTCTCCGGTGATCACCACATTTGAGACATGGATTCCCGTAATCATGCTGGTAAAGATATCGAGGGGATTTCCCTCCCAGGATCCGAGATTATACTCCGCTGTCTCGTCGTAGCTCTGAATCATACCGGGAAGCACGCCGAACCGCTCCCGCTCTGCATGGCCCAACAGCACGGCGTTCTTACCGATATCCAGCGTGAAGTCACTCTTTAAAAACAGGCTGGTTACGAGATACGTTCCCTCCGGGATAAACACTCGCCCGTCTTTCGGGCAGGAGGCAATCGCCGCCTGGATGGCAAGTGTGTCGTCATGGATTCCGTCGCCCTTTGCTCCAAAGTGCCGCACGTTCAGCGTCACAAACTCATAGTCGGTACGGACTGAAAACTCCGCATAAATCTCTCCGCCGCACCGCAGGGATACGCGGTACTCCGTGTCGGGCGTCAGGCCCGACACGGTCTGGATGACGCGGCTGCCTGTTAAGACGAACCGGTCATCCAGCCATACTTCATACTCTTTTTCTGTATAGAAGACTCCGAAGTCCTCCCATTCGAGAAGGAACTTCCGGGAAGTCTTAAAAATCACGTTTGCTTTCATTTTCTTACCCCTTTACACCGCCTGCCGCAATGCCGTCCACGAACTGATCCTGTGCCAGGAAGAATACGATCAGAGACGGAAGCAGGGTGATGACTGACAGCGCCAGAACCTTATTCCACTCAAAGCCTGTCTCCGCATCCGTCAAGAGACGGAGCCCCAGGGAAGTCGGATACTTCTTTACACTGTCGATATAAATTAACGGTCCCTGGAAGTCGTTAAACGCCCACATGAACTGGAACAGCGCCACCGAAACGATGGTTGGCTTCACCATGGGCACCACGATGTAGACCAGCCGTTCGAAGGAATTGCAGCCGTCGATCTCCGCCGCTTCCTCCAGTTCCCGCGATACAGACCGCATGAACTGAACCAGCATGAAGATGAAGTACGGCTCGGCTCCGAAGAAGGCCGGAACCACCAGCGGCAGATAGGAATTCGTCCAGCCCCATGTACGGAATAAGAGGAACTGGGGTATGTTAAGCACTACCTGCGGCAGGAACAGCGTCGCCAGCAGGATGGAGAACCAGAAAGTCTTTCCCGGAAACTCGAAACGGGAAAATCCGTACGCCGTAACGACGCTGGCCACCACCGCTCCGACCACCTTCGGTATGACAATCTTAAAGGTATTGATCAGATAAAGGCTGTATGGATTGCCTGTCGCGGTCCAACCGTCAATGTAAGCCTGAAACGACGGACTCTTCGGAAGAAAGCTGATGGTTGAATAAATCTCATTGTTGCTCGCCTTAAACGATGCGCCCACCATCCAGAGCATAGGGTAAAACATGACGAAGCCTACCAGGATCAGAACGGTATAGCGAACCACGGTACTGACCTGTTCTCTTGTTTTCTTACTCATCTCAATCGTCCCCCTTATCTCTCATCATCCGAGTAATACACCCAGTACTTCTGGCTGGCAAAGGAGACCACGGTCAGAGTACAGATGATGATAAACAGCAGCCACGCCATTGCACTGGCAAGCCCCATCTCATACGTACGGAATGCATTCTGGTAAATCAACAGGGAGATCAGCGTCGTCGATCCCAGCGGTCCGCCCTTCGTGATGATAAATGCGCTGTTGAACTCCTGGAATGCCTCACAGAGCTGTGTGATCAGGTTATAGAAAATAACCGGCGTAATAAGCGGTACTGTGACGGAGAAAAACTGTCTCCATTTGCCGGCTCCGTCGATGGAGGCGGCCTCGTAAAGCTCCTGCGGAACGCCCTTTAACGCGGCGAGAAAGATCACCATGGCGGAACCGAACTGCCATACGCGAAGCAGACAGATGACGAAAAGCGCATAGTGCGTGCTGCCGAGGAAATTAATCTTTTCACCGCCAAACATCTGGATAAACTGATTGATCAAGCCGTCTCCCTGGAAAATGAATTTCCACACGACGGCGATCGCCACGGAACCACCCAGGATGGAAGGAATATAGTAGATGGTCCGGAACATTTTGACGAATTTCAGTTTAAAATTCAGAATATATGCGATGAACAGGGAAAATGCCAGTTTCAGCGGCACCGTAAGAAACGCATATTGAAACGTAACCTTAAATGCCTTTATGTATTTCTTCGTATGAAATATACTTAAGTAGTTGTCGAGACCAACGAATTCCGTTCCCGGCTTAAATAAGCTGTAGTTAGTAAAGCTGTAAAACAGGGACATGATAAATGGATAAAATTTAAAAATCATGAATCCGATGATCCACGGCAGGATGTAGAAAAATCCCCTGTATTTGCGGTAAAAATTCTTCCAGTTTCGTGTCTTTGCGGGCTGTGCTTCCATACTCTCACTCCTATCATTCCATTTTCATCAGTTCGGCCGTTACCATCATAAGTACCCCCATGGCCTTTACATCATCATCGACTACCGGTTCAGACAAGTAGTAGGCAATGCTTCCATCCCGCTCCGTGCGCGGTCCAAGACCTGCCACTGCGCATGTGCCGGATAAATGGTATGCGCCGTCGTCTGCCTGGTATATTTTCTGCTCCAGAACAGCATCATAGATTTCTCTTCCCCTTGCGGCATACTTTTCTTCCAGAAGCGCCCCCAGGCGGCAGCCTTTTAAGACCGCGTAAGCCACCATGAGTGATCCGGAGGTTTCCAGGTAATTCCCCTCCTGCTCCGGAAGTGCCGGAAGCTGGTAGAAAAGCCGGCTCTCCTGATCCTGATACGTTAAGATTCCGTGAACCGCTTCTCTTAAAAGCTCGCCAAACCTGGCTTTTACCTCATAGATCTCCTCCGAGGCCAGCTCGCAGCAGTCAACGAGAGCCATTAGATACCAGCCGATGGAGCGGAGCCAGAAGTTCGGGGAAAGCCCAGTTACGGGATCGGCCCATTTTCTGTCCTTGTACTCGTCGTAAGCGTGGTAATACAGGCCGGTTTTCTCATCGTACAGAAGCTTCCTTGCCTGGTTGAACTGATTCATGATATCGCTGTAATTCTTCCTCTCGTTAAAACGGTTTTCATATTCCATATAAAACGGCTGTCCCATATAAAGGCCGTCCAGCCAGACCTGAAAGGGATAGATCAGCTTATGCCAGAAGTTTCCTGTAGTCAGGCGGGGCTGGTAGATCAGCTGGGTCATCAGGGTATCGCACGCCTTCCTGTACCGCTCCTCTCCCGTCTCATCATAAAGGAAATAGAAAATTTTCCCTGCGTTGATAAAATCCAGATTGTATTCTTCACGGTGATAGCTCTTTATGGCTCCATCCTCTTCAATATAGGGACTCACCATCTTAACAATAAAATCCAGATATTCACGGTCTCCTGTCAGCTTGTAAAGACGGGAGGCGCCGACAAATAAGCAGCCGTCCTCATAGTTCCATTCATACATGGACTGGCCGTCGATTTCCACCAGATAATCGTCAAGCCCCTCGTAATTTTTCATGTATTCTTTGAAAAATGACATCAGATTCATAAATTGACTTCTCCTTTTTTAGTTGAATACAAAAAGGAACGCCGCCCCGGCAGCGTCCCTTTTGTTATATCCGATCACTCTAATTAGTATGGGTTAGCCGCATTAACGTCATTGATGGAATCGATTAAATACTGTGCCATCTCCGCCGGATCTGCTCCCGCGCTTAAGTTGTCAAATACTTCGTAATAAGCGCCGGTACGTTCCTTTAGCGCGGAGTTTTCGAAGTTCGGATCAAAGGTATAGTGACAGAACTCAAGCACCTTCTGGTTGCCTTCCAGAGTCTGACCGCCTAAGATATCCGCATCCTCCAGGATCTTCTTTGCCGCCGTATTGCACACGGTGCCGCGCTCGGTTCCCATTAATTTTACGCCGTTTTCGTTGGAAGTGATGTATTCCAGAAGTAAGGCGGCCTCTTCCTTGTGTTCGGAGGTCTCTGTAATGGCGAATCCCTGGGAAACCTTGCTCATGCCGGCAGGATTGGGTCCAAGATCGGTCGGGTAGTCTCCAAGCACCAGTTCCTGGCCTTCATCTAAGGAATCAGCGATTTCCTGGACATTGGAATCGTATTCGGTCAGTCCGGCATAGTGGCCGTCCATCCACTTCTTGTTGGATAAGAAGTTTTCAGCACCGTCTCCGGCGATCGTGGAAATCTTTGGGAATACGTGGTCTTCTTCCAGAGAATTGATCCATTCCATGCCCTCTGTCACTTCTTCCACCGTGTAATTGACGGATAAATCCTTAATCCATTCTTTTCCGTACTTCTCCTGAAGGTACATTACCATCCAGATCATTCTCTCGTAGCCTTCCTCAGCCAGCGGATAGTAATCGTCGCCGAGTTTTTCCTGAAACGCCTTTCCTGCGGCGCGAAGCTCTTCAAATGAGGTGGGAATGGCCACACCGGCCTTGTCAAAGGTGGTCTTGTTGTACATCGGAAGCTTTCCCGTGATGGAAACCGGTACGCCCTGAAGCTTTCCGCCGACGGTCATGGCCGCCAGGTTGGTCTCCGACCAGTTATCCAGGGAAATAATGTCTTTAAACTGATTTAAATCTGCGAATTTGGAGCCGTCAGATGAAAACTGGTAAAGCCAGTTCCAGTTGACCTGCATCAGATCCGGAGCCGTTCCGCCTGCCAGCTGGGTAGCCACCTTATCGGTCCACCCATCCCAGGAGGAGTATTCACATTCTACGGTAACCCAGGGATATTCCTGTTCAAATGCCTCGACGGCCGCCATAGTCGCCTTATGTCTCGTCTCCCCGCCCCACCAGGAGAAACGCAGGGTAACAGGTTCTTTTCCGTCCGTCGTGGATGCGCCTCCCGCAACGGTGGCCGCCTCCTGCGACGTTTGTGCCGTAGTCTGTGTCGTCTCTTTCGCGGCATTGCCCCCGCATGCCGTAAGTGATGCTGCCATTGCCGCGGCTAAAACCGCAGCTGTCATTTTTTTCATCATGATCTTTCCCTCTCCTTTTATCGGTTACTGCGCTTTTTTTGCTTCCAGCTCGGCTTTCGTCAGCTCAATTTCAAACCAGACGTAGTTTACATTTTCATCCCCTTTGATTTCGATGGCATGCTCAATATCGGTCGGTATAAACGCCCAGTCTCCCTCATGAAGCTCGATTTCCTCATCTGCCGCGCGGTAGATAAACTTCGTTCCCGGCATTCCGTAATACCACTGATATAGGTTATCATGGCTGTGAGGAGCCGCCTTGTTCGGTCCTTTACCGATGATAGCGCCCATGGTCATGCGGGTGAGGAAATGGGTATCCAGAATGGAAAGCGCCTTGATGCCTTCCGGACGGAAGCCCTCGATATATTCGATACAGCCGCTTAATGGACAGAATCTCGGCAGCGCAATGTGCCAGTGATCAAACTGCTCGTAATCTTCCGGAAGCATGACAGAAGTCAGCTGTAAAAATTCCATGTCTGTTGCGGCGTGTAAGATATTTGCTTCTTTGTCCATGTTTGGGATAAACAGAGAAGGTTCTTCGATATTAAACGCCTTCTTCGGTGTGGCCACATAGCCTTCGCCCCTGGTAAAGTAGTAAATCTGTGTCTGATCGCCAAAGGTTTCCAGCGTAACCACGGTACCGGCTGCCACTTTGCATTTGAAGGTATGTACGCCGTCTACCATCCCCGGAAGCATCTCCGCTCTTAAAATTCCGTTTCCTGCTGTCTCAAATTTCATATCTTCTTTTTTCTGGTAATGAATCACTGACATCTTAAATAACCTCCCTAATTATGTTTCATATAATCTTTCCAGAGAGATTGATAATCCGTTAAAACCTCCTCCCGGCTCAAATCGCCGGTCAGATAAAAGCCCCAGAGTTCGGCACTCTTATTTTTCAGTTCCCCGGGAAGGCAGTTTACCACGTCGAGCGCGGTTCTGCCTTCCTTGATGCTTTCCTTTACTTCGGCCGCCAGAGGGGACAGCCCCTCCAGGCTTTCGTCATTCATGGCCATGACCGGAAGGCAGCCCATCGTCTCTCTTAAATACCGGGATGCCTCTGTTGAAGTGGCGAGCCAGTATAAGAATTCCTCGGCTTCCTTCGGATGACGGCTGCTTTTCACCACAGACAGTGCCTGGACTTCCACGATCAGCTTATTTCTCTCCGCTTCCTCGTAGATGGGAATCGCTCCGATGGAGATCTCCCGTTCCAGAGCCGGTTTGGACTTTGCCAGAACCGGCGCGAGCCAGCTGCCCTCGTCATTCAGCATTGCGTATTTTTCGATGAAGAAGTAATCTCTTGCGGTCGGGGCTCCGGTTGTTAAGGAATCCCGGTTACCGAAACGCAGGGTCAGATCAAAATAGTCCGCCAGCGCCTGCCAGTTCTCTTCATACTCCTGCTGACGGTTTTCCTCTAACAGGGATTCCATATATGCGGTGGGATTGTCCTCCGCCATCGCAGGAAGCATGAATAAGTTGTTGGCCATGGTAAGCAGCGTTTCTTTATAGTGGTTCATCATGGGCTTTATGTCCTGTTCCTCCAGATCCAGACATAACTGTTCGAATTCGGATTTCGTTTCAGGAAAACGCTCCCATCCGGCTGCCCTTAAAAGCTTCTGGTTGTAGGCGATACCGATCCCCTGAATCTGGAGCGGTACCGAGTAGACCGTTCCCTCCAGACTTCCCATGGTGCGGTACGGCATCGGAAGCTTCTGCAGTACGTTTTGATCTTCCAGCGGAAGCAGATGGTCCTTCCACTCTTCCATGGAACCCTCGAAGCCTACGTAAATAATATCCGGAAGCTTCTGAGACGCCAGGCTGACCCGCAGCAAATCGGAATACATACTCCGGTCCACCAGATTCCATTCGATGCTCCCGATCTCCGGGTGCTCCTTTCTGTACAGATCCGACAGTTCCTTCACATAACCGCTCCATTCGGAAGACGGCATGCTTACGGTAAGTACAATTCCTGGTTCTGCGGCTGCTTCTGCCGCGCCGTTTTCTGTGTTTTGACTTTTGCATCCCGCTGCAGCCAGCACAATACCCGCTGTTATGAAACCGATTATAATCCTTCTCTTCATCGTAAATACTCCCCCTGATGTGTAGTTGTCACCTTATTCTTTTATAGTATACCATGACAGTTTCAGGGGCGGAAACTAAAAATAACCATCACTCCGTTTCCTGGATTTTCTCTCTCTTTCTTTGTTGTGCCTTCATTGTAATAGAACGTGACTTCTTTTTACACTCATGTTTTTGATATGATAGGAGGACTATTTTGACTTCATGCTATTTTAAGCGGGTATGTTTTGTAAAACGCTGAGTAAAAGGAAATGTACACGAAAAAATACGGCGTGATCTTCTTTCTCGGAAAATAATAAGGTCTTTCGCGTGTTTTCTGTTTATGGTATAATTACTTATTATTGTTTCTATAAAGATATTGGTAAAGGAAAGGAAAAGGGCAGATACAGGGTAAACGGAGGAACAGTCCCTTCCATAGCTGCGTCGATAAGCCCCGGTGCGTTCTATGAAAAAATATAAGCTGCAAATTTCCTATGTAATACATCTGTATATGCTGCTGGTCGCAGGAGCTGTCTGGTCCATCTGCCGTATTTTCGCATAAAAAGATTAGTCACCGTGAAGCAGCACCCGGTCAGGTCCTTTGCGAATTTACTGTTATGGCAGAATGGTGCCATTTATGTGTTTTGGGGGAAGTAAGTATGAACAGTCAGCGTTTTGTCAGTATCCGAATCAAGTTATTATCACTGCTCTTTATCTGCATTCTCGTTCCGTTTCTGGTATACTGGTTTTTTTCCTATGAATATATCAAAACATCACTGGACGAGGAGTTCGTCTCTCAGACGACCGATACGATGCGCGCCACCGGGAACAGTATTTCCGATTACGTGAAGCTGGTGGATTATACGGCGCGCGGCCTCTATTTCAACTCTGAGGTCATGGACATCCTGTCGGAAAAGGAACAGTCTGTATCCAGCTACCGCCTGCTTCAGACGGAGTCCCGCATCTTCGATTTCCTTCAGACCCTTTATTCCAGTGTGCCGGATGCCTCACAGATCCAGCTTTCCGCATTTAATTTAAAAAAGTCCCTGCTGCTCCAGTCCGATATGCAGCGGTATGAAAAGGACCATATCTATTTAAGTCAGGAACGGCGTTTCCCATGCGAACCGTACCACTCCTATGTGACGTCGGCCCACATGCAGTCCAACTATAATTTTCAGGAGCTGTCGGGGCGGGAATTTTCCCTGGTTTTTTCTCTGCATATGCCCATTTATCAGATTCCTTCCGTCACCGATTCCCTGGGAGAGATTACCATCGACATTCCCATATCGGTTTTGGATTCCATCTGCTCTCCCCTGTTCAAGGAAAAGGAGTACCTCTGCCTGGTGGATGGAAATGGCAGCTACGTCTACAGCAGCACTCCCGCAGAGATCGCCACGCAGACCCGCAATCCGGTTATTCAGGATATCCTCTCCTCTTCCCTGGAGCCTGGCGTCCCGCTGGTTCTCGACACGGATTCCGAGGACATCGTCATTTGCAGCCGCATTCTGGAGGATCCGGTGGACTGGTATTTAATCAAGATATCTCCGAAAGCCTTTGTCTATGAAAAGGCAAGCCGCTTCTTCCACATGATGCTTTACTCCTTTATCATCGTGACTCTGGCGGAGATTCTTCTGATTGTCATAACCGTCATACGTTTTACTGCGCCGATCCGAAAGGTGACAGCCTATGCGGAAGCCGTCAGCGCCGGTGATCTGGATGCCAATATGTCGTCCTACATCACTTATACGAAAAATGACGAAATTGGCTCTCTGCTCATCACGATCCGCAAGATGATGTACTCCATCAAAAACTTTATCATTCACCAGTATCAGCTGGAGCTGGCAAACCGGACAAGTGAATTAAAGGCCCTTCAGGCCCAGATCAATCCTCACTTTATCCACAATACGCTCCAGTGCCTGGCGACCAATGCCCTGGAGGGCGGCAATCTGCCTCTGTACCAGTCCATCACGGCTCTGGGACAGATGATGCACTACTCCATGGACACCGCTCACAATCTCGTGCCCATAAATGATGCGCTTCATTACATCGAGCTGTATCTGAAGCTGCAAAAGCTGCGTTTTCCCAACACGCTGGAGACAGAATTTGACATATCCGATGAGGCAGGCGCCATGCTGATTCCGAAGATGACGCTGCAGCCGCTGGTTGAAAACTCGATCCGGCACGGTAATCTTCTGAAGCTTGACAACAGCCGCCTGACCATACGCGCTTTTGTGGAAGGCAATTACCTCCATTTGTTCGTCAAAGATACCGGAACCGGCATTTCTGCTGAAAGACTGGAGGAGCTCACGCGCTCGCTTCAGCAGGTAAAGGCAGCTGCCTCCTCATCCGATGCGGAAACCTTTGTCGATGCGCTCAACCGTTTTTCCGAAGAACGTCCCGCTTCCAGAACCGCTGATATCCAAAGTGAACAGCAGCTGGAGACAGACCGGGAAAACAGATACGTGTCAAACAATATCGGCATGCGCAACGTCTACCAGCGCCTCCTGTTAAATTACAAAAACCAGTGCTCCATGGAGATCAGTTCTGATGGAAAAAGCGGAACTGTGATCCATATCCAGGCTGATCACCGGATGCTGGCGCATCACTGAATATCACAAAAGAATGGAGAAAATCATGAAAGTCTTAATCGTAGATGATGAAGCCCATGTCATCAGGGCCGTAAAACTTCTGGTGCCGTGGCAGGAACTTGGAATTACGGAAACTTACGAGGCGCTCACGCCCCAGGATGCGATCCGCATCATCGAGGCGGAACAGCCGGAGATACTAATCACCGATATTGTCATGCAGGATTTAAGCGGAATCGATCTGATGAAATATATTGCGGGTTCCCTGAAGCATATCAAGGTCATCGTTATTTCCGGCTATAATAACTTCGATTATGTAAGAAGCTCTCTCCAGCATGGAGGTGTGGATTATCTGTTGAAGCCACTGGATCAGGATCAGCTGATCGAGGCCGTAAAGAAGGCGGTTGACGCCTGGAACCAGGAACACGATTTATACCATACGGCTCAAATCCACAAGGACCAGATCGATTCCATGGCCACCCTGTGCCGCGAGAATCTGCTGTCGCGTCTGATTCACGGCGACCATCCGGAGCAGGCCTGCCGAAAATTGATGGAGCTGTCTCCCGAGCTTTCGGAGCTTGCCGCCTGCGGATTCACTTACTGCAATTTAGTACCATTTGCCTCCCGGGAAGAAGCTTCCTGGAACGAGTCCTTTCACCGCCACAGAGACGCGCTCGCCCGCTTTCTGGCCGATTCCGGCGCGGGTTTTCTGCTGCCTGCGGACAGCCGTTATGAGATCGCTGTTTTTCTCACCGATTACAGTCCGGCCTTTCTGGAGCAACTAAAGAATTTTTTGCAGTCAGTCCGTCAGTCACTGCCGTTTCCGGTCTGCATGGGGGTGGCAGCCGGTATTTTTCCCGAAGGAATTATGGAGACGTACCAGAAGGCAAGAGCCGCCTTTGGAGCCTGCAATATGGCGAGTCTCTCTCCTGTACTCTGCAGTCTGGAACCCGGTTTCCACAGGCCATTCCATGGTTTGACCGAAAAACAGAAGGAAGTGGATGACCGAATGCTGCTTTCTGCTCTGCTGACAGGGAATGAGCAGCTGATTGACGACAGTATCTCTCTCTGGATTCGCAGCCGCATTCCGGAAGATGCCCCGCTTCTTGCCATTGTGCTGGAAGCTGTCCAGGATGAAAACCGTCTGTTTGCCACCTGGGCCGAACTGTTCGAAAACCGCCACAAAGGATTCCGCCATCAGACGGAGTATGTGGTCTTAAACTTCCGCGACATCGTGGATGAATCGATGCGGATATCCTTTGAACGCTTCCGCCGCCGAATGCGGGCGGATATTCTGTTTCTCCATGGGGAGCTGAAGTCCATTCACTCTCCGGAGGCCGATATGATCTATCAGGTCGCACACTATATCGAACTGAATTATAACCAGCCTTTCAGCCAGGCAGCGTGTGCCCAGACCTTTTTCGTCAACCAGGAATACCTTTGCCGGAAATTCAAGCAGACCTTCCACGTGACCATGATCACGTACTTGAACGAACTTAGAATCAACCAGGCCAGGCAGATGCTGAAGGATCCCATGATAAAAATCCGCCAGATCGCCCACGAGGTCGGTTTCGAAGATGAAAAATACTTTTCACGCCAGTTTAAGAAGTCTACAGGGACGACGCCCAACGACTACAGGGCGCGCTATCAGGAACAGCTCGGTGAGTAAAACTGTAGTTGCCGGATTGCCTGCGGTCACAAAAAAACAGCCATACGAAACATTTTCAACTCATTTCGTATGACTGTTTTTCTATTATGCTTTCCGCTTATATCCCCAGGTTCCTTCAGGCTTTTCAGACATGGATTTCTGTTCCGTCATAATCTCGCGGTAGGCCGCGCCCGCCCGTATAAAATCAGGATCCGCTGAATGTACAGCTTCCGGCTTATGACTTTGTAAAAACTGTACTGCGTTCTCCAACGGATACGCCGGTTCTGTTTTCTTTGTGTTCACCGGAACAATCGGCTCCGGTTCTGTTCTGAGGCGGTCTGTCTCAGCCGGGGCAGTCTCCGGTGGTTTCGCTTCTTCCCGAACCGTTTCGTCCGGTTTCATCTCCTCTGTGCTGTCGTCCGGCTTCCTTTCTTCCAGATCGGCTCTTTCCTGCTCCTTTTCCTCGTGTATCTCCTGGTTCAGTTCCTCTTCCGTAGGAAGACGTCCATACTTGCCACTCTCTACAAATTTGTATCCTGCTTCGTTGACTGCGTTTACCTTCGCATTCTCCTGCATGAGCAGTCCCAGCTTCGTGCCGCCGGAGATTGCAGGATTATTTGCGACCGTATTCACCACGGCCATACTTTTGCCGATATACAGCATTCTTAACTGCTGGAAATCTTCTTTCGTCCTGCATTTCTTCAAATCATGTTCGTAGGCTTTCCGGGTATCCTGCACCTCTTTCGCCTTCTTATACTCTTCCGGGTACTTTTCCCTTAAATAAGAAAGCTCCTCCGACGTAAGTTTTGCGCCGTTTCTCACCTTAATGAGAATCTGCTGCAGGCTGTCATCGCTGTTATCCCTCATCTCGTCAAGCTGCTTCTTCAGCAGATCAAGCTGGACATCCTTTTCCGACTTCTCTGCTTTGGTTTTATTGCTATCTTTTGCGGCATAATTACCGGTCCGGCTCTTTTCCTGCCATTGAAACTGCATTTTCATCGTTCTGGCGAACATTCCGATTGATCCGATTGTGGTAAAATCCATAGACACATCCCCTTTTTTATCACTAAGGTGGTAAATTAATCTTCCTGTGATAATTATCGGCGGCGAACGTCATTTCTTAAGTCATATGGAACACCAAAACGGAAGCAGACTCTGCTTTTTATCTGTTTTCAGAATACAATCTTATTCATCTATTTTCTAAACTCAATCTTTCCCGCAGTCACACATTTTCCGGACTTGCGGTCAAACAGCAGGATATCATTTCCTTCAATATCCACACCCGTCTTCTCTCCGATCTGGTAGGTAACGCCTCCGAAGATTACTCCTGTCAGCAGGAAATCGCCGACGCGCAGTTTTACGGTAGACTCCATACCGGTAGGCATGGCGCCGTAGACGGTGGCTTCTAAGCTTCCCTGGCCGGCGGGACTCAGTTTCAGGCATTCCGGTCTGACACCGATGACAAAGTCCTCGTCTGTGATCACGGGATCGTCTTCCACCGCGTAATCGCTTTCGTCTACCTTCGCAATATGGTATTTAAAGGTCTCATCTTTATTTCCTTTTTCCACGGCCTTCTTGTCTTTTAAGACTTCCTGTTTTTTCTTCTCGGCCTCCTCATCAGCCTGGTTCCGTTCCATAAACCAGCGATCCATGAAAAGCGGTTTTTCCGGCAGGAATACGGCTTTTTCACCGTCCAGGACGGTCAGCTCCATGGAACCATCCGATCTCTGTCTGCCCTTTGCCTCCATGAAGTTGATGGAAGGATTGCCGACGAAGTCTGCCACAAAGAGATTGCGCGGACGGTTGTAAACATCTAAGGGCGCCTCATACTGCTGGAGTACGCCGTTGTTGATGAGGCAGATCTTTGTAGCCAGAGTCATGGCCTCCATCTGATCATGGGTGACATAGACGAAGGTACTGCCCGTCTCCACATGCAGACGCTGAAGCTCATAACGCATCTCCAGACGCAGCTTGGCGTCTAAGTTCGACAGCGGCTCATCCATGAAGAGCACCGCAGGTTCAGGCGCCAGGGTCCTGGCAATGGCGACTCGCTGCTGCTGACCGCCGGATAACTCTGCCGGGTAACGGTTCATGAACGGTCCGATCTTAACGATACGAGAGACACGTCTCACCGCCTGCTCCACCTCTTCTTTATGGAGCTTTCTGTTTTCTGTCAGCACTTTTCCGCCGCTTACCACGGCGAAGTCATTGTTTAATTCCTGGCCCTTGCCCTTATAGGAAGCACGGAGGGAATCCAGCTTTGCCTGAAGCTCTGCGGCCTTTGCCTTCGCAGCGCCGTCCGGATCAGAGCTTTCCTGAATATTGAAGCCGAACAGTGTCTTTGCTGTGTAGATCGACAGTGTGTAGGCGTCGATCAGCTTTAAATAGACCTTATCCATATCCAGCCTGCCTTTTTTGTCACGGCACTCTTCCACCAGTTCACCGATTCGTTTTCCGCTCTTTAAGGCCTGGATCAAATCATTGGTGGTCTTTGCCTCGAAATCGATCTGCGGCAGTTCCTCCTTGATGTTGCTGAGTCCAAAGGAGATGTTCTGATAGACGGTCATATTGGGCCACAGCGCGTAGTTTTGGAATAAGAATCCCACTTTTCGTTTGTTGGCCGGCACATTGATGCCTGCCTCACTGTCAAATACCACCCGGTCACCGATGGAGATCCGGCCGCTGGTAGGTGTCTCCAAACCTGCGATCATACGAAGGGTTGTCGTCTTTCCGCAGCCGGAGGGGCCTAGCAGGGTGATGAAAGAATTATCTTCTATATCGAGGTTCAGGTTGTCTACTGCGTAGAACTTCCCCCATCTCTTTGTCACATTTGTCAATTTTATTTCTGGCATGTTAATTACCTCCGATACCGTCGTCCAGACTCGCTCCGGTCAGTTTATTTACTAATGTATTGAATATCAGGATCGTTACGATCAGGATTAAGTTGATGGCGCTGGAAAATGCGTATAAGCCCATCTCGTCAAAGTAATCCAGAGTCGTGGAAAGAATGAAGCCCTGCGTACAGAGAAGCAGGAATAAGGATAACTCTCTTAAACACGTCATAAACGGAAGCATGTATCCGCTGATGATGGCCGATTTCTGAATCGGAATGATGATCCGGAACATCCTCTTAAACCACGGCAGATCCTGAATAATCGCCGCTTCCTCGATCTCATTGCTGATCTGCAGCATGGAGTTTAATGCGCTCCTGCTGGCAAATGGTATGTACTTGATGGTACCTGCAATGATTAACAGCGTATAGGTGTTGAATAAATTGATCTTCTCATTGGAAAAGAGAATGAAGAACGCCGCGCCTACTGCGATGGATGGCATCAGGTATGGCAGGAAAGCCATTCCGTTCACGTAGTTGGCCCATTTGCTCCTCCGGTTCTTCGATACCGCGTATCCGATTAAGGTACCGATCGTTCCGGCAATCAGTGCGCAGCATATGGAAACGAGAAGCGTTCCCCAGAAGGCGTGCCAGATCGTGGAGTTATACAGGATTCCCTTCTGGCCGTACATTCCGTTTTCCGTGATATTTTCACTGGTGATCCACCATTTGGTCGTTAAGTTGCTTAAATTTCTTGTGTACAGGAAGCTGTAATCTCCCGGGTTAGGAAGGAAGGTCTCCAGTGCAAAGGAAAGGATCGGGAAAATACTCGTAAAGAAGGTTGCCACAATCATCACGATACCGATGACATATTTCCCCATTTTCCCGAGATTGATCTTGGAGAGCTGGCCCGATTTACCCGTAACCGTCGTGTAATTCTTTCTGCTCTTTAAGCTCACCTGGTTCATGGTCAGGATCGCCACGCCGAATACCATCATAATAATGGCAAGAATACTTGCTTCACCGGTATACTTGGAGTTCATGGAGATATACTTGGTGGAAAGCGTCGTAAAGCCCAGATAATGCGGTACCGGATAACTTCCCATGGCGCTTCCGAATACCAGAAGAACGGTGGAGAGAATCGCCGGTTTTACCATTGGAAGCGTGATCCGGAACATGGTTTTCCATTTCGGTGTATCGAGAATGGTGGCCGCTTCCTCCAGGTTGGCATCCATGTTGCGGAAAATACCGCCGATCAGAATATAGGCGAATGGCGCGTAGTGAAGGCCCAGGACGACCGCACTGGGAAAGAGTCCCTGGCATACCCATTTGGGTGCCAGAATCCCGAACAGCGAAGCCAGAAGTCCATTGGATGTTCCCACGACCGCATTGCTGTTAAATAAGTTCTGCCATACGACCGCCAGTGTCCACTGAGGCATGATGTATGGGAAAATGAAGATGGAGCTTAAATACTTCTTGAATTTTAAATTGGTCCTCGTGACAAGGAATGCGAACACGCCGCCATAGAGAATCGAGATAAGACAGGTCAATACCGCTAAAAGCAGCGTATTCCATAACGGTTTCCACAGATTCGTTCTGGCCAGCCGGCTGGTAAATAAGTCAACATAGTTGACAATTGTATAGCCAGATGCCTTTCCCGTTAAATGGGCATCGATGGTTCCCGGATGGATCATGAGCGTATCCTTCACAATTGCCACGATTGGTGCAACCGTTGTAAAAGTCAGCACAATGCCGAACAACAGAAGGATGACATTCTGCGGTTTGGAAAAGTATGTCTTGATCTTATTAAGCACGATGACCTTATTGTTTGACTTACGATTAACTGTCTGGTCCATAACTAACTCCTTATAAAATGGGTTGCCGCATTAAGAACAGCCTTAATGCGGCACACCCGTTATCTCATTGCTGCGGTGACCCGCTTATATTTCTGCGAGTGATCGTTTACTGAGCAGAATCGCTGTATTTTGTCAGCAGCTCAATCCAGCTTCCTACTGTAAAGGATACGTCCGCACAGTATTCCGGATCTTCCAGAACCAGTTCGCCGTCAGTGGTCCACCACTCATATCCTCTGTCGTTCTTGCTGTCGAATTCATTCTCGCCCTTGTCATTGTAACCGCCCTTGCTGTGGCCGTAGATCTTTTCTGTCTCTTCCATAACCTTCGGGTTAGAGGAGTAACCTCCCATATCTTTGCCCCATGCGGAGAATCCGTCTGCCGTGTTGGTCATATAGGCGATGAATGCACAGGAGGTCCACGGAAGCGGGCTGTTGTTGGTCAGGAATAAGTAATGGCAGTAGCCGTAGCCGCCGATGCCCTTGTAGCCATCCTGGTAGGCTGCAACTTTAATATTGTTGACGGATACTTCCGAAGATTCCTCAACGGAACGAAGCTTTGAATATACGAGAAGTCCGCACTGGTCTGTAGCAGTCTTGGATACCAGGGTGTTGCAGATCGGGCCGTCATCGGTCTGCTCATTGTAATTTTCTACCCAGAGCTTGATCCATGCCAGGGCGTAGGCGCCATTTTCACCGAGTCCCAAATCTTCGGCATCGGTTGCCATCTCATCGACCACTGGCTTGAAATACGCCTGTTTGCTGCTGTCTAATGCATCATATGCCTCTTTTAACCATCCGGCGTACTTATCTTCTGTCAGCATGTATAAGAAGTTCTTTCCTACAACCTCTGAATCAATGTCCATGTATAACGGGTGAACGCCTTCTGCCACGAAATCCCAGCAGTTATTGAATTCCGCATTTCCGGTGGAATTGTACATGAATACCTTGTTCAGTGTCTGTAATGGAAGGAATCCTGTGTAAGCGTCTGCTGTAGTGCCGTTGGCATCTGCCCATTCCTTCGGAATAAAGGTCTTTAAAATACCGGTCTGAACCATCTTGGATTCGATCTGGTTGCCATCCTGGATCAGAGTCATGGCGAATGTTCCGGAAGACTTCAAAGAGTCAGCCGACAGCTGTTCGAAGATTTTATTATTCTTCGGCTGCTGCCACTCATATTCCATGGTATAGGAAGGATCGATGGACTGTAAGTATTCGATGAACAGCGGTAAAGCGGTCTTTCCACGGCTGGAGTTGCCAACTCCGTAGAAGGTCTTTCCGTTGGACTCTTCGATTGCCTTCTTTGCCAGCTCTTCCATGCTCATGGACTCGGCTTCTTTAATGATCTTTTCCACTTCCGAAAGATTTGCGTCGTCCACTTTCGGTTCCTCTGCCTTTGCGTCGGTCTCGGGGGCCTTTGTCTCCTCCCCCTTCGCGGCCTCTGTCTGAGCCGCTGGTGCTGCGGTCGTTGGATCCGCCGCCTTAGAACCGCATCCGGCAAGTGTTGCCGCCAACATGGTACTGATTAGAACTGCTGATAAAATTTGTTTTTTCACTTCTTACTCCTCCTTCTTATTTCCTGCCTTTTCGATGCTGCAGCATCATCTGATGTAATTATTATATCTGGTCTCTTCGTCATTTTGAACTGGACAATACTGTTATTCCTTTGTGTATTCTGATATTTCTGTATGTTTTTCCTGCTATCCCATCAAAAATATTATATATATTGTACATTAAATAGACATAACAGCTTAATACGACTGTGTATAGTGGCGGTTTTTGCCGGCTTTAACTGTTTTTGTACTGCACTTTTATTTATACCGTTTGTTATTAATGCCATTTGAGAAAAGGACATACCTGTAAACATCGTTGGGTTTAAAGGTTATTATGCGTTAATGCGGTTACGCTTAAATACTGCTATACTTTTCGAAATCCCCCGCTTATGCTATACTTGATACAATACAGAAACAATCTCCCCAACATTTATTTCCAATCATTATTTCCACATGAAAAGGAGCCATCATCCCATGAAACATTATATCATTGTAAAATTTTCTGAAACCGTCAAAGAGAAAGAAGCCCTGTATCCCGAAATAGAAGTCCTGTTTAAAAAGGCAGAAAAAATAGAAGGTATACACCAGGTATCCTTCTATCCTTCCGTGATTGATCTGCCTAACCGATACGATTTCATGATTTTAATAGAGCTGGAGCGCGAGGCGCTTGCTGTTTTCGACGCTTCCGATATTCACCGTGACTGGAAAGCAAAGTACGGCAGCTTACTCACTGCCAAGACGATCTTTGACTGCTGCTAAAGCGCCGAATGGCCTTAAAAATAGCCTTAAGAATTCGCAGCCTGGTATTCGGAGGGGGTGACGCCCGCTATTTTCTTAAACGTGCTGGAGAAATAAGTGATATCGCGGTAGCCGACCATCTCTCCCACCTCATACACCTTATAGCGGCAGTTGGTCAGAAGCTTCATCGCCTCCCTGATTCTGCACCGGGTTATATAGGCCATAACCGTGTAATCCGTCTCTTTCTTGAACAGATGGCTTAAGTGTCCTTCGCTGATTCCAAGAGATTCGGCGATCGTTCCCACACTTAAGTCACTGTCATTGTAATGCTCGGTTATGTAGGCGATTGCCTCTTTGATATACCGGCTCTTATCACCCGTCTTGATTCCGGGAGAAAGAATCTTTGACTCCTCCTGACGTTCCTTTTCTTCCCGTTCTTTTACCAGCTTATCGCGCACCCTGCTGACCGCATCCTCCAGTTCGCCATCCTCAAACGGTTTCAGTAAATAATCGAAAGCCAGCAGCTTTAACGCGTTTCTGGCGTATTCGAATTCGCTGTAGGCGGTCAGAAAGATGACAGAGACATGGTTTCCCTCCTCCCGAAGGACTCTTAGCATCTCGATCCCATCCATCTTCGGCATCCGGATATCGGAGATGATCAGATCCGGGTTGTATTTGCGGCACGCCTCCAGGCCCTCGAGGCCATTGGCCGCCTCTCCGGCCACCATGCAGTCTAAGGACGCCCAGTCCGTCTCCATGACAATTCCTTTTCTCACAAATACCTCATCATCAATTACCAATACCTTAAGCATCTCATAACTCCTCTCCCTGTCTGACCGGAATCATGATGGTCACCTTCGTGCCTCCTTCTTCCGGCCTGCAGACCGACAGCCCATACTCTGCACCGTAGTGCAGCCGGATAATCGTATCCACATTGTAAAAACCGATATGTCCCAGCCGGAGCAGATCTTCCTCTCCGCCCTCCGACGGTACGCCCGCTCCTGCTGTCCGATTATTTAAATGGTTCAGTACCTCGTCGCTGATTCCGCAGCCGTCATCCATCACCTCTATAAAGAGCCGCTCCTCCTTCGAAAACGCCCTGACGAGGATATGGCCTTCCTCACAGTCTCTCAGCCCGTGTATCATAGCGTTTTCCACAATTGGCTGAACGACCAGTTTCGGAACCACACAGTCTGCAAGCTCCTCCGGAAGCTCGTAATCGAAACAGAATTTCCCCTGAAAACGGATCTTTTGTATCTCCGCGTAGCAGTCCACAAGCTCCAGCTCCTCCTTCAGGGTGATAAACTGGGCGTTGGATATGCTGGTCCGCAGAATCTTCGCCAGCTTTGCCGCCAGGGTGGCGATCTCCGGGATGTGGTTCGCCTTGGCGACCCATTTCATCGTATCCAGTGTATTGTACAGGAAATGGGGATTCAGCTGGGCCTGCATCATTGCGATCTGTACCTCGTTCAGCTTCTTCTGCTGGCTGACCTGCATTTCCATATAGGCCTTCAACTCCGACGCCATGGTGTTGAAGCTGCCGGACAGCTGGCCAAACTCATCATTCCTCGTGGAAATGACCCTCGCGTCGAGATTTCCGTTCTGCACCTCGTGCATGGCCTCATTCAGGCTCTGGATCGGACGCGACAGATGGTTGCTCATCTTCGCAGCCACCGCCACACAAAGCATCAGACTGGCGGCCGTCATGACGATCAGCACGCTGTACATGGATTTTGTCGTGTCAGCCGTAAATACCTTCGGCCGCAGAAAGACGCTGTAGAGTCCCGTCCCGCCAATCTCAGAAATATAGATGCTGTTATTATGAAATGGCTCATCAACTGCCGCGCCCGCCATCAGGCGGTGCCTCAGAACCGTCCCGATCTCCTCACGGACCGCGGTTCCCGTACTGTAGACCGTTTCCCAGAAGCTGTTTAAGATACAGACGCCATCCTGGCTGCCGTAAGTTCCGCCCAGGATCTTTTCAAAATTAGAGCCATTGATACTCACAAGAACATACCCCACGCTGCTGTCTTCGGAATCCAGGATGGGACGGGCGGCCCGCAGCAGAATATTGGAAGATCCTGAATATTCCTTCTCACGCCGTACGGTCATCTCGTCCGGGTGGGCCTCCGCCACCTTTAAGATTCCCCAGTAAACCGGAAGCTGGGTGTGAAACATGCCTGCGCCGGTAGAGTAGAGGCAGACGCCTTCTTCTGAGTAGAGATCAAACTGAGCCATCTCCCGCAGGCTGGCAGTCTCCTCGTACAGCTTCGCATAGACCGCGCTTCTGCCCCGGTTGCCGGATTCCCTGATGGAAGCCGCAATCTCCGGCTCTTCGCTCAGACGCAGCGTCACCTCATCGATGGTCTGAAACAGGGTGGTCAGCTTTTCTTCCATGACAGCCGCCTGTTCCATATCTTTTTTCTGGTAGTCGCGTTCCAGCTTCACTTTGAACATCTGAATCAGGAAGATACAGCTGAGTACCAGAGGAAGCAGCGCGACGGCCACAAAACTTACGAGAAGTTCCCGTTTAAACGATTTTCTGATAAAGTTCCACATGGCGATTCCTCTCTACCGGATCAGTTCCGACCACAGCGCCAGGATCTCATCCTGATGCGCGCTGGCCCATTCGAGATCAAAATCCATGATCTTCATGTCTTCACCGGCCGTTTTCATCTGTAAATCCTTCCTCACTGTCCGGCGGCAGAACTGGTCCATAATCAGATTCTGGACATCGTCGCTGACCGTAAAATCGATAAACAGCTTCGCATTGTCCTCGTGGGGAGCCCCCTTGACCAGTGCACAGCCATCCGGCACGGTGCTGGTGCCTTCCTCCGGATAAATCATGGTGATATCCGCCCCTTTGGCTATCCGCTTTTTTGCTGTCTCCTCCAGTGTGATCCCGACGAGATGAATTCCCGTACTGACCTCCTCCACGACCTCCCCGGAACCGGCTGAGACCTTTCCATCCAGCGCGGATACAAAGTCCTCCATCAGCTTCCGCTCGTCCATGTCAAGCACCTGAATCATGGTAGCGAGAGCCGTATAGCTGGTACCCGATTTTCCAGGCGCCGCAAATGCGATTTTCCCCCGCCACTCGTCATCTAAAAAGTCCTTCCAGCTGTGAGGCGCCGCCTCCGCACTTACCAGCTTGTTGTTGTAGATAAACACGATAGGAAGCTCCGTAAACGCGGTCCAGCTGTCATCCGGAGACAAATACCTGTCGTCCAGTTTATCGCTCAGCTTGCACCGGTACGGTTCAAAATACTCCCGGTAAGCCTCATAGCTTTCCACTCCGCCTCCGAACATGATGTCACACGTCTGCTGTCCCGATTCCTGGCCGATGGCCTCTAAAAGCTCGGTGGAACCGCCGTCCCTCACCTCGACCCATATGCCGGTCCGCTCTTCGAACTCCCTGATAATAGGGCCGTATACTTCCTCTTTATGGGAGGTGTATACGATCAGCTTTTTGTCTTCGCTGACTCCGTAACCATCCGCCTGCCGCCTGACCCCGGTTCCGGCCGCGGCCGCGGGACCGTTTTCTTCTGTTTTGCTGCATCCATATAAAATGGCGGACAGCAGGATCAACAGGGCCATACATATCATGGTCCTGACAGCCTGCTTCCGCCGAATTTGTTTTTCCGATCTGATAAACTCGTCCATAAGTCCCTCCCCCTGGAGCATCACTTTTTCCATTATACCATCTTAGGGAGAGATTTCCAATATGGACTCATACTCTTATTTTCTGTAATGTTGATACACTACATACGATTAGAGAGACTGCGGGTGAAGGAATCGAACCTTCCTTACCGGAGTCAGAATCCGGTGTATTACCGATATACGAACCCGCATGACAGGTTTTCTTTACAGTTTTCTTTCATTTCCTCCTTTTTCATGTTACTCCATTGGTTTCCAGGACTTCGCTGGCAACGATAATATCATTCATGGGAATGCCGAACAGGACGCTTAAGGCGAACATATTGTCCAGACTCGGCAGAGTCTCGCCTCTCAGCCATTTATAGACGGCGTTTGTCGTTGCAAAACCGAAATATTCCTTTAAAAAGGGAACAGAATAACCTTTCGCCTTTCTTAATTCATTGATTCGTGTCCCGGTCGCCTCCGGGTCAATCGCAGGGCAGCTCATACATCTCCTCCTTCCTTCTCTGTTCAGGGCGGCCGGCGGGATTCGAACCCGCATGAACCGGAACCACAATCCGGCGCATTACCAGGTCTGCCACAGCCACCAAAAAAGCCGTTTACCCATTATGGATAAACGGCTGAAGGAATACGAGTGAATTACAGGCAGATACCGCCCTGCATCATACTTTCCGATTATGCGCATACCATAAGGGTAACAAAATAACACGCTGTCTATAAGCGTTTTCCTGTCGCTGGTCCTTATGGCTGTGATGTACAGATAATCGAATCATGATGGCTTCCTCCTTCTCTCTTAACTGACTTTATTCTATCATGTTCTATCCAGGATGTCTATATCCTGGCAGTATACAGGCGCGGTCGATCGACTGAGAGGCGGATTTACGAGATCCACGCCCCGTCGCTCCCCACATAATACCCATCCGGCGTCGTAGTATTTGCGAGCATCGCTCCGCTGTCGCTGCAGTAGTACCATTTGGAGTTCCACTGGACCCAGCCGGTTACCATGTAGCCGGTCTCATTAAAATAGTACCAGACGTTGTCGATGTACTGCCAGTTGCTCACAGTATAGCTCCGGTCTGCGTTGCAGTACCACCAGCCGATGTCATCCTTTAACCAGGCCCCGCTACCGGCCGTGGCCCCCGGACCGCTGGCGCCCGAGCTGCTTCCTGAGCTGCTTCCATCCGAGTTGTCATCGGAGCTGCTGTTGGAACTGATTTCCGCGGCTTCTGCGGAGGTCACATACCAGGATTCCGACTCCTTCCAGCTTCCCTTGTTTGAAGAATTGTAGACTCCGCGCACCTGGAAGGTGTAATATCCGCCTTTCGTTATGTAGCTGCCGAAGTGGTAGCTGGTCTTTGTCGTGGTAATGACGGAGGTGACGGCGGTGCTTCCCCTGTAAAGGCGGATCTCATACTTTTTAGCTTCCTCATTTTCATTCCAGTAGGCGGTCCCATCCTCCGCATCCCAGTCCAGGCCGTCTACATCCAGATCGTACTCGCTCTCTCCTTCCAGTGCCTCCAGGGTGATCGAGACGACGAGAGTGCTGCTGGTACGGCTCACCGAAGTGACCGTGCCGTCATTTCCGGTTAAGTTGACGTCTCCCTTCGAAAAACCGGAGGCAAAGTAGTAATCATCGGCCGCCTCCAGAGTTACCTTGATCTTCGGCTTGTCTCCGTCCTCCCACTCGTCGGAAGGTTCATTCTTTATCTCCACCTCTTCCACATAATACTTGCTGGAAATTGTGGAGACCGACACATCTGCTCCGCTGCTTCCGACTTCAATATCCGAGGCGATCCGAAGGGATACGCCGCTTATCTTCGTACTCGTGGCCGCCATGGCTGTAAATGGACTGGTCATCAGTACTGCCGCCAGGAAAAAAGCTGTCACTCTTTGCACAATACGCATATATGTTCCTCCTCTTTCTGTTCTGTAATAAAAGTACCACAGAAAGCTGAAATATACCTGAAAGAGACAGAAAAGATACTGGCTGTATTTAACCGCAGGCTACGGAAAGCAGTTCCTTCCCCAGAACTTCATACGTATAATCGCCGTTTCCGCCATTTACAGAGAGAAAGATTCTGTTTCCTTCTCTCCGTGCGCAGGCCGTCATCACGGTTTTTCCGGACAGGTCCGTCACAGCCGATGCAGCCTCCATACCATCCTCCGGCAGATACAGAAGGAATTTCACCCCTTCTGCGTAGTTGTAATCAGGCTTTTCTCTGTTTGAGCCAACTGCGATCACACTTCCGGGACGGACCATAAGCGGCAGGGAGAAGTAATCGTGGGTCTCCTTCTGCCAGCGTCCGCCTGTCACGGTTTTACCGGTCAGCAGGTTTACCCAGGTTCCTTCCGGCAGATAGTATTCCACCTCCCCGGATTCCTTGAAGACCGGAGCCGCTAACAGAGAATCGCCCAGCATATACTGTTTATCCAGCGTCTCGCAGGCGCGGTCGCCCGGAAATTCCACGAACATCGGCCGCATCATCGGAATGCCCTCCTCGTGAGCCTTTACCGCCTGAAGGTAAAGATACGGCATCAGCGCACATTTCAGCTTAACGAATTTCCGAAGCACACGGCACGCCTCCTCGTCGAAGAGCCACGGAACCCGGTAGGAGGAGGACCCGTGAAGGCGGCTGTGGGAACTCAGGAGGCCAAACTGGCACCATCTTTTGTAGATGTCGGCCGGCGCCGTATTCTCGAAGCCGCTGATATCGTGGCTCCAGAAGCCGAATCCCGCGCATGCCAGGGAAAGGCCGCTGCGGATAGTCTCCGCCATAGAAGAATACGCCGCGGAACAGTCGCCGCCCCAGTGTGCGGGAAACTGCTGGCCGCCCACCGTCGCGGACCGTGCAAATACTACTGCTTCCCCGGTTCCGCGCTCCCGTTCCAGAAGGTCAAATACCGCCCGATTATAAAGGTATGTGTAATAATTATGCATCTTCACCGGATCGGAGCCGTCAAAATATGCAATATCCTTTACCGGAATCCGCTCACCGAAATCCGTTTTGAAGCAGTCCACGCCCATGTCCAGAAGCGTCTTCAGCTTTGTCTGATACCATTCCACTGCGCCGGGATTTGTGAAATCCACCAGTCCCATTCCGGCCTGCCACATATCCGTCTGCCATACGTCCCCGTTTGTCTTTTTCATCAGGTATCCCAGCCTCATCCCTTCCTCGAATAGCGGGGACTTCTGGCCGATATAGGGATTGATCCACACACAGATCTTCAAGCCTCTGTCGTGATAGCGCCGCAGCATGCCTTCCGGATCCGGAAATGTCTTCGGGTCCCAGGTGAAATTGCACCACTCATACGCCTCCATCCAGTAACAGTCAAAGTGAAAGACGTGCAGGGGAATGTCCCTGTCCGCCATACCGTCAATAAATCCGGAGGTCGTCGTCTCATCGTAATTGGTCGTGAAGGAGGTGGTGAGCCACAGGCCGAAGGACCAGGCCGGCGGCAGAGCCGGCCGGCCGGTCAGCTCCGTATATTTGGAGATGGTCCCTTTGGGCGTGGAGCCGTTGATCACACAGTAATCCAGGCGTTCACCTTCCACGGAGAACTGTATACGCTCCACCTTCTCGCTGGCAATCTCATAGGCGGCATCCCCTTCGTTTTCTAAAAGCACGCCATATCCTTTGTTGGTAATGTAAAAGGGAATGTTTTTATATGTAATCTCACTGGCCGTTCCGCCGTCTTCATTCCACATCTCAACAGACTGTCCATTTTTTATGAACGGGGTGTAGCGTTCTCCCAGCCCGTAGACATACTCGTCCACGTCGAGGGCCAGCTGTTCCACCATGTAGCATTTTCCGGTCTCCCGGTTTGTCATGTGAGCCATATTCCGAAATCCGGTACTTGTCAGTTCCCGGTCGCCATCCAGAAAATGGATCCCCCAGGAATTTGGCCTCTTGTCGATTACCGCGGTCGTTCGTCCGCTTCGGTAACGGATCTCCTCATCGGTCTCCTCGACTACGGTGTGAGGTGATGTCCCGTAAATCCTGGCAAAGGGACCGCGGCAGACCGTTCCTTCGAAATGGCTGACCGACACCCGGATGACATCCTCCATCGGGCTGGTCAGCCGGATCGTCAGCATGCCCAGATTCAGACAGTCGCCGCGGTCTGCTATGTGTTTTCCCGGCGCATAGACGATCAGTTCGTTATCGTTCCGTCTGCTGTCCGCATACTCCACCGCATAAAGCGGTGTCATCTCCTTTTTTATACACCAGTATCCTTCTGTAAATTTCATCGTGTCCCTCCTGAAACGGCGTCCCGTTTTCTCTTTCATTCTCTTTTATTATAAGTAATTATAAGCACCGAATATAAATACGGGAAGGTTGAAAATTTACCCACCCCAAAAGGGAAAAATATGCATTATTTTTGCCAATTATTGAAAAAAATACTTTCAAACTGAGCCGCCTTATACTAGAATAGACTGAAGAGAAACCACCCGGACTCAGAAGCGGTTTCTTCCTGTCCCTGACGGACTGAATTATGTATCTATAGATGAGTCTACATTTGTGACAGTTCAGACGGCTCATCTTCTTGACCGAAAAATCCGGTCAGGAAGCATCGGATATTCATCCGATGTGAAAATTGGTGCATAAAGCCGCTTACAAGTAAGCTTGACGCTGCTTCCTGCGCCAATTTTCCCGTCGTCTGAACTGTTACAAACATTTTACAAGGAGGACATTATTATGTCACAGAGAACGGATATTCACAAAGTACTAATTATCGGTTCCGGCCCAATCATCATTGGTCAGGCATGCGAGTTTGACTACTCCGGTACTCAGGCCTGCAAAGCGCTTCGGAAACTGGGATACGAAATTGTACTGGTTAATTCCAACCCGGCTACGATTATGACAGACCCGGAGACAGCGGATGTAACTTACATCGAGCCATTGAATGTGGAACGCCTAGAGCAGATTATTGCAAAGGAACGGCCCGATGCCCTGCTTCCCAATCTCGGCGGCCAGTCTGGCTTAAACCTTTGTTCCGAGCTTAATAAAGCAGGAATTCTGGAAAAATATAACGTACAGGTCATTGGTGTACAGGTGGATGCCATCGAACGCGGCGAGGACCGTGTCGAATTCAAGAAGGCCATGAATGAACTTGGGATCGAGATGGCGCGCAGCGAGGTGGCTTACAGTGTGGACGAGGCGCTGAAGATCGCGGACCAGCTGGGCTACCCGGTCGTTCTGCGCCCGGCTTATACCATGGGAGGCGCCGGCGGCGGTCTCGTATACAACAGGGATGAGCTTCAGACAGTCTGCGCCAGAGGCTTACAGGCCAGCCTGGTAGGCCAGGTTCTGGTAGAGGAATCCATTCTCGGATGGGAGGAGCTGGAGCTGGAGATCGTCCGTGACAGGGAAGGACGTATGATCACCGTATGCTTTATTGAAAATATAGATCCGTTAGGCGTTCATACGGGAGATTCCTTCTGTTCTGCCCCCATGCTGACCATCTCTGAAGAATGCCAGAAGCGCCTTCAGGAACAGGCCTACCGAATTGTGGAATCGGTGCAGGTGATCGGCGGCACCAACGTACAGTTTGCCCATGATCCTGTTTCTGACCGCATTATTGTCATTGAAATTAATCCGCGTACCTCCCGCTCCTCCGCGCTGGCTTCCAAGGCCACCGGCTTCCCCATCGCCCTTGTGTCCGCCATGCTGGCTACCGGCCTGACCTTAAAGGACATTCCGTGCGGAAAGTACGGCACACTGGATCAATACGTGCCGGACGGCGATTATGTGGTCATCAAATTTGCCCGCTGGGCATTTGAAAAGTTTAAAGGCGTGGAGGACAAGCTGGGAACCCAGATGCGCGCCGTCGGCGAGGTTATGAGTGTCGGCAAAACCTATAAGGAAGCCTTCCAGAAGGCGATCCGCAGCCTGGAGACGGGACGTTTCGGTCTGGGCCATGCGAAGGATTTCGATACGTACACGAAAGAACAGCTTCTCCACATGCTGATTACCCCTTCCAGCGAACGCCATTTCATCATGTATGAGGCACTGAGAAAAGGCGCTTCTGTGGAAGAAATCCATGAGATTACCAAGGTTAAGGCCTGGTTTATCGAGCAGATGAAGGAACTGGTTGAGGAGGAGGAAGCACTCCTCGCCTGCAGAGGCGGACTCCCGTCTGACGAGATGCTCACCACCGCTAAAAAAGACGGTTTCTCCGACAAATACTTAAGCCAGCTGCTCCAGATTCCGGAGGAAACCATTCGCAGCCGCCGTATCGCCATCGGTGTGGAGGAAGCGTGGGAAGGCATTCACGTAAGCGGTACTGAGGACAGCGCTTACTACTACTCCACCTACAACGCGCCGGATCAGAACCCGGTCAGCACAGCCAGGCCCAAGATCATGATTCTCGGCGGCGGTCCCAACCGGATCGGCCAGGGCATAGAATTCGATTACTGCTGTGTACACGCCTCTCTCGCCCTTAAGAAGCTGGGATTTGAGACCATCATCGTCAACTGTAATCCGGAGACCGTATCCACCGATTACGATACCTCGGACAAGCTGTATTTCGAGCCGCTGACGCTGGAGGATGTGCTGAGTATTTATAAGAAGGAACAGCCGGCAGGCGTGATCGCCCAGTTCGGCGGCCAGACACCGTTAAATCTTGCGGCGGATTTGGAAAAGAACGGCGTGAAGATTTTGGGAACACCGCCTTCTGTCATCGATCTCGCCGAGGACCGCGATTTATTCCGGGCCATGATGGAGAAACTGGAGATTCCGATGCCCGAGTCCGGTATGGCGGTGGACGTGGAAGAAGCGCTGGCTATCGCGGCGAAGATTGGCTATCCGGTGATGGTTCGTCCTTCCTATGTGCTGGGCGGACGCGGCATGGAGGTCGTCTACGACGACGAGAGCATGATCGGTTACATGAAGGCCGCAGTCGGAGTGACTCCTGACCGTCCCATTCTGATCGACCGCTTCTTAAATCACGCGATGGAATGTGAGGCAGACGCCATCAGCGACGGCACCCATGCGTTTGTGCCTGCAGTCATGGAACATATCGAGCTGGCCGGCGTTCACTCCGGTGACTCCGCCTGTATCATTCCGTCCGTACAGATTTCTCCGGAAAATGTGGAGACAATCAAAGAGTACACCCGCAAAATCGCGGAAGAGATGCACGTGGTCGGTCTGATGAATATGCAGTACGCCATTGAAAATGATAAAGTATACGTTCTGGAGGCCAACCCGCGCGCTTCCCGTACCGTACCGCTGGTATCCAAGGTCTGCAACATCCGTATGGTGCCGCTGGCTACCGATATCATCACCTCCGAACTGACCGGACGTCCGTCCCCTGTGCCGACTTTAAAGGAACAGACAATTCCGAACTACGGCGTAAAGGAAGCGGTATTCCCGTTCAATATGTTCCAGGAAGTAGACCCGATCTTAGGGCCGGAGATGCGTTCTACCGGAGAAGTGCTGGGACTCTCCCACTCCTACGGCGAAGCGTTCTATAAGGCTCAGGAGGCGACACAGAACAAACTGCCGCTGGAAGGAACCGTGCTCATTTCCGTCAATCGCAAGGATAAGGCGGAGGTCGTGGACGTTGCGAGAAGCTTCCTTGAGGATGGATTTAAGATTGTGGCAACCGGCAATACCTGCGAACTGATCCAGGCCGCCGGAATTCCGGCGACGCGCGTCAACAAGCTCTACGAAGGACGCCCCAACATCCTGGATATGATCACCAACGGACAGATCCAGTTAATTGTCAACTCCCCGGTCGGAAAAGACAGCATCCATGATGACAGCTATTTGAGAAAGGCCGCCATCAAGGGAAAAGTTCCATATATGACCACCATCGCCGCCGCCAAAGCAACGGCCAGCGGCATCCGGTATGTGAAGGAACATGGGCAGGGAGAGGTTCATTCCCTCCAGTCTCTTCACAGCGAGATCAGGGATAAAGAATAACCTTACTTTTCTAATGTAAAAATCCAAAAGCACCGATAACGGTTGAAATCAATCGTTGTCGGTGCTTTTATGCTTCGGAAAAATTGTTTCACCGGATAACTGTGTGCCTCGTTTTTCCGGTTTCACCATGTCTTCCACCATGGAGATCAGCGGAAACACATCGTTGTAATGCTTCTGTATAAACATTCCGTTTCGTTCCTGGAACAGCCGTTTGGCCAGCTTGTCAACGACTGGTATCACGATTCGTTCATGTTGGCACAGCATGGGGGCCACGTGGTCTATACTGCCTGTCACCTGATAATTCAGGCAGCCGCAGTGACAGTTGCAGCGGCCGATGACGGCACATCCCTTACACTCCTCTTTTTCCAGTTCATTGCGTTCAAACAGCTTCGTACGCTTTTTCTCATCGATTCCGCCCACGACATCCCCAATCGAGAACTCTCTGTGTCCCACAAACTGGGTGCAGGGATAGAGGAGGCCGTCAGGGGCGACGGATATCTGTTTTCTCCCCAGCTCACACCGTTCGTGGCAGTACTGTTTTCCCTGTATATGGCTGGCTATCTTCACCTCAAAGGGGCTGAAATAAAATTTCTCCTCCCGCTTCGTCAGTTCATAGTAAAAATCAGCCAGTTCCCGGTACTGGCGTCTTAATTCGCGAACCGATTCCTTCGTCCAGTTCCCCGCGTAATTCAGGCTGCAGATGAAGTAATGAAATCCCTTCTGCCACAGCTCCTTCACCCCCTGCGCATACTCTGCCGCTGTTTCCGGCGAGACGGTCATCATAACCGGCGCATAGGGGCGCGAGGCCAGGAGCATGTCCGTCACGGCTTCCAGGCGGTCATACGTGCCCACTCCGCCGTGATCCCGCCTGAAGAAATCGTGAGCCGCTCTCGTTCCGTCGTGGGACAGAGCGATAAATATATTCTCTTTTCGGGAAAACTCCAGAAATTCCCGGTCCAGCAGCGTTCCATTGGTCGTCATCTTAAAATGAAACCGGACTGGCCTTTCCCTTTCCATGGCCCTGCAGTATGCCACCGTATCGCGAATCGTATCGCGGCACAAAAGAGGTTCCCCTCCAAAGAATATAATACCGCAGGAAGGCTCTCCGGAAGCGGCTGCCAGACGGACTGCGTGTTCCGCGGTGGAGCGGTTCATAAACTCCGGTTTCTGACATACGTAACAGTAACTGCACTGCAAATTACAGTCATTGGTCAGGTGCAGGGTCATATGCATCAGATTACCCCCTGTCCCTTCAGCCAGTCTATGAAGTCCCTTACCTGCGCCTTTAAATTCTCTTCGGCAGCTGCCCGTGCCATCTCATCCTGCTCTTCTGACATGGCCGCCCAGTAGTTTCCCTCTCTGCCTTCGTACTTCTTCTGGATTTTATTGTATTCTTCGATCAACTCGCCGTAGTCATAAGGATCATAGAATATTCCTACGACCTCTTCCGGAGAGGCCTTTTCCAGACTTTTTTGCAGCCTCACCGCGGTATCCTGGATCGCATAGCCCTCTACGGTTGCATATACGCCTTCTTCCGTCTCATTCCAGTTTCCGACATCTGACTTGGACACGAACTCTATGGCGATCTTTTTATCAGGATCCCAGCCATCTGTCTGGAGACTGCCTTTCACCGTTTTTTCTTTCGTCTTTTCTGATTCGGGATAGATATGCGTGACGGGAAGCTTTACATTTTTCAACTCCGGCGCGGCCTCCTGTGTCAGTATGAGGCCGCCGTAGCTTTCCGCCTCCGCCCGTATGATCTCAAATGCCTCCTCTTCAGACAGAAAGTATGGCGAAACGACCGAAACACAGCCGTAGGCCCCGCTTCCACCGCCGTGAATAAAGACCGGAGCGACCCGATCCGATGCTCCCTGGGCGCCTTCCGCGCTTGCACCGCAGGCGCTTAAGGATACAGTCAGACCTAATGCCGTCATAACGTATGCGTTCTTTTCCCATCTGGACGGAATTCGTCTCAGCAGCTGCGGATCCGCCAGTATCTCCTCTTTTACCGGGTATCCGGGATTTTTATATCTGGTTACCGTTTTTACCTTCATCGCTCATCCTCCTCTGCGGGAATTCGCTGTGTGCTTCCGCGTCCGGTTACTGTTTTCTATTAGAAAAGTATACCAAATTGTCCGGACGAAAGCAACATTTGCCCGATAAAGGAAATCAGTACGGTACCTCCGACACAGGAAAAAGCAAGGCTTCTTAAGTCTTCCCCAAAAGCCTTACTTTTTCCTGTGTCTTCAATAATAGAAATCTGCTTTGACGATCCCTGGAAGGAACTATTTCTTCCCTGAATGTCAGTTTAGCGTAGCCTGAATCAGCTTCTCATGGCTGTGAGGCTCCGCCAGTTCCAGAACGCGGTTTAAGTCAAGGCCCATGGCCTCCGTGATCCGGATGCCATACTCTTCATCGGCCCAGCAGCAATGAACGGCATGGCGGTATTTGATATTCTCCGTGACAGGCGCAATATTTCTCGCGGTGTTGCCGATCAGCAGCTCCCGCTTGTCCTCTTTCAGTACTCTCCACAGGTCGCCGCCTGCCCGGAAGCAGTCGTCTGTAGGATCGTCCTGAGGATCGTAGGCATACATCGCCCCGGATAAATCCAGCGGCGGTTCCATGACGTCAGGCTGAGCCGCCCAGTCTCCCATGCTGTTCGGTGAATAGGCGGGAGCGCCGCCGTAATTGCCGTCCGTCCGCATGAGTCCGTCTCTGTGGTAATCGTGAACTTCGACCTTGGGACGATTGACCGGAATCTGATTGTAGTTGATGCCCAGACGGTATCTCTGCGCGTCGCCGTAGACAAATAAACGGCCCTGCAGGAACTTATCCGGTGAAAAACCGATTCCGGGAACGACATGGGCCGGTGTAAACGCGGACTGCTCGACTTCTGCGAAATAGTTTTCCGGATTGCGGTTTAACTCCAGCACGCCCACCTTCTGAAGCGGAAATTCCTTATGACGCCAGATCTTTGTGATATCAAACGGATTTTCATAATGATTCCTCGCCTGTTCCTCTGTCATAATCTGGACATACATAGTCCAGCGCGGATATTCGCCCTTTACGATCGACTCATACAAATCACGGCCATGGCTCTCCCTGTCTTTTGCGATCAGCGCCCCGGCCTCTTCGTCCGTCAGGTTTTTAATTCCCTGCTGGGTAATAAAATGGAATTTACACCAGAACCGCTCATTGTCTTTATTGTAAAAACTAAAGGTATGTTCTCCATAGAGATTCATATGACGGAAAGACGCGGGAATTCCGCGGTCAGACATCACAACGGTCGTCTGATGGAACGTCTCCGGAAGCAGCGTCCAGAAATCCCAGTTATTCTGCGCAGAGCGCATGCCGGTCTGAGGGTCGCGTTTTACCGCACGGTTCAAATCCGGGAAATTATGTACATCACGTAGGAAGAAGGTTGGTGTATTATTTCCGACCAGATCCCAGTTTCCTTCTTCTGTATAAAACTTGATCGCCACGCCGCGGATATCACGCTCTGCGTCAGCCGCGCCCCGTTCCCCTGCTACCGTTGAAAAACGTACAAAAAGATCTGTTTTTGTGCCCTTCTGCAGCACCTTTGCCTTCGTAAAAGCGGAGATATCCCCGGTACATTCAAAGGTCCCATAAGCGCCCCAGCCCTTGGCATGCATACGCCTCTCAGGAATTACTTCTCTGTCAAAATGTGCTAATTTCTCCAAAAGCCAGACATCCTGCATCATGACAGGGCCTCTTGGACCCGCGGTCAGCGAATGCTCATTTTCAGCGACAGGTGCTCCTACTTCATTGGTCAGTTTTTTCGCTTTTGTATCCATAAGTACCTCCTTCTTTCATAATTTTATTATATTCCTACATTTCCCAAAAGTCAAAATATATTTGTATACATTGTATATACACACGCCTCTATATGTGATATATAATTGTCAAATTGCACAATACCTCTTTATAAATTCAAAATCATCTTCTGACAGGGATAATCAAATACAACGAGTTCCTCCGCATCTGTAAACCCGCAGGAATGGTAACATGCCCGCGCCGCGATTCCCTTTGGATCACCGTCCTGAAACGTAACGACAGAGACCTGATCGCCGGCTTTAAAGCACTCTGCCATCTTTCGAATCAGTCCTTTTGCCACCCCATTTTTCCGATAATCCGGATGGGCCGCCAGAAACGTGAGTTCTTTTCCCGCCTTTGTGAATAGAATCAGACCTGCCGACGTGCCGTTCCTGTCGTCTATAAAAGCCTCGTTCTTACCGATTGCCTCACTGAGTGCCGCCAGAAAATCCTCTTCCTTATATCCGGCGAAATCATCTTTCACCAATTCCATCATAGACAGAATCATTTCTTTATCTTCCTGTAGTACGTATCTTACCATAGTCCCTCCTTCTGCCTGCCAATCCTCTGTATTACTACACAGTAGTTTAACACAGGCGACCGTCAGCGGCAACAGATAATTGAGCCGGGAAGCGCTCAGGATTCCATCGGGATTCCCAAGTGTATGCCAGAAAAAAACAATCGTTCGTGTTCGTGATACAAATACACTTCTTTCAAAAATGTCCGCCCAATACGGAATATTTTTCTTGCTATTTGTCCTGCCGCCCCTTATAATGTAGGTATCAGATACACGGAAACAGTATTTTTCCATAATCAAGCAGTGTAAAGGGGGTAATATCATGCAGGAACAAACCATGTGGGCATTGACGAAAAAGAAACCTGAGGAAGGGCTCTGGATGGAGCGCGTGCCGGTTCCGGCCGTTGGACCGAATGATGTAAAAATCAAGATTCATAAGACGGCCATCTGCGGTACGGACGTACACATCTATCAATGGAATGACTGGGCACAGCACACCATTCCGATCGGCCTGACCGCAGGCCACGAATATGTGGGCGAGATCGTGGAGACAGGCGCGGGCGTAACCGGACATCAGGTGGGGGATCTGGTATCCGGTGAAGGCCATATCACCTGCGGTAAGTGTAGGAACTGTCTGGAAGGCCATAAGGAAAACTGCCGGGATGCAAAAGGAGTCGGTGTAAACCGGAACGGAGCGTTTGCGGAATATCTGGTGATTCCGTCCTCCAACGTGTGGCCCTGTAATCCGAATATTCCGGAGGAGCTCTACTCCATCTTCGATCCGTTCGGCAACGCCACCCATACAGCGCTCTCCTACGACCTTCTGGGCGAGGACGTCCTGATTGCCGGGGCAGGCCCTATCGGTATCATGGCCGCGGCCATCGCAAAATTCTGCGGAGCGCGCCATGTGGTCGTGACGGATTTAAACGATTACCGGCTGGATCTGGCGAAGAAGCTGGGGGCTACGAGAACGGTCAACTTAAGAAAAGAGACGCTGGCCGATGTAATGAAATCCATCGGAATGACGGAAGGCTTTGACGTGGGCATGGAGATGTCCGGAAGTCCTGCCGGTCTTTCCGATATGATCCATAACATGAAGCACGGCGGTAAGATTGCGCTGTTGGGACTCCAGGGACGGGAAACCACGGTTGACTTAGAGACCGTTATATTCAATGGTCTGAATCTTCGCGGTATTTACGGCAGAAAGGTCTGGGATACCTGGTATAAGATGACCACCATGGTTCAGGCCGGTCTGGATATATCGCCGATCATTACTCACCGGTTTGATATACGCGATTACGAAAAGGGATTTGAAGCTATGATTTCCGGACAGTCGGGCAAAGTAATTCTGGACTGGTCCCATATCAATGATTAAAGAAAAAGGAGATTTGAAAATGGCACGCAAAAACGATATTTTAAGTATTTATACGAAAGAAGTGGAAGACATCAGGGAAGCCGGCCTGTTTAAGGGAGAGGCACCGATTGCTTCCGCCCAGGGCGCCCGCGTAAAGCTGGAGGATGGCAGGGAAGTCATCAACATGTGCGCGAACAACTATCTTGGCCTTGGCGACAACCAGAGACTGATCGATGCCGCAAAGAGAACGTACGACAACCGGGGCTACGGCATGGCTTCTGTCCGTTTCATCTGCGGAACCCAGGACATTCATAAGGAACTGGAAGCAAAGATTTCCAATTTTCTTGGAACAGATGATACGATTCTTTACTCCTCCTGCTTCGATGCCAATGGCGGCCTGTTCGAGACGATTCTCACAGAGAACGATGCGGTTATCAGCGACGAGCTGAACCACGCTTCCATCATCGACGGCGTACGGCTCTGCAAGGCCAAACGGTATCGTTACAAAAATAATGACATGGCTGATCTGGAAAAGAAGCTTCAGGAGGCGGATGCTGCCGGAGCAAGAATCAAGCTGATCGCCACAGACGGCGTTTTCTCCATGGATGGAATTATCTGCAACCTAAAGGGGGTCTGTGATCTGGCAGACCAGTACCATGCGCTGGTCATGGTGGATGACAGCCATGCAGTAGGCTTCATCGGAAAGCACGGCCGCGGAACGGCGGAATATAACGGCGTGGAAGGCCGCGTGGATATCATCACTGGTACTCTCGGCAAGGCCCTGGGCGGAGCGTCAGGCGGATACACCTCCGGGCGCAGGGAAATCATCGATCTGCTTCGGCAGAGAAGCCGTCCATACTTATTCTCCAACACTCTGGCTCCTGCGATCGTCGGCGCCAGCTTAGAACTGTTTGACATGCTGGAGGAAAGCACGGAGCTGCGGGATCATCTGGAGGAAACCACCGCATACTACAGAAAGCAGCTGACGGACAACGGATTCGATATCATTCCGGGAACCCACCCTTGCGTGCCGGTTATGTTGTATGATGAAAAACTGGCTGGAGAATTTGCAAAGCGAATGATGGCAAAGGGCGTCTATGTAGTGGCCTTCTCGTTCCCGGTCGTACCAAAGGGGAAGGCGAGAATCCGCACCCAGGTATGCGCGAGCCATACAAAAGAAGACATTGATTTTATTGTAAAGTGCTTCATGGAAGTTCGGGAAGAAATGGGTCTTAAGTAAGGCGCATATTCGGTCTGCCTCCATAAGGATATAAGGAAAAGGAAGTGATTTCGGCAAATCACTTCCTTTTCCTTATATCATGCCCTCATATCATGTAAAATTACAATCCTATTCCCGCAATCCCTTACCTTCTCTCAGGGAATATATCCCATAGGAAATGCTTTGAATCAACATGATCAGGCCTAACAGCAGGATCGACATACTGCCTGTTCCCATGTTTATCTTTCCTATAAATGCGATCACAAGTCCAAACAAAAGTGAATGTCTCGTTATCTGAAATGCCTTGTAGCCGCAGCGGTAAATCTGCAGCCGTTCCGCTTCATCACAGCTCTCTTCCCATGTCCTCAAAAAGGAAAAATCCGCAGGATCTCCCTTTTTCAGTGGATTCGTCTTTTTCACCTGTTTAATAACCGCTATTTCCACACAGACCATGGAGATTGTGGATACTAAAAATACGACCACAGACAAAAGCGCAAACGTGTTTCTCTTATCAAATCCTATGCCGAATGCCATAAACTGAATGACCAAATTGACATTGGTAAGAGTCAAAACAGTATTCTGAGCGTTGCCTACCTTTTTCTCCGTTACGCCTTCCTCATCGGAATCCATAAGGGGGGACCACTTTTTCGCCTTGTTCATCAAAACCAGGGAGCAGCCTCCCAGCACCAGCCAGACTATCAGCTGAATCCATAAGGCAGACCGCACCGCTCCCGCATACAGCAGTTCTGCCAGGGATACAGCCCCCCTTTTAGCAAACATGATGGATCCGGCTCCAAGCACTGCTCCGATCGCCGCCCCTGACAAAGTCCACAGCATTAATTTTAAATATGAATTTTTCACTTTCATTTTGTCTCCTCCTCTTCATACGCAAAAATGTCTTCCACTGTCACGGACAGAATCCGTGCCAGCTTAAGCGCCAATGTCACCGAGGGGGAGTAATCGCCCCGCTCAATTAAGCTGATCGTCTGCCTGGATACACCTGCCAGATTCCCCAACTCCGCCTGATTCACGCCGAGCCTTGCCCGGTGTTCCTTCAACCTGTTATATAAAGGCATAGTTCTCCTTTCCATATGACAATTACCATTTGCATTTTGACAACTATTCTTGTCACCTTAGTATAGCATTGACAACTTTCTTTGTCAACATATTTTGACAACAATATTTGTCAGCCAACAACTGCATTTAAGGAACAGATCCCGTTATCAATGAATCAGGAACATACAAAATGGGCTGACGGTTAAATATATTTTTTAACCATCAGCCCATCTCTTTTATCAGATTACCGTTTTATTTATCAGATTACAGGCTTATCCCGTCCGAAAACCTGATCAGTCAGACATGCAATGCCCTGATTAACGCCTCTGAAACCAGGCCTTCATCGTATCCAATACCATTACCAGCTCCGCCTCCTCGATCACATACGGAACCATCGCATACAGATATCTCAAAAACGGACGGCTGAATACGCCCCGTTCAAATGCGAACTGCTGGTATCCCTCCAATACAGCCGGATCGAAGACCTCCACACAGACGCAGCCACCCATCATGCGCACCTCTTTTATGCGGCTGTCCTCGAAGTCCTCCATCTCTCTCCTGGTAATCGCCGCAATCCGGCTGATTTTCGCCATATAGTCTTCCGACTCGAAAAGTTCAATCGATTTTAGCGCCACACTGCAGGCCAGGGCATTTCCCATAAAAGTAGGGCCATGCATCAGCGCCAGGGAGGGATCATCCCCGTAAAAGCCCTGGTATACCTTGTGGTTCGCAACCGTCACCGCGTGCCCGATATAGCCGCCGGTCAGCGCCTTTCCCAGCACCAGTATATCGGGACATACCAGATCGGCCACAAACCGGTGCCCTGTCCGGCCAAAGCCGGTGGCCACCTCATCGAAGATCAGAAGCACGTCATACTCATCGCACAGCTCTCTGGCCCGCTTTAAGAAAGATATGTCGTACATGAGCATGCCGCCGGCTCCCTGCAGAAGCGGTTCGACGATCAGACAGTTCAGTTCGTCGTGATGGAGGTGAAATGCCTCCTCCAGCGCCGGTATTTCCGTTGGTATATGAATAACATTCTTTTTCTCCCCGAAGGCAAAGTGGTAATCCTCATCGTCTCCTACTTCCATCGCTTTAAAGGTATCGCCGTGGTAAGAATGAGTCAGAGACAGGACTTTCTCCCGCCTGATATTCCGGTTTGTATAGAATTGCAGCGCCATTTTCAGGGCCACCTCCACCGCCACGCTTCCGGAGTCCGAAAAGAAGCAGTAGTCTAAATCTCCCGGCAGCCATTCCTGCAGTTTGGCCGACAGCTTTTCCACCGGTTCGTGGGTCAGTCCCCCCAGCATGACATGGGAAAAGCAGTCCGCCTGAGACTTGACCGCCTCGGTCAGCACCGGATGCTTATAACCGTGAATCACGCTCCACCAGGACGATACAGAATCTATCAGTTTCCGGTCCTCCGTATAAAGACAGACGCCCTCCGCGTTGACAATCCTATAAGGAGGTTTCATCGTCTTCATCTGCTGATATGGATACCAGATCATATGGATACCTCCTCTCCCGGCTCATAGAACGACGCCAGCGCCTCTGCCTCCATGGCCAGCTCCGTATCGCCGTCCTTGACACAGGCCAGCACGGTAAGGCCTGTCAGTGATTCACACATGTTCCGATTGTCCTCTTCCATCACATCTCCGGGGTGGAAATGGTTGAAAATAATTCCTTTCACGGGAATATTCCGGGCGCGCATGTACCCGGCCGTGAGGACCACATCGTTGATTGTGCCGAGCCCCGCGTCTGCAACGATCAGGCAGGCCAGTCCCAGTTCCCGGATCACATCCTCCAGCTGAATCTTTGCTTCGTCGTAACAGAGGGGACAGAGGATGCCGCCGCTGCCCTCCATGGTGACGTATTCATACTTCCGGCCTACGGCTTCGAAGCCCTCTTTCACCACCTGCATCTGCACCGGATTTCCCTCAAGCCGCGAGGCAAGGTGAGGAGAAAAGGCATTTTCATAGATGTACGGACACATTTCCTCCAAAGGCTGTCCGATGCCGGAGACTGTCTTTACATACAGCGCATCCCCCGGTATCAGGCTCCCGTCTTCCCTGCGTTCATTTCCGCTCATGGCAGCTTTATAGTAGGCGGCACTGTGTCCGCTCTCATGCAGTTTTTTGACAATGAGACCAGTCACAAACGTTTTTCCGATATCCGTCCCGGTCCCGGTGATAAAGATATTTTTACTCATCGTCCAATTTTACCTCGTATCCAATGTTTTTCAGCAGTTCCATATCCGTCTGTACCGTAATCCCTGCGGTGGTCAGCATATCTCCGCTTATGGCGGCGTTAGCCCCGCTCTTAAAACACATTTTCCCTTTATCCTCCACCAGCCCCCGGCCGCCTGCCAGGCGTATGGAGGCATCCGGGATCAGAAAACGGAATACGGCCGCCGTCCGGCATAATTCTTCGTTGGTGAGAACCGGATTATGTTCATAAGGGGTTCCGGGAATCGGATTCAGCAGATTTACCGGTATCGATTTAACTCCCAGTTCCCTGGCAGTCAGGACCATATCGATACGATCCTCCATAGTCTCTCCCAGGCCAATGATGCCGCCGGAACAGACGTCAAGCCCGGCTCTTACGGCGGCCTTTAAGGTCTCAATCTTATCGCGGTAGGTGTGCGTGGTGCAGACCTGGGGGAAATAGCGCTCAGACGTCTCCAGATTACAGTGAACCCGTGATGCCCCGGCACGTTTCAGCTTCTCAAACTGCCTTTCTGATAAGAACCCGAAAGAAACGCATACCAAAATTCCGGTCTGTGCTCTTATTTCGCGTATGCTTTCACAAACTGCATCCACTTCCCGGTCAGAAAGCCTTTTTCCGGAGGTCACAATGGAATAGCGAAGGACGCCTTGTTCCGCGTTATATTTCGCCTGCTCCACAAGCTTTTCCGTTGACAGGAGCTCATATGCCCCGGTGCAGGCGGTTTGGTAATGGACACTCTGGGCGCAGTACTTACAGTCCTCCGAACATCTGCCGCATTTTCCATTGATAATTGTGCACAGGTCAAATGTGCGGCCGCAAAAGCGGGTACGGATTTCATCCGCCGCTTCGGTCAGCTCCTTTAACGGCGCCTCCGCCAGACGCAGCGCTTCTGCCCGATTAATCTGTTCTCCTGCCAATACCCGTTCCTTTAATTCTTCAATCATATTCCCCTCCCCCTCATTTTCCTCATAACAGGCTGAATGCGCTTTACAAGATACGCGGCCAGAACGCACAGACAGAGATCACCCGGAACTGCCAGAATAAAGCAGTACAAAAACAGCGGCCACAGTCCGATCGGCGTATTGATGATGAAATTGCAGATGATATAGTAATAAATCATCCCCACGCCGTAAACGATGAACAGGCCGGTGAAATTTGCGGTCAGCAGCTTTTTAATCGTCAGTGGATTCTGCTTTTCAACCATTTTTCCAGTCACATAGCTTGCCAGACAGAAACCGATGATATAACCGAAGCTGGGTTTTAAAAGGTACCAGAGCCCGCCCCCTTCCGCAAAAATCGGAAGCCCGGCCAAGCCTAAGATCATATAGAGGGCTACGCTGAGCGCTCCGCCCTTTCCGCCTAACAGCAGCCCCGCCAGCATGGTAAATAAAAACTGAAGCGTAAACGGCACCACGGGCACCGGAATTTTGATAAACGCTCCGGCGGCAATCAGCGTTGTAAACATGGCGGTATATGTAAGGTTTATCGCCGAGGTGTATTGTAGTTTCTTTTCTGCTCTTTCTGCCATAGTTCCTCCTGTTGCTTTTTTTGATTGTAAACTATAATATATATTAAGTTTACAATTGCAATAATATAAATATTACCAATAAATAACGCAAATGTCAACTTGTATAATTATCAAGTTTACATTTATATTATTATTGAGCTTACTATTGTGCCATCAGCCAAAAGCAAAGGTTTACAGGAATAATATTTCTCTTCCTGCCAATATAACCGTATTTAAACAAATAATTTAAAGAAAGAATCTCAGAAAACTCCACGCAAAATTCAAAGAGCCATGATATACTGGCTTACAGGAGGAGTAACCTATGAAACGAATTTTAGTTATTGAAGACGAACCCGATATTCAGGAAATGCTTTGTGCATATCTGCGTGACGCCGGTTACAGCGTGTCTGCGGCCAGTGACGGAATCCAGGCGATGGACTGTTTCCACCGGGAAAGCTGGGATTTGATCCTGCTGGACTTAATGCTTCCCAAGATCGACGGCTACGGCGTATGCGAGCTCATCCGCAGGGAATCTGATGTGCCGGTCATCATGGTGACGGCTCTGGATACAGAGGAAAACCAGATCCGCGGATTTGATCTGCAGATCGATGACTACGTGACAAAACCATTTTCCATGCCCATACTTTTGAGAAAAATTGCCGCGGTCCTGCGCCGGACCGGGTCTGAAACAGAAAGTCGTCAGCTCTTCTACCGCGACATCGTCATGGACTTAGACGCGTACCGGGTAACCGTAGATGGAGCATTGCTCGATCTGACCACCCGGGAATTTGAACTTTTAAAAGAGCTTTTACAGAATCAGGGGCGCGTCCTGACCCGTTCTGTGCTGTTGGGACAACTATGGAATTACGACTTTATCGGTGATGAGCGCATCGTGGACAGCCATATCAAAAATCTGCGAAAGAAGCTGAACCGTGACTATATTGAAACGGTAAGGGGGGTGGGATACCGTGTTGAAAAGATTCATTGATATCCGGACAAGTCTGACTGCGCGTATTTTCTTAATGACGATCGTGATTCTGCTCATATCCAGCAGTGTAACCTATCTCTTTCTCGCATGGGCGACGCCGATATCCTATCGCTCCATCATTGCCGATAATTTAAACGAAAAGGTGGACCGGCTGATCAGTGATTTGGCGGAAACGACCTTTGAGGAAAGCGGTCCGCTGATCTCCCGTTTTGAGAAGGAGAACAACGCGGAGATTCGGATTACGGCCGGGGACGAAGAAACGTCCCTTCTGCCCGGCAATGCACCGGAGGAGGAGGCTGTGGATTCAGTCATCATAGAAGACGATGGCTCTTCCGTATCCACATGCCGTTCCACTGCTACCGCAGTCGTCTCCGATTCCTCGGAAGTCGAATATACGAGTACAGACTGGGATGCGGCCGTAACGTTCAAGGGAAGCGGCAAGCCGTATGATTTAAGCGTCGTTATCCGCGTTTCCGCTGTCAATGAGACCTCCGAGGCCATGCGGCGCGTGCTGCCCTGTCTTATTCTGATCATGTTTGTCATCTCCCTGCTGGGGGCTCTTTTTTACTCCCGCTGCATCACCCGGCCCATTGTCAGGCTCAGCGGTATCTCCCGAAAGCTGGCGTCCCTCGATTTCGACTGGAAATGTCCGGAGACACGAAAAGATGAAATCGGTATGCTTGGCAGAAATTTAAACGAACTCTCCGACCATCTCAGAGACGCATTGTCGGAGCTCCGAGACGCGAACGCTTCTCTTCAGCAGGATATCGAACGCGAACGCGAGATGGAACGCCGCCGGTCTGCCTTTTTTGCCGCCGCTTCCCATGAATTGAAAACACCGATTACCGTCCTGAAAGGACAGCTTTCCGGTATGCTGGCCGGGGTGGACATCTATCAGGACCGGGATAAATATCTGGCCCGGTCTCTCGCTGTAACCGGCCGCATGGAGAAGCTGATTCAGGAAATGCTGACGATTTTCCGTATGGAACAGGACGACTCCGCTGTCCGCAGCGATCCGGTCAGCTTGACGGAACTGATTCAGGAACAGCTCGATCTGGCCGAGGATTTCGCCCAACTGAAAGAACAGCAGATATCCGTCTCTTTACCACCAAAAGCCGTGATCCAGGGAGACCGGGTCCTGTTAAGCTGCGCCATATCCAACCTGCTGACCAATGCCTTGAAATACTCACCGGATGCGGCTCTTATTTCAGTCACTCTCTCCGAAAGGGACACGGGGCTTATTCTGGACATAGAGAACAGTGGAGTCCACATCCCACCGGAATCACTCCCCCGCCTCTTTGAACCCTTTTACCGGGTAGAGGCATCCCGCAGCCGTGAAACCGGAGGCAGCGGTCTCGGGCTCTATCTTGCCAGGATGATTCTGGACCGTCATAAGGCCGTGTGCACGGTCATGAATACCGGAATCGGAGTCCGGGTGACGGTGAATTTCAGTTATCAAAAAAACGACAGTCTCCATGAAAACTACACATAAAATCCACCTCACCTCCAAATGGATCATTTATAATCAATGGGAATAAACGCAGGAGGAAAAACAATATGCGGATCACTATTGAACACGTAAACATGATCTATCCAACAGGAAAGCAGGCGCTTCACGATATCAGCCTGACGATGGAGAGTCCAAGCCTCATCGGCCTTCTCGGCCCCAACGGCGCTGGAAAATCAACGCTGATGAAGCTGCTGGTCGCAGGGCTTCTGCCGTCCTCAGGAGATATAACCGTTGACGGCGAGCCCCTGGTGAAATGCGAACGGGCTTTAAAGGCAAAACTCGGCTGCCTGCCCCAGCATTTCGGACTTTACGATGAGCTTACGGTCTGGCAGTTTCTGGACTATATGGCTGCTCTCAAGGGCTGTCCTGACAGCAGAGCCGCTATTGACGAGGCGCTCGCTGCCACCGGCTTAAAGGAACTGCGCAAAACCCGTATACGGACTCTGTCCGGCGGACAGCGCCAGCGGGTAGGAATCGCACAGGCTCTGTTGGGAATGCCTGAATTTCTGATATTCGATGAGCCTACCGTAGGCCTGGATCCCGAGGAACGTATTCGTTTTCGGAACTTATTTTCAGAAACGGCGCAGAACAAACTGGTGCTGTTGTCCACTCATATCATCGACGATGTACAGTCTGTGTGCAACCGTCTCATCATCATCAACCACGGCCGTATCCTTTTCACAGGTACTCCCGAGGAGCTGATCCGCCAGGCTTCCGGGCATGTAGGCGTGTTTCTTGAAGATGCCAGTATACGCAGAGATTCCGGCCTTCACATCACATCCCGTATCAATACGGCAAGGGGGGTGCTCTGCCGCGGCGTGGCAAAGACTCTTCCACCGGAGGCCGAGGCGGCAGAGCCCACACTGGAGGACGCCTATCTCTACCTCATCACGAAGGAGGGGCAATAATATGAATGCATCCTCACTCTTTCGTGTGGAATTCGGCCGTCTCATGCGGAACCGTCTGGCCTGGCTGGCCGCCGCACTGACCGCGCTGGCCCCCATTGCCGGCTATTCCTTTTATCATCCAACCTTCGGAGATTCCATGGGCGCGCTCTATCTGGCGAATCCAATGCTGACCGGCGGAATGGCAGGGACGCTTCTCTTCGCCCTGCTGATCCTTGCAGCCCTGGATCAGCCCGCCCGCAGCGGTACTGCAGCCCTCATAGAGACGATTATCCCGCCTGTGAAGATGCACGCCATACGGCTGCTGGCTGTGTTGAGTCTGGCTGTTCTGACGTCCCTGGCTGTCGGGATTCTCTACCTTCCGTACACCATGTGGAAATTAAATATCGTGTTCTCCTTCTCAGATTACTGGCTGGCCGTCCTCTTATTTCTGCTGTCAGGTCCTGTCATGGGGACTCTGGCTGCCGCCATGGCGATCCAGATAACCGGACGGCTGGATGTGAGCGTTCTTGCCCTGCTGGCCGCTGTGATCTTTTCGCGCAGCCGCTGGTGCAGCCAGTACTTTCTCGCTCACTGGAATATTCCTCTGGTTTCCACCCTGTCCGACGCCTTCGGGAGCGCTGTCGTATGGCGCACCGCGTTCTACAGCCGTCTGGTCTGGCTGTGCCTGCTGGGCGGCGGCTGGCTTCTCTCTCTTCTATGCGTCCGGCAGTACGGAAAAGGGGCGGCCGGTTCCCTGATTCACAGAATCAAAAGACCGGTACTCCCCATTTCTTCCATACTGCTTCTGCTTCTGGGCGCTGTCTTATGGAACAGACAGCCCTTTATAGACCACTGTCCCGAGGACTGGATTTCCATGGATGCAGCCGATCGGTTTCATGAACATCTGACCACAGAGAGTACATCCCTGAACGTGACCATCGACAGCTTCCTGATGGGGACTCTATCGGGGGAGGCCTCCTGGCAGATTCGCAACAATTCCGGCAGTCCACAGGAGCTTTACTTCAATTTAAACAGTGGCTATCGTGTCCGTTCCATCACTGCAAATGGGGAGCCGCTTCCTTTTGAGGATCTGAAAAATGACTATATCGCTTCCAGAGAGCTGCGGTGTACGCTGCCCGCGGATGAGGAAATCAGCCTTGTGATTACATACGGAGGCATGCCCCGCATCTGGAATGCACAGGAACGGGAGCTGTCCGGAAACTACATCAGCAGCAGAGGCATTTATCTTGCAAGCCACCATCTCGCTCCCACGGTAGCAGGCTGCGCCCCCGTGGAGGATGAAGATACGCCTGTCACCTTAACCATCACGCTGCCGGCTGCCATGACTCCCGTCTCTACCGGTTCTCCAAAGCAGCTTTCCGATAACCGTGACGGGACTGTCAGCTGGGTTATTACCGATCAGGGAACCGATCGGATACAGCTGTTTGCCGGAGACTATGTCTATAAAGAGCTGGCCACAGGCAGCGGAATGCCTATCCAGTTTTACTACAGCAAAAAATACCAGTCACGCCTGGAAAACGGAGCCCTGGAGCTGATGGAACAGGCCATCGCCTACTGCACCAGCCACTATGGTCCCCGTTCCTTTACCGAAGACAAACCGTTTAAGATCGTCCAGCTGACTGCATTTCAATTCGGCGGTTTTGCTAACCGCAGCATCAGCGGCATGGGGGAAACGTACTTCAGCGACGAAAATCTCAACAATCCGGACAAAGGACCGGCCAGCGCCGAGGTTCTGGCCCATGAAATCATCCACCAGTGGTGGGGCTTAGGCGCAACGCTGTACGATCCGGAGGACGAGGACTGGAATGACGAGGGAATCACCGTCTATACCACCTACCGTCTTATGAGTGAAATTATGGGAGAAGACTATGCCCGGGAAAACTATACAGACAAATGGAAGGCTGTCATGGAGGACCAGCACGCGTCCTTTTATCAGCGCCATCCGGAATACTTAGACCGCCTTCCCAAACGCTACTCAAATGAGATTCTGGCCTCCAGAAGCGGTTCCAACTGGTATGACGGCAACGCCCTGATGATCTACCGCGCCGCCGAGAAGACAGGTCCGCAGAAAATTGATGAAATCTGGTCTGAACTCTACACCAGGCAGGCCTCCGGATTGTCCGATATGATCACGCTGACGGATTTTTTAGATGCCTGTGGCTTAAAGAAAGGGGAGGTGGAACGTGAATAAGATATTCCGATATGAGCTGCGCCGTATGGTGTTCAGCAAATTTTACCTCGGCTTAAGCGCCGTAACCATCTGGTATGGATGGCAGATATTAAATACCACAACGATTCTGGGCACAGCCCATACCGCACCCTTTTCCCCCTGGAGTTTTGGCAGCTATCTGTCACAGCTTCTTCCCCTGCTCTGCGTGGCCCTGCTGTTCCTTGTGTGGAACCAGTGCAGCAATACGGCTCGCCGCACGGCTGTGCTGACAACCACGGCTGCGCAGAATCCGGGTGTCTACCAGCTCGTAAAATGCGGTGCTGCGGCCGCTGCCTGGCTTTTGCTGGTTCTTCTTCTGGCAGCCCTGGGAATCGGATTCCTGCTGGCCTTATTCGGCGGGGATGTCCCTGTCGGTGAGTACGTGGTGCCAGCGCTGGCGGCGGTCCTGCCTCCGATGATTCTTCTGCTGGGAATCGGTATGCTGGCGGGACAAATTCACGCCTCCCTCCTTTTCCCTATGATGGCGCTGGTATTCGGAACAGGCTTTCTCCCGCTTCCCGACAGCCTCGATCTCTACAGCGGCGCACTTTTCTCGCAGTATCCGCTGACACTGGAATACCTGGATCCCGCGTTTTCCATGCCGCTCTCGTCCGTAGCAGGAAAATGTGCCATGGTTCTCATTGGCGCTGCGGCATTTATTTACACGCAAAGGCCGGAACTGTTTCATATTCATAAACGGAATGTTCCATGGTCGGCTTGAAACGGTGATAAAATTTATCAATCAAATCTAAAGTCCACAGGGCATAACGCCTCGCCCTCTATTTCAACAATATCATCGAGGGGAATTACCGTTCCATCCAGCATAATCAGCACGTCTCTGTAACGATCCACTTTCCTGACACGGCCATGGACAGTGACGTAGGAACCGCCGGCTTTTCGCTCGTCTGCAACGAAAAAGATGACCGTTACGGCTGGCTGTTCCTTTATTTTTTCTATCAACAGCAGTAGTTTATCATTCAGAATCTCCTTGCTGTTTTCATCAAGTTCAATCTTCTGGTCAGTCAGCCGCGCCGTTTCCTGAATAGCCGCATCATGGCCGGTCAGGGCCGCAAACGGAGAAAACTGCGCCGCGCGGTCAGATACCGCCATGCTGGGATGTATAGTGGAAACATGATGGGGCAAATGAATGATGTCGTCATAGCGATCTGGTCGATCCGTCTCTCTCTGCATGGATGCCTCCTGTAAAATTACGCCTTATGACCGCCGATCTGGTGGTTGCGTTCGATTGTCATGGCCCCCTCTTCGAGGTTCATACCTTTTAAGAGGGCATTTTTCCCGAATTTCTTCTTAATATCCAGGACAGCCTTCTGAAGCTGTCTTTCCCGTTCCAGCTCCTGCTCTTCCCGCTCCCTCTGCTTTTGAAGAGCCTCGTAATCTGTAAACAGGTCCATCTGTTCATAGCTCTCCTGCCTTGAAATGCTGCTTTCCTCCACCACATGATTCACGGTAATGTAAATCCTGCGGACCAGCAGATCCTGATCGACGATCCTGTCGTACAGATCCATGGCGGCGTCCATGATCAGTTTTGTGGAAGAAGTCTGCCGTTTTAGATTCACCGTTCCATGTGCGTGTTTCGGAACCCTGCGGCCGTAGTGGTCTGTGGTGACGGCTCCCTTATACTTTTTACTGATCTCAGGCCTCGTCAGATTCTCAATATCGTAGCCCACAGTCAGCACCAACTGATCTGTTACAAGGCCCTTATCTACCAAATCCAGCACCAGCAGATCTGTCATCTCCTGGACGATCAGTCTCGCCTTCGCATAGTCGTAGGGACACTGCAGCACCTGGCCGGCGCCGGTGCTGTTCGTCTCCGGTTTATAAGCCTTCACGTCTGCCATCGTACAGGGCTCCCAGCCCCATGCATGGTCTATGAGAAGCTCTGCGTTGATGCCGAACAGCCTGTAGAGCAGCTCCTCATTATGGTAATCCGTCGGCTTCCCCAGGGAGCATCTGGCAATGTCCCCCATGGTATACAAACCGGCGGCCTCCAGCTTCTTTGCATACCCACGCCCTACCCGCCAAAAATCCATAAGCGGTCTGTGTGTCCATAATATGCGGCGGTAGGAATCCTCATCCAGTTCCGCGATTCTGACCCCATTCTCATCCGGCGCGATGTGTTTGGCTACGATGTCCATGGCGACTTTCCCTAAGTACAGGTTCGTCCCTATGCCTGCCGTGGCCGTAATACCGGTCTCCTTTAACACATCCATGATCATCCTTCTGACAAGCTCCCGGGCCGTAAGCCTATAGGTACGTAGATAGTCGGTCACATCCATGAACACTTCATCGATGGAATACACGTGGATATCTTCCGGTGCAATGTAGCGCAGATAAATATTATAAATCCTTGTACTGTATTCCATATACAGCGCCATACGGGGCGGCGCCGCGATATAGTCGATGGAAAGGGCCGGATCCGCCTTTAAATCCCGGTCATTCACAGAGGCCCCGGAAAAACGGAATCCAGGAGCCCCTTGTCTACGTCCCGTGTTCGCCTCTTTCACCTTCTGAATCACCTCAAACAATCTGGCACGCCCCGGAATGCCATAGGACTTGAGCGCCGGGGAAACCGCGAGACAGATCGTCTTGCTGGTCCGGCTTGTATCTGCCACGACAAGGTTGGTAGCCAACGGATCAAGCCCGCGTTCGATGCATTCCACGGAGGCGTAAAACGACTTTAAGTCGATGGCCGCATAGATTCGATTTTCAGATGTTTTCATAGCTGGATGCCTCCAATGCAAACGTATGTTCTTATTAAGAATAGAATACCACAATTGCTGAAAAATATCCAGTGAAATGATAGTTGGGAAAAAATAGTACTGATGAAAACGGATTGGAAAAATACTTCTATAAAGATATGATTGTTTATTACCAGCCGAAGGCAGATCCCCCGGCTGGTGAAGCTTCCATACAAACACTACTCGCCTCCAATAGATGCATAGCTGGTGAGTCTATTCTTATTATGGGACTTTGAATAGTATAACGCCTTATCCGCATACTTAATGACAGTCTGCGGCTCTGTGCTGTCTCCAGGAAAAACAGCGCTTCCTATGCTGCATCCCACCTGGATTTTGTGATTCTCACAGTAGAACGGCTGATTAATCGCCTTGATAATGCGCTGTGCGGTCTGTTCAACGTTGGATGCGGTCATATCAACGGGCGCAATCAGGGCAATTAAGAATTCATCGCCGCCGATTCTGGCAATAATCTCATTACTGCGTACTGCTGCAGTAAGCCGTCTGGAAATCTCGATCAGTAATTTATCGCCGATGTCGTGGCCAAATTGGTCATTGACCGTTTTGAATCCATCCAAATCCATATAAAGGATTGCAAGAGATTGGGCCGACTGGTCCAGCGTATCGCTGCACTGATTGATGTAGGTTTCAAAGGCCAGCCTGTTTTTCAAACCGGTGAGCGGGTCGGTGGTCGCGATGGTCTTCATTTCACATAACGCGGCATCGGTGACGTTTAAATCGCTGAACAGGTCAGAAAGGGCCGATTCCAGCTTCTCCAGCTCATAGATTCCATTGCAGTCAGGCATCGGAACCTTATGTCCCGCTTTTAAAAGCGTAGCCACCTCGGAAAGCTCATTTAAGGGTTCAGTAAGCTTTCTCGATATCGCCCCACCGAGAATCATAAACAGGAACAGGAGAAATACACCGCTGACAGCCAGCCAAAGCAAAAGCTGCACGATATTTTGATAAGCGATATTTACCGGCTGGCGAACGACCACCGTCCAGCCGAGACCGCTATAGTCGTCATAACCGGCAGACGTACTGAAACCAGTCAGATACTTCTGCTTGTCCGGCCATGTGATGGACGCCCAATGGCGTTCGCTGCTCCTGATAACGGGGCCCATTGTCTGTTCCAGAGATTCACCGATGAGTTCATTCGGCCCCAGCAAAACGTCGTAATCCTTACTGAGTACAAGCACTTCCATTCTTTTGCTGTCGCTGAAGGTATCGGCAGTCATTGCAACCCGTTCCTGTGCCCAGTTCCAGTTCAAGTGAGCGGCCAGGACACCTTTGAAATTCCCCTCTTTATCATAGAGAGGAGAACTGATATCGACAAAGCGAAGCGGCTCTCCCGAAGGATTGGGGAGCAGCTCCGAAAGCAGCAGAGCTTCATGGACATCGCCTATAAAATCCCCTTTCGCTCCTTCTATAAATACGGGCCTGGCGGAAATGTCCGAATCTAACAGAACATCACCGCTGGACGCTTTGACAATGCCGTTCGCATCAGTAACCCCTACCCAGGAAAAGGACGGAAAGGAATCCTGAAGCTGTTTTATCAGAGTGGAATCGGTTCTGTAATTTTCATCGGAGACAAGTGAGCTGGCAGCCTTCAGCATATCGAGCTGGTGATAATGATTCCACATAAACTGATCGAGCTGCGCGGAGATCTGACCGGCCATATCGGTTAAGTTCTCCCCTGTTTCTGTCTGCAGCTTATAACCAGAGTACCGTCCGATCATCACCGACAGCGTAACAATAATACAAACTATGAATATCGTAAAATACTTGTTTATTTTCGTCTGCAGCTTTTCTGATTTCATAAAGTCCTCATTTCCCATTGTGCGATATTCCGTTTATTGGTTGTTACAGCAGTACACCGTTCTTTTTATCGATCTTACTCATAGTTTACCACTCCCCTGCGCGTATGTCATCAACAATCACATCGCATCAGCCACAAATACATCACGCCCTCTACAAACAAAAACCCCCGGAGGAAATCCTCCGGAGGTCTTCATTGTACTTCATGTTCATGTCATAGAGATTGTTGAAAATTAGTCTTCAACGCTGATGATTTCTTTCTTGTTATAAGAACCGCAAGCCTTGCAAACTCTGTGAGGCATCATAAGTTCGCCGCACTTGCTGCACTTAACTAAGTTCGGAGCACTCATCTTCCAGTTTGCTCTACGTTTGTCTCTTCTAGCTTTAGAAGATTTGTTCTTTGGACAGATAGACATGGTTACACCTCCTTAAACTGTTTAAAAATATCCTGGATGACCGCCATTCTGGGGTCCAAAGACCTTGTATCGCAGTCGCAAGTCTCATGGTTGAGATTTGTTCCACATCTATTACAAATCCCCTTACAGTCTTCACTGCAGAGAACCTTCATAGGCAGATTCAGTATGAGTTCATCACAAACCAACTGGTCCACATCCAGATTATAACCACTTAAATATGGTTGTTCATCGAGATCTTCTACACGCTCTTCCTCGGATTCATTCAAATCCAGAGTGCGGATAATATCAAATTCCAACGGTACTTCCACAGGATCGAGGCAGCGGTCACACGGAACTTTCAGAGTAAGCTTTGCCTTCCCCTCAACTTCCAGCTTCCGGTCACCCAGATTCATAATTCGCAGAACCACCTTTTCCTTGGAGGCCACCTCATAATCGCCGTTAGGGCAATGATAGGTGTCCATTTCAATATCGGGTGTATAAGTTTTCTCTTTCCCTTCCAGGGTAAACAACTCTGACAAATTAATAAGCATATTAATCTCCATTAATACGCACCTATGCTATTATACACAGGCGCGCATCATTTGTCAATAAAATATTTCCAATATTAAACAACCAGTTATTTCACAAGGGCTAATGTTTCTCTGGCGATGGACAGCTCCTCGTTAGTCGGGATCACACATACTTTTACCTTGGATTCCGGAGTGGAGATGGTTACTCTCTTGCCTCTTGCCTTGTTGATCTCAGGATCGATCTCGATGCCGAGATATCCTAAATATTCGCACACAGCGCCTCTGATCGGCTTATCGTTTTCACCGACACCAGCGGTAAATACGATGGCGTCAACGCCGTTCATCGCAGCTACATATGCGCCGATGTATTTAGCAACACGGTAGATGAATGCCTGGATCGCAACGTCTGCCTTATGGTTTCCTTCGTTCTGTGCCTTCTGAACATCTCTGAAATCGCTGGATACGCCGCCGGACATTCCGAGAATACCGGATTTCTTATTCAGGATATTGAGGACTTCATTGACATCCTTGCCCTCTTTGTTGCAGATAAACTGAACAACAGCCGGATCGATATCACCGCTTCTGGTACCCATGATCAGGCCCTCTAACGGAGTTAATCCCATGCTGGTATCAACGCACTTGCCGCCGATGGAGGCAGATACGCTGGCGCCGTTTCCTAAATGGCAGACAATAACTTTTGCTGTCTCAGGGTCTAATTCACAGTACTTGATCGCTTCTTTGGATACGTAGCTGTGGCTTGTCCCGTGGAAGCCATAACGGCGAATGCTGTACTTCTCATAATATTCGTAAGGAATCGCATATAAGCTTGCCTTCTCCGGCATCTTCATACCAAATGCAGTATCGAATACGGCTACGTTCGGTGTTCCCGGCATCGCTTCCTCACACGCTTCAATTCCCATTAAGTTTGCAGGATTGTGAAGAGGTCCTAAATCGAAGCAGTCGCGGATTACTTTCTTTACATCCTCATTAACAACGATGGAGTCACTGTAGACAGTCCCTGCGTGCAGTACGCGGTGTCCTACTGCCGAGATTTCGCTGGTATCCTTGATCACGCCGTATTCCGGGTCTACCAGAGCGTCCATAACCATCTTGATCGCTACCGTGTGATTCGGCATCTCTTTCTTAACTTCCAGCTCTTCCTTGCCTGCTGCTTTGTGGGATAAATTGGAGCCTTCGATACCGATTCTTTCACACAATCCTTTTGCTAAAACCTCTTCGTTCTCCATATCGATTAACTGATATTTTAAGGAAGAACTTCCACAGTTGATAACTAAAATCTTCATTTTACAGTATTTCTCCTTTTATTATTTTACAATTTCGCCGTACTGTTCTCTGCCACAGGCAGCGGCATTGGATTCATCCGTGTCAATATGCATAGCCAGCGCATAGCTGTCGCTTACACGAACTACTACGTCGCCGAATACAAGGCTTCTGCCGTCTGTATCAACCTTAACGGATACAATGTCGCCGTTCTTAACGCCCAGTGCCTCGGCATCTGCGTTGGTTGCATGAATATGACGCTTTGCAGCGATTACGCCCTCTGCGATCTCAATCTCTCCGCATGGTCCGACGATCTTACATGCTCCGCTTCCAGCGATGTCTCCGGATTCCTTAATCGGCGCAGCTACGCCAATGGCACGGGCATCCGTTAAAGAAAGCTCTACCTGAGTTGCCTTTCTGACCGGTCCTAAGATGGATACGCCGGCTAATTCTTTTTTGGAACCTACAATGGTAACTCTCTCTTCGCATGCATACTGTCCTGGCTGGGATAAATCTTTCTTTCTTGTGAGTTCATATCCCTTACCAAATAAAATCTCAAGATGTTCCTGAGTTAAATGTACATGACGCGCTGAAGTTTCTACCAAGAATTTCATACCTATATTCTCTCCTGTTCTTTTTAATAATATGAATGAATATTACAATTCTGCTTCTATTCTATGTGCTTTGATTAAAATTTTCAAGTGCTGTCTCGAAATAATTTGCATTTTTTATGAAACAATTGCATAATAGAGTGGAAAACAGCAAAAAAAGGACGTTATTTATGACGAAAAATGAAAATGCTTACATCGTCGGCATTATAGCGGAATACAATCCGCTCCACAAGGGACATGCCTGGCACATACAAAAAGCCAAAGAACTGGCCGGCGCTAAATACTGTGTCGCCGTCATGAGCGGTGACTTTGTTCAGAGGGGCGCCCCGGCGATTTTCGACAAATACACAAGAACAGCCATGGCCCTGGAAGCCGGCGCCGATCTGGTACTGGAGATGCCGTCCATCTTCGCCGCCAGCAGTGCGGAAGATTTCGCGGCCTGCGGGATCGCGCTCCTGGACCGCCTGGGCGTTGTCGGTTCCGTCTGTTTTGGAAGCGAATGCGGCAATATGGAAGAAATTTCCCGTGCTGCTTCTATTTTAGCCTCAGAACCGGACCTTTATACGGCGGCACTGAAGGAACAGCTTAAAAAAGGCTTCTCCTGGCCTCAGGCGCGGGCGCACGCACTCTCTTTAACCGGCGACTTCGATAAAGAGCTCCTGGATTCTCCCAACAACATCTTGGGAATCGAATATGCAAAGGCTCTCATAAGACGAAAAAGCCCGATCCGGCCCATCACGGTTCTGCGTCAGGGAAGCGGATATCACGACACCGGATTTTCCGATGTCTTCTGCTCCGCCTCCGCAATTCGAAAAGAGCTGGAAGCAAACGCATCAAACGGCGGCGAGGGACTTCCCGCATCCGTTCTCCAGGGTATGCCTTCATTTGCCGGGCGCTTCCTGGAACAGGCTTATCCAGTCTTTTTAAATGATTTCTCGACGCTGCTTAATACGGCGCTGCTGCGTATGACGGCGGCATCGGATCCCTTTGAGCAGTATCTCGATGTCTCGGACGATCTGGCGGCCAGAATCAGAAAGGAGCTTCTCTCCTTCTCTTCTTTTGAAGACCGGATAGGCGCGCTGAAGACCCGGCAGTACACCTATACCAGAATCAGCCGCGCCCTGCTTCATCTTCTGCTCGGCATCACGGATCAGGAGATTATGGCCGGCCGCGCCGCAGATTACGCGCCTTACGCCCGTGTCCTCGGCTTTAACCGCGGTGCTTCCGCGGTCCTTTCAGACATCAAAAAAAGAGGGACCATCCCTCTCATCACGAAAACGGCCGACGCCGGCGATCTTCTGGAAGGAACGGCGTGGGAGATGTTTCAGAAGGATCTGTTCTGTTCTCACCTCTACCAGGCCGTCGTTTCCGGAAAATATCATACTCGCTTGAAAAATGAATATACGCATTCGGTCGTCATGAAGTCATGACGGCCGGATGAAACTCTCTATTTTATCTTTATAGAGCAGAAATCTGGATTTCGGAACCACAATTCCCTGACGCCACATCTCCATCAGCTCATCAAACACGACAAATTTCGCATCTACTACTTCCTCCGCCTGAAGCTTTAAATCCTCCAGATTCACATTCTGGCGGGTAATATACGTATCCACGAAACGCTCCTTTAAACAGATGGAATGGATCAGATGAAGCTCGTCCTTTGATGCGTGGATTCCAACCTCCTCTGAGAGCTCACGGAGCGCCCCTTCCACGCTGTTCTCACCCGTCAGCACAGATCCTCCGGTACACTCCCACAAAAGGCCGTACGGCTTATCCGGGTGCCTTCTGGTGAGCAGTATCTCCGATCTCTGGTTCACGGTCCAGACATCGGCTATAATATGGTACTCCCCAGGTCCCAGCGGCACGCCCCGCTCATGTGTCTTACCGGTCATTTTCCTGTTCTCGTCGTAAACATCCCACAATTCCATAGGTTTTTCCTCCTAGAAATTAGCGCCGTTCCAGCCCCAGTGTTCCACTTCCTCGTATTTGATATAAATCTTATCCTGAGGAATCCCCAGCACCTCCTCATAGATCTGACACAGTCTAGCCGTAAGCTTATCGTAAGCTTCATCCGTCGTTCCGCCGAAAATCTTCACCTCCACATAAGCCAGTTTCGTATCGTTCTTACCCTTGAAATAAAGAGAATAATTGTCCTCAAAGCCAACCATCAGCCAGCTTTCTGATTTACCCGGAATCAGGGATATTGCCTGTCCCAGCTTACCTTTCAGCGTTTCCTTCTCGCTGTCCGTAAGCGGCACACTTACCTTGGAATTAATAAATGGCATAATTTTACTCCTTCCTATAATTTTCTCTATCATACCACAGTCAAAGAGAAAATGCCATTCTGATTTCCGTAATTCCATCCTCGTTTTTGTTCCAATGTCCTATGATTCTATTGCTACCCAGCGGTTTTCTGCATTGCTTCGAATGCACGCGTCAACCACTCTCATGATCTGGCGCCCCTCTTCAAAACCGGCGTGCACAAACGGCTGCTCCGGCTTCTTTATATGCCCGTAAAACGATGTGATGCCATTGCAGAATGCATCGGCCCAGCCAACAGAGTGGCCAGCCGGAAGAGCAATCCACGGTGCCGCATAGCTCCCGACATTCTGAACTGACGCATAGAGATCCTCATTTCCGTTTTCACGTTCCCCTATGAACAGATGATCCGCCCGCTCCTGCTGCCAGGTGAGAGAAGCTACTGTTCCATTGACCGTAAGGGCCAATCCGTTTTTCTTTCCGGCTGATACCTGTGAGATTAAAAAAAGGCCCTGGATTCCGTCTTCAAACTCTGCCATGACGAAGGCTGCGTCTTCAGAAGGCACGGCTATTTCCGTATACTGTCTTCCGTTCCGTCCCGGTTTTTCAAAAGTACCGGCAGCTTCTTCCGTTTTTTTCCTGACCGGATACAGATGAATCAGATTTGCATATACGGATTTAATCCGCCTGCCCAGCACATATTGAGCGGTATCAAAGCAATGGGAACCAATATCGGCTACTGCGCGGCTCTCTCCTCCGGTCTCCGGATTCATCCGCCAGTCATAATCCGTATCGAACAGCAGCCAATCCTGTAAATACTCCCCATATACCATGAAAGCCTTCCCAATGGCCTGTCTGCCGACACGGTCCTTCATCTCGTGAACCATCACATTGTTACGATAATTAAAATTGACGCCTGTACACACGTGCTTTTCCTTTGCCAGTCTGATCAGTTCCGTCGCTTCTTCCACCGTCATTGTCAGCGGTTTTTCGCAGTATATGTGTTTACCAGCTTCCAGAGCTGCCCTGTTAATCTCGAAATGCATATTGGTTGGTGTGCAGTTGTGTATGGATACAAGCTCCGGGTTCTTCATCATTTCACGGTAATCGCTGTAAAACTCAGGGATGCCCAGATTCTGTGCGATTTCTCTGCCCGCTTTTTCATTTGTATCACAGAGTGCCAGGACCGTAAGGCCCGGAATTCTCCGCACTGCCTCGATATGCTGTTTTCCGATAAATCCGGCTCCTATAATTCCAACCTTTATCTGCTCCATTCTTCCCTTCCTCCGTATACAAATTGACTAATATACCGTTTACTTAACAGAATCGCTTCTTCGATGGATTCCTTTGATCCCTCAAACGACTTGTCTTCAATTTCAAGACAGAGACTTCCGTCGTAGCGGATATCCGTCAGAGCCGACAGGAAACGTCCCCATTCCACATCTCCAAGTCCCGGAAGTTTCGGTGTCATATAGGAAAGAGGCGCCGCCAGTATGCCGTTGTCATCCAGGCGGTCTTTCCATATTTTTATATCCTTGATATGTACATGAAACAGTTTATCCCGAAACTCGTATATTGGTTTTAAATAATCCATCTGCTGCCACACCAGATGGGACGGGTCATAATTTAAGCCGAAGCAGGGACTGTCAATCCGCCGGAACATTTCCCTCCAGACTGCCGGTGATACCGCCAGATTCTGTCCGCCCGGCCATTCATCCTCTGTAAATAACATGGGGCAGTTTTCTATTCCGATTTTTACGCCGCAGTCTTCGGCCAGCCGGATGATCGGACGCCATACCTCTTCGAACAGGGCTAAATTTTCAGACAGGGACTTGGAAGGATTTCGTCCAATAAAGGTCGTAACCATTAAAATGCCCAACCTGGCCGAAGCCTCGATCACCTTTTCCAGATGGGCGACGGCGATCTTTGCTTCTTCCCTGTTCTCCGCCAGCGGATTGGGATAATAAGCCAGAGAAGAGAGTCTTACCTTTTTCTCCCTGCAGTACTCTCTGACTGCGTTAATATTCTGCTCCTCCAGCTTATCCACGTCAATATGCGTTACCCCAGCATACCGTCTGGAGACATTCCCTTTCGGCCAGCATGCCAGTTCTACGCAGGAGAACCCATGTTCAGAAGCAAAATCAATAACCTCCTCAAACGTATAATCTGCTAATATCGCACTGACAAATCCCAGCTTCATCTTTTTTCCTCCCCTTCTTCTGAGAGCCAAAGCCCCATTCGCTCATGGTGTTGTTTCTGGCTCTCGCGGCAGTCGCCGGCTGGACACTCCTGCATGTCCGCGGGACTCGCTGCCTGCGGAAATAAATCCGGCCTTAAATGAGTCATATCCGTAGGATTTTTCTCTACTCTTACAATCGGATTCGGACAGTATACATTATAAGTCTCTCTTGAATTCATCTTGATAAATGTTCCCGGGTCATTAAGCGCCTCTTCCTCTTCCTTTGTGGGGCGCGGCGGCCTTGTATAGACGTATGCAATATGGGGATACAGACTGTCTCCCGGTGTTTTTCCAAAGACGCTCTGTTTCGCATGGAAGTAGAGCGCGGTGTAGCCTCCGGCATCTGCATGAGCAAGCCCCCTTGGCAAGATCACTAAATCCCCCGCTTTAAACTCATAGTATTCCCTCTCACAGGTTTCATCCCCTTCACCGATCGTGACACTGCCGGAGCCCGCCAGAATAAACTTGTACTCTTCGATGTCCGGATGGGAATGGGAGTCAAACGGCCTGTCCCTGTCAGAATCCGCTGATTTTTCAGCGAGATTGCAGATGGCAATATCATCGGTCCATGTGAGGGGATAGCTGGACTGTTTAAGCCCTGCATTGGCATTGTAGACCGGGGGAGCATCCACTCGTTTTAATACCCTGGCCCCCAGGACAGATGCATTTTTTTCCGCTTCTTTGCGGTTATTCATCACAGAAGTCTGCGGATCCACCGGGGTAATTTCCCGGTACAGCCGGTTTACTGCCTCCGGCTCCGTCTGATCCCTATGGATTTCCTCTGCTTCCAGGATTCTTCCTAAGGATCTTTCCATCGTCTTTGTCTGGTTGTAACACGTATATGTACCTGGTGTCTTTAAATATGCCGTCTCCCCCTCTTCCGGCCTCTCCGGCCGGTCAAGCGTTACGACCGGATGCGGAAAACGCACGGTACCGGCCATACTTCCATAAACGCTTGTCCTGGCATGAAAACAGATGGCTTTCCATTCTCCTTCCATGCGGTAAGACACTTCACGCGGAACAATGACGAGTTCAAGTTCCCCGAATTCAAAACGCTCCTCCGCCGCACCCATGGCATTACCCAGAATCAGGGTTCCGCGGCCTTCCAGTATATAGTAATAAACCGTAACATCCGGATGCATCCGGACCGCCCATGGCCGACAGTTATCCGTCACGCCCTCTTTTTCCATGTAGGAAAAGATACCCAGGTCATTCACTTCGCTCAGAGGATAATTCCATTCTCTGCAGGCAGTCTCGTTGTCATAAACAGAGACGGCCGCTCCTCCTCTGATGATTCTTGCCCCGGGAACCAGCGGGTTTTTGGCCGATTCCCGCATATCCCCTGCAAATTCTTTCCGGTCTTCTTCCTGTCTTGCAGGACTCATATCAATCTTATACATCGTTCGATCTCCCTTTCTTTCATTCCGCTCAGAGTGTGTATGAAAATTGCTTTCCGCCGTGCTCAGGCCTTTACGCCGCCTGCCATAATTCCATCCATAATATTTTCTTCGAAGATCATAACAAAGATAATGATGGGAGCCAGAATCACACATCCCATGGCACTTAATAAATCCCATGGCACATCATAAGCATTGGCCCTTGGCAGGGTTGAGATACCGATAGTCAGTACTTTGATCTTCTGTGAGAAAAACAGAGGGATAAAAAACTCATTCAGACAGCTGATAAAATTTATAATACATACAGTTGCCACAGCCGGCCTCATAAGCGGCAGAGTCACAAACATAAGCTTCTGCATATGATTTGCCCCGTCGATCTCAGCCGCTTCCTCGATGTCAATGGGAATGCTTCCCAAATAATTTCGAAGGATCAATATGGTAAACGGAATCAGGGAGCTGGTATAGAGCAGAATCAGCCCCGGATACGTATCTACCAGTTTTAAACTCCTCAGATAGTCATAAAGCGGTCTTGCCGTCACGATCCCAGGGATCAGAGCTGAAAACACGATCAGTCCGTAAGCCATGGACAGTCCCTTGGAAGGATAACGCTCAAAGGCATACGAAGCGAGTATACAGATGGCCGTTGACAGAATCAGGGTTACCCCCGTTATGATCAGAGTGTTCTTGATTTGAGGGAAGATACCCACGGTATGGATTAGTGTCTGGTAGCTCTTTAACGTGACATGACGGGGAATCCATTGGATGGGATTGGTAAAAAGCTCCGTTGACGGTTTGACGGAAGAAATAAAAATCCAGTAAAGCGGTATCAGTATAATCGCCGCTGTTAATACCGTCAAACTCCATTGAAATACTTTAAAAACTTTCTTTTTCAAATGTTGTCCCATTTCTATCCCCCTAATCCGATATTTTCTTGATTGCAAACAGATTGATTCCGGTCAATACCAGCATGATAAGAAACAGTACCACAGCGATTGCCGATGCATATCCCAGATTCAGATTATTAAACGCTTCAATCAAAATCCGATAAGACAGTACAGAGGTTCCATCATACGGTCCGCCTGAAGTCATGGCATAAACCAGTTCGAAGCTTGTAATACGCCACATTGTAAAAAATATGGATATGGTCATCACTGTTTTCAGAATACTCGGAATCGTGATATAGAAAAAACTTTTGACTGCTCCGGCCCCGTCTATTTTGGCCGCTTCATAGATGTCTGCAGAGACGAATTGCAGGGAGGCCAGCACGAGGATCGCGAAGAAAGGGATATCTTTCCATAAGTCAACGATTATTACTGCAAGCCTTGCCGCATCCACGTGGATCAGCCAGTCATAATGAAATCCCGAAACCAGCCGTCCAATCAAGTCATTCACGAATCCGTACGTTCCATTGAATCCCCATCTGGCGGCGCGCCCCGCTACGATCATCGGCATAGCCCAGGGAATCAGCACAATCGTTCTCAGAAACTTTTTTCCTTTGAATTTCATATTCAGCATCATGGCAAGAATCACGCCGAGCACGATATGAAATGTCATGGAAATAATGGTAAACAGAATAGTAAACTGCATGGAAGAGGCAATTTTTTCATCTGACAGCAGCTTTGCATAATTTTTCAGGCCGGCAAACGCTCCAGTTCCTCCTCCAATAATATGTAAATCACGAAAACTGTTAATAAATGTCATAAGGACCGGATAAAGGGTCGTAAGACACCGGATTATGATCACTGGAAGAATCATCAGCCATGGAAGCCAGCCATATCTTTTCGTGTAATTGGAAAGTACCCCTATTACACCAAGAGTCCGTTTTACCGGACTCTTTATTTTTTCTGCCTTCAATTCATTACCTCCTCAGAACTATTTTGCCTTATCTGGAAAATACGTTTTTATACATTTCTGCATTCCTGCAATATAATCGTCAAAGCTGAGTTCATCACTTACATATTTTTGGAACAGCGCACCCACATCGTTGATATATTCCATCGAGTTGACCGGAAGCGGACGAGGAACCAGTGTTGTAGTTTTCAGATACGATTTTAGCTGCTCCATTCCCGGTACCGTAAAATCCGGGTCATCCACGACATCGGTCCTTGCAGGAAGTCTGGAAAACGTCCGGCCATACGCCTCCTGTCCCTCCAGGCTTGCAGCCCAGCTTAAGAAAACCTTTGCCGCTTCCTTATTCGGTGACGCAGCGTTCAGCACATACTGCCAGCCATTGGCATAGGTCTTCTCCTGCCCAAGATTCAGCATGGGGGCAATGTAAATGTCATCCTCTCCGTATCTGCCGGCTGCATCATACGTTGGCATAAAGCTGGAATAATTCAGCATTGATGCGGATGAACCGTCCATAATACGCTGATTCAATTCCGTATACTGATCCGCCAGCTGTGAAAGAGGTGTATACCCCTGGTCAACCATCTCTTTCATAAATTTTACGGCCGCCTGTGTGTTTTCATTGGACCAGTCGTACATATCACCGCCGAACAGGTTTACAAACTCACCGATATCGTTCCATACATAGGTCTGTTCCCAGCCGCCCCCGTAGCCATACACCCCCTCCTTCGATACCGCCTTTAAAAATTTCGTAAACTCCTCGCTCGTCTTTACGGATTCCATTCCGGCTTCCTTTACGTATTTGGAATTCAGCCAGAAACAGAATATTTCCATGAACATGGGAACACCTTTTCCATCACTCATCTCAATGAATGATTCCGGATATACTGCCTTAATCTCCGGAGTGAGCACATCATTAAGCGGTTCCAGATAATTGGTTCCGGATAATGAGAGAATCATCTCCTGATCCACGGAAAGGATATCGACTGTATCATCACCGGAAGAAAGAATCGTCATAACCTTAGCCGTCCGATCGTCTGTATTAGTCGGCATGGCAAGCACTTCAATCTTCAGACCCGTGGCATGCTCCGCCGCATCCACATAATCCTGAAAGTTCTCCTGTGTGGCCGCATCGTCGCAGAAAAGTGTGATTTGCGCCCCAGACGTCTCCCCTTTTGCAGTTGAAGCTTCGGTAACGTGTTCTTCCTTTCCTGTGGTTTCCCCTATTTCATTTGTTTTCCCTGCACACCCTGCAAGAGAACCGGCTGTCATGCTTGCACACAGCAGAATGCTTAAGACTCTCTTTTTCATAGTCTGTACCTCCTTGTTTGTTTTTATTTTGTCAGACAAGCACATTATAGACAAAAAATATGACTGTGGAAATATGTTTTTTTATGCTGATTTTAAGATTTTTTACCTGTTTTCTCCAATATTGTTGTGATTATTGACTTATATTATAGTGCTGGATATAATGAAATCACGCTTTTATTCACAGTTCATAACAGTAAGGATGGTTCCCGATTCCCATGAAAAAAAACATAAAGAGATTTCTGAGTTCGTTCCACTTGAAATTAAACACCGTATATAAGAAACTCGTATGCCTTACTTTGGTATGCAGCCTCGTTCCGCTGCTCTTAACCAGTTCGATCTCTTACTATATGGCTTATTCCATGTCAAAAAACAGGACCATTGATTCCCTCCGTGCTGCCAACCGACAGATCGCCATCAATATTAACAACCGGCTGTCTCAGGTAGAAAGCCTCTCTAACTCGATATCCTTCTATCTGTATCATCTGCAGAAGACTCCGCTCTATCCTCTGTCTGAATACCTGTCCGCCTATTCGCAGAGCAGGAACAGCATCGGCTCCATAAAGAGCACGTTTAAGCTCCTGCAGATAACCGTCTTTCTTCCGGAGGACTGCTTCATCAATCCCACCGGCAATGGAATCAACTTTTTTCCGTTAAACCGGCTGTCTGATTATAACATGACGGAACAGGAGCTTTTTGACGCCGGTTCCCGCTCCTTTTGGCGCACCAATAAAGACTTACAGTTTCCTGCGGCCTTTTCAGCCACCCCAAAAAGTGTCATGACCTGTTGGAACGCATACCGTAATATTTACACAGGATCTTTAAATTATGCCTTTGCCTGCCATTTACGGCTGTCGGAATTCTCGGAATTACTGAGTTCCCCTATCGATACCTCAGACAGCAGAAGCTACGTCATCGATCAGGACAACCGGATCCTGATGCACAGTGATGAAAAGAAAACAGGAAGCCTGCTGGCCGCAGACCAAGTAAATCTGTGGGACGAAACAAAAGATTCCTTTATCGTAGGGGACACCCTTCTCGTTGCACAGCCCCTGGACAATCCTTCCATGATGCTTATCACACAGATCCCGCTCTCCTATGTCCGGCAAAATGGTAATTTTATCCTTACCTTTCTTCTGTTGGCGATATGCTCGATAATAATCTGCACCGTCTGCTTATCAATTGCTGCATCGAAAACATTTACACGCCGATTCCATACACTTTCCCAGGTGATGGAATCCATAAAAGCCAGCGAAAACCGTGATATACTAAAGCTTCTTCGCCCCATGACTACCCGCCCAGCCTGTGACAGGGATGAGCTTGATCAACTGGCCGGCACTTACGAGACCATGGTACTGGAACACGATGAATACTTTAAACAGATACTGGAGATGTCGCTGCAGACAGAAAAGCTGAAGTATCAGCTATTACAGTCCCAGATTAATCCTCATTTTCTTTTTAATACCTTAAACACCATCGTTTCCTGTCAGTCACTCGGAAAAGTGGAATTGGCCAGTCAGACGATTACCAATCTGTCTCAGTTTTACCGGCACCTTTTACATGATCCGGACCATTTAATACCGATCCGCGAAGAGCTTTTGGTAACGGAGTTATATTTAAAGCTGATCTGTGTATCCAAACCCAATCGAATCACATGGAGCTTTGAGACGGAAGACGGCATTGAACATTTTTTAATCTGCAAATTCATATTTCAGCCTTTTATGGAAAACGCCATCATTCATGCGATTCCTGATTCCAGCAGTTCTCTCCATATTGTAATTTCGATTCAATATGAGGAGGATACCATACTGATCCGGATTTCTGACAATGGAATCGGAATGGATAAAGAACGTTTGGCGGACATCCGGCAAACGCTCCAAAAACATCAGGCTGACTACGACAAAAATTATGGAATCAGCAACGTAAACGTACGTCTCACGCCCTATTTCGCCCCCGGCTGTGATACGATTCAGCTGGAAAGCCATCCTGGCTGCGGCACCTCATTCACCATTCATTTAAAACAGATTTTATAAGGAGGAATTCTGTGTCTAAATACGCTTTGATTATAGACGATAATAAACTGGTAACGGAATCTCTAAAAGAGAATATCGACTGGCATAAGCTTGATGTCGTTGTGACTCACGTTTTTTATGATGCACTGCAGATAGAGGAAGTCGTCGCATCGGAGACGGTGGACATCATTATTTCCGATATTCGAATGCCTGGTCTGTCAGGCCTGGAAATGGCTAAAGAAGTGTTGAAACAGAACCCGGCCATAAAGATAATCTTAATCAGTGCCTATGAAGATTTTCAGTATGTCCAGGAAGCAATACGACTGGGGGCCTACGATTTTATAGAAAAGCCCATCGATCTGGCTTATTTGAGCAGTATCATTGCAAAAGCAGCGGCTCAGATTGATCTGGATCTTCAGACAAAGCGTCAGCTGGAAGCCAGTAAACCAGCTATGGTTGAAAAATTCTTCTACGATGTGCTGCACCATGCGCCGGCGGAAGCAAAGTACAATTACGGCGACTATCCCATTTTTCTGTCGCTTACAATTGAATCCCATTTTCATTTATGTATCGTGATTAAAAATACAAATGCCAACCAGTTAAAAAATGCGTTAGGCCTTCAGCGCTACCATATGGATCTGCTGTCTCTTGAAAATGACATCGGTCTGCAATTTGCAGATTTTCCTCTCGCATACCTCCTGCACAAAGGAAACTCTCTGGTTCTGGTTATAGGAAAAGGCGGAGCATCGGCCGTACAGATTCTGACGGCTGCCGAGGAACGGCTCTCCCCCATCCTGGAACGCGCTTCACTGTTCAAGCTGGCAGTCGGCATTGGTAATACGGTTGCCTCCTTCTGGGATATCCGGGAATCTTACGAAAACGCAAAACTGGCGCTGGAATACCGTTTCTTTTTTCCAGAGGAGACAATACTCCGCTATCAGGATCTGCCCCCTGAAAATTCCACTCCTGATCTGAATCTGGAATCAAAATGCAAATATATTATAAACCTGATCTGCAAAAATGATGTTCCCCGTTTGGAGCAGTATCTGGACTCTCTCTATGAAGAGTACTTAAAGCTGCACATATCCAGAGACAGTCTGTTCTTTATTATCTCCGATATGGCTGGTAAAGTGCTGAATTTTCTCTATAAAATGGGAGTGGATCTTGCCTCTCTCGACGAAGATTTAATGAAATACTGGGGTAATCTAAAGCGTTTTTCTACCGGACAGGAGGTCTTTCAATGGTTCTTCAGGCTTTGTGCCATGGCTGGAAGCCTGCTTGACACCTCTGTATCCGGTTACCAAAAACGGCTTGCCTCTCTGGTAGAAAACTATATTCAGTTAAATTATGCCAATCCTGATCTTGGACTGAATGAAATAGCTGCCAGCGTAAATGTCAGCCCGACACACTTAAGCGCCGCATTTAAGGAAACCACCGGCAGTAATATTGTGGATTTGATCGGAAGCACCCGAATTATGGCGGCGAAGGAGCTGTTAATGAACACCGAACTCTCCATACGGGAAATCAGTGAAAAAACCGGTTTTTCCAACCAGTATTACTTTAGCGCCTGTTTCAAAAAAATAACCGGTATGGCGCCGACGGGGTTTCGAAATCCCAACCACTGAAAACACTGTTTTTATCCCAAGTCAAATCCCTGCCGTCTAATGAAATAAACGGCCGGAGCAAAAGGCAATGTCTGTCTTTCACTCCGGCCGTCTTTATAATTCCATACCACACAACTATCACACATTATACTCTTCCAGCAGCAGCCCGGCCAGCGTCTGTTCCGTCCCTAAAAACTGCAGGATATCCTCGATCTCTTTCCGGTTGTCCTTGGGCCCGCCCTGTTTCACCGCGCGGATCAGAATGTTCTTCGGAGTGTGTTCCATATCGATAAACTCCAGGATCTGGGTTCGGTAGCCCCTGTTTTCCAGGATCTCCGCCCGGAGGGCATCGGTGTATAAGGCTGCCATACGCTCCTTGATCAGCCCGTACTGGAGCACCGGGCGCAGCAGCTCGTTGTCCATCTGTTTATTCAGCTCATGCTGACAGCAGGGAACGGAGAGAATCACGGAGGCATCCCATTTTACCGCCTTTTCCAGGGCGTAATCCGTAGCCGTGTCGCAGGCATGAAGCGTCACAACCATGTCCACATGGTCCACGCCGTCGTAGGAAGCAATATCGCCGTGATAAAACTTCAGCTTGTCGAAGCCATAGGCCACGCTTAGGCGGTTGCAGTGGTCGATCACGTCCTGCTTTAAGTCCAGTCCAATAATGCGCACCTCATAGCCCTTCAGCTCATGGAGATAATAATACATGGCAAATGTCAGGTATGATTTTCCGCATCCAAAATCGATGATTACATTTTCCCTGCTCTTGTCCAGTCTTGGGAGAATGTCCTCGATAAATTCCAGAAAACGGTTGATCTGGCGGAACTTATCGTAGCGGGAACGGACGACCTTACCATCGGCCGTCATGACACCTAAGTCCTCCAGAAATGCAACAGGCTTTCCTTCCTCCAGGATGTAGCGCTTCTGCCGGTTGTGAGAGGCCACGTTCGGAGCCGCCACCATTTTCTGCTGATTTTTCTTAACTTTAATCGTGACAGTCCCTTTCTTGCCAACCAACACACGGGCCTGTCCCCTGGACGATTCCACTTCTGCCTGCTTAAAACCGCTCTCCATCAGTCCCAGCAAGTAGGATACGCCTTCTTCTCTCGTCAGATTTCGGTGAAATGCCTGTTTCTCCGTCAGTTCTTCCGCCTGGAAAACCATGCCGCCTTTCAGCATAACCGGGCGTACCCGGACCTTCAGTGCTTTGCACGGGCCTGCACCGTCCTTAAAGGCCGGATTGCTCAGGATTATCCTGAGCAGGCTGTCGTCTAAAAAGTCCTCAAAGATCTTCTTAACCTCTTCTCTTTTTTCCAGAACCATACTGCTCTGCTCCATAAAATATTCCCCTGTCCTCTTAATTCTCCGCCGATACCCAGCTGCTTCTTAAGAGCTCCGGATGCGGCTCCAAATGCGCGTAATCATTAAAACGTTCCACGGTAAAGCGCTTATTGCCCGGGTTATATGCCACCTCGGTAATGCTGCAGTTTTCCAGTGAATTCCCGAGAAGCCGGTATCTGGCCGGTTCCATGCCTAATAATGCGGAGGTCATGCTTCGGATTACACCGCCGTGAGTAACTACCGCAACCGTCTGATAACCGCTCTCAGCAATCTCACGAAATACCGGCATCACCCGCCGGATCACGTCTCCCGCACACTCTCCGCCCGGATACGGTAAGTCGGCTTCCATCTTTTCCTGTTCCTTCTTAAATGCGGCAAATTTTACCGCAATATCCTCGTCGCACATTCCTTCCATCTCGCCAAAGGAGATCTCGCGCAGCTCCTCCTTTACAATGTGTTCCACATTCCAGAAGCGGTTTGCCGTCTCCGCAGTCTGAAACGCCCGCAGCAAATGGCTGGAGTATACAGCTTCAATCTGCTCTCCTGCCAGACGTTCTCCCAAAAGCTCCGCCTGTCGGAAGCCCTCTAAAGCCAAATCCACATTGACGTTGCACAGCTGGCTGCACTGGCGGCCATGACGAATCAGATACAGTCTCATCCGATCTTCCTCCCAATTTCTCTTCTCTGTTAAGTACGGCCCAGATGGTTGTTCATTCATCTGGGCCTTTCTTTATTTAATCCTAATTTTTAAAGCTGTGGATCGGAGCCGGAATTCTGCCTCCGCGGGTCACGAACTTCTCACAGGAATAGGGATTGACCGGCATAACCGGGGCGTAGCCAAGCAGTCCGCCAAATTCCACCGTATCCCCAATGGTCTTTCCGATCACCGGTATAAGTCTGACAGCAGTTGTCTTCTGGTTGATCATACCGATAGCCGCCTCATCCGCAATAATGCCAGCTATGGTCGTCGAAGGCGTGTCGCCTGGGATCGCGATCATATCGAGGCCTACGGAGCAGACACACGTCATCGCTTCCAGCTTTTCGATCGTCAAAGCTCCCATGGAAACCGCATCGATCATCCCCTGATCCTCGCTGACCGGGATAAATGCGCCGCTTAAGCCGCCTACATAGGAGGAAGCCATGACGCCGCCCTTCTTCACCTGATCGTTTAACATGGCGAGAGCCGCCGTCGTTCCCGGAGCGCCTACACGCTCCAGACCGATCTCTTCCAGAATCTCAGCAACACTGTCGCCGACAGCCGGAGTCGGAGCAAGGGACAGATCAATGATACCGAACGGGATATTTAAGCGTCTGGAGGCCTCCTGAGCCACCAGCTGTCCGACTCTCGTGATCTTAAACGCCGTCTTCTTGATCGTCTCGCAGAGGACCTCAAAATCCTTTCCTCTCGCCGTCTCGATGGCGGTCTTTACAACACCAGGTCCGCTGACGCCCACGTTGATGATGGACTCGGCCTCCGTCACGCCGTGGAACGCGCCCGCCATAAACGGATTGTCATCAGGTGCATTACAGAAGACGACCAGTTTGGCGCAGCCCAGAGAATCAGACTCCTTCGTCGCTTCCGCCGTCGCCAGCACGATCTCGCCCATCAGCTTCACGGCATCCATGTTAATGCCCGTCTTTGTGGAACCCACGTTGACAGAGCTGCACACGCGCTCCGTCACGGCAAGCGCCTGCGGAATGGAACGGATCAGCCTTTCGTCCGCTTCGGTCATCCCCTTGCTCACCAGAGCAGAATAACCGCCGATAAAGTTTACGCCAACCTCGTGAGCCGCCCGGTCGAGGGTCTTTGCAATGGTCACATAGTCCTCCGGACTCTTGCAGGCCGCCGCGCCAACCATGGCGATCGGGGTGACGGAAATTCTCTTATTTACGATCGGGATACCGAAATCGCGCTCAATCTCTCGGCCGACTGCGACGAGATTTTTAGCTGTAGTGGTGATCTTGTTATAGATCTTCTCATTGACCGCATCTAAATCGCTGTCGCTGCAGTCCAGAAGGCTGATGCCCAGGGTAATCGTTCTGACATCCAGCTTCTCCTGTTCTATCATTTTATTTGTTTCATTTACTTCAAACATATTCAACATATCGGGGGCCCATCCTTTTTCTTATGCTTATTCTTTCATTCCGAAGTGCAGTACTGGCAAAATGCTTCGTAAGTTTCTTCGAAAACGCAGAGTGGTACAGCATTCGCTGCTGTCAGATACGGTGCATCTTGGTAAAAATATCCTCGCGCTGGCATTTTACCTTAACACCGATCTCGTCTCCGATCTGTTCCAGCTCATCGGCAAGCTCTCCAAAAGGTTTTGTGGCGTCGTTCGTGTCGACAATCATCATCATATTAAAGAAATCCTGTACGATGGTCTGTGAGATATCCAGGATATTCACCCGGTTGTTCGCCAGGTATGTGCAAATCTTTGCAATGATCCCTACGGTGTCTTTTCCAACTACTGTGATAATGGTTTTCTTCATGCTGCTTTTCTCCTCTTTTATATAGTGATAATTTCCGACATCCTGTCTCTTCCCGCAACCGCGATCGAAAAATCGGACGCCTTAAATGGATTATCTCCGTCTGTAATCTCCAGCTTTACGGTCTCGTAAGCCAGCTCTTCGTAATTATTTTCCTTGCTCAAATGGCCAAGCAGAATCCGTTTTAAATTATCGTGCAGAATGCAGCACAGAAGGCGTCCGGCGTTCTCATTGGAGAGATGGCCGTGATCCCCTAAAATACGGCGCTTCAGGTAGTAAGGATACGGTCCTGCCTGCAGCATGTTGACATCGTGGTTGGATTCCAGCAAAAGCGCATCGAGTCCCTGCAAATGATCGATTATGTACTGGTCATAGTGCCCCATGTCCGTCGCCACCGCCACCGATTTATGGTCATGCTGGATCCGGTATGCCACCGGATTTGCCGCGTCGTGATCGATCGAGAAAGGCTTTACCTCCAGATCGCCGACAAAGAAATCCACATCCGGACAGATCGGATGGTACAGCTCTCTGGGATACTCTCCCAGATACTTCTGCTTCGATACCTCTTCCAGCGTTTCCTTTGTCCCATAGAGAGGAACACCGTATTTTCTTGCCAGGACTCCCAGTCCCTTTGTATGGTCAGAATGCTCGTGTGTGATGACGATTCCGTCGAGCTCGCTGCCTTTTAAACCAATTTCATTTAAGCCCTGCTCAATCCTCTTATTGCTGATGCCGGCATCCACCAGAATATGGGAGTTGTCCGAACCAACATAGATGCAGTTTCCGCTGCTTCCGCTCGCTATACTTACCAGTCTCATGTTTCCCGTCCTTTATCTTTCAATAGGGCCTCCAGCCCGGCTTTTACCTCTTCCACGGTCCCGTTGTTATCAATCACCCGGTCCGCCAGTTCCCGGAATTCCTCATCCGAAAGCTGATTCTTCATAATGCTCAGGGAACGCTCTCTGCTGTATCCCCTGTTTTCTTTCAGGCGCCTGATGCGATTCTCTTCCGATGTATAAACATACCACATTTCATCGTAGATGTCATTCTGTTCCCTGCCCATAATTGCAGATTCTACCACAATTAAGTCCGCTTGTGAAGAAGAAATTTTATCTTTGATCGTTTTCCATACCATCGGATGGATGATTCCGTTCATCGTCTCAAGCGCATTTTGGTCATGAAAAATGAGTGCGGAAAGCAGCGGACGGTCAATGGTGCCATCCGGTTTCAAGAAGCTGTTCCCCAGGGCACGGATGACCATCTCGTAGCCCTCGTGCCCTGGTTCCATCAGCTCATGAGCCACCTGATCGGCGACTATGATTTCTGCTCCGTACTCTGTTTGCAGGATATCGAGAATCCGGCTCTTCCCGGCGCCGACTCCGCCTGTCAGTCCTATCACTCTCACTTTTTCTCCCTCTCTCCTGTAAGGCAAATAAACGCCCTGGTCCTATTTGGCATCAAACCAGGAATCTCCGACGTTCGCTTCCACCTCAAGAGAAACTGATAAATCCGCTGCATGCTTCATCTCGTCCACCAAAAGCGCTTTTACCGCTTCCACTTCGTCCTTCTGCGTCTCGATCAGAAGCTCATCGTGAACCTGTAAAACAATGCGCGATTTAAGGCCTTTCGCCTTCAATGCACGATCCACACGTATCATTGCGATCTTCATGATGTCGGCTGCCGTTCCCTGAATCGGGGAGTTCATGGCCACACGCTCCCCGAAGGAGCGCTGCATAAAATTAGTAGATTTCAGTTCCGGCACCGGACGTCTTCTGCCAAACATGCTGACCGCATAGCCGGTCTCTTTGGCGTCCGCTACAAGCCTGTCCAGGAATTCCTTAACGCCCGGATACGTCTCAAAATACTTATTGATATACTCCGTTGCCTCTTTCCTGGATATGCTTAAGCCCTCGCTCAGTCCGAAGGAACTGATACCATACACGATTCCGAAGTTTACCGCCTTGGCATTTCTTCTCTGCAGCGGCGTCACCTCGTCCAGAGGCGTATGGAAGACCTCGGAAGCCGTGATGGCATGAATGTCATCCGCATGGCGGTAGGCTCCAATCAGCCTCTCATCTCCGGACATATGCGCCAGGACACGAAGCTCGATCTGGGAATAGTCAGCGTCGATGAAGACGCAGCCCTCCTCCGGAACAAATATCTTCCGAATTTCACGTCCCAGCTCCATACGAACCGGGATGTTCTGAAGATTCGGCTCCGTACTGCTGATTCTTCCCGTAGCCGTGATGGTCTGGTTAAAAGTCCCGTGTATTCTCTCATCCGGCCCGATATAGACGGCCAGACCTTCCGCATAGGTGGAATTCAGCTTGGTAAGCTGACGGTAGTCGAGAATCATCTGTACCACCGGATAATCGGGAGCCAGTTTGTCCAGCACATCGGCAGCCGTAGAATAACCGGATTTCGTCTTTTTCCCATTGGGCAGCTTCATATGGTCAAACAGAACCTCTCCCAGCTGCTTGGGAGAATTGATATTAAAGGTTTCCCCTGTTTCTTCATAAATCTTCTGCTCCAGCGCGACAATCTGCACCTTTAAGCGGTCTCCGTACTCCTTCAGCCGCTCTCTCTCCGCCTTGATTCCCACCTGCTCCATGTGGAAAAGGCTGTAGATCAGCGGCATCTCAATATCGATAAAGAGGCTGTACATTTCGGCCTTTTTAAGCTCCTCGGTCAGACGGTCCGCACTCATAAAGGCGATATAGCCCATGTAGCAGATACACGTAAACGCCTTCTTCTCATCGGTCTCAAGTGCCTTTTTAATCGTCTGTTTTCCTAATAAGTCGACTCTGGACGGCACGGTCATGCCCAGATAATCACGGGCAAGATCATCGTAATCATACGTATCCTTAAGCGGATTTAAGAGGTAACCGGCCACACCGGCGTCAAACAGCGGGCTGTCTGATTCGGCTTTCAAAAATGGAAGCAGCGGCTTTAGCTTAAGCACAGATACCCGTTCGCATGATCTGCACAAATCCCTGGCCTTTTCCACCAGATATTCCGCCCGCATAAAGCCCTGAGGGACGAAACAGTAGGTGGCTTCCTCTCCTGTGCAGAGCGCCATGGCTGTCAGCTCATGGTCCTCGATCACCAGCTCCAGGCCAATCTTCGCCCCGGCTTTGCAGGCGGCAAAGATGGCTTCCGCTTCTCCAAAATCGGTGACCATCTGAAAATGCGCCTCCGCCGACGGACTCTCTACCGGCGTATCCGAAAAACGGGAAAGGAGTGATTTAAACTCCAGACGCTTCATATACTGGTAAGCGGCCGGTGTATATAAGTTGTCCGCTTTGGCATCGTCATAGGAAAATTCTATTCCGCAGTTTATATTGATCGTTGCCAGCTCCTTGCTCAGCTGTGCAAGACTGTAATTCTCTTCCAGTGACTTCTTCGCTCTCGGCGGTTTGATCTCCTCTATATGGGCGTAAGCGTTCTCAATACTTCCGTATGCCTCTATAATGGCAGCGGCCGTCTTCTCTCCGATGGACGGTACTCCTGGAATGTTGTCGGAGGAGTCTCCCATCAGGGCCTTCATATCGATAAATTCCGTTGGAGTCACATGGTACTCATTCTTCACATCCTCCGGATAGTAGTCTTTAATCTCCGTACCGCCCCTGCTGGTCTTTGGAATCTGGATCTTGATATGCTCGTCGGCCAGCTGGAGCAGATCGCGGTCACCTGATACCACGACCACCTCCACACCCTTCGCCTGGCTTTCTTTCGCCACAGTTCCCAGAATATCATCGGCCTCGTAGCCTGCCATCGTAAGGATGGGCACCTCCATGGCGCCGAGGACTTCTTTCATCAAATCCACCTGCTCGTGAAGCTCCTCCGGCATGGGTTTTCGCGTTCCCTTATACGGTTCAAACATCTTATGGCGGAATGTGGGTTCCTTTCGGTCAAAGGCCACCGCCACATGGTCTGCCTGCTCTTCTTCAAGAATCTTAAACATAATGTTTAAAAATCCATATACGGCGTTGGTATGGAGTCCCTCTGAATTTGTCAGCTCAGGAATTCCGTAGAATGCTCTGCTCATGATGCTGTGTCCGTCTATTAATACTAATTTCTCTTTGTCCATGTTCTCTCCTGTCAGATGAGTCCTGACTGCAGCCAGATGCGGCACTGCAGAAGGACCGTAATAATTAATGCCATAACGCTGAGTGTGGATACCGCATAGCGCACGATCTTAACGAGCCGAACGGCTTCCAGTCTTTCCCTGGACTGTTCGATCGCTGTCTCAAGTGCTCCCTTGATGTTATAATTGCCCGTCTCGGAGTCCAACTGCCGGATTCCCACGTCAACAGTAAAATATATCTCCAGCTCTTCCCTGCATTCCGGGCAATGTTCAATATGCTCCAGAAATTCAAAGAGTTCTTCATCAGTCAGTTCGTTCTTAATATAAGGCATTACAAGGCTTTCCGCTTCTTTACATGTCACCTCCGGACACCTCCTTCCACAAATCTCTATCTATCATACAATATATTTCCACCATTTTCAATTTAATAATCATAAAAAACACTTGCCAAATGGAAAATCCTGTGATAAAATAATCAACGCTGTGATTGTTACGCCGGCTTGTCGGAATGGCAGACGAGGTGGACTCAAAATCCATTGGTGGCAACACCGTGCGGGTTCAAGTCCCGCAGCCGGCACTACACCCTTGGCAGGGAATTGGACTAAAAATAACGTATCTGCGTTATTTTTAGTCCTTTTTTCTATTTAAAAAAGGGACCCGCCGAATGCAGCAGATTCCCTTTTACTATAAACGCGATACGGTTCTACGATACCTTTCTATAATTCTTTCCGGACGCTCAACCCCAGCGGCTTGGCCACACGGTCCTTTATACTCTCCACTTTCCCCAGCATCAGCCATTGCTTTGTGCATTCTGCGCTTGCTCTTTCGCCGTCATCCGGCCACATGGAACGCCACTTTGCAAAACATTTATTCTCCAGCTTGCTGAAAACCATATAGATCATCTGTAATTCTTCTTCGGTAAATTCTAAATTATAAATTTGCTTTTTTATCACTGTATGTACTCCCCCTCCATTGTCAATTATCTTGTCACGACCGGCTCCTGGTATAAAAAGTATACAGCTTTTCTTATATTCGGTCAACTATATGAATATTTAATCCACCATATAAACATACCATATGTAGTAAACTACTGAAAAAAGGAGAATTGATATGGTTGACTTTGGAAACACCTTAAAAACATTACGATTGCATGAAGAAATGACACAAGCCCAATTATCCCAGAAATTAGGACTGACAAAATCCGTAATCAGCGCCTACGAAACCGGCCTGCGCCTGCCGTCTTACGATGTTTTAATTCACATTGCACAGATTTTTAAAGTATCCACGGATTACCTCTTAGGCGTAGAGCAGAAGGACAGTCTGGATCTGTCCGGGCTGACGCAGAATGAAAAGTCCGCACTGTTGGCACTGATCAAGGCTATGAAAAGCAGATAAGACTCCAAATGATACGCAGGCTGTACTATGGGCTGCTGTTAATAACCAGGCTGCATGTCCCACAGAGAAACGCTGCAGCCTGTCTGACTGCCGTAATTTCACGGCGAAAGCTTCAAAGCGTCATTCACAATCAGTCTCACTCTAATTTTCTCCTCCTCAGTTTGATTTGTCGAAAAAGCCGGTAATTGAAAACAGAAGCCCGGTCACTCCCACGATAAGAATCAGCCAGTCCATTCCGGACGAACAGAGCGCCAGCACAATTGCAAATAATAGTATTGCGATGCCTAATGTGATTTTTTTCATAGTTTTCTACTCATACACCTCCTCATCCTCAAGCCTCCCCTGTTCATCATAATAGCGCCACGTTCCCATTTCCTCCCCCTTTGAATAATGGACTTCCGCGGCAAGTACTCCATTCTCGTGGTAATCCTTCCACTCCTTCCTGTTATTCTTCTCTGCTTCGTGTTCCACTTAATCTCCCTCCGTACTTTCTCTCAGACGATTTCACTTTCTTCGTCCTTTTCTTTTTTTAACTCTCTCAATACTTCATCCAGTTTCTTCATAATCATGCAGGTGCAGACAATAACAATGGCCGCAAGAGCCGCAATTCCACTGTAAACCGGATCGACATAAGACTTTATAAATGCATCGCCTCCCGGCAGAAGCACAGAGCTTATTCCTGCCAAAATAATAAAATTAAAATAATAAAACACCAGGAACGTTACAATTCCTATTACTGTTTCTTTCATATAGAACTCTCCTTTTTCTCCATAATCCTGCTTTTTTAATGAAATTAAGACACCGACCGGATTGCTCCCCTGATACGTATCAGGCTTCTTATCCTGCTCATTATAACACGGCAGGCCTCATTCCGCATACACTTCATAAGAAACTAATTACATTGAAACAAAATCTTAAGCAATTCTGCAATACATTTCCCCACCATTATGGTATACTGTTCCTATCGAATTCAAATGATAAAGGAGGCTTTTTATGAAGCGATATACAGTTATTCTCACCCTTTCACTCGTCTGTGCCCTTTCACTTGCCGGATGCGGCAAGAAGAATCAGGACAAAACAGATTTGACAAGCACCCACACCACGGCCGCGGAGACCATGTCTCCCACCACGACAGCGGCAGAGACGAAAGAGACGACGGCCGCGGACAAAGAGACCACAGATGCGGCTGGCAGCGAAACGAAAAAAGAAGACTCGAAGAAGGCAGACAGCGCTTCCAGCGTCACTACCTCCATACACACCTACACCACCGGAAACATTTCCATCGAATACCCGGTTGTCTCTAATTTGAGCAAGGCTGCCGTGCAGGAAAAGATCAACAAGCTGCTAAACGAACATGCTCTGGAATTCATCAAGGCCTATGGCGTGAATGAAAGCAAGGATTCCCTCACCGTGAAATGCAGGGTTGTCTCTGCGGACCGCAGACGCCTGACCGCTGTTTACACAGGTTCCTATATGCCGGATGGCGGCGCACATCCGGTCAGTCTCTTCTATACGAATACCATTGACACCGCACTCGGTGAAGACATGGGTCTTACGAACTACGCGGATCCTTATACACTGGCCGGTTATGTGCTGTCCGGTGACTGCCAGTTTGCGGACGCGGATGCCACTTTGGAAAAAGAATTGATGAAGGTTAAGAATGACACGGACATTGAGACGTATACCGAGATGTTCCGCCGCGCTGATTTCCCATGGAAGGCGCCGAAAACCACCTCCAAGGACTCTGACGAAGCCGTAAAATTTCCGGAAGTATTCAGCTACGAGGAGCAGGGCACCATCTATGTTTCTATACCGGTACCTCATGCTCTTGGCGATTATGCTCTGATAAAGTACACTCCTGACACAAAATAGTGAAAATAGTTGCTATTTAACCCCATATTTGATAAAATAGTACGGAAAAATACAAAGATATGAAATGGGGTAGCAAAATGAGTGAAAAAACGCAACTGACAACACGAGACTATCTGCTCAGCATCCAACACCTGTTTGCCATGTTTGGCGCGACGGTTCTGGTTCCTTTGCTGACCGGTCTCAATCCATCGCTCGCACTGTTTTCCGCAGGTGTGGGCACCTTAATATTCCACTGCTGTACTAAGTTTAAGGTTCCTGTTTTTCTCGGTTCTTCCTTCGCATTCCTGGCCGCATTAAGCGCCATCATTCGACCGGAAGGTGCTGTAGTTGCAGAAAACATTCCTTTAGCACAGGGTGGAATTATTTTTGCCGGTCTGATCTATCTGCTGTTTGCACTGATTGCGTTTTTAATCGGAGCGGACAAGATCAAGAGGGTATTTCCTCCGGTTGTAACAGGGCCCGTGATCGTGGTCATCGGTATCAACCTGGCAAGCACCGCGATCGGTGATGCGACCGGCGGCTTAAGCCTGGCGGACGGCCTTACCTCTGAGATCGCCTTAAACCTGGGCATCGCCCTGTTTACGCTCTTCGTGGTAATCCTCTGTTCCATATTTGCACACGGTTTTTTCAAACTGGTCCCGATCCTAATCGGAATCGCCGCCGGATACGTTCTGTGTATTATTCTGGGCGCGGTCGGAGTCTTCCATATGGATTATTCCGCCATTACGTCCGCAGCATGGATTAATATCCCCTTTGTGACAAAGGATATGAATGGAGTTCCCTTTATGTCTCTTCCGAAATTTGAGCTGGGCGCCATTCTCTCCATTGCACCGATCGCCTGTGTTACCTTTATGGAACACATCGGTGATGTTACCACCAATGGTACGGTTGTCGGAAAAGATTTCTTAAAGGATCCGGGTCTCCACAGAACCCTGATGGGCGACGGACTCGCAACCTTATTCGCCGGATTCGTCGGCGGACCTGCCAACACCACGTATTCGGAGAATACCGGTGTTCTGGCCACTACGAAGAATTACAACCCGCGTCTTCTGCGTGTGACCGCCATCTTCGCGATCATCCTCGGCCTTTTTGGTAAGGTAGGCGCAATTCTTCAGACTATTCCGGGCCCGGTCAAAGGCGGCGTAGAAGTTATGCTGTTCGGTATGATCGCCGCAGTCGGAATCCGCTCTCTCGCGGAATCGGATCTTGATTTCACTCACAGCCGCAATTTAACCATCGTCGGACTGATCCTTGTATTTGGCCTCGGTTTCGCACAACTGGGAGGACTCAATGTCCACGCAGGCTCCATAACGCTTAACATCTCCGGCCTTTTCATCGCCGTTGTGATCGGAGTCCTCATGAATATCATACTGCCTCAGGCAGCCGATACTGTAAAAAACTAAAGAAAGGATTCATATACCATGGAATATCCAATTGAAAATGTAACTGTCTTCAGCCACCCGTTAATCCAGCACAAGATCTCTATCCTGAGGGATAAGAGAACCGGTACCAATGAGTTCCGTGCGCTGATCGAAGAGATCGCCATGCTTATGGGCTACGAGGCCTTAAGAGACCTTCCATTAAAGGAGGTTGAGGTCGAGACTCCGATCGAGACCTGTATGACTCCCATGATCGCAGGGAAGAAGCTGGCCATCGTTCCTATCCTTCGTGCCGGCCTCGGCATGGTGAACGGAATCCTCGCTCTCGTTCCTTCTGCCAAAGTCGGTCACATCGGTCTTTACCGCGACGAAGTCACACACGAGCCTCACGAATACTACTGCAAGCTTCCGAACCCCATTGAGCAGAGAACCATCGTGGTAACCGATCCCATGCTGGCTACAGGCGGTTCTGCTGTCGCGGCCGTGGATTTCATCAAGGAACACGGTGGAAAGAACATCAAGTTCATGGCCATCATCGCCGCTCCGGAGGGTCTGGAACGCCTTCACAAAACCCATCCGGACATTCAGATCTATGTCGGCCATCTCGACCGCCAGTTAAACGAAAACGCCTACATCTGCCCAGGTCTGGGAGATGCCGGAGACAGAATTTTCGGTACGAAATAAGACAATGAAACTGTAAAGCTGACAGGAGCTGTAAAATAAGTTCCTATAAAAGAAACGCCAGTTCCGACAAATGCCGGTTCTGGCGTTTCTTTTATCTTCTCTTATCCAATTCCCTTGTATACAATGCTCATAATAAACACCAGGACGGCGAGTCCCACGTAAATATATTTTGCTGCAAAGCAAAACAGCTTCCCAACCGGCTTTTTCCGGCCGGTATTCAGCTCCTCTCCGATCCTGTTTATTCCCAGAACCCAGTAGATCATGATCGCGCAGAGCACGGCTCCGAACGGCACGACGTAGATCGTTATCATATCCATCCAGGAACCCATATACGGCTCATACTCGATGAAAAGTCCGATCAGGAACACGAGACAGCCCACGAGAAGAACCGCCTTCTTCCGGTCGAAATGCAGATGAGTCTGGACCGCTTCCGCACACACCTCGAACATGTTGACGAGGGACGTGATTCCCGCAAACAGCACGGATAAGAAGAACAGAACGGCCACCCATCTTCCGGCCGGTATCTGCGCGAAAACCTTGGGAAGCGTGATGAACATGAGCGGCGGACCGCTGGCCGGATCCATCTGAAACGCAAACACCGCCGGAATGATGGCAAAGCCTGCGAGCAGGGCCGCCACCGTATCGAGCAGAGCGGTCGTCATGGCCGCCTTCGGTATATCTTCCTTCTTATCTAAATAACTGCCGTAAATGATCATTCCAGACCCGGTAATCGATAGGGAGAAGAATGCCTGTCCCATGGCCATCACCCACGTCTCCGGCTTAAGCAGAAGCTCCCAGCGCGGGATCAGCAGATATTCATACCCGGCAAGGGCGCCGTCCAGGAAGAACACCCGCACCGCGATAATCACGAACAGGATGAAAAATGCAGGCATCATAATGCGGTTGACCTTCTCGATCCCCTTCAGGACACCGCCCACCAGCACCACCATGGTGATTACCACCACCATGAAATGCCACGGGACGCTGCCGAAATGGCCGGTCGCCTGGGAGAAATAGACCTCTGCCTCCATCCCCATCATAACTCCCGACAGAGAGCCAAACAGGTAACGGAGTACCCAGCCCACGATAATCGCATAACCGATCGCGATTCCCAGAGAACCGATCAGAGGGATGGCGCCGAGAACTCCCCCGCCTCTTCTCCCTCTGCTCTTCAGCGCATAGCCGTAAGAACCGATGGGTCCGGTCCCAGTCAGTCTTCCGAATGCAAATTCCCCCGACAGCCCTACCATACCGAATAGAAAGATAAATCCGAAATAAACGAGTAAAAAAGCTGCGCCTCCGTACTGCCCCACGCGGTAGGGGAACATCCAGATGTTCCCCATTCCGACCGCAGAGCCCACGGAGGCCAGTATAAATCCAAGCCGCGAGCCGAACTTGCCGTTCTTCCCCGCAGTATGTGTTTTTTCTGACATGTCTCTTTGTACCTTACCCCTTGATTTTATCGCTGGCCTTCCTCATTGGGCGGCCTTTTCCCGGCCTTTTTACCGGCCTTCTTTCTTATGCTTCCTCTGTTTCGCGTTTCTCTGCCACTTCGCCCTGCTTCTTGTAGATGCAGCCGCCGTCAACACAGCCTCTCACGCTGGAAAGCGGATAGATATTGGATTTCGGTCCGATTACGGTTCCCGGATTTAAGACTGAGCCGCAGCCGACTTCCACGAAATCACCCAGGATTGCGCCGAATTTCTTTAATCCGGTCTCGATATCTCCATCCTCTGCGTGGACTTTAACCAGAGTCTTGTCAGACTTCACGTTGGAGGTGATGGAACCGGCACCCATGTGTGACTTATAGCCCAGGATGGAGTCGCCTACGTAGTTGTAATGCGGTACCTGAACGCCGTCAAACAGGATAACGTTCTTTAACTCACAGGAGTTTCCCACAACGGCGCCTTCACCAACGATGACGTTGCCGCGGATAAATGCGCAGTGACGGATCTGTGCGCCCTTACAGATGATTACGTTATCGGCCAGACACGCGGTCGGCGGCATCTTGACGGATTTGTGAATCCAGATGGATTTGCCCATGCGGTTGTATTCGTCTTCCGGAAGCAGCTCGCCGAGGGAGGTAATATACTCACCGATCTTCGGGAGAATCTCCCACGGATACGTGTTTCTTTCAAATAAAAGTTTTGCTATGGTATGGCTGGTATCAAATAAGTCCTGGATTTGCATATCTTCTTTTTTCATGGTCTTAAGTCTCCTATTTTGTTTTTTTATAATTAGCCGCCGCCGCATCAAATGCGCCCCGAAGGCCGTATTGATTGTTCAGCCTTAATACATTGGCCGTGCGTCCAGCGACAAAATTCTCGAGTTTCTGCATGTATTCGTCGGATGTAATGCTTCCCTCCGCCACGTAGGTAAGCCCTTTTTCCCAGCTGGCCGTCAGCTCCGGATTCAAAAGCTGGCGGATCGAGGCGTTTACTACGTCAAAGATCATCTCCCCTAATAGTGTCGGGGTAATAACCTGGGTCTTCTGGTTCAAAGCCAGATATTTAATATTGAACAGCTTCTTTAAAATCTCGGCACGGGTCGCACTGGTACCGATGCCGCTTCCCTTGATCTGGGCCCGCAGCTCATCGTCCTCGATCAGCTGGCCCGCATTCTCCATAGCCAGAATCATGGAACCGGAGGTGTAGCGCTTGGGCGGTGATGTCTCACCCTCCTTGATAGCCAGACTCTTAAGCGGGATTACGGCGCCCTTCTTCAGAGTCCCCAGCATGGCGATGAATTCCGGATTATCCATGTTTTTCTGTGCAGAATCCGCGCTGCCCTCCTCAGAGTCTCCGGAGGCATTCTCCGCCTGTCCGTCCTTTGGTTTGGCATCCGGTTTTTTCTTGCTTCCCGGAACATCCGCCACCTTTAAGTATCCCGCCTCCAGCATGACGCGGAAGTTAGCAAAAAAGTGTTCCTTATCGATAACCAGCTCCAGCGCGTATTTCTGGTAGATGGCCGGAGGATAAAAGATGCTTAAAAATCGTCTGGCAATTACCTCATAGACCTTCGCGGAAAGCGGCGACAGGCTTCGTAAGGCCCCCATGCCCTGTCCAGTCGGTATGATCGCGTAATGGTCCGTAATCTGTTTATCATTCACGTACCGCGTTTTTGCAATCCCTTTAAAGGAACCGGACTCCAGTGCTTCGGCCGCGAATCCGGCCAGCGGTTCAAAGTTCTTTAAGCCTCCGATGTTCTTGTAGATCTCCTTCGCCACCGCGGTGGAAAGGACTCTGGCATCGGTTCTCGGATACGTTACCAGCTTCTTCTCATACAGTTCCTGGACGACCTTCAAGGTCTCATCCGGACTGATCTTAAACATCTTAGAGCAGTCATTCTGAAGCTCCGCCAGGTTGTAAAGAAGCGGAGGATTCTTCGTCTCCTTCTTCTTCTCAATGGCCTGCAGCACCGCATTCATGGGCTGAACCGCGGAAAGTGCCCGGGTTAAGGCTTCCGCTGTCTTTCTCTCTTTAAATCCGTTCTCCTTATAGAGATACGGGGATTCAAAATATCTGGAGCCCGGGGCGCTTTTCCACTCTCCGTCAAAATCCATATCCTGAGGAGAGAACGTACCGATCACCCGGTAAAACGGAGTCTTGACAAAGTCCCTGATCTCCCGCTCCCGTCGGATTACCATGCCCATGACACACGTCATGACGCGTCCCACGGAAATCACCGTGTTCTTTCCGGTTCTTAAGTAATTCGAAATATTCTGCCCATACTTTAGTGTGAGCAGACGGGAAAAATTAATTCCCATCAAATAATCTTCTTTTGCTCTTAAATAGGCTGAGGCGGAAAGATTATCGTATTCCGTCTCATCTTTTGCCTCCCTGATTCCTCTTAAAATCTCTTCCTCTGTCTGAGAGTCGATCCATACCCGCTTCTGGGCCTTATCCTTCACATCAGCCATCTGGGCCACCAGACGGTAAATATATTCTCCCTCGCGTCCCGAGTCGGTGCAGACATATATCGTATCCACGTCCGGCCGGTTCAGCAGACCGCTCACGATTTTAAACTGTTTTTCGACGCTGGGAATCACTTCGTATTTAAATTCCTTCGGTAAAAAAGGCAGAGTCTCGAGACTCCATCTCTTGTATTTTGGATCGTAGCATTCCGGATAGCTCATGGTAACTAAATGGCCTACGCACCATGTGACAATTGCCTGTTCCGATTCAATATAACCGTCGCTGCGCCTTCCGTTTATCTTAAGCGCGTTGGCAAATTCCTGTGCTACACTTGGTTTTTCTGCAATGTATAAAGATTTTGACATGTATATCCCCACTGATTTCTATTCATAACCCGTCTATTATACCATTGAAAATCCGGAATATCAATGATACAATTATAAACAATTCTATTTCTATTTTATTACGTTAAAGTGAAGGAGTCCTATTATGTCTATTGCAAAAGTAAAAGAATATCTGAGAGATTATGGCAGAGACTGTGACGTACAGGAGTTTCCGGTGTCCAGTGCCACGGTGGAATTAGCGGCCAAAGCGCTGTCCGTAGAACCTGCCCGCATCGCCAAAACCCTTTCTTTTCATGGAGATGAAACGAACGGCTGTATCCTGATTGTCACAGCCGGAGACATGAAGATCGACAACGCCAGGTTTAAGAAACAGTTCGGTTTTAAGGCCCGGATGCTGGGCGCCGAGGAAGTCGCCATGCTGACCGGCCACGAGGTGGGCGGCGTCTGCCCGTTTGCCAATCCGGAACACGTGACGACTTACCTGGATGTCTCCATGCAGCGGTTCCCCTCCGTATTTCCGGCGGCCGGAAGCGCCAGTTCCGCGATTGAGCTTACCTGCGAGGAGCTCTTCAAGTATTCACAGGCAAAGGAATGGATCGATGTCTGCAAGGCAAAAGATATACAGGCCATATAAAGAATATCCAGGTTGAACTTATGATATAATTGCTTGTTTCTTTATATGAACAATGATATACTAACATTGGCTGAAGATGGTAACGTGATACTAGTAATCCATATCAGGAGGTATTCATATGTTAGAACACAGTGATTTGCAGGCAATCAGGGACATCATGAAAGAAGAAATCGGAAGGTCAGAAAATCTCGTATTAAATGAGGTTGACAGGGTACAGGAGAATCTTGAAACGAAGATGGAACAGCTCAAAAGAAATATGGATGAGTTGACACAGTATTATCGGACGGTAAAACTAGATCATGAAAACAACGCCCTTTTCCTTCAGATGATTCAGGAAATCAAAAAAGAAGTGAACGAACTCAAAATGAAAATCGCATAAAGATTCCAAATGAAGGTACTACATTCCTGGCAAAAGTAAGAAAAGAAGAGGCAGCGTAAAGAGTGGATCTAACTCCATTTTTTAGCTGCCTCTTCCGCTCTTATCACAGTTTGTCATTTTAAACACATCTTTATCCTGTGTACTGGCTTGCCTGCATCTGAAGCATCTCCACGTACGGATTCAGAGCCGCTGTCGGTTCGTCCTCTGAATCCGTCTCTTATAAGCTCTATAAAGATTATAAAAACCGGATGTCGCCCGTCTTCCGTGGCGCTGTTCTCTGATATTTCACGGCTGGATATCCCAGAAGCATACAGCAGGCAAGCGTTCTTCCTTCGAGTCCCAGCCACTCCATCAGTTTCGGACTCACGCTGACCGTTCTCTGCAGATAGCCGCTGTATAGGGCACCCGCGCCCTCGGCCACCGCCATATTTTCCATATTGGCGGCCGCCAGACCTCCATCCAGCGGATTATCTGCTACCGTAATCAGCAGGCACGGCGCATTAAAGAAGAAGGTATCATCCTTGGGGTCCTTCTTCCATTTCTCATAGAAACGTGTAAAGGCCCGCACGTAGTCTGGTTTCGTCTCCTGCATAATCTCCAGAATGTATGGAAATTCTGACCAGAACAGTTCCTTGAACTCGGGTAAGCGTGTCTGTACTGCCACAAAGGTACACGCCTGCGCGTTCTTCGCCGTTGCCGTATAGCGCCCCGCTTCGATGATCCGCTCCAGCACTTCCCGGCTGACTGGTGTATCCTTATAGCTGCGGATGCTCCGGCGGAATTTAACCGCGTGAAGAAAGTTTTCCGGAGATACGGTGAACGAATCCTTTTGATACGTTTCCACCCCCGCCATATCATACTCCGGTATGGAAACCGCCTCGGAGGGACAGACTGCCACACAGTGGCCGCAGGTGATGCAGGGCCATTTGACAGCGGCCTTTTTCTCGTTTAAAACAATCGCGTTTCCCGGACAGTCCTGCACGCAGAGACCGCATCCGATACACCGTTCTTCATCAATTATAACTGCACTGTTCATCATTCAGTTCTCCTTTTCCTACTTCAATTTAAGATGCCGTTTTTTTCCTGTATTCGGAGAGAATCACTGCCGCAAACATGAATACACAGCCGGCCATCAGCCGGACTGTCAGCGGATCTCCCAGGAAGATCACGGAAAAGATAAGACCGAATACCGATTCAAACGATAAAAGAATGGATGAGGTGTTCGGCGTTAAATATTTCTGCCCCACATTCTGGAGCAGGAACCCGATCATTGTGCTGAAAATTCCCAGATACAAAAGACCGATCATCATTGTGTTGTCAATTACCCCGCCGTCAAACGGCCCTTCCAGAATCGGCGCGATAATCCAGCTCAGGGCCGCTGCCACCACCATCTGCAGCACCGTCATCGTGACCGGGTCGTGATCCGTCGTATAACGGTCGATAAATACAATGTGGACCGCGTAGAAGAAGCCGCAGATCAGGGTCAGTAAATCTCCGAGGTTGATGGATAAATCCCCTTCCAGCGACAGCAGCGCAAGGCCCACAACCGCGATACAGGCGGCGATGATATTATTTCTCTTCGGTTTCTTGTGGTTAAAAAACCAGTGAAGAAATGGTACGAGGATCACATACAGTGTGGTGATAAACGCATTTTTGCTGGCCGTCGTGTACTTTAATCCATACGTCTGAAAGAAATAGCTGACAAAGAGAAACACACCCAGCAGTCCCCCGCAGAATAAATCCGATTTGTTGATCTTCATCACCTTTCTCCAGAATACCAGGATCAGTGCGATAGCCGCTATGGTAAAGCGAAGCGCCAGTAAGTAGGTGGGGGAAATGATGTCCACCGAATTTTTCATGACAACAAATGCGCTTCCCCAGATGATGGTCGTGATGATCAGCCCGATGGCTGCCAGTATTTTGATTCCTTTTCCGTCTTTCGTACCCATAGGTCTCCCTAATGTCCTTTCACATACACATGGGCTGCCAAGGCCGGATTATGGCCGTGGCAGCCCTTTGCTTTTTATGGTGCTGCAGTGTTTAAAGCGTTACCAGCGTGTAAACCGGTATATCGTAGTAGTCCGGTATTCCTCTCCCGCTTTCAGTACCGGCGAAGGAAATTCCGGCATATTCACTGCGTTTGGATAGTACTGTGTCTCAAAGCAGTAGCCGTATCTCGGGGCATATACCATGCCGTTCTTACCGGCCGGTCCTGCACCGAGGAAATTGCCGGTGTAGAACTGCATTCCGGGAAGGTCCGTGTAGACCTCCATGCGGATCCCCGTTTTGTCGGATTCAGCTGCCGCGGAAAGTTCAGTCTCCCCGGGAGCATGGTTTAAGATCCAGTTATGATCGTAGCCTTTGCCGAGAATCAGAGCCTCATACTCCTCTTCGATGTCGCGGCCAATTACCTTCATGGCAGTGAAGTCCATAGGCGTACCAGCTACCGGCACGATCTCTCCGGTCGGAATGGAGCCTGCGTCCGCTGCCGTATACGTATCCGCGTCGATCCATACTTTCTGGCCCATGGCATTTCCGCCGTCCTGACCATCCAGATTAAAGTAGCTGTGATTCGTAAAGTTTGCAACCGTATCGCTGTCGGAAACCATATGGTAAGCGATGACCAGGCTGTCATCCGGTGTCAGCGTGTAGCTCACCGTGATGTTGGCGTTTCCCGGGTATCCCTGATCACCGTCGGGACTGAACAGAGAAAAGCGGATGACGGTTCCGAGAGCGCCCTCCTCTGTCTCGGCCTCCCAGAGACGGTCGTGATACAGATCCGGCGCGCTGTGCAAATTGTTCGTTCCGTCGTTAGCCGCCAGCCGGTACTCTTTCCCGTTCAGCGTAAACTTCGCCCCCGCAATGCGGTTGGCGTTGCGGCCGATCGGTGCTCCGAAGTGGGGCGGATTCTCCAGGTACGCCTCCACACTGTCATATCCCAGAACCACATCGACGAGTTTTCCGTCTCTGTCAGGCACGTTCATCGTCACCCATGTGCCGCCCAAATCGGTAAAAGAGGCCGACACGCCATTATCATTAGACAGCGTATAGAGAGTGACTGCTTCTCCTGAAGGCATAACTCCCCACTGTTCTTTCCTGTAAGCCATTTCAGCTACCTCCGCGTTTCTCTTATTTGTGTCACTATTTTGCCTGAATATATCCCTGCGCCGTTAAAAGCTCTGCGCAGAGCACCGCGCCGCCGGCCGCGCCGCGGACCGTGTTGTGGGACAGGCCGACAAATTTATAATCGTACACCGTATCCTCACGGAGACGTCCGATGGAAACACCCATACCATTTTCAAAATCCACGTCCATGGTAACCTGCGGACGATTGTCTTCATACAGATACTGGATAAACTGCTTTGGAGCGCTTGGAAGCTCCAGTTCCTGAGGAAGCCCCTTGAAGCTTACGAGGCGCTCGATCAATTCCTCTCTGGTCGGTTTTCTGCGGAATTTCACGAAAACTGCGGCTGTATGGCCGTTTAAGACCGGAACACGGATACACTGGCAGGTGATAACCGGCTCGCTCGCTTTGACAATCTCTCCGTTCTCTACCTTTCCCCAGAGTCTTAACGGCTCCTGCTCGCTCTTCTCTTCCTCGCCGCCTATGTATGGGATGATGTTGCCTTCCATCTCAGGCCAGTCCTTAAAGGTCTTGCCTGCGCCCGAAATTGCCTGGTACGTTGTAGCCACCACCTCATACGGCTCAAACTCTTTCCAGGCGGTTAATACGGGAGCGTAACTCTGGATGGAACAGTTCGGTTTTACAGCGATGAAGCCGCGCTCCGTGCCGAGACGCTTTCTCTGATCCTTAATCACTTCGAAGTGCTCCGGGTTGATCTCCGGTACTACCATCGGCACATCCGGTGTCCATCTGTGCGCGCTGTTGTTGGAAACGACCGGTGTCTCCGTCTTCGCATATGCTTCCTCGATCGCCTTGATCTCTTCCTTCGTCATATCGACGGCGCTGAATACGAAATCCACACTGGCGGCAACTTTCTCCACCTCGTTTACGTTCATCACGGTCAGCTTCTTTACTGCTTCCGGCATCGGAGTCGTCATTTTCCAGCGGTCTCCTACGGCCTCCTCATACGTCTTTCCAGCGGAACGGGGGCTGGCAGCCACGGTCACCACCTCATACCAGGGATGATTCTCGAGCAGAGAAAGAAATCTCTGTCCCACCATACCTGTCGCACCTAACACACCAACCTTTAACTTCTTTTCCATAGTTTTCTCCTCATTTCATTTCTTTTTTCAGACTATCCTATAACAAAGTAAAAAAAAAATCAAGGTTTATTCGTCACAAAAATACATTTGTGCGTATACGAGAGACATTTTCCTGGAATGTACGTCCTGGAAAAGAATCGCACGCTTTAAAGACGGGCCTTGCTGCCCTTTCCGTCACGCTTTCCGATCTTTAAGCGGTTCAAATGAACTTCCTTCTTCTTGTATTCGATCACCGGATCCTCTCCCAGTAAGTAGACGGTCTCCAGTTCCTCTCCCTGAGCCAGCTTAATGCCCCGCACGCCTCTGGAATTCTTCTTCATCTCAGGAATCTCTTCCAGTGCAAAACGCAGGAATACGCCGCTTGAGGTCTGAAGCACCACCTCGGTCTCCGCCCGGAGAACTAAAATCGATACCACATCGTCGCCTTCTAAAAGCTTAGTAGCGGCTACGGTCCTGTTGTTTGTCTCGAATTCCTCTCCCGGCACTCTCTTTACGAGCGCCTGCTTCGTGGCGAAGAGGAAGCGGCTGCCCTTCATGGATTCCGCGCTGCAGAGATAGATAATCTGCTCTTTTGTGCCGTCGTACTTGCTTAAGTTGTCGATCGGCGTACCCTTGTCCCTCAGCTTTCCGTAAGGGATATCGGCGGCCTTCACCTGATGCAAGTTGCCGGTATTGGTGAAAATACAGATCTTGTCTGTATTGAAGCACGATACCACGTGAACGTTCTCCGTCTCGATGGTCTCTCTGTTACGGTCGTATGTGGACTTGTCCAGCAGCTTGCAGTAGCCGAACCGGTCCATGACGAACACCACCTCCGAGACGGCCACGGCTGTCTCATCGTAAACAGCTTCTTTTCCATCCTCGATGAGCGTGCGGCGCGGTGTGGCAAATTCCTCTTTGATAGCCTCCAAGTCCTTCTTGATCACGACGTCCATATTGGCCCGGCTCTCCAGAATATGCTGGTACTCGGCGATCTTCGCCATCGTCTCCTTATACTCCTTCTCCAGGGCCAGAATCTCCAGACCGATCAGCTTATATAAACGCATCTCTAAAATGGCGCTGGCCTGCTTCTCCGTAAAATGAAGCTGCCCCGCCTCCTTTTCAAATCCGGCTGTCCGGAATTTGATGTTGGAGATATCTCCTGTCATCAGGCAGGCCTTGGCATCCTTTAAGCTCTTGGAGCCTCTCAGCACGGCGATAATCAGATCGATGATATCGCAGGCCTTGATTAAGCCTTCCTTGATCTCCTTTTTCTCCAGTTCCTTCTCCAGCAGCGCCTGGTATTTGCGTGTTGCATTGTGATACTGGAAGTCCAGGTAATTTTTGAGGATTCCCTTTAAATTCAGGGTCTCCGGCCGGCCGCCGGCGATGGCGAGCATGTTGACACCGTACGTATCCTCCAGCTTCGTCTTCTTATAAAGGATATTGCGGATCTTTTCCACATCAGCGTCTTTTTTCAGCTCCAGCACAATGCGGATGCCGTCCTTGTTGGACTGATTGGAAATGTCCACTACATCGGTCAGCTTCTTTGATTCCACCAGTTCCGCCACATCCACAAGGAACTTGTTGATGCCAGCGCCGATCATGGTATAGGGAATCTCCGTAATAACCATCTTGTCCTTGTCGGCCTTCCGTTTTCCCAGTTCGATATCGATCTTTCCGCGAAGCTTGATCTTTCCGCTTCCCGTCTCATATATCTCCGCGAGCCCGCTCTTATTGGCGATGATGCCGCCGGTTGGAAAATCCGGGCCCGGCATGTATTCCATCAGTTCCCTTGTTGTTATCTCAGGATTGTCGATGTAGGCTCTGACGACGTCGATGACTTCCCCCAGGTTATGAGGCGGAATACTGGTGCTCATACCGACCGCAATTCCCTCCGCGCCGTTAATCAGAAGATTCGGCACACGGACTGGAAGCACCTCTGGCTCCTTTTCCGTCTCGTCGTAGTTGGGGATAAATTCAACCGTCTTATCCAGATCCTTTAAATAGACTTCCTCTGCAAACTTCTCCAGCCTGGCCTCCGTGTAACGCATGGCAGCCGCGCCGTCGCCCTCGATGGAACCGAAGTTGCCGTGTCCGTTTACAAGGGGCATTCCCTTCTTGAACACCTGGGACATCACAACCAGGGTTTCATAGATGGAGCTGTCGCCGTGGGGATGGTACTTACCCATGGTATCGCCCACAATACGCGCCGACTTTCTGTGCGGCTTATCGTGGTTTAACCGAAGCTCACTCATATCATATAATACACGCCGCTGTACCGGCTTTAATCCGTCTCTCGCATCCGGGATTGCCCTGGCAGTGATAACGCTCATGGAATAGTTCATGTAGCTCTTCTGCATTTCCTCGGAATATTCTGTTTTTACAATCTTCTCAGCCATGTTCCCTCTCCTTACGCATCAATCTCTGCTTCATCCGCATGCTCGTAAATAAACCGGCGCCGCGGCGGAACGTCGCTGCCCATCAGCATCTCCGTGATTTCGGAGGCCATGCGGGCATCCTCGATCTCCACCTGCTTCAGTACCCGGTGATCCGGGTCTAACGTGGTTTCCCAGAGCTGCTGCGCATCCATCTCACCAAGACCTTTGTAGCGCTGCAGCGTAAAATCACCGGTGTGGGTCTTCCGGTAGCGCTCCAGCTCCTTCTCATCGTAAAGGTACTGTTCCTCGCCGCGCTTCGGAATCACCTTAAAGAGGGGCGGCATGGCGATAAACACATGGCCGTCATAGATCAGTTCCGGCATGAAACGGTAGAGGAACGTCAGAAGCAGGGTGTCGATATGGCTTCCATCCACATCGGCATCCGTCATCAGTACGATCTTATTGTAACGAAGCTTGGAAATATCGAAATCGTTGCCATAGCCCTCCGAAAAGCCGCATCCGAAGGCGTTGATCATCGTCTTGATCTCGGCGTTGGCCAATACCTTGTCCATGGAAGCCTTCTCCACGTTGAGAATCTTTCCGCGGATTGGCAGAATGGCCTGGTACATCCTGTTTCGCGCAGTTTTGGCAGAACCGCCGGCGGAATCTCCCTCGACGATGAATATCTCGCATTTCTCCGCGTCACGGCTCTCACAGTTGGCCAGCTTTCCATTGCTGTCAAAGGAGAATTTCGATTTGGACAGCATGTTTGTCTTGGCCTTTTCCTCCGCCTTTCTGATCTTTGCTGATTTTTCCGCACAGGAAATAACTGCCTTCAGAATCTCTAAATTACGGTCGAAATAGCGCTGCAGTTCGTCTCCCGTCACTGTGAAGACCGCCTTCGTGGCATCCGCACTGGCCAGCTTCGTCTTCGTCTGTCCCTCGAAGATAGGATCCGGATGCTTGACCGCGACCACAGCCGTCATACCGTTTCTCGTATCTGCGCCCGTAAAGTTGGCGTCCTTCTCCTTCAATATCCCCAGTTCCTTGGCATAGCTGTTAATCATCTGCGTAAAGCGGGTCTTAAAGCCGGCTAAATGGGTGCCGCCCTCCTGGGTGAAAATATTATTACAGAAGCCCAGAATGTTCTCCTCAAAGGTATCCACGAACTGGAAGGCTACCTCCACCTCCACCCGGTCGATGGTGCCTTTATAATAGATTGGATCGTGAACTGGAGCCTTTCCGGAGTTCAGTTCCTTTACGTAAGAGATGATTCCCTCCGGCTCATGGAACAGGACGGTCTCCTCCTCACCCGCTCTCTTATTCTGATATGTGATCTGAAGATTGGGATTTAAGTAGGCCGTCTCGTGAAGGCGGCTCTTCAGCCAGTCCGCCTTAAAACGGGTCTTTTCAAATATCTCTCCGTCCGGCAGGAAGTTGATCTCAGTTCCCGTCTCCTTCGTCCTTCCCAGCGTAGGAAGCAGGCCATCCACCAGTTCTACCGTCGGAATGCCCCGCTCATATGCATCATAATGAATCTGACCGTTCTTATATACCTTTACGCTCATCCGTTCCGAAAGAGCATTTACAACAGAAGAGCCGACTCCGTGAAGTCCGCCGCTTGTCTTATATGCATCATTATCAAATTTGCCGCCCGCATGAAGGGTGGATAATACGATTCGCTCCGCGGACATGCCCTTCTTATGCATCTCCACTGGAATTCCTCGTCCCGCGTCTTTCACGGAACAGGAACCATCCGCTTCCAGTGTAACCCAGATCTGGTTACAGAAGCCAGCCAGATGCTCGTCCACCGCATTGTCCACGATCTCATAGATCAGATGGTTAAGCCCCTTCGTGCCGACACTGCCTATATACATACCCGGACGTTTCCGGACCGCTTCCAGCCCTTCCAGTACGGTAATACTGTCCGCATTATACTGTGTTTTCGCCATGATACTCCTCCACATCTTGTATTGTCTTTTGCTATTATACAATGAAATTCCTGCACTTGGCAAGTTTTTAACACATTTTTTCAAAAAAGTATTGAAATTTATACCAGAGTCGTGCTATAATATATGACGTGTCAGTAAACTGGCTAAGCAGATATAGTTCATTGGTAGAACATCAGCTTCCCAAGCTGAGGAGGCGGGTTCGATTCCCGTTATCTGCTTTTTTTATTGCCCAAATGTTGATTTATGGGCATGCATTTTTATTTTCACCACAGGAAAATTTCATGACAAAAAGAGGATTTCCGCTCATTCAAATGAGCTGGAAATCCTCTTTTCTGGGATCTTTCCTTCGTTACTCTTCGCTGCTCCAGTCCACATCGTATTCCTTTTCCAGCGAAAAACTGCTTAACATATGGTCCGTTGGGTCAAATGACATAAAATATTCATAGTCTTCCCCTTTCTGCAGCCACATATAGTCATCGCCGCTGAAATCCGGAAACATTTCTCCAGCCTTCTCCCGGGACATCTCACTGACAGGCACACCGTTAAAGGTGATCCTCTTCAGTTCGCTCTCTTCGCCGCTGACCAGGCTGAATTCCAGACGGGCGATCACTGCGTCTCCCATACGAACGGCCTTTTCATCCGTAACCAGGGAAATATGGGCGAAGATGGAATCCGTAACCCAGATCGATCCGCCGGTATAGTAAGTATTAGGCTCCAGCTCAGCCTCCGGGTCGATCTCATACTGATTGATCTGTTTGTCCTCCGTCATCTCAGACACCGTCACATTCATTCCCTGATCCAAAAGTGTCTGCACCGTGGTCTCGCCGACCAGAATCTCTTTCCCGTCTATCGCAACCGGATACAGCACCTGGGCCGGTTCCGCCGACGTGGTCTCCTCTTTTCCGCTCTTCCCGGAACAGCCGGATAACAGCGCCGCTGCCGCAAGCAGAATCATACCTGTTTTTAAAACTCTTTTCATCACTCGTACCCCTCTTCTTTTGAAATAACATAAAAACCCCTGATAAAATCAGGGGTTTTTAGTCAGCTCCCGGCCGGACTTGAACCGGCGACCCACGCATTACGAATGCGTTGCGCTACCAACTGCGCTACGGAAGCAGCTTTGTCTGTCAGACTTAACTGTCGGACCTTAGATAGTATATCAGCAAAGGGGAAAAAAATCAACCCTTTTTTTGAAAAAATTGTAAATTGCGAGAACTGTTACAATTGATGTATTAGTTGCAAAAATTAGGGTGAAAAGTTATAATGAATAACAGTAGAAACGTCCCCAAATGACTGGCATTGGATAAAAGGTGATCAGATGAAGGAAAAAGAATCCATCAGAAAACACATTCTGGTAAGCGGACGGGTCCAGGGCGTCGGCTTCCGCTACAGGACCTATTATCTCGCCCAGAATCTTGGTCTGACCGGTTGGGTTCATAACCTGGAGGACGGCCGTGTCGAGATGGAGCTTCAGGGTGATGAGGCAGACATGAACCAGCTTTTCCGAAGGCTGGAACAAAACAGTTTTATCGATATTACGGACTGTGTGGTAAAGCAGATTCCGACGGAACGGGAAAGCAGTTTTCACGTGCGGTAGTTTCCATATTTTTCCAGCTTCACCTCTCCCATAAAGTTGTATAGTTACCTTATGGGGGTGAATTGAAATGCATAAAAAAGGAGAAAAGGAACTGGCAGATTTATTCGACCGCGCCGCTGAAAGCGACGATCCCGTACCACCAGCACCGGACGATGAATTTCAGGCGATTCTGGCTGAGATGAAACGCCGGGGGATTGAGCCCCGGATTCGCAGGGAGCTGAAGGAAAAGAAATAGGCGGTCTTTACAGACCGTCTGTTTCTTTCTCCGCGTATCCCGCCACCTCTTTATCCCAGGTCATAATATGGTTCTGAAGCCACTCCTCCACGTTCTTTCTCACAGCCTCCACGAACGCCTCACTCGGCCCTTCCTCTTCCTCCAGCATGATCCGCAGTTCCTCCACGGCCCGCTTAAATTTCTCATGCTCCCGGTGGTGGGCCGAAAGCTTCGGATATCCGCTCTTTTTCTGGAGCGCTTCCTCCTCGGAAAAATGGTAATCCGTATAATCCAGCAAAAAATCGAGCGTTCCCACCGCGGTTCTCTTTTCCGTTCCCGGAACGCACTCCTCCGCCAGTTTATTCACCCGGCTGATCAGCTCTCTGTGCTGCGTGTCGATCAACTCATTTCCCGTCACCAGACTCCTGTCAAATGTAATGCTCATTCTTTCATTCCTCCTTTTATCATCTTTACTCGTATGCGCCTCAAGCGCACTTTCCCGGTGCTCCGTCTATTCCGGAAGCACCATGACCCATCTTCCCTCTTCCGGATAAAAAATCAGTTTAAACTCCTGGGTCAGCCCGCCGATCACTGCCCGGCAGGCGTATTCCATGGAAGGTATTCCGGAATAATACTTTTCTTCTCCAAAACGGACTGCCACATGGTTTACGGTCTGCATCATCCCATCGTCCCCTTCGAACTTAAAGGACAGGGGCTGGATCGCTCCGGTACTGGTAAACCACGCCTTACACGCGATTTTGATCTGTCTGCCAGCCAGAAGCCCGCTGTCCGCTCTTTCCGCATTTGTCCCTATTCCGAACGCCGACATGTCACCACTCCTTTAAAAAACTTCCTGTCTGCTGTAATCCACCGTGCGCTTCTCCCTCGCGATTCCGCCGCCCATGTGATCATGTACGGCGGCTCCCTCCGGATGCTCCGGGAGAAAGGCTGCGCGTTTTACAGCATCGTTGCCGAACCGCCTCCGGATTTCATCGACTGCCTTATCCATTCTCTCCAGCTTTTCGTAATCCATGCGGTCGAAGAGCCCAATCTGCCTGGATTCCTCTGAGGAGACGTGACTTGTATGGATGCCCAGATGGCGGACCGGCGTCTTATCCCACGCCTCGTCAAAGGCCCGGCATGCCGCCTCATACAGTTCTCTCGTGATGTTGGTCGGCGTTTCCAGCGAAATCTGATGAGAATGGTATTCGAACAGATAATCCCGGATTCCCACCGCCACCACGCCAATTTTAACACCGTCCTTCCTGAGTCTGGCGCCCAGCGTTTCCGCCAGGGACAAGAGGACCAGTTTTGCCGTTTCCGCGTCACACACATCAAAGGCCACCGTGGTGGAATTGCCGTATCCTTTATTGGGCGGAGCCTCTGCCTCCACTGCAGATAGATCGACGCCGTTGGCAAAGCCCCAGATCACCTCTCCCTGTTTTCCCAGGTGACGCCTTAAAATATCCGGATCGCTCTGTGCCAGCTCCCCGATCGTGGTGATTCCGATCCCCTTGAGCTTCCGGTAGGTCGCGCGCCCGATGAAGAAAAGCTCCGATACGGGAAGCGGCCACATCTTCACCGGAATCTGCTCCTTCCACAGCGTATGGACCCGGTTCGGTTTCTTAAAATCAGAGGCCATCTTTGCCAGAAGCTTATTCTGCGCCACGCCGATGTTCACCGTAAACCCCAGTTCCTGTAAGATCCTCTCCCTTATCGTCTCCGCGGCCGCCTCCGGCGGTCCAAACAGCGCTGTGCTCTCCGTCATATCCATATAAGCCTCGTCGATACTGTACTGTTCCACCAGCGGCGTATACTCCTTTAAGAGACGGATCAGCGCATCACTGGATCTCTGATAGAGATTATAGTTAGGCGGAACCAATACCAGCTCCGGACACTTTTTCAAAGCAGAAAACACAGTCTCTCCCGTCTTGATCCCGCATGCCCTGGCAGGAATGGACTTTGCCAGAATAATCCCGTGACGCCTCGTCACATCGCCTCCCACCGCAGAGCAAACCGTCCTCAAATCCAGGCGGCCGCCCAAATGCTTCATCCGGTAGACCGCTTCCCAGGAAAGAAACGCCGAATTCACATCCACATGAAATATGGTGCGTTCCATCAATCATCACCTCAATACTATTGTATCGAATATATGTTCGATTGTAAATGGAAAGTAAAGGAAGCTGTCACAGCTTCCCCTACCGTTCGTTCTATTCTTTTAAAGCGCCTTTTTCATCGGTTTTCAAATGCAGCTCCCCTTCAAACATGGCGCCGTCTTTCTTTGCCCGGTAAAGCTCTCCCTTCCAGATGATCCACTGGTCTCTGGCCATGGCGCCGTCGGTCTTTAAGTAATACCAGACCCCGTCAGAGCCGGTCTTCCAGGTATCGTGCACCATCATGCCCGCGCCGTCAAACCAGTACCACTGATCGCCATCCTTGTACCAGTCATCGGCCACATAGTTTCCCGTATCTCCGAGATAGAACCGCCAGCCGCCGTCCTCCTCCAGCCATCCGGATTTCTTTTCCTGTACGGTAATTCCGTAATACAGGGCGATGGCATCGGCTTCCGCCCTGGCCAGACGGTCCAGATTCGATTCCTTTAAGAGCCATGCGGCTATCTGCGCGTTGGTATGAAAGGAGTGCTCCAGGATGAGCCCTGGAGTCCCTACAGAGGCCGCGCCCCGGAGCACGCCGTAATAATCCCCGTTCTGTCCTCTTCTGTGCTCAATTCTGGCAGGCTGCTTCGTCTTCATCACCTTTTCCACACACTGCGCGAGGGCCATTCCAATCCCATCCGCGCTTCCGTTAATGACGCAGTAGGCGGCCGGATAGTCCACCTGATTGTTCACACCGGTTCCCACCGCGTTGGAATGGTCGGACAGAAACAAATCGCATCCTTTCGACTCCGCGCCTCTGGCGAAAAGGCCCTTGTCCTCATCCTCCCGGCGCCTCGTGGTGATCACTTCGATTCCATATTCTTCCAAATACTTTTTCTGCAGAAGGTGCAGTTTCCATACCATGACAGACTCGTAATACCGATGGTCTGCCGGGCTCTGGTTATACCGGCCCTGATGTCCCGCATCCAAACATATCTTCATATCGCTGCTGACTCCTTTTTAAGCTTATACTACAGGATATGAAACTTTGGGACAGGTGTTGCATCAGGCTCCCGCGCCCATGATTTTGTATGATAACAAAAAAAGCTTCCGGATTTATTTTCCGAAAGCTTTTTTATGACCTATCCGAGAATCGAACTCGGGTTTCCGCCGTGAGAGGGCGGCGTCTTGACCGCTTGACCAATAGGCCACGTATCGAATGTTAACCAAAAATCGTCGAGGCGACAAGATTCGAACTTGCGACCTCTGCGTCCCGAACGCAGCGCTCTACCAAACTGAGCCACGCCTCGATACCTTTGGTAGTATAATATAAAAATGATGGATTGTCAACTATATTTTGGAATTTTTTTAATTTTTTAAAATATAAGAAAAATTCTACTGCTGTTCCACCGCCGTAAAGCCCAGATCATCGAGAATTTCCACTGCTTTTCCGTAGTCCTTCTCCTCCTCGATCACCACGGTCTTGGTCTCTAAATCCACTTTGTGGCCGATTCCCTCGTGATCCAGCCCTTTGTTGATTCTTGATACACATCCGTTACACATCATTTCATCACAGCGATAAGTCTTCATAGTCTTTATCTCCTTTTCTTTTTCATAAATTGCAGTTTGTCAATCACTTCATAACCTTCTGTATCGTCATACACAGCTCATCGACCGCTTCTAAATTGCCATCCTGAATCTGTTCCACAACACAGCTCTTGATATGGCTCGACAGCAGCACCTTATTGAAGCTGTTAAGTGCCGCCTGAACCGCGGATACCTGTGTTAAAATGTCCACACAGTACCGCTCGTCTTCTACCATGCTCTTGATGCCGCGGATCTGGCCTTCGATCCGGTTTAAGCGGTTCAGTAAGTCCTTTTCCTCCGCGGCCTGACGATGCTTGTGCTTCACCGCACAGTCACATGTGCGTTCCTCCATATCATACCTCCATTCCTTATGCCCTACAGCTTTACTGTCTTTAAGCGAAGCGCATTGCTCACCACGCAGACCGAACTCAATGACATGGCAAATCCGGCAAACATCGGATTTAACAGCGGGCCTCCAAATAAGTATAGCACACCTGCGGCCACAGGGATACCCAGACTGTTATAGAAAAATGCCCAGAATAAATTCTGTTTGATGTTCCGAATCGTGAGACGGCTTAATTTTACCGCCTTATAGACGTCGCGCAGATCGGATTTCATGAGAACGATATCGCCGGATTCCAAAGCGATGTCGCTTCCTGAACCGATGGCCGTTCCCACGTCCGCGGATACAAGCGCCGGAGCGTCGTTGATTCCGTCTCCAACCATCATGACAGTCTTTCCCTGCTTCTGCAAAGACTCCACCACGTTGGCCTTGTCTTCCGGCAGAACCTCTGCGATTACAGTGTCGATATGGGCCTGCTTACCGATGTAGTCCGCTGTCTTCTGATTGTCTCCCGTCAGCATACACACCGTGATTCCCAGACTCTTTAACTGGTCCACCGCCTCCACGCTGGTCTCCTTAATGGTATCGGCTACACAGATAATGCCCTTTAACGTGCCATCCACCATCAGATACATCGGTGTCTTTCCCTGGTTCGCCATCTGGTGGGCCTGCTCTCTCACGGGATCACCCATGGATACCTTCATCTGCTCCACCAGTCTTTCATTACCCACGGCCACCTGGCTCGTTCCGATGGATGCGATGATTCCCGCTCCCGTCACGCTCTCAAACTTCTCAGGCATGGCAAGCTCCAGCCCCTGTTCTCTGGCCTTCAGTACGATGGCCTGCCCCAGCGGATGCTCCGACATCTGTTCACAGCCGGCCGCCAGCTTAAGAAGACCGTCGGAGGTCTCCGTCTGATCCAGAACCACGATGTCCGTGACCTTCGGCTTCCCTTCCGTAATCGTACCCGTCTTATCAAATACGACAGTGTCTACCTTATGAGCGGTCTCCAGCGCCTCACCGCTCTTGATCAGGATTCCATGGCTGGCTCCCAGACCGGTTCCGACCATGATCGCCGTCGGTGTCGCCAGTCCCAGCGCACACGGGCAGGCGATAACCAGAACCGCCACAAAGATGGTCAGGACAAAAGACAGCTCCTTGCCGCCAAACAGCCACCAGAGGAGCGCCGCAACCAGTGCGATCCCCATAACCGTCGGAACGAAGTATCCCGCAACCTTGTCTGCCAGTTTGGAGATAGGCGCCTTTTTCCCCTGCGCGTCCTCGATCATCTTAATGATTTTGGAAAGCGTGGTATCCCCGCCTGTATGGGTAACCTCCATCTCCATGGCCCCATTGTAATTCATGCTGCCGCCGATCAGGGTGTCGCCCTCCTGCTTCTCCACAGGGATGCTCTCTCCTGTCAGCATAGACTCATCCACGCTGCTGCTGCCGCCCGCCACAATACCGTCCAGGGGTATCCTGCTGCCCGGCTTGATAAGGACATGCTGTCCCACTCTCACACTGGCCGTCTCCACTTCCCGTTCCGTGCCATCTTCATAGAGAATCGCGGTATCCGGGGCCAGCTCCATCAGCTTTCTGATCGCCTCAGAGGTCTTGCCCTTGCTTCTGCTCTCCATGTATTTGCCCAGCATGACGAGAGTGACGACCACGGCCGCTGACTCGTAATAGAGGTGATGGGCGTTCATCGGATTCACCGGTATCGTAACCGTCATACAGAGGCTGTAGATAAACGCACTGCCGGTGCCGATCGCCACCAGGGAATCCATGTTCGGATTGCCCTTAAACAGCGCCCTTAAACCTACCAGGTAAAACTTCCTTCCCGCAATAAGCACCGGAACCGTAAGAACCAGCTGTGCCAGCGCATAGTTGAAAGGATTGGCTTCCATATGGAGGAAATGCGGAAGCGGAAGTTCAAACGGGAGCATATGGCCCATGGAAATGTACAGAAGCGGAACCGCAAAACAGATGGCCACGATCAGCCGTCTCTTCATCGTGTCGCGCTGCTGCTCCTGCTTCCCCCAGTTTTCCTCCTCCTGGGCCTTTACATCTTTCTCCTCCGCCAGAGGGCAGGCGCCGAATCCGGCCTTCTCCACCTTCCCCATAATCATCTCCGGAGTGACTTTCGTCTCGTCGTAGGTGATGGTCATCTTGTTCGTCGTCAGATTCACGTCACTCGACTCCACACCTTCCAGTTTTCTCGTGACCCGTTCCACCGCACTGCTGCAGGCTGCACAGGACATGCCTTCAATATCGTAAACTTCAGTTCTCATAAGATCATCCTTTCTCATATACCCCTATAGGGTATATTCATTATAGTATGATTTCTTATCCCTGTCAATGGTATCTGTCAATATTATTTCTCAATAAAGGAAAATCTTGCTGGAAATCTTCGGAAATAAAAAGGCAGATTCCGCGGCGCTTCTTGAAGAAGCCGCAGGTTCATGGTAGAATTAGACAGTCTTGTTTCAGCAAAAGCGTTACAAAACAAACAAATGAGAAAGCAGGTATTGATTATGTGGGCAAATCCGTTGAATCCGGGAGATACCATCGGCATTATTTCCCCCAGCCATACCGTCACTCCGGACGACTACGCGAAAATCATCTCCGGGATCGAAGCGAAAGGCTTTCGGGTGAAAATGGGGAGCCGCTTATACCGGCATACGTACGGCTACGCGGCAAGCGAGACAGAGCGCGCCGATGATCTCAATGAGATGGTTTCCGATAAAGACGTCAAACTGGTTTTATTCGGCGGCGGGTATGGCAGTATTGAACTGCTGCCCTATATCGACTATGAAGCGATCAGGAGGCATCCAAAGCTGTTTTCCAGTCACAGCGACGGTACCTCTATTCTCAATGCGATTTACACGAAAACAGGCCTGGTCACGTATTACGGTCTGCCGCCCAGGCTATTCGAGGATATCGACGCCTACGCCTATGAACAATTTTCCTCCCATCTGGTTCGCCGGGATGCCGTTCATTTCGTCAGCAACAGCACCTGGTATTCCCTGAAAGACGGCATCTGCAGCGGCACCTTAATCGGCGGCTATACCCTGAATTTTGCCCTGTCTCTGCACAGCGGCTATCTGGAAACAGAAAAAGACCGGAAGTATATCCTGTTTCTGGAGGATCACGAGAAATTTAGTTCCGTCGCTGCAGTGAGCATGTATCTGTCCCATATTGAGCAGAGTTCCTTCATAAATCAGGTATCAGGGCTGCTGTTCGGCAACTATTCAGACACCTTATCGCAGCAGCTGCTTGGCAGGCTGGAACGTTTCGGCCGGAAACACAGCATCCCGGTCGCGTACTGCGATGATTTCGGCCACGGAAAAAATCACGCCATCCTGCCAGTTGGCTGCCGCGCTGTGCTGGATACGAAAAATAAGACACTGCGGTTTCTCCCTTCATAATTGGCAGCAAAAAGGCAGGTCTGCACAGGACCTGCCTTTTTGCTGTATTGCCAAATCAGATTATTTATTTCTTTCTTTCAATCCGTATTCTGAGTCCAGAATACAAAACCCAGAATGACATAATAGCTATGCTGCCATTAAAATTTTAAAAATCAAACAGTGACAGCTGATTAGACTCCGGCAGTTCGCCCAGCAGTCCTAAATCTCCCATCAGATCGCACACCGTCTTACTGACCTTCGTCCTGTTCCGGAAATCTTCCTTTGATAAGAACCTGCCGTCCTTCACGGCATCAACCACGGCATCAGCCGCTTTTTCACCAAGTCCGTCAATACTGCTTAAAGAAGGCATCAGCTTGCCTCCGATGATCTGGAAATGGCGGGCCTTCGCCTGATAGATATCGATCGGCGTAAAGTCATAGCCTCTCGCGTACATCTCCTGAACGATTCTCATATCGCGGAGCGTATCCTGTTCCTTCTTTGACAGCGTATCCATCCGCTTCCTGTAGTCAGCCAGGTAATATTCCAGCTTATCGCGTCCCTGGCACATCAGCTCATAGGAGAAGCCATTGGCGCGGATACTGAAGAATGCCGCATAATACGCCAGCGGATAAAACACCTTACAGTAAGCGATACGCCACGCCATCATAACGTAGGCGGCCGCATGGGCCTTCGGGAACATGTATTTGATCTTCTTACAGGACCAGATATACCAGTCCGGCACGCCGTGGCTGGTCATCTCCTCTTCCCACTCCGGCTTTAAGCCTTTTCCCTTTCGGACACTCTCCATGATGGTAAAGGAGAGTCCCTCCTCCAGCCCCATGGAAATGAGATAGATCATGATGTCGTCACGGGTACAAATGGCGGTCTGAATCGTCGCCTTTCCCTCCTGAATCAAGGTCTGGGCATTTCCCAGCCATACGTCGGTACCGTGAGCCAGACCGGCGATTCGCACAAGGTCGGAAAAATACTTGGGCTGGGTATCAATAAGCATCTGCATGGCGAAGTCCGTACCGAACTCCGGCACGCCCAGCGCTCCCAGCTTACATCCGCCGATATCATCCGGCGTAATCCCCAGAGCCGATGTATCCTGGAATAAGGACATGACCTCCCTGCTGTCCAGCGGAATATCCTTAACCGGGTCAAAACCGATTAAATCCTGAAGCATTCGGATCATGGTCGGATCATCGTGCCCGAGTATATCGAGCTTCAGCAGGTTATGATCGATGGAATGGTAATCAAAATGGGTAGTGACCGTCATGGTCGTCATATCGTTGGCCGGCCTCTGCACTGGAGTAAAGGAATAGATTTCCTCCCCGTGAGGAAGCACGATGATACCGCCGGGATGCTGTCCCGTGGTTCTTCTTACCCCCACGCATCCCTGGACAATACGGTTGATTTCACAGTTTCGTTTATGTACGCCGTGTTCCTCATAGTAATTCTTCACATAGCCGTAAGCCGTCTTATCCGCCAGTGTACCGATGGTTCCCGCGCGGAAGGTCTGGCCTTTTCCGAAGATAACCTCCGTATAGTCATGAGCCTTACTCTGGTACTCGCCGGAGAAGTTCAAGTCGATATCAGGCTCCTTGTCTCCCTTGAATCCCAGGAATGTCTCAAAGGGGATGTCGAAGCCATCCTTTGTGAGCGGATGGCCGCAGACCGGACACTCCTTATCCTGCATATCACATCCGGCCATACCGGAATACTTCTTCACTTCCTCCGAATCAAAATCGTAATAATGGCAGTTGGTACAGTAATAATGCGGACTCAGGGAGTTAACCTCCGTGATACCGGACATGTACGCGACAAAGGACGATCCTACCGAACCACGGGAACCTACGAGATACCCGTCCTCGTTGGACTTCCACACCAGTTTCTGCGCAATGATGTACATAACGGCGAAACCGTTGGAAATGATGGAGTTCAACTCCCTCTCCAGACGCTCCGTAACGATCGTCGGCAGGTTGTCACCGTAGATCACGTGTGCCCTGTCGTAACAGATCTGCCTCAAATCCCCGTCTGAGTTTTCGATGACCGGCGGACATTTATCGGGGCGCACCGGCGAGATTCGCTCGCACATGTCCGCGATCTTCCGCGTATTCTTTATGACGACCTCTTCTGCCTTGTTTGGTCCCAGATACTCGAATTCCTTCAGCATCTCCTCCGTTGTCCGAAGGTAAAGCGGCGCCTGGTCATCACTGTCCTTAAATCCCTGTCCTGCCATGATGATCCGGCGGTATACCTCGTCCTCGGGGTCCAGGAAGTGAACGTCGCAGGTGGCGCAGACCGGTTTTCCGAACTGGTCTCCCAGTTCCACAATTTTCTTGTTGATATCGATTAAATCCTGCTCCGAATTTATGCTGCTCTTCTCATCACGGAGCATGAAGCTGTTGTTTCCAAGAGGCTGGATCTCCAGATAATCATAGAACCTGACCAGTCTGGCGATCTCCGCGTTGGAGCCGCCGCGAAGCAGAGCCTGATACAGTTCCCCCGCCTCACAGGCCGATCCCACGATTAAGCCCTCCCGGTTCTGATTCAGCAGACTCTTGGGTATTCTGGGTCTTCGGGCATAGTAGTCGATGTGGGACCATGAGATCAGCTTATAGAGATTCACACGCCCGATATCGTTGGTTGCGATAATGATTACGTGATAGGTCGGAAGCTTCTTGATCATCTCCGGAGTCATCGTCTTTAAGCTGTTTAACTCGATCAGCGTCTCCACGCCGCGCTCCCGCAGCATCTGGACGAATCTGACAAAGATCTCCGCCGTACATCCCGCGTCATCCACGGCGCGGTGGTGGTTTGCCAGCGAGATATTCAGCGCCTTGGCGACCGTGTCCAGCTTGAACCTGTTTAGGTTCGGCAGAAGGAACCGCGCCAGAGTCACCGTATCCAAAACCGTAGGTTCAAAGGGAAGCCCCTGCAGCTCCGCGTTGCGGTTGATAAAGCTCACGTCGAAGGAGGCATTGTGAGCCACCAGAACGGATCCCTGACAGAATTCCAGAAACTGCGGCAGAATCACATCAATCTTCGGATACGGGAGCACCATGTTGTCGTTGATGCCGGTCAGCTGCTCGATCTCAAAGGGAATCGGTACATCCGGATTTACGAAGGTGCTGAATTTGTCCGTAATGACTCCATTCACCACCTTGACGGCGCCGATCTCGATGATCCGGTTCTTTTCCGGGCTAAAGCCAGTGGTCTCGATATCGAATACCACGAAGGAGTCCGCAAATGTCTGGTCTTTCGGATTATCCACCAGCAGCTTCAAGTCATCGACAAGATACCCCTCCACCCCATAGAGAATCTTGAAGGTGTCCCCCTTGTCCAGGGCGTGGTTGGCATCCGGGAAGGACTGCACGCATCCGTGGTCTGTGACGGCAATGGCCGGCATCCCCCACTTTTTTGCACGCTTTACAATATCCTTAACCTCCGATACGCCATCCATATCGCTCATCTTCGTATGGCAGTGAAGCTCAACCCGTTTCTCCAGGCTTCCGTCCACCCGTTTTCCGGTGAAGTCCTCTGACTTCTTGATGCCTACCACAGAGCCCAGAGTCAGCTCGCCGTCGAACTTGTCGATGGTCGTCACACCCTTAATCTTAATAAACGTTCCCGCCACAACGGCCGCCTTCAGATCATCCAGCTGTTCCTCCCTTGCGAACATCTTCACGGTAATCGTATCCGTAAAGTCAGAGACATCGAAGATCATAATCGTCTTTCCGCTCCGCAGCTCCCGGCTGTCCACCATGAGAATCTTTCCGCGGATGGTTACCTCGCCGATCTCCCCGTCGATCTTTTCGATCTCCATTGTCTCTCCATCGAAATCACGGCCATAGAGCACGTCCGGATTATCCGAACGTTTTCCGCCGTAGCCGCCATAACCGCCGTTTTTCTTATAATCCTTATATTCTTTCTTCTGGTCCTTCTTTCCGTAATCCCCGTTCCTGTCCTTTTTATTCTCGTCCTTCTTATTCTCGTCTTTCTTGCCGCCCATACGCAGAACCGGAGCGCCTGCCCCGCTTTCTGCCGCTCCCTGCCGGGCCGGGCCCTCGTCGAAGGGAACTTCCGCCGAATATCCGGCCGCCAGCGCCTCCAGAGATGCACCGTCCGCCATGGAAGGACCGCCGTATCCGTCCTCTGTCCCAGTTTTCGACAGCACCTGCTCCTCGTTTAAGACAGCGGCCAGGGAGGTCCTGCTGACGATCTCCTCCACCTCGCGCTGCATCTGAAGCTCCTTCTGCTTCGCCAGCGCATTCTCCTTCGGCTCCACGTACTCGTAGCGCACCTCAACAGGAAGGCCGCAGCGCTCATAAAAAATCTTCTCCAGAACACGCTTTAACTCGGCTTCCTTTTCATGGGTGACAATGGTGTCTTCCACCGTCATCTTAAGCAGATCCGGCTCCGGAAATTCATACTCTGTCTTCCTGAAAATATTATATTCGATGATACTGTAGTTCTTGAGTTCCATCAGGATGCTGTCCCGGTACACATCCAGCAGCTTCTCCGGCGTGTACTGGTCAGACAGGCGGAATTTCTCGATAATCTTGATCGACACCTGCTTGGAGGGGAAGAGCTGGTCCTTAATGCCCTTCTCCAGCCCATAGATATTCTGTTTATGGATCAGTCTGGGGCTCACGATATAAATGCGAATAGAGCTTCTATCCCTGGTGGAAGTGACCTTCTCAACTTCCACCAGATTTAAAAGCTCCCGCAGTTCGTCTGTCATATTCAGATTTGGAAATACATCCAAAAATGCTTTTGTCATTCCATCACCTGTTGCTTTCTGCCAAACATTATCTCCTCTTATCCAGCTTTAAGAGCTCCTCTCTCAAAGCGTCAAGTAAGTTCTCCTCGGGTACTTTACGAATAATCTCTCCCTTGCGGAATAAAAGGCCCTCGCCGATACCTCCGGCCACGCCCAGATCCGCTTCCTTCGCCTCACCCGGCCCGTTGACGACGCAGCCCATAACAGCTACCTTGACGTCGAGATGGTCAAATTCCATCACCATGGCTTCCACCCGGTTCGCCAGGGAAATGAGATCGATTCTGGTCCGTCCGCAGGTCGGACAGGAGACAACCTCCACTCCGCCCTTTCGTAAGCCCAGTGTCTTTAATATCTGCTTCGCCGTCGTCACCTCTTCCACCGGATCTCCGGTTAAGGAGACACGGATCGTGTCGCCAATGCCCTGATGCAGGATAATTCCCAGCCCGATGGAGGACTTGATCGTCCCCGAACGCACGGTTCCCGCCTCGGTAATCCCCACATGAAGTGGATAAGCGGTCTGCTTTGCGATCAGTTCATGAGCCTTTATGCACATCAGCACATCGGAGGACTTGATGCTGATCACCAGATTATCATATCCCATCTCCTCGATCATGCGCACCTTCATGAGGGCGCTCTCCACGATGCCCTCTGCCGTCACTCCGTGATACTTTTCCAGTAATTCCTTCTCAAGCGAACCGCTGTTGACGCCGACCCGGATGGGGACGCCGAATTCCTTCGCCTTATTCACAACGGCCCTGACCCGGTCCTCACTCCCGATATTGCCGGGATTAATCCGGATCTTATCCGCGCCGTTCTCAATGGAGGCCACGGCCAGCCGGTAATCAAAATGAATATCCGCCACCAGCGGAATATGAATCTGTCTCTTGATCTCCTTTAAAGCCTCTGCCGCTTCCATCGTCGGTACCGCCACACGGATAATATCACAGCCGGCAGCCTCCAGCGCCAAAATCTGAGCCACCGTGGCAGCCACATCCTCTGTCTTTGTATTGCACATGGACTGGATCAGAATGGGATTCCCGCCCCCAATCTTCCGGTTCCCGATAGAAACCGTCTTCGTCTGTTCTCTGTCCGTCATCGCACTTTCCTCCTCTTGTTTTTCATGCCCACTTTAGGTAAAGCGGCTGATATCGTTAAATACAACGAACACCATCAGGGCCATAAGTGCCATCATACCGATCAGATTCACCATGCCTTCTTTTTCCGGATCCATGCGTTTGCCACGGACCGCCTCGATGATTAAGAACAGCAGTCTTCCTCCGTCAAGCGCCGGAATCGGAAGAAGGTTCATAATCCCCAGGTTCGCACTCAAAAGAATGCACATGCTGAGGACATTCATTATAGCCGCCATGACGCTCACTGTCAGCCCTGCCTTCACGGAATCATCGATCATAACCACGATTCCCACCGGACCGCTCAAGTCATTGACACTGGCTTTTCCCGTCAAAAGCATACCGAGACTCTTGATCGTCACGGTAATATCATATTTCACCTCATAGGCTCCGTATTTCACCAGTTCCAGGAAAGACGCAGCCCGGACATTTACCGGAGTTACGGAAATGCCTATCATATACTGGTTGTATTCTTCATTAAATTCCGGTGTCACCAGAACCGTGCCGCGCTCTTTTCTGCCCGTCTGTGCATCGGTTCTCTCATAGGACACCCGGCTCATCTTCTCATCCGGCTTTAACATGCGGTAAAGGATATAATCGCCGTAAACCGTCATCTTCTCATCGTTTACGCCGGTGATTACATCGCCCGGCTTAAGCCCCGCCTCGTAAGCAGGAGAACCCTCTGTGACTTCTTTGATCTGAGTAATGTTGTATCCGCCCATTCCCACCAGTATCAGTGCCAGGAAAAAGGCAAGAATAAAGTTAAAGACCGGACCGGCCGCGATAACCGCCATCCTGCCCGGGATGCTTGCATTCTGGAATGCTCCTTCCGCCGGATTTTCCTCGTCTTCTCCGAGCATCATACAGGAGCCGCCGATCGGCAGCAGCTTTAAGGAGTACGTCGTCTCCCCTTTTTTGACATGGAACAGCCTCGGTCCCATACCAATGGAAAATTCCACAACGGCGATGCCGTTTAATTTTGCAAATAAAAAGTGCCCTAATTCATGAATCAGCACGATCAGTCCAAATACAAGAACTGCTACGATAACGCTGGACAATCTACCACCTGCTTTCTATATAGTCATAAGCCGAAGCCTCTGCTTCCAGAATCTCATCTACAGACGGATTCTCTTTCACAGTATGCCCTTTCATAGCCCCCTCTATCATATCCGTGATGGTAAGATAAGAAATTTCTCTGTTTAAAAATTTTGCAACGGCCCGTTCATTGGCCGCGTTGAATACAGTCGGCATGGTTCCGCCGGTTCTTCCGGCCTCGTACGCCAGGGAAAGCCCTGGGAAATTGTCCATATCCGGCTTTTCAAATGTGATCTGCCCGATGCTCCAGAAATCCAGCCGGTCCCCGGCCAGAAAACGGCGCTCCGGATAGTAAAGTGCATACTGGATGGGCAGCTTCATATCGGGTGTTCCCAGCTGTGCAATCACCGCCCCATCGTCGAACTGCACCATGGAATGGATGACGCTCTGCGGCTGAACCACAACCTGTACCTGATCCATGGAGACATCGAAGAGCCAGTGTGCCTCCATCACCTCCAGGCCTTTATTGACCATAGTGGAAGAATCGATGGTAATCTTCCTTCCCATCGACCAGTTGGGATGCTTTAAGGCATCCTCAATACGCACCTTTTTAAGCTCCTCTCTCGTCTTTCCGCGAAACGGCCCGCCTGACGCGGTTAAGAGGATCTTATGTACCGCCTTTTTGTCCTCACCGTTCAGGCTCTGAAAAATAGCGCTGTGCTCACTGTCCACAGGCAGGATCTTTACACCCTTTTCCTTTGCCAGAGGCATAATGATATGGCCGGCCGTCACCAGCGTCTCCTTGTTGGCGAGCGCGATATCTTTTCCCGCCTCCATGGCCGCAATGGTGGGCCGTATTCCAATCATGCCAACGATGGCCGTTACCACAATCTCCGCGTCCGTCTCCACGGCCGCCGCGATAAGCCCTTCCATGCCGCATACCACCTTCACCGGCAGATCGCTGACCGTCAGAGCAAGCGCCTTCGCCTTCTCCTCTTCCCACACACAGACAATCTCCGGATGAAACTCCCGGATCTGTTCTTCCAAACGTACAATATTACTTCCAGCCGCCAGAGCGGTTACTTCTATATCCTTCTGAGCTCTCACCACTTCCAGGGTCTGTGTTCCGATGGAACCGGTTGAACCCAGAACTGCAATCTTTTTCATGCTGTTTTTCGCTCCTTTTATCTTTCTCGCGTTCCTCTTTTCTCATCGCCGGAATTTGCTCATCGCAGAAATGTTACTGCGAAGAATATGGCAGGCGCCGTAAACAGCATACTGTCAAACCGGTCCAGAATACCGCCGTGGCCCGGAATCAGATGGCCGTAATCCTTCACTGCGTGATTGCGTTTTACCGCTGATGCCGCCAGATCGCCGATCTGGGAAATAACCGCCGCTATGGCACAGGCCAAAGCGCAGGCAACCTGCGGGTTCTCTACTTCCGCCATGGAAGCGCCGAACACCGTCGCATAAAGGAAACCCAGAAGCGCCGCTCCTGCTACGCCACCGATCGCCCCTTCAATCGATTTCTTGGGGCTCAAAACCGGCGCCAGCTTATGCCTGCCAATCAGCATGCCCACACAGTACGCGCAGGTATCGCATCCCCAGGAACTCAAAAAGATCAGCCAGACGAGATACTTTCCATCCGCCATGACGCGAACCTGATACAGATAAGACAGCATAACCGCCACATAAAAGACGCCGAAGAACGCTACTGTCACTTCCTCTGTCTTATATTTGGGGAACGTAAAGACATAGATGGTCATCAGTATCATAAGAAATGCGATAGACATCAACATCATATACTGCTCTCCATGGAACCACAACAGCCCGTAGTAGGACACCACGGTCAGATAGCCGGCAATTCCGATCACATTCTTCTGTATCTTCATAACACGATATAATTCAAACACCCCTATCATGGAAATGGCCACAGTCGTAGCAAAAAGAATCATCCCCCCGCTTCCCACAGTGACGAGGGCGATCAGGACCAGGACAATTCCACTGATCAGTCTGGTTGTAAACATCGCGCTTCCTCCCTTCGGACTATTTCACTCCTCCAAATCTTCTATCCCTACTATTGTACGCAGCTATCGCCTTTTTCAGTTCTTCTTTATTGAAATCGGGCCAATAGCAGTCCGTCACATACAGCTCCGTATAGGCTAACTGCCATAAGAGATAGTTGGACAGCCGCAGTTCACCACTGGTACGGATCAGAAGATCCGGGTCCGGAATCTCCGCCGTGTCGAGATACGATGAAAATACCGCTTCATCCATCTGGTCCGGAGTAATCTTCCCGTCAGCCGCATCTTTCATGATCTTCCTGGCTGCGCGCACAATCTCATCTCGTCCGCCGTAATTTACTGCGATAACAAAGGTGAGGCCCGTATTATTCTCGGTCTCTCTCTCCAGCCGGTTAATGCCGTCGATGATATCCTGGTCGAAACGGCTTCTCTCACCGATCATCCGCACCCGGACATTGTTCGCCCTGGCAACCTTTAAGAGCCGTACCATATAGTAACGGAACAGCTGCATCAGCGCGCCCACCTCATCGCCGGAACGCTTCCAGTTCTCCGTGGAAAAACCGTAGACAGTCAGATATTTGATTCCAATTCTGGCCGCATCCTCTACCGTCCGTTCCACCACCACACATCCTTCCTTGTGGCCCATGCTTCTGGGCAGTCCACGCTTCTTCGCCCAGCGTCCATTGCCGTCCAAAATGATGGCGATATGGTCAGGAATTACCATATTATCTATATTAATTTCCATTATATTCTCCTTTATCATTCCAGGCTGCCCTGAAACATAAACAGGACAGGCACTTTGAAAGCCCCCTCACTTGCGTGGGTTGGAATCATGCCTGCCCCGGTTCTTTCTGTTATACAGTAAGAAGTTCCTTTGATTTCGCTTCGATTGCTTTATCGATCTTGCCGATCATCTTGTCAGTTAATTTCTGAATATCGTCCTCTGCCTCAGCCAAGTCGTCCTCGGAAATCTCATCCGCCTTCTGCTGTTTTTTGAAAAAGTCATTGGCGTCACGGCGGATATTACGAACCGCTACCTTGGCTGCCTCGCCTTTTTTCTTGACATCCTTAACCAGTTCTTTTCTGCGTTCCTCGGTCAGTTCCGGGAAAACGAGACGGATTACATTGCCGTCGTTAGTCGGATTGATCCCCAGTTCAGAGGTCAGAATTGCCTTTTCAATCGCCTTTAAGAGACTCTTCTCCCATGGCTGAATGATGATCATGCGGGCTTCCGGAACGTTGATGTTGCCCACCTGCTGAAGCGGAGTAGGAGTTCCGTAGTAGTCAACCTTGATTTTATCAAGTACATGCGGGTTTGCACGTCCTGCGCGGATCGTCATATAATCACTCTCCAGCACTTCTAAAGTCTTATTCATCTTGTCCTCGTAAACCTGTAAACTCTCCTGCATATTGTCCTCCTAGTTTATGCGGTCACAATCGTGCCGTTTATTTTCCCCTGCATCGCGTTCGCAATGCTGTCTTTTTCGTTCAGGCTGAATACTGCCAATGGCATGCGGTTCTCCATACACATGATGGAGGCAGTCAGATCAATCACGCCCAGCTGCTTGTCAATGACCTCCTGTATGGAAATCTCATCATACTTCTTCGCCTCCGGATTGATCTTCGGATCGCTGTCGTAAACGCCGTCGATGGCCTTCGCCAAAAGGATGCAGTCCGCTTCCATCTCGATGGCCCGAAGCGCAATTCCGGTATCGGTAGAAAAGTAAGGATGGCCGGTACCGCCTGCAAAAAAGACGACCATTCCCTTTTCAAAATACTTGTTTGCTCTGTCCTTGGAAAAAAGCTTTGTCATGGAGCCGCACTCAAACGGTGTCAGAATCTGAGTCGTCATCCCGGCACACCGGAATATCTCAGAAACATAGATACAATTCATAACCGTGGCCAGCATTCCGATCTGATCAGCCTTGGTGCGGTCGATTGCATTGCTCGTCCTTCCCCTCCAGAAGTTGCCTCCGCCGATGACGATGCCTACCTCGACACCAGCATCCACGGATATCTTAACCTGCCGCGCTACTTCCTTCACAGTCGCTTCATCAAAGCCTGTTTTATTCGGTCCGGCAAGGGCTTCACCGCTTAATTTCAGTAATACACGTCTTGGGTTCATAGCTATCATTCTCCTGTTATTTAAGCGTTTTCCGCTTTGGTATTGTCATGAATGATTATAGCATATTTCCTTTTGGTTGGAAAGAGAAAGTTTTTATGCTCGAGTTTCCGCAGTTCTGTCCACAGAAGCACCATTCCTGTTTATACTTATATACAACTTTAAAAAAATGCCCAAAATATAAGGAATCCTATCCCTTTTTGATGTAAA